>Ga0247713_1000004_pt1 | contig 190441 bp, 194 predicted proteins | sample 21E_NmetaG_FD_189936 | JGI IMG/M metagenome (GOLD analysis project Ga0247713, IMG submission 189936) | Soil microbial communities from hillslope of Landscape Evolution Observatory, University of Arizona, Oracle, AZ, United States - 2-1-E_N | ecosystem: Engineered > Artificial ecosystem >... | reverse complement strand
AGCCTGAGCCCCTCGACCCAGACGCTGCCCTGGCGGCCATGCGTGCCGAGCGTGACGAGTGGCGCGCCCGCAGCGAGGCGCTGGCAGGCGAAGTCGGGGCTCTGCGCAAACAGGTAATCGCGCTGTCCGAGAGCGGCGCGGCGGCTGCGCACGAGGCAGCGGCCATCGAGGCGGCAGCGGAGCGTATCCGCCGGATGTTCGTCGCATGAAGGAGCTCGAGTCGGTGCCCGGCGAGGCGTTGCCACCCCTACCGGATAGCGCCTACCCGGAGGGCAGCGTGGCGCTCGACGAGGCGACCGATGACCGCCAGGGGCCAGCTGAGACCACTCGGCCGCTCGGCGGCGGCTGCTGCGACGAGGAGGCCAAGTGAGCACCGATACCATCAGGCTTGCGCCGGGAGCGACGGCCCAAATGCTCGCGTCTGTAGCGCTCGATCTCTTCCTCCCTGACGTAGATCGAACTGCGGTCACGGAACGTCTTGAGAACGCCACGGTGCGCCTGCACCCCGAGGCCACTACGCGTGACTCCGAGCCGGCGCGCAGCTTCTTGGAGCGTGACGCCTTTGATGACGGGAGGCACGTAGAGATGCCGCCATGTCTTCCCGCTCAGGACGTCCTTGACCGCCGTTTCGTGGACGCCGAAGAGCTTGGCGATCTCGGCGGTCGAGCGGTGACGCATCTGGTACATCGCGAGCACGGCACTCTCAGAGAGACGCTTGGCCGAGCGACCTTTCTGCCGCATGTCGCCCAGGTTGTCGGCGTGCGTGCCCAGGAACAGGTGGTCGGGACGGACGCACCGTCGGTTGTCGCAGCGATGGCAGCAGTGAAGCCCCTTGGGCGGCCACTCGCCGTGCGTCAGGAACCAGGCGACGCGGTGTGCATGGACGGGCCGACCATCGACGGTGATCTGACCGTAGCCGTGTGTCCCGAGGGACGCCTGCCATTCCCAACAGCCCTCTCCTTTGATGACTTTGCTCCAGAAGCGCGGAGCGAGCGGGCCCGTCGGTCTTGCCATACGAGCATTGTAAACGATTGGCGGGTGATGAGCACGTGAGTACCGATACCATCCGTTTACATTACACGTATGGCATCGGGCTGCTCTGCCTGATCGGTTCATTTGTGCTGCTGCTCCTGGATACACCGGGCGTCGAGGGCACGGCCAAGCTCGCCCTCGTGACCACAGTGCTCGGCATCGTGCTGGGCTTCATCTTCTCCAGGGAGTCGAGCGTCGGCGGCGCGCGCGCAGCGGAGCGTGCCATCCAGCAAGGCGCTGAAGCGGCGTCTGCCGCCCCCGCCACGCCCGGTCAGCGCGCGCCGTGACGACGCTGGACGAGGAGCGGCGCGAGGCGCTGACGGAGTACATCGCCCAGGTCCGCGATGCGCTGAACCTGCAGGCCTACAAGATCGTGCTGCGCGACGGTCCGCCGCCAGGGCGCGAAGAGGCGACGGCGATGATCCAGCCGGTAGACGGCCGGATGATGGCCGAGCTCTGGCTGGGCCCGTCGTTCTGGATCGAGACGCCCGAGGAGCAGCGTCAGACCATCGCGCACGAGATGCTCCACGTCCTGCACCGCGACGCGACCGACGTCATCCGACTCGGCGCGTGGATCCGGCACGTCGGCCAGGGCACCTACGACGCGACCTGGGAAGTCTTCCGCGATCACATCGAGAAGATGGTCGACCGGCTCTCGGTCATCGTCGCCCCACGCCTGCCGTTGCCCGAGCTGGCCACCGCGGGTGACACGCCGCACGTCGCGCCGCTGATGCCGCATGGCCCGGTCGCCGTGGACACCACACAGGCAGGCTCCGTTGAGTGAGCTGATGGGTATGCCCCAGGCAGGACCCCCTCCGCGGCAGGGCCCCCCGCGCGGCGCCATGCCCGAGGCCGGGACGGCTCCCCTGCGCCGGGAGGGGTCCCCCGTCGGCGGAGGGGTCCCCGGCCCGAGGCCCTCCCTCGTGGGCGAGGGTCCCGGCTGCTGGGCGCCGGCGGTGGTCGGCAGCCAGCAGCTCGGGACCGAGAAGTGAATGGCGGGGCCGCGTCCGTGTCTGCGCTGCGGTGTCCCGACGCTGAACGGCTCGCGCTGCCTGGACTGCAACCGGGGTTTGCAGCGAGCGGCGCACAACCCGGCCTACGACCGCAGCGACTGGCGGGAGCTGCGGACGCAGGTGCTTGCCGACTGGCGGGGCCGTCACGGGGACTGGTGCCCTGGCTTCGGACGTGCGGGCCACGCGAGCAGCGACCTGACGGTGGATCACGTGACATCGCTCGCCAACGGCGGTGCCTTGCTGGGTCCGACGCAGGTGTTGTGTCGCGGCTGCAACACGCGCAAGCGATGGGCCGACTCGCCGAGTCGTCGATCGCGAGCCGCGCGATGACCGACCCGGGGTGTGGGGGTGGACCAAAAATCGTGATCGGTGGTAATCACCAACCCGCAGCCCTCTCGCATTCTGTACGAATCTGGGAGCGCCAGCCATGCCGGGCGTAGGGCGCACCCCGAAGAACCCCGACAGCCGCCGGCGGCGGGCTGCGCCTGGGCGTGGCGAGTGGAAGCCGACACCAGGCATCGGCTGGCAGCATGGCCCGCCGCCTGAGCCACCTGAGAGCCTCGGCAACGCGGCACGCACCGCCTGGGCGACCTGGATGGGCGCGTGGTTCGCCGCGCACTGGACGCCCGACGATCTGCCCGGTCTTCGGCGCGTGGCGCAGCTCTACGACCTGTGCGAGCAGTTCTTCGAGGACCCCTACGTCGCCAAGGAGGTCGGCGACGCCATCGTGCACGTCCTGCGCCCGAATCCCGCGGCCGAGTTGCGCCAGCTGATGGACAACTACGGCATCACGCCCAAGGGACAGCAGGATCGGCGCTGGGTTAGACCGGAAGGAGCCGATTCAGCGTCCACCAGGCCCCCTGGCCGCTCTTCGAAGGGCTCTTCGGCCAGTCCGTATGACGGATTGCGCCTGGTGAGCAGCAAATGACGCTCGTCATGGCCCCTCCGAGCCCCTCGACGGCCCGATCCGCCCGATTCAGGCCTCGTGGGTGGCGTGCGACGCCCGAAAGGCCTTTCCCGACGCTCGGATGGCTCGTCCTGGACTGGACCTACGCTTATCTGCCCTCTCCGGCCGACGAAAAGCAGCCGCTCGTCTACACCGTCGAGCAGGCGAAGCGCGTGCTCGAGTGGTTCCGGCTCGATCCGCAGACCGGCCGCTACGTCCACGACCGCCGGCTGAACCTCGAGGAGGCCAAGGGCTTCGGGAAGTCGCCGTTCGCGGCGTCGCTGGACATCGTCGACTTCCGCGGACCCGTCTGCTTCGACGGCTGGGACGCAGATGGCCAGCCGGTCGGGGTGCCGTGGGGCACGGGCATGCGTCCGCCGCCGTGGATCCAGATCGCGGCCGTCAGCGAGGGCCAGACGAAGAACACCTGGGGCGCGCTGTACGGGATGCTCGCCGCCAGCGGCGGCCGCGCGGCCGACGAGCTGCGGATCGACCTCGGTCGGACGCGGATGTACCTGATGGACGTGCCCGAGGCGCTGCTCGAGTTCGTCACGGCCTCCGCCGGCTCACGCGAAGGGCAGCGGATCACGAAGGCGACGCTCGACGAGCCGCAGCTGTGGACCGCCGGCAACGGCGGGCACAAGCTCGTCGACACGATCCTGGGCAACCTGACGAAGATGGACGGCCGCGCCGTCTTCACCGGCAACGCCTACGTCAAGGGCGCCGACTCGGTCGCCGAGCGCTTCGACGTCGACGAGCCAGGGGCGCTGCGCTACGCCCGGCGGCCGGCGAAGGAGCCGCAGCGCGATTGGACACGCGAGCAGCTGATCGCCAGCCTGCGCGACGTCTACGCCGATGCCACCTGGGTAAACCTCGGCCGCATCGTCGACGACGCGCTCTCGCCGACCGCGGATTGGGACCGCATGAAGCGGCTCTTCTGGAACCTGCCCAGCTCCGGCTCGGCCCGGCGCTGGATGCCCGAGGCGCTCTGGTCGGAGCGCGGCGGCCCCGTCGCCCTCGACCCTGCGCGACCGGTCTTCGCGGACGTCGTGATCGATCACGACCATCGCACCGCGGCCGTGGCCCTCGCGCAGCTGCAGGGCGACCAGGTCGTGGCCCATGTCGACCACTTCCCGCAGCAGCAGACGGAAGGCGGCGAAGGCGAAGGCGAGTACCTCGACCTCGAGGAGCTCGAAGGCCATCTGCGCCAGCTGCACGAGGCATATCCGGCGCACGTCATGGTGCCCAAGCGCACGACCCGCCGGGGGCATGAGCGGCTGGTGCCGGCGGCCGGCCCCGAGATCGGCTATCACGGCACGTTCTTCGAACGCTCGGCGAGCGTGCTGCGCAGCGAGGGCCTCGCGCTGATCGACATTCCGCCGAGCCCGCAGCGCATGGCGCTGGCCGCGGAGGCGCTCAAGGAGGCGGCGGTCAACGGCAAGCTCGTGCACGACGGCGATCCCGAGCTCGCGCGCCAGATGGGCTGGGTCGTGGCCAACGAGGTCACGCGAGGCTGGACGATCGACTCGGATGAGGGCCAGCGGATCCCGGCGGCACGCGCCGTGATGCTCGCGGTCCACCGTGCGCTCACCGCTCCCCAGGCACGTTCGCGAGTGATGACGCGCAAGCCGCCGCGTGTGCTGGCCGGGAGGCCGCGATGACCCTGCCCGCCGTTCGTGGTGGTGGTTCCCGCCATCCGGCCGGCTCGTCGGAGTGGTGGCTCGAGCGCCTGACGACGGCACTGCACGCCCGCCAGGGCCGCTTCACTCGCCTGGAGCACTACTACCGCGGAACGCAGGACCTCAGCAAGCTTGCCGGTCAGGCGTGGCGCGAGTCGGAGGTCTCCAAAATGTTCCCGAACTACCTCCACGCCAATCATTCCAAGTTGATCGTGAATGCCGCCGCCCAACGGCTGAACGTGCTCGGCTTCCGCTTCTCGGGCGAGACCGGCGCGGACGCCGAGGCAGCGCGGATCTGGCGCGCCAACGAGATGCACTCTGAATCGTCCAAGGCGCACGTCGAGGCGCTCGTCAAGGGCGAGTGCCCGGTACTCGTCGAGCCCAATCCCGCGGATCCCTCGACCCCGATCATCACGCCCCAGGATCCGGCGCAGGTCATCGTTTGGCACGCACCGGGCGACCGCCGCCTCCGCCAGGCCGCGCTCAAGTCGTGGTGGGACCTCGATAGCGCGCGCCGGTTCTACATCCTGTACCTGCCTGACCGCATCGAGCACTGGCGCGATCGCGAGCCGAGCCAGATGGACTGGTGGCTCAACCGCCTGGTGGCCGCGACCGAGCCCGCCCGCTGGGAGCTACGCGAGCGACCGGGTCAGCCGGGGCGCATGGTGAACCCGCTGGGCGAGGTGCCAATCGTCGTGCTGCCCAACGACCCGCGACTCAATGGCTCGCCTGAAGCCGAGCACGAGCCCGTGCTATCGCGGATCGACCACTACAACAAGACGCTGATGGATATGGCGGTCACGTCGCACGAGATGGCCTACCCACAGCGTTGGGGTACCGGCGTCGAGCCGGAGGAAGACGAGATTGCCGTCGACGAGGTGACCGGCGAGCCGATCGAGCCGGCCCCGCCGCCTGCCACGCGCACCGGCCAGACGCGGTGGATCACGACGCCCGAGGAGGCGGCTCGCTTCGGCCAGTTCACCGTCGCGACGCTCGACAACTACGTCAAGGAGCTTGATCAGATCCGGGCTGACATCGCGACCGACACGTTCACGCCGTACCACTTCCTGCTCAACATGCCGAGCAGCGTCCCGCCGTCGGGCGAGAGCATTACGGCCTCGGAAGCGCCGCTCGTCGACAAGGTCCGCGCCCACGGTCGCGACAAGGGCGCTGCCTGGCGCCAGATTATGCGCCTGGCACTGCGGCTGGGCGGTGACGAGCAGCGAGCCCAGGCGATGCGCGACGGCGGCCAGGTTATCTGGGAGGACCCGGAACGGCGGACCGAGTCGCAGCACGTCGATGCCCTCGGCAAGCTGCGCCAGATGCTGGGGCTGCCCCTCGAGGCGACGTGGGAGCTGTTGCCGGCGTCGCCCGAAGACATCGAGCGCTGGCGACGGATGCTCGATGACGAGGCGAAGAGGCTGACAGAGCTGGCCGGTCCGGAGATGGCCGCGCGCTCAATCGCCCGGACGATCTCCGGCGGTCCATTGGCCGACGTCCCTGACAACCCGCTACCGCCGGCCGCACCCGGCACGGGACCAATGAGCCAGCCGGCTTGACATTCCAGTTGCAAGGAGGCGCATAATGCTGCGAAACCTGATACCGCTCCCGTTCTGGCCTCTCAGCTTTTTTGAGGGCGAAGGCGGTGGCGGTGGCGGCACGGGTGCGACGCCCGGGTCCGGCGCGACGCCGACACCAGCCGCTACGGGAACTGCCGCCGGCGCGACGCCGGCCGCAGGAGCGGGCACGTCGCCCGCACCGGCCACCCAGCCCGCGACGGGCGAGGAGGCCCTCGGAGAGCCCGGCAAAGCCGTTCTCCGCGAGGCGCGACGCCTGGCGAAGGAAGCGGAAGACCGCGCCAAGGCTGCAGAGCAGCAGCTCCAGGAGCTGCAGGCGGGGCAGCAGACCGACCACGAGAAGGCCCTCACCCAGGCACGACGCGAATCTGCCGCTGAAGAGCGGGCGCGTTGGCAGGAATGGGGCCGAGACCTCGTCGTCGAAGGAGCCCTCCGAGGGGCCGGCATCACGAGCGACAAGCTGCTCGCCCTGGCGAAGGCGGCGCCCGAACTGCGGGCGCTCAAGGTCGACACCGAGACCCGCCGCGTCGAGGGGCTGACGGAGGCCGTGGAAGCGTTGAAGAAGGACCCCGAGTACGCAGCTCTCTTTGGCAAGCAGCAGACCCCGACGCCCGCTGGGCCGGGTGGCTCGTGGGGTGGCGCGGAAGGCGGCAGCAACGCCGCCCCTGTGGCGCCGGGCGCGGATCGGCTGCGCCGGGCTTACGAAGCATCCAGATAGATCCCCTGCCGGGCGCTCGGCGGGGAGAAAGGACAACCCAGGACGATGATCCTCACACTTGCTGATCGGGCCCGCGCACAGCGCGACGCCCATCCTCTTCTCTTCTCGATCGCCCTCAGCCTGCTGCTCGCGCTGATCGGCTACTGGCTCGCCGGCGCAGCTGGCGTGGCGCTCGGTGCCCTGACGCTCGTCGAGGCAGCGAAGCTGTCACAGACCGACCTGCAGCGCGGCGTGGTCGAGACGTTCATCCTCGAGTCGTCCGTCCTCGACCGGCTGCCGCTGCTGCCCATCGAAGGCAACGCGTATGCCTACAACGAGGAAGGCACGCTGCCCGGCGTCGAGTTCCGGGCGGTGAACTCCGCGTACAGCGAGTCGACAGGCACCGTCAACCAGAAGACCGAGTCGCTGGTCATCCTGGGCGGCGACGCCGACGTCGACACGTTCATCGCCAAGACCCGCGGCAACCTGAACGACCAGCGGGCGACCCAGACCCGGATGAAGGTCAAGGCCGCCCGGATCAAGTACCAGGACTCGTTCATCAACGGCGACGTGGCGGTCGATGCCAACAGCTTCGACGGGCTCAAGAAGCGCCTGACCGGCACGCAGGTCGTCGACGCCGCCACGAACGGCCTGGGCATGATCGGCGCCAGCGACAACGACCGGCACGCGTTCCTCGAGATCCTCGACGAGGCGCTCAGCCGCGTCGCTGGCGGCGCCGATGCCATCTACGCGAACGCTCGGTTCGTCGGCAAGCTCCGCTCCGTCGCGCGGCGTATCGGCGGTTGGTCTTCGTACACCATGGCCGACTTCGGCAAGGTGATCGAGACCTACAACGGGATCCCGATCCTCGACATCGGCAAGCGCGCCGACGGCACCGAGATCATCCCGAACGACGAGGTCCAGGGCACCGCGGACGACACGACCTCGATCTACGCCGTCAAGTTCGGCGAGGACGAGACCGACGGCGGCGTGACTGGGCTCTTCAATGGCCCAGCGGCCGTCTTCGACGTCCGCGATCTCGGCGAGATCGACTCCAAGCCCGTCTTCCGGACCCGCATCGAGGGCTTCCTCGGCCTGGCCGTCTTCGGCAAGGGGGCGGTCCGCCTGCGCGGCATCCGAGCCAACGCCTAACCCATCGCACGCGGTTCTAGCCGCATAAGGAGGACCAGATGCCGACCGCAGCAACGCAGCCCGAGGCCACTAAGGAGCACGCGGCCCCCATCGCGCATCGCGCTGGGTGTCCAAGGGAGCGGATCGAGTCGTTCGAGCTCAGTCGCCCGCGCTCCGCCCAGTACCCGCTCGGCGGGCGCGTACTGGTCACGCGCTGCGTTGACTGCGGTCGGGATCACCACGCTGACGTGAAGGAGACAGACGGTGGCTGACACGAAGAAGAAGGACGCCGCGGACGACGTGGCGACCCAGAGCGAGAACGAGAAGCCCGAGCACTCAGTGGAGGGCACGACCACGCGGTCGGACGCCACGGACATGGGTGTCCCGATGCTGCCCGGTAGCCCGGACGAGCCGCAGGGTCCCGAGGACGCGCTCGGTCCCGGCCCGAAGCGCGGCGACTACAGTGGTCGCGTCGGTCCGTCCGACTACCAGCCGCATCAGGTCGTCCCGGTGCCCGATGCAAAGCCAGGCGAGCCGACGGTTCGCGTCGTAGCTCAGCGGTCGCAGGCCGAGGAGCAGGGCGAGGAAGCCGGCAAGAAGGGAGGCGTCGAGACAGCCTGATCCCCAGGCTGCGACTCGCTGACCGATGCCGCTCGACACGACGGTCGCTGGTGCCGCGACCGACTCCTACATCTCGGTGGCCGAGGCCGACGCCATGGCGGCGGCCGACCTCGGCCGCTTCGCCGAGGCGTGGGCCGAGCACACCCCGGACAAGAAGGAACGCGCGCTTCGGCGCGCGACGCGAGAGATCGACTCGCACTACGGATCGGTTCGGCGCTACGCGGCGACCCAGGCGCGTTCCTTCCCCAGGTCTCTCGACGTCGCCAGCGGCGTGCCATTCGTGCCAGATGGCATCGCCCGGGCCACATACGAGCAGGCCATCTACGTCGCGTCGAATGCACACCTTCTCGACGATGCCGCGAGCCGCCTGGCGCGCGGCCTCGTCAGCTTCTCGAGCGAAGGCGGCTCCGGCACGGTGATGGGCTCCGAAGACGTCCAGTACGGCCGCCTGGCGCCAAACGCCGCGCGCTGGCTGGAGGTCGTCCGTGGACGCGGCACGCGCAGCGGCCGCGGTGTCGTCTCGAGCCGACTGAGCTCCGCGGGGCGCTGGTAATGGGCTTGACGCTGCAGCCGGACTCGTCGGCGCTGGCACGGTTCCGGAGCATCCATGAGCAGGCGTTTGCGCGCGCTCAGCAGGCGACAGTCGTTGAGGCAGCGCGGCTTGCCCGCCGTCGTTCAGGCCGCCTGGCGAGCAGCATCCAGCCGATGGCCGGTCCCCAGCGTTCGGGCCTCGGAGTGGGCGGCGCCATCGGCAGCTCGCTACCCTACGCCGCCCTCCAGGAGCGCGGTGGGACGATCCGCCCACGCGCCAGGCGAGCGCTGTCTTGGGTCATGCCAAGCGGCGCGCGCATCGTGATGGGCCCCGGCATCCGCCGACGCTTCGCCCGTGTGGATCCACGCACCGGCGGCACGACGATCTTCGTCCCTGGCACCGAGGTCCGCGTGAGCGGCCATCCCTACCTGCGACCGGCTTCGGAGCGTTTCGCCGGCCACATGTTCGACGCGCTCCGGGCGGTGCAGTGATGCTCGACCTCATCGACGCCGTGCGCGACCTCATCGAGCCGCCGGCCGACCCGCCGGTCGCACGCGAGTACAAGGGCGTGACCTTCGACCGCGGTGAGTCGGGGACTTGGCGCGATCTGTCGGCCGCCGAGCCGTTCGGCTACGTGGGCTACCCAGACACGCTCTTCCTCTTCGAGTGGGGTCCGGACATCCGCGGCCTCGCGGGCGCCTCGCCGCAGGACCTGGAGCGCTTCGCGCTCCAGGCGGTGTACGTGGCCGACGCCAAGGACGAGGAGCCGCAGGAGCGGCGGCGTCGAGACGTGACCGAGACTCTCGACGCAAAGCGCGAGTTCTACGCGGCACGGATCAGGCAGCGCCGCTCAGCGGCGTCGTGGAGCCATCTCGAATGCACGATCGACGGTGATTACGTGCGCGCCTTCGAGGTCAGGGGCGTCGCGCTCCGGATCAGCGGGTGGCGCGTCGTTCCAGCAGCAATGGGAGGAGCGTAACGATGGCAGAGACGACTGGACCAGCTGAGCGGCCCGAAGGCGCCGAGGCGGGCTACACGCTCCGACGCGGGGAGCCGAGCGCCTCCTACGGGTACGCCGCTGCGGACGGCACCTACCGCGAGATCGCGGCCGACGACGCCGGCGTGGTGACGCCTGAGACGCCCGAGGACGAAGCAATCCTCAACGCCTTCGGGCTTGACCAGGTACGCGAGGTCCGCACGCCATCAGGCGGCACGACCACGCGAAAGATCGCCGATCCAGAGCCGGTTGTGCCGGCACCAATCACGACTGAGGGACCGGCCGACGACCAGGCCGCGACCGAAGGCGCAGCACAGGAAGGAGACTGACCGATGCCGGCAGGCAACATCGGCGACCTTGCCGTCGCCATTCAGGCGGCGAAGGGCACGCCGGCACCGGCGGCGCTCTTCCGCGTTCCGATCACCGGCGGCGGGCTGAACCCGACGCGCGAGGTCACGGCGCTCGAAGGTTCGACCGCCAACCGCGTGCGCATGGGCGCGTTCGTCGCACGAGCTCGCGCCGAGGGCTCGCCGACGATCTACGCGATGCCCGACTCGCTCGGCGCGTTCCTGTTCGCGGCGCTCGGCGCGAAGGCCGTAACCGGCGCGGCGGATCCCTACGAGCACACGTTCACGCTGGCCCCGAGCCAGCCATACATGACCTTCTGGCGCAACGTCGGCGGGATCCAGTTCGAGCGGTTCCCCGACTGCAAGGTGTCGCAGCTGGTCCTTCGCTCGGCAGAGGGCGCGGCCATGACGGCCGAGATCGGCATCATCGGGCTCCGCGCGCAAAACCTCGTCGCGGCGGTCGGGACGCCGGCTCTCGAAGTCGGGATCCCGTTCGTTCACTACGACGCCGAGCAGCAGCTACTCGTCGAAGGGACGCCGGTCGCGAGCATGTCGAGCGTGACGACGACGATCACGACCGGCGCGACGGTCATCCCGGGCGACAACCTGGGCGGCTACGCGATCGCCGAGGGCATGGTCGGGATCCGCTTCGAGACGTCGCAGCTGATCGAGGACGGCGCACTTTGGCGGCGGCTGCACTACGGTTCGGCGACTCCGGGCGACGAGGCCGCGCAGACGCGCGGGCTGCTGGAGCTCGGCGGCGCCCCAGCCGGGCTCTCGCTGAAGTGGACGAAGCGCAACAATGCCGGCGTCGCGGTGACCCCCGAGCGCTCGCTGGAGATCAATGCTCCGCGGATCGTGATCGCGAACATCGCCGGGATGGAAACGAACAACAACGGCGAGCCGCTGCGCGCGACGGTGACGTATGACGCCTATCAGCCCGGCTCGGGCTCGGCCCTGACGGCGATCCTTCGGAACGCTGTCGCGACCTATCCGGCGACGTAGTCGTGAACACGACCGCCGCGCTCCGGGGCTGGACGGAAGCCGGGCTCCATAAGGTCCTGCTGCCGACCGGGACATGGGTTCGGGTCCGGCTGCCGAGCGTCGAGCATCTGCTCCGGAAGGGCGTCTTCCCGCAGGAGCTTACCGGGATGGCGATCCGCTTCACTATGGAGCGGCTCGTACTGCGCGAGCTCGATCCGGCCGAGCAGGAGCAGTTCCTTCAGATGAAGGACCGGCTGATCGCGTATTGCGTCCGCGAGCGACTCGTCGCCGGCGAGTCGCCGGACGATCCGGCCGCCGAGTGGGGCGAGCTCGATCTGACGCCGTTCATTCTCGATCTGGAGTCGGTCATTCCGGCCGAGGATCTCGACGCGCTGGGCTTCATCGCGATCCGACACAAGCAGCCGGCGACGGTCACGGCCGAGTCGCTGCTGAAGCTCGGGCTCGTGAAGAAGATCGCCGAGATGCAGGAAGGGGAGGCTGCTCCGGCAGCCGGCGAGTTTCGCAGAGTGGATAACGACGCCAAACGCGCTGCTACTAGCGGGGACAGCGGAGCGGTTCTCGTTCCGACCGAGCTCGGCAATGGAGATCACGGATCCGGTCCTGGCGCTTCAGATCGATCAGGCGCTGTTCGTAAGGCTCGTCGAAACTCGACGTAAGGCGGAGCGGTCCGCGATGAGCACGGGTAAAGGATCGCTGCCGCCGGGGCAGCGATACGCGACCCTCGCTGACGTCCTGCCGGAAGGCGTCCGGCCGGAAGACTTCATGCCGCGGCGGGTTCACTAGAGATGCTCGGTGGCGGTGGCGGGCGCGTGGGCGCGGCCTGGTACGACCTCGAGCTGCGCGACGAAGGGTTCCTCGGGCAAGTCCAGCAAGTCGGCAGCCGGGCGGCGGCGGGCGCGCAGCCGGCGGCCGACGCTATGGACGACGTCGCCGATAAGACGCGCGAAGCGGGCGACGCGGCCGACGAGACGGGCGGGAAGTTCAGCAAGTTCGGCGATATCGGCAAGGGCGCGATCATGGGCGTCGGGCTCGCGATCGGCAACATGGCGACTCAGTTCGTCATGCAGGCTCCGGCCGAAGCGATGCGGACGCTCTCAGACTCGATCTCGCTCGCGAGCGACAAGGCGGAAGCGGCAGCGAAGGCGGGCGAGCTCTTCGGCGACTCGTACCGGATCGTCGAAGAGGCGTCGAAGGATGCCGCGACGAGCGTTGGGCTCTCGTCCGGGGCGTATCTCGACTCGATCGGCACGCTCGGGAACCTGATTACCAATCTCGGCTTCGCCGGCGACGAGGCCGCGAACATGTCGGTCGACATGCTCGCGCTGGCCGCGGACATGGGCTCATTCAATAACGCGAGCACGGAAGACGTCGTCTACGCGATGGGCGCGGCGTTCCGCGGCGAGACGGAGCCGATCCGGCGCTTCGGCGTGATGCTCGACGAGGCCGGTGTCAAGGCGAAGGCAATGGAGCTCGGCCTATACGACGGCGTCGGCGCGATGGATAAGAACGCGAAGGCGACGGCGACCTATCAGCTCATCCTCGAACAGACGGCGGCCGCCCAGGGCGACTTCGCTCGAACGTCGGACGGACTCGCGAACGGGCAGCGTATCGCGGCGGCCCGGATCGAGGAAGCGTGGACGACGGTCGGCGAGGCACTCATGCCGATCGCGGAGACGATCGTCCCGATGGTCGCCGATGCCGTCGTCGGGCTCGTCGGGGTCATCGGCGAAGTCGTCGATCTGTTGCTCAATAACGGTCCGGCCGTCGCCGGCGCGGTCGGCGCGATCGGGATCGCAGTGGCGACGATGGTAGTTCCGCCGATGCTCGCATGGGCCGCGGCGACGATCGTCGCGCTCGCTCCGCTGATCGCGCTCGCAGCCGCCGGTGCGGCGCTCGTTCTGGCGCTGGAGCACTTCGGGATCCTAGACGACGTGATCTCCATGCTCGGCGAGCTGGGCCGGATCGCGGGCGAGATGGTCGCTGGCGCGTTCCGCGAGCTCGAGTGGATCGTCGTCGACCTGGGCACTCGGCTGGGCGGGCTGATCGGCATCTTCGAGAACCTATTCGGGGCGATGATCGATGCTGGCGACGCGATCATCCGGCTGCTTCAAGGCGACTTCGAGGGCGCGGCGGCAGCTGCCGAGCGGGCGCTGAACCGGATCGGCGGGGTCGGCGAGTCAGTGCAGCGAGTTCTCGAAGGCGCGGGCAGCCGAGCGGCGTGGGAGTCCGAGAAGGCCGCGGAGGCAACGGCGGCAGCGCACGAGGAAGCCGCTCGGAAGACGGCCGAAGAGTGGGATGCGTCGGAAGAGGCTCGACGGCGGGGTGCGGAGGCGACAACGGCGGCCGTTCAGCGCGAAGCCGGCGCTCAGGCGCAGGCGAACGCGGACGCGGCCGCGGCGACGCGCACGACCGCTCAGGCGATCGCCGACGAGACGGGCGCGAGCCTATCGGAAGTCCAGCGGCTACATCGCCAGACGGGCGTCGAGCTCGTCGACGTCACGAAGACGAGCGGGGCCGATCAGCTCGCCGCGTTGCGAGCGGCGAACCGGGCGATCATCGCCGAAGCGGCGTGGGGCGGGCAGCAGACGCCGCGTGCATACGGGCAGGGCATCGCGTCCGGCTACGCGGAGCCCGTCTCGGCCATGGATCGGCTGAAGGACTTGATGAAGAACACGCTCTCGCCGGTCCAGAAGGAAGCCGAGCTGATCGGGATCCTGACGTCGAAGCGGCTCGCGAACGCGCTCGACGACGGCCGGCCGGAAGTCCGGCTCGAAGCGCAGCAGATCACGCTCGACTCGATCCGCGAGCTTGCGAAGCTGAACCCGCAGTCGGAAGAGATCGGCCGAATGTCAATGCGGCTGCTCGCGTCCGCGACGGCCGCCCAGCGGCCCGCGCTCCGGGCGTCGCTGGCCGAGATACTCGGCGTCTCGGAGCAGCAGCTCGGGCAGCTACCGGGCATCTTCGGCGACGCCGGACGCGACTCTGGAGCGGCGTTCCTTCGGCAGTGGGGGATCAAGAAGGGCGCGATCATGCAAGATCTCCAGTCATTCACGCGGGGCGTCGCTAATCAGGTCCGGCTCATGTCGCCGGCGCGTACCGGACCGTGGAGCGAGGCCGGCGGCCCAATCGCGTGGATGGGCTCGGCCGCTGACCGGATGACGGACGCTTTCGTCGAGAACTTCCGCCGCGGCCGTCGCCGGGCCGACCGGGAAGTCGGGCTCTTCGCGGAGACGGTCGCGGGCATCGGCTCCGGCTCGAACATCGTCGAGCTGCTCGCCGAGCGGACGCTGAACGGGCAGACGATCCCGATCGAGCTCCGGCATCGGGTCGAGATCGACGGGCGCAATCTGCCGCCGGGCGTCACGAACGAGGGCGTCGCTGCTATCGTCGGGACCGCGATCGACTTCGATGCTGAGTGGGCTCGGAAGATGGCGGCAGCGCAGTCGGCGTCTGGCCTGCGCTGGACGGATCGATAGAAGATGGCCCAAACGCGGACGTCGAACGTCGATCTCGATACGTGGGTCCAGCAGGCCGGCGGCGGGAACTACGGGAATGGGCTCGGGAACCGGCTCCAGGTCGGATATGCCGTGTTCGAAGCCGGCTCGGGCGCCGGCCGCGTCCTGCTCCGGATTCCGCTCGGGACCGTTACGAACGGCGTCTATACGGCCGGGCAGCTCGCCGGCGTCACAGCAGCCGAGCAGATCATCGGCTACTGGCTGAACCTTCGCGTCCGAGGCACTCAGGGATGCTTCTCGATGGGCTCCGGCCCGCGGTTCTGGATCGAGAAGCTGACCGCAGCATTCACCGAGAACTCGGGCTCGACGGGCGAATGCACTCAGTACGCATCTGGGAGCTCGACCGGCCGCTTCCCCGGTCCGACGCACTCGACGACGGATCGCGTCAAGTACGACGGCGTCCCGGCAATCGACTCCTGGCTCCGGATCGCCATAACGGCGATGGTCCGGGCCGCATGGGCGGCGAAGGAGACCGAGCTTCGCGTCCGGCTGATCGCGGCCGATGCTTCGACCGGGTACGACGAGACGACCGCTGCTCGCCGGATCAGCTTTTACTCGCGGCATACGACGAGCGTCCCCTACGGCGAAGCTTCGATCGAGACCGAGGTCGCGCCGAACGCTCCGTCGAACATGGCGCCGCCGGCCAACACGGTGCAGGGCTCGACGAACGGCAACACGCTGACCGTCTCGGCGCTTCATACACACCCGGAGGGCAAGTCGAGCTCGCACTTCCAGGTGGAGTGGTATCCGACGTCGGCTACCGATCAGGATCCCGGAACGCCGCTGAAGACGGACACGGTCACGGCGACGACGGCGCATAACGCGACGCGCTCGCACACACTGACCGGGCTGACGCCGCGGACGGCGGGCAAGTGGCGGATTCGCTTCGCGCGCGTCTCGGGGCTCTGGGGCCCGTGGAGCGGGCTGCTACAGGCGACGCCGGCGTACAAGCCGTCTGCGACGAACCCGAGCGTCACTCCGGCGACGCTGACGCCGACCGGCGCGATCTCGATCACGTCGAACGATCCGGCAGGCGAAGGCGCGACGGCGATCGAGTGGATCGTTTACCAGGACACGCCGAGCGGCGTCGTCACGAAGTACGCGTCCGGGAAGGTGTCGATCGGCGGGCTGCCGACGCGGCCGCAGATCACCTATGGCGGCTCGGCGCTCGCCTATGGCGTGAAGTACCGGCATCGCTTCCGCGTCTGGAATAAGGACGACGTCGCGAGCGACCAGACGGGCGATCTCTACTTCACGCAGTACGAGGCGCTTGGGCCGACCGTCCAGATCCGCGTCGGGACGACCAATCATCCGGCCGACCAGACGGTAAAGATCGACACGCGGACGCCGACGGTTCGAGTCTCGGATCCGGGCGGCGGGAACATTGACCAGGCCCAGGTCCGGCTTTACTCGCCGACAGGCGTCCTGCTCCACGACTTCGGGCTTCAGTCGTTCTCATCGGCGGCGTTTCGCGACTTCGTCGTCCCGGCGAACCTATGGGACTGGGGCTCGGAGCCGATGGTCGACGCGCGGGCTCGCGTCGCCGGCAACGCCGATCCCGGACCGTTCTCGGATCAAAAGCGGATCCGGATCAACGCCGCACCGGGCGCACCGTATCCGGTCGCACTCGCGGTCGAAGGCGGCGTCCAGCACGTCCAGCAGCTCGACGGCGAGTGGGTCACGTCATCCTCTCGTCCGCGGCTCGTGATCCCGTTCCGCGATATCGACCGCGATCTCGGATACGACGAGTATCCGCGGCTCCGTGAAGTCGAATGGCAGAGCTCGGCCGCGGCTGTTCTCGGCCGCTTCGTCCGGGTGCTGCATGCGATCGACGACGCGACCGACCCGCTACAGATCGTGAGCTTCGACCAGCCGGGCTCGCTGACGCCTGCCCAGTCGGGCTTCGTCGCCGGAGCGAGCGTCGCGTTGACCTACCAGGACAACGTGGGGGGCTGGGCGACCCAGGGCAACGCATCGCTGAAGCTTGCCTTCACAAACCTGGCGTCGGGCACGACGAGCATCTCGACGCTCTACGACGCGCTGCGCTCGGGGACGCTCTGGACCGATCTGTCGAACGTGTCGACGTTCAGGATCGCCGTCCTGCGGTCGCAGACGCTCACCGGGCAGACGATGGCGCTCCGCTTCATCTTCTCGGGCAACGCGGCGAACTTCGCGCAGTTCACTCTCACGCTCGGCGCGAATGGAGTCTGGACGACGACGGCGATGACGCGCACGTCTCCGGCGTCGACCGGCGGGACCGTGAACTGGGCGCAGGTCTCGGGCATCGAGATCCGTGTCTCGCATAGCGTCGGCTCTAATCAGACGTTCGAGATGTTTGTCGACGATCTCCGCGCCGACGCCCTGGCTGTCGACACGCTCTACCGGCTCCGGGCTCGCTACGACGATACGGCACTCGTTCGGTCGGACTACTCGGACGCCTTCCTGCTCCGTCGACGGGCAGCTCCGGCGCTCTCGTCGGTCACTCCGGCGAACGCCGCGGCGATCACCGATCCGACGCCGACGATCAGCTGGACAATCTCGCGGACTCAGGCTCGGTTCCGGGTTGAGGCGTCCGTCGCCGGCAATCCGATCTATGACTCGGGCGTCGTCTCGGCGATGGGCACGACGGGCGCGCATACGATCCCGCGGCGCACGCTGCCGACCGGCGCGACCGTCACCTGGACGCTGACCGTCTGGGATCAGTACGGGCTGACGGCGACGCTGACGCGGACGTTCACGACGAACTTCGCGACTCCACCGGCCCTGACCGGACTCGCCCTGACGCCGGACGAGGATCAGAAGGCGATCGTCGTCTCGTGGGACCAGTCGGGGCTCACGACGGCCGAGTTCGACCGTTACGCGATCTACGCGCGCTCCGTCTTCGGGCAGTTCCGGCAAATCGCGACGATCAGCGACAAGGCGACGACGTCGTTCGTCTTCCGGGGCGCTCCGCATATGATCGATACGATCGTCCGGGTCACCCAGGACAACGGCTTCGCCGAGTCCGCTCCGATCGAAGGCTCGGCGCTCCTCGAGGTCGACGGGTATTGGCGCATCGGCTCGGACGGGATCCCCGTCGAGCTACGCTGGGCGCGGACCGGGCTTTCGGGCGGCATGCCAACGCAGACCGCGGAATACGAGCCGGAAGGCGCGAACTATAAGCGCGTCGTCACGCTCGGGACGTATGGCCGAGAGTGGGAGCTGCCACTATGGATGCCCGCCGAGGACGAGGGCGTCGTCCGGCTGCTCGAAGAAGACAAGCAGCTCGGGCGAATCGTCATCGTGAAGACGCCGCGCGGCCGGGTTATCTACTCGAAGCTGAAGTCCGTCGTCCCGTCCGAGTCGGAAGCCGGCTACACGTCGCTGACGCTATCCGGCGTCGAAGTCGGGCCCGAGGCGGCCGGGTTCTGAGCCGTGTCGCTCGTCGACGCCTACCGATCGGGGAACTACACGCTCGCGGCTCGGGCGCTGGTCGTCGACGATGACCTGGAGACGGTCGTCTCGGAAGTTCCCGGCCGGTTGCTCGAGGGCTCGGTCTCGATCGACCGGCTTCGGCAGATTCGACGGGAAGGCTCGCTGACGCTGACCAACGAGGACGCGGCGCTCGACGCGCTGATCGCGCCAGGCCGGATATGGCGGCTGGAGCGCGGCGCGATTGTCGCCGGCGTGCCGCAATACGTTCCGATGATGACCGGGCTCGTCGACGAAGTCGGCGGCAAGCGGCAAGTCCGGATCCGCCTATGGGGTCGGCAGATGATCGCCGATCAGCAGTTCAGCTCGGCCGTCACGCTGCCGGAGCGGATGCGGGTTCGGGACGCGATCCTTCAGCTCGGCGGGCTCGGCGGGCTGGGCACGGCGCCGGAGCTCTATGACCTCGACGACGGCTTCGCGACGCTCCAGGCCACGCGAACGTTCGACGAGGGCGAGAACATCCTCGCCGCGATGCACACCATCGCGGCGGCTCACGCGCTGGAGCTCTATGACGATCCCTACGGCCGGACGACGCTCCGGCCATTCGTCGATCCGTCGGCTCAGGCTCCGGACTGGACGTTCGAGCCGGGCGAGGCGTCGATCCTGCTCTCGACGGACCGGACGCTGAAGGCTCGGCGGCAGATCTTTAACCGGACGATCGTCGTCGGCATCGGGCCGGACCGCTATCCGATCGAGGCCCAGGCGCGGGACCTGAACCCGAACTCGCCGACCTACAATCCGCCAGACGGCTCCGGGCCGATGGGCGATCGGCCGCGCCCGCGGTTCGTCTCGACCGACATACATACGCAGGCGGCTGCGAACGCCGTTGCGCTCCGGCTGCTCTACGAGGGCGCACTCGCTGACGAAGACTACTCGGCTGCCGCGATGCCGCTGCCGTTCATTACCGAGCGCAGCGTCGTCCGCTTCCCGGAGTACGACGATGCGTTCCTGCTCGACAAGCTCACGATCCCGCTGCGCGCGGGCAATATGACGATGCAGTCGCGCCGTGTCCGGAGCCTCATTGCATGAGCACGGAGATCGTCGAACTGATCCGAAGCATCGTCGGCGACGAGCTGCGCTCGGTCCGCCAGGCGTGGAGCGACGGCGTCGTCGACTCGGTCGAGGGCTCGCAGGCGATGGTCCGGTTGGGCGGTCCGTCGTCAATGCCGATACCCGGCTTCTTCGTCCCGCCGAGTCTCACGGTCCAGCCAGGCGATCACGTCCACGTCTTCCGGCTGGGCGGCTATCAGATCATCACCGAAGTCCTGAACCGGAACGCGCTGGCGGTCAGTGGCGAAGCCGTCGTCGGAATGACGAACCCGATGACGCGCGACTGGCAGATCATCCGCGGCGGCGCAGGCGGCGCGGCGGTCGCGTTCAATCCGCCCTACGCCGACCCGAGCGAGCTGCCGTTGGCCGAGCACAAGCGGCTGCGCGTCAACAAGACGACGGGCGTCTTCGAGTGGATCGACGATACCGGCGGCGGCACGCATCCCGATCTGGCAGGTCACGACGCGCTCGGGCTGGCGACGCAAGATGAGCTCAATGCGCACGCCGGCGCGGGCAATCCGCACGCCGGGTATCAGCTGCGCTCCGAGAGGAACGCGCAGAACGGCTACGCCGGGCTCGACAACGACGCCAGCGCGCGCGTCGCGGCTGCTCGACTGGGCACGGGCACGCCGAGCTCCTCGACGTTCCTGCGAGGCGATCGGACGTGGGCGACGCCGACGGGCGGCGCGACTGCTCCGATCGTCCGGGTCTACACGGCGGGCGCTACGTGGACCAAGCCCGCCGGGCTTGTCGCGATTGATGTGGAAGTGGTCGGTGCGGGTGGCTCAGGTGCCTCGGGTGCGTTGACAGGTTCCGGGCAGCGCACGGGTGGTAGCGGTGGCGGGGCTGGGGGCTATGCTCGGAAGTTGTTTGCTGCGTCGGTGCTTCCGGCAAGTTGTACCGTCACCCGTGGGGCTGGCGGCTCGGCTCCAGCAGCAGGAGCGAACAATGGTAATGCGGGTGGGGCCTCCTCATTCGCGGGTACGGGCATTACAACCGTTGAGGGCAACGGCGGCGCGGGCGGTGTCACGTCGGGCGCAGCAGCAGCAGCGTTCAGCGCGAAGGGCGGAGTCGGTGGCTCCGCTTCAGGCGGCGACCTGAACATTCCGGGTGGCGACGGGCTCAACGCGACGGGTACCGGAAACGCTGGATCGGAGGGTGGCCACGGTGGTGCCTCTGCGCTCTCAGGCATAGCCGGTGCCCCGGAGTCAACTGGCCCCGGTGTTGCTGGCAAGGCTTACGGTGGTGGCGGGGCCGGGGCTTTCGTTGGTCCATCTTCAGCAGCGCAGGCTGGTGGTGTTGGTGCTAATGGCGTCGTGATCGTGACCGAGTATTACTAGCCGAGAGCCTCAGTAGCAGCCGACGGCTTTCATTCGCTCATCCGCCGCCGTCATGTACCCGAGGGTCCAGCGATGCTCCGGTGTGCCAGCGTCCGCGCGGTCATTGTCCGCAGCAGCCCGATCGAACGAAGCCTGGAGCTCACCACAGTCGCTCGTCGCGGCGATCCTGTCGTAGACCGCTTGCGAGCCACCGTACTGCTCGACGTAGTTGGCCGCCGGCGACCGTTCCGTCTGGCCTGGCGCACCGCCGCGGTCCCGCGGGATGGCGACCATCAGCGCTACCAGAACGACGATGGCGACCGCCGCGGCGATCATCACCTTCCTCCGACGAGACTTGCCTGGACTAGCCTGATCCGTCACGAACCCTCCCTTCCCTGCGTCATGCGTACTTGGCACGCTGTCCACTGATGCTAGACCGCCGGAGCAACCGGCCATCGGAGCGCCTCGCTGATGTGAATGACGGGGCGGCCTAGGGAGGGCATCGCATTGCCTGAGCCCGTTAACGAGCCCGCCAAGGTCGAAGCCATCGAGGCCTGTCTCATTGAAGCGGTTTACGACGCCCGTCGCCGGGCTCGTCGTCAGCTCCTCGGCCTTGATCCTGTTCCGCTGCCCAGTCCTCGCGCTCTAGCCTTGCAGCGTCGGAGAGAGCATCTTCCAGGCGTTCCTCGTCAGTCTTCGGCGGATTGAGGAAGAGCGACGCCGGCACCCCGTAGAACCGCGCCAGGCGCCTGAGCTGAACGACGCTGATCGGCCGCTGGCCGCGCTCCCACAGGCTGACCGTGGATCCCGAGCCACGCGAAAGTCCGGCCGCCTCTGCCGCGGCCGATTGAGTGATCTCCAAGCGCTCCCGGACGAGGCGCAGCCAATAGCCGAGGCGCTGAGCGTGCTGGTCCTCTTCTCGCGTCACTGCGGCGGACGGTAGCCGCCACAGCATGGGTTGGCCTAGCAAACAAGTCTCCGAGTGACTTGACAAACTCTTGCCGGCAAGCCTAGGCTAGGTCAGCAAAGATTTGTCAGCGGTCGGAGGGAGAGTTTTGCGGGCAGTCACCACGCCGGATCAAGTGCTCGGCCGGTCCCTGAAGGTCGAGCGCGTCATGGCCGGCGCGAAGTTGACTGACATCGCCGCCGCCGCGGGAATATCGGCTGGCCATCTCTCGAACATCGAGGCCGGCAAACGGTCGGCGAGCCCTGAGCTCATCGCCCGTATCCGCTCGGCCATTCGGGCGGCCGCGTGATGCCCACAGCGACGACTCCTAGCCAGCAGCGCACTGCGGGCGGCCTGCGTCAACCGGCGATGGTTACCGTGCCCGAGCGAGAGTGGGACGAGGCGCGTGTCGAGAGTGCCGCGCTCCGCCGTGAAGCCCTGCGCCTGTGCGATGTCCTGGAGTGGCGTCTCCGGGCTCTTGAGCCCGCCACCTACGAGATCGGGCCGGCTGCCCATCAACTGGCCGCCGGCGCGCTGACCGCTGTCCTGGCGTATCGCGTGAGGAACGAGCGATGAGCGACGACCGCCGCGGCGCGTGGCTGGGCCTGGTCCTGCTTCTGACCGCATTCGTCTGCGGGCTGGTCGTGGGATCGCTCCTGTGATCACGCCTGACCGCGAGCGATCTGTCGCCGGCGCCGATGCCTTACCGGCATCCCAATCGGCCGTCGGTAAGGGCACGTCAGGTCGCTCGCAGTCCGGCGTGGCGCTCACGCGCTCACCGAGCGAGGCGCCACCAAACGGGCTGAGCAAGGCAGCCGGGCGGTATCGAAGCCTGCCGCCCGGCTGCCTGCTCCGAAAGAGAGGAACAGGGGAAGAGAGATTTTGAACGACGACCGCGAAGAGCGTCGCACTTACCTGGGCGGCCCGGACGTGGCGGCCATCCTCGGTCTGTCGCCTTACCAGGCGCCGATCGACGTCTGGCGCTTCAAGCTGGGCTTCGACGAGGGCCAGGGGCAGACGGAGCGGATGCGCCTCGGCCAGCTGCTCGAGCAGGCGATCGCCGACGCCTACTCCGAGCAGACCGGTCGCCAGCTGCGTCGGGTCGGGCTCGTGCGCCACAAGCAGTACCCGTTCCTGGGTGGCCATCCCGACCGACTGGTAGTCGGCGAGCGCGGGATCTTCGAGGCAAAGGCCAGCGCGTCTGCGCGTGGCTACTCCGACGACGACCTCCCGCCGCACGTCCGCGTCCAGGTCACCTGGTACACCGGGCTCGTCGGTCGCGACTGGGCTGACGTCGTGCTGCTGGCCGGGATGGGCCTGCGCATCATCCGCGTCGACCACGACCCGGAGCTGTTCGAGCAGATGGTCACCGCGGCCGTGGAGTGGTGGCAGCGACACGTCGTGGGACGCGTCGAGCCTGAGCCGGACGGCACCGAGAGCTACCGCCGTCACCTGGCCGAGAAGTTCCCCATCGAGTCGGGCGAGACGCTCGTCGCCACTGCCGAGCAGCAGCTGCTCGCCGACGAGCTGCGTCAGGCGACGGTCGCCACGAAGGCCGCCGAGGCGCACGAGAAGGCCCTCCGCAACCGTCTGGCGGCTGCCATGGGCGAGGCGTCGGTGATGGTCGGCCCCGGCTTCAAGTTCACCTACTCGCACGTGCGCGGCAAGCCCGCGTGGAAGGCGATCGCGGAGGAAGCGGGCGCGCCGCCGGAGTTGATCGCCAAGCACACCCCGGAGGGCGCCCGGCAGTTCCGGACGTACTTCGCCGCGCTCACAGAGGAGGAAGCAGCCTGATGGCAACGGCACAGCGGCCGAAGAACGAGCAGCGGGCGGTCACCGTCCGCCCCGAGCAGCAGGCGCTGCAGGCGCTCGACGCCGAGCTGGAACGCCGGCGATCGGTGGTCGAGGCCTCGGCCGCGTCGCTGATCGATCCACAGCGGCTCAAGGCGGTCGTCCTCAGCCAGTTCACCCGGACGCCGGCGCTGTGGGATTGCGAGCCGGTCAGCATCGCCCGCTCGGTGGTCGAGGCGGCGCAGATGGGCCTGGAGCCGACCGGGGCGATCGGCGGCGCACACCTGGTCCCGTTCCGCAACAGCAAGACAGGCAAGACCGAGGCCCAGCTGATCATCGACTACCGCGGGTACGTGCAGCTGGCGCGTCGGTCGGGCGAGGTCAGCAAGGTGTGGGCCCGCGTCGTCCGAGAGAAGGATGAGTTCTACGTCGAGGCGGGCACGGACGACGAGCTGCACCATCGGCCGTATCTCGGCCAGGACGATCCGGGCAACGTCACCCACGTCTACGCCGTCATCCGCTACCGCGACGGCAGCCAGCAGTTCGACTGGGACACGAGGGCCTGGGTCGAGAGCATCCGCAAGCGGTCGAAGGCGGCCGACAAGGGACCGTGGGTCACCGACTGGGCCGAGATGGCCAAGAAGTCGATCCTGCGTCGCCTGCTCAAGACCGCCCCGCTGACCGTCGAGGCGCGGCGCGCGATCGAGATGGAGGAGCAGGCCGAGGCCGAGGTCGCGCAGCACCGCTCGGGCCGGCCCTCCGGCGCCGTGGCGGCGATCCGTGAGCGGCTCGGCGTGCGCACCCCGGAGCCGGACGTCGTCGAGGGCGAGGCGGCCGATGTAACAGAGGCCGCGGACGCGGCTACCGGAACGGCGGCGAGCGGCGACGCTGAGCCGCCTGTCGAGGAGGCGGAGTCCGTGCCCCCCGCGGGCTCCGCCGCCCTCGTCGAAGAAGCGCAGCGTGAATTCGCCGGCGAGCTCGTCGACGCGCCGGATCCCGATGTCCAGGCCGGGCTCGAGCTGCTGCCACCGGACAAGCGGAAGAAGGGAGGCCAGCATGTCTAGGCCCCGCTACGTCTGCTCCAAGTGCGGCGCGGGGGGGGGGCGTCGAAGTGATCGCCGCCCGTCCGAGCATCGACGACCGCTACGCCGTGGGCTACTGCCCGTGCACCCCCCAGCCGGTGTCGAGCGACCCGAAGACGCCGCCGCGCGAGCGACCCACGGTGCACCTGGTCCGCGAGGACATCTGGCGACCGGAGATCCTCGACAAGCGTCGGGAGGCGGACCGCAGGCGACGTCTGCTGCGCCGGCGCGCGGCCGGGACGTTGCGCGAGACCGAGAAGGCCGCAGCGGACGAGGCGTTCGCCCAGCTGTGGGAGCGCACTCCATGAAGGCCTGGCAGTCGCAGGAAGCCGCCACGCGCGCCGACAGGCTGTGGGTGGCGCTGCTGCTCATCGCGCTGATCGTGTTGAGCGGGCTTGATGGGGTGACGTGGTGAGCGCGCGTGCTACGTCGCCAGTGGTACGCAATCCGGTTCTTGGCCTGCCGGCCGTGGCCGAGCTGCGCGTGCTGCCTGACGAGTCACGAGCGGCTGTCCGTGCCCTGCTGCTCGACATTCGATCCGACGCGCGGGAGCGAGCTGAGCGCGCGTGGCGCAAGAACAAGGGCCCCATGGCCGCCTACTGGAAGGCCGTCGCCGTCTATGCCGGCCACACCGCGCGGGCGCTCCGATGAAGCGCATGGCACGCCGACCCCTCCTCTACTGGCCCGACGGTGAACCGCTGTACGCCGAAGACCTGCCCTCGCTGCGCGACATTGCCGGCGGCGTGGCGCTCGTCCTGGTGCTGGCTGCGCTGTTGTGGCTGCTGCTGGTGCTGGCATGAGCGCCGGCTGCACCTTCTGGCTCAGCTACGACGAGCGCGGCGGCGAGCGCTGCGGTCGCAAGGTGGTTGCTCGATACGAGCGACGCACGCCGGTCGATGGGGTCGTGTTCTTCGCGGCCCTCTGCCGCCGTCATGATACCGCCGCCGCCCACAAGCAAGCCGAGCGCGACGGTCTGATCAGGAAGCCCGTTGACGCGGTTATAACCACCCACACGGCTCGGCAGGCCACGGCATGAGCGATGGCGTGACTCCCGCCGAACCGGGTCGCACGCGCGCTCTGACGTGGCGTGACCTCCGCCAGGCTCGCGGGCTGTCGCTGCGCGAGGTCGAGGAGCGGACTGGCATCAACCGCGGGCTCATCTCGCGGATCGAGCGGCCGACTGACCTGACGCCTGAGCGCGCCCGAGCGCTGCTCGCGGTCTACGACGAGGCCGAGCGATGAGGGCAACCTTCCGGCCAATGCCCGCGTGGCCATATCCCGAGACGCCGGCCTATGAGCGACGGTCTCGCTGGACCTTCAAGGCCGGCTGGGCCAACACCCTGACCCTGCTCGAACGCGAGATCGAGCATCTCGACGGACGTGAAGTGATCCTCGGCGGCGGCTTCCGGGAGCAGGACATTCGCCTGGACGGACTGCCCCGCAGCGATGCGCGCGATCCCGCCTTCCCAGGCATAGAGATCAGTTTCGAGCTGCCCGACCGGCGTCGCCTGGTCTACGCCACGGACGTCTGCGACCACTGGCAGCACAACGTGCGCTCCATCGCGCTCGGACTCGAAGCCCTGCGCGCGGTCAATCGCTACGGCATCACTCGGAGGGGCGAGCAGTACGCGGGCTTCGCACAGCTGCCGCCGGGCGGTCCTGATCCCGACCGCGGTCGGCGCCTGGTCGAGGCCGCCGGCGGGATGACCCAGGCGCTCAAGCGCCACCACCCTGACCACGGCGGCGAGGCGCGCGACTTCGCGGACGTGGACGCCTACCGAAAGGTGGCGTCGACGTGAAGCGCATGGCACGGCCGGCCCGCCAGCGTCACGTCGACGAGCTCATGGAGTTCGGCGGGACGGTCCTCGTCTTCCTGATCGCCCTGGCCATGGTCGCCGGGCTGTTCCTGGTGGGCGGTGCGCGTTGAACGTGCTCACGGCAATCCCGCTGGGCCGCTCGAACGCGCGCACGAAGCGCGAGATCGCGGATGTCCTGGGCACCGTGCCGCGCGACGTCGAGGCAGAGATCGAGCGCCTGCGCAAGAGCGGTGAGGCGGCCATCTGCAGCGACGGCTCGGGCTACTGGCAGCCCCTCACGGCAGCCGAGTACGCCGACAACGTCCAGCGCCGCCGACGACGGGCGATGAGCCAGCTCGTGACGGTCCGTGGCGAGAGGCGCCTGGTCAGGCGATGGGAAGCGCGGGAGGCCGAACCGCTGGCCTTCCGCTGGGATGCAGCGTGATGTCACGACAGAAGCTGCCTGGCGGCAAGTGGCGTGACCTGAGCGAGCCGGCGCCGGCCGTGCTCTTCCAGCGGCACGACGGCTCGGTCATGGCACCAGAGGAGGTTGCGGACTTGGTCAAGGTCACGAAGGTCGGTGCCGAGGCGTTCCGGGCGACGACGCCGGCCACTCGTCCCAAGAGGGGCGTGCGGGTCAGCGAGCAGGAGCTCGAGCGCAACTGGCGCGCCGTCGAGGAGCACGGCACGATCGCCGCTGCCGCCCGCGCGCTCGGAATGAGCCAGACGTCGATGCATACGCGCATTCACCGCTACATGAGGCTGCGCGGGATCGAGGAGCTGCCGCGCAGCCAGAAGGCACGGCCCGAGCCCGCTGCTGAGCCCTCAGGGTCGCTCACCAAGGCCGCCGCCGCGATCGACCAAGCCCTCAACGGCCGTCACAAGTTCGCGGCGGTGTACGAGCCACTGGAGGCGCAGGCGCACGCCGACGCCCTCAGGGACGCTGGCGAGGAGCCCGCGGAGCAGCAGGCCGAGCCCCGTGAGGGCGACGGTCCGGCCGCCTTCCTGCGCGAGCTGATCGGGGAGCGCAAGGTCTTCACGCACACCCTCACGGGCAACTTCACGGAAAGCCCCGAAGACCACAGGATCGATCCAGTCGTCTTGGCCCTCGTCGACTGGTTGGCGGAGGAGGGTCCGGAGTGGACCCAGGACAAGGCCGAGCGGTGGCTCAAGGCGTTTACCGCCGTCGTTGACCTGGTCTACCCGGTGCGCGCCTGATGTATTGCCACGCCGTCCTCCGCGAGCATTGGCAGACGTTTGGCTGCCCGAGTCGAGCCGTGCTCGTCTACAGGACCGCCGAGGGCGAGCGCGTCGGCTGGTGCCTGGATCACGTCCCGCATGGCCAGCAGCAGGCGGCACGCCGCGGCTGGCAGCTGATCAGCGACCTGCGTCCCGAGCACGCTCAGCTCGTGAAGGTGGCCTGATGGCTGAGGGGCGCTACGTCCTCGTCTACCACGAGGACCTGATCGAGAACTTCCCCCAGGTCTGGGACAGCGACCGGCTACTGGCGACGTGGCTGCGCCTCTTCGCCCTGGCCGACAAGCTGTGGCCGTCACCGGCCGAGATGCCGCGCGGGGTCAACACGGCTGCCGTCAAGCAGCTCGTCGCAGTGGGCCTGGTCGAGTTCCTGCCCAGGCACCGCTTCAAGGTGCGCGGCCTCGATGCCCAACGTCAGCGCCGGAAGGATGCCGCCAAGAATGCTGCCGATACCCGGTGGGGCAATGCGACGGGCAATGCCGTCAGCACTACCGAGAGCAATGCTCCCGCTTCTCTAGGAGCAATGCCTCGCGCGGACGCGCGCCCGCGTCCGCAGTCTGGTAATGGTATTGGTAATGGGAATCTCTCTCCGGGGGTGGAGGGGTCCGGGGAGGCGGGGGATCACTACGGCCGGCTGATCGGCCTGGTCGAGGAGCTCACCGGGCGCCATCTCAGCGGGCGCCACCCGGTCGAAACGCTGGGCGCCGACCTGCGCGACCACGGCTTCGACCGGGTCGCCGCGACCTACCACGCCGTCCGCGCCGAGCACCGCGATCAGCCCATGGACGGCCCCGGCTTGATCTACGCCGCCCACAAGCGGCTCTACCCCATCCCCGACGCCCCCCGGCTGAGCGCCGCTGAGCGCAAGCGTGCCGAGCGCGCCGAGATCGTCGCCCGAGCGAAGGAGAAGGCCAATGCCAGTCGTGTCTGACCGTAAGCAGGAGCGCATCGACGCCAAGCTGGGCCGGCGCCAGTTCGACGACGAGGACGTGCGCGCCACCCTCGACGACATGGACGTCGACTCGCTCGTCGCTGTCCTGGGCGAGCCGTCGGTGCGCCGCGTCTACGCCGAGCCCTACGGCTACTGGAAGCAGGGCGATGGCCGGCCGGCGCTGGCCGACGAAGACCCGGCCGTGATGCAGGCCATCGGTCGCTGTGCCACGGCCAGGGCGACCCACAAGAGCCGGGTCCCGGGCATCCCGGTCGACTTCGTGCATCCGGCTGAGTGCGGCTGGTGCGTCTACCCGCTTGAGCAGCTGCTGGCCGCCTGCGACTGCAACGTCTGGCACAGTCGCCTGCTGCTCGTCGAGATGCTCGTCTGGCGCAAGGGCGAGGAACGCGGCGAGCGGTTCGTGACCTACGAGCGCGTCAACCGGCAGAACGTCTACGAGAACCGGGCGCATGCCGCGTATTGGGCGGCAAGCGAGCAGGAGCGCGCCAACCGCATCGCCGACGCTCGCGCGAAGGCCGCCGCATGATCACCAACCGCTCCTGCGGCCACAAGTTCCTGCTGACCGCGACGTGCGATGAGTGCGCCCGCGTCAAAGCCGAGGGCACCACCGACGACCGCGCTGCCGCGGTGCTGGCCCACACGCTATCTAAGACTTCCGACGAGCGCGCCGACTGGTCATGGCAGGACGAGGCCGAAGCCATCCTCGCCGCCCTCCCCGACACCATCCGCCCCCTGCTCGACAAGGCCGACCGATGACGGCCACCGGCTACCGTCGCGGCCACCCCATCGCGTGGGACGGCGAGCAGTGGCGCATGGAGGACGGCTCACCCGCCGAGGACCGAGCGTGCCCGAAGTGCGGCCAGATGCCGACGCCGGAAGGCTACGACGCCTGTCTCGGACACCTCGAAGGCGTGACGAGTGCCTGCTGTGGGCACGGTGTCGAGGACAAGTACGAAGTGGTGGCCGACCGATGACCACCGACGACCGCGCTGCTGCCCTCGCCGACGTACTAGCCGAAGTCGGGTTCGACTTCTGGACCGAGACGGGCAATGAGGATCCCCGCGACGGGATGCGCGAGATGACCTTTGACTACGACGCGCTGGCCCGTGCTCTCGCTGCGCGGGGGGTAGCCCTCGCTGGCGAGCCGAGCGGCGAAGTGGAGCGGCTGCGGAATGCGCTGGCTGCTCTCACGGAAGCTGTGCAAGGCAGCGTCGGGCCGGGCGATCCGGCATACGACGCCCTCTGGCACCCGATGGCCGAGGCCGATCGCGTCCTCGCCAACACCGCCGAAGCCGCCGAGCGCGAGAAGGCAGCCATCCGCGCGCAGGAACGCAAGCGTGTCTTCCACCACCTGCGCCGAGCGTGGGTGTCCTCGCCGCCGAACGCTGACAGCGAGGACGTGGCGATGGCCGCAATGATCGACCGCGCCGAAGCCCTGCTCGACACCCGAGGCCGACCGATGACCACCGACGACCGCGCTGCTGCCGTGCTGGCCGAGGCGCTGCGTGGCCTGCCATACGACCTGACGAACCGTGACATGGCCGAAGCAACCCTCGCCGCCCTCCCCGACACCATCCGCCCAGCCGTAATCGCCGCCCTCGCTGGCGAGCCGAGCGGCGAAGTGGTGGAAACGGAGGAGATTGCGAATGACCTCTACATCCGCGTCGTTCAGCCTGACACGATCTGGTGGAACGACCTCACCCCTGAGATGCAGGAAGGGTGGCTGCGGGCCGCCCGCTACGTCCAGCGTGTCCTAGCGGCAGCCGCCCAGCGCCACGACGCGGCTGTCATCGAGTGCCGAGCCTGCGACCACGACGAAGTAGATGCCCTCGCCACGGCCAAACTCGCTGCCCTGCGCCAGCACGTCACGGAGAACTTTGCCCAACGCCAGAAGGGACTTCGTGGCGAAGACATCATCGTCCACGGCTCGGTCGAGCACCGCGACACCGATGAAGCCCGACAGACCTGTCGGACGTGCTCGATCCTCGCCAACACCGCCGACGCCGCCCAGCGGCCCGTTCCCCCTGCGCCTGACCACGACCTGATCGACATTGCCCGCGAGGGCCGCCAGCCTCAGTGGGAAAACCCCCAGCGCCACATCCGCGCCCTGCTCGAAGGCACCGACCAGTGACCGACCTCTCCGAGCTTGACGCCGCCCTCGAGGACGCGCCGACCGCAGCGCCGAGCTTCACCGGCGCCACGGGACGGCCTGCGAAGTGCCGGCGGCACTCGTGGCAGCCCAACTTCGATGTCGAGGACCGGAGTCACACTTGGTGGGAGTGCGCTCGCTGTGGCACCGTCAAGGACGAGGCTCGCAGCCGTCGCGGGCGGACCAACCGCAACCGGGGCAATGCCATCGAGCGCGAGGTTGCCGCCAGGCTCGGCCTGCGCCGCGTCGGCATGTACGGCACCCCCGAGGACGCCAGCGGCGACTACCTCGTCGTCCAGGTCAAGTCCGGGGCCAGCTTCCCTGAGCGCGTCTGGCGTTGGCTCAACGCGCTGACCGCCGACGCCAACCAGACCCGCGCCGTGGTGCTCACCGATGCGCCGGGGCCGGGTCGCCGCCGGCGGGCGCTCATCGTGCTGACCCTCGAGGACTGGGTTGCCCTCCACGGGCCGAGCGGCGAGGACGCGGCGTGAAGCGCCCGGAGTCAATTGTCGTTCTCGGTCAGCGGTTCACCGTCCATTGGGAGCCCTATGACGCCGGCCTGCTCAACGAGCCGGACAAGGCTGGCCGCACCGACCTCATGCAACAGGTCATGCACATCCGCCAAGGCGCCGGCTTCCACCAGACGCGCGAGACCGTGCTGCACGAGCTCATCCACGTCTGCCTGAACCTCGTGAGCAGCCGCGAGCACGACGAGGAGTTAGTCGCTGGTCTGGCGCCTGTGCTGCTCGAGCTGTTGCGCCGAGACGGTCAACTCATGGACTGGCTGAGGGAGCCGGACGAGTGAAGCTCATCGCCGTGGCCCTCATCGCAGCCCTCACCGCCCTCGGGTGGCACGTCTTTCGCCGTGGCTTGCCGCACACGTCCGCTGGCCTTCCAAACGTCGAGCCTGATGAAGACGAGTACGGCTGGTGACCGCGGTCCTGACGCCCGAGCAGGTCGCCGAGGCGCTGCTGGTGCCCGTCAGCACGGTCTACGCGATGACGCGCGACGGACGCCTGGCGAGGGTCAAGGGCCTCGGACGTCGTGTCCGCATCCCGCGTTGGTCGGTCGAACAGCTGCTAGGCGGAGGGCTCTACGATGGCGAACATGGGGCGACACGGCGCGGGATCGGTGACGACCAGGCCCAACGGGCTGATCCAGGTGTCGCTGACACTCCCAGGCGGCCGGCGGGTGTATCGCTACACGCGCAACCCGAAGGCCGTCGCCGGCCTGCTTCGCGAGCTCGTCGAGATGCGCGAGCGCGACCTCGACCCCTCGGGGCAGACGGTCGCGGACTTCCTCCGCTCGTGGATCGCGGGCCTGCGTGATGCGCGACGCCAGAGGATTCGGCCGCGCACGCTCGAGCACTACGCGATGATCGTCGAGCGGCACATCATCCCCGCGCTCGGCAAGCATCGGCTCGATCGGCTGCGCGAGCATCACGTCCAGGCCTGGCTCGATGCCGATGCGGCTGCACCGCGCACCATTCACCACCACCGTGCCGTGCTGCGCCGCGCGCTCAACGTGGCGGTCCGCCAGCGCATGATTTCGGCCAACCCCGCGCTCGGTGTCGAGCTGCCCGACCCGCGCTGGGAGGGCCAGAAGCCGCTCAGCGTCGCAGAGGCGCGCGCCCTGCTAGCGAGCACCGCAGGCGATCGCCTGGGGCCGCTGTGGCGTCTGGCCCTGGACACCGGCTTGCGCCAGTCGGAGCTACTCGGGCTCGCCTGGGACGACGTCGACCTCGATGCCGGCACGCTGACCGTGAGCAGCCAGCTGCAGCGAATCGCCGGCTCGTGGGTACGTACTCCAACCAAAGCCCGACGTTCCCTGGAAGTGCTCGCGCTGGCTCCAAGCACAGTTACAGCACTGGCCGAGCACAAGCGGCGGATGGCCGGCGAGCGGACGCCCGAATGGCGCTACTACGGCCTCGTCTTCCCGACGCCGCGCGGCGAGCCGTACACCAACCATGTGCTGCTCCGCGCCTGGAGAGCGGCCTGCGACCAGGCGGGCATCGGCCAGCGGCGCTTTCATGACATCCGTCACTCGACCGCCAGCATCATGCGCGAGCTCAACGTGGCCGAGGACGTGCGCATGGCTCGCCTGGGCCACAGCACCACGGCGATGGCGCGGCGCTACGGTCACGCCGGCGGCGACCAGGATCGCGCCGCCGCAGAAGCGCTGGAGAGGGCGCTGGCGGGATGAGCGAACCCGTCACCACGGCCGAGCAGGAGATCGCCTGGCTCTTCGGCCTGCCCGCTGAGGCGTTGACCGGCGCAGAACGACATGGCCTGATGCGGCGCCTTCGCTACCTGCTGTGGAAGGTGCTCATCGTCAAGCACGCCCAGGCCGTCGCAGCCGACTTCGAGGATCTGGCGGGCTGATTCGATGTACGAATCGATGTACGCTCGATCCGACTACCGGCCGCGGAGGTCGTGAACATGGCCGAATCGTGTTGGCGGAGAGGGAGGGATTCGAACCCCCGGACCTTTCGGTCAACGGTTTTCAAGACCGCCGCCTTAAACCACTCGGCCACCTCTCCGACCGCCAAAGGATACCGCGGGGTCGGGGCTCGACCTTCGACCCGATCAGCCCCCTGCGAGACGGTCGGTACCCATCGCCGCGTGGAGCACCTCCGGCAGGACGACCGAGCCGTCGGGCTGCTGGTGGGCCTCGAGAATTGCCGCCACGGTGCGGGCGAGGGCCAGGCCGGACCCGTTGAGCGTGTGCAGAATTTCCGGCTTATCGGCGCGGGTGGGGCGCCAGCGGATTGCCATCCGGCGCGCCTGGTAGTCGCGGAAGTTGGAGACGGAGCTGACCTCGAGCCACTCCTGCACGCCCGGGGCCCACACCTCCAGGTCGTACTTCTTGGCCTGGGTGAAGCCCATGTCACCCGTCGCCATCAGCTGAACCCGGTAGGCCAGTCCGAGCCGCTGCAGGATCACCTCCGCCCAGCCGGTCATCTGCTCCAGGGCGGCTGCGGAGTCGGCCGGCCGGACGAAGGCAACCATCTCCACCTTGTCGAACTGGTGCACGCGAAGGATGCCGCGCGTCCTGGTGCCGGCTGCGCCGGCCTCACGCCGGAAGCACGGCGAGTAGGCGACGTAGTGGATGGGCAGCCTGTCCGCCTCGATGATCTCGTCGCGGTGGATGTTGGTCACCGGCACCTCGGCGGTGGGAACGAGGTAGAGCTCGTCGCGGGTGACCACGTACATCTGGTCTTCCTTATCGGGGATCTGCCCGGTGCCCCTGGCAGAGGCCTCGTTGACGAGCGCCGGCGGCCAGACCTCGATCATGCCGTGCTCGCGGGTGTGGATGTCGAGCATCAGGTTGATGAGCGCGCGCTGGAGGGCCGCCCCCGCGCCGCGGTACACGGCAAAGCCCGAGCCGGTGACCTTCGCCCCCGCCGGCAGGTCGAGCATGCCCAGCTGCTCCCCGATCTCCCAGTGTGGCCGGCGGACCCAGCCCTCAGCCGCGTGTGGCACCGGCTCGCCCCAGCTGCGAATCGTTCGGGTCGCCGTGGCGTCCCCGACCGGCACGTCCGGGTCGGCCGGGTTCGGGATGCGCAGGAGCAGGTCCTCGATCCGCGCCTCCAGCGCCCGCAGCCGCTCATCGTTCCCGTCGATCTTTGCCCCGATCTCCTGGGAGCGGGCACGCAGCTCGTCCGCCTGCGCTCCGCCGCCGGCCTTCATCGCCGCGCCGAAACGGGCGGAGATCTCCTTGCGCTCCGCCCGGAGCCGGTCCGTCTCGCCCAGCAGCTGCCGCCGCCCGGCATCGAGCTCGAGCGCCTGATCGACCAGCGCCGGATCCTCGCCCTTGTCGCGGGCGGCGGCACGGATGGCCTCGCTGTCCTCGCGCAGCCGCTGCAGCCCGACGCTCATGAGCCGGCCCTTGCGGCCTGGCGCAGACGCTCGACCACGAACCCGCGATCAAGCGAGGCCAGCAGCCAGCCGGCGCGCGGCCCGTTGGACCGACCGAGGAAGGCGCGGTAGATGGCGGCGAACCCCTCGCCCGGCCGAATCGCTCGTGCCCGCGCGGTGCCAAATATCAGCGCCTGCCACCCCTCCCCGCCCGCCGGCTGGGCCTGCTCAACCGCGTCGGCCAGGGCCGCCAGGAAAGCACGCTGGTCGGGCGACTGCTCGGCGGCCGCCGGAGGCAGCGCATCGTATTGGACGGCCAGCCGGGCCTCGGGTGGCGCGAAATGCTCCAGCCAGGCCTCCGCCGCGGACACCCGCTCGGCCACCAGCGCGCGCTCGCCATCGTCCAGCGGCCGGCCGAGCTCGACTGCGAGGCGCTCGAAGATGTCCGGCCCGGGCACCTGCAGCAGCAGGGCCAGGTGGGCGAATGGCGGCCGATAGCTCCGGGCCACCGTCGCGGGGTCGACCTCACCGTCGGTCAGGCTCAGCGCGAAGATGCGCTCCGGGTCCAGCGGCAGCTCGCCCTTGGTCGGCCGACCGGCGACCGCATCGGCGATGCGGTCGAACTCATCGAATAGGCGGGGGATCGTGTCGCCGGCAGGATCGAACTCGATCGCGCGATTGGGCCGGGGGCGGAGGAAGAGGAAGCGCAGGATGGTAGGCGGCAGGACCCGCGCCATGGCGTGGGCGGCCGCGCCCTGGCCCTTGCTCGTGCTCATCTTGCGACCGCCTATGTTGAGGAACTCGTAGGGCACGTTGAGCGGTGGCTCGCGCTCGAAGACCTGACGGCTGATCGCGTCGGCCCGGTCGCGCGAGCCACCGGCCGTCGCCAGGTCCTTGCCACAGCCTTCGATCGTCACGCCGAGCACGCTCCAGCGAGCGGCCCACTCGACGTTCCAGACGAGCTTGGCGCGCCCGCCGAAGGGCGAGGTGCGCCCCTCGTGGCCGCAGCCCTGCGCCCATTGGACGAGGTCGGCGCGGCACTCGTAGCGGACCTGGCTGCCGTCCCACGCGCGCGCGATCGTGGTTCCGCTGCGACCACATCTCTCGCACAGCACGCTGACCGGCAGCCACTCCGGCGGATGCTCGACCGTGCTGACCGTGCGATAGATCTCCCGGATGACGTGGGCGCGTTCAAGTGCGCGCTCAATGAGCGGATCCATCACGCCCGATGCGTACTGCTCGCTCATCCAGTACAGCTGCGGCCGGATGCCGAGCTGCGCGAAGGTCTCAACGAAGAGGCCGGCAAAGTGGCGCGCATAGTTGGCGTGCGGGCTGCCCTCGGGTGCGGGCACATGGGCCAGCGGCATGCCCATGTAGCGCTCAACGGCATCGGGCGTGAGCAACGCCTGGGCGTCCATCGGGTCGAGGTCCTCCACGCCGTAGCGGAACGCGACCTCCAGGCCCCGGTCGGCAAGCGCGCGCCGGATGGCATCGTGCAGCACCACGCCACGCAGGCTGCCGACATGAACTGTGCCCGACGGCGTCTTGGAGTCATTGACGACCTGCGGCCCCTCGACGCTGGCCGCTACCTCATCAGCCCAGTAGCTCACCGCCGGTTCGGGCATCGCCGATGCCACGGCAGCAGGCTCAGCTGATGCTGAGGATCTTGTAGGTCCAGTCGCCGGCGGGCACGCTGACCGCGACCGTGTCGCCCTTCTTGTGACCGAGAAGGGCGCGGCCGACGGGCGACTCGTTCGAGATCAGGCCCGCGCCGGGATCAGCCTCGGCCGAGCCGACGATCCTGAACTTCTCCTTGCCGTCCTGCGATTGGACCTCGACGGTCGAGCCGATCTGGACATGGCCGGTTGAGCTGCCCTTCTCGATGACCACGGCGTTCTTGATCAGCGCCGAGATCGACTGGATGCGCCCTTCCACGAAGGCCTGCTCGTTCTTGGCGTCCTCGTACTCCGCGTTCTCGGTGATGTCGCCGTGCTGCTTCGCTTCGTGGATCCGAGCGGCGACCTCCGCTCGACGAACGTTGACCATCTCGTCGAGCTCCTGGCGAAGCTGCTCGAGCTTCTCCTTGGACAGGTACGCCGGCTTGTTCAGGTTGTTCATTGGGCACCCTTAGAAGGAAAGACTCCCGCGCACCACCAAGGGGTCAGGTGCGAGGAGCCCCACGGATCGGGGATTGTAGGGGCCCCGTGTTCGGGGCGTCAAACACGCTACGAGCTGCGCGTGCCCGTAAGCCGCCGGAGGCGCTCGAGGACCGATTGCTGGGAGCCGCCATCGGCGCAGGCGATGAAGAGCGTGTCGTCACCGGCGATGGAGCCGACAACCTCCGGCCAGCGCACCCGGTCCAGGGCGGCGGCGATCGCATGGGCCGAGCCGGGCACGGTCCGAACCACCACCAGCAGGCCGGCCGGCAGCACGCGCACGGGCAGCTCGGACAGCAGCCGGCGCAGACGATCCTCTGCGGCGGCCTCCTCCCCGGTCTCGCCCGTGCGGATGGATGACCCGTCGGGTGAAACGTAGACCGACAGACCGTCGCGCAGCGCCTTGCGCAGGCCGAGCTCCCCGATGTCGCGACTTACGGTCGCCTGGGTCACCCGGAAGCCCTGCTCGCGGAGCGCATTGGCCAGCTCGTGCTGGGTCCGGATGGGCCGCCGCTCGATGATCTGGCAGATCTGCTGCTGGCGCAGCTGCTTGATCAGCTCTGCCGCCATCGCCGGTCAGCGGCTCAGCAGGATGACCGCGACGACCGCCGCGAAGCCGATGCGGTAGATCACGAAGATGTCGGTGCTGTAGCGGCGCAGGAAGGCGATCAGCCCCGCGATGGCCACGAAGCTGGCCAGGGCGGAGGCGATCAGGCCGGCCAGCAGCACGGCCACATCAACGTCGCCGACGGTGCCGTCGACGAGCTGGCGGATCTTCCAGACGCCGGCACCGGCGATGATCGGCGTGCCCATCAGGAAGGCGAAGCGTGCCGCCGCGGGCCGCTCGAGGCCGAGCAACAGCCCGGCCGAGATGGTTATGCCCGAGCGGCTGATGCCGGGGAAGAGTGCCAGCGCCTGGGCGAGCCCGATGGCCAGTGCGTCGGCAATGCGCAGCTCGTGCATCTGTCGCTCGCGCCGGCCCAGACGCTCGGCGAGGAACAGGATGATGGCGCCCACCACCAGCAGTGCGCATATGACCAGCAGTTCCTCGCGGAAGAAGGTGTCGATGAAGTCCTCGAGCAGGACGCCGATCAACGCCGCCGGGACGACGCTTGCCGCCAGGAGCATGGCCAGCCGCCGGTCCGGGTCGCTGCCGACGCGCCGCTCGCGCACCACTGCGAAGCCTGCGAAAGCGTAGCGCCACAGGTCCGACCAGAAGTACGTCAGCAGCGCCGCGACCGAGCCCAGGTGCAGGATGACCGCGAAGGCGGGGCTGACGATGAGCGCGTCGTCCCACCCGAGCAGGCGCGGTACCAGGATCAGGTGTGCCGACGATGAGATGGGCAGGAACTCGGTCAGCCCCTGCACGACTCCGATGACGATCGCCTGGATGATCGTGTCCATCGTGCCCTAGCCTGCCATGCCGAGGGGACGGCCGCCGGTCAACGGATGAACAGCGGAGCCAGCACCAGGGTGATCGTCGCCAGCAGCTTGACCAGCACGTGCAGCGACGGGCCGGCGGTGTCCTTGAACGGATCGCCGACAGTGTCGCCGACCACGGCCGCCGCATGGGCGGGGGTGCCCTTGCCCAACGGCTGGCCTGACTCGTCGAGCATCTGGCCGGACTCGATGAACTTCTTGGCGTTGTCCCATGCGCCGCCGCCGTTGTTCAGCACCGTCGCCAGCAGCACGCCCGAGATGGTTCCGACCATGAGCAGGCCGGCGACTGCCTCATGCCCGAGCAGAATGCCCACCACGATCGGGGTCGCGACCGCCACCACGCCGGGAAGCACCATCTCCTTGAGGGCGGCCTGGGTGGTGATGTCGACCACCCGCGCATAGTCAGGCCGCTGCGTGTAGTCCATGATTCCGGGCATCTCGCGGAACTGGCGGCGGACCTCGATGATGATCGACTGTGCCGCCTTGCCGACCGCCCGGATCGCAAGCGCCGAGAAGAAGAACGCGAGCATCGCGCCCAGGAACGCGGCCACGAACACGGGCACGCTGGCCAGGTTTACGGACTCCATCGCCGGCCGGCCGCCGTGCTCGAGGATCAGGTTGACCTTGTCGATATAGGCCGAGAACAGCAGGAAGGCGGCGAGGCTCGCCGAGGCGATGGCGTAGCCCTTGGTCAGCGCCTTGGTCGTGTTGCCCACCGCGTCCAGCCGGTCGGTGATCTCGCGCGCGCCAGCCTCCGAGCGGCTGAACTGGGCGATGCCGCCCGCGTTGTCGGTGATCGGGCCGAACGTATCCATCGCCAGGATGTAGGCGGTCGTCATCAGCATGCCCATCGTTGCCACGGCGGTGCCGAAGATGGCGCCGCGACCGGGGTCGGCCGTGCCCTCGAAGGCCATCGTCCCGAGGAACGCGCTGGCCAGCAGAGCACCACCGATCGTCACGGCAGTGACGAAGGTCGTCTCGAGCCCAACAGCCGTGCCGCTGATGATGTTCGTCGCCGGACCGGTGCGCGAGGCCTCTGCGATCTCTCTCACCGGTCGCCACGCGCCGGCGGTGTAGTACTGGGTGATGTAGACGAAGACCACGCTCGTGGCCAGCCCGACCACGCCGGCGAGGAACATCCACACCCAGGTGGGAACGCCCATCGCGCCGACCTGCTGAGCGCCCGTCTGCATCATCACGTAGGTGGTGATGCCCAGCCCGATGACCGACAGGAACGTCGTCACCCAGTAGCCCCTGTTGAGCATGTTCATCGGGTCTTCCGTCTCGCTGCCGCGCACGAAGTAGAGCGCGGCGATCGTCGCCAGCAGCCCGAACGCGCGCACCACCAGCGGGAAGAAGATCCAGGCCTCGGGGTTGGGCCAGCCGGCGGCCTGGGCGATGAAGAAGGCGGCGACGCCGAGGATCATCGCGCCGATGTTCTCGGCGGCGGTCGATTCGAACAGGTCGGCGCCGCGGCCGGCGCAGTCTCCGACGTTGTCACCGACCAGGTCGGCCACGACCCCGGCGTTGCGCGGGTCGTCCTCCGGGATGCCGGCCTCGACCTTGCCGACCAGGTCGGAGCCAACATCCGCCGCCTTGGTGTAGATGCCCCCGCCCAGCTGCGCGAACAGCGCGACGAAGGAGGCGCCGAAACCGAAGCCGACGATCAGGAAGGGCGCCTGCGCCGGATTGGTCAGTCCACCGAAGGCAACGAAGATCCCCCACACGCCGAGCAGGGACAGGGCCACCACCAGGAAGCCCGACACCGCCCCGCCACGCATCGCCACCTGGACGGCCTCGACCAGGCTGCGCCGCGCAGCCGAGGCCGTGCGCACGTTCGACTTGACGCTGATGTACATGCCGATGATGCCCGAGGCCATCGAGCAGGCGGCGCCGACGAGGAAGGCCACACCCGTTCGCCAGCCGAGCTCGACCCCGAAGACATCCGTCTCGGCGACCCCCTCCCGCTCAAAGATCGCGATGACAATGCCGATGACCACCGCCCCGACCACGGCGAGCAGGCCGATGGTCGTGTACTGGCGCCGAATGAACGCGATGGCGCCCTCGTAGATGGTGCCCGCCACGTCGCGCATTGCGTCGGTGCCCGTGTCGCGCCCGAGGACGTCGCGGGCCAGGTAAAGCGCGAACAGGACCGCGGCCGCGCCGGCAAACGGGACTACCCATTGGATCAGGTCGGCAAGCTCCACCCTTCAGGTGCCTCCTCGAGCGCGTGCGTCCGGTTCAGGCTGGCCGGGTCAGTCAGGCATCGCGCCGTCCGGACATGGAAGAGCCCCGGCTCAGCCGGGGCCGGACGGCGTCCAAGCGCGGCGGAGTGTAGCACCTGCAGTGGACGCGCGAACCTGCTCCCTGAAGCGCCCCTATACTCGCCAGCCAGTGAGTCGTAGACCGCTCGGCTGCCTGATCGAGGTGGCCGAGACCCTCATCCTGACGCTGATCATCTTCTGGGTCATCCAGACCTTCGTCGCCCAGCCTTTCCGCGTCGAACAGGACAGCATGCGCGCCACGTTGGAGCCCGACCAGTACGTGCTGGTCGACAAGCTGACGCCCAACTTCGACACCTACTCACGGGGCGACATCGTCGTCTTCAACCCCGTCGTACGCGACGGCGGCTGCACCAGCGAGCCGGTGGTCGGCATGGATGGCGACGTGCCGTTCATCAAGCGCGTGATCGGCGAGCCGGGGGACACGATCGAGATCCGGGACGGGCAGGTTCTTGTCAACGGCGCGGTGCTCGATGAGCCCTACGTCCTGGGCGTCATGACGCCGGTCGAGGAACAGCGGGCCTGGACCATCGAGCCCGAGCGGCTGTTCGTCATGGGCGACAACCGCAACAACTCGACCGACTCTCGGAGCCAGGCTGTCGGCCAGATCTGCGTCCGCGACGTGGTCGGGCGGGCCTGGCTGCGCTACTGGCCGCTGGGTGCCCTTGGCATCCTTCAGACGCCCCCTTACGACGGGGTGCCCGAGGCGCCGCCGGCGGCGCCCTGAGCCAGCGTCAGCTCGGTCCGATCACCCAGCGATCGATCTCGCGGCTGTAGTCGAACAGCTCCTCCGGGCCGAACCAGAGCTCCAGCTCGACGGCGGCCGTGTCAGGGCTGTCGGACGCGTGGACGATGTTCTGGCCGGTCTCGAGTGCAAAGTCACCGCGGATGCTTCCCGGCGCCGCCTCGTGGGGTCGCGTGGCGCCGTTGATCGCCCGGCAGACCGCGATCGCGTTGGGCCCCTCCATGGCCAGTGCCACAAGCGGCGCCGAGACCATGAAGTCGACCAGGCCGGCAAAGAACGGCTTGTCCCGATGCACGGCGTAGTGTCGTTCGGCAAGGTCGCGGTTTACCTGGACCATCTTCAGGCCGATCAGGCGCAATCCGCGCTGCTCATAGCGGTCGATGATCCGGCCAACCAGCGCACGCTGGACGCCATCGGGCTTGATCAGGATCAGGGTTCGTTCGGACATGGCGTCAGGGTAACTGCAGCGCTCGCTCGACGGAGGCGACTCCCCGTGACGGCGAGATGAGGGCAAGGCACAGAGCGTCGTCCCGGATCAGGCGCTGCGCGAGCGCGTGCACCTGCTCAGGGGTCACGGCGGCCAGCTCGGCCAGGGCATCGTCGACGGTCAGCACCTTCTCGTGCAGCGTCTCCTGCACGCCCAGCCAGGAGGCGACGTGTCGGCTCTCCTCGACACGCAGCTCCAGCCGACCCGAGACGTACGCCCGCGCGCGCTCGAGGTCGTCCTGCGGCATGGGCTCATCGCGCAGGCGAGCCAGCTCGGCGAGGATCGCGCGCAGGGCGGCCACCTGGTCGGCCGGGTCGACGCCCGCGTACACCTGCAGCGTCCCGCAGTCGGCATAGTCGGACCAGAAGCTGTGGACGTCGTAGGCCAATCCGGCCTGCTCGCGCACGTTGAGGAAGAGCCGGCTGCCCGAGCCCTCGCCCAGCACGGCATTGAGCAGCTCGAGCGCCCACTGGTCGGGGTGATCGCGGGGCAGGGCGGGCAGGCCGATGCAGATATGGGCCTGGCTGCAGCTTCGGCGCTCGATGCGGAGGCGGGTGGCGGGCAGCTGACCGGGCGCTGGCTGATGGCCGTTGCCCGAGGGTGTCGCCGCTGCGGGGGGGCCGAAGCCACCGTCCGACCCGAAGCAATCCACCGCCAGCGCGAGCGCGTCGTCGTGACTGATATCACCGGCAACGGCCACCACCCCACCGGACGGCCGATAGGCGCGCCGCCAGAACGACTGCACCTGGTCTTCGGTCAGCCCTCGGACGCTCTCCTCGCTGCCGGCGATCTCGCGCCCGAGCGGCGTGTCGCCGAAGAACGCCTCGTCGAACAGGTTGAAGACGAACTGGCTCGGGTCCTCGCGATACGAACGGATCTCCTCGACGATGATGTCGCGCTCCCGCTCGATGTCCGAGCCACGCAGGAGCGGGCGGACGGTCAGCTCGGACAGGACCCGGAAAGCGCGCTCGCTCTCGCGTGCTGGCAGCCGGACCCAGTAGACGGTCGATTCGCGGTCCGTGGCGGCGTTGCTCGCGCCGCCGAAGGATTCGATCGCCGCCGCCACCGCCCGAGAGTCCGGCAGCCCCGCGGTGCCCTTGAAGGTGAGGTGCTCCATGAAGTGGGCGACGCCCCACTCTTCCGGCTGCTCGCCGCGGGAGCCATGGGGCACGTAGTACGCGACCGTCAGCGAGCGGCTGGGCAGGCGAGCCGAGATGACCCGCGGGCCATCGGGCAGGGTGGAGCGTTGGAACATCGCGGAGATGCTACACGCCGGGCCCGGCGGTGCCGGGCCCGGCGTGGGCTGGCTGGGTGCTCAGGGCTACCGAGCGCCTAGAGGAAGGTCTCCAGCCACGGGACGGCGAAGAAGAGGACGAACGCGATCGAGACCGCCCACATCAGTGGATGCACCTCGCGCCAGCGGCCCGTGACCAGCTTCAGGAAGGCATAGGTCACGAAGCCGGCGGCGATGCCGTCGGTGATGGTGAAGGTCAGCGGCATGACGATCAACGTCGCCAGCACGGGGAAGATGACGTCGATCCGCGGCTCGGTACGCGTGTCCGGCTGCGGTGCGCGCAGGTCATGCTGCTCGCCCTCGGCCGGGCCCGAGGTGGGAGGGGCGTCACTACCCCAGTCGAACTCGCGGGCGATGGTGAACATCAGGAACCCGACCACGACCAGCACCGGCGCAGTCGCCTGTGCCGGGACGATGCCGGCAATGGGCGCAAATAGGATGGCCAGGATGAACAGCAGGCCCACGACCACCGACGTGAGCCCGGTGCGCCCTCCCTCGGCCACCCCGGCGGCCGATTCGATGTAGGTGGTGTTCGAGCTCACGCCGAACGCGCCACCGGTCACGGCGCCGAGCGAGTCGACGAGGAGGACGTTGCGGATGCCGGGCAGCCGACCCTGGTTGTCGATGAAGCCGGCCTGCTCACCGACGCCCACGACGGTGCCCATCGTGTCGAAGAAGTCGGCCATCATCAAAGTGAAGACGACCAGCGCGATGATCAGGAAGTTGTAGTTGGTCCACACGCCGAGCAGGTGCTCGGGCATCAGCGGCTGGAAGATCGTCTGGAAGTTCTCCAGCTCGAAGTTGAAGATGTAGCCCTGCAGCGTGTCCGGTAGGACCGCGGTATTCGGCAGGAAGCCTGAGTTTGCCGGTCCGACGAGCATGTTCAGGACGATCGCGATGATGGTGGTCAGAACGATCGTCAGCAGCAGTGCGCCGCGGACGCGGCGCGCCATCAGCGCCAGGGCGATACCGAGGCCGATCACGAAGGTCAGCGTGGCGACGTTGACGATGTCGCCGGGCACGACCGGCGGAACGCCCGGGCCAACGGTCACGAACCCGCCATTGACGAGCCCGATGAAAAGAATGAACAGGCCGATACCGACCGCGATCGCCCGCTTGAGGTTAAGCGGGATGGCGTTCATCACCGCTTCGCGGAGCCCGGTCAGCACCAGGATGGTGATGATGATGCCTTCCCAGACGATGACCGCCATGGCGTCCTGCCAGGCCAGTCCTCGGCCAAGGATCAGCTCGAAGGCGACGACCGCGTTCAGGCCCAGACCTGCGGCCAGCGCGAACGGGTAGTTCGTGGCCAGGCCCATGGCGATCGTCAGGATGCCCGCCGCCAGCGCCGTCGCCACGGCCACCGCCAGGAAGGGGGGACCGAGACCGGTGCCGCCCTGGTCGACCGGGCCGAGCGGGCCGCCGGCCAGGATCTGCGGGTTCACGAAGATGATGTAGGCCATGACCATGAACGTGGTCAGGCCGGCACGCACCTCGGTGCCAAACGTAACGCCGCGCTCGCGCAGCCTGAAGTAGGAAGCGACTGCTTCCATGTGCCCTCTCTACCTCCCACTCTTGCCGCCAGTTCCTTGTGTGGCGGATTGCTCCCTTCGCCGGAGGCGGCCGGGTCAGCCGCTCTAGCTGCCTTCGCCGCCCTCCCCCTGATGCTCCGACCGCTCGCTCGAGTCAAGCGCGCCCAGCTCCATCTGGACGTAGTCGCTCGTCGGAAACTGGAAATGCTGCTGCTCGGCCTCCTCCGTCGGGGGTCGGCCGAGGGGAGCGAACTCGACCACGATTCGCTCGTCACCCTGGACCAGCGTGTAGACGATCAGCTGGTCGGGCCGGGTCTCGAACTCGAGGTGCTCGAACGAGTCAATGTTGAGGCAGATCGAGAGTGGGGTGAAGAACGTGGACACCTCGGGCCGGTCGACGACGATCCTCTCGACCCAGCCTGTGCCGGTAGAGATCTGACTGCCGGCGCGGTAGTAGCGATAGGAGACCGTCTGCTTCAGCAGCGGGCGCAGGAGGTTGTAGATATCGGTGGGGCTCGAGACAAGTCCGCTGTTGACGAAGAACTTCGCCGGCGGTTCGAGCGACACGCTCCTCCTCGCAGCTGGGATCCACTCGGAACGGGCCGATGGTAGCGCAGGTCCGCCCGGCCGTTAGCGCGGATTCGCAAGCGCCGCCGCGTATCATCGCGCTGCCATGCTGATCGCCATCGACGTGGGCAACACCAGCACGACGGTCGGCCGGATCGTCGACGGCGAGGTGGCCGCCACCCGGCGGTTCGCGACTCGAGCGCGAGCCAGCAGCGACGAGCTCCGGCTGACGCTGGACAGCGTGCTCGGGCTCGACGGCGAGGGCGTGGCCGGCATCCGCGAAGCAGTCGTGGCCAGCGTCGTTCCGTCGCTCAGCGCCGCCCTGGCCGAGCTGGCCGAGCGCCTGGAGATGCCGATGACCTTCGCCTCGGCCGCGACCGTGCCCATCACCGCGCGCGTGGACCGACCCGCCGAGGTCGGCGCCGATCGGCTGGTCAATGCCCTCGCCGCGCTGCGCCTGCACGGTGCACCGTCAATCGTGGTCGACTTCGGCACCGCCACCAACTTCGACGTGGTCGGCGCCGACGGCGCCTACCTGGGCGGGGCCCTCGCGCCCGGCCTGGAGCTGGGGCTGGAAGCGCTCGCGACCCGAACAGCGAAGCTGCCCCGCATCGAGCTCGCCCGACCGGCCAGGGCCATCGGGCGGGACACGGTCTCGGCGATGCAGAGCGGCGCGGTGATCGGCTACATCGGGCTGGTGCGAGAGCTCCTTGCGGCAATCACCGCCGAGCTCGTGCCCGCCGGCGCGCCCGATCCCGTGGTGATCCTGACGGGTGGCCTGTCGGCAGCCAGCTGGGCGGGCGAGATCCCGGGGGTTGACGTGATCGACCCTCTGCTGACGCTGCGCGGGCTTGCCATCCTGCACGCCGAGTCGCGCGCGGGTGCTCGGACGTGATCGGGGCGGGGCCGCCTGCGCTTGCCGGTCGGCTGATCGTGCTTGGCGTGACCGGCTCGATCGCTGCCTACAAGTCGGCAGAGCTGGCCCGCGCGCTGGTGGGCGCCGGGGCAGAGGTGCAGCCGCTGATGAGCCGCTCAGCGCTGGCTTTCATCGGGCCGCTGACGCTGGAGACGCTGACCCGCCACCAGCCGATGGAAGATCCGCTCGAGCTGCTGCCCGACGGGCGGATTGCCCACGTCGTGGCGGCCGATGCCGCCGATGCCATCCTCGTCGCTCCGGCGACCGCGCGCTGGCTGGCCGCGATGGCCGCCGGCCTGGCCGATGACGTGATCACGGCCACGTGCCTCGCCTCCACCGCGCCCGTCCTGGTGGCACCGGCGATGGACGGCGAGATGTACGCCCATCCGGCCACCCAACGCAACATCGAGCAGCTGCGCGGCTTCGGCTACACGATCGTCGAGCCGGCGAGGGGGCCACTCGCCTCCGGCCAGGTTGGGCGCGGCAGGCTGGCCGATCCCGGCGCAATTCTCGCTGCGCTGGAGCGGGCGATGGCCGGTCGGCCTGTCCGCCAGCCGGATCCGCAGCACCGTCCGCCGGCGAGCCGGGGCCGAGCGGCCGACCTGTCCGGCTGGCACGTTGTAGTCACGGCCGGCGGGACCGCCGAGCCGATCGACCCGGTGCGCTTCATCGGCAACCGCTCGAGCGGCCGGATGGGCGTGGCGGTTGCCGAGGCGGCGCTCGAACGCGGCGCGCGAGTGACGCTGATCCACGGGCAGACGTCCGTGCCGCTGCCCCAGGCCGCCGACCTGGTCAGCGCCCCGACCGCCGAGGAGATGCGCGATGCGGTGCTTGCCGCGCTGCCCGACGCCAGCGTACTGGTGATGGCGGCGGCGGTCGCCGACTTTCGTCCGCGGCAGGCGGCCAGCTCGAAGATCGGGCGGGGCGGCACGCTGACGCTCGAGCTGGAGCCAACCAGGGACATCCTTGCTGAAGCCGCAGCGCGTGCGCGCGGTCGCGATCCGAGGCCGCTGATAGTGGGCTTCGCGGCAGAGACGGGGTCGCTCGAACGGGCCCCGGAGAAAGCCGCTCGCAAGGGAGTCGACCTGCTCGTTGCCAACGACGTGGCCGCGGAGGGATCGGGCTTCGGCAGCGCGACCAACCAGGTCACGATCATCATCCCGGGCCAGGAGCCCGAGGAGTGGCCGTTGCTCTCCAAACGGGCGGTCGCCGACCGGCTGCTCGATCGGCTCATCGGCCTGCGGGCGCCCGACGGTGCATGATGGGCAGCAGATGAGCGCATCCTCCAGCCCGCAGCGCCTGACCATTGCCGACATCAGCCGCATGCATGCCGACGGCCAGCGTGTCCCGATGCTGACCGCCTACGACTATCCGACGGCCCGCCTGCTCGACGAGGCGGGAATCCCCATGCTGCTGGTCGGCGATTCGCTTGGCACCGTCCTGCTGGGCTACGACAGCGAGATCCGCGTCTCGATGGCCGACATGCTTCACCACACCGCGGCCGTGGTCCGCGGCAGCACCCGGGCGCTGGTCGTCGGCGACATGCCCTTCCTCTCCTACCCGGGACCCGATGAGGCGGTCGAGAACGGTGGTCGCTTCCTGCGCGAGGCCGGGGCGCAGGCGGTCAAGGTGGAGGGCGGGGTGCGCAGTGCGCGAGTTATCGAGGCACTGACCCGGGCGGGGATCCCGGTCATGGGCCACATCGGCTGGACGCCGCAGTCACGCCACGCGCTGGGTGGCAAGGTGCGCGTGCAGGGCAAGACCAGCGAGCGCGCACGCACGGTCCTCGCCGACGCCCTGGCGGTGCAGGAAGCCGGCGCGTTCTCGATCGTGTTGGAGCTGCTGCCCGAGCAGCTGGCCAGTGCCATCACCGAGCGGCTGCGCATACCGACCATCGGCATCGGCGCGGGACCCGGCTGCTCGGGGCAGGTGCAGGTGATCACCGACCTGCTCGGCATGAGCGACTGGCAGCCACGTCACGCGCTGCCCTTCGCCAACCTGCGCGAAACCATCCTCGACGCCGCCCGGCGGTACTCGGAGCAGGTCGAGTCGGGCAACTTTCCCGGTGCGGCGCAGACCGTGCGCATGGAAGACACGGTCCTGGACGACGTGCTCGGCCGGACAGCCCTCGACCAGCCGCCGCTCGACGAGCCGATCCCGCTCGACCGGGACCTCTAGGAAGCCACTGCCTGCGTGAAGGCTCGCGGCTGATGGAGGTCGTACGCGACCGAGCCGCGCTCGGCGCCGCCCGCGCGGGTCTGACCGGCCCGGTCGGACTGGTGCCGACGATGGGCGCGCTGCACGCCGGCCACGAGAGCCTTGTGCGCCGCGCGCGCGAGGAGTGCGCCAGCGTCGTGGCAAGCATCTTCGTCAATCCGACCCAGTTCGGGCCCAACGAGGACTTCGAGCGTTATCCGCGCAGCGAGGCGGCCGACCTGGCCCTGCTCGACGCGGCTGGCGTCGACCTCTGCTTCCTGCCCGCGGTGGAGGAGATCTACCCGCCCGGGGCCAGCACCAGCGTGGACGTCGGCCAGCTCGGCGAGGTGCTCGAGGGCGCCGCCCGCCCCGGTCACCTGCGCGGTGTCGCTACGGTCGTGACGATCCTGCTGGCGCTCATTCGTCCCGATCGGGCGTACCTGGGCCAGAAGGACGGGCAGCAGGCGATCGTGGTCAGGCGCCTCGTGCACGACCTTGGCCTCACGCCGACGATCGTCGTCTGCCCGACGATCCGCGAGCCGGACGGCCTCGCGCTGTCATCACGCAACGCGTACCTCGGCGCCGCCGAGCGAAGCGCCGCCGGCGTGCTCTCACGAGCGCTGATGGCCGCGCAGGATGCCTATGCCAGCGGCGAGCGATCGGCAAAGCGGTTGCGCGGACTGATGCGCACCGCGCTGGAGCGCGAGCCGCTGGCCCAGGTTGATTACGTCAGCGTGGCCGACGTCGAGACGCTCGAGGAGCTGACCGAGGTCGACCGCCCGGCGATGGCCAGCCTGGCCGTTCGGCTGCCTTCAACCAGGCTCATCGATTGCCTGGTGCTGGGCGACCCAGCCGGCGCAGGCCTGCCAGCAGGCGATTGACCGGCGCGGATGGGCGCTCCGGCCCGCGGCGCCGAGCCTGCCGTTCGGCAACGGCGAACCGATCCAGGATCCTGTCCACGTCGAGGTGCTCGGCGGCCAGCGCTTTGATCAGCGCAATCTTTTCCTGGTCGGCTGGATGGATCTTCACCAGCAGGTCGTGCACAGCGGACGCGGCGGCGTAGGTGTCCTCCTCGACGAGGTAACAGAAGACGCCGGCTGACTGGAGCTGATCCAGGTCCTGCAGCCGAGGACGATAGCCACCGGTCAGCACGATGCCGGCCAGGTCGGTTCGAGAGGGATCTGCTGACTGGCGGCCGAATCCACGCCGCGACCTGAGCCGAAGCAGCGCCCGCTTCTCGCCGCCCTCGCGCGCCGTACGCAACGCCGCGAGGGTGGCGGAGAGCACGTCCGTCCGGTCGCCGGGAACGATGAGCAGGCTGCCCGGGCCGACGTGCTCGACGACATGGCGCGGCAGCATCGCGCCGATGGCGACGTGCTCGATCACCCGATCGAGGTCCGGACCGGTGGTCAGCAGCTCGCCGCTCAGCTGCTCCACCAGCATCGAGAGCGTCGGGCGGGAGAGCATCGGCCGGTAGGGCAGCATGCCCAGCAGCTCGATGCCGTGGCGGGCAAGCCCGTCGCGCAGCACCTCGGGCAGCGTCGGATGGGCATGCGCGTCGACCTTGTTGACGATCGCCCCGACCACCTCAACGCCATGGCGCGCGAACAGGGCATGGTTGAGCACGATCTCGTCGATCGGGCGCCCGACGCCGGCCTCGGAGACGATCAGGGCCGGGGCGCCGAGCACCCGGGCCACCGTCGCGTTCGACAGCTCCACGACCGCCCCGACGCCGGCGTGGCCGGTCCCCTCGATGAGCACCGCCTCACGGCCCTCGGAAACCCGCTCGTGGGCCTCGCGGATGCGCTGGCGCAGATCAACCTCGATCTCACCCCTGATGTAGGCACGGGTGAAGCCGCGCGGGATATGGACCGGGCTCATCACCGACAGCGGATCGGAAAGTCCCAGCGCGCTGCGCATCAGGATCGCGTCCTCGTCGGCCGGCTGGCCGTCGACGATGGCGTAGCGCTGCCCGACCGGCTTGATGAAACCCGTCGCCAGGCCGCGGTCGACCAGCGCCGCGAGCAGCCCCAGCGCGACCGTGGTCTTGCCGCGGTTACGGCCGGTGGCGGCCAGATACAGGTGGCGCATGCGCGCCGTCAGCTGCGCTCGCGGGCCAGCTGCCGCCGCTCGATCAGGGCCAGCGCGTCACGGATGCGTCCGAGGGTTTCGGCATCGACTGTCTCGTCGTCGGTGTTCGGGCCGAGGCGCTCGAGCAGGTCAGCAATCAGCGCGTAGAAGACATTGGCGTCGGCGACGAAGAACTGCGGCTCGTTGTTGTAGCGAACCAGCGTCAGCCGCCCCTGCAGCACGCGCCGATCATCGACCAGCGCCACCTGGGTGGAGAAGTTGTGACCCTGGATCCCGTCCGGGTTGTTCAGGAAGTTGAGCGCGTTGTCGATGGCCAGGCCGAAGCGTGCGCGCCACGCCACCAGCCGCTCGTGGACCTCCGGCGCGATGGGCACCTCGGCCACCTGGTCGAAGACCTCGGGGCTGACCGTCAGCAGGCCGACGAGGGTCGAGCCGGCACGTGCGCCGAGCATCACCTGCAGCGACCGCTCGAGGGTGAAGACCTCCGAGTCGAAGCGCGGGCTGGTGATGACGTCCGTCAGCAGGTCCTCGACGTTGTCCAGCGCTCCGGCCTCGCTCAGCGCATTGGCCAGGTGGAGGATCTCCTCCTTGAAGAGGAACTGTTCCTCGTGGTCAAGCATCGCCGGTGAGGCCGGCTACGGGTACAGGCCGCGCAGCGAGGTCGCCTGCGCGACGCGATCGACCGCCAGCAGGTAGGCCGCCAGCCGGTTCTCGACCTCCTCGCGCTGGGCCATGTCGACGACCTGCGCGAACGAGCGCGTCATCACCTCGTGCAGCTTGTTGTTGACCACGGCGGCGCTCCAGTGGTCGCGATTGAGGTCCTGCACCCACTCGAAGTAGCTGACCGTCACGCCGCCGGCATTGCACAGGATGTCCGGGATGACGAAGATGCCCCGCCGATGCAGGATCTGATCCGCCTCGGGGGTGGTTGGACCGTTGGCCGCCTCGGCGACGATCTTGGCCTTGACCTGCTCCGCATTGCTGTTGGTGATCTGGTTCTCGAGGGCCGCGGGGATGAGCACGTCGCACTCGATCTCCAGCAGCTCGGCGTTGGTCACGCTGCGCGCGCCGGGGAAGCCATCAACCGCGCCGTGCTCCGACTTCCAGGCGACGACTCGCTGGACGTCCAGTCCCTCGGGGTTGTGGATGCCGCCGGAGGAGTCCGAAACGGCGATGATCTTCGAGCCTTCCTCCTCCATCAGCTCGGCAGCGATCGAGCCGGCGTTGCCGAAGCCCTGCACCACGACGGTTGCCTGCTTGAGGTCGATGCCAAGGTGGCGCGCCGCCTCGATGACGCAGAAGACCGTGCCGCGGGCGGTCGCCTCGTTGCGCCCCTCGGATCCGCCCAGGGCGATCGGTTTGCCGGTCACGACGCCGGGGACCGTGTAGCCCATGTGCATCGAGTAGGTGTCCATCATCCAGGCCATCGTCTGGGCGTTGGTGTTGACATCAGGTGCGGGGATGTCGCGCTCGGGCCCGATCAGCACTTCGATCTCGGTGGTGAAGCGGCGGGTGAGGTTCTCGAGCTCTCTTCGGCTCAGCTTCTTCGGGTCGACCACGACGCCGCCCTTGCCGCCTCCGTACGGAATGCCGACTACGGCGCACTTCCAGGTCATCCACATGGCCAGCGCCTTGACCTCGTCGAGGGTCACGTCCTGGTGGTAGCGGATGCCGCCCTTGGCCGGGCCACGGCCCAGGTTGTGCTGGACGCGGTAGCCGGCAAATACCTGCACTGATCCGTCGTCCATCTTCACCGGGAAGTGGACGGTCAGCTCGCGGCGCGGCTCACGCAGCACCCTTCTCAGGCCGGGGTCGAGGTTGAGCCGCTCTGCCGCCAGGTCGAACTGCTGCTGGGCGACGTGCCACGGGTTGATGGCGGCGCTGGCTCGCTCGGTGGTCATCGGGATCAAACGCCTCCTCTGCGCTCGGCGCGAAGCCGCCGCAGTGTACACCGCGGTCTACGGCCCGCTGATGTGCCGCTGGTCATGAATGGATGAAGCCGCGTAACAGCTGTGTCGATGCCTCAACCTCCGCTGGGCAGCATCACCGCGCCGATGGCGCCCGGGCCGACATGCGGACCGACGGACGATCCGACCAGGTGGATGGACATCCGCTCGCGCGGGAAGCTGACCTGGCCGGCCAGCGCTTCGGCGAACTCGCCCACGTCTGGCGCCTGTCCGTGCAGCACGGCTACCTGTTCCGGGCGCACGTCGCCGAAAAGCTCCAGCAGGCGTGCCCGCGCTTTGGAACGTGTGCGTGGCCGGCCGATGCTCTCGACCGCGCCATCTTCGACGGTGATGATCGGCTTGACGTTGAGCAGACCGCCGATTGCTGCTCGGGCAGGACTGATCCGACCTCCGCGCTTGAGGTACTCGAGCGTCTCCAGCGCGACGTAGAGACGGAGGTCGCGCCGGCGCCGCTCTACCGTGGCTGCTATCTCGGACGCGGATACGCCCTGGCCGGCCAGCTCGGCGGCGAGCAGCGCCAGCAACCCGATGCCCATCGACGCCGACTCGCTGTCCACGATCTCGATCGACCGGCCCGCGAACGACTCGCGTGCGACCCTCGCGCTTTGGACGGTCGCCGACAGCTTGGAGCCCACGCCGACGTAGATGATCTGCTCCGCGCCTTCCGCGAAGAGCCGCTCGAAGGTTTGCTGGAAGCTGCCCGGCGAGGCAGCCGCCGTGCGCGGAAACGGGGCACCTTCCCTCGTCAGCTCCTGCCAGAACTCCTCCGGCGCAAGGTCAACGCCGGCGAGGTAGTCGCGGTCGCCGAAGCTGACCGTCAGCGGCACGACCGTTATGCCCGCCTGCTCGACCTGCTCGGGCAGCAGGTCGGCAACCGAATCGGAGACGACCGCTACCCGCGTCATCGCCGGGCCCCGGGCGGCGCCGCTCCCAAGGTCACCTCTCAGGCTCGCTCGAAAGCCATCGCGACCGATCCTCCGCCGCCCAGGCAGAGCGTGGCCAGGCCATACCTGCCCTCCCTCCGGCGCAGCTCGTGTAGCAGCGTTGCGACGATACGTGCGCCGCTGGCACCAATCGGGTGACCGAGCGCGATCGCGCCGCCATTGACGTTCACGCGTCCCCAATCGAAGCCGAGCTCCCGCCCGTCGGCCAGGACCTGCGCAGCGAACGCCTCGTTGATCTCGATCAGGTCGAAGGCCTCGATCGGCATCTCGATCCGGGCGAGCAGCTTCTGCACGCCCTTGATGGGCGCCACGAACAGCCAGCGCGGCGCCAGGTCGGCCTGGCTGTAGCCGACGATGCGGGCCATCGGCCTCAGCCCCAGGCGCTCGACGGCGCGCTCGCTGGCGACGACCGTCGCGGCGGCGCCATCGGTGATGCCGGGCGCGTTGCCGGCCGTCACGCTGGCGGTAGCCGGTGGCTCGTCCTCGGCCGCGGCGGGCAGCTCGAAGGCGGGCTTGAGACGGCCCAGGGCGTCGAGCGTGGTATCCCGACGCGGTCCCTCGTCCGTGGTGAAGAGCGACTCCTCCCTGCCGCGCCGGACGGGGACCGGCACGATCTCCTCCTCGAATCGGCCCTCATCGATCGCGGCGATGGCCTTCTGGTGGCTCTCGAACGCAAAGCGATCCTGGTCTTCACGACTGATCTCGCCGTGCGCGGCCACACGCTCCGCGTGAGTGCCCATGTGGACGAGCTCGGTGGCGCACCAGAGGCCGTCGTGGACGGTTGCGTCGACGATCTCGGCGTTGCCGAGCCGGTAGCCGAAGCGGGCCTTGGGCAGGAGATACGGGCCCTGGTTCATGTTCTCCATGCCGCCGGCCACGATGAGCTCGGCGTCCCCCGCCCGGATCTGGCTGGCAGCGAGCATGACCGCCTTGAGGCCGGAGCCGCAGACCTTGTTGATGGTCGTCGCGCTCGTCTCCTCCGAGAGCCCCGCCTTGAGCGCCGCGATGCGCGTCGGGGCCTGACCTGATCCGGCCTGGATGACCTGGCCCATGATCACTTCGTCCACGGCATCGTCGGGCACGCCCGCCCGATCGACCGCAGCACGGATGGCAATGCTGCCGAGAGTGGTTGCCGGCACGTCAGCCAGCGAGCCGCTGAACTTGCCGATCGGCGTCCGTGCCGCCGAGACAAGGAAGACCTGGCCACTGGAGCCGGCGAAGCCGTTACCGCCGGAATCGCGGTTCCCGTCGCTCACCGGGTCATGTTACGCGGAGGGACACGCAGCGGCCAACCGCGCCCAGCCCTCGCTCACTCGCGCGCGTAGGCATAGAAGCCGCGTCCCGACTTCTGCCCGAGATGGCCCGCCTCGACCAGTTGGCGCAGGACCGGCGGCGGGGCCATGTGCGGCTGGCCGAAGCCGGCGTGGAGCACTTCCATGATGTGAAGGCAAACATCGAGGCCGATGAAGTCCGCCAGGGCCAGCGGGCCCATCGGGTGGTTGAGGCCGAGCCTTGCACCGGTGTCGATATCCTCGGCCGTGCCCAGTCCCTCCTCGTAGGCACGCATCGCCTCGCCCAGGAACGGCATCAGGATGCGGTTGACGATGAAGCCCGGCCGGTCGCGGCTGACGATGACCTCCTTGCCCATCTCGGTGGCAAGCTCGCGCACGACCTGCTCCGTGGCGTCGTCCGTTTCGGCTCCCCTGGTCAGCTCGATCAGCGGCATTACGGGGACGGGACTGAAGAAGTGCATTCCCACGACGCGCGGCCGGCGCTCCGCGCGCGCGAAGCTGGCCAGGCGGGTGATGCTGATCGAGCTGGTGTTGGTTGCCAACACGGTATCGGACGGCGCCACCTGATCAAGCCGCCGGATCAGCTCGCCCTTCACCTCGACATCCTCGAATACGGCCTCGACCACGATATCGGCGTCCCGCGCGGCCGCTTCCAGGTCAGCGGTCGGGGTCACGCGATCGAGCATTTGGTCGGCCCTCGCCTGCTCCAGCTTGCCCTTGGCGATCTGTCGGGCCAGGTTGCTGCCGATCCGAGCGCGCCCCGCCTGCGCGCGCGCCAGCTCGGGCTCGTAGAGCGCGACGGGGTGGCCAGCAGCGGCGAGGACCTGGGCGATGCCATGGCCCATCAGGCCCGCTCCGCATACCAGGGCTCGACGGTCTGCCATCTGCCTAGCCTACCTGCCAGCCGCTGAAAGATGGGCGCAACGAGCGCCGATGCGGCGTGCCGCCTGGCGCAAGCCGCCAGCGCGTCCACTGGCAAGACGAACGAATCGGACCCAAGAGGTGAGATCAGCATGGCAAAGGCGCAACGGATCGCGATGGCGCTGGGAGCAGTCAGTACCGGCATCGGCACCTGGTACGCGGCAACCCCACGTCATTTCCTGTCGGTCATCGGGGCGCCGGCCACGGAGCGGCGGATTGCGGTCACTCGGCTCGTCGCCGTACAGGAGCTGTCCGTGGGCCTGGGCCTGCTCGCCGACGGCCGGGCGACTCGCTGGGTGGCCATGCGCGTGGTCGGCGACGTGCTGCACGGGGCCATGCTGGCCCTGGCCGTGCGTGCGCCGGACACCGACCGGGGTCGGATGCGGCTTGCCCTTGCTGCCCTCATCGGGATCACCGCGACCGATTTGGCGGCGCTGCTGGCGGCGCGACAGATCGAGCGAACCGGTGCCGATGTCGAGTCCGGCAACGATGGAACGACGCCCGAGGCACTGGCCGTCGAGCGTGCGCCGGTCCACCGCTCGGTGACGATCAGGCGTGAGCCGGCCGAGGTGTATGCGTTCTGGCGCGAGCTGGAAAACCTGCCGACCTTCATGAAGCACCTCGAAAGCGTCGAGCTGATCGACGAGCGGCGCTCGCGCTGGCGGGCCAAGGCACCGGGCGGTGCAAGCATCGAATGGGAGGCGGAGATCACCGACGAGCGCCCGGGCGAGCGTATCGCCTGGACGTCACGTGAGGGCGCCCAGGTCTGGAACAGCGGCGAAGTGACCTTCGAGCGTGCCGCCGGCGATCGCGGAACCCAGGTTCGTGTACGGCTCGATTACGAGCCCCCCGGCGGGCGCCTCGGGGCCGGCGTGGCACGGCTGCTCGGTGAGGCGCCCAGCAACCAGATCGCCGGCGACCTGCGCCGGCTCAAGCAGGTCCTCGAGACGGGCGAGGTCGCCATCTCCGACGCGGTGGCCGAGGGCCGCTCGCGGATGCAGCGCCCCGCCCAGCCGATCGAGATCGCGTGATGAAGGCAACTACCTACGTGAGCCGGAACAAGGTCCGCCTGGCCGAGGTGCCCGAGCCGCAGGTGCTGAACAGCGGCGATGCCGTCGTCCGGGTCACCTCAGCGGCCATCTGCGGCTCGGATCTACACCTTGTCGACGGATATGTGCCGGGCATGCTGAACGGGGACATCATCGGCCACGAGTTCATGGGCGAGGTGGTCGAGATTGGAAATGGCGTGCGCAAGCTGCGCGCCGGCGACCGGGTGGTCGTCGCATTCCCCATCTCCTGCGGGCGGTGCTGGTCGTGCAACCAGGGCCTCTTCTCAGTCTGCGAGAACACCAACCCGAGCGCCTGGGTGGCCGAGAAGGTGTGGGGCTTTGCGACGGCCGGCATCTTCGGCTACTCGCACATGACCGGCGGCTACGCAGGCGGCCAGGCCGAGTACGTGCGCGTTCCGTTCGCTGACGTTGGCGCGCTGAAGGTGCCTGATGGGGTGTCCGATGAGCAGGCGCTCTTCCTGGGCGACATCTTGCCGACCGGTTGGATGGGTGCCGAGATGGCCGATGTCCGCCCGGGCGATGTCGTGGCTGTCTGGGGCGCCGGGCCGGTCGGCCTGCTGACGATGGCCAGCGCGCGCCTGATGGGCGCCGAGCGGATCATCGCCATCGACCGCTTCGATTACCGGCTGCGGATGGCTCGCGAGAAGGCCGGCGCCACCGACACCATTGACTACGAGCAGGTGTCCGTTCACGAGACGCTGCGGGAGCTGACCGGCGGGCGTGGCGTCGACAAGAGCATTGACGCCGTCGGCATGGAGGCCCACTCGGATGACCTGCAGTGGCCGTACGACCGCGTCAAGCAGGCGATGCGCCTCCAGACGGATCGCGGAATGGCGTTGCGCGAAGCGATCCTGGCCTGCCGCAATGGAGGCGTGATCTCGGTCATCGGCGCCTATGGCGGGTTCATGGACAAGTTCCCCATCGGCGCGGTGATGAACCGATCGCTGACCATCCGGGCCGGCCAGTGCCACGTCCAGCGCTACATGCAGCCACTGATGGAAAAGGTCGAGCGCGGGGAGATCGACCCGAGCTTCATCATCACCCACCGGCTCTCGCTCGAGGACGTGGTGCACGGGTACGACATCTTCAAGAACAAGCTCGATGACTGCGTCAAGGTGGTGCTCAAGCCGGGTGAGCCGGCCACGACGGAGCGTCGGATCGGGCTGATCTAGGCTGGCGTGCCATCCGCGCCAGCCAGCTGGGCGAGCAGCTCATCGGCGGCCGTATAGGGGTCGATCTCGTGACCGGCCACGCGTGCGAGGATCGCCCGCTGTTCCTGACCGCCACGGCGAAGCCGGTGCCGCAGTCGCTCGGCCAAGATGCCGAGCATCTGTGCCTCGGCGCGGGCGAGGTCCACGTCGCTGGGCTCCGTCCCGGCGTGGGCGGTCGGCCGCGCGGCGGCCCTCCGGTCGAGCGCGGCGAGCACGTCACGCACCCCGGCGCCCGTCGCGCCCGAGGCCAGGAGCACATCAGGCCGCTTGGGTCGAGGCCGGTCGCCCATCGCCCGGTCGTGCTGGGCGCCCACGGTCAGCATCGCCCGCAGCTGGGCAGCGGCGCGCTCGGCACCCGGCCGGTCGCCCTTGGTCACCACGACCAGGTCGGCCACCTCAAGCAGGCCCGCCTTGATCGCCTGCACCTCGTCGCCCATCTCGGGTGCCTGGACCACGACCGTGGTATCAGCTATGGAGGCGACCTCGACCTCGCTCTGGCCGGTCCCGACGGTCTCGATGAGGATCAGCTCGAAACCGCACGCAGCGAGCACCGAGGCAGCGCCGATCGTGGCCGCGGCGAGGCCCCCGCCATGTCCGCGCGAGGCCATCGAGCGAATGAAGACGTCGCGGTCGGCAGCGTGCGCCTGCATGCGGACGCGGTCACCCAGGATCGCGCCACCGGTGATCGGGCTGGATGGATCGATGGCCAGCACGGCGACGGACCGCCCGCTCGTGCGAGCCTCCGTCACGAGGGCCGCCACGAGCGTGCTCTTGCCGGCGCCCGGCGCCCCGGTGATCCCAACCAGATGCGCCGCCCCCGCCTGAGCGTAGAGGATCCGCACGGCGGCCTCGCCGACCGGCGTGCGATCCTCGACGTCGCTCAGCAGCCGGGCCAGGGCGCGCCGATCACCGTCCTGCGCGGCCTGCGCCAGACTCCCCGCTCGCTGCCGCGGGTCCTGCGACGCGCCGGTCGGCCCGGCGTTCACCGGTCTCGCGTTCGAACGTTGGCGCGGATGTAGTCGGCGACCTGCCGAATGGTCGTGCCAGGGCCGAAGATGCGATTGATGCCGGCCTCGTGCAGGGCCGGGATGTCGTCGTCGGGGATGATCCCGCCCGCGGTGACCAGCACGTCGTCCAGGCCGGCTTCACGCATGCCCTCACATATGCGCGGCAGGAGGGTCATATGCGCGCCGGAGAGGATGGACAGGCCGACGACGTCGACGTCCTCCTGCAGCGCTGCCGAGACGACCATCTCCGGCGTCTGGCGCAGACCCGTGTAGATCACCTCGAAGCCCTCGTCGCGCAGCCCGCGGGCGAGGACCTTGGCCCCGCGATCATGGCCGTCCAGGCCGGGCTTGGCGATCAGAACCTTGATCCGACGATCAGTCACGCGCTGATGATAGGTCGGCGCCTATCTCCAGATCGGGCCGGTGCTCCTCATAGTGCTCGTGGGTGACGCCGACGATCAGCTTCATCGGCCAGGAATCGTGGGCCATCAGCTGTTCGTCGTTGAGCATCTCGACCTGGCGGCGCAGCCGGCGAAACGACGTCTCGACCGCGTGCAGCACCTCACCCGCCGTCCTTCCGGCGGCGGCGCGCGCGATGCGCGCGTTGATCACCTCGTCGTCCTCGTCGATGGTCTGCCGCTCGCCGGTCGCTGCAAAGGCCAGCAGGCGGTCGGCGGCCGAGTCGTGCCAGCCGCCGACATGGGCCAGCATCTGCTTGCGCGTCCATCCGCCGATGTGCTCGTCCATTCGCTCCGGAGGGAAGCGGACGGCCAGCGCGCGGAACTGCTCCCACGCGGCGTCCATCCGGGCGAGCACCTGTTCGAGCGTGCGCGGTTCGTCGATCACAGGCTGGGCGCCTCTCGCTGGAGGTGCGCCAGAAACTCGGCGCGCGTCCGGTCGGCGCTGCGGAACAGGCCCAGCACGTGACTGGTGGTCATGATCGTGCCCGGCTTGCGCACCCCGCGCATCACCGCGCACAGGTGTGAAGCCTCAAGCACCACGCCCACGCCGCGTGGCTGCAGCCGCCCCATCAGGAAGTCGGCGATCTCCTTGGTCATCCGCTCCTGGACCTGCAGGCGGCGGGCGTACATCTCGACGATGCGCGGGATCTTGGACAGCCCGATCACGCGCCCCTCCGGAATGTAGGCGACGTGCGCCCGGCCGAGGAACGGCAGCAGATGATGCTCGCAGAGGCTGTGGAACGGTATGTCCTTGACCACGACCATCTCGCTGTAATCGACCTCGAAGATGGCGCCTCCGAGCAGGCGGTCCGGATCGACGTGGTAGCCGGCCGTCAGCTCGGCATACATCCGACGCACCCGTCCCGGGGTCTCGCGCAGACCGTCTCGGTCGGGATCCTCGCCCATCTCGGCGAGGATTTGGTGGACGGCCGCCTCGAAGCCGTCGTCGTGCCGATTGCCGTCGCGCTCGGCCGCTGGTCGGGCCGTCGGGTCGACCGCGTCGTCGTGCTCAATCTCCTCGACCAGCGCGCGAACGCGGTCGTTGACTGATCCGTCCATGCGCGGCCGATTGTGCCACGCGGGAACGTGGCGGCGACTAGACTCGACCCGCCGATGGACGAGGCACTTTCGCTACAGGAGCGATACGCCGCGCGATCGATCTGCTTTGGCTGCGGACCGGCCAACGACGCGGGGCTGCACATCCGCAGCTTCAGCGAAGGCGACGCGGTGGTCGCCGAGTGGACGCCCCGTCCCCAGCATCAGGCCTTTCCGGGCGTGCTCAATGGGGGCATCATCGGCACCCTCTTCGACTGTCACTCGAACTGGACGGCCGCCCATCACCTCATGGGCCGCCTCGGTGCGGAACGACCGCCCACAACCGTCACCGCCGAGTTCACGGTGCGGTTGCTGCAGCCAACCCCCGTCGAAGGGCCCGTCCGCGTGCGTGCACGCGTCGTTGAATCGAGCGACCGGCGCGCCACCGTCGAGGCCGAGCTGTCGGCGGGCGGCACAGTCACGGCCACCTGCCGCGCCGTGTTCGTCGCGGTCAGCCCGAACCACCCCGCATACGACCGTTGGTAGCTGCCCGACGGAGCAGGTCCAGCAGCGCGGCGGACAGCTCGGCCGGTCGATAGCGCATCAGGTTGTGCCCTGCCCGGGGCAGGCGGACCACGTCCGTAGCGGGCAGTCCGCGAGCGGCGCGGAGCCGGAGCAGATCGTCAAGCGCGAGCCGGCGGTCGCGCGCCACCTCGTCGTCGGCGGTGCCGCTCTCGGCGAGCGCCACGAGCAGCGGCAGGTTCGCGGCGCCGACCGCCACGGCGGGGTCATATGACCACATCGCCTCGATCGCCCCGCGAAGGGCGTGGGGTCGCGTTACAGGAGCGACGTGACCGGCATGCTTCTCGTCCACTGCCGCGCGAGCCGCTTGTTCCTGATCGGCGTCCCAGCTGTCGGGGTCGAAGTCGCGCCGGTCGGCGAGATAGGCGGCCATCGAGGCGAGCACCTCGGGCGGGTCACCCACCGTGCGCTGATAGTCGGCGGCGGTCATCCCCGTTGCCTCATCCATCGCTTCCCAGCCTGCGTCGACAATGGCGAGGGCAGCGACGGAGGCCGGGCGCAGGCGGGCCATTGTTGCGACCACCATCGCGCCGAGGCCATGACCGGCTACGACTGCGGGCCGGCCATTCGCGTCGGGACCCCAGCCGCAGGCGGTCATGATGGTCAGGGCGTCGTAGGCCAGCGACTCGAGGCCGTAGCCGCTGCGCGGGGCGTCGGACAGTCCGTGTCCGCGCAGATCGATGGACACCGTCGCAACGACCGTCGCCAGCCGACGTGCCACCGGCGTCCAGGCCCACGCCGTCTGCGCCAGCCCGTGCAGCAGGACCAGCGGTGGAAGTGCGGCGGCATCCCCGGCTGCGGCGGGGCGCCAGTCGAGGTAGTGCACCTGGTCGCCCGTCTCGAGCGCGACGGTCATCGACTCGGGCCGTCCCGGCCAGGGTTGCAGCTCCACGCCGATAGCATAGGAAGATGCCCCTCCGTCGCCGCGGCAGCCAGGCGCGCCGTCATCCGCACAGGCGCGTGGCGTTGCCGGTCGAGCCAGCTCACCGCCGCTTCGAAGACCTCGTCGCGCACGCGCTCGACCGGCTGCCCGGGCGGGTTCGGAGGCTGCTCGACAACGTCGCCATCGTCATCGAGGACGAGCCCACGGCCGAGCAGCTGCGGGCCAACGACATGGGGCCCGACGAGACCCTGTACGGGCTCTACGAGGGCGTGCCGGGAGTCGTCTACGGTGCGGACTGGGCAGCGGTGCCAAACAAGATCACCCTGTTCCGCCTCGCGCTCGAGATGGACTTCGCGGACCCCTTCGAGTTAGCCGAGCAGGTACGCCTGACGGTCATCCACGAGCTCGCCCACCACGCCGGCATCGACGACGATCAGCTGGCGCGCCACGGCCTCGACTAGCCTCCGTCGAGCGAGGCGCCCAATGAAAGGCTACTTGCGCGTTTGCGCAAGCAGTGAGACGATACCGGCGTGAGCGGCGCGACCTTGACCTCATCCGACTCGGACCGACAGCGCAGCGCGGCCATTGCCCGTGCGCTGTCCGACCCCAAGCGCCTGTGCGTCCTCGAGAGGCTGGCGGGCGGTGAGAGGTCGGTGAGCGACCTCTCGCGTGACGCCGGCTGCCAGATCCCCAACATGAGCCAGCACCTCGCGGTGCTGCGCGCAGCCGGACTGGTGGCGACGCGGCGCGAGGGCAACACGGTCTTTTACCGGCTCACCGACCAGCGCGTGCTGGACGCATACCGACTCATCGCCTCGATCGCCGGCTAGACGATCAGCCAGCCTCGCCTGTGGGCGAAGAAAGGACACAGCAACCTATGTCAGAGCTCATCAAGGAAGCCACCGACGCCACCTTCGAGGAGATGGTGCTCAAGTCGGAGCGGCCGGTCGTGGTCGACTTCTGGGCCGCCTGGTGCGGGCCGTGCAAGATGGTCGCGCCCGAGATGGAGAAGCTGGCCGAGAAGTACGCCGGCTCCGTCGACGTGGTCAAGGTGGACGTGGACGCCAACCCCCAGACGTCGACGGCATTCAACATCATGAGCATTCCCACGATCGCTTTCTTCCGGCCGGGCCAGCAGCCGCAGGGTGTTATCGGCTTCCGGCCGATGGAGCAGCTGGAGCAGCAGTTCGGTCTGAGCGAGTTCGCCGCCGTCGATCAGGCTGCGCAGCAGCAGTAGGGACCGTTCGCAGAGACAGAGCCCCGGTCTCCTGACCGGGGCTCTTCGGCATATGCCTGGGGGCGTCTGCCGGGAGCGCAGGCGAGCTCAGCGGTTTCGGGCGGTCCGCCAGGCGACTTGAAACCAGGCCTCGAGCCGGTCCGCGGCATGCTTGTCCCACTCGGCCGGGGCAAAGTGGACCCATTCCTCGCCGCGCGAAGACGGGATGGTGTCCGGCGTTCGGCGGGCCGCATCCGCTATCTCGGCCCCGACGCGCAGCTCGACGGCCGACGGGGTTGGCACTGCCGCGAATACGGCGTCGCCGCGCCGATACTCGACCTGGCCATCCGACGTCAGCTCGCTGACCTCGGCCAGCTCGGCGGCGAGAGAGCTGAGCCGCCGCTGCAGCTCCATGTCAGACGGCTACCGGCTCGCGGTACTCGCCGAACACGGCTCTGAACACGCCGCACATCTCGCCAAGCGTGGCGTAGGCCTTGGCGCAATCAATCAGCGCCGGCATGACGTTGGCGGCTGACGAGCCGGGCCGCGAGGACACGTCGCGCAGCCTCGCGAGAGCCGCCTGCACGGCCTCCGGGTCACGCTCGCGCCGGACACGCTCCAGGCGGGCCTGGTGCCGCTGCTTCGATTCCTCGCTCACCTCCAGCAGCGGGATGGCCAGCTGCTCGTCCCGGTCGGCATGAACGTTGACCCCGACGATCTCGCGCTCGCCCGCATCCAGCTCGCGCTGGAAGCGGTACGCCGCCTCGCCGATCTCGCGTTGCGGATAGCCCGCCTCGATCGCCTTGACCATCCCTCCAAGCCGGTCGATCTCGTCGAGGTAGGCCCAGGTCTGGCGCTCAACCTCGTTGGTCAGGGCCTCTACGAACCACGAGCCGCCGAGCGGGTCGACGGTATTTGCGACGCCGGTCTCGCCGGCAATGATCTGCTGCTGGCGGAGGGCGAGCAGGGCGGCCTCGGCCGATGGAACGGCCCATGCCTCGTCGTACGCATCGGTGTGCAGCGACTGCGTCCCGCCGAGCACCGCCGCCAGGGCCTGGATGGCCACCCGGGTCAGGTTGTTGAGTGGCTGTTGGGCGGTCAGCGACACCCCCGCCGTCTGGGTATGGAACCGCATCCAGGTCGAACGCTCGTTCTCGGCGCGATAGCGCTGCGTCATCAGCTTCCACCAGATCCGCCGCGCCGCGCGGAACTTGGCGATCTCCTCAAAGAAGTCATTGTGGCTGTTGAAGAAGAAGGAAAGTCGCGGTGCGAACTCGTCGACATGCAGGCCCCGCCTGAGCGATTCCTCAACGTAGGCCATGCCGTCGGCGATGGTGAAGGCCAGCTCCTGCACGGCGGTGGAGCCTGCCTCGCGGATGTGGTACCCGCTGATCGAGACGGTGTTCCACTTGGGCATCTCGCGAGTGCCGAACTCGATCGTGTCGATGACCAGCCTCATCGAGGGATCGGGCGGGAACAGGAACTCCTTCTGGGCGATGTATTCCTTGAGGATGTCGTTCTGGATCGTGCCCTCGAGCTGGGCACGCGGGAAGCCACGCTTCTCGGCCGCGGCGATGTACATCGCCCAGATCGGCGCCGCCGGCGAGTTGATCGTCATCGACGTCGAGACGCGATCGAGCGGCAGCCCCTCGAGCAGGACCTCCATGTCGGCCAGCGAGCAGACGGCCACGCCGCAGGTCCCGAACTCGCCCTCGGCCTCCGGGTCATCGGTGTCATACCCGTAGAGGGTCGGCATGTCGTAGGCGATCGAGAGCCCGGTCTGGCCGGCGCGGAGCAGCTGGTGAAAGCGCTGGTTGGTGTCCTCGGCCGAGCCGAAGCCGGCGAACATGCGCATCGTCCACAGCCGCGTCCGGTAGCCGGTCGGATGGATGCCGCGGGTATAGGGCGCCAGGCCCGGATGGCCGACGTCGCGCAGCGGATCGAACTCGGACCACGGTCCGTCACCCCGGCGCAGTCGGTCACCCAGGTGATCGACCTCGGTTGGCCCTCCCCCGCCCGAGCGCTCACCCTGCCATGAGGACGGACCGTACAGCCGCTCGACCTCGACGCCGCTGATCGTGCTGAAACGCTGGCGCCGCTCGCCGCTCCTGCTGATCGCCTTGCTCAGCGGGCCTTCGCGCCAGGCGCGTTCGGCCTCACGCCAGTCATCACCCACCGCCCGACTCTAGCACGCGCCTCCCTCGCCTCCGTCTCGTGTGGCCTGCCGGCAACGTTGCGAGAACGCACATCACCTTCGTTCGGCGGTCGGTGACTTCGGCGTCATGGCTGGCGCTGTTGAGGGTACCTACATTGCCGACGTCGATCGAGCTCGACAGGCGCGCCGGGGCGTCGACCACCGGGCTCGGCAACGAACGCGATCCTGCATGGTCGAGGCGGTGCTGCACACCGCGGTCTTGGGATCGCCGCTGCCGGGCAACGAGTCGAGTAACTGGACTGGCCGGCCCCGGCACAGTCCTCTTCGATGCGCTGGCGGTTTAGCCTGTCGAACGGCTGCCCCAGCCGGGTGTCGCCGGCCGTGCTCGCCGGATCACCCCCTGCCGGTCCAGATCGGCCTGCACCGTCCGGGCCATGCGCACCAGCTCGTGGTCCCGGGTGATGGTCTGGGCCAGCCAATCGATGTAGGTGGGCTCGAGCAGGGCGACCTGGCCGAGCGTGTAGCCACGGAACTTGCCGAACTCGAGCTCCGTCTCGCGTGCCTCATCGAGGGTCGGCGGCGGCTGCCGGCGGCCACCCGGCTGACGCTCCACCGGTCCGCTCGGCGTGCTCGCGCGCAGGTCGTCCGGCTCGTGCCTGGCGCGCCGACGGCTGGAGCAGCCCGTTGGCCGGTAAGTACTACCGTGGACGGTCGCGTTACGCGGCCGGAACAGCTCGCTGGCGTCGAAGCGGGCGGTGATGGGCGGCGTCCGCCGCGGCGGCGGCGGCCCGCCCGGTCCCGCGGACCCCGCCTCCTCGCCGAAGTCGGCTCGTTGACGATCAGCTGCCCCTGGTCGGGCCCGCGCCCGGCGCCCATCGGCTGAGCTGTCGAACCTGGCCCGTCGGTGCGGGTCGCGCAGCAGATCGTAGGCCGCGTTGATGCGCGCCATCCGGCCGGTCAGACGTGAGGCGGCGTCTCGATCCCCGGCAGCGCGGTCCGGGTGATGCTCGCGCGCCAGCTCGCGCCAACGCCGCTTGATCGCGGAGGAGCTGGCGTCGGCCGGCACGCCGAGCACGCGGTAGGGGTCGCCGCGGAACCGCTCGTCGCTCATCAATCTTCGAGGCTACCACCCGTATAGTCAGCGACGTGCGCCTGCCCTTTGGACCGCCCCTCGAGCCGATGCTGGCCAAGCCCGCGCCGACCATGCCTGACGGCGAGGGCTGGATGTACGAACCCAAGTGGGACGGCTTCCGTGCAGTGGTATTCCGCGACGGATCGGACGTGTACATACAGAGCCGAGACCTAAAGCCGCTGGACCGCTACTTCCCCGAGCTGCCGCCCGCGCTCCGTTCGAACCTGCCTGAGCGGTGCGTGGTCGACGGGGAGATTGTGATCCCGGGCGCCGACGGGCTGGACTTCGACGCGTTGCTGCTACGCATCCACCCCGCCGAGTCGAGGGTGCGCATGCTGGCCGAGCAGACACCGGCCTCCTTCGTCGGCTGGGACCTGCTGGCGCTGGGCGATGAGGATCTGCGGCGCACGCCACAGGGGGAGCGTCGGGCGACGCTCGAAGCAGCACTGGGCGACGTCCAGCCGCCGATCCATCTGACCCCGGCCACCCGCGATGTCGCCGTAGCCCGCGACTGGTTCGAGCGGTTCGAGGGTGCCGGCCTGGACGGGGTCATCGCAAAGCAGCTCACTGCCCTCTATCAGCCGGGCAAACGACAGATGGTCAAGGTGAAGCATGCCCGCACGGCGGACTGCGTCGTGGCTGGATTCCGCTGGCACAAGAACGGGGCGGGCAGCCACGTGGGCTCGTTGTTGCTCGGGCTGTACGACGACGGGGGAACACTCCACCACGTCGGGATCACCTCGTCGTTCACCTGGCCGCGGCGCGCCGAGCTGGCCGCGGAGCTCGAGCCCCTGCGCGCGGGCGCGGTCGACGGCCATCCCTGGGCCGACTGGGCGGACTGGGCCGCCATGGGCAGCGCAGACGCCTCAGGCTCGCGCATGCCCGGGGCGACGAGCCGCTGGAACCGTGGCAAGAACCTGTCGTGGGAGCCGCTGCGCATCGAGCGGGTGGTGGAGGTCGGCTACGACCACCTGCAGGGTGACCGCTTTCGCCATGCGACGACCTTCCGCCGCTGGCGACCTGACAGGCAGCCGGCCGACTGCCGCTACGACCAGCTCGAGACGACGGCTCCCTTCGAGCTGAAGCGCATCTTCAGCCCCACTTGAGCGCTGCGCGCTCAGCCGATGCGATCGGCGGCCGTTCCCTACACTCGTCGCCGGCCGCTACGCGACCCGCCGCCACCCGTCGAAGGAGTGTCAGTTGACCAGCCAGCCACCGCAGCAGCAGCCACCGTCCGACCAGCCCCAGTGGGCCCCACCGCCTGAGCAGCCCCAGTGGGCCCCACCGCCTGAGCAGCCGCAATGGTCACCGCCGCCGCAGCAGCCGGCCGGCTGGGGCGGCTACGCGGGAGCCCCGGTCGAGCGCCCGGTAGGGGTGACTCTCGGCGCGATCTACCTGGTCGTGATGGGTGTACTGGTGGGCCTGCTGGGCGCCTGCGTCGGGGTTATCGGCGGTGGTGCCGGCGCTCTCGAGGCGCAGGTGCCGGGTATCGGTGCCTTCGGTGGCGCCATTACCGCGTTCGGTCTGATCATCGTTGTGCTGGGGATCCTGCAGATCGTTGCCGGCGCCGGAGCCCTGAGTGGCCGCGGCTGGGGACGCTGGACGGGCATCGTGGTCGCCGTCGTCTTTGCCGTGCTGATGGGACTGGTCGGGGTTGCGTCGCTCGGTGGTGACGCGGGAACCGGCGTCGTGTTCATCGTGCTGGCGGTCCTCTACGCCGCCTCAGCTTTCGCGCTCCTTCAGGCAAACACGTACTTCGCGCGTCGCTGACAGCGCTCCGGGTGGACCTTGGGCAGGCCGTTACCACAAGTGGCGGTTGGTCTGCTGTTGCCGGCCGATGACACAATCGACAGACGATGACCGATTACCGCCGACCTGATGAAGACACGACCCGCGACCCCGCTGGTGGGACATTGCCAAGCGACCGGCCGCCGGCGCCGCCCGCGGGCTGGCAGCCGCCGCAGTGGCAGCAACCAGACCGAGAGGCATGGCGACCGGCCCATTGGCAGGAAGAGCAGGCTGGCCAGGGCGCTCAAGGCGGGCATGGCCAGTCGTGGCAGCCACCCGGACAGCAGGGCTGGCAGACCCAACAGCGACCAGAGCGCCCGGGCTGGGCGGTTGCCGGTGCCATCGCGCTGATCTCGCTGGGTAGCCTGATGGCGCTGTTCTTCGGTTTGATCTTCCTCGGGCTGGAGGAGATCGTGGAGCTCGACCCGCAGCTGACCATGACACCGGCCATGATCGACTTCACCCGGCTGGTGCTGGGAGCGATCGTGGTCATCGCGGTGCTGCAGGTCGTGGGTGGGGTGGGCTCGCTGGCGCGCTGGCAGTGGGCCCGCGTCGTCGGCATCCTGAGCGGCGTCCTCGGCCTGCTACTGGGCGTGCTGCTGCTGCTCGGCGTCGCCGCCGCGCCCGATCCAATAGCGCTGGTCATCGCGGTAGTGCTCACCGCCGGATACGCGCTGGGCGTGATCGGCCTCGTCCTCGGCGGCGCTCACTTCAGACGCGGCTACTGACCCGGATCAGCCTTTCTCCGGGATGGGCGATCGCGCTGGCCTGAGCGGTCCAGCCCCGTCCATTCGGCCCAGGGGTCGTAGTCGACTTCGAGCGGCTCCTGTAGCGGACGTTCAGCCTCGGGCACATGCTCCAGATTGAGGCGAATGCGCGTCCAGGTCGTGTTGCGGCCGCGCATCGCGTCAACCAGCACGTCGGCCGGCTGGAGGTGCCGGGCAGCGGCCGGGTGACGCTGCCTCCAGCGCTCCAGTCCAGCCAGCGCCTCGTCACGGCGGGCAGCGCGGGCAATCTCAATCAGCGGTTTGCTGGGCACCCGGCGGCCGGTGCCGGGCGCTCGCCGCTTCGAGGGCTGAACGCGCGGCGGCTCACCGGCCTGCTTGGCATAGTGCGGTGGCCAGGGTGCGTCTCCGAGACCCTCCCGCTCGTGCCGGCCGGACAGCTCCAGCAAGCCGTTCAGGGAACCCGCCTGCTCGTCGATGCCCACATGCGGGTCGCCGCGGCGAGCGAACAGCGGCGGAACGGTGGCCAGCGTGAAGTCTGCCGGCTCGACTTCGGCCACCTCGTCCCAGGCGAGCGGCATGGAGACGCGCGCGTCGGGCGTGGGGCGGACCGAGTAGGCCGACGCGACTGTGCGGTCCTTGGCGTTCTGGTTGTAGTCGAGAAAGACGCCGTGGCGCTCCTCCTTCCACCACTTGCTGGTGGCCAGCTCCGGAGCTCGTCGCTCGACCTCGCGGGCGAGGGCCAGAGCTGCCCGCCGGACCTCGTCGAAGCTCCACCGTGGCTCGATGCGCACGTTGACGTGTATGCCGCGCGAGCCGGACGTCTTGGGCCAACCGACGAGGCCGTGGTCATCGAGCACCTCGCGTGTAACGAGCGCGACCCGCCGCACGTCGTCCCAGGCCACGCCGGGCACCGGGTCAAGGTCGACCCGCAGCTCGTCGGGATGGTCCAGGTCGTCTGCTCGCACCGGGTGTGGATTGAGGTCGATACAGCCCAGGTTGATGACCCAGGCCAGCTGGGCGACGTCACGTAGGACGACTTCGTGGGCCGTGCGGCCTGACGGAAACGCCAGCTCGACGGTCTCGATCCAGTCGGGCCGCGCTTCCGGTGCTCGCTTCTGGAAGAAGAACTCGCCTTCGACGCCGTTGACGAATCGCTTGAGCGCCATCGGCCGGTTGCCCGCGCCACGCAGGGCGCCGTCGGCCACGGCGACGTAGTACTCGACGAGGTCCCGCTTGGTGTGGCCGGCGGCGGGAAAGTAGACCTTGTCCGGATTGCTGACGGTCACGATGCGGCCGGTCAGCTCCAGCTCGACCTTGCGCGCCGCCATCGGAGCTAGGCCGGCTGTCGGGCGTGCCCTGACGGCTGTGCCGGGAGGTCCCGCTCAGCCTGCCAGCGCGCACGGTCAGCTATCAGCAGGTCGTACGCGTACTGCCGATCGGACCAGCCGTAGACCTCTACTCGCTTGTCCTCGAGCAGCTTGTAGGTCGCGAAAAAGTGCTCGATCTCGCGCAGCCGGTGGGGCGAGACGTCGCCCAGGCCTTCGACGTGGTCCCAGAGCGAATCACCGACCGCCACGCAGAGCAGCTTGAAGTCGTCGCCCTTGTCGTCGCGCATGCGCAGCCCGCCCACCGGTCGGGCCCAGATGTGGCAGCCGGGGAAGGTCGGCTCGGCAATCAGCAGCATCGCGTCGGTGTGGTCCTTGTCGTCGGCGCGGGTGCCTGGCACGTAGCCGTAGTCGAAGTTGTAGAAGACGGCCGAGGACAGCACCCGGTCGAGACGCATCACGCCGGCGTGCTCGTCGTATTCGTATTTGTTGCGGCTGCCGGCCGGGATCTCGACGACCACCTCGATCAGCTCGGGAAAGCGCTCCCTGATCGGCTCCTCCATGGCGCGGAGTCTAGCGGCGCCATGGATAGACTGGACCGATGGACGTGGAGCAGGCGATCAACAGCCAGCGCGTCGTGCGTCGGTTCGCCGACCGCCCGGTCGGCGACGACGACCTGGCTGCCATCCTGAACGCGGCCCGCAGGACGGGGTCGTCGAAGAATCTCCAGCGCTGGCAGTACATCGTCATCCGCGACCGTGGTCGGCTCGAGCAGCTCTCGACCGTCGGCGACTACGCGGGCCATCTGGCCGGCGCGCCGATGGCTGTCGCGCTCCTCACGCCGGACCCGGCTGAGAGCGGGCCCTACTCCGTCATGTGGGACCTCGGTCGGGCTGCCCAGAACATGACGCTGGTCGCCTGGGCGCGCGGCATCGGCTCGGTGCCGGCGACCGTTTACCAGCAGGAGCGCTGCCGCGAGATCCTGGGCTACCCCGCCGATCAGCACTGCAAGTACATCCTCAGCTTCGGCTATCCGGCCGACCCGAGCGATCTCGACCGCCCGCTTCGTGCCGGTGGCCGGCGCCCGCTCGACGAGATGTTGCACTACGAGACTTGGGGCGGATAGTCAGGCCCCGATGCCCATCCTCCTCGGCACGTCCGGATGGCAGTACCGCCACTGGCGGGAGACGTTCTACCCACGCGGCGTGCCCCAGGGTCAATGGCTCGAGTACTACGCTGAACGCTTCGCGACGGTCGAGTCCAACGCAGCCTTCTATCGGCTACCGGAAGGAGACACGTTCGCCGCGTGGGCGGAGCGCACGCCGGCAGACTTCGTCATGGCCGTCAAGGTCAGCCGCTACCTGACCCACATCAAGCGCCTGGGCGAGCCCGCCGAGGCGGTCGAGCGTTTCGTCGAGCGAGCTGGCAGGCTGGGTCGAAAGCTGGGTCCGGCACTCATCCAGCTGCCGCCATCCATGAAGGCCGATATCAATCGCCTGGCCGAGACGCTGCAGCTGTTCCCGGCCGGATGGCGGGTTGCCGTGGAGTTCCGCCATCCGTCCTGGTACATCGATGAGGTCAGGACGCTGCTCGAGCAACATGGCGCCGCCCTGTGCCTTGCCGATCGGCTGGGGGCGGTCTCGCCCATCTGGCGCACCACCGACTGGACATACCTGCGTTTCCACGCAGGACGGGCGCACCCATCGCCGTGCTACGGCCGACGGGCCCTCGGGACATGGGTCACCCGACTGGCCGAGCATTGGCGCCCAAGCGAGGACCTTTTCGTGTACTTCAACAACGACCCGCGCGCGTGCGCGCTGCGGGATGCGCGCTGGTTCGCCCGTGCTGCCGAGCGCGGCGGCTTGCCTGTGACCCGCGCCCCGCGCGCCTCCGACGTCCGGCTCGGCGATTAGTCTGGCTCGAAGCCCTGTGCCGGCGGCTGAGCGCAGCGCAACGGAGCGTCCTGCCGATAGCCGAGCAGGTAGTCTGCCTGGATCAGCGTGTGCAGCTGGCTGGTGCCTTCGTAGATGACTGCCGCCTTGGCATTGCGCAGGTAGCGCTCAACCGGGTACTCGTTGGAGTAACCGTAGGCGCCGTGGATCTGGATCGCGTCGAGCGCGCTCTGCACGGCGTGGTCGGTGCAGAACCACTTGGCCAGGCTCGTCTCGCGCGTGTTGCGCCGGCCGCGGTTCTTCAGCCAGGCAACCTGCCGGCACAGCAGCCGACCGGCCTCGATGCCGGCGCCCATCCGAGCGACCATCTGCTTGACCAGCTGGTGCTCGCCGATCTCCTTGCCGAACGTTCTCCGTTCGCGCGCATACCGGACCGACGCGTCGAGGCAGGCCTGGGCCAGCCCGACCGCGCCCGAGGCGACGGTGTAGCGCCCCTGGTCGATCGCACTCATCGCGATGGTGAACCCCTCGCCCTCCTCGCCGACCCGGTTCTCCACGGGCACGCGTACGTCGTCGAGGTAGATCTCGCCGGTATTGCCAGCGTGGATGCCGAGCTTGCCCTCGATCGTTCGCGTGGAGAGGCCGGGCATGCCGCGCTCCACGATGAAGGCGGTCACGCCCTTGTGACGCCTGGCCCTGTCCACCGTGGCGAAGACCAGAAAGTGGTCGGCGATGTCGGCCAGGCTGATCCAGATCTTGGACCCGTTGAGCACGTAGGAGTCGCCGTCCAGGCGCGCGGTCGTGGCCAGGTTGGCCGCGTCGGTGCCAACGCCCGGCTCGGTCAGGCCGAATGTGGCCAGCTTCTCGCCGCGTGCCTGGGGCACCAGGTAGCGCCGCTTCTGGTCCTCGCTGCCCCATTGCAGCAGCGTCAGCGAGTTCAACCCGACGTGGACGCTCATCACCACCCTGAACGCCGTGTCGGCTCGCTCGAGCTCCTCGCACAGGATGCCCAGGCTGACGTAGTCCATCCCGGGACCGCCGTACCGCTCGGGGATGGGAGCTCCCAGGAAACCAAGCTGGCCCATCCTGTCGAAGATCTCGCGGTGGACCTCGTGACGAGCGTCCCACGCGCGGATGTTGGGCAGGATCTCGGCCGCAGTGAAGTCGCGCACCGATTCCTGGACGAGGCGGTTCTCGTCAGTCAGGGACATGTCGGTCATGAGCGCATTGTGCGTCCGGCAACAACAAACCGCCGGCCATGAGGCCGGCGGTCAGCTGGACGGGGCGCTGTGCGCGGTCGGGCCGCGCGCCCGGGCGGGAAGCCCGCCGAAGTCTGTCAGCGGTTGCGCGCGAGGAAGTCCATCACGTCTTCCAATCGGAAACGCCGGTCGCCGCGCTTGCATACCCGATAGAAGGGCAGCTCGCCGCGGTCACCCAGTCGCTTGACTGTGTTGACGTGAAGGTGCAGCAGCTCGGCAACCTCGCTGGCGGTCAGCATCGGCCCGATCTCATTGACGGCCGTTGACGCCATCGACATACCCCTTGGTGCAGTGGTGTTCAGCATCGCTCTCTCTCTCGGTTCCCTGCTCGTTCGGGGGCCGAACGATGCAGTCGGCCCGAGTGACGACGTGAATGCTGCCCTTCGGATCGGTCCGGTCCAAGCCGTACTTTGGACGCCCGCCATCGGTACGAGGGGTGTTGTTGTCGATCAACGACCGATTGACCCGCCCTGTCCGGTGGGCCGGCGCACCGCTGGCAGGCGCGAGACCAGGACGACCATCAACCCGACCAACGGCACGATGGCCAACGCCACCCTGAGGCTGGCCAGCTCCGCTACACCGCCGACCAGCGACGGGCCGACCATGAAGCCGACGTAGCCCAGGGTGAGCACGTACGATGCCGCGCGCGCCGGATGACCACCCGCCCGTCCGGCCGCCAGGCTGACCGCCACGGGCAGCATGAATGAAGCTCCAAGCGCGGCGATCGCGAGGCCGGAGATCGCCGCCGCGGGCTCGACTGAGAGCAGACCGATCGACATGCCGAGGGCGGCGCCCAGGCCGGCGAGCAGCAGGGTGGTGGCAGCCCCAAGCACCGCCGCCACTGCCGCGCCCAGCAGGCGCCCTGTCATCGCCGCCAGGTAGTACGCCGCCGGACCGAGAGCGGCTATGAAGGCCCCTGCGCCGAGGTCTTCGCGCAGGTAGAGAGCGGACCAGGCCTCCAGCGTGCCGCCGGCCAGCAGGCCCAGCAGGGCGATTGCGGCAAAGGGCAGCAGGCGCAGGGCAAGTGAGGGCGGCGCAGCTGGCTCGTCGCCCCTCGCCACCCATGCCGTTCGGGCGACCAGCAGGCCGACCAGCAACAGCACCAACGCGGTTGCCAGGTGGCCCAGCTGGAAGGGAATGGCCGAGGCGGCGACCAGCCCGCCAGCCAACGCGCCGCTGGCCCCTCCCGCGCTGAAGGTGGCGTGCAGCAAGGTCAGTCTGCCCGCCCCGCTCCATCGTTCATCACCGATGGCGGTGCCGTTGATGGCCACGTCGAAGGTGCCACTGCCTACGGCCAGCGCTCCTATTGCCACTACCAAAAAAGGTAGGGGCGGCAGGCTCGCTGCCAGCACCAGGGCGGCCGCCATGATCGCGGCGGGGACTGCGATGCCGCGCCCTGCCCCGAGCCGGTCGACCAGCCGCCCGGCCAAAACCATGGCTGGAAGCGCAGCCACGAACCCGGCCGTCAGGATCGCGCCGAGGGGCCCGGGAGTCAGCCGGTACTCGGCGACCAGCTCTGGTACCAGCGCCCACCAGGTGCCCCACATCAGGCCGAACGCGAAGAATGCCAGGGGGAGGACCAGCAACGGACGCATTCTCATCGGCTGTCGGCAATCCGTACCGGCCTTGATGGCGGGGGCGTTGGCCGGCCGAGCTCGTCCATCATCGGGCCCGTCGCCCGGAGCGAGGTAAAGGCCGCTCTCCCTCGCACGGAGGATGGCGTCCCCGGCAGGATTCGAACCTGCGACCCGCTGCTTAGAAGGCAGCCGCTCTGGTCCACTGAGCTACGGGGACGCGCCATAGATGGTAACGCGCGAGCCGCCGCTGACCCGTCGGTATACTCGCCCCCGATGGCGATCAAGCAGATGTACCACCCGGATGACCTCGCAGCGATGGATCCGCTGGTGCTGATGAAGAACCTCGACCACGTGCGCATGACCGCGCGCCGACTGTCGTACATCCTTCAGCAGCAGGTGCACCTGTACACGCCAGAGGCGAACCGGGTTCGCGGCGAGATTGACGCCTACGTCGAGGCGGAGCGACAGATCGAGTGGGAGATTGCTCGCCGGCGCCTGCGCGACGAACCGGCCTGACCTTAGCTTCTCCGACCGCTCAGCGGCTGGCGGGCGCGGCTGAAAGCCTCATTCCGGCCGCAAATTCTGCCCTTCCCGGCTCAGGGCTACCGGACTCTTCGGCCAGGACGCGCTCGGTCAAAGCTGCCAGCGCGGGCAGGTCGTTGAGACAGAAGGTGATCCCCAGGTCGGCCAGCTCGGCGTATCCCAGGCCGCGGAAGGCACCTCGTGCCGCGACCGCGCACATCTCGTCGTACAGCTCGGGCCAGCCGACCCTGCGCCGGCGATAGCAGAAGCGGACGAAGTCCAGACACTGGTCGCTGCCGACCGCAACGGGCAGCCCCTGGGCCGGACGGGCATGGCTATTCGGTCGCTCGACGAGCACGCTCGATACCCTCTCCTCAACCTGCGGGCAGCCCGAACCGGGCCATCCGCACGATCAGCTGCGCCGCTCCCGCGAGTTCTGGCGGGGAGCAGTCCCTCTCCCTGGCTGGGCCCCGCCGGCTGGTGTGCCCTGCGGCGAGGTCGATGCCGGCCATTCTACGACCGCCCACCGCCGACGGGAAGGCACCTGTCCACGAGATTCTCCACCGACTTTTCCACAGCCGCCATCCGGCAGGGGCCCGGATCGCAGTGCCCCATGGGTCGATTGAATCAAGACGCCCCCGGGGCGCGGTCCGGGGGCGTGGACAATGTGCGTTGGTACCGCATACCGGATTCGAACCGGTGATCTCCGCCTTGAGAGGGCGGTGTCCTAGGCCTCTAGACGAATGCGGCTTGTGCGTCCAAGTTTACCAAGACCCCCGCGCGGTGGGCAAGATTCGCGGCTCGGGTGGCTACAGCCGGTTCACCTCGAGGAAAGCGCGAATGGCTTCGACGACCTGCCGATGGCTCTCAGAGCCGGCCAGCAAGCCGAAGTGGGAGTGAGCGCCGAAGTGCTGGTATTCGGCGCCCAGCCATTTGGCGAGGCGCTCGCTGTCGGGCTCGGCGAACTGGTGGTCAAGGCCCGCGCCAATCACCAGCCGTGGCACGTCCGGCAGAGCCTCGAGCGAGACGGGCACGCCTTCGAGCATGCTCCTGCGAGCCGCACCCGCCTCAACGCCCATCAGGTGCTGGACGCGCACCACATCGGCAAGGGCCATGTCGGGGTGCTGGGCCTGGATGTGCTCGGGCGCGCCATCCCAGCCGATCAGCTCCCGGCGGTACTGGCGCGGCAGCAGCCGGACCACGTGTGCCGGGGGCGGCGGCAACAGTGGCGCCGGCAGGGCCGGACTGAGCAGCACCAGGCCGGAGATGGCGACCTGCTCTGCCACCTTCAGCGCCAGTAGGCCGCCCATGCCGTGGCCGACGACGACTGGCGGCCGGTTGAGGACGTTGGCGCCGGCCAGCGCATCGGCAAGGTAGCTGTCGAAATCGAGCTCGGCCAGATCGGCCGTCTCAGACCAGTAATGCCCGCGCAGGTTAAGTGCGTGACCTTCCCAGCCACGCGCCGCGAGGAAGCCGAGCAGGTAGTGCCAGATCCAAGATCCCGTCAGCTCGCCGTGGAGCAAATAGATCGGCCTGCGACGTGATCGGCGCTCAGGCAGCCATGATTCGATGTAGAGGCCGCGATCCGTGATGACGCGCTCGTCCTTGCGAATGGGCTTCGCGGGTCGCTCCTCGACCGGCGGCACGGGCTCGCGGATCATCCCTCCCTCAGGCCGGCGATTGCCATTGCTCCTTCCATTTCCCTCCATTCGCGCGCTCCCCTATGTCGACAGCAGGTTGAATACGAGCCCGGTCGCCGCCTTGGGCACGAAGTAGGTCGACTTCGGTGGCATCAGCTCGCCGGCCGATGCGACTTCGAGCACGGCCTGCACGGGCGTCGGGTTCAACAGGAAGCAGGCGTCCGCTGCGCCCTCGCTGACTAGTGACACGGCCTGGTCGGCGTCTTTGATGTACTCCAGTTTGCCCTGCTCGTCCAGCGCGGCGGTGCTCAACCCGAGGACCTGCTGCAGAGCCGACGCGAGGATTGTCACATCGAGCGCGCGCAGCGCCTTCGACCCAGCCGGAAGCAAGGGATCAATGCGCTCCCGGCGTGGGGCGAGCAGCCCCCCGCCTTGTCGCGTCCACAAACCAATACTTCCCTGTTCGAGGCCCGACTGGATCGCTGCCGCGTCTGACATTGGCTCAATCTCGAAGAGGTCCTGCAGACCGGCCAGCAGCGACTCGGTCTCGGGCAGTCCACGAAGCACCCGGTGCGTGGGCAGCACCGTGAGGCCGCCGGAGTCTGCGTCGTAGAGCAGGCAGAGGATGGCATCGCAACCCGGCCCGCCGATCTCGTCGCGGTAGCGCAGCGCCGTCTCGTAGCGGTGATGTCCATCGGCGATGGCGAGCGGGCCGGAAGAGGCCAGGTCGAGCAGCCGCTGGGCATCGGCCGAGCGCGAGGGGTCGGCCGCCCAGAGTCGCTGGCGCACCCCGTCAAAGGTGGTCGCCGCGATGGGCGTCCCCTGGGCCAGCCGCTCGAGCAGCTGGCCGCTCGCGGCACCGTCCTCTGGCGAGCGGAACAACAGCAGCACGGGACTCAGGTTTGCTCGCGTGGTTGACAGCAGCCTGAAGCGGTCCTCCTTCGGCGCTCTCAACGTGCGCTCGTGGCGGAGCACGCCTTTGCCCGGCTGCTCGAGACGCAGGCGGCAGAAGAAGCCGCGCGCCAGGCGCGGTGCCTCGTCCGACGCCGCTCCGGGGGAGGTGTACGCCTGTTCGTAGGTGTAGACCATTGGTCGATCGTCCAGGCGCAGCGCCCCGCTGGCACGCCAATCGGCAAGCAGCTGGGCTGCCTGCCGGTAACGGCCTTCGCCATCCGCGGCGTCCGGCAGCTCGAGACGTATCGCGTTGTACGGCTGCCTGGCCAGGCGGGCACGTTCCTCGGCACCGACGACGTCGTACGGAGGGCACAGGACTGAGCGGAGGTCCCCGACGACGGTCTGGTCGTAGCGCAGAGCCGGGAACGGAAGCAGTTCGGGCACTGGCGGCCATGGTAGCGGCGCTCGGCGAGCGTGCCACGGAACGCCATGGTCGATGCAACTTTCGAGGCGTGAGGAACGTCTAGCCGCCAGCGGCAGAGGAGTACTCTGCCCGTGGACAGGCACGCAAGCTGAGGTCCGATGTTCCGATCGCGCGGCGAACCGTCACGAATTCCCGCCGCAGGCCGCCTGCTCGCTGCCCTGGCGCTGTGCCTGGGCACGCTTGCCGGTGCCGGCGCAGCCACGGCGTCAGACCAGCTGCAGATGGAAGCCAGCGCCTTCCTCGGCGGCCATGTTCGTACCGGCGCGTGGGCGGCAGTACGCGTGGATATCAGCAACGACGGACCCGACTTCAGCGGCGAGCTGCGCATCCGCTCCAACCAGCAGGGCCGGTCAGTCTACGCCGTCGAAGCCGAGCTCCCGAGCGGGGCACGCAAACAGTTCGTGCTGCACGCCCAACCGCCCATCTTTGCCAGCAAGCTGGTTGTGGAGTTGGTCGACGGAGACACCGCCGTGTCGACGCGCGACGTTGCCATCCGCTCCCGCGACGTGTCCGTGCCGATGGTCGGACTCATCGCCGAGCGCCCCGAGGCGGTTCAGCGCGACCTCGAGGACGCGCTGCGCAACCACAACATGAACACGCCGGTGGTGGCTTTGCTTCGGCCGGAGGATCTGCCGCCCCGTGTCGAGGCCTGGGCCGCCATGGATCGGTTGGTCTGGCAGGACGTCGACACGGCCCGCCTCAGCGCCGACCAGATCAATGCGCTGCAGCTGTGGGTGTCGGCAGGGGGGCAGCTGACGATCATCGGCGGGACAACCGGGCCCGACTCCCTGCGCGCGCTTCCGCCCGAACTGCTGCCGTTCGTGCCGGACCGGACGGTCGACGTGCAGCCGGCCGAGCTGACAGACCTGCTCGGCAGCCTGCCGGACGGTGCGGCCACGCTGCCCGCTCTCGCCGGCACTCTGAGCCAGGGTGCTGTCCTGGGACGATCGGGCGACTTCGTATATGCCGCACGGACGGCGCTCGGCCAAGGGTCCGTCAGCATCGTCGGGGTCGATCCCGGAACGGCCTGGCTGGCACGTAGCGAAGGTGCCGCCTCTCTATGGCGGAGGGTTCTGCCCCAGGCCCATGGGCAGCTGAGCCCGTTCCATCTGCCGGACGAGAGCAGCATCTTCTTCAACGCCCTCTACAACCTGCCGGCAGTGGCGCTGCCGCCCATCGAGCAGCTGTTCGTCCTGCTGCTCGCGTACATCGCCCTGATCGGCCCGGTCAACTATCTAGTCCTGCGCCGCCTCGACCGCCGGGAGTGGGCCTGGCTGACAATGCCGCTGCTCGTCGCAGTGTTCGCCGTCGGCAGCTATGGACTCGGTGCGGCCCTCAAGGGCAGCGACGTGATCATCAACGAGGTGGCCATCGTCAGGGCCGGGCCAGACAGTACCCGCGGGCTCGGACAGGTCTACGTGGGCGTCTATTCGCCCAGCCGGCGCACCTTTGACCTGCGCGTTCCCGGTGGCGCGTTGCTGGCCGGTCCCACGTCGGCCAACCCGCTCGGTCAGGGCGAGCAGCCGATCAATGCCCTGCTCGGCGATACGACATCGCGGCTGCGCGAATTTGAGGTGGGCTTTGGCGTAATCCGCGGCTTTCGCGCAGATGCGGCAGTCGATGCGCCGGCCGTTCGTGCCGACCTGCGTCTGGTGCGGGGCGAGGTCGTGGGCACCGTCACCAACTCGTCTGAGACGGCGCTCGAGCACGTCGCTGTCGTCTTCGCGGGCGGGGTGGCCACGCTGCCCGAGATCCCGGCCGGCGAGACGCGGGAGGTGAGCATCCGGCGGTCGAGCAACAACTTCTACTCCATGTCTGAACGGATCTTCGGAACCTCCTTCTCGCGGGACCCGGTTGTTCAGCGCAGGATCGAGGCGCGCCGTGCGGTGGTCGATCAGGTGACCGGCCATGGCCCGACCGTGCTGGGCGCATCACCCGACCTGCCCTTGCTGTTGGCCTGGCGCGAAGGCATCCCGCTCGAGGTGGAGATCGCTGGCGAGCGCCCAACGCACGTCGGCGACAGCCTGTTCGTGGTGCCGCTGTCAATGGCCTATGACCGCGAGGCGGTCTTTGACGACCAGTTGCTCCTCCGGACCATCGTCGACCAGGGCTCAGAGCAGGGCTGGGGCGAGACCAACAGCTACTCCATGGATCGCGGGACGATGACCCTCGAGCTGCGCCCCGCCGGGCTGTCGCAAAAGTTCAACGTCGGGTCCCTCGAGCTGGCCATGAGCCAGGGCGGGTTCCTCAACCTGCGCGGACGGGGCGACGTCGTCTCGCCGCTGCCTGACGGCGAGCAGCCGTCGCAGGACGATCCGCTTGGCGCGGAGCCAGAGGGCAAGGGCGGAGGCGTAGGCGAGCAGGGCGGTGTCGGCCAGGATGACCTGCTCGAGCCGGAGCCTTGGCCAATGGGCGGGCTGCCCGCCGTGCAGGTGCTGGACCATGCTCGTGGCCTGTGGTTCGAGCTGCCCGAATTCGTCGACGGCCGCAGCTACGTGCTCGCCGATCCTGCACGCTGGGTGGACGAAGGCGGCCGGCTGGTCCTTCGCCTCGTCAACCGGGGCCAGCGTGGCCAGGTGCACTGGTTCCAGCTCGCGGCAAGGATGGAAGGGATTATCGAGTGAGCGCCGTCGTCCGGATCGATCGGCTGACCAAGCGGTACGGCAGCAGCCTGGCCGTCGCGGGAATCGACCTGTCTGTCGAGCAGGGCGAGATCTTCGGCCTGGTCGGACCGAATGGCGCGGGCAAGACCACCACGCTGAAGATGCTTGCCACGCTGCTTGTGCCCAACGCCGGGGATGCCGAGATCGGCGGCCACTCCGTTCGCCGCGAGCCGGACGCGGTCCGGCGGGTGATCGGCTATATGCCGGACACGTTTGGTGTGTACGACGACATGCGCGCGTGGGAGTACCTCGATTTCTTTGGCCGCTGCTATCGACTGCCGGCCGCGAGGCGTCGACAGATGATCAACGATCTGCTCGACCTGGTCGATCTGGCACACAAGCGCGAGGCGTACGTCCACGAGCTGAGCCGAGGCATGCAGCAACGGCTGTGCCTGGCGCATGCACTCGTGCATGACCCGCAGGTGCTGTTGCTGGACGAGCCGGCCTCCGGCCTCGATCCGCGCGCGCGCGTCGAGCTGCGCGAGCTGCTGCGCGAGCTCCGGGCACTGGGCAAGACCATCCTCATCAGCAGCCACATCCTGCCCGAGCTGGAGGAGCTGTGCACCTCGCTGGCCATCATCGACCACGGTCGGGTGCTGGCCGCCGGTCGCGTCGAGGAGATCAGCCACCGCTTCCGAGCCGGCGGCGTGTACCTGCTGCGCATGGTCGGGAACACCGGCGTGGATCAGGCCGAGGCAGCTCTCAGCCAGCTGCCGGAGGTCGTCTCGGTCAACCGCCGCCCCGACGGCCTGCTGGAGGTGGCCCTGAGCGGAGACGAGGAGTCAGCGGCTGCTGTGCTTGCTCAGCTGGTCGGGGCCGGCGTGCGGGTGGTCACCTTCAGCCAGGCGGCCAGCGACCTAGAGGAGCTGTTCCTCCAGATAACCGATGTGTCGCCGGCGACAGACCATGGCGCGGGCGTGAACGAGGAGGCGTACGCATGACGCCGCTGGCCAGACGCCTGCCGCGGGGCGGCCGTGTCGGGCGCCGTCTCGGCTCCGTCGCGTCGGCGGTGTCCGCTGTCTCCACGAAGGAGCTCCGCGGGCGAATGCGCGGACGACGTGCCTTCGTGGTCGTTACGGTCTACCTGCTGCTCCTGTCCGCCTTCGCCTTCGGCATCTACACGTACCTGAAGCAGGCTTCCGGGTTGGTCGCGACTGATCCAGGCATGGGGTTCCCGCGGCCCATGCCCATGCCCGGATACGGCGTCGCCGAGGCCGGCCTCGCGGCCAGCATCGGCCATGGCCTCTTCGGTGGCCTGCTGATGGTCGAGACGCTGCTCGTCCTGTTGCTCGCACCTGCCTTCACCAGCGGCGCCATCTCGATCGAGCGGGAGAAGCAGACGCTCGACCTGCTCGTCACCACTCCCCTGTCGACCACGGGCATGGTCGTCGGCAAGCTGGTCTCGGCGCTGACCTACGTCTTTCTGCTGATCGTCGCCTCCATCCCGCTGGCCAGCCTCGTCTTCGTCTTCGGAGGCGTCGGGCCTGAGGACCTCGTCCGCGGCTACCTGTTCCTCTTCGCGCTGGCCTTCGGCATGGGTGCCCTCGGCCTGTTCGTGTCGGCGCTGCTCAAGCGCACCCAAAGCGCGACCGTGCTGACGTACGTGATCGTGTTGGCCCTGACTCTCGGCACTGCCGGGCTGCACCAGTTCCTGGTCGTCACAACGCAATCGTCCAGCGGCGGGTCGATCATCTCCCAGCAACGCCACCGCGCCCCGGAAGCGCTGCTGTGGCTGAACCCGTTCGTCGCCAATGCCGACCTGATCTGCGCGACGACGCCCAACTCCTACCACGAGACATGCGCGTATCTGAGCCGAGTGACCGGGCGGCCGTATTTCGGCTCCCAGTGGAGCGGCGGCGTCGTGGATGTGCCCATAGACGCTCCGGCCGCCGCCCCGCCGGTCGAGGCTCAACACGGGGCCGCGGTTGGACGGCTCCCGCTTGCGGCGACCTCGTCTATCGGCTTCGGCTTCCCGCGTGACACCTTCTGGCCGAAGAGCGCAGCGGCATTCACCGTGCTGGGATTGTTGTCAACCGTGCTGGCTGCGCAACTTGTCGCGCCCAGCCGGCGTCTACGCATTCGTCGACCGATCAGGCGCAACGTCGTGCTGGTGTCGACCGAACCTGCAGCCGACGTAGTACGAGACGAGATCGAGGAGTTGGACCCCGCAAATGGGCCCACGACGGAGACGGTGACCGATGAGCCTTGACCCGCTGCTGAGCGACCTGCGACGCGAGCTGCGCCCCTTCCAGCGCCGACTATGGCTGCGACGCGTCGTCCGAGGCGGCGCGCGCGTAGTCGCCGCGGTCGCAGTCGGCCAGCTCCTGCTTGCCCTCGCCGCCCGACTGTTTCCCTTCGAGTGGCACGCGGCCTTCGCCCTCGCCCTGATCCTCGTGGCAGCGCTGGCGCTTGCCATCTACGCCGTTCGCGTCCGGCCGACTCTGGGCGAGGCGGCCCTCGCCGTCGACAGCGAGCAGGGCCTTTCGGACCGCGTCTCGACGGCGCTGGCGCTTGCCGTGGCTCGGCCGGACCTGGCCGACGCCCCCGCCGCGGGCCGGGACGAGCTGCCGGAGCTCCCCGGCACGGAGCAGACGCGGTTCGCCCAGCTCGTGCGCCGTCAGCGGCGGGATGCCCTGGCGACGTTGGGCACCGCGAACCCTGGCGCCATCCGGCCACGCCTCCCGCGACGGAGCTCGGCAACGACCATGCTGAGCATCGCCCTGCTGGTGCCGGTGCTGGTGCTGCCCAACATCCAGACGGACATCCTCGCCCAGCGCCAGCAGATGCGTGATGAGGCCCAGAAGCAGGCCCAGAAGCTGGAGCAGACAGCCAAGCGGCTTGAGGCCGGACGCACGGATGCGGACCCGCGGCTGGATGTCGCGCGTGAGCTGCGGCGCCTGGTCAACGAGCTGCGCGATCGCCCGGAGGACCTGGATCGCAACCTGGCCAGGCTGGGCTCCCTGGAGGATGCACTCCGCAATCGGCTTGATCCGGCCAACGAGCAGCGCGCGGCGGCGCTGACGTCGCTGGCGCGCTCGCTGAGCCAGCTCTCAACCGGCAGCGACGGCAATGTAGCCGGCGATCCGCAGAAGGCCAGGCAGGACCTCGATCGCCTGAAGGAACGGCTGCCTGGGATGAAGGACGCAGAGCGCCAGGAGCTGGCTCGCCGACTCGCCGAGCTTGACACCGTCGCCCGACAGGCAGGTGGAGATGCCCAGGCCGCGCTCGGTGATGCCGCCCGTGCGATGCGTAACGGCGACCATCAGGCCGCTGCCGACGCAATCGACCGGCTCAACGAGGCGATCCAGCGCGGCCACCAGCAGGTGGACCTCAATCGGGACATCGCGCGGGCGGCCGGCGACATCCAGCAGGCCCGGCGCGATCTTGCCCGCGCGGGTCAGCAGGGCCAGCAAGGCCAACAGGGCCAGGGTCAGGGACAAGGCCAGGGCCAGGGACAGGGCCAGGGTCAGGGACAAGGCCAGGGCCAGAGCCAGGGACAGGGCCAGGGCCAGGGCCAGGGCCAGGGCCAGGGTCAGGGCCAGGGTCAGGGCCAGGGTCAGGGCCAGGGCCAGGGTCAGGGTCAGGGCCAGGGCCAGGGCCAGGGCAACGGCGGCGGAGGCGGTTCGCTGGGCGGTGGTGGCGCCGGCGCCAGGCATCTTGGAAGCGGGATGGGTGGCCCGAGCGGCTTCCGCGGCCCGACGCAGGACAACCGCCAGTTCGGCACCGGGGAGCTCGACCCCATCTACGCCGACTTCGACCGACTTGGCCGCCCCGGTGATCCCTCCTACATTGCGGGCCAGGGCGGTCATGGCCAGAGCCAGCAGGGCCAGGGTCAGGGCCAGGGCCAGAACAACCTGCCGCTCGTGCCGTGGACTGACGTGATCCAGGACTTCACCGACTTCGCTACCGACAGCCTCGACCGCAGCTACGTGCCCGTCGACGTGCGCGACTACGTGCGCGACTACTTCTCGTCATTCGACCGCTGAGAGGGGGATCACCGTGAACCAGACAGCCGTCAGCAGCGGGCAGGCTTCTCCGGTCGAGATATCGGCGGAGGCCTTTGCTGACCTCGCCAGCGGCATCGAGCGTGAGATCAAGCGCGTCATCGTCGGCCAGGATGAGCTCGTTCGCCATGCGCTCATCTGCCTCATCGCCAACGGGCATGCCCTGCTCGAGGGCGTACCGGGGCTCGGCAAGACGATGCTGGTGCGCACCATCGCCGACGTCATCGACTGCTCGTTCAACCGGATCCAGTTCACGCCGGACCTGATGCCAGCCGACATCGTCGGCACCAACGTCCTGGTGGAGCAGGACGGACAGCGGCACTTCCGCTTCCAGCCGGGGCCGGTCTTCGCCAATCTGCTGCTCGCCGACGAGATCAACCGGGCCACGCCCAAGACGCAGTCGGCGCTGCTCGAGGCGATGCAGGAGCAGCAGGTCTCGATCGCCCGTGACAGGCATCGGCTTGAGCCGCCGTTCTTCGTCCTGGCCACGCAGAACCCGCTCGAGATGGAGGGCACCTACCCGCTTCCGGAGGCCCAGCTCGATCGCTTTCTGTTCAAGCTGTGGGTGCCCTTCCCGTCGGAGGAGGACCTCGTTCAGATCATGGAACGGACGACGGGTACGGACGCGCCGCAGGCGAACAAGGCAGCCGACAGCGCGCAGATCGTCGCCATGCAGCGGCTTGCTCGCAGCGTGCCGATCGCGCCGCACGTCACCGCCTACGCAGTCAGCCTTCTCGCTGCCACGCACCCCGATGGGCCGCGGGCTCCGCAGCTGGTCCGCGAGTACGTGCGCTACGGCGGTTCGCCGCGAGGCGCGCAGGCGCTGGTGCTGACCGGCAAGATCCAGGCGCTGCTGGAGGGGCGCTACAACGTCTCTGTCGATGACATTCGGGCGGTTGCGATGCCTGCACTGCGCCACCGCGTGATCCGCAATTTCGAGGGAGAGGCCGAGGGCATCACCAGCGACGCGATCGTACGGTCGGTGCTCGAGCAGGTGCCGCCGCCCACCGTCGACTGAGGCGGCCACCATGACCGATCAGCCCGAGCACGGGCAGGCCGGAGCTGCCGGTCGGCGAGACATGCTGCCCTCAGCGGTCGACCCCACGGTGTTCGACGAGGCCTTCTTGCGTCAGCTCGAACGGCTCACGCTGGTAACGCGCAAGGCGGTCCATGGCGGCATGAAGGGCCTGCGTCGCAGCGTCAAGCGCGGCCAGTCCGTCGAGTTCACCGACTACCGCGACTATGCCCTGGGCGACGACCTGCGAGCCCTTGACTGGAACCTCTACGCCCGGCTGGAGCGGCTCTTCATCAAGCTGTTCATCGAGGAGGAGGACGTCACCGTCCACATCCTGCTCGACGCATCGGCTTCCATGGATGGCGGCGCGCCCGACAAGCTGATGTTTGGCAAGCGCGCCGCGGCCGCCCTGGCCTACGTCGGCCTCGCGTCGTACGACCGGGTGAACCTGGCGGTGCTTCAGGGGCGAGCCGCGCGCCGCTTTCCGCCGGTGCGCGGTACGGGAAGGATCTTCCAGGTGCTGGCCGACCTCTCGGCAGTGCGGGCCTCGCCCGGGCCTACCGACCTGCTGTCCGCCGCAAGACACTACGCCGCGCAACTGACCCAGCGCGGCCCATTGATCCTCATCAGCGACCTGTTCGACGAGAACGCCGAACGAGCGATCAGCGAGCTGGCGGGCACGCGCTGCGACGTCGCTGTGCTGCACACGCTCTCGACCGATGAGCTCGACCCGCCGCTGGAAGGCGATCTGCGGCTGGTCGACCGGGAGACTGCGGCGGGCGTCGACATCACGGCGGACATCGTCACCCTCGACGCGTACCGGCAACGGCTGAGCGACTGGCAGGCCAGCCTCGAACGAGCCAGCGCCAAGCGCCGCGTGGCGTACGTGGCCATGCCCACGACGACTCCGCTGAGCGACCTTGTGTTTGCCGAGCTACGCCGGCGCCGGGTAGTCGCCGCATGACCGGCCCACATGCACGGGGCGCGCGCTGATGGGCATGCTTGCGCCATTGGCGCTGCTCGGGCTCCTGTCGGTGCCGCTGATCATCGCCTTCTACATGCTCCGGCTGCGCCGACAGCAGCAGCAGGTCAGCAGCACCTACCTGTGGCAGCACCTGGTACGCGACGTGGAAGCGAACGCTCCCTGGCAGCGGCTGCGGCGCTCGCTGCTGCTGCTTCTGCAGCTGGCTCTTGCCGTCATCCTGGCCGTGCTCGTGGCGCGCCCGTTCAGCGAGCGCCCGGCGGCACTGGCGCACGACCTCGTGCTGGTCATGGACGCGTCGGCCAGCATGGCCGCCACGGACGAGTTCCCGACCAGGCTGGACGCGGCCAAGCGAGCGGCGCAGTCCGCGATTTCCGGTGTTCCCGCCGGTGGACGTGTGAGCATCATCGCCGCCGCCGAGACCGCCCAGCTTGTGGCCAATGAGGCGACCGACCGTGGTCGCATCCAGCGCGCCATCGACTCGATCGAGCAGTCGATCGGGCCGGTTAATTTGGACGATGCGATGCGCCTCGCCGGCAAGCTTGCCGAGCGAACGTTGGGTGCCCAGATCCTGGTGGTGACCGACGATGCGGGCGCACGCACGCCGGACCTGCGCGTCTCCGTACCGGTGAAGGTGGTTACCGTCGGCAGGGAGCGGCACAACCAGGCCATCGCGGCGCTTGCGGTTAGGGCAACCCCCGACGGGCTGCGACGGTCGGTGTTCATCAGCGTCGCCAACTACTCCGACCAGGAGGCGACGCGCCGGCTGCAGGTTCTGGCCGACGGGTCGCCGGTGACCGCCCGTGACCTGCTGCTTCGCCCCCTGTCCCGGGCCGACGTGGTCATCGACGAGCTGCCTGCCGGCACGCGTACGGTGGAGGCTCGACTGGCTCAGCCGGGGGACGAACCGATGGCCGGTCCAGTCGACCGCCTCGCTCTCGATGACGCCGCCTGGGCGGTGGTGCCGCCGGATCGCCCGAGGTTCGTGCTGCTGGTCGGCGAAGGCAACGTGTACCTTCAGAACGCGCTGTCGCTGTTGCCGAACGTGGAGCTCTACGGCACGACGCCGCAGGACTATGCGGCCACTGCGGCAGACCCGAAGTTCGCCAGCTACGACCTTGTCGTCTTCGACGCCTTCCTGCCGCCGACGCTGCCTGACACGGCCGTCCTCGCCCTGGCTCCGCCGCGCACGAGCCTGCTCGGGGAGGTGCGCGGCCCGCTCGAGGAGGTGTACCTCGGGCAACTGCCTCCAGACGAGCCGCTGCTGCGTGGCGTAGACCTGACGCGCCTGCACATCCTGGGCAACAACGATCGGTTTCGGACACAGGACATGGCGTTGCCGGACTGGGCGCGGGCGATCATTCCCGGCGGAGACGGCCCATTGCTCTATAGCGGCTTGCGCGACGGCCAGCCCACGGCGGTGTTTGCCTTCGACGTCCGCAACAGCGACCTCCCGCTCCAGATCGCCTGGCCCATACTCATCTCTAACCTCGCCGGCGAGCTGCTCGGCGGTGCGCTGGCCACTCGGGACCCGCTGGCGCCATCGTCGCCGGTTGAGCTGCCGCTGCCCACGGGCTCGGTCGGCATGAGGGTGACCCTGCCGGATGGCTCTGTACAGGAGCTATTGCCCGGAGCCACGGGCGCTGCCAGCGTGACCTTTGTCGACACGCGCCAGCTCGGCGTGTACCGCGCGGAACCAATGCCTGACCCATTGGCGACGGTCAGCCCATCGCCGATGGCCACCCCGAGCGCCCAGACTGCTCCCTCGGCGACCCCCGGGGTGGAAACCGGCCAGGCGGAACCGTCCCTGTTCGCGGTTGACCTCTTTGCGCCCGATGAGTCGAACATTCGGCCCGGCGACGGCTCTCGGCTTGCCCGGCTGGGCACCGAAAGCGGGTCCGGCCCCATGGAGCAGGGCACGGCACGGGACGAGCTGTGGCCGCTGGTGGCGATGCTCGCGCTGGGCTTCCTGCTGATCGAGTGGCTGGTCTACGAGCGCGACGGGGCGCGACGGCTGCTCGGTGGCGTGCGCCGGCTCCGCCCGCGACGGGCCGGCCTGTCGCGGCGGGGTGGGCAGGCCTGATGGTCGGCTTCACCTTCACCACGCCGGAGTTGCTGCTTGCCGGCGCGCTCCTGATCGGCGCCACGCTGGCCCTCAGCGCCGCGGCGCGTCACCACCTCGGTCGGGGACGTCGGCGTGTATCGCTGGCCCTGCGTACGGCGATGCTCGGCCTGCTCGTGCTGGCCCTGAGCGGCTTTCAGGTCGTCGCACCGGTGGATCGGCTGACGACCGTGTTCCTCGTCGACCTTTCGGACAGCATCGGACAGGCCGGCCGGCAGGCGTCGGTCGCATTCCTGCGTGAAGCCGTCGAAGCGCGGCCGCCCGGCGACAGGGCGGCAATCGTCGCATTCGGACGCGAAGCGCTGGTCGAGCGCCTGCCCGCTGAGCTCGAGGAGGTGGACCGCATCGCTTCCGTGCCCACCCGCTCTGCGACGGACATCGGCGCTGCACTGCGGCTTGCGGCGGCCCTTTTCCCGGACGACTCCCAGAAGCGAATCGTTCTTCTCAGTGACGGCAACGACACCACGGGTCGCGGTCAGTCCGAGGCCGCCCTGGCGGCGGCTCGCGGCATCCAGGTCGAGACCTTTGTGGTAGGGCTTGGGGCGTCCGACGAGGTGATCGTCCAGCGCGTGCACTCGCCGGCGACCGGGCGCGTCGGCGAGGAGATCCTCATCGAGGGCACGATCAGCTCAACGATCGCCCAGCGGGCGACGGTCAGGCTATACGCCAACGGCGCGCAGATCGGCGTGGACGAGCTGGATCTGGTACCGGGAATGAACAGGGTCGAGTTCAAGACGCGCTCTGGCGAGCCGGGCTTCCAGACCTTCCGCTTGCGGGTCGAGGCTGGCGGGGACACCTTCCCACAGAACAACTACGGCGACTCACACACGATCGTCAAAGGCGAGCCGCGCGTGCTGCTGGTGACCGGCAGCTCGGACGCCGGCCAGAACGTCCGCGCAGCGCTCGAGGCGCAGCGCCAGGACGTGACCGAGATCAGCCCTGAAGAGGTGCCGACCACTATCGAGGGATTGGCCAGCTTCGATTCGGTCGTTCTGGCCGACGTCGCGGCGACCCGTCTTGGCATGGCCCGGATGGGCCTTCTGCAGGTCTATGTGCGCGACCTGGGACGCGGGCTGGTGATGATCGGCGGGCCGCAGTCATACGGCGCCGGCGGCTATCGCAACACGCCGATCGAGGCGGTCCTGCCGGTAGACATGGACGTCCGTGATCGCGACCGGCAGCCGGACATCGCGCTGGTCGTGGTGATCGACAAGTCAGGCTCGATGGATGCCTGCCACTGCAACACGCCCAATCGCGACAACGGCGTGGCCATCGACGGCGTCCCGAAGGTGGACATCGGGAAGGAGGCGATCCTGCGCGCGGTCAGCGCTTTGACCGCTCGCGACGAGTTCGGCGTCGTCGCCTTCAATGAGAACGCGCACTGGCTCATCCGCACAGCGCCGCTCGGCGGCGTCGGCGAGGTCGAGGAGCAGATCGCCGGCATCAGGCCCAACGGGCAGACGAACATCTTCGCCGGCCTGTCCGAGGCGGTCGACTCGCTCGAGAAGGCACAGGCCACTCGCCGGCACATCGTGCTTTTCACCGACGGCTGGTCGAGCAGCGGGGCCTACGATCAGCTTCTGACCAGGATGAAGGCCGCCGGTATCACCCTGTCGGCGGTTGGCGCCGGGGGCGGCGGCGCCAACGAGTTCCTGAGCGAGCTGTCGCGCCGCGGGGGTGGTCGCTTCTACGCCGCGACGGATCCCACGACGATCCCCGACATCTTCCTGAAGGAGACCCAGCAGGTCTCGGGGCAGCAGCTCATCGAGGAAGCCTTCCACCCGATCCTGACGTCCAACTCGCCCATCCTGCGCGGCATCGAAGGAGTCCCGCAGCTGCTTGGCTACAACGGCTCGACGCCGAAGTCAGCGGCGCAGATGGTGCTGATGTCCGAGCGCGATGACCCGGTCCTGGCGCAGTGGCAGTACGGCCTTGGCCGGGCCGTCGCGTGGACCAGCGACGCGACCGGGCGCTGGGCAGCCAGCTGGGTCGGCTGGGATGGCTTCAACCGGTTCTTCTCGCAGCTCGTCTCCTGGACGTTCCCCGGCGAGGAAGCGTCGGGCCTGGAGGCCGAGTTCGTGACGGAGGGCGATTTCACCCGGCTGCGCGTCAGGTCTGTGGACGCGGACGGCAGCGCGCGCAACTTCTTCGACACGACGGTCGGCGTCACGGCCCCAACGTTCGACACGCTCGACGTGCGACTTGACCAGGTCGCGCCCGGGGTCTATGAAACGCCGCTCGGCACGCTGACTCCGGGCGCCTATGCACTGCGCATCCGGCAAGAGAGGCCCGGTGCGTCGGCGCTCGGGCGGACGGTGGTGCTCGTTGCGCCGACGCCGGCCGAGTACCGGCTGCTGGGAACTAACGAGCCGCTGCTGGCCGCCCTGCGCGGGGCTACCGGCGGACGTGAGCTGGAAACGGGGCGTGACGCATGGCGCCACGACCTTGGCACGACGACCGCTGCTATCGATTTGTGGCCGCTCCTGATCCTGCTGGCGATGCTGCTTTGGCCGCTGGATGTCGCGGTGCGCCGCGTGTCGGTCGCGCGTGGCGATGTCGCACTCGGGCGAGCGTGGCTCGGCGCGCGGTGGCGCGCGTGGCGCGGGCCCGGTCAACGCCCCCAGCCGGTCGGCGAGATGCTGGCCGCCAAGCAGCGTGCGGGAGGTCGGCGGGCGCGCAGCGCGCTATTGCAGCGGGGCCAGACCGGAGAGCATCCCGCTGTCGGTCCAAACCCGACCTACACCCCCTCAGAGGTTGCGCCGTCGCGCGAACAGCCACCGCCTCCTGTCGCGAAAGAGATTCCGCCGGCGGAGGCCGACACCATGGCTCGGCTGCGTGAGGCCAAGAGCCGAGCCCGTCGCTCCTGAGGTCTTAGCCGCGCCATCGGGGGTCGGACCAGGCTCTCCGTGCCGGTAAAGGCGAAACGCGCAGTCCCAAGCTCGCCCGGGCACCTTGGCGCGGCCTGAGCCATGATCGACGGGATGACACGCAAGCTCCGGGGCTCCTCCGCTCCGATCACACTTGCCCTTCTCGTGGGCCTGATCCTGATCGCCGGCTGCAGCGGGGACGGCGCCCCGACACCCACCCCCGGGGGCATGGATGATGTGCTGCCGGCACTGGCCCTGCGCGGGGCGACGGTGCACCAATCGGTGTCGGGCGATGCGGGCTGCCCCGGATCGCCGCTGCGCAGCAACGCGGCCAGGTTGGAGATCAGCGTGGCCGGGGACCAGCAGCGTTACTCCGTCTACCTGTTCCGCTGGCGGCGCCCGGCTCATTTCGAGGCGGCTGCTCAGCCGTTCGATCAATGCCTGGCGGAGTTCCTGGCCCAATCGGACGGTGAGGTGCCGATCGACCAGGTCGAGGCACCGCCGTGGCGCGCATACGGCCCCGGCTGGAGCGAGGACGTGCTGGTCATTGTCGAGGATGCCCTGCGCGACCTGTCGGGGACCTGACCCCCGCCCTCACTAGGACAGCCAGTGCGGGCGGGGACTTGGGCCCGGCACCTGTCGCGCGCAAGCTGCTGGGCGGCACCCCCGATCGCTCCGAAGGGCTAGACCAGCCGATGCGTCATCCGGCCGCCCACCATGGTGAGGATTACCCGTGTACCGACGATGGCTTCTCCGCCCTCGGTCAGCAGGTCTCGGTCGAGGACGGTCAGATCGGCCAGCATGCCTTCGCGCAGCTGCCCGCGCTCCCGGTCGGCGTGCTCGGCGAAGGCGGAACCTTGAGTGAAGCAGGAGATCGCCTGTGCGACGGCCACAGCTTCCGCCGCGTTGAACCCGTTGGGCGGGAAGCCGTCGGCTGACCGGCGGTTGACGGCGGCGTGCAGCCCGAGCAACGGATCAAAGGGGACCACCGGCCAGTCGCTGCCAAAGCACACGTGGGCGCCACTTCTCAAGAGGCTCGCGATCGGCCAGCCGGCGTCCGCAACCGCCGGATCGAGCGCCGCGCGCCAGGTATCAGATTGGGACGATTCAGGGACCGCGTGGTAGGGCTGCATGCTGGCCACGACGCCGAGCTCAGCGAAGCGCGGCAAGTCGACCGGATGGAGGGTCTCGATGTGCTCGACACGGTGCCGCCTGGCAGCCGCCTCACCCGGGCCCAATGACTGGTACACGTCGAGCGCCTGGCGCACGGCCGCAGTGCCGATCGCGTGCAGCTCCACCTGCCAGCCGCGTCGGTGAGCCTCAAGCACGCCGGTGCGAATGTCGCCTGGCTGCCAGCGTGGATCGCCCCGGTTCTCGGTGCCCGGGTACGGGTCGAGGAACCATGCCGTGCCGGCCTCCACGACGCCGTCCAGGAATGACTTGATGATGCCGCCCTGCAGGAATGCGTCCATGCGCACCTGCTGTGCCTCCTCGGCGAAGGCCTGCAGCTGGCGGTCCGTCTCCGGTCGCGCCCCGGGCAGCAGCTCCCGCGCGAGGCGAACTCGAACCGGCAGGCCGGAGCGGTCGCGCAGGCGCTCCAGCCGCTGGATGTCGTCGATGTCGGCCCACGCATCCTGGCAGGCGGTGATGCCCGAGCGGGCCAGCTCACTGAGGGCGCGACCCATCAGCCGATCCACGTCGTCAGGACCCGGCTGCGGCAGGACCGACTCGACCAGGGCCGTTGCGCGCTCGAGCAGGGCCCCGGTCGGGTTGCCGTCCGCGTCACGGACGATCTCGCCCGCAGGCGGATCGGGCGTGTTCGCGCCGATCCCGGCCAGCTCCAGCGCGCGAGTGTTGGCCCAGCCCGAGTGGGCGTCGAAGCAGGCGAAGTAGGCCGGACGGTCCGCAATCACCGCGTCAAGCTGCTGGCGGGTCGGCAGTCCACCAGGGAAAGCGGCATAGAACCAGCCGCGGCCGACGACCCATCCGTCTCCGGCGTGCGCGGCGCCGTAGGCGGCAACCGCGCGCTGGATCGCACCAAGCTCGGTTATGCCGAAGAGGTCCAGCTGGTCGAGCGCGAGGGCTCCGTGACGGAGATGGAGGTGCGCATCGTCGAAGCCCGGCACCAAGAGACCGCCAGCGACATCCACCACCTGCGTTCGCGGCCCGCGCCACCCGCGCACGTCTGCCGCCGATCCGATCCCGGAGATGCGGTCCCCGGCAATGGCCAGAGCCTCGCCGGCAGAGCCGAAGAGGCGCGCGTTGACGAGGACGATGTCCGCCTGCACCGAGCGATCCTAGAGGCCTGTAGCATGCAGCGATGACCGACTGGCCCACATTCGGCCGGGACGTCGAGGACGTCGCCTGGCGGCCGAGCGGCGATGCCATGCGGGCCACCCGCCTGGGTCGCTTCCTGCAGGCCTTGGGCGAGCGCGACCTCGAGGCGCTGCAGGACCGTGCCGCAGCGGACCCGGCATGGTTCTGGGCCGCGGCCGTTGAAGACCTCGGGCTGGCATGGCAGCGTCCGCCGAGAAGCGTCGTCGATCTGTCGGCCGGACCGCAGTGGTCGCGCTGGTGGCCGGGAGGCGCGTTCAACTACGTGCTTGCGGCGCTCGAGCCCAGGGTGACCGCCGACCCGGGCGGCACGGCCCTGCGCTGGGAGGGCGAGGACGGTGCGCGCCGCCAGCTGACGAATGCCGAATTGCGAGAGGAGGCATACAGGGCCGCGGGCCTGCTGCGCAGGCTCGGCGTCGCCGCCGGCGATCGGGTCGGGATCTTCATGCCGCTGCTCCCGGAGACGGTCGTGGCCGTTCTGGCCGTGGGCCTGCTCAACGCCGTCTACGTGCCGATCTTTTCGGGCTACGCCGCGCCGGCGGTGGCCAGCCGACTTGAGGATGCCGGTGCCCGGCTCCTGATCACCGCCGACGGCACCCTGCGCAGGGGCAGCCGGGTCGACCTGAAGTCGGTTGCCGATGAAGCGGCGGCGCAGGTCGAAACTGTCGAGCAGGTGCTGGTGGTCGGGCGCTTGAACAGAGAACCGGATCCGGCGCGCTGGTCTGAGGGTCTCCACCACTGGTGGGCCCAAGAGATGGCCGATCCGGAGCTGCAGCCTCTGGCAGAAGCGCCTGAGACCGACCCCGAGTCGCCGTACATGATCATCTACACCTCCGGCACCACCGGCCGGCCCAAGGGCGCGGTCCATGTTCACGGCGGGTTCCCCGTGAAGGGTGCTCAGGACCTGGCGCATTGCTTTGACCTGGGGCCTGGGGACCGGTTGCTCTGGTTCACCGACCTCGGCTGGATGATGGGCCCGTGGGCGATCAGCGGCGCGCTGCTGCTCGGCGCCGAGCTGGTGCTGTACGAGGGCGCGCCTGACTATCCCGGGCCAGATCGGCTGTGGGCAACGGCGGCCCGTCACGGTGTGACCCACCTCGGCCTGTCGCCGACCGTGGTCCGCGCGCTGATGGCGCACGGCAACGAGCCCGTCCGAGCGCATGACCTGACGTCGCTTCGAGTGCTTGGCTCGACCGGCGAGCCGTGGAACCCGGAGTCGTGGTGGTGGTTCTTCCGTGAGGTGGGCGCGAACCGCTTGCCGCTGGTGAACTACTCCGGCGGCACCGAGGTAAGCGGCGGCATCGTGTCGGGCAACCTGCTGACGCCGATCAAGCCCTGTTCCTTCGGCGGCCCATCGGTGGGAACGGCGGCGGACGTGATCGACAGCTCAGGCCGGAGCGTCCGCGGCCAGGTCGGCGAGCTCGCCGTTCGCCAGCCGCTGCCGGGCATGACCCGCGGCTTCTGGCAGGACGCCCAGCGTTACCTCGACACGTACTGGGCGCGAGTGCCCGGCACCTGGGTACATGGTGACTGGGCGCTCGTCGACGAAGACGGTTACTGGTTCATCCAGGGTCGCTCGGACGACACGCTGAAGGTAGCCGGCAAGCGGGTCGGGCCAGCCGAGGTCGAGAGTGCGGCTGTAGCCCACCCGGCCGTGCTGGAGGCCGCCGCCGTGGGCATTCCGCACGAGGTCAAGGGGGAGGCCATCGTCATCTTCTGTCGCCTTCGGCCGGGCGAGGCCGACGACGCCGACCTGCGTCGCTCGATTGCGGACAAGGTCGTCGAGCAGATGGGCAAGGCGCTGCGACCGGAGGCCGTCCACGTTGTTCCGGAGCTGCCCAGGACTCGCTCGGGCAAGGTCATGCGCAGGGTCGCTCGTGCCGCCTACCTGGGCGCCGACCCCGGTGACCTGTCAGCGCTGGAGAACCCGCCGGCTATCGAGGCCATCCGTGGTGCCTCAGGAGCGGTTTGAGCAATTGCGCTCTTAGGGGCGCCGCTGCATCATGTGCCAAGGGGGCCACGGTGGGCGGAGGTACTGATGCGCAGGTGGCACGGCAGCTGGTCCATTGCCGTCGGCAGCGCGCTGGCCGTCGTCCTGATGATCACTGGTGCAGCGCTTGCCCTCGGCGGCGCTGGTCCCTCCCCTGACAGGCAGCTCACGCCGGCCAACACCCAGCTCGAGGGCGAGGCAGCCGAGGATCTGGCCCCGCGCGAGGAGGAGGAGCACGGCCGCTGCGTCTCCGCCGTGGCCGAAGGCGACGCCATCGGAGGAAAGAACCAGAACCATGGCGGCGCCGTCAGTGAGGCCGCCCGGTTCACCTGTCGCGGCCTCGAGCCCGGCGAGCGCTCCGGAGCCGGCAATGGCCCACCGCCGTGGGCCGGCCAGGGGGGTCGCGCGCCATGGGCGCAGGACGACGACAAGCCGGGCAATGGCCCACCGCCGTGGGCCGGCCAGGGGGGTCGCGCGCCATGGGCGCAGGACGACGACAAGCCGGGCAATGGCCCACCGCCGTGGGCCGGCCAGGGGGGTCGCGCGCCATGGGCGGAGGACGACGACAAGCCGGGCAATGGCCCACCGCCGTGGGCCGGCCAGGGGGGTCGCGCGCCATGGGCGCAGGACGACGACAAGCCGGGCAATGGCCCACCGCCGTGGGCCGGCGAGGGTGGTGGCCGTCCCGGCGCCGATGACTGATCGCGATCCGGTGACTCGCCGCTGACGCTACGACACCATGTGCCGGTGCTGCGGGGCACCTGACGTTGGCATGAGGCTCTGAAACTTCTGGGCTATCCGCCAGTCGCTTAGGGATTGATAGGCTCCGGCCAATGCTCGCCGCCACGCCATTTGGCCTCGGAGCCAGCCTCGCCCGGATCCTGCTCGAGACAAGGGCGGCCTCACATAGCGTCCACCTGGGCCTGCTGATCGGCCTGGTCGCGCCGCTGTCCTTGTTGCTCGTTCCATCGAGCGAGCTATGGGAACGGGCCCACTTCTCGATAACGGCCTACGTCGGCCTGGCAGCCGTCCTGCTGGCCTGGCATCAGGCTCAGGGCCGAGAACGCTCCGTTCGAGGCTGGATCGCCGGGGGGTTCCTCACGTGGGCGGCGCTGCACGCCGCCAAAAATGCCGAGTACGTCGTACCGCTGCCGTTCCCGCCTGACGCCCTCCTGGTCGGAGTGGTGCTGGCGGCTGCGGGCGCGTACCGCGCCGACCTGATCGGTCGAATGCCGTGGCGTGCCCAGCTGGCCGTCTATCTCGACGCGCTCGTCGTGACCGCGGCGATGACCGCGGCGCTGCTGGTTCTGCTGCCAGGTGCGGCCTTCACGGATGCACACGTGACCAGCGCGCTGCTTCACGGCATCGTCTTCATCGGGATCGTGGCGGCGACCGCCGTGCTCGACCTGACCGTCCTGGCCGAGCTGAAGCCGCGGGGGGCGTACGCCCTGCTGGCTGGAATCGCGGTGGTGGCCATCGGCTTCACGGCCCGTGCCGTCGGCGACCTTGCATCCGAGGCTCAGATGACTGCTGGCTTAGCCATATCGGTCGGTGGGCTCATAGTCGCCTACGGAGCTGCCACCTGGACCGATAGCGTCGACGACCGACCCCGTTACGCCAGTCTCGCCCGCCGGCTGCGCGAGGTCCTGCCGCTGGCTGCCATGGTGCTGACACCATTCCTGCTGCTAGGCACCGTTCCCGCACGCGAAGAAGCAACGGTCGTGTTGGTACACGGGCTTTCAGCTTTCGCTCTGGTCGGCGTCGCGATTCGGCAGACCCTCCTGCTCCAGGAACGCGACGGCGTGCTGCACCGCCTGGCCGAGGCCCGCAGCGCCGCCGAACGACGCACCCAGCAGATCGCCGGCCTGGAGGAGGTCGGTCGGCTGCTCACCGCGGCCGGGCCAACCGACCATGTGCTCAACCGTGTCCTCGACGTGATCCATGAGCGGTTCGGCTACGGACACGTGGCGCTCTTTCTCGCCGACGGACCAGCACTCCGATTGGGTGCACAGCGCGGCTACAGCAGCATCCCGAAGATGCTCGACGGGGCCAGCGGCATAACTGGCCGGGTCATGAGGTCACGGACGGCCGAGCTGGTGCGCGACGTTTCCGCCGATGCCGACTACCTGATGGCCGACCCGGACATGCAGAGCGAGATCTGTGCCCCCCTGATCGACGACGATGGCTCGTTCCTGGGCGTGATCGATGTCGAGTCCGGCCCAGATGAGCCGCTCGACGAGACGGACCTGGCGGCAGTGGTTGCGGTGGCGGACCAGCTCGCCGGGGCCATCGCCCTGAGCGTGCGTCGAGATCGCCTGCTGGTTGAGCGCAACTTCACATCGACGCTGCTCGACACGGTTGCGGCTGTGATCGTGGTCAGCGACAGCAGGGGCCGTGTTGTCCGCTTCAACCCGGCTTGCGCCGAGGTCAGCGGCTACAGCCTCGAGGAGCTGCGCCGCCACGAGAGCTTTTCCTTCCTCGTACCACCCGAGGAGGCGTCGGCGCTTGAGCAGACGATGCGTGAGGTTCGGCAGGGCGGGACGCCGAGGAACTTCGATAACGAGTGGATACGCAAGGATGGCGAGCGCAGGCGGATCAGCTGGACCAACCGACCCATCGTCGGTCCGAACGGGGAGGTCGAGTACGTCCTGGCCACAGGCATCGACATCACCGACCGAAAGGCGCTCGAGGACCAGCTGGCGCACCGTGCGCTACATGACCATCTCACCGGCCTGCCCAACCGGGCGCTGCTGCGCGATCGACTCGACCAGGCGCTCAGGCGGCGCAGGCGCTCCCCCAGTGCTCGGATTGGCGTCCTCTTGCTGGACCTTGACGGCTTCAAGCTGATCAACGACACCCTGGGACACGAGGCGGGGGACGAGGTGCTGGTCAGGGTCGCCACCTGTCTCGGGGGCGCGGTCCGCCAACAGGATACGGCCGCTCGCCTCGGCGGTGACGAGTTCGCGGTGGTGCTCGACGGCGTCACCGGACACTCGGAGACGATGGTCATCGCCGACCGGATCCGCCAGGCAATCGCCTCTCTCGACCTGGTGGTGCGCGGAATTCCGGTAAAGGTGGATGCCAGCATCGGGGCGGCTGTCAGCGCTCCCGGCGCGCGCAATGCGGGCGATCTTCTGCGTCAAGCCGACATGGCCATGTACGCGGCGAAGGCGAGCGGGGGCGGAGGCTGCTCAGCGTTCGAGCCCGCCATGCACCGAACCATGGTCGAGCGGCGGGACATCGAGCGGCTGCTCTCGAAGGCCGTTGACGGGGACGAGCTGCTGCTGCATTACCAGCCCATAGTGGATCTCGGCACCGACCGTCTGGCCGGAGTCGAGGCGCTCCTGCGCTGGCACCACCCGGAGCGTGGCCTGATCGGACCGGCGGAGTTTCTGCGCATAGCGGAAGGAAACGGCTTGATCGTCCCGATCGGCAGGCGCGTACTCCGCGAGGCCTGCCGGCAAATGGCCCACTGGATCGCTTCGGCCGGGTCGGCGGCACCTGCCTGGATGAGCGTCAACACGTCGCCGCGGCAGTTCGAAAATGAGGGGCTCTTCGACGACATCGCGGCTGCGCTTGCCGACGCGGGCCTCAGCCCCGACCGGCTCATGGTGGAGATCACCGAGAGCGTGATGTTCGAGATGACCGACGTGACCATGTCGACGCTGGCCAGGCTCAGGGAGCTGGGCGTCCGTATCGCGATCGACGACTTCGGCAGCGGTTACTCGTCGCTCAATTACCTGCGCCGGCTGCCGATCGACATGATCAAGATCGACCGTGCGTTCGTGGCTGGAATCGATACCGAGCCACGTCAGGCGGCCTTCGTTTCCGCGCTCCTCTCGCTGGCTGAGACGCTCAGCCTGCAGACCCTGGCTGAGGGCATTGAGACGGCGGCTCAGTGTGCCTCTCTGCGTCAGCTCGGCTGCGCGCTGGGGCAGGGTTACCACCTCGGGTCGCCCGTCGCCGGTGATCAGCTGCTCAGGACGGAGGCACCGGCAGCGGGCGTTCTCTGAGTCCGATGTCCTCGGCGGGCTCGTGCGAGCGATGTCGCCATGAGACAGTTTGTCCGATGCCGAAGGCCCACCCTGACCGAATACCCCCCGCTCCAAGAGGCGCGTCGCGGTGAGCGGCGCTCGCCGACTGACGAGCAGGGCCAATCCCGGGCTCAAGGCCGCCGCGCGCCTGCGCAACCGCCGCGAGCGGGACCGGCAGGGATTGACCCTGATCGACGGTGCCCGCGAGGTGGCGCGCGCAATCGCCGGCAGGACCCGCCTGCGTGAAGCCTTCCTGGCGCCTGAGGACTGCGCCGACGCAGAGTGCCAGGCTACGCTGGCCGAGCTGGATGCGATCGGAGTGCCGGTGCAGGAGGTGAGTTCGGAAGCCTTCGCGCGGCTCGCGTACGGCGATCGGGCCGACGGTCTGATTGTAGTCGCCGAGACACCGCCACACGGCCTGGCCGACCTGGGTCCGCGGCTTCCCACACAACCGCTGATCGCCGTCATCGAGGGCGTCGAGAAGCCGGGCAACGTGGGCGCCATCCTGCGCAGCGCTGACGGGGCCGGTTTCTCGGCCGTCGTGCTGGCTGAGCCCGGTACCGACCTGTTCAACCCTAACGTCATCCGGGCGAGCCTGGGCACCGTGTTCGCTGTGCCGGTGGCGGTGACCTCGAGCGAAGAGATCCTGGGCTGGCTCACCGAGCGATCGATCCGGATCGTGGCGGCAAGGGTGGAGGGATCGATCGACTACGCCGAGGCTGACTACCGCGGGCCCCTGGCCATCGCCCTCGGGTCGGAGGCTCACGGCCTGTCGGATGCGTGGGCTGCTGCGGCCGACACCGCCGTCCGTCTTCCGATGCTGGGCGTCGCCGACAGCCTCAACGTATCGGCTACCGCCGCGGTCCTCTTCTACGAGGCCCTGCGCCAGCGGCGCGTAGGCCGGGTCCCCTGACATGGCTGACGGGCTGCTTACCGTGGTCCTGCTAGCCGGTGCTCCTGCCGTTGCCTCCATCGTCGGCGGCTGGCTCTCCCTCCACCACAAACCGAGCACGCTGCTTACATCGGTGGTCTACGGCTTCGCCGGTGGGGCGATGCTGGGCAGTGTCACGCTGGAGATGGTCCCGCGCGGCCTCGACGTGGTCGGGCTGGCGTGGACTGCAGCCGCGCTCATCGCAGGCTTCGCTTCCATCTACCTGTTCGACCTGTGGATGCACGGCGGCCGTGTGGCCGGCGAGCACGCCCAGCAGCGTCGCCGGGTGCAGGTCTTCAAGCGGCACCGAGAGTCGGTCGGTAGCGACGCCGCTGTGCTGGCCGGCGCGACCAGCCTGGAAGAGGCCGTGGAGGGCGTGACCATCGGGGTGGCGGCTGTCCTCGACCCGGCCCTGGCGGTGGTGGTCAGCCTGGCAGTGTTGATCAACAACCTCGGCGAGGCGACCGCCATCGGCGAGATGTTCCGCGAGGAGCACAAGGGCAGGGTCGCCGCGGCACGCGGGCCGACCCTGAGGTGGACAGGCACGATCGCCGTGGTGATGGTCGGCTCGGCCCTGCTCGCCTGGCTGCTGCTACGAGACCTGCCCGAGGCGGGCCTGGCCATGCTGGTCGCGCTGGGCGCCGGGGGTTTGCTCTATCTGACTCTGAGTGACTTGGTGCCGCACGCCCAGCAGCGCCACTACCAGCATTCCGGTGCGCTGGCCGGTGGCGCCGGCTTCGCGCTCATCCTGGTCGTCGCCGGAGTGGCCGGCGCCGGACATTGATGCTTGAGCTCAGTCGTCCAGGACGAAGGTGACGATCATCACCACCTTGTACTCGGTAATCCGATCACCCTCGATGCTGACCTCCTGCTCCTTGACCCACGCGCCCTTCACGTTGCGCAGGGTCTTGGTGGCCCTCGCGATGCCCTTCTCGATGGCATCGACGAAGCTGTCGGGTGAGGTCGAGCTGATCTCTGTGTTTCGCGCGATGGACACGGCTCTCTCCTTCTACTCCACTCGCAGGCCGAGCACCTTGCGCCCGATGACCAGCCGCTGTATCTGGCTGGTGCCTTCCCCAAGCTCGGTCAGCTTGGCGTCGCGCAGGAAACGCTCGACCCTGTACTCCTCAACATAGCCATAGCCACCATGCACCTGGACACCCCAGTTGGTGACACGCTGTGACACTTCCGAAGCAAACAGCTTGGCCTGTGCCGCGGCAAGCCCGTAGTCGCGGCCCTGATCCTTGAGCCAGGCCGCTCGATAGACCATCTGGCGCGCCGCTTCCACCTCGGTCGCCATGTCGGCGACCATGAAGGCGACGCCCTGGAAGGTGCCGATCGGACGACCGAACTGCTTTCGCTCCCGCGCGTACAGCGTCGATGCGTCCAGCGCTGCCTGGGCGAGCCCGACGGCCATGGCGCCGATCGAGATGCGACCTCCGTCGAGGGTCTTGAGGAAGATCTTCCAGCCCTCGCCGCGCTGGCCGAGCATCTGGCCGTCCGGCACCCGGCAGTCCTCGAAGAGAAGCTCGCCGGTGGCGCTGGCGTGAAGGCCCATCTTCTCTTCCAGCCGGCCGATGGAAAAGCCCGGGGTGCCGGCCTCGATGATGAAGGCGCTGATCTCGGGCGAGCCGTCCTCCCGCTCGCCGGTGCGCGCCGTGACGATGTAGGTGCCTGCCTGACCCGCATTGGTGATGAAACGCTTGCCGCCATTGATCACCCAGCTGCCCCCGTCGGCGCCCGCTTCGTGCCGCGCGGTCGTCCGGGTGCCGCCCGAGTCGGACCCTGCCTCCGGTTCGGTCAGGCCGTACGCCCCGAGCTGACGGCCCTGTGCCAGCGGCTCCAGGAAGCGTTCCTTCTGCCCCGGCGTGCCGGCCATGTGCAGCGGATTGCAGCCGAGCGAGGTATGCGCCGCGACGATGATGCCCAGCGAGCCCCAGACGCGCGACAGCTCCTCGACGGCGATTGCGTAGGCGAGCGTGTCGAGCCCGGCCCCGCCTTCCTCTTCTGGAAAAGGTATGCCGAGGAGCCCCATCGGGCCCAGCTTGGCGACGATCTCCGTTGGGAAACGCCGGGCCCGCTCGAACTCGTCGACGATCGGCTCGACCTCGCGAGCGCAGAAGTCGCGGATGGTCCGCCGCAGCAGGTCGTGCTCAGGCGATAGGTCGAAGTCCACCGTCGCTCAGGCTAGCACGGTGCCTCCGGTCGGGCGCGTTTGGCCGCCCGCTCAGCCGGAGAACTCGGGCGGGTCCTCGCCGAACTGGCGGTAGTGGTCGGCCAGGTGCTCGTAGACGTTGCGCAGGTCCGCTCGAGGGATGTCCACGCCGCCGCGACCGCCGTTGACCACCGCCATCGCGGCCACCACGCCGCGCCAGACGACCTTGAGGCGGCCGTCGATGAGCTCGTGATGAGGCAGCTTGTAGGCGCCTTTCTGCTGTGGCGGGTCTTCGTCGGCCGAGCTATCCCACCAGGCGTGGGCATTGGCGACCGCCTGCCAGCCGCCGTGTTCGAGGATCTCGTCCAGCTTGTCCGAACCGCTCCAGTCCCATTCGCGATCCTGGGGGGCAGTCGGGCTGCGATGCGGAGCGTGTGCTTCGCCCATGAAGGCCTCCTTTTCTCGGCGAGCATCGCCCAGTCAGCGTTGGATGGGCACCGACAGGGGGCCGGCGGCCTTGCGGGAACGAATCGATTGGCGGGTGCGTCCAACGCTGTGCCGGGCCGCTGAAAGCGCGGCTGCCGGCGTCCCGCACCCCGTCACCCACCACTGCCGCACCGGGAGCCTTGCCGCCGCATGTTCAAGTCACGTATCCTGCCGCTCGCCTTCCTGCTCCTTTTGGCCGCCGCCTGCACCGGAGCGGGCGACCCGCCGTCCAGCCCACCCGCCAGCCAATCGCCGCCGCCGAGCCCCTCCCCCACTGCCCAGCCGTCTCCGGACGGCCAGCCGGTGAGCGTTCGATTCGACTTCCGCGATGGCGATCACGGATGGCAGGGCGGTTTTTCGGACTTTCACGATGAGACGCGCCCGGACGACACCGCCGTCGGTATCGAGGAACTTCCGCCCGGGGCGCCCGCCGACGCGGAGGGGCCCGCGCTGCTGGTGACGGCCAGGAACAACTCGGACGACGTCTTCATGTTCATCAAGCGGCAGCTGGGCTCGGATGACGGGCTGGCCCCCGACACTGAGTACAGGGTCAGCTTCGAGATCACCTTTCTCTCCGATGCGCCGACCGGCTGCATGGGCGTCGGTGGCGCGCCCGGTGAGTCGGTCTACCTCAAGGCCGGGGCAACCGCCGACGAGCCGCTTGTCGTCGAGCGCGACGGTGAGCACGTGATGAGCGTCGACAAGGGCAACCAGGCTCAGGGCGGGCCGGCCGCCTCAGTGGCAGGCGACGTTGCCAACGGGATCGACTGCGGCGACGCGCTTGGCGTCGAGCCGGTGCCCTTCGGGCAGGTCACCCGCGAGCATGCGCACGAGACGACTGTCCGAACCGACGGTCAGGTGCCCTCTGGCTGCTGGTGGGCGCGGACTCGGGTTTCGAGTCGGCGACGACCATCTATTACCAGTCAATCGAGTTGACCCTCACCCCTGTCGACTGAACAAACGCCCGTGGCTAGGCCTCCTCGCGTTCGAGCTTCCGCCTGGAGACGGGCGTCCGCGAGGGCAACGGCAGCTCGCTGACGCCCTTGACGAACGACGCCTGGCGGGCCCACTCGACTGACTGCTCCTGCTCCTCGACCGACAGGATGCCCAGCCGGCCGAGCGTGGCCAGCTCATCGCGGATGTAGGTCTTGAGCATCTCCGGGCCGTCGGTATTGATGGTGAAGCGCACTCCGTTGCGGCGGAAGGTGTCGAAGATCCAGCGGAACTCATCCCAGCTCGACACGACGCGCGTGGTCAGGTTGCTCGTCGGGCACACCTCGAGGGTGATCTCGCGCTCGCGGATCATGGCCATCGTCCGGGGGTCGAGCGCAGCTTTCACCCCGTGGCCGATACGAGAAGGCTCGAGCTGCTCGATGACCACGCCAATCTCCTCGACAGGGCCCGCCTCGCCGGTGTGGACGGTGATTCCCAGGCCGCGTCGGCGGCTGCGCTCGAACAGCCGTCGATAGTCGGCCGGCTTGAAGGCGGCCGACTCAGGCCCGGCGATATCGATCCCGACGACGCCTCGGTTGCGGTAGGCGATCGCCTTCTCGGCAATGATCTCGTTCAGGGCGTAGGGGAAGCCACGGTCGAGGCAGAGGATGAGGCCGGGCGTGACCGGGTACTCGAGCACGGCCCGGTCCATCCCGCGGATGGCCGCGCTGATGATGTGGTCGAGGTCCTGCTCGCCGCCCCGATTGCGCTTCATTGGGTTGAAGCGCAGCTCGATGGCGGTGATGTTGTTCTTGCGGTAGGCACCGCCGATGACCTCGTAGACCGAACGCTCGATGGCTATCGGCGACGACTGGATCAGCTCCGTCCAGTGGAACAGGTCGAGATACGCGGTGAACGATCGTCCGCGCCGTGCCGAGACGGTGATCAGGTCGCGAAAGGCCCAGTAATCCTTGGTCGGCAGGCGGATGCCCTGCGAGTGGGCGATGCCCCACATGATTGCCGGCGCCACGGCTCCGCCCAGGTGGCAGTGCAGCTCAGTCAGCGGTCGAGAGCGGGGCAGGACAGGGGCCACCCCCCGATCCTAGCGGAGCGGCCGGCGCCGGTTTACGCCGCGCGTCGACGGGGCATCGCCGCAGCGCGAGTCAGGCCGCGCGCGACCGGGTACGTCTGCCAGCCTGGTGCGGTCGCGACGAGGCATCGGTCGACAGGACGAGCGCAAGCTGGCTGGGCCCTGCCGGCTCCACCGCGCCGGCCTGCTGCCCGAGCAGTTCGCCGCTGCCAGGTACGGCCAGCCGGATCTGGCGCCGATCCGCGACCTCGTACCGCTTGGCCAGCTCTTGAACCTGCTTTCTCAGTGGCCGCACCTGCGCATCCGGCAGGTACGGCCGGTCGCCATACAACCGCTCGTACATCGGCACCAGCTCGGGCCAGTGTCGGGCGAGGCTGGACATGAAATGCTCGCGGGTGCCGGGCCGCAGGTAGACGACGTTGGCCCAGACGTGTGTCGCGCCGTGGTCGCGGGCGGCCTTTACCACCTCGGCCAGGAGCTCAGGCCTGTCCGAGAGGCCGGGCAGGATCGGCGCCACCCCCACACCTGCCCGGATGCCGGCGTCGACCAGCCGACGCAGTGCGCGCAGACGCTGGATGGGCGGTGCGGTATTCGGCTCGGTGTAGCGCCAGATCGTGCGGTCGAGGGTGGGCACTGAGAAGTTGACCGACACGTCGGCCACGGCGGCGCCCTGTTGCAGGACGTCAGTGTCGCGCACGATCAACGGTCCGCGGGTGACAATGCTGAACGGATTGCCAGCCTCGGCCAGCGCGCCAAGGCAGGCACGCGTCAGCCGGTATCTACCCTCCGCCGGCTGGTACGGATCGGTCGCGGCCCCGATGGCCACGAGCTCGCCCTGCCAGCTCCGGCGGCCCAGCTCTCGGCGCAACACCTCGGCGATGTTGACCTTGACTCGAATGGACGTGCCATAGCGCTCATCCGACGGCCGCTGGGCGCGGTGTTCGAAGGCGCGCACGTAGCAGAACGTGCACTGGTGCACGCAACCCATGTACGGATTTAGCGACCACTTGAAGCCCATCCCCTTGACCCGGTTGAGGGCGCTCTTGCAGGGCTCCTCGCGATACTCGGCGCGCGGCATCAGACGGGCAGTATAGAACGCCCGTTCGGATCAGGGCAGTCCGTTGGCGGCCAGGGCGGCCTGCTGGGCGGTCCGTCTGCGGAAGGCCTCCTCCGGCACCTGGTCGCGAGCGTGATAGGAGGAGCGCACCAGGGGGCCGGACTCGACGTGCTTGAAGCCGAGGGCCATCGCCGCCTGCTTCATCTCGGAGAACTCCTCGGGCCGGTAGTAGCGCTCGAGGGCCAGATGCCTCTCGGAGGGCCGCAGGTACTGGCCGATCGTCAGGATGTCGCAGTCGACGGCGCGCAGGTCGATGAACACCTGCTGCAGCTCCTCGCGTGTCTCGCCCAGGCCGACCATCAGACTCGACTTGGTGTGCACGGTCCCGTCGCGGCCGTTGATCTCGCGGGCCATCTGCTTGGCCCGCCTCAGCACCTCGAGCGAGCGGTGATAGCGAGCCCGCTTGCGAACCGGCTTCTGCAGCCGCTCGACCGTCTCCACGTTGTGGTTGAGGATGTCCGGCCCGGCCTCCATCACCGTCCGCAGGGGCTCGTCGCTGCCGTTGAAATCCGGGATCAGGACCTCAACGCCCATGCCCGGGCATTGCCGGCGCAGGGCGCGGATGGTCTCGGCGAAGACGTGCGCTCCGCCATCAGGCAGGTCATCACGAGCCACGCTCGTCACGACCACGTGCTCGAGGCGCATCTCGCGGATCGCCTCCGCGACCCGTCGCGGCTCGTCGTCGTCGTTCCAGGTCGGGCGGCCGGTGGCAACCGCGCAGAAGCCACAGGCCCGGGTACAGACGTCGCCCAGGATCATGATCGTCGCCGTGCGCTGCTCCCAGCACTCCCCGATGTTCGGGCAGTGCGCCTCCTCGCAGACCGTATTCAGCTCCAGCCCGCGCAGGATGCGCTTGAGATCGGTGTAGTTTTCTCCGCTCGGCAGCCGAGCCTTGATCCACTCGGGGTGCCGGCGCAGGGCTGTCGAGCCATCTGTGGCCGCATCAAACCCGCCACCGCCCATCGCAATCGTGGGCGGGGCATGTCCGCCATGGCCGCCGGCCTTCGGCGGCTGGAGCATCGGGAGCTCGCGCTGCACCAGGCCTACCAGATCGTGGTCGAGGTGTCGACCGACTCCAGCCAGCGCTTCACGTCAGCCACGAATCGACCCGCCTGCGCGCCGTCCGTCGCCCGGTGGTCGAAGCCGAGGCACATGTACATCATCGGCTTGATGCCGATCGTATCGCCAGCCGGCGTCTCGACGACCACCGGACGCTTGACGATCGACTCCATGGTCAGGATCCCGACCTCGGGAGTGTTGATGATCGGGGCGGTGATCAACGAGCCCGTCCAGCCCGTGTTGTCCAGGGTGAACGTGCCGCCCTGGATGTCGTCCATCTTCAGCCGCCCACCGCGGGCTCGGTCCGCCAGGTCGCGGATCTGCTTGTTGAGGCCGTGGATCGACAGGCTGTCCGCATCCTTGACGACCGGCACGACCAGGCCGTCGTCAACTGCCACGGCGATGCCCAGGTTCACTGCCTGGCGGCGCCAGTGACCCTCCTCGGTGTAGTGCGCGTTGAAGTCCGGATGGCGGCGCAGCGCCTCGACGGTCGCCTTGGCGACAATCGCGTCGTACGTCAGGCTGATGCCCTCGCGGGCCTGGTAGTCGCGCTTGGACTTCTCGCGCAGCGCGACTACGCCCGACATGTCGACCTCGACCACGGTGTAGGCGACAGGGACCTGCAGCGCCCGCGACATCTGGGTGGCGATGGCCCGGCGCATGGGGGACGCCTGCTTGAGCGAATCGCCGGCGGCCACCGGTGACTCACCCGCAGGCAACGGGCCCGGGCCAGGCTGTCGGGCGGCCGGCTGCTGCTGGGTCTCGGGGATTTGCTGAGCCGGCTGCTGCTCCGCCGCCTGCGCCGGCGGGGACTGCTGCGGCGCGGCCTCTGCGCCGCCCGACTCGATGAACTTCATCACGTCGTCGCGGGTGACCCGACCGCCGTGGCCGGTGCCGGCGATGAGCGAGAGGTCGATGCCGTGCTCGCGAGCCAGCCTTCGCACGGCCGGCGTCATGCGCCCCTCGTAGCCGTCCGGGCCCGACTTGCCGTTGCTGCCTGCGCCGGGAGCGGAGGCGACTGCCACGGGCGCCGATTGCTGCTCGGCCGCCTGCGGCGGCGGGGACTGCTGCCGAGCGGCTTGCGGCTGGGCTTCCTGCGGGCCCTCGGGGCGCTCGTCGGAGCCGGCCGGGCCGTGGCCCGTGCCCGCCTGAGGCGAAAGCTCGTCGGCCGTGGCCTCGGCAGTCTGTACCGCCGCCGGCGCCTCGGGCTCGGCGGCGCCGCGATCGGACGCGCCGTCACCCGTCGCCGCGGCACCTTCGCCGACCGCCTCGATGACCGCGATGTCGGTGTTGTTGGGTACCGTCTCGCCTTCCTGGACCAGGATCTCGGTCAGGGTGCCCTCGAAGGGGGACGGCACCTCGGCGTTGACCTTGTCGGTGATGACCTCGACGATCGGCTCGTACTTGGCGACGTGGTCGCCGGGCTGCTTCAGCCACTTGCCGATCGTTCCCTCGGCGACGCTCTCGCCGAGCTGGGGCATCTGGACCTTGGGCATTCAGCGGGCCTCCGGCACGGGGCGGTCGTTCATCAGTGGTGTAGTTTCGCGCATCGTGTCGAGCGGCGCCCGCGGCGCGCTCTCAGTACGCGGCCAGCCTCCTGACCGCTTCGGCGATGCGATCAGGGTTGGGCATGAACCAGTCCTCGAGGACATGGTTGTAGGGCACGCCCGGCACGTCCGGGCCGGTGACCCGGAGGACCGGCCCATCGAGATAGTCGAAACCCTCTTCGGCCAGGATCGCGGCAACCTCGGCGCCGTAGCCGCCAAAGCGGTTGTCCTCGTAGGCGATCACGCACTTGCCCGTCTTGGCGACAGAGTTCAACAGCGTCTCGCCATCGAGCGGTCGCAACGTCCGCAGGTCGACGACCTCGGCCGACACGCCCTCGGACTCGAGCAGGTCGGCCGCCTCCAGCGCGTAGTACGCCATCAGGCCGTAGCCGACGACGGTAACGTCGCTGCCCTCTCGGGTGACCTTTGCCGAGCCGAGCGGCACGGTGTAGTCCGTGTCCGGCACGTCGCCCCGGACGGAGCGATACATCTTCTTGTGCTCGAAGAACAGCACCGGGTCGTCCGACCGGATTGCCGAGCGAAGCAGCCCCCGCACGTCGTACGGCGTCGAGGGAATGACCACCTTCAGCCCCGGGATGTGGGCGAAAAACGCTTCGACCGACTGCGAGTGGTACAGCGCCCCGTGCACGCCACCGCCATACGGCGCCCGGATGGTCATGGGCAGGGATACGACCCCGTTCGAGCGGTAGCGCATGCGCGCGGCCTCCGACAGGATCTGATTGAAGGCCGGGAAGATGAAGTCGGCGAACTGGATCTCCGGAACCGGGCGCAGGCCATTGACCGCCATGCCGATCGAGGCCCCCACAATGAGCGACTCCGACAGCGGCGTATCGAGCACCCGCTCGCCGCCGAACTCGTCGAACAGCCCGTCGGTGGCCAGGAAGACGCCGCCCTTCTTGCCCACGTCCTCACCCAGCACGACGATCGAGTCGTCGCGCCGCATCTCGTCAGCAAGCGTCGAGCGGACGGCCTCGATGTAGGTCTGGACGCCCATCAGTGCCTTTCCCCCACCCGGCCGGTCTCGCCCCGCTCGCCGCGGACCGGACCGCCGTCGCCCATGAACCTCTCCGACTCCCACAGTGCATCGTCCATCCGGGCCGGCGGCGCATCGGCATAAACGTGGCGCTGAGCCGTGGCCGGATCGGGGTCGGGCTGCGTCTCGGCCCAGTCGGTGGCGTCCTCGACGACCCGGCGCGACTCGGCCAGCATGCGCTCCTCGCCCTCCGCGTCGAGCAGGCCCGCGTCGCGCAGCTGGTCCCGGAAGCGAGGCAGCGGATCGCGCTCCTTCTCGGCGTCGATATCTTCCTGCGTCCGGTACTTGGTGTGCTGGTCGTCCGACGAGTGGGCGGTCAGCCGCGTGACCTTCGCCTCGATCAGGGTGGGGCCATCACCGTTGCGGGCGCGCTCGATGGCGGCCTTGGCCTGCCGGTAGCACTCGAGCACGTTCGAGCCGTCAACGACGATGCCGGGCATGTTGTAGCCGGCGCCACGGACCGCGATGTCCTCCACGGCCGACTGCAGGGCCATCGGCACCGAGATGGCAAAGCCGTTGTTCTCGACGACGTAGATCACGGGCAGCCGATGGATGCCGGCGAAGTTGAGCCCTTCGTGGAAGTCGCCCTGGTTGCTGGAGCCCTCGCCGATGTAGGTGATCGCCACCTGGCCGGTGCCGCGAACCTTGGCCGCGTAGGCGATGCCGGTGGCGTGCAGCAACTGGGTGGCGACCGGCGACGATACCGACAGGATGTTGCGCTCGAAGACGCCGTAGTGTCCCGGCATCTGGCGACCGCCGGATGAGGGATCGACCGCCTTGGCGAACTGGGCCAACATGATCTCGCGCGGGGTCATGCCGAAGGTGATCAGGCTGGCCACCGAGCGGTAGTACGGGACCATCCAGTCGTGGCCCTTGCGCAGGCCATAGGCGATGCCCACCTGTGCGCCCTCGTGACCCTGGCCGCTGATCACGAACGGGATCTTGCCCGCTCGGTTGAGGATCCACATCCGCTCGTCGACGGCGCGGGTGATGACCATCAGCCGGTACATCTCGAGCAGGTCCTCTCGGGAGAGGCCGAGGTCGGCGCCCAGCTCGCCGCCGGCCTTCTGCTCGGTGCGCGTGGCCGCCATATGCCTCCTCCGCCTGGTGTGGTGCTAGAAGTTGATCGACTTGCCGTCGACGGCCAGCGCCGCCTCGGCAAGGGCCTCCGATAGGGTCGGGTGGGGGTGGACTGCGGCGCCCACCTCCCAGGCGGTGGCCTCGAGCAACATCGCCGCGGAGGCCTCCGCGATCAGGTCGGTGACAGCCGGGCCGATCATGTGAACCCCCAGGATCTCGTCGGTCTTCTCGTCGGCAAGGACCTTGACGAAGCCCTCGTGATCGCCGTGGATGAGCGCCTTACCGCTCGCCTGGAAGGGGAACTTGCCGACCCTATAGGGCACCTCGTCCCGCTTGAGCTCCTGCTCGCTGCGCCCGATGGAGGCGATCTGCGGCCGGGAGTACGTCGCCCGCGGCATCTTCGTGTAGTCGATCTTCTCGGCCTCCGCCCCGGCGATCGCATGGACGGCAGCGATGCCCTCATGAGCGGCGACGTGAGCCAACATCAGGCCGCCGATAACGTCGCCGATGGCATAGAGGTGCGGCTCGGCGGTGCGCATCCGACCGTCGACCTGGACGAAGCCCTTCTCGACCTTGGCCCGGGTCCCCTCCAGCCCGACGTTGTCCGAGTTTGGTGCGCGGCCGGTCGCGACCAGCATCTGCTCGGCGCGCAGCTCCTTCGGCTCCTCGCCCTCCCTGCCCACCATCACCCGGACGCCGTCGTCATCGGCCTTGACCGCGGACGGGTCGAAGCGGGCGTTGGTCATGACCCTGATGCCTCGGCGCGAGAACGTTCGCTCAAGCTCCTTGGCAATGTCGCCGTCCTCCGCCGGCACCAGCGTGGGCGCGTACTCCAGCAGCGTCACGTCGACGCCGGCGTCGTGGAAGAACGACGCAAACTCGACGCCGACCGCCCCGGCGCCGACGACGATCACGCTCTTGGGCAAGGCGTGGCCGGTGGCGACTTCGTCGCTGGTCAAGATACGCGTGCCGTCCGGCTCGAGGCCGGGCAGGCTCTTGACGCGCGAGCCCGAGGCCAGGATCACGTCTGTCGCGTCGAGCACCCGCTCGCCCGAGGGCTTGCCTTCGTCATCGATCGTGGCGACCTTCATCTTCTTGCCGGTCTGGAGGGTCGCCCGGCCACGCACGTACTCGACCTTGTTCTTCTTGATCAGGCTGTGCAGGCCCTTGGTCAGCCGGTCCACGACCTGGTCTCGCCGGCTGGCCACGACCGAGTAATCGAAGCTGGGATCGGCGACGTTGATGCCCAGCTCGGCCGCGTTCTGGATGCGGTGGTACAGCTCGGCCGACTCGAGCATCGCCTTGGTCGGGATGCATCCCCAGTGCAGGCAGGTCCCGCCGATGCGCGGCTGATCGTCGACGAGAGCGACCCGGAGCCCCAGCTGGCCGGCGCGGAAGGCAGCGGCGTAGCCGCCCGTGCCGCCGCCCAGCACGATCAGGTCGAAGCTGTTCGAGGAGCCAACCGCCATCTCAGTCGCTGCCGCGGGGGCATCCGCCTCGAGCGCCCGGGCAAGGGGCGTCGACACGATGCAAGGGGATCATCGCTGCCGATGGTAGGGGCGCCGCGCCCGGGGCGCAACAGCGACCGCCCGGCGACCGTTGCGGACGCATCGCCGGCTTCCCGGTGCGCAGGCGTGCCTATACTCCGCGCCGTGCCGAACTTTGCGCTCGTCGACGTCGCGCTGATCGCGCTTGGCTACCTGTCCGGGTCGCTGCCGATGGGCGTCATCGTTGCCCGGCTGACAGGCGCACCCGATCCGCGGACGGTGGGCAGCGGTCGAACAGGCGGCACCAATGCGCTGCGCGCGATGGGCGCCCGTCGGGCTGTGCTGGTGGCGACGCTCGACGTGCTCAAGGGAGCCCTGCCAGTTGCTACGGCGGTGCTGCTCGGCCTGGGCGCGCTGAGCGTGGCGCTGGTCGGTATCGCCGCAGTGCTGGGGGCGTGGGCATCGGTGTTCCTGCGCTTCCACGGCGGGCGGGGCGTCGCGACCGCGATTGGTGCCACCGCCATCATCCAGCCACTTGCCATCCTGATTGCGGCGCCGGTCTTCTTCGGGCTCATCCTGCTCACCCGCTACGTATCGCTGGGCTCGCTGCTCGGGGTCGCCGCGGGCGTCCTCGTGTTCGCCTTCTTCGTGTGGATCGGCTGGAATGAGCCTCCGGCACTGCTCTTCGCGATTGTCGCCGCGTCTCTCGTGTGGATCGCACACCGCGACAACATCGACCGCCTGATCAAGGGCCGAGAGCGCAAGTTCAGTCCGTTGGCACGGGGCGACGACTAGCCGGTCAAACCCGCGCTCTCTGCTGCCGCTGCGGCACGCGCATACGGCTCCTCCTCCCGCCTGATGCGGTCAGGGTTGGTGCCCCGGGCGGCGGCCAGCCCGACGGTCAGCAGCTGGAGACCAACCGCGGAGGCGACAAGTGCAGCGGCCGCACCCTGCTGTCCCGGGGGCAGTGGCAGGCTGCCGGCCGAGGCCAGGCCATCGTTTTCGAGCTCGGCCGCCAGGCGCGCTTCGGCTACTACGGCTGTGGCCATGCCGATCTCGCGTGCCGCCATGAGCACCTGCTTCGTCCTTGTCAGTCGAGCAGGACGGGGTGCCGGTTCGGTCAGGATCACGACCAGCGCATCGGTCGCCTCCGCCGCAGCCAGGTGGCCGTGCAGGATGGTCTCGAGGGGATAGCCCGTGGCGCGCAGGCGAGCCCCTTCACGGACCTTCAGCGCCAGCTCTCGCGCGGCGATCGCGTCCACACCGGAGCCGACCACGAGCATGTCGGCCGCCCGGGCCAGCCGACCGCCCAGCTCGGCCGCCTCGTCACGCAGCTCGAGTGCCTGACGCGCTGTCTCTGCCAGGCCCAGGATCGGGGGCTGTGCCCCGACGATCTCGTGCGCCAGCAGCGCGCCGGCGAGAATCGGCGAGAGATAGCCGATGGTGTGGCACCACGAGCGGTCGTGCTGGGGCGTGACGATCGTCACGTCTGCCAACCCGGCAGCACGCGACTCCCGCTTGGCCGTGATGGCAGCGACCCGAGCCCCGGTCGCGGCCGCGTGCTCCATCGCCGCGTTGGTGGCGGCCGTCTCCCCTTCGTGGCTCACGCCGATATGCACGCCGCCGGTCTGCGGCTCGAGCCACGCCTCGAACGCCTGGCGAATGCGAACCGTGTGGGCGGGCGAGCCCGCCTGCTGAAGGGCCAGCCGGAGCTGCACGGCAACGGCCATCGCGCCGTGCTCGCTCGTGCCACAGCCGGAGACGACGATCGGCTGACCGGCCTGCGCCGCCGCAACAACCAGTCGCGCCACGCTCGCCACGGCCTCGCGCACCGCTTCTGCCCCCATCGCCTCGATCATCGACGGCTGGCTGGCGATCATCTCCTCGATCACCCACGGGCGCCTGGAGCGCAGCTCGGGGACGAACGGCTCAGTCATCTGGATCGCCTGGCCGCGTCCGAGTGGGGCGGCGCGGCCGCAGCGCCCGATAAAGCACCAACAGGGTAACCACGACCATCGCCACGATGAGCAGCGGCCACAGCTCGAGGGCGTCGCGCAGGCCGGGGATGAAGGCGCTCATCACCTGCAGTGCAAGCACGAACGCAGCCACCGCCATGGCGACCGTCAGCACGTGGCGACCGCCGATCGCCGGGTGCCCCTCGTCGTGCCTGTCAGCCGGGTTGCCTGTCATGCCGGGTCGGCCGCCGACGGGATGCCGATGGGTGCGACCAACACCCGCCCGGCGAGCCGGCTTCCGCGGCGCGTGAGCAGGCCCTCCTTGGGTCGGTGGAAGGTGACCGTCAGGCTCGCCGCAACGACCGGGTTCGAGGGCAGGCCGCTGGTCAGGTCGACCGCCGTCGGCGTGTCGACCGACAGCACGGGCACGCCGCTGCGCCGGGCGCGGAGGCAGAGGTCGACTGCGCTGCGGACTGGTTCGCGTAGCGGTCCGCGGACGCCGGACCCGAGCAGCGCGTCGATGATCAGCGCGGCACGCTCTATGCCCGAGATGAGGATGGCGACGTCGTGGTGACTGGCGGAGTGCATCCGGTCTACTTCGGCCAGGCCCTCGAGCCGCTCCCAGTTGAGCCGAGCGTCAGCCGTGCCAGGCGTGCCCGGGCCGGAGACCAGTGCAACCACGCAGCGGATCCCCGCCTCGGCCAGGTGGCGCGCGGCGACGAAACCATCGCCACCGTTGTTGCCCGGCCCGGCCAGCACCAGCACGAGCGCCGAGGGCGAACGCTCGTAGGTACGCAGCGCGGCACGGGCGGCGGCAGCAATTGCGTAGCCGGCCTGCTCCATGAGCTCAGCTCCGGCCACGCCCAGGCGCTGCGCGCGAGCATCGGCGCCGCGCATCTGCTCGGCCGTCATCGGGCGGCGCACAGCGAACGACGCCCAGTGCTGCGCCAGCGCGTCGACGTCAAGCTCGGGCGAACGGAGGAAGGCGTCGTCAAGGGGCAGACCCGGTGACGTGGCCGAGGCCTGAGAAAATGGACGCGGCGAGCTCATCGCGCCGATCCTAGCCGCCGGGGAGGAGAGACGTTCCAACAACCCTGTTCGAGCCCCGCGCCGAGCGGGTGACGGTGCTCTACGACGGCGACTGCACGTTCTGCCGCTGGTCAGTAGAGCAGCTGGCTTCGCTGAACCGCGACCAGCGGCTCGAGTTCGTGCCCTACCAGCATGCCGACGCGCACCCCGAGCGGCCCGACCTCGCCCATGCGGATCGCGCCCAGGACCTGGCCGGTGAGATCCACGTCGTTCTTCCGGATGGCAGCCTGCGTGGCGCCGGTGGGGCGATGTTCGAGATCGTGGACGCGGTGCCCGGTGGCTGGCTCCTTCGGCCGTGGATGCTGCTGCCCGGCGCCCGCGCGCTTGCTGACTTCGGCTATCGCCTTGTAGCAGACCGGCGCGGCTGGCTGGGCGACCTGATCACGTATGAGGCCCGGGGAGAGCCGCGCTGCGACCTGCCGCACTGAGGCGGGGCCGTCCGGTCCGACCTCGTGCGCCAGCGCCCAGCGGCCGGCGCGGAGAGCGGTGGCGCTAGGCCGATGCGCGCAGGCGGCCGGTTGACCAGTCGGCGAGGATTTCCTGCGCCGCCAGCATGCCCGGCCCGCCCGTGAGGCCGCCGCCCGGATGGGCTCCCGAGCCACACAGATAGAGTCCGGCCAGCGGCATGCGGTAGCGACCGTAACCGTGCAGCGGTCGCCAGGCGAACCACTGGTCCAGGCCCGCCTCGACATGCAGCGGATGGCCGCCGGTGGCTCCCCAGTCTCGCTCGATGTCGAGCGGCGTGATGACCTGTCGCTCGACGGCCAGCTCACCGATCCCCGGGGCGAAGCGCTCGAGGGTCTCTAGCACGAGGTCGCCAAGCTCGCCTCTGCGCTCCTCCCACGAGCCGTCGCGCAGCTCGTACGGCGCGGCCTGCACGATCACGCTCATCACCTGCTCGACCCGGCCGGCCTCGCCCTTCCTGCCCTCGCCAAGCAGCGTCCGGTCGAGCAGGGTGGGGATGGTCGCCTCCATGTACGGCGCCTCGGGCAGCCGGCCGTGCTTGGCCGCCCGGGTCGCGCGCTCGAGCCAGTCAACATCCGGTGCAAAGACGATCCGACCGCGCAGCCGAGCTGCCTGTTCCTCGCTAGAAGCTCCCGCGAGGCTGGAGAAGGTGGGCAGGCCGGACAGGGCCAGGTTGACCTTGGCCGTCGCGCCGTGGGTTCGGATGTTCGACGCGCGCCACGACAGCCGCGGGCCGAGCGCCTCCGGCTCAAGCAGGTCGAGCAGCGTACGCTTGGGATCCAGACCTGACACGACGATTGACGCGTCCAGCTCATCACCCGATGCAAGCACGACCCCCGTCGCGCGGTCGCCGGTGCGGGTCACGCGGGCGACCTCCGCCCCAAGCCTGACCTCGCCGCCGGCCGCCTCGACAGCCGTCGCCAGCGCGGCGCCCAGCACGCCTGGCCCACCTCGCACCATGACCGACTGGCCGGCGATCCCGCCGCCGTGGCCGGCCGCATCTGCCACGAGCACCTGTGCCGTGCCCGGCATCAGCGGCCCGAACGACGTGTACTGCACTCCGCGCGCGGCGACCAGCGCGCCCAGGGCATCGGACTCGAACCACTCCCCGACCAGGTCGGAGACGGCCATCGGCAGGACGCGCAGCAGGCCGCCGCCCTCCGAGTGGGCCCGTGAGCCCGCCTCAAGGCCCGAGAGCACGCCGGCCAGCGCGTCGGCCAGCGAGGGATGGCCGATGTCCGGCGGCACGCGGCCCATCAGCGCGCCCAGGCCGGAGCCGAGCGCGAGCAGCTGGCGATCCGCGTCGGCGTAGGCGGCGACGTCGCGCAGCGGAATGACGCCCCTGCCAGCCAGCCCGGTCAGCTCGTTGACCGTCCGGCTGATGTCCGCCCACAGCGTCACGCCGGGCGACCCGTCAAGGCTCGGCGCGAAGGCGCGCACCTCCGGCCCGAGCAGGGCCAGGCCGTGCTCGCGCAGGCGCAGCTCGCGGGCAACCTTTGGCCGAAGCCGACCGACGGTATGGGCCAGCGTGGGCACCCGCACGCTGGGCAGGATCTCTGACGTGGCGGCCATGCCGCCGGGCTGCTCGCTCTTCTCCAGCACCAGCACGCGCAGGCCGTCACGGGCCAGGAACGCCGCGCAGGTCAGCCCGTTGTGGCCGCCACCGATGACGATCGCGTCGTACGTGGACGGCGAGCCGTTCCCGCTCATGCGACCTTCTCCTGCCGACCCCGCCCGACGCTGCCCAGCACCTCGCGCGCAGCGTTGCGGCCAGGTGCGCCGGAGATCGCGCCGCCCGGATGGGCCGACGAGCCGCACAGCCATAGGTTCTTGACCGGCGTGCGGTAGCCGGCACCGGGCAGCGGCCGGTTGTTGAACAGCTGCTCGAGCAGCAGCTCGCCCTGGAAGATGTTGCCCTCGGACAGGCCAAAGCGCTGCTCGATGTCCCACGGCGTCAGCACCTGGCGGTGCAGCACGCAGTCGTGGATGTCCGGGGCGTACTCCGCGATCGCGTTCTGGACCGCGTCGCCGAAGGCCTCGCGCTGGTCCTCCCACGTGCCCAGCTCGGGCGCCAGGCGAAAGGGCGCGTACTGGACAAAGCAGGCCATGACGTGCTTGCCCGGCGGCGCGACCGAGGGGTCGATGACGCTGGGGAAGCCCATGTCGACGTACGGGCGCGTGCTGAATCTCCCGTCAACTGCGTCGTCGTAGGCCCGGTCGAGGTAGTCGATGCTGGGCGACAGGCTGACCATGCCCCGGTAGTGGTCGGTCGTGCCCGGCGGCAGGCATTTGAAGGTGGGCAGCCGGGAAAGGGCGAAGTTGACCTTGCCCGAAGAGCCGCGGAACTGGAAGCGGCGGACCGCCGCCTCGTCTTCGGAGGCCAGCGTGCCCGGTTCGAGCAGGTCGACCAGGGTACGCCGGACATCGGCCGAGGACAGGACGGCGCCGGCCTCGATCTCATCGCCCGATGCGAGCGTTACGCCAGTCGCCCGACCGTCACGCACGTTGACCCGCGCGACCGGAGCGTCGGTGCGCAGCTCTGCGCCGGCCTCGCGTGCAGCTGCCGCTATGGCGCCGCTGATCGCGCCGGTACCCCCGCGAGGCAGACCCCAGGCGCGGTACTCACCGTCGACCTCGCCCATGTAGTGGTGCAGCAGCACATACGCCGAGCCGGGCGATCGGACGGACAGGAAGGTGCCAATGATCCCAGATGCCGCCAGCGTGGCGCGCAGCGGCTCGGTCTCGAACCACTGGCTGACGAAGTCGGCCGAGGGCATGGTGAGCAGCTGGATGAAGGCTGTCTGCTGCGGTTCCGGCAGGGCGGCGAAACGGCGCGCCAAAGTGGCCATACCGAGCATGCCGCGCGGGTCGAAGCCGCCTGCACGGGGCGGCCCCTCATCGAGCATCGGCTTGACGAAGCGGGCCATCTCGCTCATCAGCAGCGAGTACTCGTCGTACGCCTCTGCGTCGGCCTTCGACCAGCGACGCAGCTCGCGCACCTTGCGCCCATGGTCGTCGACGCGCCAGAGGTACTCGCCCTCGCCCTGCCCGACAGGAGTCAGGGTGCCGTCGACGGGCAGGACCTGGAGGCCATGGCGGGCCAGCTCGAGGTCACGGATGATGTCGGGCCTGAGCAGGCTGACCACGTAGGAGGCGACACTGAACTTGAACCCCGGGAAGACCTCTTCGGTGACCGTCGCGCCGCCGAGCACCTCGCGCCTCTCCAGCACGATCACGCTCCAGCCGGCGCGGGCGAGGTAGGCAGCCGCTGTCAGTCCGTTGTGACCCCCTCCGATCACCACCGCGTCATATCGTTCAGCCACGGCCTAACTGTAGCCCTGTGCGACGGCTAGGATTGGCGGCGTGAGCATCGGCACCGTCCTCGCTGAGCGCACAGCGCCGCTCAACCGCAGCCAGCAGTGGCGTGAGTGGTCGGGCTACCACGTGGCGTCGGCCTACGCTGAGTCGCACATACACGAGTACACGGCGATCCGTCACCGGGCCGCGCTGCTCGACCTGTCGCCGCTGTTCAAGTACATCGTTCGCGGCCCGGACGCGGTCCGTCTGATCGATCGGGTCATCACCCGCGATGCGACGAAGATCAAGCCGGGCCAGGTCATCTACACGCCGTGGTGCGACGAGAGCGGCAAGGTCATCGACGACGGCACGGTCGCCCTGCTCGACGACGGCAGCTATCGATGGACCAGCGCCGATCCGCACCTGCGCTGGTTCCGGCTGAATGGCCGCGGGCTGGACGCGGAGGTCGAGGACGTCAGCGAGTCGGTCGCCGCCCTGGCCCTGCAGGGCCCATTCGCCCGGGACGTCCTCGAGGCCTCGACCGGCGAGAGATGGTCGGAGCTGAAGTACTTCCGCCGGCAAAAGGCGAAGGTCGGGCGCTTCAACATCGACGTCAGCCGGACCGGCTACACCGGTGACCTCGGCTACGAGCTCTGGGTCGACGCCGGCAAGGCCGTCGCGCTGTGGGACCGCCTGATCGAGGTCGGCCGGTCGTTCGGCATCACGCCGACGGGCATGCTTGCCCTCGACATGGCCCGAACCGAGGCCGGGTTGATCCTGATCGAGGTCGACTACACGTCATCGCGCCACGCGCTGGCCCCGGAGCAGAGCTACTCGCCGTTCGAGATCGGTCTCGGCAGGTTGGTCAACCTCGAAAAAGAGGTGGACTTCGTCGGCCGCCGCGCCCTGCAGGCGGAGCGCGATGCTGGCGGCCCGGAGCGCAGGCTGGTCGGGCTGGCCATCGACTGGACGGACATCGACGCCCTCCATGAGGCCCAGGGCCTGCCCATCCAGGTGGCTCCGACCACCTGGCGCGAGCAGGTCCCGGTCTACGCCGGCAGCCGACAGGTTGGTCGCGCCACGAGCGGCTCGTACAGCCCGATCCTCAAGCAGCACATCGCGCTGGCCTCGGTCGATGTCGCGCATGAGCCGGCCGGCACCGAGCTGCAGCTCGAGTGGACGGTCGAAGGCCGGCGCGGCCGGGCCGGCGCGACGGTCACGCCCCTGCCCTTCTTCGATCCGGCGCGCAAGCGGGACTAAGCGCGCCTGCGCCGCCCGGCGCGGCGGCAAGTTCCCCGATCAGCCGCCACAGCTCGTGCCGGGCAGCGTGGGAGCGTTTGCCCGGTCCGCGAACGACACTGCAGGAACCTGGACGCACGGTGGTCTCGAGCGCATCGTCCGGACTGTGTACAAGCAGTGGACAATCTTCTGCGTTCACGGTACCATCCTTACAGCACCGTGCTACAAACATTGGACGTGCCGGCCACCAGCCAGTTCGTCTCGGAGACCGCCGCGGCCTCGACGAGCCCAGCGGCGCTCCAGCAGAGCATCAGGAGCGCCGATATGTCCCCCTACCGCCTGGCAACGCGCCAGCTGATCCCCGCTCCGATCGAGGAGGTCTTCGACTTCTTCGCCGAGCCGCGCAACCTGCGTCGCATCACGCCGCCCGGCATGCGCTTCGAGTTCCTGAGCGACGACTTCGATATGCGCGAGGGTCTCGAGATCGAGTACCGGCTCCGGCCGCTGCTCGGCGTGCCGGCGACCTGGACGACGCGCATTACCGACTTTCGTCCGCCCTATTCGTTCACAGACATCCAGGCGGCCGGCCCATACCGCCGCTGGGAGCACCACCACACCTTCCGCCAGGTAGAGGGCGGCACGCTCGTCGAGGACGAGGTCGTGTATGAGCTGCCGCTCGGTTCGCTCGGCGCGCTCGGCCACGCGGCGCTGGTGCGCGGTGAGCTGGAGCAGATCTTCCGCCACCGGGCGCGGACACTGGAAAGTGTCTTCACGCAGGCCGGCCCCAACCCCTTGCCCAAGACGGTGGCGGTGGCCGGCGGCACGGGCTTCGTCGGCGGCGAGATCGCGCTCGAGCTGTTTCGGCGCGGCCACCGCGTTGTGGTTCTCTCCAGCCGCGGCGAGGCGGCCCGCGGCGGCTTGCCCGACGCGATCGAGATTCGCCAGCTTGATGTGACGGATGAGGCCGCCGATGCAACCAAAGCGCTGCGCGACGTCGAGGCGCTGGTCATCTCGCTCGCCTTCAAGAACCTGCCCATCGAGGTCCCCCGGCGCGGGCGCACCTTCGAGCAGGTCGATGCTGGTGGCACCGAGCGGCTGGTCGCCGCGGCGGCCGAGGCCGGCGTCAGGCAGGTTGTCTATCTGTCCGGTGCCGGCGCCGCGCCGGACGCGCGAAGGCACTGGTTCCGCGCCAAGTGGCGCGCCGAGGAGGCGGTGCGTGCCAGCGGCCTGACCTGGACGATCATCCGGCCAACGTGGGTCTACGGCCCGCGCGACGTGTCGCTCAACCGCTTCCTGGGCTTCGCCCGACGGCTCCGTTTCGTGCCGCTGACCAACTTCGGCGGCCAGAAGCTGGCGCCGGTGTTCATCGACGACGTCGGTCGGCTGGTGGCCGATGCACTGCTCGAGCCCGCCGCCGCGAAGCAGGTCTTCGAGCTGGGCGGGCCCGAGACGTTGACGATGCGCACGGTGATCGGCCGGGCGCTGCACGCGGCGCAGCTGCGCCGGCCGATCGTGCCCGGCCCGGCACCGCTCATCAAGCTTGCCGCTGCGCCGATGAGCCTGCTGCCCGAGCCGCCGCTGACACCGGCCGCGGTCGACTTCATCAACCAGCCAGCGACCGTTGACATCGCATCGTTGCTCGAGCGGATGCCGCGGCGGCTGACGCCGCTCGACGAGGGATTGGCCTCGTACCTGAACCCCGCCGCTGGACCTGGCGAGCTGGAGATCGGAACCGGACGCGCCTACGGACGGATGCGCGACTCGTCGGCCCAGGCTGGTCAGTAGCCGGCGGCCGCCAACACCTCGAGGGCTCGATGGCGTGCGAAGTTCCACGATGGCCAGCCGGCGCTGGCGTTAGCCGCGCGCGCCACCCAGCACGGCGAGCAGGGAGTCGTCGATGCCGTATACCTCGGCCATCAGTTCGGCGCCGAGCACCTCGTCGGGCAGCCCGTCGGCCACCAGCCGGCCTTCGGATACGAGCAGCAGGCGCGGGAAATAGTGGCGCGCCAGGGCAATGTCGTGCAGCACGGCAAGCACGGTCACGCCGTCGCGCTCGGACAGGTCGGCCAGCAGCTCCATGACCGCCACCTGATGGCGCAGGTCCAGGTGCACCGTGGGCTCGTCGAGCAAAAGCAGGCGCGCTCCCTGAGCGACCGCCATCGCCAACACGACCAGCTGTCGTTCGCCCAGCGAGAGCTCGCGCACGTCACGTCCCACCAGGGACTCGACGCCCACCCGCCGCATGGCTGCGTCGACGGCAGCATGATCCGCCGGCCGCGGCCCGAGCAGCGGGTGCTCGTGCGGGATCCGGCCGAGCGCGACCAGCTCCTCGACGCGCAGCGGGAAGGCAACCGTCGTCTGGCCCGGCACCACCGCCACCTGGCGCGCCAGCCGCAGCCGGCCGATCTCTTCGACCGGTTGGCCGTTGAGCAGCACCGCGCCCAGACGCCTGCCCTCACCGCCGGTGATGGCCCTCAACAGGCTGGACTTTCCGGCCCCGTTTGGCCCGAGCAACGCCGCTCGCTCACCCGGCCGCAGGACCATGTGAACGTCGCGCAGCACCTCACGGTGGCCGTAGGCGAGGCCCACCCCGCGCAGCTCCAGCTCGATGTCGCTCATCGCGAGGTCACAGCGCGTAGCTCGCCCTGTATCGCCGCAGCAGGTACAGGAAGAACGGTGCACCGACGACCGCCGTCACGACGCCGACCGGCAGCTCGCCGGGCAGCCTGGCAAGCAGGTCGGCCGCGCCCAGGAAGGCGGCGCCGTAGATCGCCGACAGCGGCAGCAAAGTCCTGGCGTTCGGCCCGACGACGAGCCGCACCAGGTGCGGCACGACGAGTCCGACGAAGCCGATCAGCCCGCTCATCGCCACCGCCGCGGCGGTCACCAGCGTCGCGGCCCCGAGCAGCACCAGCCGCTGCCGGTTGACGTCCAGGCCCAGGTGACCGGCCGTCTCCTCGCCCAGGAGCATTGCGTTCAACACCCGCGCCCGGAGCAGGATCACGGTAGAGCCGAGAGTGATGATTGGCAGCCCGATCAGGACCTGCGGCCACGACGACAGGGCGAAGCTGCCCAGGAGGTACACGAATATCTGGCGCAGGCTGTTGCCCGAGAGGTACATGACCAGCGCCAAGGCAGCCGCCAGCAGCGCGCCGACAGCATAGCCCGTCAACAGGACCGACGTCATCGAGCCCAGGCCACCCGCCCGCGCCAGCCGGTACACAACCGCGACGGCCAGGCTGGCTCCCACGAACGCGCTGACGTTGACCAGGCCGATGCCCAGCACCACCATTTGCAGCGGCACGGTCATCGCCACTGCCGCGCCAAGCGCCGCGCCGCTGGCCGTGCCCAGAACGTAGGGATCTGCGAGTGGGTTGCGCAGTAGGCCCTGGAAGGTGGCGCCGGCCAGCGCGAGGCCCACCCCTACCGCCATCGCCGTCAGCACGCGCGGCAGGCGCAGCTCGAAGACGATCGTCTCGGTCGATGCGGGCCAGCTGACCGCCGGCCAGCCGAACAGTCGGTGCAGCAGCACGCCGACGGTGTCGGCGAGCGGGATGCCGACGCTGCCGAGAGCCACGCCCAGGGCCAGCACCAGCGCGCATAGTGCCAGGCCGGCGAACGCCAGCATGACCGGCCGACGGCGCAGCCCCTCTATCCGGCCAACACGAACGACCGGCGCGCTGACCGGCGTGCTGACACCTGCGCTCATCGGCTCACTCGGGGCAGAGCTCGAGCTGGTCGGCGGGCGGGGCGATCGCCGCTTCCGGATGGATGGCCAGCGCAAGCTCAGCGAGACCTTCAGCCAGCCGCGGGCCGGGCCGGGTCACGATCGTGTCATTGACCGGCCGGATGGCGCTTTCTGCGACCGCTGTCATCGTGCCCCAGCCGGGCCGGGCGGCCACGTCTGACGGGCACACGCCCCACTGTGCGTCGCCCACGACGATGACCTCCGGATCCAGCTCGACCAGCTCCTCGACCGCGATGGCAAAGACAGCCGGGTCACCGGTGGTGATCGGCTCGCCGCCGGCCAGCACAATCATGTCGGCGATGAAGGAGCCCGGTGCCGGCGCGTAGATCTCAGGCTCGGAGCCGATCTGGTAGAAAACCCGCCGCCGCTCAAGGGCTTCAACGGCGGTGGTGACCTCGTCGGCGCGGGCCTGCATGTCGGCCACCAGCTGCTCGGCCTCGACGGCCGTGTCGACTGCCTGCCCGATCAGGCGGATGTCGTCGAGCACGGCGCTGAAGGTGGGGGCATACAGAACCAGCACCGGGATGCCCAGCTCGCGGATGCGCTCTATGTCGGCCGGCGGTGTGAAGAAGTTGCCGCCGGCCAGGACAAGATCGGGTTCCAGCGCCACGAGCGCCTCGTGATTGACGCCGGTGAAGGCGGCTACGCCGGGTAGCTGGGTCGCCTCGGGCGGGTAGTCGTCGTAGTCGCCACGGCCCACTGTTCGGTCGCCTGCCCCCAGAGCGAAGAGGATCTCGGTCGTGGCGGGAGTGAGCGAAACGATGCGTTCCGGTCTGGCCTCGAGCGTGACCGTCGTGCCATCTTGGCCGACCAGCTCGAGTGGATAGCCTGCGACAGGGCTCTCGGCTGGCGACTCGGTGGGCCCGGCTGTCGGGCCGGCGGTCGCGGGCGCCTCGGTCGGCACCTCGCCCGAGGTGGTCCCCGGAGTGGTCGTTGGCGCGCTGGCCGGAGTTGGCAGCGGCGACTGAAGCGGCGTCCCCGTGGGCGCGGGTGCAGCCGCCTGACAGCCTGCCAACGCGATCGCCAGGACGATTCCCAGGACGGTCGCAATGGGCACGAAAAAGGCCCTGCTCGTGGTCGCCGAGGGGGCCTGTGTAGGGTGACTGCGCACGGGTGCCTTCCCTTTCTCGCGAAGGAACAGAGCACGACCGTGGTCCGGCGACCGGACTTCCAGCTGCGAGCTGGTAACCGTAGCGGGACTGTGCCGGATTCTCACCGGCTTCGCGGATCCCACGGTCCTGTCTATGAAGTTGACTGGCCGAGTCTAGCGCGGCTCGCGGATGTCGTCCGAAGGCCTCGGCCGATAAGTGGCCGCTAAGCGATGAGCCGAATGATTGCCGTCTTCGTCGTCCCCCGCCGGGAAAGACCCGCCGGAGGAGTCGGCAAGGTGAGGTCACGTGCCCCCAAGGAACATCACATTCCCCGCCCGGGTACCCGGCCCCCGGCAATACTGCTCGCTCGCCGGCTTGGACCGACGACGGTCCTCCTCCTGATGGCGGCCGTCGCTTTCGCAGTCAGCCCGTTGCCCAGCGGCGCCGGCCCTGCCGTCACCCCCGCGGACTGCCTGGTGGTGGCCAGCCCGTCGGGGGAAGAGCACGGCTTCGCGGGCACCAGCATGACGGTGGAGGCAGTGCTGAGCCGGCGCGGCGAGCAGATCGGCCGCCGGCTGGAGGTGCGCACACAGCGAGGTACGAGCATCAGCGTGGCCCTGGCCAGCGACTCCTTCGTGGGCGAACCGCGCGGCGGTCGCGTGCTGTACGCCCAGCGCAGCCCGACGGGCGGATCGGAGATCCGTGCGCTCAGCCTGGACAGCGGGTGCAACGCCCGGCTGATGGAGCTCCAGGACGTCGTCCGAAGCGTGCTCGAGTCACCGGCCGACGGGTCGCTCTTCGTCCATACGGTCGTAGGCGCTGAGCGGCACGACGGCGGAGTCACTCGGATCAATCCGGCCGCCGGCTCGGCCGAGCAGGTCGTCCCACCTTTCGTGCCGGCGGCCGACTTCGGGCGCGTCTACGCGACGCAGCTCGCCTGGGCAGCCGATGGCCAGACTCTGGCCGTGCAGTCCTGCGGTGCCGAGAGCTGCGTGACCCGCTTGCTGGCACCGGACGGCAACTTGCTCACGTACGACACTCCGCACGGCGCGTACGTTGGCCTCACCGATGACACGCTGATCGCCTTTGCGGCCGATCACGGCCGGCCGGCCGAGCTGCTCGCCATTGACCGGCGGACCGGGATCGCCCGCGTGGTCGCGGACGAGGTCTTCGAAGCCGAGCTCTCGACCGCTGGTCCGCCCAGTTTGCTGATCGAGACCCCCGCCGGCCGCCATGAGGTGCTGCCATGAAGCCGGTCTCAATCACGGCCATGGCGCTGGCCTGCCTGCTTGGTGCGGCGCAGGTCGCCCTGGCCAACCAGATCACGCCGATCAGCAGCAGGGACTGGCAGCAGGACCAACTGGTCCAGTACCGCTGGAAGGCGGACTCGGTGCCGCCCGACTGGATGCAACGCGCCATCAATGGCGCCGCTGCCGACTCGAACCGCAGCCGTCGCTCAAAGGCAGCTCGCCTGGGCCAGCGCGATGGCTCGGACAGCTGGGTGGCGTACGCGGCCGAGCTGCCGACGACGGCGGCCATCGCCTACGCATCGCGCAACGCGCCCGAGACTTTCAAGGTCTGGCTGCGCACGCACGGGCACGTCTTCGATTGGGGTGTGCTGCGCTGGTGTCAGTTCTTCGACAGCGCGCCCAACGGTTGCTTCGACGCTCGGACGGCGGCGCTGCACGAGTTCGGTCACGTCCAGGGTCTCGGTCACACTTCGGTTGGGCCGCCGGACTCGATCATGTACACGACCTCGTTGCAGAAGCCCAAGGCAGGCTACGACCAGCGCGACTTCGGCGCGTGCGACGTGGCCGCCCTGCAGACGCGCTATGAGCTGCTCACCGCCAGCACGGCCGTGAGCACGTGTCTGTCGCTGGGCACCAGCCTTTCGTTTGCGGCGTCGGCCACCAGCTTCGTGACAGGCGGGTCCGTCACCTTCACCGCCGGCCTGAAGATTGCCGACGGGGTCGCACACACCAGGCTGGCCGGCGACCCGTTGAGCGGCCGGACAGTACTGCTCCAGCGCCGGCCGGTGGGAGGGACGACCTGGACAACGCACGGACAGATGCAGACCGCGGCTGCGGAGGGCTCCTACCGCCTGGCTGTTTCCCCTGACGGGACCTATGAGTGGCGAGCGTTCTTCGCGGCGCCGGCCAACGAGGGGCTCAAGGGAAGCGGCTCGGCGGTCATCAGGGTCACTCGGCAGACAGGCTCGGGGTCCTGCCAGAGCGGCTGCGTGTCATAGGAAGGAGGCATTGATGATCGGGCGACGGGGACTCGGGTGGCTTATGCCGGTGGCTCTTGCGCTGGCGGCCAGCTGTGCCGGCTTGCCTGAAGCGGCCTCCTGGCCGCGGGTGGCGGCCGACGATGCTGAAGGGCTGCCCCCCATCGCCCGACTGCTCTTACCCGGCGCGGTGGTGGCAGGCGAGCTGGGCAGCTTTGCCTACCGCGAGGCGTACTCCGACACGCCATGGCCTGACGCGCGAGGACTCACGCCGGTGTCCGTGCCCGCCGGCCGGCCGCAGTTGACATTCGCCCTGCCGCCCGGCAACCACTTCGTGCGTTGGACGGCCACGTTCGCGGCCGCAGACGACCCGTCAGCTGAGATGCTCGTGCCGCTAGCCGACGGCAGCGGCGATGCGCGCGAACAGACTCGGGTCAACTCCCCGCCGGCGGGCGAATGGGTCGTGCAGCTCCACCTGACCTTCGCTGACTCCGACGGCGACGCGACGTACTACTGGCGGGTCGCCGTGCCCTAGGGCATCCGCTCATGGTCACCCTCATCTGGGCGCTGCCCGAGCGGGCCGCCCGCCTCTATCAGGCGGGGGCGGGCTCGCCGACCGCCAGCCGCTCGGCAGGCGGCCCGAAGAAGGAAGTCTGCGCCTCGTCGGGCAGCATCCCGCCAAGGATCTTCTGCATGGCCAGCACGTGCGCGCAGGTACGCCAGGAGTCGAAGTAATGGCAGTTGCACTGCCAGCGGTCAGCCTCGAGAGAGACGCGGTGGCTGTCGTTGTCCCCGCGGAAGGTGAGCGAGAGGCGGTCGATGCTTATGCGGTCCGTCTCGCGCGCGTAGCGGTTGGCCTTCTCGATCTTGCCGATCACGCTGGAGTGCATGGGCGTTCACCTCCGCGGGACCGCCCGCCGCGGCGGCCCCTTCCTGCCGCCCGGGACCGGCGACCGCTCGGCCGTCGGAGCCGGTACGCTGATCGGCCTAGCCTACATCAGGGTGGGCGTGGCGTCAGTCCCAAAAATGCCCGGACGGCCCCCGCCGATAGACCCAAATCGGGCTCTCAGCCGCCTGATGAGCGCCAGTCGTCATCCTCGTTCGGCTCATCGCTCATTCCTGCCTTGACGACGTCGATGGCCTCCACCGGCGTGGGGTCCACGCCATAGAGCAGAGCCAGGTACACGCTGACGTAGTCACCCAGCACGATCGCGGAGGCGGCCTGCCCGAGTCGTCCCTCGCCGGCCAGCGGCACGAGCTCGTGGGCGATGCCCGCGGCGTTCAGCAGCTGAGTCGAGATGGTCGCGCGGCGGGCATTGCGGGGGTGCTCGAGGGCGCTCGACAGCAGGATCACGTAGAGGTGGTCGCGGACGGTGTCCGGGTGCTCGTAACCGACGACGGTGTTATGCGTCGCCTCGGGCAGCTCCTCGGCCAGTGCGCCGCTCTTGGCGTTCTCGTTGAGCTGCGTCTTCCAGCGCCGAGCGACCGGGGCCAGGTACCCGCTCGCCTCGACGACCGGCAGCCGACCGACCAGGGACCAGGCCAGCTGCTTTGCTCGATTGTCATCGGTCGGCACGGATGGCTGGTTGGCCTCGATGATCGACTCGGCGGCGCGCGCCGCTGCCTCGACCTCCTCCTCGGCCAGGTCAAGCAGGCCGGCTCGCTCGAGCAGGCCGGCGAGCAGCACGAGACCGTAGCCGAGGGCGGCGCGAGGCTGCGATTCGTTCGCGTATACCAGGCTGGGCAGGCCCACCCGGCTGGCAACCTGAGCTAGCGGGCCACCCGAGCTGATCACCACCGCCGGGCAACGGCGGCTGAGCGCGGCCGAGAAGGCACTGATCGTCTCCTCCGTCGAGCCGCTGTGCGAGGCGGCCACGACGAGCGTGTCAGGCCCCACCCAGGCAGGCAGATCGTAATCGCGGACGGACACGATCGGCGCTCGCAGCCGGTCGCCGAAGATGCCCCGCACGAGATCGCCGGCAGCCGCCGATCCACCCATCCCGATCACCGCCACGGAGCGGGCCTGGCGATGTCGGTCGGGAAGCTCCAGGCCGCGGCTCAGCTGCCACGCGCTGCGCATCATCCGCGGGGTCTCCCCCACCAGCCGCAGCATGCCGCCCGGGTCGCGCCGTGCGAGCGTGGCCTGGTCGAGCGATGCGCCTGCCTCGCCGCTCACGCTACGGCCACCGGAGGTCATCGGCCGGTCACGAGGACGCCGCCTTCGCGGAGCAGCTGGTCGCGCAGCTCCGCCGAGCTGGCCTCCGCGTACACACGGACGAGCGGCTCGGTACCGCTGAAGCGGATGAGCAGCCACGAGCCGCCATCGAGCCAGAACTTGAAGCCGTCGTTGGTCGACAACGCATCCGTGCGCACGACCCGGTGGCCGGCAAAGGTCGGTGGCGCGCTTTCGAGCAGCTCGACCAGCAGGCGATCCTTGATCTGGGGATAGGCTGCCCGGTCGACATGCACGTCGTGGCGTAGGTAGAACGAGGGGCCGGCGATCTCATGGAAGCGCGCCACCGCCTCCGACACGGTCGCTGCACCACGCTCTCGCTCGCGGACGAACAGGTCGAGCAGCAACAGGTTGGCGTAGATGCCGTCACGTTCGGGCAGGTGCATGCCGAAGCCATAGCCACCCGATTCCTCGCCGCCCATCATCGCGCCGGTCTCGATCATCTTCGGGCCGACGTACTTGAAGCCGACCGGGGTTTCGTGGACGTCCACGCCGTAGTGCTGACCGAGGCGCCGGACCATCGACGTTTCGTTGACGGTGGAGACGACCGGCTCGCGCATCCCCCGATGCTCGAGCAGGTAGTACATCAGCAGGCCCATCACCTGCAGCTGGTGGATGAAGATTCCCTGCTCGTCGGCGGCGCCGGCCCGGTCGGCGTCGCCGTCCAGCAGCAGGCCGAGGTCGAAACCGCCGCCGGCCAAGATCGACAGCGCCTCGTCGATGTGTGGCCTGATCGGCTCCGGGTTGACGCCACCGAAGTACGGGTTCCGCTCCTGGTGGATCTCGACGACCTCGATACGACCTCCCGACAGCAGCCGGCTGGTCCAGCCTGCGCCCGAGCCCCACATCGGCTCGACCAGGACGCGCAGCGGTGCCTCGCGCAGGCGATCCAGTTCGAGCGAGCGGCCGAGGAACCGGGCGTAGCCCTCGAAGGGATCGAAATGCTCGACCAGGCCGGAGGTCTCGCCGTCGGTGAACGGACGCCGCGCCGGCCGGTCGGATGCGCGTGCGCGAATGGTCGACTCGAGGCTCGCCAATATGTCGGGACCAGCCGCGGCACCGGTCGAGGACTTGACCTTGAAGCCGTTGTCGAGCCACGGGTTGTGGGAGGCGGTGATGACGATGCCGCAGGCGGCACCTGTCTCGACCACCTGGTACGACACCATCTGGGTGGGGATCGCCGTGTGCGCGAACTGCACCGGGATGTCGTGCGCCAGCAGCACCTCGGCTGCAGCCATGGCGAACTGCTCGCTGGCGAAGCGCCGGTCATAGCCGACCACCACCCCCCGGCCGATGGAGCCCTCGTCAACGACGTACTGAGCCACCGCCTCGGCGCAGCGACGCACGTTCTCGTAAGTGAAGTCCTCGCCGATCCGCGCACGCCAGCCATCGGTGCCGAAGGCGATCGGTGGCATCAGGCCTCCGGTGCGCTCGGGTGCCGTCACGCTGCGCCCTCCTCGTTGTTGACTCGATCGAGCAGCGCGCCAATCGCCGGGCGGTGGCCCGACGCTGCGGGCAGCAGGGCCATTGGCTGCTCCGACCTCATCGTACTCGCCGGACCCACGGCAAGGACGAGTCGGCCCTGGTCACGCCGCACGACGAGATCGTCCTCGCCGAGGGCGACCTCGTGGCCAGCCGGCACAACCCGCGCAGTTTCTCGGTAGCCGCCGACCAGCGCGTCGACCAGCGCCACCCAGGAGCCGAGGTCGGACCAGCCCACGTCCATCGACGCCATCAGCACCCGGCCATCGGCCGCCGCTCCCTCCATCACCGCGTAGTCGATCGATATCGGCTGGACGCGTTCATAGGCGTCGGCCAGCAGCCCGGGCCGGGCCATCGCGCCCTCGATCAGCGGCAGCAGCCCGGTGTACCGGCCCAGGGCCGCTCGAATGGCTGCGCGGGTCCAGAGAAAGATGCCAGCGTTCCAGGCAATGCCGGGCTGACGGACGAGGTCGCCCGCGCGAGCGGCGTTCGGTTTCTCCTCGAAGGCCTTGAGGACGTGCCCGCCGGCGCTGCTACCACCGCGCTCAAGGTCCGGCACGAGGTAGCCGTAGTCAGTCGCCGGACGGCTGGGCTTAACGCCGAGCGTGACGAGCGGGGCCTCCACGCCGAGCGCGCCTCTGGCCAGCTCGTCATGCGCTCGGCGCAGCACCGCTCGGTAGGCCGGCTCATCGTCGATCGTGTGGTCGGCCGGCACGACCAGCATGACCTCGTCATCCGGCCGCTCTATGGCCAGCGCGGCCAGGGCGATCGCCGGCGCGGTGTTTCGACCACTGGGTTCGGCCAGAACGCGCGCCGAGGGCAGCTGCTCGTGGACCAGGCCGGCATAGCGCTGATCCGTTACGACGGTCAGGTCGACTGCGCTCATGCCCAGCTCTGAGCCGTCCAGCAGCCGGTCGGCCGTGCGTTGCAGCAGGCTCCGCTTACCCAGCAGCGGCAGGAAGGGCTTTGGCCTGGCGGGGGTGCTGAGCGGCCACAGCCTGGTTCCGCCACCGCCAGCCATGATCACGGCGTACATCGGAACCGATCCTGCGTTCCGCGATCCGCCGGACGGTGCGCCGCGCTCAGCCCGCCGCGCCTACAGGTTCGGGCATCTTGACCCCGGCGTCGGCGGCCAGCGCCTCGGCCATGTCCGTTCGCTCCCACGGCAGGTCCAGATCGGGTCGCCCGAAGTGGCCGTAGGCGGCCGTCTGGCGGTAGATCGGTCGGCGCAGGTCGAGCGCCTCGATGATGGCGCTCGGCCGCAGGTCGAAATGTTGCTCGACCAGGCCGAGGATCCGCTCATCGTCAATCCGACCAGTGCCGAAGGTCTCGATCGAGAGGCTGATCGGCCGAGCGATGCCGATGGCGTAGCTGAGCTCGATCTCGAAACGATCGGCGAGGCCGGCCGCGACGACATTCTTGGCCACCCAGCGGGCGGCGTAGGCGGCCGACCGGTCCACCTTCGAGGGATCCTTGCCTGAAAACGCCCCGCCGCCGTGGCGGGCCATCCCGCCGTAAGTGTCGACGATGATCTTGCGCCCGGTCAGGCCCGCATCGCCCATCGGCCCGCCGATCACGAAGCGGCCGGTCGGATTGATGTGGACCTTCGGATCGACCTTGCGCAACTCAGCCGGGACGACCTGCTTGATGACCATCTCGACGAGATCGTCACGCAACCGCTCGTTGCTCACGTCGTCGTCGTGCTGGGCGGCGATGACCACGGTCCTCACGGCAACCGGGCGGCCCTCGTTGTATTCGACGGTCACCTGCGTCTTGCCGTCAGGACGCAGGTAGTCGACCAGCTCCTGCTTGCGCACCTCGGCCAGGCGGCGCGATAGACGGTGGGCCAGCGCGATCGGCAGCGGCATCAGCTCCGGCGTCTCCCGGCAGGCGAAGCCGAACATCATGCCCTGGTCGCCAGCGCCCTGGTCGTGGGTGTCGCCCTTGCCGCGCGTCTCGAGGGCCTCGTCCACTCCCCGCTTGATGTCAGGGGACTGCTCGTGGATCGAGACCAGCGTGCCGCAGGTGCGGTAATCGAAGCCGAAGCGCGCGTCGGTGTAACCGATGCCGCGGACGGTCTCGCGCATGACCTCCTGGAAGTCAACGTAGGTGTCGGTGGTGATCTCGCCGAGGACGATCACCGTGCCGGTGGTCGTCGCGGTCTCGCAGGCCACCCGGGCCTGCGGATCGTCGCGCAGGATGGCATCCAGGATCGCGTCGCTGATCTGGTCGCACATCTTGTCCGGGTGGCCCTCGGTCACCGACTCGGACGTGAACAGGTACTGGGGCGCGCTCATGATGCTGGTCATCGGTTCGTTCTCCTTGGCCGGCCGGGCCGCCCGCTCAGGTTCCCTCCTGCCACGAGGTCGAGTACTTGACCTGCTCGTCGGTCATCTCGTCGATGGTCACGCCCAGCGCTGCAAGCTTGAGGCGGGCAACCTCCCGATCGATCTCGGCCGGCACGGTGTAGACCTGCGCGCTCATCTGCTGGTGGTTTTTCAGGACGTGCTCGGCGGCGAGGGCCTGATTGGCGAAGCTCATGTCCATGACCGACGCGGGATGGCCCTCGGCGGCGGCCAGGTTGACGAGCCTGCCCTCGCCCAGGACATACAGGCGTCGATCGCCCAGGTCGTACTCCTCGACGTCCCGACGCATCTCGCGCACGCGGCCGCCGGCCAGCTCCCGCAGCGTGGGCAGGTCGAGCTCGTCGTCGAAGTGGCCGCTGTTGGCCATCATCGCGCCATCGCGCATGCGCTCGAAGTGCTCGCTGCGGAAGATGTGGTAGTTGCCGGTGGCAGTGATGAAGATGTCGCCCCAGCCGGCTGCGTCGAGCGAGGACATGACCTCGTACCCGTCCATCAGCGCCTCGATGGCCCGGATGGGATCCACCTCGACGATTGCCACCAGCGATCCCATCCCCCGGAAGCGTGAGGCGATACCGCGGCCGACCCAGCCGTAGCCGGCGACGACCACCCGCCGGCCGGCGAGCAGCACGTTGGTCGCGCGAAGGATTCCGTCGACGGTCGACTGGCCGGTGCCGTATCGGTTGTCGAAGAAGTGCTTGGTCATCGCCTCGTTGACGGCCATCACCGGGTAGGCCAGCGCTCCATCGGCGGCCATCGCGCGCAGTCTGATGACACCCGTGGTCGTCTCTTCCGTACCGGCGATGACGCCGCCAAGGCGGTCCCGGCGGTCGCGGTGGAGCAGCGACACGAGATCACAGCCGTCGTCCATCGTCACCTGAGGCTCGCTGTCAACGACGGCATTCAGGTGGCGGTAGTAGCCGTCGCGGTCGACGCCGCGTCGGGCGAAGGTCGAGATACCGTGCTCGGCCACCAGCGCCGCGGCGACGTCGTCCTGGGTGGACAGCGGGTTCGAGGCACACAGCGCAATCCGGGCACCGCCGGCGGCCAGGGTCAGCATCAGGTTGGCAGTCTCGGTCGTGACGTGCAGGCACGCGCCGACACGCAGCCCCTCCAGCGGCCGCTCGGCCTCGAAGCGCTCGCGGATCTGGCGCAGGACGGGCATCTCGCGCTCGGCCCACTCGATTCTGCGCTGCCCCTCCTGGGCGAGGTCGAGGCTGGTCACGTCGTGGGCGGGCAGGCTGGCGGTCTGGGTCGGGGCGGTCACGGGGGCTCCTGGTCGCGGGTCGTTGATGGGCAGGTGGTCGGGCCGGGGGCCTGATCAGCTGGGCTGTCGGCCGACGAGCGCACGGCGCAGCGCGTTGACGATGCTATCCCATGCGCTGTTGCGCCGACGGGAAAGGCGCTCCTCGAAGCGATTGTGTTCGCGATAGCCGAGGGCGGTGTAGGCGGCGATCGCTGCCGGATTGTCCGAGCGGACGTTCAGCACGACCTCGTCGCAGGTACGCAGCAGCTCCTGCGTCACGGCGCTGGTGGTCAGCTTGGCGAAGCCGCGTGCGCGGTAGTCGGGATGGGTCATGACATTACCCACCGCGGCGAGACGAGCCTCCGGGCTGATCACGTGCGTCCCCGCCGCGGCCACCAGGCGGCCGCCGTCGCGGATCCCGTAATAGACCCCGGATGAGATCGAAGCGGCGGGCAGCCACGACGTGAAGCCATAGCCATAGAGCCGGTTCAGGTCGCCAATCTCGACCGGCAGGAGGCGCATGGCCACGCCCGAGTAGGGCCGGAACGAAGTACGGTCGACCCACATCCGCAGCATCGGTGGGCCCGGATCGATGCGATACACCTGCTCGATCGCCGGCAGGTGCTCGGCGTCGGCAGCCAGATAGGCCAGCCGCGGCCGGATGACCTGACGCAGGACCTCGCTGATACCGGCCGCTTCACCCATCACGAACAACGGCTGGGGTGTCAGGCCCGTGTACTCCAGCACGACTGCGATCGTCTCGCCGGCGCGGGTGGCCACTCCCCAGCGAGTCCGCCCGAACTCGCGCGCATCCAAATCGCAGATGGCGTAGGCGGCGCGCAGGCGGTCGCGTTCCAGGAAGGCGCGGAGCAGCGCCCGATCCCGCGTCGGCGCCACGACGATGCCCGACTCGACGACCTTGACGCTGCCCTGGCGGGCGAGGCTCGCCATCAGCCGGCCACGTCAGCGCCGCTGGCGGCTGTCCCCAGGCGCGACGCGCGCACGCTGGCCGCGTCGTGCAGCGCCACGTGGAGGGGAGCGGTCAGGGGGCCCTCATCGGTGAGCAGGGCATCCAGCAGCTCGGCCGGCACGACGTCAAGTGCCGGGTCGATCCGCGGTCCGGCGCCCGGGTTGGGGGCTGGCAGGCGGAGCTCCGTCGGCACCTGGGCACCGGTGCCCATGACCGGGTCGAAGAGGGTCAGCGGCGCAGACGCCACGACCGGGATTCCCGCCGCGCGGCACATCCGAGCGACAACCAGCGAGCCGAGAGGCGCCACCACGTCACCATTGCCGGCGACTGCCTCCGCTCGCAGCATGACCACGTCGACGCGACGGTGATGGAGCAGCCAGCCCAGCGCCGTGTCCGGGACGAGCGTGTGCGCTATTTCGAGCTGGGCAAGCTGCCACGCCGCGCGACGACCTTCGAGCAACGGTGCTCCCTCTGTGACCCAGCAATGACTGGGCAGGCCAACACCGGCAAGGCCCTGCAGGACGGCCACGCCCGGGCCGATCTGACCGCCGGTGAGGGGTCCCTGATCGCCATGCATCAGCACACCCATCAGGCGTCCCTGGTCGGCGGCTGCCTGAGCCGCGTCGCGCATCGCCTCCGCTCCGAGCTGTCCCAGGCGGGCATGCTCGGCCGCCGCCTCGGCGGCGATCCGGTCGGCCTCATCGAGCACTGCCATCGGCACTGAGACGGGGTCCGCCAGCTCGGCGACGGCCGCTCGGGCAAGCACGCGCTCGAGCGCGACGGTCAGCGAACGGTTTGTCGGTCGGGCGGCACGCAGCGTGTCGGCAGCACCGACCAGCGCCTGCTGGCGAGCGTAGGCCGTTCGCTCGGGATTGCGGGCGAGCACTGCCGCAAGGGTGTAGGCGACGAGCTGACCCAGTACGGGTCCGCCACTGACAAGCCCGCGGCGTATGGCACTGGCAACCTCGCTGGCTGCGGCACACTCGAGCACCGCTGCGCGCGCGGGCAGCTGCGTCTGGTCGAGGATCTCGATGGTCGTGCCGGCGAAGCGATACGGGCTGCGGTACGCAGTCGCGCCATGGGCGGCGACCGGCGTGCTGCGCTCAGGCGCGTCGCTCGGCGTTCTGACCCGGCTCGGATCCTCCTCGCCACCGACCAGGTCCCCAATCGCCTCCTGGCTGCTCCGGCGCAACGCCTCCACGCCGGCCAGCACGTTGCCCGCACTGCTCACCGTCTGGCGCCCGAACACTCGGAAGAACTGGCGCCGGGAGGCGCGCTCCCCCTCGGCAGCTCCATCGCCGGCGTTGGAACGGTCGCCGTCCGCCGTCATTGGTCAGTACTGGATGACGCTGTGAACCTTCTGGTCGCGGAGCCGCTCGCGCCCCTTGAGGAAGAGCAGCTCGACCAGGAACGAGAGCCCGACCACCTCTGCCTTCAGCATCTCCACCAACTCGATGGTGCCGAGCACTGTGCCGCCCGTGGCAAGAAGGTCGTCGACGACGAGCACCTTCTGGCCCGGAGCCAGCGCGTCGCGATGGACCTCCAGCGTGTTGGTGCCGTACTCGAGCGCATACTCGACGCTGACCGTCTCGGCAGGCAGCTTGCCCAGCTTGCGCACGGGCACAAAGCCCGCGTTCAGCCGGACCGCCATTGGCGCGCTGAAGATGAACCCGCGCGACTCCATCCCGACCACCACGTCTACCTGCGTGTCGCGGTAGGGCTCGAGCATCAGGTCGATTGCCTCGGAGAAGGCACCGGCATCCTTGATCATCGTGGTGATGTCGTAGAAAAGGATGCCCGGCTTGGGAAAGTCAGGGATCTCGCGGATCAGCGCGCGAAGGTCATCGGCGGGCACGGAAGGGGCTACCTCGGGCTGGTCTGGAGGTTCATCTGGGCCGGCAAAGTCTACCGCAGGGCTGCCAACGACCCGAGACGTCGGGGGGCGGACCGTGCGCGCTATGCAGCGCGGCTCAACCGTTCCACCACAGCCCGGGTCGTTGCCCAGGCGGCATCGCCATCACCCGGCAGGCGCACCCTCATCTGGTTGGATCCGTAGCTGATGCCGCCGGCGGGCACGCCGGGGAGCCGGTCGTCCATCGACATGGGAGCCATCCGACGGGCGGTCTCGGCGCGCGACCAGTCCGGCCCGAAGCGCACGACCAGCTCCCTCCCCTCGCGCGCCAGGGAGGCGATACCGGCGGCGTCCGCCGCGATGCGCAAACGGGCCACCTCCAGCAGGCGATCGACCGGCGGCGGCAGGGGGCCGAAGCGGTCGACCATCTCGGCGGCGACGGCCGCGACCTCGCCCTCGGTCGCCGCGCGGCCCAACCGGCGGTACAGCTCCAGCTTCTGCGGCTCGTGCTGGACGTAGTCGTCGGGCAGGTAAGCGTCGATCGGCAGGTCAACCACCGCCTGGGCGCGCTGCACCGGCGCCGGGCGCCCCTCGGCGGTCGCGCGTTCGACCTCGACCGCCTCGGCCAGCATGCGGGTGTACATGTCGAAGCCGACCGCGGCCATGTGGCCATGCTGCTCGGCGCCCAGGATGTTGCCCGCACCCCGGATCTCGAGATCGGACAGCGCGATCTGGAAGCCGGCACCGAGCTCCGATGCGTTGAAGATCGCCTGCAGGCGCTTGCGGGCGACGTCAGACAGCTGGCCACGACGGCGGTAGAGAAGGTACGCGTACGCCCGGCGGCTGCTTCGGCCGACTCGGCCCCGCAGCTGGTAGAGCTGGGCCAGGCCGAGCGTGTCGGCACGGTCGATGATGATGGTGTTGGCATTGGGGATGTCCAGCCCCGACTCGATGATCGTCGTGCAAACCAGGACGTCGAACTCACCGCGGGCGAAGGCCAGCATCGCTCGCTCGAGCGCTCCCTCCGCCATCTGGCCGTGAGCGACCGCCACGCGCGCCGCCGGCAGCATTCGCCGCAGCTGCTCGGCCTGGGCCTCGATCGTCTCGACGCGGTTGTGGACGAAGAAGACCTGCCCGCCGCGATCGAGCTCGCGCAGGATCGCATCCCGTACCAGCCCCGCCGAGGCCTCGGCGACCCTTGTCTGGATCGGCAGGCGGTCCTCGGGCGGGGTCTCGATGACGCTCATGTCGCGCACTCCCGCCAGGGCCAGGTTCAACGTGCGGGGGATTGGCGTGGCCGACAGCGTCAGCACGTGAACCTCCGTGCGCAGCTGCTTCAGCCGCTCCTTGTGGGCCACGCCGAAGCGCTGCTCCTCATCGACCACGATCAGGCCGAGGTCCTTGAAGCGCACGTCTCTCGATAGCAGCCGGTGGGTACCGATGACCAGGTCGACCGACCCGGCGGCGAGCCCGGCCAGGGTCTCGCGCTGCTCGGCCATCGGCACGAAACGACTGAGCGTCCGGATGGTGATCGGATAGGCCGCCAGCCGCTGGCGGAAGGTCTCGTAGTGCTGGGCCGCCAGCACGGTCGTGGGGACCAGCACCGCCACCTGCAGCCCCTCCTGGATCGCCTTGAAACAGGCGCGCAGCGCGACCTCGGTCTTGCCGTAGCCGACGTCGCCCACGACCAGTCGGTCCATCGGTCGACCACGCTCGAGGTCGGCCTTGACCTCGAGCACCGAGCGCAGCTGGTCGACCGTCTCCTCGTAGGGAAAGGCGGCCTCCATCTCTGACTGCCAGGGAGTGTCGGCGCCGATCCGCGGTCCGTGCGCGTCCGCGCGCGAGGCGTACAGGGCGAGCAGCTCGCGGGCCAGGTCTTCGACCGCCCGCCTGACACGCGTCTTCATCCGCTGCCACTCACCGCCGCCGAGGCGGGACAGCTGTGGGCTCTCGCCGCCGGCGTAGCGCGAGATGCGCTCGATCTGCTCGACGGGCACCCAGATGCGGCCACCCTCGGCGAAGTGGAGCTCGATGAAGTCCCGCTCCTCGACTCCTTCGTCTCCGACCGATCGCCGCGTCAGTCCGGCGTAGCGCGCCACACCGTGATCGATGTGCACCACCATGTCCCCGGGCTGCAGCCGCTCGAGCAGATCGCCCGGGGTCGCACGACGATGGACACGTGGGCGCCGGACCCGGACTGTCCCGAAGAGCTCGCGATCGGTCACTACGACGAGTCCGTCCGGGCCACCGGAGAACCCGCCGTTCAGGCTGCGGTCAACCAGCGCGACACCACCCTCCGGCGGCGACTCGCTCAACCGGCTGACCGGGGCAGCCATCACGTCGCCCTCGGCCAGGATCTCGGCCAGCCGAGCCGACTGGTCCGACGTCAGCACGACCCGCAGCCCTTCTGCCTGCCACCGTCGCACTGCCTCCGCCAGGTCAGTCAGGACCGCCGGCGGCATCGAGGGCTCACGCCAGCCAAACGGGTTGCCGCCGACCGGCGCGCCCGGGACGTCGCTCTCCCAGCTCAGCTCGAGCGTGCGCCATTCCGCCAGCCGCCGCTTCCATTGGCGCCGCTCGGGGAAGGGTGCCGGCCATCCCTTGGGCAGCTCGCCGGCGCGCTCCAGCTCGGCGCGTCGCTCGTCGGCCTGCGACCAGAGGAAGTCGGCCGCTGCGGCGACGTCTGCCGGCTCATCGAGCAGCACGATCTCGTCGCCGAGATGGTCCAGCGCGCTGGCTGGAGCGAGCAGCCCGGCCCAGACCTCGAGCGCGTCAGTCGGCTGTCCCTGCTCGAGCCGGTCCAGGTCGATGGCAAGCTGCTCGGGCAGCCGCGCGGCGAGCCGGCCGAGCCGTTCACGCAACGAGCCTCCCGAACTGTCCACCCCTGCCGGCAGCAGGAACTCGCTTGCCGGCAGCAGTCGCAGCGACTCGACCGTGCCGACAGTGCGCTGGTCGGTGGGGTCAAAGGCGCGCAGCGACTCGATCTCGTCGCCGAACCACTCGGCGCGCACGGGCAGGCTGTGTCCGGCGGGAAAGACGTCGACGATGCCGCCACGCCGCGCGATCTCGCCGCGCCCACCCACCTCGGGCAGGGACTCGTAGCCGAGTGCCGCAAGCTCGCGCAGCACGCGCGCCTGAGCGATGCGCTGGCCGACGTGCAGCTCGATCGGCTGCTCGGGCAGGTCGGCCGGGGGGAGGGTTCGCTGGAACAGGGCCTGCACGCTGGCCACCAGCACACGAGGCACTCCCGAACGCCAGGCAGCCAGTGCCGCCACCCGCGCCGCGCTCTCATCGCGGACCAGCTCCGAGCGCTCGAGAGCAAGCGCTGTGCGCGGCTCCAGCGTGACCACCGACGCCGGATCACCGAGCCAGGCGAGCAGTTCCTCCGCCACGCGGTCGGCGACCTCCGCGTCACGCGCAACCCAGACCAGCCGCTCACCGGTCGCAGCCAGCAGGCCGGCAGCCAGAAACGACTTGGCGCCGTGCGGCATCTCCGCGTAGGCAACGTGGCGCAGGCCGCTGTGGCGGGGATCGCGGCCCCGTGCGAGCCGTTCAGCGAGGTCGCGCAGGCTGCCGGTCGAGCCGAGCAGCGTTGCCAGCACCGAGAGGTCGGGCGTGCGTGCGCGCCCTGCCGCGGCGCCGGAAGACTGGCTCCACCGGACGGCATCCCGGCCTCCGCGCATACGGACGGCCTGCTCGGCGATCCGCCGGTCGCGTGTCGTTCGGCCGCGAGGCCTGAGCGTTTCCTGCGCCATCAGCCCTCCGGTCGGCCAAGCAGCTTGCGCCAGCCCGTCCGACGCCGGACTATGCCGTGCTCGTCGGGTTGCGGCGGTTGTTGCTCATCGCCCGTGTCGCGGGCCGCTGGCTCGCCGGCGCGCGCATCGGCCCCTGGTCGGTCATCGGGGCGCAGCGCAGCCGGCGGCTGCCACGCGTTCCACCGATTGGCGGCTGTGGAGATACCGGATCTGGCCCACTCCTCGACCGCGTCAGCGGCCGCCTCGAGGACCTGCTCGAGGAGCGTCTCCTCGGACGGATCGAATCGGCTCAGCACGTGATCGCGCGCGGCGCGCGCCATGCCGCCGTCGCCATCGCGGACCGGGGCGCCGATGCCGACGCGCAGCCGAGCAAACTTCTCGCTGCCCATCTCGGCGACGATCGAGCGGAGGCCGTTGTGGCTGCCGGCGCTGCCGCGCTCCCGCAACCGCAGGCGCCCGAGCGGCAGGGCGAAGTCGTCGACGACGACCAAAACGTCGTCCAGCGGCGCCCGCTGCCGGGCGAGCACCTTGCGCACGGCCACGCCGGACAGGTTCATGTACGTGGTTGGCTTGACGAGCATCAGGTCCAGCCCGCCGTAGCGTCCGTGCACGCTCGCCGCCGCGTCCCGCGCACGCGCATGGCCCGTCCAGCCGGCGCGCTCGGCCAGCCGGTCGAGCACCATCCAGCCCACGTTGTGACGGGTCCTGTCGTATTGCTGGCCCGGGTTGCCGAGGCCGATGACGATCTTCATTGCGGTGCGTCGCTCGCGGCAGGCATGCCGATCGGCCACTCCCCCGCCTGGGTGGGGAGTGGCGCTCGGCCTGATGGTAGAACGTCAGCCGAAGAAGCTAGCGCCGGGTGCCCCGAACGCTCCCGACGAGCCTCTGCTCGTGGTCGGCGGCGACGACCATGCACTCGAAGCTGCGCACCCCGGCAGACCACTGGGCTTCCACCGGGTAGGTATAGGTCAGCTCGAGCGTCGACAGCTCGAAGTCGGTCCCAACGTAGTTCGCAAACCTCTCGCGGCAACCCTCCTCCGAGTAGCGGGCCAGCTCCGCCTCGCCGGGATAGGCCCCGTCGCCCGTGCGGTCGAAGCGCCCGATGAGCTCGGCGTCGTGAGGCTCAGCGCAATCGACGACCAGCACGCCGAGGATCAGCGCGAGCTGGGAGCCGGTCGACTCGGCGCCGCCGCCGGCAGCTGTCATCCCATTGAAGCATTGGCCGACGGCCACCTCGGCGATCGGCGTTCGGCCAACGAGCGCGTTGCCCACGCCGCTGGCCAGCATGACCAGGAACGCACCGATCGCCACAACCAGGAGGCCGACCAGGAGTGCGATCAAAAGGATCGGCAGCCGGCTGCTGCCCCCTCCGCGTGCGGGCGGTTGCCACGCGTGGTCGGGCGGGGTCCAGGGCTCATGCGGCGGCGGCTGCGAGCTCACCGGCGGATTATCGCCCTGCCGCGCGGGTGCGACCAGGCAAGGTTGGGCCCGCAGCAGCAAGAATCCGCCTTTCCATGGCCCGCATGTCCGCCTCGTCGGCGGCTTCGGCATGGTCCCATCCACACAGGTGCAGCGTGCCGTGGACGACGAGCAGTGCAACCTCCTCGGCGACAGACCAGCGGACGTCGCCGGTCTGCCCGCCGCGGCCCTCGTGCGCCTGCGCGGCCGCGCGTTCGACCGACACGACGATATCGCCGAGATGTGGGCGGCGACCGGGTGGAAGCGTGAAATCTGCCGACGCGGCAGCGACCGGGCCGTCGCGACCAAACGCCTCAGCTGGCAGCAACGGGAACGAGAGCACGTCCGTCGGGCCCCGCTTGCCCATGTGCTCGGCGTTCAGTGCCGCCAGCTCGCGATCGTCGCTCATGAGCAGCCCGAGGCTTGCAGGCCGGGGCGCGAGGGCCGCGTCAAGGGCGACCGCGGCCAGGCGGGCGAGCGCGGCCATCGGCAGCGGCACCGACACCGCCGGGCGCACGCTCAGATCGACACGCCACGGCTTCAGATACAGCGAGCGAAAGCTCAGGCGCCGGTCCCCGTGTTCGCCGCCCGGCGCGTCTCGAGCTCGACGATCTTGTTCTGCGGGTACTCGATACGGCGGTGATACATGCCGAGTAGCTGGGCGATGAACGCCTCGCGGATCTGCTCGAGGTCACGCAGCGTCAGGTCGCACTCGTCGAACTGGCCGTCCTCGAGGCGCTCCCGGATGATCCGTTCGACCATCGCTCGGATGGCCGGCTCCTCCTGCGAGGTCAGGGAGCGAACGGACGCCTCGACTCCGTCGGCCAGCATCAGGATCGCCGCCTCGCGTGACTGAGGCTTGGGTCCCGCGTGGCGGAAGCGCGATGCCTCCACGGCGGCCGCCGCAGCCACGGCCTGGGGAGTTCCGGGCCGGGCACCGGCCTCCTCGATCGCGCGATCACGGGCACGGGCATGGAAATAGCTCATCAGCGCTGTGCCGTGGTGCTGCGGGATGAAGGCGATGACTGCTTTCGGCAGCCGGTACTGGTAGGCCAGGTCGATGCCGTCCCCCACATGCGACTTGAGCAGGGTTACCGACTGCTCGGGGGTCAACGTGTCGTGCACGTTCTCGCCGGTCGCCTGGTTCTCGATGAAGGCCATCGGGTTGGCCAGCTTGCCGATGTCGTGGTAGTAGGCGGCAACGCGCGCCAGCAGGGGATCAGCACCGATCGCCTCGGCCGCACGCTCCGCCAGGTTGCCGACCATCAACGAGTGGTGATAGGTGCCCGGGGTCTCCAGGAGCAACCGCCTGAGCAACGGCTGGGATGGGTTGGCCAGCTCCAGAAGCTGGAACGAGGTGGTGATGCCGAACAGGTTGCCCAGCACCGCGAAGGACCCGACTGCCAGCAGCGCGGACATGCCGGCGGCAGTCATGCCCGCGAGCAGCAGCTGAAGCAGCCCCGTCAGGTCGCGTTCGCCCAGCAGGGTGAACATCGACACAACGATGACGTTGACCACGGCGATGGCCAGTGCCGCCTGCAGGAAGTTCGACAACCGCTCTCCGCGTCGCACCAGGATGATGCCGGCCAGTCCGCCGAGGAATGTGTAAGCCGCGAACTCGACCGTCCCGACGATGGCTCCCGCCACCAGCGACATGATCGCCAGCACGATCAGTGCCGCCCCGCTGTCGAGCAGAACCGCCAGCAGGAGCGCGATCGCGGCCGTCGGCACGAAGTACGGCAGCAGCGAGCGATCACCGGTCACCTTCAGGGCGATCGCGGCGGCGAGCACGGCCAGGGAGACCAGCAGAAGGGCGCTGTTACGGTGCCAGATCGTGGGGCGGAAGCGCCACAGCCAGAGCAGCAGCAGGCTCGCCAGCAACAGCGCCAGCAGCCCCCAGCCGGCAGCGCGGGACGGGTCTGGGCGCGGGTCCAGCAGGCCGAATACGTCGAGCCGCTCGCGCAGCAGCGGATCGAGCCGCTGGCCACGCTGGACGAGGATCTCACCCACCCGGAACTCGTAGACGACCGGCTCGACCTGGGCGGCGGCAGAGTCACGGGCGGTCTCGGTCGCAGCGGGGTCGTAGGTCGAGTTGGCCACCAGCAGCGGGGCGACGATCTCGGCCGCCAGCGCGCGCTGGTCGCTGGGCAGGCTGTCGTCGATGCTCATGCCCAGTGCCAGGCGGGCATCGGCCAGCAGGGTGTCGCGTACCTCCACCCGTTGACGGGCATCGAGCGCTCGCTCCATCTCGGCACGGAGCACCAGCCACTCGTTGCGCTCGAGCGAGGCCAGCGTAGTGCGCGACGCCATCGACAGGCGTGGGACGGCGTTGCGCAACGCGACCGCCCGCGCCTCGGGCGTGAGCACTGCGGCAAAGGCCGCGTCGACGGACGCGATGGTCGACTGCAGCTCGGCCAGCTGGGCCTCGGCGGTCTGGCGTCCGCGCTCGGGCGTGTAGTCGTACTGCGGCGCGACCTGGGCGCGGGCCTGGTCCTGCCGGCGCTGGGTCTCCTCCGCGCTCTCGTAGCGGCCGGTGTACGGGGCGCGAATGTCGACCGTGGCGACGTTGTCGACCACGGCTCCGCTGCCGAGCAGGGGTCCGGGCAGGGCATCGACCGCCAGCACCGCGCCGAGGGAGAGGGCGAAGATGATCGTGACGACCGCCAGGCGGACCGCGTCGCGCTGGGTGAAGGCGGCGCGCAGGCGCCCGGAGCGTGCCAGCATCAGTGACCGTGCTTGGCCAGGTCTCGGCGGGCCAGCTGGCGGGCAACCGCCTCGCTGATCTGCTTGCCCTGCGCCCGGCCGCGGACGCGTGGCATCAGCACCGCCATCACCCGGCCCATGTCTCGGGGCGAGGTGGCGCCGGACTCGTCGATAGCCGCGGCGACCATGGCATCGAGCTCCTCGCCCGATAGCTGCTGGGGCAGGTATGCCGCAATGATGTCCAGCTTGGCCTGCTCCTGGCTGACATCCTCGGCCCGGCCGGCGCCATGCAGCGCTTCGATAGTCTCGCGACGCGCCTTCACCTCCCGCATGAGCACCCCGACGACTTCGTCGTCCGAGAGTTCCCGGCGGGCCTGCTTCTGGTTGTTGTAGACCGCAGCAACGGCCATCCGCAGGCTGTCACGGCGCAGGTCGTCACGCTCGCGCATCGCGCGAGTCAGGTCTTCTTGCAGTCGTTGAGCGAGAGTCACCGGAGCAGTTCCTCGGGCGGGCCGCCGCCCTGAGCAGCCTGGCGGAACCTTGTCCGCCGGACCGCTACTCGGAACGGGCAGCCTTCTTGCGCTTCGCTTCCTTGCGCTTGCGCTTCACGCTGGGCTTCTCATAGTGCTCGCGTCGGCGAGCCTCCGCGAGGATGCCGCTCTGCTGGATCTTCTTGTTGAAGCGACGCAGCGCGCTCTCGAAGGTCTCGTTTTCGCCTACGCGGACTTCAGCCAATCCGGAATCACCTCCCGCCGGCAGACTCGACCGATCCCCGTCCCCGGGGCCGGTCACCGGAGCAGGAGCGCGCGAAGCTCGGCGCTGGGCCGGACGCGCAAAGGCGGCCGCAGTCTACCGTTTGGGCCTCTACCGGGTCAAATGGCGCTTCGACTGGGTGGGCCTCAGTACACTGATCCGATGGAGCAGCCAGACCCGCGGACCTTTGATTCGCTGCTCGACCTGCTGGACGACGCCGCCCGGCGCTGGCCGGGTCGCCGGCAGCTGGCGCTGCGCACCGACGACGGCATCGAGCTGCCGTGGAGCGCCGAGGAGTTGCGCCGTCGGGCGCGCCTGGCTGCCTGGCGAATGCGCGCGCTGGGCCTACAACCGGGCGATCGACTGCTGACCTGGAGCCCGTCGACGCCGGCTCTGCCGGCGGTCTACTTCGGCGCCATGTACGCCGGCGTAGTGATCGTCCCACTGGACCTGCGCATGGCGCCCGAGGTGCTGCGCCGCATCGCCGATTCATCCGGCGCCCGCTGGTTGGCCATCGGCACTGGCTTCGACGCACCCGACGCCGAGGAAGGTGGCCTGGCCCATCTCGATATCCGGACGGTCGAGTCCTTCTCTGCCGACCCGCCCCACCAGAGCGCTCGCGGAGGGGACGAGGGCGGCATTGACGAGGCGTTTCCCGAAGACTGGGAGGCGCAGCTGGAGACCTGGCAGCGACCCTCGCGCGAGACGCTATTCGAGGTCATCTACACCTCGGGCACGACCGGCATGCCCAAGGGCGTGATGCTGAAGCACGGCACGATCCTCTCGACCCTCGAGGCGATCGCCAAGATCCTTCCCCAGCGTCACCACAGGACCGTCTCGCTGCTGCCCGCCTCGCATCTCTTCGACCAGGCGCCGGTCCTCTTCTACGGCACCATGATCGGGGCGGACATCCTGTACCTCCGATCGCGTACGCCACGGGTCATCTTCGAGGCGCTCCAAGAGCACCGGGTGACGACGATGGTGGTCGTACCGCAACTGCTCCAGCTGTTCTGGAACGGCATCGAGCGCGAGGTCAAGAAGCAGGGCCAGGAGCGCCGCTTCGAGCTCGCCCTGAAGGCGGCACGCTTCTTACCTTATCGGCTGCGGCGACTCCTCTTCCGACGGATCCACCAGCGGCTCGGCGGGCACCTGCGGCTGTTCGTCTCGGCGGCGGCCTTTCTGCCGCCCCCGCTGCAGGAGTCGTGGGAGCGCCTCGGCGTGGTCGTGCTGCAGGGCTATGGCGCCACCGAGTGCGGACCTGCCGCCGCCACCCGTGAGAACGACCATCCGACCGGCACGGTGGGCAAGCCCACGCCGCCGGTCGAGGTCCGCCTGGCCGACGGGACAAATGAAATCTTGGTGGGCGGCCCGACGCTCTTCTCGGGCTACTGGCAGGACCCCGCGGCGACGGCCGCGGTGCTGAAAGATGGCTGGTACCACACCGGCGACGTGGGCCGCTTCGACAAGCGCGGCAACCTGGTCCTGATGGGCCGGACCAAGAACATCATCGTCCTGCCCAACGGGCTGAACGTCTACCCGGAGGACATCGAGAACGTGCTCCAAGAAGTCGGGCTGGCACAGGCGGTTGTGCTCGAGACACGGCCCGGCCGAATAGAGGCGGTCGTGCTGTCGCCTGACGCCCCTCCCGTCATCACGCCCAATAACCCGCCGCCCAAGCCGCCCGAGAGCGAGGAAGAGCAACGCGAGCTGCACGCTCGGATCGAGGGGCTGGTCAGGCAGGCCAACGCCCGGCTGGGCCAGCACCAGCGCATCGACGGCTGGCGGCTCTGGCCGGAGACGGACTTCCCGCGGACCCACACGCTCAAGATCAAGCGCGACCGGGTTCGCCAGTGGGCCGGTGCGGACAACCCGCTGCAGGTGGTCGAGGGGGACTGAGCGCGGTCGCCTCGTTGCTGACCTGTCAGCCGGGCGGCCAGCGCAGCGTGCGACCGCCGAGCAGGTGGAAGTGCAGATGGTGGACGCTCTGCCCTGCATCCGCGCCGACATTGGTCACCAGCCGGTAGCCGCGCCCGTCGAGGCCGGCCTCGCGCGCGATCTGCGCAGCGACAAGGAACAGCCGGCCGAGCATCGCGCCGTCCTCATCGCCGAGCTCGGCGGCGGACTTCACGTGACGCCGGGGGATCAGAAGGACGTGCGTTGGTGCCTTGGGGGAGATGTCGCGGAAAGCGATCACGTGCTCGTCTCGCTGGACGATGTCGGCCGGGATCTCGCCCGCCACGATCTTGCAGAACAGGCAGTCAGGGTCGCGATCAGCCATGGCCTAACTCTAGCCCCGGCCGCCTACTGCGGCCGCGCCGACATCAGGAACGCGATCAGGCCGATGCCGCCGGCCATCACATAGGAGACATAGCGCTGGCGCCTGGCGCGCGCCTTCCACCGTTCGCGCTCCTCTTCGCTGCCCTGGCGGTTCACGCCTACCAGCCGGCGCAGGCCCGGCCGCTGGATGAAGAAGGCCAGCAGCAGGTTCGCCGCGTAGAGGACGAGCGCAATTTGCAGCCACAGCTGGGTCAGCAGGATCGGGCCAAGGATCACAAGCATCGCCACGCCGGTCACTGCCAACCCGCCGCCGATGACCAAACTGCCGTTGCTCTGGAGCCAGAGCAGCAGTCCGACGAAAGGTCCGGGTGCCCGGTCCGGCCCTCGCGAGCGCAGGGTCAGCGGCAGCAGCAGGCTGGGCAGCAGCAGCGCCAGCGCCAGGCCGATGTGGGTCAGCAGCAGGACCGGGAAGATCTGGATTGGCCCCAAGCTCATGCCGATGCTCAGCCGCGGGCCAGCTCGAGCGCAACCCAGTCACCCTCGGCCGACCGACCCGACCGCTCCAGCCCGGCGTGCTCCAGGGCCGCGAGGACCTCCGGCTCACGGTCGATGAAGATGCCGCTGGCAACAAGGCGACCACCCGTTCGCACGCTGGCGGCGAGCAGTGGCGCCAGCTCGATCAACAGTGACGAGATGAGGTTTGCCACCACCAGGTCGAAGGGGCCATCGGCGGAGGGCAGGCTTCCCTGCCGCGCGGCCAGCCGCCCGGCCAGGCCGTTTCGCGCGCCGTTGGCCATTGTCGCCTCCACGGCGATCGGGTCGGTATCCAGGCCGACCACCTGGTGCGCCCCGAGCAGCCCGGCGGCGATGGCGAGGACGCCCGAACCGCAGCCCACGTCGAGCACCCGGGCGCCCTCGACCAGGCCACCGTCGGCGAGTTGCTCCAGGGCGGCCAGGCAGAGACGAGTGGTGGGATGAAGGCCCGTGCCGAAGGCCATTCCGGGGTCCAGCGCGAGCACGACATCATCGGCAGCAGGCTGGTGCTCGCGCCAGGTCGGGCGGATCACCAGGCGGCGGCCGACCTTGAGCACTGGGAAGTGGCTCTTCCAGGCATCGGCCCAGTCCTCCTCGTGCAGCAGCCGTGTCTGCAGCTCACCGATCGGTCGCAGGCCGAAAGCCTGCAGGTGGCCGAGGTGCTCGCGTACCTGCTCGATCGCCAAATCAGCCGTCGTTTTGTCAACAGCGGGCAGAAAGCCGCGCACGAGCTGGGGCCTGCTCGTATCGACGCGCGCGGCCAGGCCTTCGGCAACCAGCTCGAACGCCGGCTCGACCGCAACCGCTCCGGCACAGGCTCGGCCAAGGATCTCCGACACCGCCTCGACCGCCTCGTGGTCTGCGGCCACGCTCAACTCGATCCAGGTGCCGGCGGCGGACATGCCGTCCTCTGCGACGCCACCGACGGGCAGCTCTGCCACGTTCAGCCGATCGCGTCCTTGAGCCGGTCGCGCAGGCCGCCGCCCTTGCTGCCGCGGCGGCGTCGGCCGGAAGGCGCCGACGGGGCTGACTCTTCCCGCTCGCCCATCTCGGCGGCGAGCTGCTCGAGCAGCTCACGCTGGCGGGCGGTCAATCGCGTCGGCACCCTGACGTCGACCAGCACGTGGAGATCGCCGCGCGAACCCGACCTGCGCAGGTGCGGCACCCCGCGACCGCGCAGCCGGATCTCGGCGCCCGGCTGTGTACCGGGCTTGATCTCGACCTCCTCCTGGCCGTCAGCCGTCGGCACCGCCACGCGCGCACCCAGCGCCGCCTGGCTGATCGACAGCGGCAGCTCGTAGTAGAGCTCGGTGTCGCGCCGGGTCAGCTGCGGGTGCGGCTCGACGTGAACGACAACGTAAAGGTTGCCCGGGTGGCCGCCCCGCGGCGGCGCCTCGCCTTCCCCGGAAAGGCGGATCTGGTGACCGTCGTCTATGCCCGCCGGCACCGCCACCCGAAGCGCCCGCTTTTTCTCGATGCGTGCCTCGCCGCGGCATTGCGTGCACGGCGTCTCGACGATGCGACCCGTCTGCCGGCAGCGGTCGCAGGGGGCGATGTTCACGATCTGGCCGAGCATCGTCGCGCGCACGTGGCGCACCTCGCCACTGCCGTTGCAGACCGGGCAGGTGGACAGCGATGTGCCCGGCTCGGCACCGCTGCCGGTGCAACGGTCGCAGCGAACGAGCGAGCTGAACTCGATCTCCTTCTCGGTACCGGCAATCGCCTCGGCGAACGTCAGCTGGAGGTCGTAGCGCAGGTCGGCGCCGGTCGGCGTCCGTGCCCGGCGGGCGCCGCCCGTCGCGCCACCGAAAAAGGCATCAAAGATGTCGCCGAAGCCGAAGCCGGCGAACGGATCGGTCCCGCCCGCACCCGATTGTCCCAGGCCGGCGCGCCCGAACATGTCGTAGGCCTGGCGCTGCTGCGGATCGGACAGCACCCGGTACGCCTCGGCGATCTCCTTGAAGCGCTCGTCGGCGCCGGGCTGCGTGCTCACATCCGGGTGCCACTGCTGGGCAAGCCGGCGGAACGCGCGCTTGATCTCCTCCTCGGACGCCCCTCGCGGAACCCCGAGCACATCGTAGTAATCGCGGGTCGTGGCCATGCGAGCGTCGAGTATAGGTCGAGGGCAGTGCCCGGCCCCGCTGCCCCCGATAATCGGCCGATGAAGCTAGACCGGTTCGATCGCCAGCCACTGCTGTTCGGCCCCTCTCCGATCCAGCCGCTGCGGCGGCTGAGCGAGCACCTTGGAGGGCCGGCGATCTGGGCCAAGCGGGAGGACTGCAACAGCGGACTGGCCTTCGGCGGCAACAAGATGCGCAAGCTGGAGTACCTCGTTGCGGAGGCGTTGGCCGATGGCTGCGACACGCTCGTCTCCATCGGCGGCGTGCAGTCCAACCACACTCGCCAGGTGGCGGCCGCGGCGGCGCACCTGGGCCTCAAGGCCGTGCTCGTGCAGGAGTCCTGGGTCGACTGGCCGGACGCCGTCTACGATCGGGTGGGCAACATCCAGCTGAGCCGGCTCATGGGCGCCGAGGTGCGGCTGGTGGAGGCTGGCTTCGGCATCGAGTACAAGCAGAGCTGGGAGCAGGCGCTCGACGACGTGCGCCGGCGCGGCGGCAAGCCCTACGCCATCCCGGCGGGCGCGTCGGATCACCGCCTTGGTGGCCTGGGCTTCGCGTCGTGGGCGATGGAGGTCGAACGCCAGGAGCGCGAGCTGGGCGTCTTCTTCGACACGATCATCGTCTGCTCGGTGACGGGCAGCACACAGGCCGGCATGGTCGTCGGTTTTGCCGCGCAGCCGCGCCGGCGGCGGGTGATCGGCATCGACGCCTCGGCCAAGCCCGCCGAGACGCGCGCGCAGATCCTGCGCATCGCCCGAGCCACCGCCGAGCTGGTCGAGCTGGGCCGCGAGATCGGTGAGGAGGACGTCGTCCTCGACGAGCGCTACCACGGCGGCATCTACGGCATCCCCGACCAGGCCACGATCGAGGCCATCCGTCTGGCCGGCCGGCTGGAGGGAATGCTGACCGACCCGGTCTACGAGGGAAGTCGATGGCCGGACTTGTAGACATGGTTCGCGAGGGCGAGATCAGCCGGGAGTCGAACGTGCTGTACGCGCACCTGGGCGGGGTGCCCGCGCTCTCTGCCTACAGCGCACGGGTCAGCTGACCGACGGCGTCGTCGTGGTCGAATCCGGAGGGCCGGCGTGCCGCTGAGCCTGACGCGCACCGAGGCGCGCCGCTTCCTGGTCCGCCGACACCTGCTATCGCCCGCGCGGTCGCTGCCGTCCGAGCCGGAGAGCGTGCTGCGCGTGTTCGAGCGCCTGGGGCTACTCCAGTTCGACCCGCTCGAGGTACCGGGTGCCCGCAACCACGACCTGGTCCTACACGCTCGGGTAGCCGGCTATCGGCGCGAGTGGTGCGATTACTGGCTGTACGGCCCTGAGCGGCGGCTGATCGAGCTCTACAACAAGAGCCTGAACATCGTGCCGCTGGCCGAGCTGCCGTGGTACCGGCTGACCTGGGACCGAAACCGATTGCAATATGAGGAGGGCATCCTGCGCGAACAGGCGGCGGTGGCAGAGGCCATTCTCGAGCGGATCACCGCTGACGGGCCGCTGTCGACCGCTTCGTTCGCCGATCACGGCCACGCAGTGAGCTGGTGGTGGGCGCCCACCCGGGCTGCCCGTGCGGTGATGGAGGCGCTGTTCGTGGTGGGTCGCCTGGGCATCGCCCGGCGGGACGGCAACCGCCGCTTCTACGACCTCATCGAGCGGCTCGTGCCGGCCGATGTGCTCGCGGCGCGCGAGCCGGTCGAGGCGCAGATGCGCCATCGCCTGCTCAGCCGCTACCGGGCGACCGGCCTGACGACGCCCGCCGCCCAGGCAGAGGTGATGTACAGCGCGGGCACGGCCGCCGAGCGCCGGGCGATGACGCTCGAGCTGGCCGATGAGGGCCTCCTGACCGAGGTGACGGTTGACCGGCTGAAGGGGACGCGCTGGATGCTGACGGAGGAGCTCGGCCTGCTCGAAGCCGTCGATCAGCCGGCCGACCCGACGGTCGCCTTCATCGCTCCGCTCGACCCGCTCGCCTGGGACCGCGGCCTGATGCGCGGGCTCTGGGACTTCGACTATCTGTGGGAGGTCTACGTGCCCGAGGCCCGTCGGCGCTGGGGCTACTACGTCCTGCCGATCCTTTTCGATGACCGGCTGGTCGGCCGGATAGAGCCGCGTATGGCGCGTCCAGAGAAGGTGCTGCGCGTCGTCGGCCTGTGGTGGCAGGAGGGCTTCCGGCCACGACGCGAGCGAGGCTTTCGGGCGGCCTTCCGTCGCGCGCTCAAGGCGTACGCTGGCTTCGTCGGCGCGGGCCACGTGGAGTGGCACGTCGAGCCACCCTGAAGCGGTGTCCTATTTGAGCAGCATCCGCCCCAGGCGGCGAGAGGCGACCCATAGGAAGAACAGGCCCATCACCAGCAGGTAGACCACCGAGATGGCCTGGTCAATGCCGACGTGGCCGGTGGTCAGACCGCGAACCAGGTCGACGCCGCGATACAGCGGGGTCAGCTCGACAATCCAGCGGATGGCTTCCGGATAGGCGGTTATCGGAAAGAAGGTTGCCGAGAACAGGAAGAGCGGCAGCGTGGCCACGAAGAACAGATCCAGATCCTGCCACGAGCGCATGAACGTGACCGCAGTCAGCCCGACCGCCGCTGTGGTGAAGCCGATCAGCATCGCTGCCGGCAGGGCCAGAATGCCCCACGCGGAGGGCATCAGCCCGAGAGCGAACATGATCACCAGGAAGCCGATGCCGTAGAGCGTGCCGCGCATCAGCGCCCAGATGATCTCGCCCAGCGCGATGTCGCCGATGTTGACCGGCGTGGCCAGCATGCCCTCATACGACTTCTGGTAGCGCAGGCGGAAGAACATGTTGGTGCTGTCGTAGATCGCCCCGTTCATTGCGCTCGTCGCGAGCAGCGCCGGCGCGACGAAGACGGCGTAAGGGATCAGCGTCCCGCCCGGCCCCTCGACCGCACCGATGATCGAGCCGAGGCCGATGCCGATGCCGGCGAGGTAGAAGAGAGGCTCGAAGAAGCCCGACACGATGAGCATCCACTGGCGCCGGAAGATCAGCCGGTTGCGCTCCAGGATGTGCACGGCGTGGCGACTTCCGAAGGGCAGCATGCGACCGCTCAGCAGGGCGCTCATCAGACGATCAGCCGCTTGTGGAAGGTGCGCAGGGCGACCAGCGTGCCAAGGACGGTCAGCCCGATGAGCACCAGGGCGTGGACGCCGAGCTGCAGCAGGTCAACGTCTTGCCCAATGGCGAAGCCACGGGCCAGCGCGACGCCGTGGTACAGCGGCGTCAGCCACGCTACCGCCTGGAGCGCTTCGGGCAGCCGCTCGATCGGGAAGAAGGTGCCGCTGAAGAGGAACATCGGCGTGATCACGAAACGGAAGATCAGCGGAAAGGAGCTCTCGTTCTCGCGCGATGCCGTCCAGGCGGCCATCGGCATGCCGAAGGCGAGGCCGGTCAGGATTGCTGCCGGCCAGGCCAGCAGGCCCTGCGGGCTGTCGATCGCTCCAAACGCGAAGGCCACGACCATGAAGATGCCGGTGACGAAGGCCAGGCGCACCGACATCGAGTAGAGATGACCGAGGACTATGTCGCGCGGCTCCTGCGGGGTGGCGATCGCCCCCTGGAACGTCTTATTCCACTTGAAGCCGGCCAGCAGCGGCCATGACGATTCGATGGTCGCTGTCTGCATCGCCGTGGCAGCCAACAGGCCAGGTGCCAGAAAGACCAGGAAGGACGCGCCGCCGAACTCCGCCAGGTCTGGCACCAGATTGCCCAGCATCACGCCCATCGCCGACAAGAAGAGAATCGGCGAGACGATCGTCGAGAAGGCCGTGCCCCGCCAGGTGCGGCGGTAGACCAAGAGGTTGTGCTCGAGGAAGCGAACGCCAGCGGCCATCGCGGGGCTTATTCGATGAGGGAGCGGCCGGTGAGGCGCAGAAAGACGTCTTCCAGGCTGCTGCGGCGAACGAGGACGCTCTCGGGCCGGAGACCGCGCTCGTGGGCTTCGTTGGCGGCGGCTTCGCCGTTGCTGGCGTAGACGAGCACCCGATCAGGGAGGTGTTCGATGCGCTCGCCCAGGCCTTCGAGCTGCCCGTCGAGGGTCTCCTGCACGCCGACCGGGAAGCGCAGCTCGAGCACCTCGCGCGTGGCGTAGCGCTCGATCAGCTGACGCGGGGATCCCTCCGCCACGATCTTGGCCTTGTCCATCACCACCAGCCGATCGCATAGCTGCTCGGCCTCGTCCATGTAGTGGGTCGTAAGGACCAGCGTCACGCCCCGTTGCTTGAGTCGGTAGAGGCGCTCCCAGACGAGGTGGCGCGCCTGGGGGTCGAGCCCGGTCGTCGGCTCGTCAAGGAGCAGCAGATCGGGCTCGTTGATCAGCGCTCGCGCTATGGTCAGGCGCCGCTTCATGCCTCCGGACAGTGGGTCGACCAGGTCGCGTGCCCGCTCCTTGAGTTGCACGAAATCGAGCAGCTCTTCCGAGCGCCGGCGGGTCTCGGCGTAGGAGAGGTCGAAGTAGCGACCGTAGATCAGCAGGTTCTCAGCCACGGTCAGCTCGGTGTCGAGCGTGTCTTCCTGTGGCACGACGCCCAGGCGGGCGCGGATGCGCGTGCCATCGACGGCCGGATCCATGCCCAGCACCGTCAGCTCGCCTTCGGTGCGCGGCGAGACGCACGCAACCATGCGCATGGTCGAGGTCTTGCCCGCGCCGTTCGGTCCGAGGAAGCCGAAGGCCTCGCCCGGGCTGAGCTGAAAGTCGATCGCGTCGACAGCCGTGAACGATCCAAAGCGCTTGGTCAGACGCCGGGCGCGGATGAGCGGTTCGACGGTCTGGCGGTCTGCGCTGGTCACGGCAGGTGGCATCCTACAGCAGCGCACTCCCGTGCCGACATCCCGCCGACGCGAAAATATGTTACCGTGCACTCGCTAGTTTCTTGCGCATGTGAGAGGCACTGGAGAACGGAGATGAGCAGGATGCCGCGCGCCGTCGAGGAGCTCCTCGAGGCGGCGCTCGTGACCGAGCTGACGGTCGTCCGTCATGACGGCCGGCCGATGACCTACCCGCTGATCCCATTGTGGGATGGCCAGCGGGTGCTGATGACCTCCAGCATCCTGTTCTCGCGCAAGCTTGAGCACATCAAGGCCAACCCGCGGGTCTCGCTTTCGCTGAGCGACCCGGTGGCGCTCGGCGGTCGACGCGACCGGGCGACGATCCAGGGTGACGCGCGAGTGATCGACGGAGACCCCCACACGGACTGGGAGCAGGTTCTGCCGCTGTGGGCGGCGAAGGAGCCGGTCATCCTCCAGTTCCTGAAGGCACGCGTCGCGTTCCCGCTCTTCTTCGAGCGCTCGGTCATCGAGGTCACGCCGCGCCGGATCCTGTATTGGCCCGATGGCGATACGTCTCGCCCGCCCGAGGTGCATGACGCTCCGCCGGCCACGGACCTGGAGGCTGCCTGATGGTCGACCTGCGCGCCGGCGTGCGCATGATCGAGCCGGCTGCCGGCCTGCGCCGCCTGAAGGAGTTCCCCTTTCACCTGCTGACCTGGGTCGGAGCCGATGGATACCCGCTCAGTGCCGCCGTCGAGGGCTGGATCGAGGGCGACGGAAGCACCGTCCACTTCACCCCTCCGGCCGGCGTGGAGATCCCGCTCGAGGGTGAGGTCAGCCTGACCGGAAGTCACATCCGGCCGCAGCCCGGAGTGGGCTACGACGAGCGACGACACGTGACGGTCTGGGGCCGCGCCATCGTCGAGCCGGGCGGACGCCTGGCCTTCCGCCCCCACGCCGCCTGGGGCTGGGACGAATCGGACATCCCGTTCCCGGAGTACGTCGAGCGCCAGGTTGGCCAGTCGCGCCGCTACCTCGCACGGCTGTCGGCAGAGGTCGGGCAGACGGTCCGTCCGCGTCTATCGCTCGGGTGGCTGGTGCTGCGCTCGACACGCCTGCCCTTCCTCTCGGCCACCTTCGTACCGGTGGCAGTCGGCATTGCCATTGCTGCACTGCATGGCTTCTTCGAGCCGCTGACGGCGCTGATCACGCTGATCGGGGCGGCGGCGGTCCATCTCGGGCTCAACGTTGCCAATGACGTCTTCGACGCGCGCCTCGGGGCGGATGAGAAGAACGTCAATCCAACGCAGTACAGCGGCGGCTCGCGGGTCATCCAGTACGGGCTGGTATCGCTGCGCACGATGGCGCTGATCTCGGCGGCCTGCTACGCCATCGCCATCGCCGCCGGGCTGCTGCTGCTCTGGCTGCGGCCTTCGGTCGAGCTGCTGGCCATCGGGGTGATCGGCGTGCTGGTGTCTTTCTTCTACACCGCTCCGCCGCTGAAGCTCGTCTACCGCGGGCTGGGGGAGGTGGCGGTGGCGCTCGGCTTCGGGCCGCTGATGCTGCTCGGCGCGTACGTCGTCCAGAGTGGCGGCGCACTGGCCGTGGAGCCGGTGGTCGCCTCGCTCCCGATCGCCCTTTTGGTGGCACTGATCCTGTACGCCAACGAGGTGCCGGACGCCCCGGCTGATGCCCGTGCCGGCAAGCGAACCCTGCCCGTCCGATTGCCCCGCACGACCGTCATCAACCTCTACTACCTCGGCGCGCTGACGGCGTTCGCGATCATCGCCGGCGGCGTTCTCGCCGGCATCCTGCCGATACCGGCACTGATCGCGCTGGTGCCGCTGCCGCTCGCGCTGCGCGTCCGCGACGGCCTGGCCACGCACTACGAGCAGCCGTACGCCCTGATGGCCGTTCTGGGGACCAACGTGCGGCTGCACCTGTATGTGGGTGGACTGCTGCTGGCGGCCTACCTCGCCGTGCTGGCGCTGTTGGCGCTGGCCCCCGGCCTGCCGTTGTTCCTCTGGCGCTGACCGAAGCAGCCTGGGCTCGCTCCGCCAGCTCCACCGTGACTGTTACCTGGTCGTGGTCACGGCAGGACGATTGCCTCCGCCACAGCGACCGGCGAGAGGCGGCGCAGGATGCCGAGCGGTTATTGACAGCAGATGCGCTGGCGGGACGGACGGCTCTCAGGGCATCTGAAAGCGGTCGCGAGGCGGCACAATTGGGCCATGCGCGTCTCCGCCAGAGCCGACTACGCCGTCAGGGCTGCTGCCGAGCTGGCCGCTTCGGCCGGACGCCCGCTCAAGCGCGAGCAGATCTCGCAGGCGCAGCAGATCCCATCGAAGTTCCTCGAGGCGATCCTGCTTGAGCTCAAGCACTCCGGCATCGTCAAGAGCACCCGCGGCAACGCCGGCGGCTACTCGCTCGCCCGGCGGGCTGAGGAGATCAGCCTGGCCGACGTCATCCGGGCGGTCGAGGGGCCGATGGCAACCGTCCGCGGCGAACGCGTCGAATCGGTCGAGTACGAGGGCGCCGCCGCCGGCCTGCGCGACGTCTGGGTCGCCGTTCGGGCAAGCCTGCGTCGGGTGCTCGAGACGACCAGCCTTGCCGACCTGGCCGGCAACGACCTGCCGCCGCGAGTGCGCGAGCTGACCGCCGACCCGGAAGCCTGGATCTCGCTCAACCGTCGACGCCGACCCCCGACCGAGATTCGCGACTAGCTTTCGAGCAAACCCCAGCGCCTTCGGATGGCCCGGTCAAGGGTGCCGAAGACGAGCAGGTCGACGATGATGCCGATGGCCAGGATGACGATCATCATCGCCATCAGACCTAGCGCGTTCGAGAACTCGCGCGCGAACTGCAGCTGGCTGCCGATCGACGGACGGCCGGCAATCACCACCAGCAGCTCGCCGGCCATAAGGCTGCGCCAGGCAAAGGCCCAGCCCTGCTTCAGCCCGCCCACGAACGACGGCAGAGCAGCCGGGAAGATCACGTAGCGGTAGCGCGCGACGCCTCTCGCGCCGAGCACCTGGCCGGCGCGCAGCAGCACGCGGGGAATGTGGTCAACGCCGGCGATCAGGCCGTTGGCGATGGACGGCGCTGCACCCAGCACCACGACGAACATGATCGCCGCCTCGTTCAGCCCGAAGACCAGGATGGCCAGCGGAAACCAGGCGATCGAAGGCATGGTCTGCAGGCCGGTGATCAGCGACGCGACTGCGGTGCGCAACAGCCTGGAGCGCACGATGGCCAGTCCCAGCAGAGTGCCGATGACCAGGGCAAGCCCGAAGCCTATGCCCGCCCGCTGGAGGGTGATCGCAGTAGCCAGTGGCAGCCGCTCGCCGACCAGCTCTCGGCCAAGCGTCTCGAGGACCGGGATCGGGCCGGGCAGCACGTACGCAGGCCGAAGCTGGGCCAGCACGACGAGCTGCCACATGACCAGGAAGATGCCGATCGCAGCCAGCTTTGGCCACAGCCCGGACCAGATCGCCCTGAGCCTGGCGCGGTGCGGGCGGAGTGGCAGCTCCAGGTTGTCGATGCCCCTGATTTCGTCCTCCAGCCGAGAGCCGGCTGGGCGGAGCACTCGCTCAGTCATTGGCGTGCCGCCTGACCTCGGCGCGCAGGCGCTCGGTCACGCTTGCCGCCAGCGCACCAACCTCGGCTGAGGCGATGTTGCGCGGCCTGGGCAGGTCGACGACGAACTCGTCGGCCACGCGGCCCGGCCGGCTGGTCAGGACCACGATCCGGTCGCCCAGCCGGACCGCCTCGCGCACATCGTGGGTGACGAACAGCACCGTCACGCCGGTCTCCCGCCAGATTCGCTCCAACTCATCGTGCAGCAGGTCGCGGGTCATGGCGTCGAGCGAACCGAAGGGCTCGTCCATCAGCAGGATGTCCGCGTCCTGGGCCAGCGCGCGCGCGACCGCCACCCGCTGGCGCATGCCACCGGACAGCTCGTGGGGCAACTTGTCGCCAAAGTCGGACAGGTGGACCAGGTCGAGCAGGCGCTCGACCTGCTGGTCGCGCCGATGCCGGGGCACCTTGGCCAGCTTCATCGGCAGCTGGACGTTGCCCGCGGCAGTCAGCCAGGGGAACAACGCCGCCTCTTGGAAAAGCAGGCTGGGCCGACCGTCAATCACGATCTCGCCGCCGCTCGGCCGGTCCAGCTCGGTGATCAGGTTGAGCAGCGTGCTCTTGCCACAGCCGGATGCGCCGACCAGGCACAGGAACTCGCCCCGCCGGACGTCGAGCGATATCCCCTCGAGGGCAAGCACCCGGTTGCCGACCGGGCCGTAGGTCTTGCGCACCCCGCGGATGCTGAGCACCGTCCTGGCCGGGACGGCTGCCGGCAGTTGGGTTGAAAGCGGCCTGGAGACAACGGTCATGGCAGGCTCACCTCGGGCTTGCCAGCATCGCGCAGGACCTCATTGAGCAGGCTCACGTCGTAGATGCCCTGCAGGCCCGCCTCGGGGTCGTAGCCATCCAGGAAGCCGAGCTCGAAGGCATCGCGCGCTGACTCCTCGAGTGACGCCACGATCGGGTCGACGGTGAAGGCCAGGTTCTCCCAAGATGCGCTGAGCACGCCCGTGTCCATCTCGGTGCCGGTGATCGCAGCTATGCCCTCGCTGACCAGGCTCTGGGCCTCGTCCGGGTCATCGTTCACCAGGTCGGTCGCCTCGAGGTGCGCCTGCAAGAAACGGTTGACCACGTCCGGATGCCGCTCCAGGAAAGAGGTGGCGACGAGCAGGTGGGTGGTGACGTACTGCCCGTCCGGCCAGAGGTCGCGCTCATCGACCAGCACCTTGCCGCCCTGCCCGATCATCCGCGTTGCCCACGGCTCGGGCACCCATGCACCATCGAGCGAGCCCGAGATGAAGCCCTCGAGGATGTCCGAGTTGGAGAGCGGTTTGATCGACACGTCACCGCCAGCGTCCGGGCTTGTCTCGAGGCCCCGGTCGGCCAGCCACGAGCGCAGCGCAACGTCCTGCGTGTTGCCCAGGGCGGGGCTGCCGACGACCTTGCCGCGTAGGTCAGCCGCTGACTCGATCTCCTCACGCACGACGAAGAAGGCACCGCCGGAGGTCGCGCCGGCGATGATGCGCACGGCTTGGCCCTGGGAGCGGATGAAGCCGTTGATCGCCGGGTTAGGGCCGATGTAGGTCATGTCGATGCCGCCGTTGAAGATCGCCTCGATCGCCTCGCCGCCGGCGTTGAAGTTCTGCACCTGCAGGTCGACCGAGTCTCCGAGCACTCGCTCGAAGATGCCGCCGCGATCGCCCACCAAGGCAGTGGCGTGAGTGACGTTGGGGAAGTAGCCAAGTCGAAGAGCGACCGCCTCTGAGCCCGGGGGGGCCGTGATCGGATTGGCGGGGCTGGCGGCCGGTGGATCGACGGCGCCGCAGGCAGCCACCATGAGCACGATCACCAGGCCAAGCGCTCGGCGAGAACCCGTCTTCAACAAGAGCCGTTCTCCTACCAACTTACTAGGATTGAGCGGAACGGCCGGCACCATAGCACATAGGTAGAGTCGCGGTGCGCTCGATCTGCCAGATCAGCGCCTTGACAATCCGGCCTGGCTCCGTCGGATTGCGTCCGAGGCCAAAGCGAGGTGCGGCCGCCGCGAACGCACGCTGAAAGGCCGCGCCCCCGGCGCGGCCTTTGTAACGGGCTTTGAGCGACCAGCGGTCGGCGGACTCAGACCTCCTTGTATTCGCCCTCCACGGCCTCCTCGGCATCCCCGTGGGACGCTTCGGCGGACTCGCCATCAGGGCCACCACCCGCCTCGGCTGAGGCACCGTCGCCGGCGCCCGTGTCGGCTGCCTGGTAGGCAGCCGTGCCGACGCGCTGGAGCGCCTCTGCCAGCTCCTGGGAGCTGCGCCGGACGGGCTCCAGATCGTCGCCCTTGAGCGCCTCGCGGACGGCCGATGCCTTGCTCTCCACCTCGGCCTTCAGCTCGGCAGGCACCTTGTCGCCGAGATCGCGCAGGGTACGCTCGGATTGGAAGGCCAGCGCATCGGCCTGGTTGCGCGTCTCGACGGCCTCGCGCCGCTGGCGATCCTCGTCGGCGTGCTCCTGTGCCTCGCGGACCATCCGGTCGACGTCGTCCTTGGACAGCATCGAGCTGGCCGTGATACGGACGGTCTGCTCGCGACCGGTCGCGCGGTCCTTCGCCCTGACGTCAAGGATCCCGTTGGCGTCGATGTCGAAGGTCACCTCGATCTGGGGTACGCCACGCGGGGCGGGCGGAATACCGTCAAGAATGAACCGGCCGAGCGTCTTGTTGTCGCCGGCCATCTCGCGCTCGCCCTGCAGGACGTGGATCTCGACCTGCGGCTGGTTGTCCGAGGCGGTCGAGAAGACCTGACTCTTGGACGTAGGAATGGTGGTGTTACGGTCGATCAGCTTCGTCATGACGCCACCGAGCGTCTCGATGCCCAGGCTGAGTGGGGTCACGTCCAGCAGCAGCACGTCCTTGACGTCGCCGGCCAGGACGCCGGCCTGGATCGCCGCCCCGATGGCCACGACCTCGTCCGGGTTGACACCCTTGTGGGGCTCCTTGCCACCGAACATCTGCTTGACGGCCTCAACAACGGCCGGCATGCGCGTCTGGCCGCCGACTAGGATCACCTCGTCGATGTCAGTGGGCTTCAGGCCGGCGTCCTTGAGCGCCGCCTGAACAGGTCCCTTCGTGCGGTCGACGAGATCCGCGACCAGGTCTTCCAGCTTGGCCCGGGTGAGGCTCATCACGAGGTGCTTGGGGCCCTCGGCGCCACCGGTGATGTACGGCAGGTTGATCTCGGTCTGGGTGGTGGACGACAGCTCCATCTTGGCCTTCTCTGCCGCCTCCTTGAGGCGCTGCAGAGCCTGCTCGTCCTTGGACAGATCGATGCCCTGGTCCTTCTTGAACTCGGCCAGCATCCAGTCGATGATCCGCTGGTCGAAGTCGTCGCCGCCCAGGTGGGTGTCGCCGTTGGTTGCCTTGACCTCGAAGACGCCGTCGCCCAGCTCGAGGATCGAGATGTCGAAGGTGCCGCCGCCCAGGTCATAGACGGCGATCTGCTCGTCCTTCTTCTTGTCGAGGCCGTAGGCCAGGGACGATGCCGTCGGCTCGTTGATGATCCGCTTGACGTCGAGGCCGGCGATCCGGCCGGCGTCCTTCGTCGCCTGGCGCTGTGTGTCGTCGAAGTAGGCGGGCACGGTGATGACCGCCTCGGTCACCTTCTCGCCCAGGTAGGCCTCGGCATCGGCCTTGAGCTTCTGCAGGATCATCGCGCTGATCTCCGGCGGCGAGTAGCTCGTGCCGTCGCCGACCACGACCCGCACGCCGTCGCTCGATGGATCCTTGTCGACCTTGTACGGCACGAGGCCCTTCGAGCGCTGGACCTCCGGGTCGTCCCAGCGGCGGCCCATGAAGCGCTTGATCGAGTAGATGGTGTTGGACGGGTTGGTGGTTGCCTGCCGCTTGGCCACCTGGCCAACCAGCCGCTCACCGCCCTTGGTGAATGCGACCACGGACGGCACCGTCCGGTTGCCTTCGGCACTGGGAATGACTGTCGGCTCGCCGCCCTCCATGACGGCCACGACCGAGTTGGTCGTTCCGAGATCGATTCCGATGATCCTGCCCATTGGTGGCTAATCCTCCGTTGAGCCGGCGTCAGCCGGCTGCTGATCTGTTGTCGCGTTGTCTGTGTTCTGGCTGCTGGGTGCTCCCGCCGGCGCCTTGGCGACGGCCACCAGCGCCGGACGGAGCACCCGGTCACGCAGCATGTAGCCGCGCTGGAACTCGCTGGTCACGGTGCCCTCCGGGACTCGGTCGGTCGGATCCTGGGCCACGGCTTCGTGCACCTGCGGGTCAAAGGGCTGGTCGACGGCCTCGATCGGGCTCAGTCCCTCGGACTCCAGCACCGCCCGCAGCTTGCGATCGATGGCCACCACGCCCTCGACCCAGGGCTCACCCTGCAAGCCTGCCGGGAGCTGGCTGACGGCCCGATCGAAGTCGTCAGCGACGCCGAGCAGCTTGACCAGCAGTGCCTCGCTGGCGAGGCCAAGGTTGGCCAGGCGATCCTGCTCCGTCCGTCGGCGGTAGTTGGCGAAGTCGGCCGCGGCGCGCTGCCAGCCGGTCTTGTTCTCCTCGGCCTCGCGCTCGGCCGTAAGCAGCTGCTCGCGCAGCTGCTCGATCTGCTCGACCAGCGCCGCAGGCGAGGCATCGAGTTCCGCGATGCGCTCCTCGGCGCGTGTCCTCTTTCCGTCACTCATCGATATAGCTGCTCCACAAGCTCGTTCATCAGCCCGCTTACGTAGCGCACGCTACCGATGGCCTGCGGGTAGGCCATCCGGGTCGGACCGAGCACGCCGACCACGCCGATGGCATGGCCGGGCCGGCCGTATGCGGCGAGGACGAGCGACACGTCGCGCATCTCCTCGGCCCTGTTCTCGGCACCGATCAGCACCTGCACGTCGTCGCTCTCGGCGACGCGGCTGACCAGTTGGCCGAGATATTCGTGGTTCTGCAGCACGCCGAAGACGGCGCGCAGCTTTTCGCTCTGGCTGAACTCCGGTGCCTCCAGAACGTTGAGCAGGCCGTCGGAAAAGACGTCCTCCACCGCCGCGGCATCGAAGTCGCGCATCATCCGCTCGATCCGCTCAGCCGCACGCACGGCCAGCGCCGGTGCCGCCGGCAGCTCCCGCAGCGCGCTCAACTGTGCCGCGACCTCGGCGGCCGTGGCCCCCTGGAAACGCTCGTTGAGCAGGCGCGCGACGGCACTCAGCTCCTCGTCAGCCAGCGTCTCGTCGACGGGCACCATCGCCTGCTTGACACCGCCTTCGGCCAGCACCAGCACGATGCTGGCGGTATGGGGGCTGTTCTGGAGCAGGTCGATCCGGCGCACCCGCGCCGCCGCCGGCTTGGCCGGCGTGGCCAGACCCGCGTTGTGCGTCGCTCCGGCCAGCGTGGCGGCCGCCAGCCGAAACCACTGCTCGCTGGCGAACTCCACCTGACCGAACTGGTGCCGGATCATGAGTTGAGCCACCGGTCCCAGGCTGACCCGCGGCGTGATCTGCTCGACGTACATCCGATAGCCGGCGTCGGTCGGCACGCGGCCGGCGCTGGTATGAGGGTGGGTCAGGTAGCCGGCCGCCTCAAGCTCGGCCATGACGTTGCGCACCGTGGCCGGGCTGACATCGAGGCGTCGCCGCTCGACGAGCGCCTGGCTGCCGACCGGCAGGGCGGTGGCGATGTATTCCTCGATGACGGCCCGCAGGATGTCCTGCGAACGCTGATCCAGCGGACCGCTTGGCCGATCTCTGCGGCGCGCCATTGCGGCTCCCTTGTCAGAGGGCTGAGCGTTAGCACTCTGGTGTTGCGAGTGCTAACCACGCTGGCAGCATCGTAGCGAACCCCACCGGGGAGTGTCAACGTGGCTGGGGCTCCACCAAGGTCGCCCGGCCGGCGGGTCACCTGCTGCTTGACCGGAGTGTTACCGTCGGTCGACATACGCAGGAGGCATCGAAGGCGTGGACGCCTTGCAGCGGTCGCCGGTCCACGCCCAGCCAGGGGCGAGACCGGCCTGCGGGAGGGGAGTTGGATGCGCTTCGTCACGGTGCTGCTCAGCGCAACCCTGCTACTGGTGGCGCTCGTCGGGCCCGCAGCGGCCAAGGGAAAGCCAGACCGGGCGCCCTATGTGCCCGAGGTCATCGCCTATCCGGCCGATCTCTACTGCGGCTTCGACGTTCTGCTGGCTGACAACTTCGCCAAGGGCATGGGTCACTTCACCGACACTCGTTTCGTGTTCGCCGGCACCTACAAGGGCACCGTGACGAGCCGACATGGGACCACCTTCTACTATCGACTCGCGGGCAACGTCAAGGTCACCTTCCGAGCGGACGGCAGCCTGGCGCAGGTGGTCGCCAACGGAACCTTCATGTCGTGGTACGAGCCCGGCGATCCGGCCGCGGTCGCGTTCGGGGGCCCGGGCATCTACCTGCACACGGGCCGGCTCGTCGAGCGATACGCGCCCAACGGCGCCCTGATCTCGGCAATCTCTACCGGTCCCCGAACAACCGACATCTGCGCTGCGCTGGCGCCGCAGGATTAGGAACAGGCAGCTTCGAGCGCGGGGGCCGGCGCGAGCGCACCGGCCCGCTCTCGTTGACTGTCGACAAGCATCCGGGTGAAGAGCTCGCTCGACAACAAGCGGCCACGCCGGGTAAGCCGTACGCGGTCCCCGGCACGCGCCAACAGCCCGGTGCGCAGTCCCCACGCGATCGCCGACGCAGCGGGGCCGGATGGAGCGTCGATCGGCGACAGACCCTTCACCGTGCGCAGCTGAAGGATGGCCCGTTCCACATCGGCGGTGAGCGGGTCGGCCACCTCGCGGCCGCCGGGTGGCGGCTTGCCGGCTTCCACGGCCGAAAGGTAGAAGTCCAGGCGGGCGGCGTTCCAGCGCCGCGTGCGAAGGCCGTCGAAGGCGTGCGCGCCTGGCCCTACGGCCTCCCAGGCGCCGCCGTGCCAGTAGTTGAGGTTGTGCCGGCTCTCGCTCCCGGGCCTGGCCCAATTGGAGATCTCGTACCAGCGCAGCCCGGCCCGCTCCAGGACCTCGTCGGCCATCTCGTACATGTCGGCTGCGCGGTCCTCGTCCTGGGCACGCCGGGCCTCCTCGCGCCAACGGCGTGCGCCGCGCCGCAACGGCAGGTGGTCTCCGCCGGCACCGGTGAGGCCCTCGGCGTCGGGGTCATCGAGCGACAGTGCGTAGGCCGATATGTGCTCGGGCACCAGCGCAAGTGACCGGGCCAGCGTGCGCCGCCAGGACTCCACGGTCTGGCCGGGCACGTCGTAGAGCAGGTCGAGGGAGATGTTCTCGAAGCCAGCCCGACGGGCGGCCGTTGCCGTCGCCTCGATATCGCCCGGCGTGTGGCGCCGGCCGAGTCGGCGCAGCTCGTCGGGGGCGAAGGTCTGCGCCCCGACGGACAGCCGGTTGACGCCGGCCGCGCGCAAGCCGGCGAGGTCGCCGCGCTCGCCAGGCCCGGGATTTACCTCGATCGTTACCTCCGCTCGCGGCGAGATGCCGAAACTTCGATCGACGGTGGCCAGCAGCCGCTCGACCTGGGGTGCCGACAGGAGCGATGGAGTGCCGCCGCCGATGTAGATCGACGACAGTGGCTGAGTGGCCGGCGGCCCGGTCGAGCGGAGCTGGACCTCGAGCTGCAGCGCCTCCGCGAAACGGTCAACGAGGCTTCCAGGTCCGCGAGCCGCGCTGCCCCCTGCGACCACGAAGTCGCAGTACGGGCACACCGACAGGCAGAGCGGGAAGTGCACGTAGAGCCCGACCGGCGAGACCGTCGACGGCTGCCGCGCCGCGCTCATGGCGGCTGCCGCGCCGCGCTCATGGCAGCAGCCGCTGGCCGCTCTCCCTCTCATGGACGACCTCCAGCCCCACCGGCAGCTCGTCGGCCAGCTCGTCGCGGAAGTCCTCCTCATCAGGTACCTCGCGCGGGCCGCCGTGGCCGGTGGCAACGAAGAAGGCCAGGCGGGTCAGGGCGTGGCCGAGCAGAGCGGCACCAATGCCCCCCGTCTCGAGCGTCAGCCAGCCACCCACGAAACCCTGCGCCAGGATCAGCACCAGCACCGAGATGGGCACGTTGTGGCCGCCCATCCGCGTTGCCAGCCCATAGAGCAATGCCTGGAACGCGACGGCGTACTCGATCGGCCACTCGGCCGCCACGAGCAGGCCGAGCAGTATTCCGCGAAATGCAGCCTCGTCGATCGCGGCGGTGCCGATCGCGCTGAGCACCCCGGCCGGATAGCGGCGCGCGGGCGGATAGCGCAGGCGGCGGTAGCGCACCCACGCGTAGGCAAGCACCAGCAGCGTGCCGATACCAGCCAGGGCGAGGCCGGCCAGCAGCGACTCCCCCGTGTCCTCGCCCAGCTGCAGGTGCAGGACCGAGATCGGCAGCGGATAGAGGTTGTACACGACCACGACGATCAACAGCCCGAGGAGGTACCACGAAAGCCGCCGGAACCAGAGCCGAACCGAGTTGGGGGCATCTTCGTCGTCGTGCTCGGCCGCGCTGAAGCGGCGGGCGTCGAAGCGCAGCAGGACCAACAGGCCGACGAAGGCGTAGAAGATCAGATCGCGCAGCAGCTGTTCCATCGGCAGCTCAGGTTCCCGATAGGGCGGTGCTCGCGGCGGCGCCCCGGGCGGCGCTCAACCGGCTTCGTTCGAGCGCAGAACGGCCAGAAAGGCCTCCTGCGGGATCTCGACCCGGCCGATCCGCTTCATCCGAGCCTTGCCCTCCTTCTGCTTCTCGAGCAGCTTTCGCTTGCGCGTGACATCGCCACCGTAGCACTTGGCCAACACGTTCTTGCGCATTGCCCGGATGGTCTCGCGGGCGATCACGTTCGAACCGACTGCAGCCTGCAGCGGCACCTCGAACATCTGACGCGGGATCAGCTCGCGCAGTCGATCGACCAGCGCGCGGCCCTCTGACTGCGCGCGGCTGCGGTGGACGATCAGCGACAGGGCGTCGACCGGCTCGCCGGCGACGAGCACGTCGAGCTTGACCAGCTCTCCCTCGCGGTAGCCGAGCTCTTCGTAGTCGAGCGAGGCATAACCCTGGGTCCGGCTCTTGAGCTGGTCGTAGAAGTCGACGATGACTTCGGCCAGGGGCAGCTCGAAGGTCATCAGCACCCGCTCGGGATCGAGGTACTCCATCCCCTGGAAGGCACCACGTCGATCCGTTGCCAGCTCCATCAAGGTGCCGATGTATTGGCTGGGGGTTACCACGCTGAGCTTCACCCAGGGCTCCGAGATGGTCTCAATGTCGTTCGGCGCGGGCATCCGGGCCGGGTTGTCGACGACGAGCTCACCACGGTCGTGAGTGAGCGCGACGCGATACTCGACCGAGGGCGCCGAGGCGATGAGCTCGAGGCCGAACTCGCGCTCGAGTCGCTCCTGCACGATCTCCATGTGCAGCAGGCCCAGAAAACCGCAGCGGAAACCGAAGCCGAGGGCAACCGACGTCTCGGGCTGGAAGCTGATCGAGGCGTCGTTCAGGTGCAGCTTTTCCAGGGCGTCGCGCAGCTCGGCATAGTCCTCGCCGCGGACCGGGTAAATGCCCGCGAAGACGAGCGGCTTGGCCGGCTGGTAGCCGGGCAACGGAGCGGCCGCAGGCCGCGAGGCAATGGTCATGGTGTCGCCGACCTGGCAGTCGCGCACGCTCTTGAGGCCGGTCGCGACGTAGCCGACCTCACCCGCCGCGAGCGTCTCAACCGGCACCAGCTGCGGCCGGAAGACGCCCAGTTCGAGGATCTCGCTTTCGGCCGACGAACCCATCAGGCGCACCGAGTCGTGCTGCCGCAGGCCGCCCTGGATGAGCCGGACGTAGGCGACCACACCCTTGTATGCGTCGTAGTGCGAGTCAAAGATCAGGCCCTGGAGAGGCCCGTGGGCATCGCCTTTGGGCGGCGGGATCCGCTCGACGATCGCCTCGAGCACCTGCTCGACGTTGGTGCCGTCCTTGGCCGACACGGCGATGACCTCCTCGCGCGGTATGGCCAGAACATTCTCCAGCTCCTCGATGACGATCTTTGGCTGGGCCGAGGGCAGGTCGATCTTGTTGATGACCGGGATGATGACCAGGCCCTGAGCGAGGGCGAGATGGACGTTGGCGAGCGTCTGCGCCTCGATGCCCTGCGCCGCGTCGACTACCAGGATGGCACCTTCGCAGGCCTGGAGGCTGCGGCTGACCTCGTAGCTGAAGTCGACGTGGCCCGGCGTGTCGATCAGGTTGAGGCCGTACCGTTGCCCGTCGGAGGCGTCGTAGTCGAGGCGCACCGCGCGCGCCTTGATCGTGATGCCCTTCTCTCGCTCGAGGTCCATCGAGTCGAGCACCTGGCTGGTCATCTGGCGCGCGTCGATGGTATGGGTCAGCTCAAGCAGACGGTCGGCAAGGGTCGACTTGCCGTGGTCCACATGGGCGATGATCGAGAAGTTGCGCAGTCGCGCCTGAGGGATGGCCACGAGCCCGGAGTGTACCGATACGGTCGGACGGGGCGTCCGGGCGCGGCCAATTGCGCCTCGATGGCGCGGCGTTCCAAGTGCTGATACCATCGCCCGTCGCGCCCCCTATTCGTGGCGTTGTGTCCTGACCACCTAGTCGAGGCCCGATCAACTTGGCTCACTCATCCCGTGGATGGAGCGGCGCAAGGACGCCGTCGGCCATCAAGCGCGTTCGCCAGACCACCCGCCGCCGCGCCGTCAACCAGCCGCGCCGCGCAGCGGCGAAGACGCTTGTCAGCAAGGCCATCGTCGAGGCCGGCAACGGTAACCCGGAGGAGGCCCGCGAGGCGCTCGCCCGCGCCCTGTCCGCGCTCGACAAGGCAGCCAAGACCGGCGCCATCCACCGGAACGCCGCCGACCGTCGCAAGAGCCGCCTGACGCTGAAGGTCAACGCCGCACTCGGTGGGGCCGAGGTCGTGGCCGCTGGCAAGGTCAATCGGACGACCGGAAAGGCGGCTGCAGCCAAGCAGGCTCGCGCCCGCATCGCCGCCTCGAAGGCCAGCCGCGCCAAGGGCGCCCAGACCGCGGCCGGCAAGGCCCGCGAGGCACTCGCTCGGACCACCCGCAGTGGTGATGCCTCGGGCAGCGGCGCGGATGCCGAGCAGCAGCAGGCTGCCGAGCCGGCAGCGACCAAGCCGCGTAGCACCGGGGCCCGGACCACGCGCGCGAAGAGGGGCGCAGCAGCGGCGAAGAGCGGCGCAGCAGCGGCGAAGCCCCGCAGCCGAACGGACAAGAAGAGCTGACCTGAGGGCGACCGGACCCGGTTGCCGCTCCGCCGGTGGCCCGCTCCGCCGGGCACCATCCCGACCAATTCAGGTCGCCAGTGCTTCCTCCTGGCGGGTCCTGCTCGTCCATCCCGTCAGCACCTGCGCTCCCCCGCCGATGGCGGCGCCGGCTACGGTGACGGCGAACATCAGCGCTCCCGCACCGCTGAGCTCGGCCAGCACGACCTGCTCATAGGCCGCGGCGTCCGTCACACCCAGGGCGTCCAACTGCTCCGCGTACCCGGCGCCAACCAGGCGCTGGTACACGCAGTCCGGTCCCCGCTGGCAATCCAGGCGGCTGCCGTCGGGCATCGTGCCCGTGTCGAGGTAGACGAACAGCAGGCGGACGCCGACGTAGAGAACGGCCAGCGCCAAGCCCGTGACGGCCCCCGCCCACAGCGCATTGCCGAGCACCCGCCGGCGCGGCCAATGGCGCTGGGCCCGAACATTGGCGTACGCGCCTATCAGGGCGCCGGCTGGCAGCGCGAGCAGGAACACCAAGGACTGGATCGGGATCACGAGGGCCAGGGCGATGACCAGCACCAGCGCCATGCCGGCACCGATCCAGCCGGCAACGACGGCGCCTCGATCGACGAAACGAGCCAACTGGTTCCCGTCAGCTATGGCCGACCAGCGCGCCTGCGCCCGGGAAACGGGCCGACGCACCCAGCTCCGCCTCGATCCGCAGCAGCCGGTTGTACTTGGCCACTCGCTCCGAGCGCGAGGGCGCGCCCGATTTGATCTGGCCGGCACCGGTCGCAACCGCGAGGTCAGCGATGGTGGTGTCCTCGGTCTCGCCACTCCGGTGGCTGATGATCGCGCCCCAGCCGTGGCCAATCGCGGCCTGGACGACGTTGAGCGTCTCGGACAGCGTGCCGATCTGGTTCAGCTTTATCAGCACGGCGTTGGCGGACTGCTCTTCCATCGCCCGGGCTACCCGCTCGGGGTTGGTGACCAGCAGGTCGTCGCCGACCAGTTGGACCTTTCGGCCGAGGCGCTCGGTAAGGGCTGACCAGCCGGCCCAATCGTGCTCGGCCAGGCCGTCCTCGATGGAGATGATCGGGTAGCGCTCGACCCAATCTGCCCACAGCTCGATCATCTCTCCCGTGCGCAGCGTCCTGCCCTCGCGCTGCAGCCGGTAGGCGTACTCGCCGTTGGAGTCGGCCGGGGCATCCAGATCGGCCAGCTCGCTGACCGCCGGATCAAGGGCAAGGGCAACCTGGTCACCCGGCTGATAGCCGGCCCGCTCGATCGCACGCAGGATCGTCTCGATGGCCGCCTCGTTGGTCGGCAGTGATGGAGCAAAGCCGCCTTCGTCGCCCTGGCCTGTGGCCAGGCCTCGATCGTGCAGCTCGGATCGCAGGGCGTGGAACACCTCGGCGCCGGCCCGCAACGCCTCACCGAAGGTCGGCGCGCCGACGGGCATCACCATGAACTCCTGGAAGTCGGTCGAGTCGAGGGCGTGCTTGCCGCCGTTGAGGATGTTGAACATGGGCACGGGCAGCGTTCTTGCGCCGGCGCCGCCCAGGTATCGATACAGCGGCATGCCGAAAGCCGTCGCAGCCGCGTGGGCGCAGGCGAGCGACACGCCGAGGATGGCGTTGGCGCCGAGGTTGCCCTTGTTGGACGTGCCATCCAGGTCGATCAGCAGCTGGTCGACCGCCGATTGGTCGGCGGCGTCCTCGTCAACCAGGGCAGGGCCGATCGTCTCCAGAACGTTGATCACCGCCCGGCGGACGCCCTTGCCGCCGTAGCGCTCCTTCTCGCCGTCGCGCAGCTCGACTGCTTCATGTGTGCCGGTGGAGGCACCGGACGGAACGGCTGCCCGGCCGACCGCGCCCGAGTCGAGCACGACGACGACCTCGAGGGTCGGGTTGCCGCGCGAGTCGAGGATCTCGTGCGCGTCGATCAGCTCGATCGTGGTCATCGGCGCGATTTCCTCTCGCCCGCGGCGACCGCCTCGCGATCCAGCAGCACGGCGACGCCGGGCAGCTCGCGTCCCTCGAGGAACTCGAGCGTGGCACCTCCGCCGGTCGAGACGTGCGTCATCTTGTCGGTCAGCTTCAGCTCCTCGAGTGCCGCGACCGAGTCACCGCCGCCCACGATGACAGTGGCACCCTGGTCCGCCCTGTTGGCAAGGAAGCGGGCGATAGCGCGCGTGCCGTCGCCGAACGTGGGCACCTCGAACACGCCGAGGGGGCCGTTCCACAGGACCGTCTGCATCGGCGCGAGCGCCTGCCGGAAAGCCTCGGTCGAAGCGGGCCCGATGTCGACTATGGACCACGAGTTGGGGATCTTGTGAACCGGCACCACCTTGTGCTCGGCGCCGCGGGTTACCTCCTTGGCCACCACCACGTCGGTTGGCAGGACGAGCTGGATGCCGCGCTGGGCGGCCGCCTCCAGCACGCGCTGGGCGTCCTCGACAAGCTCGCGCTCGAGCAGGCTCTTGCCCACCGTGTGGCCCTGGGCGACCAGGAAGGTGTTGGCCATGCCGCCGCCGATCAGCAGCGCATCGACCTTCTGCATCAGGTTCTCGAGCACCCCCAGCTTGCCCGAGACCTTCGCCCCGCCGATCACGGCCGCAAAGGGTTTGGTCGGCGACTCCAGCAGCTTCGAAAGGGCGTTGATCTCCGCCTCCATGAGCAGCCCGGCGTAGGCCGGCAGATGCTCGACCACGCCGGCCGTCGAGGCGTGGGCGCGGTGAGCGCTGCCGAAGGCGTCGTTGACGTAGACCTCTCCATACGCAGCGAGGGTCGCCGCGTACTCGGAGTCATTTGCCTCCTCCGCGGCGTGGAAGCGCAGGTTCTCCAGCAGCAGCACCTGCCCGGGCTTGAGCCGGGCTACCGCGTCGCGCGTGCCGATCCCCAGTGCATCGCCGGTCACAGGGACCGGCCGGCCGAGCAGCGCCGAGAGGCGTTCCGCGACCGGGCGCAGACGCGCCGACTCGACCACCTTGCCCTTCGGCCGACCCAGGTGGCTCATCAACACGACCGAAGCGTTCTTCGAGAGCAGGTAGCGGATGGTCGGCAGGGCGGCCCTGATCCGGGTGTCGTCCTTGACCTTGCCGTCCTCGACCGGAACATTGAAGTCCACTCGCACCAACACGCGCTTGCCCGATGGGTCAAAGTCGCGGATGGTCTGCTTCTCCATTGGTGTCACTCCCCAGGCTTTGGATGGCCACACCGCACGGCGGCAATGGCCTGCAGCGACGGCCGGTCGCGCTGGGCCCGTGCGTAGCCGCTGATGTCCGGGCCGAGATCAGGCCGAGGCCGTCTCCATCTCGCGATCGGCCTCTCGGTCACCCGAGAGGCGCTCGCCGACGTAGGCAACCAGGTCGGCCACCCGGCAGCTGTACCCCCACTCGTTGTCGTACCAGGCGACGACCTTGACCATGCGTTCACCGATGACCATCGTCGAGGGCGCATCGACGATCGCCGAGCGGGCGTCGCCCTTGAAGTCCATGGAGACAAGTGGCTCGTCACTCACGCCGAGGATGCCCTGCATCGCAGCGCCGGCAGCGGCGCGGAAGGCTTCGTTGATCGCCTCGGCGGTGGCGGGCTTCTCCAGCTGCGCCGTGAAGTCGACCACGCTGACGGTTGGCGTGGGCACACGCAGGCTGAACCCGTCAAAGCGCCCCTTCAGGTCGGGGATCACGAGAGCCAGCGCCCGCGCCGCGCCGGTCGTGGTGGGGATGATGTTCTGAGCGGCAGCACGCGCCCGGCGGGGGTCCTTGTGGGCCACGTCGAGCACGCGCTGGTCGTTGGTGTAAGAGTGGATCGTGTTCATCAGCCCATGGGAGATGCCCCAGCCGTCGTGGACGACCTTCGCCACGGGCGCCAGGCAGTTGGTGGTGCAGCTGGCATTGCTGATGATGTCGTGGCTGTCCGGGTCGTACGCGTCCTCGTTGACCCCCAAAACGACGGTCACGTCCTCGTTCTTGGCCGGCGCACTGATGATCACCTTGCGCGCGCCCGCGTCCAGATGGGCGCGTGCCTTCTCGGCGTCGGTGAAGAGGCCGGTCGACTCGACCACGATGTCCACGCCCAGATCCTTCCACGGCAGATTTGCCGGGTCCTTCTCCTTGAGCACGCGGATCTCGCGCCCATCCACGATGAGCGAGTCTTCGGTGTGGTCGACCACGCCCGGATAGCGGCCATAGGTCGAGTCATAGCGGAACAGGAGCGCATTCAGCTCTGTCTCGGCCAGGTCGTTGATGGCGACGACCTCGACGCCCTCCGTGCGCTCGAAGATTGCTTTGAGGCTCTGGCGCCCGATTCGGCCGAAGCCGTTGATCCCTACGCGAACAGTCATCTGGCAGACCTTCCTGTCGTTCGTACGGCCCTCTATCGGGCCTCACGGTGATCGGGCACGCCTGACGTGCCCGTGCCGCCGCCGGCATCATCGCCGCCATGGATCACCCGAGGCAGAGCCGGCCGGCCCGGGTTTGTTGCAGGTTTGGGCCGATGGTCACTGATGCGCTGATTGTACGCGGGCCCTCCAGCGGGGCCCGCCAGTCGGCTGCCCAGTGCCTGCGCGCCGCACGGAAAAGGCCCCGGCACAGGGCCGGGGCCTGGTAGGTCGCGTGGTGGTGGCTCAGCCGCCGCCGATCCGGAAGACGCTGGTGCCGCACTTCGGGCACTTGCCCTTCATCGCCGGCTTCCCATTCTTCATGGTGATCTTCTCGGCGTTCTCCATCTCCACCATTTCCTTGTCCTTGACGCAATAGGCCTGAGCCACGTTTCCTCCTTCCCGGGGTCTCGCCCGGTCCCTCCAGCGGTCCGCGGTCTTCTGCCCCGGCTCCGCAACCGATTCCCTTGCTGCTCAGGATGCCACTTTCGGCACCCACAGCGAGGGTCGCCAGTGCACCGCGCCCGCGGCACTCACGGCTTCATCCATCGCGGCCAGCAGGCGCAATGCCTCCAGCCCCGTGTCGATGCAGGCAGCCTCGGCCCGCTCCTTCTGCTCACCCTGCACGAAGGCGCCGCTGACGCGCTGAGCGTACGCCGTGCACACGACGCCCGCTCGGCAGCCGGCCAAGCCGGCCAGCACCAGCAGCGCCGAGGCCTCCATCTCGAAGTTGACCACACCCTGGCGGGTCATCTCATCGGCCAGATCAGGGAAACGGATGGGCAGCTGCGGGATGGGCCGGCCCTGTGCGCCGTAGAAGCCCGGCGCCGTGGCGGTGATGCCAAGGTGCGCCGTGTGGCCGAGGCTGTTGGCCGCCTCGAGCAGCGCCGCTACCGCAACGTAATCGGCGACGGCCGGGTATCCCTCGTGGACGAAGTACTTGGTCGTCGACTCGAGGCGGACGGCGCCGGTCGTGATGACGAGCTCGCCCAGCCCGATCTCGTCGCGTAGCACCCCGCACGAGCCGATGCGAATGAACGTCGGACGATGCACCAGGGCAAGGATCTCGGCCACCACGATCTCGACGTTGTCGGTGCCTATGCCAGTGGCGATGGCGGTTACGCGCTGCCCTCTGTACTGGCCGGTGACCGACGCGAACTCGCGATGACGACGCTGAAGCTCGATCGAATCCAGGCGCTCGGCAATGCGGGCAATCCGGTCGGGGTCGCCGGGCAGGAGGATGTAGTCGGCGACCTCCCCCGGTGCCAGGTCGATGTGGTACTGCCGATCGGTGTCCGGCAGCGCCACGCGACGGTCGGCGACTTGCAAGCGACCTCCTTGTAGGGGCCCACATGGCGTGAGCGTGGGGATGACGATAGGCCCGTGCTCCGGCGAGCGTCAAGGTGGACCGGTCCGACCGAGCCGGCCCCGCCAGCGATAGGCAGACTTGCGCAGGCGCGCCGTCGTCTCGCGCACGGCACGCCGATAGCGCGGCTGGCTGGCGAAGAAGGCCGTCGCGGAACCGGTCACCGCACCCATCACGGCAAGCAGGGCGATGAGCATGGCCGTCCCTTCGTCGCCAACCGACGCCGCGGCTCGCGGGGCCTCGACGTATGACGCCGCCGGAGAGGGGCTCGGCCGGCCGCTCGGGTACGGAGTCCTGGGCGGGAACGAGCCGGCACCCGTCAGCAGGTCGGCGGCGCTGTCGATGCGCACGGCCAGGCCACCCTCGTTGAGCCGAACGACCAGCCCGCGGGCATTGACGAGCAAGCCTGGCCGGAGCTGCATCAGCAGCGCGCGAGCCTCGGCAGCAAGCAGCAGGGCGGCCACGCCGGTGCCATCGCTGATCATCACCCGCTCACCGATGAACCGCTCGACGCGCCCGCCGACCTGCACGTACCGGCCCTCGTGTGCGGCCAGCTCGGCGAGAAAGATTGCCTGCGCATCGCCCGGTTGAGGGCTGGCACCGGCCGGGCCGGGCGTCACGTCAGGTGCTCCAGCGGGCCACCCGGCCACCGACGACGGCAGCGGTTCCCCCGGCTGTTCGCTGCCGCCCGGACCGGGAGTGGAGTCGGACAAGCTACCCTGACTGATGTCGCCCCTCGAGCGCGGCACGACGGCCAGGCGCTGGTCAGTGGCGGTGGGATAGGCGCGGCGAACAAGACCCGTGACGGTGGCCGATCGGCCCTTGACGAGCACGTCCACGCTGATGGCGCTGCGGGCGAGCCCTACCACAGGGATCGTGCCTCCGTCGACGGCGAGCTCGGCGCGCCACGCGTCGCCGTTGCGGCTGACCGACTCGACGTGCCCGGTCACGACGACGAGGCGCCACTCGGCAGAGCCGGGCAGGGGGGCACGGGCAATGCGCAGCGCCTCAACGCCGGCGGCGCCCAGGAGCTGTGGCATCTCCGACGCAGCCAGCTGCGGGGCACCGTAGTAGGTGCCCACCTCCCCGGCCGCGCGCACGCGCTGACCGACCGCGGGCGGCTGTGCGCCGGTTGGCAGGCGGAGCAGAAGCGCGCCACTGCCATCCTGCATGGTCACCCGCCGGCCGTCCGCGTCCAGCAGCCCGGCGGGCGCAGTGACCACGCCCTCCACGGTGACCTTTTGGCCCACTCGTCGCAGAGCCTCGCCGATCGTCACCTTCTCCGGAGCCGGCGAGGAGCCGGGTCCAAGGCCGCCTGCAGGGGGCGCAGGCGGCGCTGAAATGGGCCCGACCGGGGGCGTGGGCGCAGTCGGTGGCGGCGTGCTCGGCGTGCCCGGCGCTGACTCGGTGACGAAGTCGCCGGGGTCGCGCGGCCACAGCCGGTAGAGTCCGAGCCTGTCGCCGACGATCCCGTAGACGGCCAGCCGCCGGCCACGCGGAAACTGGTCGCGGCTCATGCCGAGCGGCGCATGGATGTAGATCCGTCCCTCGCCGGTGGCGTCCTCGAGCATCACCGTGACGGCGCCGGTCGAGGACGCGCTGGAGCTGGTGACCGTGCCACGGACGAGCGCAAGCAGGCCCTCCGTCTGCTCTCCCAGCTCGGCCGTGGTCAGCTGCCGGGCCGGCGGCATGGCAGCCGAGCCGACCTTTGTCACGCCATTGGCCGCCGGACGCAGCTCCAGGTTGCCGTAGGGATCGGCCAGGACGCCGTCTACGACCAGCACCTCGCCGGCCGCCGCCGTCAGGCCCTCTGGCAGCCTTACGCAGATGCCGCCCGACGAGTCCTGCAGGCAGATGGTCCGATCTCCCAGGACGCGCCCGGGTCGGACGGTTACGACACCCTGAACTGTCACTCTCTGGCCCACCGGCATCTGGCGGGCAAGCGCGATCGGCGCGACGGCAGGTGATGGAGTAGGCGAACCGGCAGCCGGGGAAGTCGGCGCCGGGGATGGGCTGGCGGCGGGCGCGCTCGCCGCGGGTGAAGGCACCAAGGTCGGCGCCGCTGAAGGGCCGGCGGTCGGCGTCGGCGTCGGCGTGGGCATCGGCAGCGGATGGACGTCCTCCGAAGAACGCAGGTGCAGACGGTATCCGCCCAGGCCCGTGCCCGAGCTGTCGCGCTGGCCGACGACACCGGTCAGGCGCAGGTGCCGCCCTCGCACCATCTCTCCTCGGTCGATGCCGGTCGCCGTCGCCACGACCACGCGCAGCGTGCCGGTGCCATCGTCGATTGCGGTGCTGAACCCGTCGACGAGGCTCGAGATGCCATCACTGACCACGCCCTCCACGGTCACCAGCCGCCCCTCCAGGCCCTCGCCGACCTCGTTGACGAACGCGCGCAACGGTGGCGAAGGGGGCAGGAGCGGGCCCGCTTCCAGCTGCTCGGGAGCGGCGAGCCGGATGGTCAGGAGACTGAAGCGAGTTTCGAGCACGCCGCTGACCTTGACCGACGTGCCGACCGCGGGTGCGTGCGACCATGGACCGGACGCCAGATAGAGAGCAATGCCGCCGGTGGGGTCCTCGACGAACCCACCACGGCCGGATTCGGTCAGGCCGAGCGGCGTGCTCAGCCAGCCATGGGCGGTGACGACCGTGCCGAGGGGAAGGTTGCGCAGCTCGGCGATGCTCGGCTGCCCCTCGTGCGGTGTCGTGGAGGGTGTCGGAGGAGGCGCGCTCGGCTCGGGAAACGAAGTGGCCGGTGGCGGCGTCGTCGGCGGAGCTGTGGCCGGTGGCACCGTGGCTGGCACCGCACTCGGGCCGCCGGCCAGCGCTGTGGGGCCTGGCGAGCCTGGTATCGGCCCAGGATCGAATGTCGGCGTGCCCTCGAGCGGCGCCGTGGGATCGGCCAGCTCGTCGGGGTCGTCACCTGGTGGGTCGTCCTCGAACGGTGGGGGAAGCTCTTCGGTGGGCAACGGAGCCTGCGTCGGCGTGGAGCCGGTTGGCAGCGGCGCCAGCGAAGGCAGCGGGGCGCTCGTCGCCAAGGTCGGGGTCGGCACCGCCAGCGGCAGCGCACCGGCGGACAGGTTGCGGGCGATCGGCTGGGGCTGGACGAGCGCGTCTGCGCCGTTGTCATTGCTGTCAATTGCATTGCCCAGCAGCCCCCCGGGACGGCGCTCCAGGCTGGATCCGGTCGGTGGCGCGGATCCGGGCGAGCCTTCGACGAAGCTGTTGGCGGCGGCGCCCCAGCTGAGCGAGTCGATCACCGGCCCCGCCGTGGAGCGCAGCACCACGGTCCCGCCGGTTGTCGAGAAACCACCGCTGAACAGCCCGTCCGCAATCGGCGCATAGGCCCCGGCCGCGTTGGCGATGAGCAGGTGATGCCTGGGCGGCAGCGACAGCTCGCTCCAGGCCTGCTTGCGCGTCACGGTCGCCCCGCTGGCGGTCACGTAGACCAGCTCCAGGCCGGCCAGGCCGAGCGGCACCGTGGACGCGTTGTAGAGCTCGACGTACTGGTCGGACGCGGCACCCCCGCGGGTGACGACCTCGGCCACCACCAGTCCGCCCGAGGGCGGCCAGCTGACGGTGCCGGCAGCCAGCGGCCACAGGTGCGGCGCAGGCGGTGACTCCGTCGGGGGCTTTACTGTCGGCCCGCTGAGGGCGCCCGCGTGAACGAGCACCAACGAAAGAGCGATGAGGATGAGGATCCAGCGCTCGACACGCGCCCCGGACATGAGCAGTCCTCCAGCGGCGGGCAGGCGGCGGTCCTGGCGGGCAGGGTGACCGACGCGGCCCGTCGGCGGGCGTTCGGCGGGCGTTCGGCGGGCGACACGGTCGGTCAGCCGGCGGCTCAGTCCAAGCCTGCCGCGTGCCGCTTAGCGTGCGCTTAGCGCGCACTCCGCGGCCGATTGGCACGCCGCTGCGCTACGATGCGAGACCCGCCCGCAAGAAGGAGAGCCACGCCTTGGCACGTGCCAAGAACACGTCCCGCGCCGAAGCTCGCCGCCGTGCGCGCGCCGCCACGCGCACCGAGCACGACGCGGAGACCCGGGAGCTGACGGCCGAGAGCGAGCAGCCGGCACAGGATCAGCCGCGGCCGAGCTTCTTCAATCCCCCGCGCTTCCGGGAGGACCTGCGCCTGCTCCCGCGCATCCTGACCAGCCGGCGGTTGCTGATCGTGCCGCCTCTGATGCTGCTGATCGGGTTCGCGCTGACCATGATGGCCGGGCAGCTGGTCGGCGAGGCGGCGGCCATCGCGGACCTGTACGTGCAGCTCTTCTTCCTGCCGCCCGCACTGCTCACGTTCTTCCTGGCCGGGTTCATCGCGCCACGAGCGTCCTATCTCGTCGGCGCGCTGCTGGGTGCCTTCAGCGGGCTACTGTGGGCAATCATCATCTTCGCCGGTCTGACGACGGCGGCCGATCCGGTAACCGATCCCCAGGCAGACGCAGCGGCGGTGACGAGCTATCTCTTTGTGCTCAACGTCGGCTACGGCACCTTCGCGGCCGCCTTCGCCGCTTGGTACCGTGACTTCCTGCGACGGATGCAGGAGCAGGGTCGCGCGCGGCGTGCCGAGCGCGAGGCGAAGGAGCGCGAGCGACGCCGCGAGCAGCGGCGCGGGGATCGCCAGTCGGTGCGCCGCACTCGCTGACGAGGGCCTTCAGCCGAGCCGGCGCATGCCGGCGTGGCCCATCTGCCTGACACCAACCGGGTGGAGCGGGCCGCCAACCGGACGGCCGATCTCGGCCAGCGAGCGCACGCTGTGCGCGATCACGTTGACCACCTCGGACTCCCGCTCCAGCCGACCTTCGACGTACAGCAGCGCGTGGCGCCGGACGGTCGAGCGGAAGCGCGCCCAGGTATCGGGCCATAGCGTCACATTGACCATCCCCGTCTCGTCCTCGAGCGCGAGAAAGACGGTCCCATGGGCGGTCATTGGGTGCTGGCGGGTAACCACCAGCCCGCCGACACGGACCTTGCCCGGTCTGCTGTCGACAAGCTGTCCGGCCTTCATGGCACCCAGCCGATCCAGCGCCGGCCGGAAGAGCTCAACGACCTGGCGCCGAGCGTCGAGCGAGAGGATGGCGTAGGCATCGCCGAGCCGCTCCAGCTCTGACGGTGGCGGCAGGTCAGGTGCCGCGGTCGGCGGCAGGCCCAGGTCAAGCGGCCGACCGGCAGCCTTCTTCGAGCCGACCGCCCGACCGTCGTAGCGGCCACGCGCCGCGCCGGCCACCTCGCGCAGCTGCCACAGCAACTGGCGACGGGGAACGCCCAGCGAATCAAGTGCGCCGGCGCGGATCAGCCGCTCGATGACTTCCTCGGGCAGCTCGGTCCGGGAGACAAGATCGGCCAGCGAGCGGAATTGTCCGTCCGCCGCCCGGGCGGCGTCGATCGCCTCTCCCTCGGCCTCGCCGATGCCTTTGACCAGGTGCAACCCGAGGCGAATGCCGTAGCCCTGGGCACTGGTCGCAGACCAATGCCGGCGTGCCGCCGGGCCGGGCACCACGCAGCCGGTCGAACGCACCGGCCTGGGCCGGCGCGCGATGCCCGCCCCCTCGGGCAGTGGCGCGCCCGGCAGGCCGACCCACTCTGTCGACGTCCGGAAACGGCTGCGGTTGACATCGACCGGCAGGACGCTGACGCCGTGGCGCTTGGCGTCGTTGACCAGCACCTCGACCGGATAGAAGCCCATCGGCTGGGCATTGATCAGGCCGGTCACGAACTGGGCCGGGTAGAACAGCTTCAGGAAGGCCGACTCGTACGCGGTCCGGGCAAAAGCCGCGGCGTGGCTTTTGTTGAAGCCGAAGCTGGCGAAGGCCGCAACCTGGCGAAACAGCTCCTCGGCCTGCTCGATCGTCAGCCCGCTGCGCGTGACGCAGCCGTCTACGAAGCGAGCATGCAGCTTCTCCATCTCCTTCGACGAGCGCCAGGTGCCCATCGCCCGCCGAAAGCCGTCCGACTCGGCCGCGCTGAAGCCGGCAACGTCGATGGCGATCTTCATCACCTGCTCCTGGTAGAGGATCACGCCGAGCGTTTCCTGCAACGCTGGCTTGAGGCTCGGGTGCAGGTAGCTGATCGGCTCTTTGCCCTGCCTTCGCCGCAGGTAAGGATGGACGGCGTTGCCCTGGATCGGGCCGGGCCGGATTATCGCCACCTCCACGACCAGGTCATCGAGGTTCTGCGGCCGGCTTCGTGGCAGGGTCTGCATCTGGGCGCGCGACTCGATCTGAAACACCCCGACGGTGTCGGCCGCGCAGATCATCCGGAATACGTCGGGGATGTCCTCCGGCAGCCGGTCAAGGTCGAGGTGCACGGCGCAGTCCGCGTATATGTCGCGCAGTGCATCGTCGATCGCACTCAGCATCCGCAGGCCGAGCAGGTCAAGCTTAATCAACTTGATGGTCTCAATGTCGCGTTTGTCGTATTGCACCACGACACGGCCCGGCATGGAGGCTCGTTCGAGGGGTGCGATGTCGACCAGCGGCGCCTGCGTGATTAGCATCCCGCCGGTATGGATCGACAGATGGCGGGGCAGCTCCGCGATCTGGGCGGTCAGGTCGAGCCACCGATCCCATGGAGTCCGGCCGGCGCTCCAGCCTGAAGGGTCTGCTGCGTCGGGAGCGCCTGGGGCGTCTGGTGCCTGCTTCGCGAGCATGGAGCGTCGTAGCACCGCCGGACGGTAGTCGTCAGTCGGCTCGGCCGGCACGATGCGCGGCACGCCGCCCTTCAGCCAGCGCACGCTGACCGCCGTGTCACCCGGACCGCCCTCGTCATCTGACGGCACACGCAGCCGGCCCATCCCGTCGAGCACGCCGCGCGATTCGGCCAGGCGGCTGGCTGATTCGGGCGACGACTCGGTCGGCGTGAAGAACTCGGCAAAGCCTCCTTCAGCCTCGAGGTCGCGGCGCACCATCACCGAGTCATAGGTCTCGAGTGCCTTGGCCACCCGGTCAACCAGCGGCCGCGGGAAGCCCAGGGCCTGGCCAACCTCGCGCACCGCCGAGCGCGCCCGGTAGGTGACGACGTTGCAGACCATGCCGGTGTGCTCGGGTCCATAGCGCTCGTAGCAGTACTGGATGACCTCCTCGCGACGCGAGGTGGCGAAGTCGATGTCCACGTCGGGGTAGGTCGTCCGGCCCTCGTTGATGAAGCGCTCGAAAAGCAGTTGGTGGCGGATGGGATCGACGCGGGTGATGCCCAGCACGTAGGCGACGATGGAGTCGCCAGCCGAGCCCCGGCCCTGGGCCGGGATGCCGCGCTCACGGCAGAAGCGCATCAGATCCCAGCAGATCAGGAAGAACTCGGCCAGGCCCGTCCGCTCGATCACCTCCAGCTCGTGGGCGAGCTGCTTGACGACTGCCGGCGTGAGCGGGTGGTAGCGCTTGCGTGCACCTTCATGGCACAGCCGCTCGAGCTCGCTGAACGGCGTCTCGCCGGCCGGCACGGGGAAGCCGGGGAAGCGGTATTGCTCGAACTCGAGGTTGACCGAGCAGCGCTCGGCGATGGCCACCGACCGGCCCATTCCCTCGGCCCAAGCCGCCGCGACTCGCGGTCCGAGGGAACCGTCGCCAGGCGGCAGGATTGCCATCTGCTCCGCGCTCTTGAGGTGGTACTCGCCGTTGGGCCGGCGCAGGTGCGCGCTGCTGTCGAGGGTCAGCCCATGACGGATGCAGACCAGCACGTCCTGCAGCTCGCGGCCCTCCGGCCGGGCGTAGTGGACGTCATTGGTCACCACCATGGGCAGGCCAAGATCGTCGGCCAGCCGCACGCTCTCGGTCACCAGCCAGTCATCGTCCGGCAGCAGGTGATGCTGGAGCTCGACGTGGAAGCGATCATCATCGTAGGTCGCCGACAGCCACCGCGCGGCAGCCGCCGCTCCCTGCCTGTCCCCGGCCAGCAGTCGGCGCGCGATCTCACCGTGCCGGCAGCCGGATAGCGCGATCAGCCCCTGGCGGTGCTCGGCAATGAGCCGATGAGTGAAACGTGGCACGCCCTTGGTGCCGGCCATATGGGCCGCGCTGACCAGTCGGCAGAGGCTGCGGTAACCGCTCATGTCGCTGGCCAGCAGGACCAGGTGAGGGCCGAGCTCCCGCGGGCGAACACCGCGCAGGTCTTCCCGACGCGGCTGGCGATGGCCGGGGGGCCGGAGCCGCTCGGGCAAGGGTCGTCGTGGAACGCCGGGTGAGCCAGCGGTACGGCCAGCCGCCGGGCCCGGCCGACTGCTGGGGCCCCGGCCACCTGGCTGAAGATTGGGCATCACCAGCCCCGCCGGATCCGGCACGGCCGAGTCGAGCAGCTCGATCTCCAGGCCGATGATCGGCCGCAGTCCGACCTCGCGCAGGGCGCTCGCGAAGCGGACGGCCCCGTAGAGGCCCTGGTGATCGGTCACCGCCAGCGCAGAGCAGCCGAGCGCGCTGGCTGCCGCGGCCAGCTCCTCGGCCGACGAGGCGCCGTCCAGGAACGAGAAGCTCGAATGGCAGTGCAGCTCGGTGTAGGCGCCGGCCATTCGGCAACTATAGAACAGATGTTCTCTTATGCCGCCCCTGCATGATCGGCCTCAGCATGGTTTGATTCCTCGGCCGCGATGTCCCATCACTCGTCACCACCGACAACGGGCGCGGGAGCGCGCCTGAACCGTCGTCGAGCCGCTCTGATCGCCGCGCCACTGGCCATCCTGCTGGTGGGCGCGCTGCTGGGAGGCAGCATGCTCGGCAGCCGGCCGGACCCTTCGCCGTCCCCCGACACCGGCGCGATCGGTGGCCCGAGCATCGACGCCTCGCCCTCGCCGGCCGCTACCCTGCCGGCGCCGACTGCCACCCCCACCAACCCTGCGCCGACCAGCCAGCCGAGCCCGAGCCCGTCACCCGAGGGTCCGACCAGCGTGCCGCCGGAGGAGCTGACAGGCTTCGTCTGGCCGCTGCGCAACGCTCGCCTGACGAGCGGCTTCGGCCCGCGCAGCGACGGCAACATCATCATCGACGGCGAGCGCTACCACGATGGCATCGACCTGGCCACGTGGTGCGGCGACAAGATCCGGGCGGCGCATTCAGGCACCGTTCTGTATCAAGGTCGCAAGTTTGACGAGTACGGCGGCTACTCGGATTCACTCGACGCGTTTTACGCTCGTCTCGATCGGATTGGCGGACTGTCGCTCATCCCGATCGTGGTCGTCATCGACTACGGCAACGGGTATCGGGGCCTGTATGCCCATTTGAGCAAGGCGATCGTGGAGGCGGGAGATGTCGTCGAGGCAGGGCAGGTCATTGGCTACGAGGGTGCGACGGGCCGGGCAACTGGCTGCCACCTTCACTACGCCCTCATCCGAATGGACGGCGAGTGGCTCCCGGTCACGCCTAGCCTCGTCGACAGCCTCCGCTATCCACCCTTCGTCCGAGAGCGGGTCGACCCGCTTCTTGCCTTCCCCATCCCCGACCACTACGCCCCCAAGCGCTTCAAGCCGCCCAAACCGTCCCGTCCTCGGCCCATTCCGCCCGAGCCCGGCTTCGGCGGATATGAACGGCCGTAACAATCAGCTACAACCGAGCGTCTCAGGCTCGATGAGCCTGGTACGCGGTGCCGTGTCCGTCGCCCGGCCGTTTGTCTGGTCGCTTGTCGCCGTGACGCTGATCATGGTCGGGCTGCCGGCGGTACTGGCAGCCGCAACCTAGCCTCCGCCTCGGGATCCCAATAGGACGGTGCCCGGCTCACCGGCGCGCGGCTGATCGGGCGACACAGGAAAAGGCTTCTTGCCTCAGCTGGCCGGTGCCTGCAGTCGGCACTGGTCATCGGTCGGGCTCGCTATCCTTGGTCCATGCGGCCAACCCCAGCCGAGATCGTCGCCGCCGGGCTGCTGGTCATCGTGCTGACCAGCCTGATCGTCGTGCTCGTCGTGGCGACCGTGCCCGAGGGCGGTCCCCCGACGCTGCGCTGAGCCGGTCGAGAGAGCGTCGCCGTTCGCCGACACGCTCCCCCGCACGGGTGTCGGACCTTTCATTTCGGGACTTGCGCTCGCGGCGCGTCACATCGTCCCGCGACGAGGCGTCTGTGAGGGCGTAACCACCTGACGGTCGGCCCTCGTGGTGCTCGGCACTCCTCCTCTCCGGGCTGGGGCGGCCTCGGAGCCCGGTCCCGGTCTCCCCCGGGACCGGGCCTTTTCATGCCCGGGCGGCTGCTTCAATCAAAGACCCGCTCCAGGTGCCAGCTGCCGTCGACGCGATCGAGGTAGACCAGTGCCAGCAGCTGGCCGCTGCTGAGCTTGAAGTAGTCCCGCCTGATCGGCCTGCGCCACCAGTCCTCCTCGATGCGCCACTGGTTGCACACCTCGACCTGCTCGCTGCCGCCAGGCCAGCGCAGCCGGCAGGGGCGACCGCGGGCATCAAGATCCACCTCGATGCGGGGGTGGTGACCGAGCAGACGTGTCATGTCGAGGCGACCCGTTCACCGCGACAGCGGCTCGGCGGTCGCCGAGCGCCACTCGAAGCGCCGCTCGGCGAGCCCCGTCTCAGGATCGAGGAGGCGCGCCTGCCAGATCCTGTCCGAGCCGAAGCGCAGTGTCAAACCAGCCAGTTGCCAGTCCAGCCGTGCGGCGCGGGCCAGCTGTGGTGTGAACAGGCCGAGCTGCTGGCCGGCCGCCGGGGCGGCCCGATCCAGCTCGAGCGACAGGCCGGCCACCGGCAGTTCCGGCAGCTGCGCGGCCAGCCGGGCAAGCAACAGACGCTCGAGCAGCTCCGCTGCGGCCGACGGCTCGGGCAACGGCTGCTCCAGGCGCACGCGGTCCGGCTTGTCCTCCAGCTCCAGCTCGAGCACCGCCCGACCAGCGCCGGCACCCCGCGCCGCGAGCTGGGCGCACAGCGCGCCACACAGGCGGCGCAGCACGAAGCGCAGCGGCTCAAGCTCGTCGACGGCCGGCTCGAGCTGGGCTTCGGCGCGCAATCTCTCGATCGGCCGACGTGGCTTCAGCGGCCTGCCATCCAGCCCGCGGGCGAGGTCATGCAACAGGCCACCCGACTCGCCGAAACGGGCCACCACCGACGAGCGCGAGATCGCAGCCAGATCGCCGATCGTGGCCAGGCCGAAGACACGCAGCCGCTCGCGGATCGAGTCATCCGCCGGCAGCAGGCCGATCGGCAGCGGCGCAAGGTAGGCGGCCTCGACCGCTGCGCCGCCGACCGGGATCGCCTCTGGCATGCGGCCCTGCCTGGCACCGATGACCGCTGCCACCTGCGCACCGAAACGACTGTTGCCGATGCCCAGCCGGGACCGGCCGGGCAGCAGCCCGGACACGGCGTCAAGCAGGCGCTGGGCAAGCACCGGCTCCTCGCCCCACAGCAGGTGCAGGCCCTCGATGCCGAGCAGCAGCCGTCCAAAAGCCGGCCCGGCCGGCTCCTCGTCCGCTTCGAGCGCCGGCGTGAACGAGCCAAGCGCTTCGATTACCGCCCTGAAGCGCTGCCGGTAGGCGGGCAGGTCGGCCGCCATGAACCTCGCCTCGGGCGCCAGCTTGTGGGCGGTGCCAAGCGGCTGGCCGCGCCGGATGCCCAGCCGGCCTGCCGCCGGGCTGAAGTCCACCACCCCGCCCGACTCCCACGGCTGGCCGCCGACAACCACCAGCTCGGGTAGGTCGGCCCTCTCGGCCTCCAGCCGGAAGGGAAGGTGCGGCCAATCTAGGTACAACAGTCGCATGGGTTGCCTGTCGGTCTGGCTGGGAGGCCGTCGGAGTCTGGTCGGAAAGGTCGGTCGATGGCGGGAGCCGTTCTGTGGAAGGTCAGGCGATCGAGGCACGCCGGATCGGCCGAGGCTCGTCGGCCAATCCTGCGTCTAGAGGCGAGGAGATCGACACGACAGGGCTGGCCGGCACGATCAGCTCGCCATCGGCGAGGTAGCGGATCTCGACCTCGGCCTGCCGCCCCGGTGCGCCAAACCGGCTCTTGGCCACGACCACGCCGATGCGCCGGCCGACGATGTCTCGGCCGAGCCTCAGCCAGCCCCGTTGCTCGAGCTCCAGCCGCAGCCCGACAGCCTCGGCCAGCGCGCCGTGGAGCGGCGCCGCGAGGCGCACCGGCTCGAGCACGATCAACCGCGCCCCCACGCGCCGGGCATGGGCTGCAAGTCGGCGCAGCGATGCTTCGTGACGAGCTGGCAAGCGGTCGGGCAGGTCGACCACCAGCAGCTCGACGGCATGCCCGCCGAGCAGGGCTGCCGCCAGGGCAAAGCCCTCATCCGGGTCAGCCGGTCGAAGCACCAGCAGCCAGCGCAGGTCAACGCCCCGGCTGACGGCCTCGAGCGGGTCGAAGCAACGAGCCAGGTCAAGGTAGGCCGCGATCGCGCCGTGGGCCTGCGCCTGCGCCAGCCAGTGGAGAGCAAGGGTGGTCTTGCCAGAGGAGCCGGCGCCGAGCAGCGAGGCTGCCGCGGCCGGTGGCAGTCCGCTCGGGCCGAGCAGCACATCCAGCTCGGGCAGGCCGGTGAAGAGCGCCGATCCATCAGCCACCGAAAGGGTTGATGGGCTCGACCCCGAGACGAGTTCGTCAGCGGGCGCGGGTACGCCATCGACGGTCCAGCCAGAGCCGGCACCCACCTTTACCGCCGCGCTGCCCCAGCGCGTCTCCAGGCGGGCCAGCGCGCTGCCAAGCGGATCGAGTGCGGAAGCAGCAGGCATGGGTCGAATGATAGAACAGATGTTCTATCCGTCAATCCCTGTGGGGCTGGTCGGCAGGCATACCCGTCCGATACCATCTGGCGTCAGATGAGCGACCGGCCGACCGATCCCAGCCGCTCCGACGGGCCACCTCCAGGCGCTGCCGACGACTCACCGACACAGGTCGGCATGCCCGCCGTCGGACAGCCCGGCGGCCCGCCCGATCCCACCCAG
>Ga0247713_1000003_pt1 | contig 197953 bp, 187 predicted proteins | sample 21E_NmetaG_FD_189936 | JGI IMG/M metagenome (GOLD analysis project Ga0247713, IMG submission 189936) | Soil microbial communities from hillslope of Landscape Evolution Observatory, University of Arizona, Oracle, AZ, United States - 2-1-E_N | ecosystem: Engineered > Artificial ecosystem >... | reverse complement strand
GCGACCGACTCGCTGAGCGAGTAGGTCAGCGTCGGATCGCTATCGCCATAGACCTTGCTCTGGCCACTGTTCGGGGTGACCGTGACGGGCTTGGCAGTGATCGCGAAGTTGACCACGGGCGTCGACAGGCTGAGCTGGTAGTTCGTGCCGGCCGACAGCGTGCCCAGACCGATCGCGTAGTTGCCGACGTTCTCGCCGGAAGCGCGGCCCAGGGCGCCTGTGAAGCTGTTGCCGGCGATGAGCGCCTCACTGGCCGTGTAGGTCAGGGTCGGGTCAGCGGCGCCGAAGACCTTGCTCTGGCCGCTATTGGGAGTGATCGTGATTGGTCGCGGGGTGATCCCGAAGTTGACCGGGGTGCCCGACAGGACGAGCGTGTGGTTGGTGCTGGTCGTAGTCAGCGTGCCCAGATTGATGGCGTAGCTGCCGACATCGCTGCCGGCTGCGCGGGCCAGGGCCCCGGTGACGGCGACCGACTCGCTGAGCGAGTAGGTCAGGGTCGGATCGCTATCGCCATAGACCTTGCCCTGGCCACTGTTCGGGGTGACCGTGACCGACTTCTTGTTGACGGTAAGAGCTGATGTGTTCGTCGCTTCGCTATTCGAGTAGTTTGAGCTGCTCGAGGTGAAGACCGCCCGTACGCTGTACGCCGTTGTGCTGAAGTTCAGACCGTGGCTGTAGTTACTCAGTGTCGCCACGCCGGTCGAGCTGTCGTAACTGACTGTGCCGGCGGCCGCCGTGGTGCTGCCTGCGACGAAGAACGCCACGGTGCCGGGAACGTTGGCGGGCGACACCGTTGCTGACAGGTTGGTGGTTCCACCGAAGGTCGACGTGGATGCGGTAATGCTCCCGACCGACGTGGCCGTGACTGCCGGGGCTTGAACGTAATTGGCTGTGTAATCGTTAGTCCCGCTACCGGCAAACCCGGGAGCGCAAAGGGTCGTGTTCGTGCTGGAGAAATTGCTTGGCCCGCTCCAGCTGCTGAAGGTCCAGCTGCCGATGGTCCCCGGGGCCGTGATGCGGATCCATTCGCCGCTGTTCGCGCCGGCTGTCAAGGTGTTACCCGAGGAGTGTCGGACCGTGCCGCTGCCGCTCGTGGGAGTACTGCCTCCGACATTGCCCGTGGGACAGGACGAACTCGTGTGCTTGGTCCAGCTCGCCTCGAAGTTCGTCGAGCTGTTTGTCGTCAGAAAGCGCAGGTTGCCGTCCGTGAACGCCCAGGTCGCCACGCCGGACTGCTCGCCGGTGGCGATGACCTCGTAGGTGGCGACGAACCAGTTGGGCAGGTTGAATTGGTCGGTGATGTTGCCCTGATCGTCGGCGGTCCTGTAGACGGAGCGATACCAGGAGCTGCTCCAGTCGTCATTCACGTAGATCTGAACGCTCTCGCCAGCGTGCCAGTTGCCGCCGGTCAGGGTCACGGTCTCGCCGGGCGCGTAGTCGTCCTTGTCGCTGGCGATCCACGGCGCACCGCTGGGCGCGTAGGCAGGAGAGGAGGGAGAGGTCGGAGCTGAGGGAGCGTCTGTCGGCTCGTCGGTCGGGTCGGGCTGGGCCGGAGCGTCGGTCGGATCGGGTTCAGCCGGAGCGGCGGTCGGATCGGGATCCGCCGGCTCTTGCGTCGGCTCCGGATCAGGTTCCGGGGTCGGCTCCGAGGTCGGCTCCGCCGGCTGCTCGGTGGCAGGCGGCTGGGCAGATTCATCCGCCTCCTGGGCGCGCATGACCGCGGGGCCCATGGCCGACAGGATGAGCAGCATGACCTGGATGGCGACGATGAGTGAGCGCGCCATCGGCGCACGGCCACTCCAGACCGACGTGACTGACTGGGACATGAGCGGGACCCCCTCCTGGCGAGTAAACCCTCGAAAGACCTTGACCGGTTGAGGTGCGACCGTAGGACGCAAGTACTGGGCGGTCAAGACTCCTGGGCCATATGGCGTTGCTTCCGGTAAACGGACGCAAGCCGCCTACCCCTCGTGGCGCACTGTATCCGACCCGCAACCCCCGGTAGTGAGCAGAATTGCCCAAATCCATACCTGTCTCGCCCCACGTATGCCTGACCGTAGGCCTACGCACCGGCGTGGTGGCGATGCCGGTCAGAGGCCGTCGCGGTAGCGGCGCGCGGCGTCGGCTCGGTTCCGGGCGCCGAGCTTGTCGAGGATGCTCCCCACGTGGCGGCCGACCGTCCGCGGGGAGATGCCCAACGCCTCGCCCGCCTCGCGGTCGGTCAATCCATCGGCGATCAGCCGCAGCACGTCCACCTCTCGCGGCGAAAGGCCGCCTGTCCCCAGGTGCGTGGCAGGCGCCTTGATCAGCCGTTGGACCAGCTGGGCGGCCAGGCGGCGCGGCATGGGCAGGTCACCGCTCCTGACCCCGAGCACGGCACGGACCAGGGCGTCCGGAGGCAGGTCCTTGGTCAGGTAGCCGACTGCTCCGGCGCGCATGGCGGCCACGACGTCGTCACGATCGGCGGAGCCGCTGAGCATGACGATCTGGGTGTCCGGCAGGCGCGGAGCAAGCTCGCGCACCAGCTCGATCCCGTTCATGCCGGGAAGGTCAAGGTCGACCAGCATCACGTCCGGCCGGTGCTCCATGACCAGGTCCAGCGCCTCCTCCGCGGAGGACGCCTCGGCCACGACCTGCAGGCCCGGAGCCTGCAGGGTGCGGCTGATTGCGCTGCGCACCAGGCGGTGGTCCTCCACGAGCATCACCCGCACCGGCGGCTCTCCTGTCCGGTTCACGCGGGCTGCGCCTTCCGCCCTCCGACCGGCACGGTGACCGTCACACGGGTACCGTCCATGGGGACCGACTGCACCTCCAGCCGGCCTCCGACCTGCTCTGCGCGGTCGCGCATGGAGCTCAGGCCGAACCCGCGTCGGGCTTGACCGGGGTCGAAGCCGCTGCCGTTGTCCGCCACGATCAGGACCAGCTCATGGCCATCGCACGCCATCGTGACGCGGGTGAGTGTGGCGTCGGCGTGCTTGCGAACGTTGGCCAGCGCCTCCCGACAGATGCGCAGGAGCTCGGCCATGAGCCGGTCGGGGAGGGTGGCCGGCTCGCTCTCGATTGAGCAGACGACGTCGAGGTCCAGGCGCTCGGCGTAGTCCTCCACCACCCGGCAGAGCAGCGCGCCGACGCCTGCGTCGGGCCTGGCCTGCAGGGCGACCACAGCCTGCCGCGCCTCACCCAGCGCCTGCTCGAGGGCGGAGTCGACGCGATCGATCAGCGGTCCGGCGGCAGGGGGCATGTCTTCCAGCTCGCGCAATCGGCCATGGGTCAGTCGGGCAAGCCAGAGCTCCTGGACGAGGCCGTCGTGAATGTCCCTCGCCACGCGGGCTCGCTCCTCGAGTGCGATGCGCTCGTTGTCCAGCTCGCGCAACCGGGCCAGTGACCAGTTGGCATGCGAGAGGTCGATCAGGTCACGCCTGGTGCCCAACGCAAGGCCGACCAGGACCAGCCCGAAGAACGCCAGCCTCAGCACTTCCCCGGTGGTCAGCACGCCGCTGTAGGTGCCGGGCACGACGGCGTAGTGGATCTGCGTGAAGGCGGCCACCACCAGCGCGACGGCGAGCAGGGCGGTGTACTCGCGCGGACGGTGCGGGGCAGCCCGTCCCTCCGCCAGTCGCGCGTAGCCGATCGCGGCGGCCGCGTAGAGCGCGCCGATCGACAGCTGGGCGACCGCCATCGGCAGGGCGACGTTGCCCAGCCCGATGGTCGCGGTCGGCTGCAGCATCTCGCGGAGCTGCGCCGGCGGGATCAGCGCCGGCAGGTGGAGGGGCGCCGCGAGGATCACCAAGCCGACGGCACCGACTGCCAGCGCGGGTCCCAGCGCCAGGGCCACCGCGCGGCCCCCTTCCGGCGTCTTCAATCCACGGATGGCCGCGCTCGCGCCGATCAGCAGCAACGCGCCCGCGACCAGCCGCTGGAGGGTCCAGATGTACAGCGGCTCCTGGCCCGCGGTGGCCACCTCGTACGGCCTCTGGAGGTCGCTGTTCAGGGCCAGGGGCACGAGCTTCAGCAGCGCTGCGACCGCGAGGGTCAGGAAGGCCGCGGTCTGGAAGAGGCAGTCGGGCTCGCGGGTCTCGCCGAAGCGCAGCCAGGTCCGGCCGGCAATCGCGGCGGCAATGACCAACGCGGCGGTCTCGATGACCAGCTCGAGGCGCGGCGCCGCGACGACGTAGCTGAAGCCGGGAATAAGGAAACTGACCGCCGAGACGGCGGTCAGCAGGAGGGCAACAAGGATCAGCGACGGAGCGACGCGGCTGCCCGCGCGCTCCCGTCCAGCGTTGGCGCCCTGGGCGGTGGCCACGCCACCTCCCGGCTGACTCCCCACCTCGCGACCCTCCCTGGCGCGAAACCCCCCTCACCGGAATCGTCCCCCCGGCCGGCGAATTATACGCGCCTGTCCAGTGCTGCTTGACGGAGTCTGGTGATGAAAGGTGGAATGGCCAGGCAAAAGAGATCGGCCCGGGCGCTTGGCCCGGGCCGACTCAGGTGGCGATGGGTGCCCTCAGCCGGCTAGCGCCAGTCGCTGGCCGTCAGGTTCAGGTTGCCGATCACCGAGCGGTAATAGAGGCCCGGACGCCGCGGATCCATGATCGCGCGGCCGCTGGAGCGGGTGCCGGCGAACTGGATCCGGTACGCACCGACCTTGTGCGGTGCCGTCCAGAAGATCTCGGCCATCGTCCGGTTGGACCGGAGCAGGCCGGCCAGGATGTAGTTCGTCTTGCCCAGGCCATCGGCGAAGACGACGCTGGCCGGGCCGCGCAGGAAGCCGGCACCGTAGTTGTCGACTCGCTGCATGGCGACCGACTTGGTCGGGTTGGCCTTGCCCGGCTCGCTGTTGCCCGATGCGTAGCAGAGGCGCATCAGGATCACCGCCGCGCCGCGTGCGAGCGGCAGCTCGCTCGCCATGTAAGCCTCGCCGTAGTACTTGTGGTTGTTGTTCCCGCTGTTAAGGCGGGCGTTGACTCCGATCCCGTTCTTCGTCCGCGTCTGGAACGGCTTGTACGGGCTCGGCCAGCCGTTGCCATGGCCGAGGTAGATGAAGACGTGGGCACCCTGGGCGGCTGCCCTCACTCGTCCCCACGTGGCGTTCGGGCTGTAGACCTTGACCACCTGGGCGCCGTTGTTGCGTGCGGCGGCGGCGGTCTCATCGGCAACTCGCTTGAAGCTGGCGGTGCTCTTGCCCACCGGGCCGACCACGATGACGACCTTCTTCTGTGACGCCTCTGCAGGAGCTGCGTCAAACGCTGCACCGCCCACGGCGAGCGATGTGGCGAGCATGACCAGGCCCAGCGTGCGCTTCACGCGACCGGACGGCACCCCCGCGGTGCCACGTTGCTCATCCGGCAATTAGCTTGCCTCCTCTCTACCAGAACGCGACGCTGGGGCGGCGCGAACGGAAGGATGGGTCCCCCGTGGCGGGCGGTCTCTCGACCAATGCCCGTTCCCCTGTGCTATGGCGGGCGCGACACGGCATCGGCCGCCCTGCTTTGACGTCAGCTCAGTGCTGGGGCACGGCGCTGACTGTGACTGGCTCCGGTTGAGGCTCGCTCCGGTGCTGGGGCACCGGAGCTGGGACGGGTTCCACGGTGGACGGTGTTCTGTTGTTGGTCTTGGGCGCCCATCCGCCGGTGATGGCGGGCGGACATCTCAACCGGCACCAGGAGTATGACAAAGCCATGCAACCCCCCCGTGAATCCACGTTCAGGCGCAGGCGGGACCGTTGCCAGTCGGCAACTCCAACCGCTGGCGATGGAGGGCAGTACCAGAGTCAACTGTGAGGGCCCGGGTGCCGTGACTAGCCTCGTCTCGAGTTCGGCGGGCCACTCCATGCGCGGCCCCCGCAGATCTTTGGAGAGGGGATGGAGATGGTCCGATTGCGTGGGCGCGCGGCCGCCCTGATCGTGCTGGTGGCGCTGGTCCTCGGGGCCATGCCACTCAACGTGGCTGCCGCCGGTTCGGCGGCGCAGGTCCTGGAGGGCGTGCTCGAGCGGGTCAAGGGCGACGACTTCGCCCGTGGCAAGGCTGTCGGGCATGGTTATGTGCTCTCGGGCAGGGGTGGCGAGCTGACGGAGCTGGCATTCGCTCGGCAGCCCGCTGACAAGCTGGTCGGCAAGAAGGTCCGTCTGAAGGGCCGGCAGAACGGGCAGACCTTCAACGTCGCCGCCGACGGCACCCAGGTCGTGGCCAGCACCTCCACGAGCGGCACCAGCGGCACCAGCGCGACCAAGCGCGTGGCGGTGATCCTGTTCAACTTCGCCAACGATCAGACCCAGCCGTACACGACCGCCTTTGCGGCGGGCATCGCGTTCAACAACGCCGACTCCGTCGCTGCTTACTACTCAGAGAACTCGCTGGGCAAATGGGGCATGACCGGGCAGGTGTTCGGCTGGTACACGATCGCGAGCTCGAACAGCTCGTGCAGCTATTCGACCTGGGCCAACGAGGCGCGCGCGCTCGCCGCCGTCGACGGCTATGCCGACAGCCAGTTCGACAACGTGGTCTACGGCTTCCCGCGGACGTCGGCCTGCTCGTGGAACGGCCTGGCCAACCTGCCCGGCCGCAACTCCTGGCTCAATGGCACCGGGGGCATGACACTGCGCGTGATGGCGCACGAGCTGGGGCACAACTTTGGCACCCACCATGCCCAGACACTCTCCTGCACGGAGGGCGGGGTGCGAGTGGCGCTGGTGTCGGACATCTCGAAGTGCACCGTCTCTGAGTACGGCGACCCGTTCACGGTCATGGGCGCCGCCCAGCGCCACCACATGACGAACTTCAGCCGGGGGAACTTTGGCTGGCTGTCCAATGGCAACACGGCCGACGTCAGCAAGACCGGCGAGTACCTGCTGGCACCGCTCGGTGTGGGTTCGGGCGTGGTCGGCGTGCGCATCGCACGCACCTCCAACAGCTGGCTGCTGCTCGAGTACCGGCGTCCGTACGGCACGCTGTTTGAGACGTACTCGTCCTCATCGGCGGTGGCCAACGGCGTGAGCGTACGCATCGTGCCGGCATACTCGAGCCGAACGCAGTCCAAGCTGGTCGATACGACGCCGTCAACGACGTCGTTCTCCGATGCTGCCCTGGCCTCCGGCGGGACGTTCACCGATCCCCTCACCAACGTGTCGATCACGACGGTCAGCGTGGCCAGCTCCGGCGCGGTGGTGCGCGTGCAGTTCGGCGGGTCAGGCGGCACCTCGCCCAGTCCGTCACCGACGCCCAGCCCGACGCCGTCGGCGAGCCCGTCACCGACCCCTTCACCCTCGCCCTCGACGAATCCGACACCGACTCTGCCGCCTGACACCGAGCCTCCGACCGCGCCCACCGACCTGACCGTTGCACCGGCAGCCAAGGGCAACAAGGTGGTGGTCTCCTGGAAGGCCTCAACGGACAACATCGGCGTGGCCGGCTACCGGGTCTTCCGCAACGGAACCCAGGTCGCCAGCGTGACTCACACCAGCTATAGCGACTCGCTGCCCAAGAAGACGACGTCACCCACGTATTACGTGGTTGCGTTCGACGCCGCCGGCAATGTCAGCGTGCCAGCAGATCCGGTGGCGTTCCGCAAGTAGCGCTGTTCCGCAGGCATAGGAAAAAGGCCCCGCCTTTCGGCGGGGCCCTTTCGATTTCGGCGTGTGATCTGCTACGGAGCCGGCTCGAGTCGGAAGACGTCGAGGTGGATCGCGTAGCACGCGGTGTTGGCAAGGCCGCTCACCGTGATGCTCTGGTCGATGACGTTCGCCGTGGCCGTCCGCTTAACGGTGAACGCCCCAGGCTGCACGTAATTCTGGTTATTCGTGCAACTCATGGGCTGGATCTTGACGTTGTGCGCAACATTGGCAAAGTACGCATTGGCGTTAAGGTCGATGACCAAAGTCGTCGCATTCGCGCCGGAGCCGCGTGTCCCCGTGATACGTCCAATCACATGGTGCTGACCTGCGACAATGTCAACTCCCGTGGTGCTGATCTGCGACCACTCGCTGTACATGAACCAGGTAGACGGCGCCTTCTTCGTGGCACTCCACGGGAGCCCGCGTCCGGTCGCCGTCTCGCCGATGCCGCACTGGAAGTTGACGCTAACGCTCTCGCTGTCGCTATCCAATACAGTGGTGCCGGACCTGACATCGGCCGTGTTGTTGTACACCAAGTCTTGGCAGTTCGCGACACCCGGATGGTTGAACGTCTTCGGGTATGGCCCGAAGGTGTGAGTATCACCCTCGTCGAAGCCGGAAGCACTCAGCGTGCCGAGCTTAGTGCCGGAGCCGCCCTGCGGCGTGTCGTACACATCGACGCTCGCATTGACCTGGGTAGTCGGAGCGCCGAAGGTGAACGGAGCATCGGCGTCGAAGTCCACGGGATCTTCGACATCGACGAACGTGGCGGTGACCACAACTTCGTTGGTACCGTCGTCACCGTAGGCGACGTCGTAGTCGCACTCGAGAGTGTGGCCCTTTGGCAGAGTAATCGGAAGGTCGTCGTCGCAGTCAGTGGCGACAGGATCGCCATCGATCTCGTCCACGATGTCCGTGATCGTAGCGTCAAGATCGCCGTCGTTCTTGATCGTGATCGTTCCGCTGACACGATGATCAGAGTCGGTGTAACCGTCGTACGTCACCTCGACTTCGTAGTACACCGTCTCGCTGCCGCCGACCGGCACCCACAGTGAGTTGCGGTCTACGGACTTGTCGATCGACCAGTCATGGGTTCGCTTGAACGAGGCGACCGCGGTCTTGCTGACATCGAGGTGCGCCTCGGGGCCCGGTTCGTCACTGCCGAAGCAAAGCTCGAGAAGGTGTGCGTACGCGCCCACGCGGTCAACGTTCCACTTCGGTCCATCCCAGTTCTTGCCTGGATAGGTGCCCGAGTTCCCATCAGGGTTACCGAAGTAGGACCAGTCGAAGGACGGAATGATGTCGTCCCAGTCGTTCTGTGCGCTCGGGTTGACGAGGTCCCAGAAGGTGCGTTCAGGCCGGAGCACCGTGCCGTTCGGTGACTTGTTGTGATGGAGATCATGGCCGCGCTTGATGATGGCAGCCGGATCGATCGTGATGAGTACATACGGGTTGGTTGTCGAATGGGTCGCGTGACAAAGCGACACCTTGTTAGTGTTCGCGTGCCTGTTCGGCAACGCCAGCACGGTCGCTGCAGCGATGACCATCAGCGACGCCAACATCGCGACGGTCATGCCGACCACAGTCAAGCGTGCTCTCAATGAACTGCTCACTGGCTCTACTAGCCTCCTTCGTGCGCAATTGGCGCCTGGCATGGCGCACAAGCGTGGACCCCCCCTGCAGCTCCACAGATCCCCCTGGCAGCACCTCCCCTGGGCACCAGTGCTACGAGCGGCTCCCCTAGACCGCGCGGCCGAGACTGGGGTCGACCGTACCGGCCATCGTACGGAGCACTGGCGTAAAGCGACACTCGCAGGACTACTCAGGCGGCATACCCAATACGAGTGCGTATCCGGACAGATACGTATTGACCGGGTAAGAGAAGGCCCCTCCGGTAAGGGAGGGGCCTGTCCGCTCGGACCAGTCGAGCTGTTACTGGCAGAGCACGTCGTGCAGCGAGCGGAGCGCGCCGGCGGCGCCGGTGGCGGCCGTCTGCCGCGTGGCCGGGTTGGCCATCGCGGCCTCGAGCTGGTCAAGCGCGGTGCTCGCCGCGTCGCGGGCGGTCTGCTCGGCGCCGGTGACCTGCAGGTCGTTCAAGGGCTGGCGAACCTGGTCGGCGAGCTCGCGGACCTGCGCCTCATCGGTGTCCTGGTTCACCCCGAGCAGGCCGGTGGCCGTGTTCTGCAGGCTGTTCGGGCCGGTGCCGCACAGCTGGGCGCGAGCCTCCTCGCCCCCCGGTACGCCCGGGGTCTGCCCGTTGCCAGGGGTCGCGGGCGCGCCAGCGCATGCACCGAGGGTCAGCGAGCCGGCCAGCGCCAGAGCGGCCAGCACGTAGCTTCGAGTCGATCGTGTCATCTGTTCCTCCATCACGGGGGTCGGAGCCCCGGCGGCAGGTTGGCAGAGCTGACGTCTGATCGGCCATCACCGGCACAGGTGGGCCGGGTTGCGACTGCCTGCCAATCCGTTTCGGATGACCGATATCACGCTTGTAGTTCGGCTAGGATGCGGCCGGAGAGGGGCCCGCGGGATCATGCCGTCGGTCGCCAGTTGGTGCACAGGAGGGGAGTTGTGCCTGCCGAGGGAAGCCGCCGCTCGCGCCGGGTGATTGCCGCCCTGGTGCTCGGCTCGTTGCTGGCTGCCTGTTCCCCGGTGGCGGTCCCGCCGACGGCCCAGCCAACCGAGCCGACCCAGCCGAGCCAGCCGTCGCCCGCCGGAGCCGCGTCCCCCGGGGCGACCTCGACGAGCGCCCCGACGGTCCTGCTGCAAGCCGAAGTGCCGCCGCCGCCGACGCCCATGCCGCCACCGTCGGGCGACCTCCAGCAGCGGGCGGCTGCCTTCGCCGCTGCCATCGCGCCGGAGGGTGAGGGGCGTTTGGCGGCCTGGCTTGCCCTTTACGAGGCTCTCGGGATCCCGGTTTTGGACGACTCCGGAGCGGCGCTGGGCAGCACCGACGACGATCCCATCGGGCCGCGCTACTGGCGCGTCTGGTACACGGCCGAGCTGACCCAGTCCAAGATGGGGTTCTCGCTTGCCGACTACGTCGGCCTCTTCGGGCTGCAGGAGGATGGCCTCGACGTCGACTCGGCGGCCGAAGCCCTTCTGGCGGACCTGCGCGCCGGCCTGTCGGCGGAGGACGAGCGGGCCGGGCTTTTCGCTCACGTAATCGCCGAGGTGGTCGCCGACGGGCCGCGGCCGGCCGACCTCGCCGACGAGTCGCTGACGGCGAAGGAAATCCACCTCCCCGTCCACGGTGCCGAGCTGCTGACCTGGTCGATCGTGCGCGACCTGGTCCTGGCGCTGGCCCCGACCGAAGACAGCTGGGCCGGCCTGCCCACGACCGGCGTCCGACTGGCCGCCTCCCGCCCCGCCGACCTGCCCGGCATCGCATTGCCCCCATCCATGCCCAAGGAGAAGTGCTCAGAGGCCGCCGGCAGCGACGAGCTCACGTTCTGGCTCAACTGGGTCCTGAACAAGATGGGCGGAGGACTGAGCCTCGGGCCGATCTCCACCAAGGGCTTTGTCGAGATCGTCCAGGAGCACCTGGGCACATCAGAAAGCAAGATCAAAAAGACGCAGAAGGCGACCAGCGTGGTCAACTCGGTGACCAGCCTGATCACGCTGCTGATGCAGCTCGAAGCGATGAAGCTGACCGCGACAATGTCACCCGATCCGGTCGAGCGCGAGCGACAGGCCAACCGCGAAGGCAAGGAGGCCACGATCACCTTCGAGCTGCGCTCTGACCCGGGGGAGGTCGATGGTGACCAGACCTGGGCCTGCCTGACATCGTTCGTGCTCAACGCATTCGGCGTCGGCCTGGGCCTGCCGCCCAAGGAGCCGATCAGCGGCGCCGGCATTCGGCCGGAGGGCCGACGCGGGTTCGGGGACTACGTGCTGTTCCGCGACGCGAGCCATCGCCAGCTATACACCGACGGCAACGGGCGGGCGCAGGTCGTCGTGACCGGCAAGGCGCGGACGAAGGAAGTTGAGCGCAACGCGAAGCCCAAGCTGCGCGAGTTCAGCATCCACGTTGAGGCGCAGCCGGGCGCGGTCGGCGGCAGGAACCTGTTCGAGACCTTCTTCGCCGGCTTCGGGTTCGGGCTCGGCGGTAGTAGAGGGGGCGATCTGGTGTCGGGCGCGATCGAGGTCGCCAAGACGATGCACTGGTCGATGGGCGAGCACTCCTTCGTCATGCGCGACTGGGACCTCGGCGCGTACCAGTTCGACTTCACCGGCCGCGAGACATTCACGTCGCCGCTCGGTCCGGGCTGGATCCGCTACCACTACCAGGGGCTGCTCTGTCCCGGCGAGGAGCGCTGGCGGATCTGGGAGACGATCGATGGCGAGGAGCTGTCCACGTATCAGACTCAGGTTGCTCCCCACTGGCCCCAGTTGGCGACCTTCAACTCGGCCGGTCACCTGCGCGACGTGGAGTGGGGCCTCAACTACCCGAACACGATCTACGGCACCTGGCTGAAGCTCGTTCCGGGCGATGATCCGCGCGAGATCGTTGCCCACATCCCGGTCGGCAAGACCGGCGACCAGGAGATCGTCGTCACGGCACCGATCTTCGAGGCAGACGGCACGCTCGACACCTGCGAGTAGCCCCGCCGCTGGCTTGGCCCCGCGGCTGGGCTTGGCCGGGCGCGCGGGACGGCCGGGAGGGCAGGCGGACGCTTTGGCGTACCCTTGGCCGGTGCCCCGATCGGGCGGTCCCCAGCCGCCATCCCATTCGATCATCTGTTCTATAGTCGTGGCGTGCCCCCGATGACCCAGGACATGCTCGTCGTGCGCGGCGCGCGCGAGCACAACCTCAAGAACATCACCGTCGAGCTGCCGCGCGACCGGCTGATCGTGATCACCGGCCTGTCGGGCAGCGGCAAGTCGAGCCTTGCCTTCGACACCATCTACGCCGAGGGCCAGCGACGCTACGTCGAGAGCCTGTCGGCCTACGCGCGCCAGTTCCTCGGCCAGATGGAGAAGCCCGACGTCGACCAGATCGACGGCCTGAGCCCGGCCATCTCGATCGACCAGAAGGGCGCGTCGCGCAATCCGCGCTCGACTGTCGGCACCGTGACCGAGGTCTACGACCACCTCCGCCTGCTGTTCGCGCGCGTCGGTCACCCGCACTGTCCGACATGCGGCCGCGAGATCGCCCGCCAAACGGTGCCCCAGATCGTCGACCGCATCCTGCAGCTGCCCGATGGCGCCCGGCTGCTGGTGCTCGGGCCGCTCGTGCGCGACCGGAAGACCGAGGGCGATCGGGTATTCGAGGCGGCTCGTCGTCAGGGGTTCACGCGCGTGCGCGTGGACGGGGAGCAGTACGACCTGGAGGAGGCGCCCAAGCTCGACAAGTACAAGCGCCACACGATCGAGGTCGTGGTCGACCGGCTGGTCGTCCGCCACGGCGATGAGGACGGCCGACCGTACGGCCCGGACAACCCCAACCCGGAGCAGGCCCGCTTCGCCGACTCGGTCGAGACCGCGCTGCGCCTCGGCGAGGGTGTGATGGTCATCGCGCCGGCCGACCCGGGGGCCTTCGACGAGCAGCGCTACAGCGAGCGCTACTCGTGCCCGTTCGACGGCACGACGATCGACGAGCTGGAGCCGCGCTCGTTCTCCTTCAACTCTCCCCATGGCGCCTGTTCCGACTGCACGGGCTTGGGCGTGCGGATGGAGTTCGACGCCGAGCGGGTGCTCAACCGCGACCTCTCGATCGACGAGGGCGCGCTGGTGCCGTGGGCGAGGATGGCGATGACCGACTCGTGGTACGGGCGGGTTGTCCGCGGCGTCGCCCGAATGCGTGGCTTCCGCACGGACGTGCCGCTGCGCGAGCTTCCGCCGGAGGCGATCGACTACCTGCTTCACACGCCGCGCGGCGAGAAGGTGCGCATCAGCTACCGCCATCACGGCCGGAGCAGCTCGTACGACGCGACCTTCGAGGGCATCCTGCCCAACCTCCAGCGGCGCTACCGGGAAACCGACTCGGAGTGGGTCAAGTCGGAGCTGGAGAGGTACATGGTCGCCCGGCCATGCCCGACCTGCGCCGGGACGCGGCTCAAGCCGGCCGCGCTGGCGGTGACCGTGGACGGTCGGACCATCGCCGACGTGTCGGGCCTGTCGATCACCAATGCGCTGGCCTGGGCGCAGGTCCTGCCCGATCGGCTGACCGACCGCGAGCGCCAGATCGCGCGCCAGATCCTGAAGGAGATCATCGCCCGGCTGGGGTTCCTGGTCGATGTCGGCCTTGACTACCTGACCATCGACCGCACCTCCTCGACGCTCTCCGGCGGCGAGGCCCAGCGCATCCGGCTGGCGACCCAGATCGGCTCGTCGCTGATGGGCGTGCTTTACATCCTCGACGAGCCGACCATCGGCCTGCACCAGAAGGACAACGCCAAGCTGATCGCGACGCTGGTCCGGCTGCGCGACCTGGGCAACACGCTGATCGTGGTCGAGCACGACGAGGAGACGATCCGAACGGCCGACTGGGTGCTCGACATCGGGCCCGGCGCGGGCGAGCACGGCGGCGAGGTGATCGTCTCCGGCCCGCTGGAGTCGGTGCTGGCCGAGCCGCGCTCGCTGACCGGCGCCTACCTGCGCGGCGAGCAGATGGTCGCCGTACCGGCCGAGCGCCGGAAGGGCAGCGGCAAGGCGCTGGTGGTCCGGGGAGCGCGTGCGTTCAACCTGAAGAACATCGACGTGAGGTTTCCGCTCGGGACGCTGACCTGCGTCACCGGGGTGTCCGGCTCGGGCAAGTCGACGCTGGTCACCGAGATCCTCTACCGGGCGCTGGCCCGGCAGGTGTCGCGGGCACGCGAGGAGCCGGCCGCCCACGAGGCACTGGAGGGAGTCGAGGCGGTCGACAAGGTGATCGAGATCGATCAGTCGCCGATCGGTCGGACACCGAGGTCGAACCCGGCGACGTACGTCGGGCTGTTCACGCCGATCCGGGAGCTGTTCGCCGGCGTGCCCGAGGCGCGCGTGCGCGGCTACGCGCCGGGCCGGTTCTCGTTCAACGTCAAGGGCGGTCGGTGCGAGAACTGCAAGGGCGACGGGATCATCAAGATCGAGATGCAGTTCCTGCCCGACGTCTACGTGCCCTGCGAGGTGTGTGGCGGCAAGCGCTACAACCGGGAGGCGCTCGAGATCCACTACAAGGGTCGGTCGATCGCCGACGTGCTCGAGATGACGATCGAGGAGGCACATGAGTTCTTCTACGCCGTGCCGCAGATCCGCAACAAGCTGGGCACCCTGGTCGACGTGGGGCTCGGCTACATGCGGCTCGGGCAGCCGGCGACGACGCTTTCGGGTGGCGAGGCGCAGCGGGTCAAGCTGGCGACCGAGCTGTCCAAGCGCGCCACCGGCAAGACCGTCTACCTGCTCGATGAGCCGACGACCGGTCTGCACTTCGCCGATGTCGAGAAGCTCCTCCACGTGTTGCACCGGCTGGTCGACGCGGGCAACACGGTCATCGTCATCGAGCACAACCTCGACGTGATCAAGACCGCCGACTGGATCGTCGACCTGGGACCGGAGGGTGGCGAGCGGGGAGGAAAGCTGGTCGTTGCGGGCACTCCCGAGCAGGTGGCCGCGGCCGCGTCGCGCGGCTCTGCCACCGGCGAGTACCTGGCCCGGGTGCTGCGCGGCGAGCCGCTGGTGCCGTTGAGCGACGTCTCGTTCGCCCAGGCCGCCGGGCGGGCAGAGAGCGGCAACGGGCGAGGTGGCAACGGGCGCAGTGGCCCCGGCCGTGCGGCGCAGGCCACCAAGAAGGTCGTCACCGCCCCGCGCTAAGGCCCGGCTGCGGGCGCAAAGAGACGCCGGGGCTCTTGGTGAACCCCGGCGCCGCCTAGAGGAGTAGTACCGCCGCTCAGGTCACGGCACGGACGCGCGGTCGTCCAGGCCGGTGTAGAAGTAGCCGGGGTTGGCGCGGTTGATCGGCCGGGCCTTCATGCAGACGTGATCGTTCCGGTTCAGGTCGATCATGTCCCATTGCGCACCGATGATGAATTCGTACAGGGCCTGGCCACTGGCAAAGCCGTGGCTCGCGGCGAGCGAGTTGAACGCGGCCGTGAAGTTGCCGGACGAATCGTAGACCGTCACTCCCGCTCGGCCGAAGCCGGCGACCGACTCCTGCCACCAGCCAGCCCGGTCAACGCGCATGAAGCCAGACGCTTCCGCCGGGCAGGTGTAGCCCGGCTTGGCCGCCATGGCCGGTGCGACGGTGGCGCCAATCAGCAAGGCGACGCCGAGTGGCAGCCACGCCCATCGCTTGAGCGCTTGGAAGGCCTGATGCTTCCAGCTGGATTCCGGTGCTCCTTCCAGACCTGATCGCTCCTCGCCTCGGTGCGTTCTAGCGGTATCGGGTAGGGCCATCGCTCAACGCCCCTGGACCCGGTCGTCGATGCCGCCGACGGAAACTATGAACAAGCGATGCATGATCGCTCCCTCCCTCTCGCTGCGTTCTGGGCGCGCAGCGTCCGGGCATGGTGGTACTAAAGGACCAGTCAGTCAAGTACCTGTTGTCATGACGCATCACTTTTCGGGGACCCGCCGCGTGGGGTCCATCCGGCGAGCGGCATAAACTGTGTGCGTGCCGGACATCGAGTACGCATTTCTCGCCGACGCCGCGGACGCAAGGCCGGGTCACAAGTTCGCCGTCATCGGCGGCGGCGTTTCGAGGCTCGGTGGACCGCAATTCCCGCTGAGGCACCCGCACCTGGCCCTCGTCTGTGGGCTGCTGGTCACTACGCCCGAGCTCGGGACGGAGCACGAGCTCCAGTTCGTCCTGCTCACGCCTGACGGCAAGCGGCTGTCCAACGCCACGGCCAAGATCGTCGCGGGCGGCGCCACCGACGGGCGCGACACCGTGCTCACCTTCAGCCTCGACATGTGGAACCTTGCCTTCCCCGCGCCGGGCGACTATTCGATCCGCATCCTCGTAGACGGCTCGGAGCGCAAGCGGCTGCCGCTGGTCGTCGAGCAGCGCACGGCACCACCCGCCGGGCAGCAGCCGGGGCAGGAGCCGCCCAAGCCGCCTTTCCCGCCGCAGACCGGACAGGCCTGAGCGGCGGCGCCGGGATCCCGCATCGATGACCGCCGACCCCCTCCAGTTCCCGACCCGCGAACAGTCGTGGGCCCTGCTCTGCGAGTGGACGCAGTCGGATGCCCTGCGCAAGCACGGGCGGGCCGTCGAGGGCGCAGTCGCCTGGTACGGCCAGCATCACTTCGGCGTGGCCGAGCCGGAGCTCGAGGCATGGCGTGCGGCCGGCCTGCTGCACGACTTCGACTACGAGCGCTACCTGGAGACCCATCCCATCCGCGGGGCCGAGGAGCTGCGCCGGCTGGGATACCCCGAGAACGTGGTCGAAGCGGTGCTCGGCCACGGCGACCACACCGGCATGCCGCGTACGAGCTCGCTGGCACGCACCGTCTATGCCTGCGACGAGATGAGCGGCTTCGTCGTTGCCGTCGCGCTGGTTCGACCGAACCGCAGCCTGGACGAGGTGGACGTCCGCGCGGTGACCAAGAAGATGAAGGACAAGGGGTTCGCCCGGCAGGTGCCGCGCGATCAGCTGACCAAGGGCGCCGACGAGCTGGGCGTGCCATTTGACCAGCACGTCGAGAACGTGATCGAAGGACTGAAAACCGTACGCGAGGACCTAGGACTATGAGCCCGACACGCAGCGAGCCGGCCGCCGGCGGTCTGACCGAGGCGCACGTCGCCATCCCCGACCCGGTCCGGACGGTCCACATGCGCAAGCGGGTCGATGCCCCACCGTATCGGGTCTATCGAGCCTGGACGTCGCCCGAGGCCCTGTCGGAGTGGTTTCCGGATTCGGTCGAGGGGTCGCTCACGCCCGGCACGCGCAGCATGCTGGTGTTCCCTGACCAGCGCGTATGGTGGGAGATGCTCGAGGCCGAGCCGTACAGCCGCGTCCGCTTCCGCTGGCCGTGGCTGCCCAACGACGGCTGGCTGACCGAGGTGCTGGTGCGCATCGAGCCGCGCGGCTACGGCAGCCTGGTCACACTCGAGGACGGCCCGTTCGACCTGACCGTGCCCGGTGTCCTGGAAGCCTACGCGGAGTGCCTCGAGGGCTGGGGCGAGGCGCTCGCCCACATGCGTGCGGTGGTGGACTACTCGGTGGACCTGCGCCGCTACCGGTGACGGCACGCCGCCCATGCCGGCCCGCAGCATCGCCCCCTGCCCGTCCGCTGACACGCCGCTGACACCCTCCGCAGGTCACGAGTTGGGCGCGTACTAGTACTTGCGTAGCACGCTCACCGCAGCGGACACGCCCAGAGTCCGTTCCGAGTGGAGCGCGAATTGCCCGAAGAGCTGCCCGTCGACATCCTGCACTGGTCGGCGGCACTGCTGCCCATCATCGTCCTGCTGGTGCTGCTGGCTGGCCTGCGCTGGAAAGCGCCGGAGGCCGGGCCGGTCGGCATGTTCCTGGCCGGCATCATCGCGCTGGTGCTGTTCCAGGCCCCGCTCGAGATGCTGGCAGTGGCGACCGGCAAGGGTGTCTGGGACGCCATCTTCATCCTCTTTGTCATCTGGCCGGCGCTGCTGCTCTACAAGGTCGCCGACCAGGCCGGTGCCTTCGAGGCGCTGCGGGTAGGCATCAGCCGCTTCTCCAAGAGCGACCTGTTCCTCGTCCTGGCCTTCGGCTGGGTGTTCGCATCCTTCCTGCAGGGCATCGCCGGCTTCGGCGTCCCGATCGCGGTCGTCGCGCCGCTGCTAATCGGCCTGGGCGTAAAACCCATCTACGCGGTCGTCATTCCCCTGATCGGCCATGTCTGGGCAAACATGTTCGGCACGCTGGCCGTCGGCTGGCTGGCCACGATGCAGGTCGTCAACCTGGAGAACCCGACCGAGACGGCCTTCCAGACGGCGCTGATGCTGATCATCCCGAACGCGCTGTCGGGCGTGGTCATCGCCTGGCTGTTCGGGCGAATGAAGGCGGTCATCCATGCCCTGCCGATGCTCGTGATCATCGTCGCCATCCACGGCGGCGTGCAGGCCGGCCTGGTGCTGATCAACCCGGTCATCTCGGCCTTCATCGCCTCCGCGGTGGCGCTCGTGGCCCTGTACCCGCTCTCGCGCTGGAGCCGCTATGGCGAGCGCACGGAGCACATCGAGCATCGCCACGTGATGGAGAGCCAGGAACCACGCAAGGACGAGGGCCCGGAGCCGGTCATGGGCCTGGGCATGGCCCTGATGCCGTACGCCGTGCTGACCGTGCTGACCATCGCCATCTTCGTGCCACCGGCGGTAGAGGACTTCCTCGGCCAGTTCGAGATCGGTCCTTCGTTCCCGGCCGTCGAGACGGGCTATGGCCTCCAGGCCGAGGCGGAGGAGCCCTTCTCGCCATTCGCACCGCTCGCCCATCCGGGCACACCCCTGCTGCTGGCCGCGATCGCCGCGTTCCTGCTATACCGGGCGCGCGGCTACTACCAGGCCTGGGCGCGGCGCCATGAGGGAACCCGCGCCGGGCTCGGCGGAATCCTGCGCGGCGTGCTCGAGAACGCGCTGCCGGCGTCGGTCGCCGTGCTGGCCTTCCTGGTCATGAGCAATTTGATGAGCGACTCAGGCCAGACGGACGTTTTGGCTGTAGGCATCTCCGAGGTCGCGCCAGCGCCCGTCTATGCCTTCATTGCCAACTTCATCGGCATCGTCGGCGCCTTCATGACGTCCAGCAACACCGCCTCGAACATCCTCTTTGCCCCGCTGCAGCAGGAAGCCGCAGGCGCGCTGGGGATCCAGGAGGCAACGATCATCGGTGCCCAGAGCACGGGCGGTGCGATCGGCAACGCCATCGCTCCGGCCAACGTGGTTCTGGGGACGGGCACGGCCGGCATCGTCGGCAAGGAGGGTGACGTGCTGCGCTTCACGCTGCCCTACGCCGGCGCCGCGGCGATCCTCGTCGGCGCGCTGACCCTGCTGCTCATGAACATGGAGTTCGGCTTCTGACATGACGAACATGCTCAACACCACCACTCTCCAGGCCGTCTCCTTCCTGCTCTTCCTGGCCGCCCTGCCGTTGGTCAGCTTCGGCACGATGGAGGACCAGGAGCTGCTGTGGTACGCCGGACTGGTGCTGATCGTGGCGGCCGGGATACTGCCGCCCCTGGGCCGTTTCCTTGTCTCCGATGACGACGGCGATGAGGAGGCCGACGGAGCCGACGGGCACGAAGGCGACCAGGCCGACGAGGGCGACCCGGCCAACGACGACGCCGTGGCTGATGACGCCGCGGACGCAGAAAGCGACGGTGCAGGCGAGGTCACGACCGACGCTCCCCACTCTGCCGGCCCGATCGGCCGGGGTGCCGGCTCGGCCGGCCGCGAGCCGCACCGACAACGCGTACAGGAACAGGAGGAGCACAGCTCCTCCCAGGAGGACGATCGATGAGCAGCCCCAACGGACCCCGCACCGGCCGGCCGCCCACCCGCGCGCCGCTGGCGATGGTCTCCACCTCCCACTACCTGGCCACGGCGAGCGGACTGCGCATGCTCCAGAACGGGGGCAGCGCGGTGGACGCGCTGATCGCGGCCAACGCGGTGCTGTGCGTCGCCTACCCGCACATGGCCGGTCTGGGCGGTGACGGTTTCTGGCTCATCCATGACCCGCGCGACAAGAAGGTACGGGCACTGGATGCCAGCGGGCCGGCGGCCGCAATGGCCACCCGCAGCTGGTACAGCGGCCGCGCCGAGGACGGCGAGATCCCTTCGCGTGGTGGTCTCGCTGCCCTGACAGTGCCGGGGGCGGTCGACGGCTGGCGCGAGGCGCACGAGGCATACGGCCGGCTGTCGTGGCGCGAGCTGTTCGATGATGCGATCCGCTACGCCAGCCAGGGCGTGCCCGTCAGCCGTTCGCTGGCCGACTGGCTCACCAAGGACGTGCCCGTGTTGAAGCAGGACGACGACGCGGCCGGCATCTTCCTGCACCAGGGCCACGCCCGCAGGGAAGGGGAGCGTCTTATCCAGGACGGCCTCGCCCGGTCGCTCGACGTCATTGCCCGAGATGGCGCCCGAGCGGGGTTCTACGACGGTGGCCTGGCCGAGGAGCTCTGTGGTGCGCTCGAGAGCAAGGGCTCGCCGCTGCGGACCGAGGACCTGGCCGCGTACCGCGCCGAGTGGGTCGAACCGATCGAGACCACCTACCGCGACCACCGGGTGCTCGAGTTCCCGCCGGCTACCCAGGGGTTCGCCGCCCTGCAGGTGCTCAACCTGATCGAGGACTGGGACCTCGTCAGCTGGGGCGACGGCTCGGCCGACTACTTCCACCACATGGCCGAAGCGGTGAAGGTCGCCTTCGCCGACCGCGACGCATGGCTGACCGACCCGCGCTTCGTCGACATCCCCCTCGACAAGCTCATCAGCAAGGACTATGCAAGGGAGCGGCGCGACCTGATCAAGGCCGACACAGCCCTCGAGATGACCGAGGTGGAGCCGGGCATCGAGTGGGACTCCGAGCGGCGTCGCGAGGAGGCGGGAGCCGGCGCAGGCCGGGGCGCCCGCCGCAGGTCGCCCGACGGCGACACGGTCTACTTCTGCGCGGTCGACGCGGACGGCCTGGTCGTATCCGCCATCCAGTCCGTTTATCACGACTTCGGTGCGGGCATCGTGGCTGGCGAGACGGGCATCATCCCGCAGAACCGAGGCTCGTTCTTCTCCCTCGACGATGACCACCCCAACAGGCTCGAGCCGGGCAAGCGGACCTTCCACACGATCATCCCGGCGATGCTGCTCGACGGCGATGAGCCCCGGATGGCGTTCGGGTCGATGGGCGGCGAGGGCCAGCCGCAGACACATGCCGCACTGCTGACCCGCGTGCTTGACTTCGGCTACGACGTCCAGCAGGCGATCGAGGCCCCCCGCTGGCTGATGGGCCGCACCTGGGGCGTGGAGTCGCGCGACCTCTCGCTCGAGGGTCGCGTCGCGGACGAGGTCCTGCGCGAGCTCGAGCGGCGCGGACAGCCGGTCAAGGTGCTGGCCAATTGGGACGACAACATGGGCCATGCTGCGGCCATCCGGCTCGATCCGGAGTCGGGCTTCCTCGAGGGCGGAGCAGACCCACGGGGCGACGGCGCCGCGGCCGGATACTGACAGGCGGTTTCCTCTCGCCCGGGCCGCGTTGGCGACCACGTGACCCCTGTGACTGCGTGACTCCGTGAACGAGCTGCCGGTCGAGCCGCTCCAGTGGGGCCTCGCGCTGGTGCCGCTCGTGCTGCTGCTGGTGCTGTTGGCCGGCCTGCACTGGAAGGCGCCCGAGGCGGGCCCGATCGGCCTGTTCGTAGCGGCCGGCATCGCGCTGCTCGCCTTCGAAGCGCCGCTGGAGGTCCTCGCGGTCGCGTCCGGCAAGGGCATCTGGGACGCGATCTTCATCCTGTATGTCATCTGGCCGGCGCTGCTGCTCTACCGGGTGGTGGACCGCGCCGGTGCGTTCGAGGCGTTGCACGCAGGGATCGAGCAGTTCAGTCGCAACCAGCTGTTCCTGGTGCTGGCCTTTGGCTGGGTGTTCGCGTCATTCCTGCAGGGCATCACCGGCTTCGGCGTCCCGATCGCGGTGGTTGCGCCACTGCTCATCGGGCTGGGCGTGCGGCCGCTCTACGCGGTCGTCATCCCGCTCATCGGGCATGCCTGGGCGAACCTGTTCGGGACGCTGGCCGTGGCGTGGCTGGCCACTGAGCGGGTGGCTACGCTGGAGAACGAGCTGGCCACAATGGTCCAGACGGGGCTGTTGCTGTGGATCCCCAACCTGCTGGCCGGACTGGCCATCTGCTGGCTGTTCGGCCGCATGACCAGTGTCGCGCACGGCCTGCCGATGGTGCTGCTGATCAGCGCGATCCATGGCGGCGTCCAGCTTGGGCTGGTCTTCGTCAACCCCGTGCTGTCCGCCTTCGTCGCCGGAACCGTGGCGCTGGTGGCGCTCTACCCGCTATCGCGTTGGAGCCGATACCGGGACCCGCACGAGGAGGCCGACCCCCAGGTCCTCGACGAGGATCGCTTCGCCGAGGAGCAGGCCCCCGAGCCGGTGATGGGCCTGCCCATGGCGCTGATGCCGTACGCCGTCCTGACGGTGCTGACGATCGCGGTGATCCTGCCCGCGCCGGTGGAGGCCTTCCTCGAGCAGCTCGAGGTGGGACCGTCATTCCCGGCCGTGGAGGCGGGCTTCGGCCAGCAGGTCGAGGCGGAGCAGCCGTACTCGCCGTTCGCGCCGCTGACGCATCCGGGTACGTTCCTGCTGATATCGGCCGGGATCGCCTGGCTGATCTACCGCTGGCGCGGCGCCTACCGCAGCTGGGCGGAGCGGGCGGAACCGACCCCGATCGTCCAAGGCGTCATCGGCGACGGGGTGCCCGCGTCCGTCGCGGTGGCCTCCTTTCTGGTGATGAGCACCATCATGGCCGACAGCGGCCAGACCGACGTGCTCGCATTGGGCATCTCGGAGGTCGCACCGCCGTTGGTGTTCGCCCTGCTCGCGCCAATGATCGGGATGATCGGCTCGTTCATGACGTCGTCCAACACCGCCTCGAACATCCTGTTCGTGCCGCTGCAGGAGCAGGCGGCCGGTGCGCTGGACCTCCAGCAATCGACCATCGTCGCCGGGCAGAACGCCGGCGGTGCGGTGGGCAACTCCGTCTCGCCGGCCAACGTGGTGCTGGGTACTGGCACTGCCGGCATCATCGGCTCGGAGGGCAAGGTATTGCGGATGGTCCTGCCCTGGGCCGGCATTGCCGTGCTGCTGATCGGCGCAGGTGTGGTCGGATTGGAGCTGTTCTTCCCTGGAGGCGGCGAGTAGCCCGCGACGCGCGGGTCAGCTGCACGCACGCGCCAAGTGGCCCCCAGGCGAGTCGATAGGATCGATCGGCGCCTGTCGGCATCGCGGCGACTTCAGGGGGCTGCCCGTAGCTCCGCCACGCTGAACGCCTCGCGCAGGAATAGCGATGGCGCCGCTGGGTCGTAGACCAGCACCAGCGAGCGGCGGGCCCGAGTCCAGGCGACGTAGGCGAGGCGGCGTTCTTCTTCCAGCGCGCGGACGGGATCCTCGTGCTCCTCGATCGTGCGTCGCGACGGGAAGACGTTGTCGTCCATGCCGATGACTGCAACGTGGTCGAACTCGAGGCCCTTGGTGCCGTGGGCAGTCGCAAGGACCAGTTGGGCGTCGTCACGGCGCAGCTCGGCCCGGCGGGCGCGCGTCTCGCCGACGGCCAGGCGCAGGTCGGCGGCGGTGGAGTAGGGCAGCGACCAGCCGATCAGCGAGGGAGCCAGCCGGCTGCGCCTGCCCGATCGGGCCAACGCCACGGAGGGGCGCACGTCGTTGGGCAGCTCTGCGAGCAGGTCATCCAGACTTGGCTCGTCGAGGAGCAGGCCGTCGTCCGCGGCGCGGTAGGAAATGCCAACCTCCAGGGCGAGCGCCGCGAAGGGCGCGAGCTCGGCATTGGTCCGGGCCAGGACCGCGTATGTGCCGGTGTCGCCGTCACGCAGGTACCACTCGGCCAGCAGGCGCCGCGCCCGTGACAGCTCGTCGCCCGAGTCGGGCAGCAGGAACAGCTCGCCGTCGGCCAGCGGGCCGGCCTGGATGGTCTTGGCGAAGCGCTCGGCGTTGCGCTCGATGAGTCGCACCGCCCGATCGACCACCTGCCGCGGGCAGCGGTAGTTGGTGACCAGGTCGACCCGGCGCAGGCCCGGCAGAGAGGCGGCCAGGTCAAGGACCCGCCGCACGTCAGCCAGGCGCCAGGCATAGATGGTCTGGTCGTCGTCGCCAACGAGGAAGACGTTGCGCTGGTCGCCGGCCAGCAGGACCGCCAGCTCGAGCTGGCTGCGATCCACGTCCTGCACCTCGTCCACCAGCAGGGAAGCGCAGCGCCGGCGCCATGCGGCCAAGGTCGCTGGCTGCTCCCTCAGCACCGCAAGGGCACGCCGGACGAGGTCGTCAAAGTCGAGCGCGTCGTTGTCGGCAAGCCAGCGCTCGTACTCCACGAATGCGGCCACGGCCTGGGTGTCGAGGCCTGGAGTCGTCCCGGCGTGCGCCAGCGCTGACCCGGCATCAGCGCCAAGATCCAGCTTCAGCCGCGAGAACGCATCGTCGAGCCGACGGAGCATCGACGGTGGCAGTGCCTGGTCCCGGTTGAGTCGGCGCAGTACCTGTGAGCGATCTACGAGGTTGCGGACCGGCACTCCGGCTTCAGCCAGGATCTCGCGGCCGAGCGCGTGGAACGTCTTGACCCGCGGCGCCGCGCTTTTCTCGCCGAGCGGCTCGAGCGCTGTCCTGAGGCGATCGCCGAGCTCGTCGGCGGCCCGCTTGTTGAAGGTCACGGCCGTGATCGCCGATGGATCCGCACCGGTCGCAACCAACCAGCACACCCTGGCGACCAGCGTCGTCGTCTTGCCCGAGCCGGCGGGTGCGACGCACAACACCGGGCCGGGCGGCGAGGTGGCTGCCGCGCGCTGATCTGGGGCCAGGCGCGACAGCCGCTCCTCGACAGCCGGATGCAGGGCAACGGCGGCGACGGTCATCTAGCGAAAGGCGAAGTCGGCGCGGGCGGTCGTGCCATCGGTCAGCCGGAGGGTCAGCTGCCGGCACGAGCCCGCCCACGCCCGGTCGGTTTTCCAGACAAATGTGTATATGTCGCTGTTGGCGTCGTAACTGAGTCCGCTTCGGCCGGCCGAGGCTGCGATCTCGTTTGCCTCGCTCGTGTCGCTGGCGCACGCACGGCGGGCCGAGGCGGGATACCCCTCGGCAAGCACGTCCAAGCCGTGGTACCCGCCGAGGGTGAAATGGAGGACCACGGCTGAGCCGGCCTTGACCGAGTTGATTGACGGTTGGTTGGCGACTGGAGCGAGCAGCCCGCTGAAGTGGAAAGTCGCCGGGGTCTGCTCGGGCTCGGGGGTTGGCGTGAGGGTCGGCTCGGTGGTGGGCTCCGCGGTCGGCGGGAGCGTGGGCCCCGCGGTCGGCGCGGTGGTGGGCTCCGCCGTCGGCGGGAGCGTGGGCTCGGCGGTAGGCACGGCCGTTGGCTCGGTTGTCGGCTCCGCGGTCGGCGGGAGCGTCGGCTGGGTTGTCGGCTCCGCCGTCGGCGAGCTTGTCGGTGCGACGGTCGGCTCGGGTGGCTGACAGGGGTTCAGGGGGGTCCTCGAGCTCCGGGGGCTCGGCGCGCCACTGGTGAAGTCGGCGCCATTGTCGTCCGTGTCGGTGCAGCCGGCGTCACGGCGAAGGGCGGCCGTCGTGTTCGACAACGCCGGTGCCGCGGCGGAGCCCTCGTACCAGTTGGCGCCCCCATAGCCCACCAGGTCGACGATGACTGCCAGCTGGGGGCTCGTGCAGGGCGCGCTACCGCCATTGCAGGCCAGCCCGGCCGTGGTCCGGGCGAGGATGAACTTGCCCGAGGTGGCAGCGGGATTGATGCTCCCGGTCAGGTCCGGCGCGGGGAGGGGAGAGCCGTTCGCCCCGGTCGTGAGCCCGACGAGGTAGTAGCCGCCAGCCGGGAGCAGGACATCGGGCAGAGCGAGGACGTTGCTCGCGAAGTGGGCCGTGCCGCTGGCGCTGGCGTACTGGAGCGACATACCGCCCAGCGAGGCGACCGAGGTCCCGCGGTTGAAGAGCTCGACGAACTTGCTGTCGTACGGCGCGCCGGCGTTTCCGCCGCCGCCGTAGACCTGGCTGAAGACGAGGTCCGGCGAGCCGGCAGAGGACGCAGGCACCGGTCCGGCTGGCAGGCTCAAGGCGAGTGCACCCAGCACGGCGATGGAGGTTACGAGACGGCGACGCAGGCGCATTCCGCGAACTCCCGGGCGGGACCGGCGGTCTGGTCTGGCGGGCAGCGCCATCATCGGTGCCCGTACTTACCGGCCAGTGCGCGGGCCGTGCGCTGGGACTTATCCTTCGCAGGCCCGATGGCTCGGTCTATCCGCTCACTGTTCCTCGTGACGCTCCTGCTGGTCCCCGGTGGATCGGCCCACGCCCATGGCAACGGGCTGCCCTGGATCTGGCTCGAATACGAGCAGGTCATGCCCGGCGATCGGTTCGAGGTGCTGGTCATCGACTTCGAGCCCTACGGACAGGTCGAGGTCCAGCTGTCGGCCGACGAGGCGGTCAGGCGGCTTGGCTCGATCACCTGCGAGGGCGACGGCCACGGTGAGGCCGAGATGGTGGTGCCCGATGACTTCCCGATCGGCTATGCGGAGGTCACCGCGACCGACTCGGCCGGCAACGAGGCCGCCACGCTGCTCTATGTCGGCGAAATGCCCGACGGCATTGGTCCGCCGGCCCCGGCCGAGCGGCCGACCGTGCCGGGGGCGCCGGCTTCAACGCCGGGGCAGTGGTGGGCCGACCCCTCCGTGATCGTGTTGGCCCTCCTGCTGCTTGGGACCGCGGCCGCCCTGGTCCTGATGGTGTTACGCCGCCTGCGCGCCCCGACAGGACCGGGTGGGGGCCCCAGGCCGCGCTAATCCGCATACTTGAGCCTCCGGTCGCGAAATTGGGGATAACTGGGGTGCCAGCCGGGGGTAGGATGCAGCGGTCACGTCCGCCTCGCCTCGGATGGCGGGCCGTCACGGAGGGAGCCCCATCGTGAGAATCCCCGCCCGCCGGGTCCCACGGACCGAGCGGTTGCTGTCGCTGCTCGCCGTACTGGTCGCCATCGCCTTGATCGTGCCGGCGGTCATGCTGGCCCGGCCCGCGACAGTCCCGTCGGTGACGATCCAGATCCTGAACATTTCAGACCTGGCACGCACAACTCGACCCGAGCGGCGGATCGGGCGGCGCAGCGGTGCTATCGAGCTATTTCCGGCAGGAGCGGGCGACGAACCCCAATACGCTGACTATTCACGCCGGAGACGCCTATGGCGCCACGCCACCCCTCTCCAACTTCTTCGACGAGGTGCCCGGCGTGCTGGCGTCGAGGATGATGGGGTTCGACGTTGATACTTTCGGGAATCACAACTTCGATCGCGGGGTCGGTCACCTGCAGCAGATGATCGACCTGGTGAACGCGCCTGAAGGTGCTCAGCCGGGCAAGCCGTACAAGTACGTCGCCGCCAACCTCGTGAACCGCGATTCAAATCTGACGGGCGCCAGCGACTGGCACATCTTCGACGTGGGTGGCGTGAAGGTCGGAGTCGTGGGCCTGCTCAACGAGGAGGCGCCGTCGCTCGTTTTTCCCGGTAACTTCGGCACTATCGAGGTGACTGACTCCGTCCGGGCGGCGAACAAGGCTCGCGCCGAAATGCGCAAGGCCGGCGCCCAGGTCCTTGTGGCTATTACGCACAAGGGAGTACGTGGGTTCGACCAGTCCGGCCGACCGTATGGCGAGCTGATTGATTTCGCCGACGCGGTCGGGGGCTTTGACTTGATCTTCGGCGACCACACGAACCAGCAATACGAAGGAGTCCACGGCAGAGCGCTGGTGTCAATGAACATCAGCAAGGGACTGCGCTACTCGCGGACTGTCCTGCGGTGGACCCGCGACACGGGCGCGTTCTGGATAGGTCGGTGGCCTTCGTCAACCCGGTAGCCAACGCGGTAACGCCCGACCCCGCGGTCGAGCAGATGCTTCAGCCCTATCGCGAGGCGCTGGCTCCCATCATGAACACGGTGATCGGCTACTCCGATAAGCGCATCCTGCGCGCGGATAGCTGCGGTCGGACTGATGGGCGCTTGTGCGAGTCCCTCGTCGGGAACGTCATCACCGACGCGATGCGCCTGCGTTATAACGCTGACTTCGCCATCACCAACTCAGGCGGCATCCGAGCCGAACTGACGTGTCCGGGCACCGCCCCCGCGCCGGATTTCTGCTCAACGTTCGCGCCGCCGCCGTACCAGATCACGCGCGGCCGGTCTTACACCGTCCTGCCCTTCGGCAATTTCGCGATGACCCTTGATGTCACTGGCGCCGAACTCGAGCAGCTGCTGGAGTTCGGTGTGTCGCAGATGCCGTCCGCGGTGGGCATCTTCCAGCAGGTGTCCGGTTTGTGTTTCACGTACGACGTCAGCCTCGCCGCGGGTAGGCGCGTTACCAGCGTCGTCTGGCAGAACGCGAACGGGTCATGCAGTGCGGATCCGGTCGACCTCTCTGCCGGTGTGACTTACACGATCGTCGAGAACGACTTCATGCTCGCAGGCGGTGAGGGCCATCCTGTCTGGATCGATCGGGCAGCCTCGGACGGCGCGACCCTCGAGCAGGTCTTGGCTGAGTACATGATGGGCTTCACTGCGGAACACCCGATCAGCCCCACCATCCAGGGTCGTATCGTGTGCACCTCCAGCGGAGCGACGAGCTGCCCGGTCCCCGTGCCCTAGTCGACCTGGAACGCTCGCGATCAACTTCGAGCCGGGGCGCGGAGCCCCGGCTCGGTACCACCTTGGGGGCCAGCAGATCGTTTCGACACTGAGTCGACGTCAGCCTCGTCTACTGGTCACGGCGGTGCTCCTCGGCGCGCTATTCGGTAGCCCGTCCGTGCACGCCCACGGCGCCGGCGAACCCTCGTTGTTGGTGCACGAGGCAAACATCCAGCAGGGCCAGGTGTTCACGCTAGGTGGTGATGATCTGGACCCCGATACGGCTGTGGCTGTGCGAATCTCATCGTTCGGAGAGACCCATCCCCTTGGCGTGGTGAACACGGATGCAGAGGGCCACTTCGTCGAGAAGCTGAGAGTCCCGGCTGGAATGCGTGATGGGTACGCGCTGATCGAGGCCGAGACCGCCTCAGGCTTAGTCGGCTCCACTTGGGTCCACGTCGGGGCCCGGCCGGATCTCAACGTCGGACTTCCCGGCGCGGCCGCGACCGACGGGGAGGCACAGATGGATCTCTCGGTGGTGTTGCTGGGGGCGTTACTTGCTGTCCCAGCGGGCCTGCTCGTGTACGTCATCGCCCGTAGATCGAGTCGGCGACAAAAGGGTAGGTCGGTGGAGCACGATCGCTGACCGCTTCGGTTGCATGCGCGCGGGCCATTCAATCCTAGAATCCGCCGGATGACCCCGCAGCTCCAGGCGACCCTCGCCAAGCTCCCGACTCAGCCCGGCGTGTACCTGATGAAGGACGCGCGCGGGTCGGTGCTGTATGTCGGCCGTGCCCAGAACCTGCGCAACCGCGTGCGCCAGTACTGGCAGAAGAGCCGGGCAGCGCAGCCGCTGCGCATCGAGAGCTCGATCGATCGCGTCACCGACGTCGAGTACACGGTCACCGACACTGTCAGCGAGGCGCTGCTGCTCGAGGCGACGCTGATCAAGCGCCACCAGCCGCGCTTCAACGTGCGGCTGAAGGACGACAAGAGCTATCCGTACATCCGGATCACGATGGCCGAGGACTTCCCGCGCATCGAGCGGACGCGCCGGCTGCCCAACGACGGCTCGCGCTACTTCGGGCCGTACGCGTCGGCGTCGAGCGTCGACGAGGCGATGAACCTCATCCGTCGCCTCTTCCCGTTCCGGACCTGCACGCTCGACATACGCGAGGGCCAGCGGGCGCTGGCCCGGCCCTGCCTGCTGTACCACATCAAGCGCTGCCAGGGCCCGTGCGTAGAGGCCATCTCGAAGACGGATTACCGCGCCGACATCGAGCAGGTGATGCTCTTCCTCGAAGGCCGCCAGGAGCAGGTTGTGCGTCGGCTGCAGGACGAGATGCTGCTTGCCTCGGAGGCGACCGACTTCGAGCGGGCAGCGGCTCTGCGCGACAAGCTGCGCGCCATCGAGCGAACGACGGAGAGCCAGAAGATGGCCGCCTTCGCTCGAACCGACTCGGACGTGCTGGGGTACGCGCGCGAGGGCAACGGCGCGGCGGTTCAGCTCTTCGCCATCCGCGGCGGCAAGACGGTCGCGCGCGACGTGTTCCTGCTGGAGAACGTTGGCGAGGATACCGACGAGGAGGCGCTCGGGGCCTTCGTGAGGCAGTACTACGCTGCGGCCTCATCGGTGCCGCCGCGCGTGCTGCTGCCGGTGGAGCTGCCCGACATCGACGAGCTCAGGCAGCTGTTGGAGGCGCGTCGCCAACGGCGCGTCTCGCTGAGCGTGCCGCAGCGCGGCGAGGGCAGAGCATTGATGGACCTCGCCGGGCGCAATGCGGCCGAGACCCTCGCCCGCGAGCAGGCCCGCTGGATGGCCGACCAGGGCAAGACGCTGGCCGCGCTCGAGCAGCTGGCGGAGGCACTGGGGCTGCCCGCCCCGCCGCTGCGCATCGAGTGCTACGACATCTCGACGATCCAGGGCACCAACACCGTCGGAAGCATGGTCGTCTTCGAGGAGGGGCGGCCACGCAGCGGGGAGTACCGCCGCTTCCGCGTGCGCACGGCGCAGGTTGCCGCCGGTCGCCCCGACGACTACGCCAGCCATGCCGAGGTCCTGCGTCGGCGGTTCGCCCGCGCTCTCGAGGGCGAGGAAGGCAGCGCCGAGGAGCTGCGCTGGCGCCTGCCCGACCTCGTCGTGATCGACGGAGGCCTGGGCCAGGCCAACACCGCCCGCCGCACGCTCGACGAGCTGGGCCTGCACGACATGCCCGCGGTCGGATTGGCCAAGGAGCGCGAGGAGCTGTGGCTCCCGGCCGCGTTGGAGCCGTTGGTGCTTCCGGCCACGTCCCAGGCGCTTTACCTGATGCAGCGCATCCGCGACGAAGCGCACCGCTTTGCCGTGACTTACCACCGCCAGCTCCGCGCGAAGGCACAGACACGCTCAGCGCTGGACGAGCTGCCGGGGGTGGGGCCGGCCCGCAAGCGGGCGCTGCTGCGAGTGTTCGGCTCGACCCGCCAGCTCAAGAAGGCGACGGTCGATGAGATCGCCGCCGTGCCGGGCATCAGCCGCAGCCTGGCCGAGCGCATCCATGAGGGGCTGAACGCCTGACGGCACTCCTGCGGCCGGTCCCTGACTCAAGGCGACCGCGCGGCATCGGCCTTACGTCCGTGCTACAGTCTCGCCCCGATGCGGGTTCTTCTCCCCCTGGTCATTGTCGTAGTCGGCCTTGCCGCGCTCGCCGTGAATGTTGTCCCCGGCCTTCCGAGGCCGGACGGCAGCACCATCGACACGCGCCTGGGCCTGGACCTGCAGGGCGGACTGCGCGGCGAGTATCGCGCCAACCCGGCAGAGGGCGAGGAGATCACGCCCGAACAGTTGGGCGACATCCGCGAGATCATCGAGAGCCGGATCAACCAGTACGGCGTCGCCGAGCCCGTCGTCCAGACCCAGGGCCGCGACCGGATCATCGTCGAGCTGCCCGGGCTGCAGGACGAAGGCCAGGTCCGGCAGCTCATCGGCCAGACCGGCCGGCTCGAGTTCTACGCCGTTCCGCGCGCGAGCGCGCAGCAGGTCGTCGCCGGCAGCCAGCTGCCGCCCGGCTTCCGCCTGCTGTTCGGGGGAGAGCAGGTCCGCACGGCGCGGCCCGGCTTTGACACGACCAACCGACCCGCCGTCGACGTCCAGCTACATGACGAGGGATCCCGCCTCTTCGACGAGTACGCCCGCCAGGCTTTCCGTGGTGGCGGCCAATCGGACCTGGTGGCCATCGTGCTCGACGGCCGTGTCCAATCCGCGCCCGAGATCAACGCCGTCCGGTTTGGCGGCAACGTTCAGATCCAGGGCCAGTTCACCTCGGCGGAGGTGTCGAGCCTGGTCACGGTGCTGCGCTATGGCGCGCTGCCGGCCGAGCTCGAAGAGGTGAGCATCAGCCGCATCAGCCCGACGCTCGGGCTCAACTTCCTGCAGCAGAGCGTGCTGGCCGGGAGCATCGGGATCCTGCTGGTGATGGCCTTCATGCTCATCCACTATCGGCTGCCCGGCGCCATTGCCTGCCTGGCGCTCATCTTCTACGCGCTGGTCGTCTTCGCCATCTTCCGCGTGGTGCCGGTCACGCTGACCCTGGCCGGTGTCGCGGCCTTCGTGCTGTCGGTGGGCATGGCCGTCGACGCCAACATCCTGATCTTCGAGCGCACCAAGGAAGAGCTGCGCTCGGGCAAGACGCTGTTCTCGGCGATCGAGGCCGGCTTCAATCGGGCCTGGAACTCGATCTTCGACTCGAACGTGTCGAGCATCATCACCGCCGCGATCCTGTTCTACTTCGGCTCGCCGGTCATCCGCGGCTTCGCGCTCGTGCTGATCATCGGCATCCTGATCTCGATGTTCACGGCGATCACCCTCAGTCGCCAGATGCTGCGCTGGGTGGTTCGGCAGCCCTGGGCGCGCAGGGCGTGGCTCTACGGCGTGGAGGAGGACGAGTTCACCGTCGCGGCGCCCAGGACCCGGACGCGCGAGGCAGACGCCCGTGTTTGACATCATCGGCCGCCGGCGGTGGTACTACCTGCTGAGCGCGCTGGTGATCCTGCCCGGCCTGATCTTCACCATCCTCACGCCACTCAGCGGCGGGCGGATGGGGCTTCAATTCTCGATCGATTTCACCGGCGGGACGGTCTGGGAGGTCCACTTCCGCGACTCCACCCCGACGCCCGACCAGGTTCGCGGCGTGATGGAGCAGCAGGGCCTGACCGGCAGCGTCGCTCTGACCACCTCCCAGGACCGCCAATACGTGCTCATTCGAACCGAACCCATCGGCCTGGTCGACGAGCCGGCGCCGACACCTCCCCCCAGTCCCTCACCCGACGCCTCGCCGTCCCCGGACGGCACGCCCGCTGGCAGTCCGGCACCGGGCGAGACCCCAGCCGGAGCACCATCGCCGGCGGGAACGCTCGACCCTGCTGCGTCGCCCGTGCCCGGCCAGACCCCGGCCCTCAGCCCGGATCCCAGCCCTGCCGCCGAGCCGACGCCTGCCGGCGCTGCAGTGGCGCCACCGACGCAGGGTCGGCTGGGTGAGCTGCGCGAGGCCCTCGAGGCCGACTTCGGTCCGATCGATGAGGTTCGCCAGGAGGCCACCATCGGCCCGGTCATCAGCGCCGAGCTGGGCCAGCAGGCGATCATCCTGATCGTTCTTGGCTCGGCGGGCATCCTGGGCTGGATGACCTTCCGCTTCTCGGACTATCGGATGGGCGCTGTCGCCATCGCGGCGCTTATCCACGACGTGCTGCTGGTGGTCGGCGTCTTCGCCATTCTCGGCACGCTGTTCGGGTTGCAGATCGACGCGCTCTTCGTGACGGCGATGCTGACCGTGATCGGCTTTTCGGTTCACGACACGATCGTCGTCTTCGATCGCATCCGCGAGAACCGGGTCCGCCACGCGGGCGAGCCCTTCGACGCGATCGTCAATCACAGCCTGCTGCAGACGCTGGGCCGGTCGCTCAACACGTCGATCACGACGGTGCTCGTGCTGCTCGGTCTGATGCTGCTCGGCAGCGAGGCCACCCGTCCGTTCATCTTCGCGATGGTCATCGGCATCACCGCCGGGGCGTACTCTTCGATCTTCAACGCCGCCGCCCTGCTGGTCGACTGGAACGCCTGGAGCGAGCGTCGACGAGCCCGCGAGTTTGCCACCGCCCGTCCCCGCTGAACGCGCGGATTCGGCAAGCGGCCGCTAAGCCGCGCCTGTCACCATGGGGGCAGTGGACGGTCCTACGCCGCGCTACACCTGGCGCCTCAGACCCTCGCCCGAGGTGGACCCGGTACTCGTCGAGGCCGGCCGCATGCTGGGCATGGGTCATCGCCTGGTACACCTGCTGGCCGCCCGCGGCCACGACGATCCGGCGGCCCTTCAAGCGTGGGTCGGCGATCCGGTAGCGGCTCTGCACGATCCCCGGCAGCTGCCGGACGCCGAGGCTTTCGTCGCCCGCGTGGCACGAGCAACGGCGGACAACGAGCGGGTCATGGTCTTCGGCGACTTCGACGCGGACGGCCTGACCGGGCTGGCGATCCTGACCCTGGCGCTGCGGCGACTGGAACTCGATGTCGTGCCGTACGTACCGGACCGGACGGAAGAGGGCCACGGGCTGTCGCGGCCGGCGCTGCAGCGCGCGGCGGCGGAGGGAAGGACGCTGATCGTGACCGCCGACTGCGGCACCTCCAGCGCGGACGAGATCGAGCTTGCCCGCCAGCACGGCATAGACGTGCTCGTGACCGACCATCACCGTCCGCCGCCCAGGCTGCCCGCCGCGGCGGCGGTGGTCAACCCGCTGCGCGCGGACTCGGCCTACCCTGATCGGCACTTGAGCGGCGCCGGCGTTGCGCTCAAGTGCGCCCAGCTTCTGATTGGTGGTGGCGAGGCAATGAAGCTGGCCGATCTGGCGGCGATCGGCACCATCGCCGACGTCGCGCCGCTGGTCGGCGAGAACCGATCGATCGCGCGACTCGGGCTGGACGCACTTGCGGGCGGTCCGCGTCCCGGGCTGGCCGCGCTGCTGGCAAACGCCCGCATCGAGCCGGGCCGGATCAACCCGGAGACGCTTGCCTTCGGCCTGATCCCGCGGCTCAACGCAATGGGCAGGGTCGGAGATGCTCAGCTCGCTGCCCGGCTGCTGCTGAGCGATGACCCCGCCGAGGCGACCGATCTGGCCGCGCAGCTGGACCAGGCCAACGTCACGCGGCGCGAGCTCCTTGCGACGGCCCTCGAGGAGGCTCGGACGGCCGTGGGCGAGGCCCCCGACGGGCCGGTCATCGTCATCGCCGGCCCGTGGGCGGCCGGGATCATCGGGCTGGTTGCCGGGCGGCTGGCTGAGCTGCACGGACGCCCGGCCGTGGTCTTCAGCAACACGACAGACCCCTGGCGTGGGTCGGCACGAAGCCCGAGCATGGACATCGTCAGCGCGCTTGCCTCGATGGCGGACCTGTTCGAGCGTTTCGGTGGGCACTCGGCGGCGGCTGGCTGCCATATGCCGGCGTCGAACATCGATGCGTTCAGGCAGCGCATGGCGCTGGCGGCGGGCTCGCTGCGCCCGATCGAGCCGACGCTCGACATCGACCTCATCGTCGAAGCGGTGGAGGTCGACTACGGCCTCCGGACGGACCTGCTGCGGCTGGAGCCGGCGGGGCCGCGCAATCCGCTGCCGCTGGTTGGTATCCGTGGGCTGGTGGTCAGCCGAGCGCGGCGGGCCAATGGTGGCCACACCCAGCTCGTCCTGCGCAAGGGCAGGGAGGTGCTCGACGGGATCTGCTTTGGCCGCGACGACCTGCCCGACGTCGTCCGTGAGGGTGACCGGCTCGATGTCGTGGCCCGGCTGGACAGTCGCACCTTTGGCGGCTACGAATCGCTCCAGCTGGAGGTTCGCGACGTGGGGCCGGCCGGCACGCTCGATGCGCTCATGTCGGCCCGCGCTCCGGTCGAGGTGCTGCGCGAGGCGGTTGCGCTGTCCGCGTGAGCTTCCTCGAGCGCCTGGCGGCACGAACCGAGCGGGTGGGCAGCTGCCTGTGCCTGGGCCTCGATCCGCATCCGGACCAGCTGCCGCGCGGCTTCAGCCGCGACGTCTCCGGCATCGAAGACTTCGCGCGGCTGGTGCTGGAGGCTGGCACGCGACATGCGGCTGCGGTGAAGGCAAATCTGGCTTTCTTCGAGGCCTTCGGCAGCCCCGGCATGGCCGCCCTGGAAAGGCTTCGGGCGAGCATCCCGGGAGACGTCCCATTCATCGCCGACGCCAAACGCGGTGACATCGGCTCGACCGCCGAGCGCCACGCGTCGGCCCTCTTCGACACCTTGGGCGCCGACGCCGTTACCGCCAGCCCGTACCTCGGACGCGACGCGATCGAGCCGTTGATCCATCACCCGCGAGGTTTCGTGTACCTGCTCTGTCGCACATCGAACGCCGGCGCGGCAGACGTGCAGGGACTGCCGGTTGACGGGGAACCCCTCTTCGTACGGGTGGCACGGATGGCGGCCCAGTGGGACGGTGGTCGGGGCGCGTTGGGGTTGGTCGTGGGAGCCACCGCACCGGCCGAGCTGGAGACGGCACGGCGCACCGCGCCGGGACTCGCCTTCCTGGTGCCTGGTGTCGGTGCGCAGGGCGGCGCGGCGCAGCCCGTCCTGGAGCACGGACCTGCGGCGACGGCGCCGGCCGGTGGCCGGCGGGCCGGCGGCCTGCTGGTCAACGTCTCGCGAGGGATCGCCGGAGCCGCGGTCGAAGATCGCGCCGCGGACCCGTTCGACGCCGTCGCACGGACGGCGGCCGACTGGGCCGCCCGTCTCGAGTGCTAGGATTTAGCGGTTAGGGCTACCCATCCAGGCGGAGGCTGACACTGGCATATGCCGATAATCGGTAACATCGGTCCGCTCGAGCTGCTGCTGGTGCTCGCCCTGGCGCTGCTCATCCTCGGCCCCGGCAAGCTGCCGGAGGTGGGCGCCGCGTTCGGTCGCACGATCCGCGAGTTCCGCAAAGCTACGACCGAGGTCAACGACGCGGTCAATCCGGTCGCTCCCTCGCCAACGCCTGCCCATCCGGCACCCACAGCTGCGGCTGCCCCGCCCGTCGCAGGCGTCGCCCCCGCCACCCCGCCGGCGGCTTCGGCAGCCCATGCAGAGCAGGTCGACGTCCCGGCGGGCCAGTCAGAGGCCAGCCAAACGAGCACCACCGGCGCCTGACGCGCCGAGGTCGACCGGGTCGGACCCGGTTCAGGGGCCCGAGCGGATGAGCGAGCTGATCCAGTCGCCTGACGACCGGGCGATGCACTCCCCGCCTGCGCCGCCTGCGCCCGTGGAGCACGAGCCGGTCGACCGGCTGATGACGCTCGGCGAGCACCTGACCGAGCTGCGCCGGCGGCTGGCCATCGCCATCCTCACCGTGACCGTCGGCTCCATCATCGGCTTCTTCCTCGCGCCGGAGGCGATCCGCATCCTGGCCGATCCGATCCTGGCCGGCCCGAGCGACGAGCCCCTGCGCTTCACTCAGCCGGCGGGCGGGTTCATGCTCCAGCTCAAGCTGGCGCTCATGATCGGCATTGCGCTGGGCTTCCCGATCCTGCTTTACCAGATCTGGGCGTTCGTCTCGCCCGGCCTCAACGAACGCGAGCGAGCGCTGGCCAGGCCCTGGATCCCGCTGGCGCTGCTGTTCCTCGTCCTCGGCATAGTGCTGGCATACACGGTCCTGCCATACGCGGTCGCCTTCCTGCTCGGCTTTCAGGTGCCGGGGGTGGTCGAGCCGCTGATCACCGTCGATGCCTACTTCGGCTTTGTCACGACCATGTTCCTGGCCTTCTCGCTGGTGATGCAGTTCCCCGTGGCGATGATCCTGTTGGCGAGGGCAGGCGTCATCAGCCCGGACCGGCTGCGGCGCAGCCGGCGATACGTCGTCCTCGGACTCTTCATCGTGGCGGTGGTGGTGACCCCGGGCGACCCGTTCAGCAGCATCATCCTCACCCTCGTGATGTACCCGCTGTACGAGGTCAGCATCGTGCTGGCTGTCCGCGCCGAGAAGCGCAAGCTGGCCGGCAATGGCTGACACGCCCGATCCCACGCCCATGCCCACGCCCACGCCGGCGACGGAGGCCGACGACCGCGCCGTGGACGCATCGCGTCCTCACGTCGTCATCATCAGTGGGCTTTCCGGAGCGGGAAAGACGTCGGTGAGCAAGCTGCTCGAGGACGTCGGCTACACCGTCGTCGACAACCTGCCGCTCGAGCTGCTGGGGCGACTGGCCGAGATGGTGCTCCAGGATCCCGGCCGCTTCGAGCGCCTTGCCCTGGTCGTGGACGCGCGCTCGGGCGACCCGGAGATGACATTCGCGGCCGCCAGTGGCGCTTTGAAGGGCAGGGGCATCGAGCCGCAGGTCTTCTTCCTCGAGGCACGCGACGACGTGCTCATCCGCCGGTTCAGTGAGACCCGTCACCGTCATCCGCTCCAGAGCGAACACGGCGTGGCCGCGTCGATCCAGCGGGAGCGCGAGCTGCTCGAGGAGATCCGTGCCCGCGCCGACGTCATCGTCGACACCTCGGAAATGTCCAGCCGGCAGCTGCGCGAGCGGATCTACTCGGCTCTGGGCACCGGCAGCGCGCAGGACCAGATGGCACTGCACATCGTGACCTTCGGGTACAAGCACGGCATCCCGCTGGAGGCCGATCTTGTCTTCGACGTGCGCTTCATGGAGAACCCCTTCTACGTGGACCGGCTGCGGTCGCAGTCAGGGCTGACCGAGCCGGTGCGCAGGTTCGTGCTCGACCAGCCGGTCACGCAGCGCTTCCTCGACCATGTGGACCGCTTCCTGCACGACTTCGTGCCGGCCTACCAGAGTGAAGGCAAGCAGCGCCTGACCATGGGCATCGGCTGCACGGGCGGCTATCACCGCTCGGTGGCGATAGCCCAGGAGATTGCCGAGCGCTGGCGGGCATACAACCGCGGCCCGGTCAGCATCTGGCATCGGGAGCTCGATAGAGCGTGACGGCGAACCGCTCGAGGCCCAACTGGCGCTGGCTGCGCCCGGGGGTCGGCGTCAAACGATGGCTGCTGCTCATCTTCGCCGGCCTGCTGCTGCTGGCGCTGGCCGGTGCGCAGCTGTTGCGCGAGATCTACCGCGACCTGCCGCCGGGCGGGCCGACGGCATCGTTGCTCGACGTTCTCAGCCTGCAGTTCCTCGATCCCTGGCTGCGGGTCGTCATCCTGGCCGTTGCCGGCGCGGCGCTGTTCCTGGTGGGCGGCTGGGGGCTCATGCGCGTGGTCCTCGAGCCTTTCCGGGTCAGTGATGAACCGCTGTCCGAGCTGATCTACCGGCGCCGTTGGCGCGCACGCGGCCCGCGCGTGGTGGCCATAGGCGGCGGACGTGGCCTGTCCGTCCTGCTGCGCGGACTGAAAGAGCACACCAGCAACATCACCGCGGTGGTGACGGTCGCCGACGACGGCGGGTCGTCGGGCAAGCTGCGCCGCGAGCGCGGGATCCCGCCGATGGGCGATATCCGCGACTGCATCGCGGCCCTGGCCGACGCCGAGCCGACGATGACCGAGCTGCTGCTCTACCGCTTCGGCGGCAACGGGGGCGGCAAAGGCCAGGGAGGGCCCGCCGACCTCGGAAGTGCTGCCAGCGGCGCCACCGGTCACGATGCCGACGGCCTGTCAGGCCACGCTTTCGGCAACCTGCTCATCACGGCCATGACCGATCTCTCGAACGGGGACTTCGAAGAGGGCGTTCGGCGCTCGAACCGCGTGCTTGCCGTGCGCGGCAAGGTCGTGCCGGCCGCCCCCATCGCCTTGACCCTGCATGCTCGCTACCTCGACGGTACCGAGCTGGTCGGCCAGCAGGGCATCACCCGGCGCGGCGGGATCGACCGGATCTGGCTCAGCCCGCCCGACGTTACGCCGTCAACCGAGGCCCTGGAGGCGATCGCAGAGGCCGACCTGATCGTGTTTGGGCCCGGCAGCCTCTACACGAGCATCATGGCCGGCCTGCTGATCCCCGAGCTGCGCTGGGCGCTGGCCGATGCGGCGGCGCTGCGTGTCTACATCTGCAACGTTGCGACCCAGGTCGGCGAGACCGAGCACTACATGCTCTCAGACCACCTCTCTGCTCTGCGTCGGCACGACATGCTCGGCCTGATCGACGCGGTCCTTGCCAATGACAACCTCGCCGCCCGCGCGCCCCGCGGCTATCCCGCCGAGCCGGTGCGGGCCGACATCCGGCCCGATGATCCCGACTGGCCGCCGCTGGTCCTGCGCGACCTTGTCGACGAGGTAAAGGCACACCACCATGACCCGCACAAGCTGGCAGCCGAGGTGATGGCCCTGCTCGTCTCGAGCGAGCCGGCCCGTCGGCCGGTCACGGCGAGAAGCTAGTGCTGGCAAGCAGCCCGGCGCGACCGCGGGAGAGGCCCGACCGCGACCTCGTCGCCGCCGTGCGCGCCGAGCTGGCCGCCATCGAGCCGGCCCGCCGCTGCTGCCGCGCGGCGGAGCGGCTTGGATTGGGCCGAGCGGCGAGTGGCCGCGCTCCCTCGCCGGCCGTCGGGCGCCTGGCGATCCGGCTGTCGGAGAGCGGATACGGCGACGAGCAAGGGGACTTCGATTGGGAGGCCGCTCCGAGCCACTGCCGCCTGGCCTGGCTGCGGGGGGTATTCCTGGCGCGCGGGTCGCTGAGCCTGGCCGGGGGTCGGACGCACCTCGAGCTGGTTGTCGAGCTGGACGACGTCGAGACGCTGGCGCGCCGGCTGGCCGAGGCCGACCTGCCCACCGCCACGCGGGTCCGCCGCGGCCGCGGAGTGGTCACGGCGAAGGGCAGCGAGAAGGTGCTGGCCCTGCTCAGGCGGCTGGGCAGCACGGCAGCAACGCTGGAGCTCGAGTCGCGGCTCGTCGCGCGATCTCTGCGTGGACACATGAACCGGGTCCTGAATGCAGAGACCGCCAATCTCGCTCGGTCAGTGGCGACGGCGCGTCGGCAGCTGTCGGACATCGAGGCTCTCGAGGCGGCCGGGGTCCTGGCGCGCATGCCCCCGCCGGTTCGAGCGGTGGCCAAGGCGCGCCGCACTTCACCGGAGTCCAGCTTCACCGAGCTGGCCGAGAAGCTGGGGGTGAGCCGGGCAGTTGTGCAGCGCGCGTTCGAGCAGATTGCCAGCCGCGCGGCGGGGCTGCCGGCCGCCACGTATCGTCGCGCGGGCCGATAATCGACGGCGTGCGCGAGCTGATCATCGCCGGCAACTGGAAGATGAACACGACGCCAGCCGAGGCCGGCAGGCTGGCAGCTGAGATTGCCGACGCGACGCAGGTCGAGGGCGTGACGCGCGTGATCTGCCCCTCCTTCGTCAGCCTGGCAACCGTGGCCCGGGCGTTGCAGGGCTCCGGGGTAGAGGTGGGCGCGCAGAACGTCCACAGCGAGTCGATGGGGGCCTACACGGGCGAGGTATCGGCGGCCATGCTGGTGGGGCTCGCCGGCTGGGCGATCTTGGGCCACTCGGAGCGGCGGCGCGATCAGGGCGAGGACGACGCGCTGGTTGCGCGCAAGCTGATGCGCTGCCTTGAGCACGATCTCCGGCCCATCCTGTGTGTCGGCGAGCAGCTCGCCGAGCGGGAGGCCGGTCGAGCAGCGGACACGGTTCGGTCCCAGCTCGAGGGAACGGTCGCCGAGCTTCGCAGCCACCGAGCCGAGCTGCCTTCCGCGCTGGTCGTCGCCTACGAGCCGGTCTGGGCGATCGGGACGGGCAGGACCGCCCGCGGGGCCGACGCCGCGGCGATGGCGGGCGTCATCCGCGAGGTGCTGGCCGATGCGGCGCTGGGCGAGGCTGCGGATCGAGTGCCGGTCCTGTACGGCGGCAGCGTGACCAGCGCGGCGATCGAGGAGTTCCTGGCCGAGCCGTCGATTGACGGCGCACTCGTTGGCGGTGCCAGCCTGAAGGTCGACGAGATGGCCGGCATCGTCGCCAGCGCCGGTGTGGTGGCGGCGGCTCGCCGACGCGCCGCAGGGGAGGGGGCCCCCGCTGACTGATCGGTCGGCGGGCGGGGAGGGTCGGACGCGGGCGTCGGCAGGTCGTCCCCGCCCGCTGGTGCTGGTGGTCCTCGATGGATTCGGCATCGGCCGCCGGCCGGAGGCGGACGCTGTCGCGGCGGCGCGGATGCCCGCCTGGCGCGGGCTGCTGGCTGAGTGGCCGCACGCCCAGCTCGAGGCTTCCGGCGAGGCGGTCGGCCTGCCCGCCGGGCAGATGGGCAACAGCGAGGTAGGCCACCTGAACATCGGCGCCGGCACGCCCGTGCTGCAGGACCTTCCACGCATCGACGCGGCACTCGCCGACGGCTCGTTCGAGGACAACCGAGCGCTCCGCCTGGCTGCCGAGCGGGCGGTCGGCGGCGGGCGGCTGCACCTGGTCGGGTTGGTCGGTCCGGGTGGGGTCCACTCGGTCGACCGTCATGCGGTGGCGATCGCCCGGATGGCTCGCCGACTGGGCGTGGCGGACGTGGTGGTGCATGCCCTGCTCGACGGCCGGGACACCCCGCCGCGCAGCGCGTCAAGCTTCGTGCCCGACCTCGAACGCCGCCTGGCTGAGGCGCATCCAGGCGCTCGCATTGCCACCGTCGGCGGTCGTTACTTCGGCATGGACCGCGACCGGCGCTGGGATCGCGTCGAGCTCGCCTACCGCGCGATCGTTCACGGTGAGGGCCAGCGCGCGGCGAGCCCGCTTGCCGCCGTGGAGGCGGGCTACGAGCGTGCCGAGAACGACGAGTTCGTGCAGCCCACGATCATCGACGGGGTTGACGGCGGGCTGCGCGATGGCGATGCCGTCATCCACTTCAACTTCCGCGCCGATCGCGCCCGCCAGCTGACACATGCCCTGGTGGATGGCGACGAGTTCGATCGTACGGCGTTCGCCCGCGGCGAGCGGCCGCGCGACGTGCTGGTGGTCACGATGACCGAATACGAGGGCGGGCTGCCCGTCGAGGTTGCCTTCCCGCCATACGTCGCCGGCGGGCTTGCGCAGGAGTTCTCGCGCCTCGGCTGGCGCCAATTCCACGTCGCCGAGACCGAGAAGTACGCCCACGTCACGTACTTCTTCAACGGTGGGGTGGAGCCACCCTTCGACGGCGAGGAACGGCTGCTGGTGCCGAGCCGAAAGGTGGCCACGTATGACCTGGCGCCGGAGATGAGCGCCGGAGGCGTCACCGATGCACTCGTAGAGGCGATCGCCGGCGGCAGCTTCGACTTCATCGTGGCCAACTACGCCAACCCCGACATGGTCGGCCACACTGGGATGTTTGATGCGACGGTCGAGGCGCTGGAGTACCTCGATGAATGCCTCGGCCGGGTTGCGAAGGCGGTGCTCGAGCATGCTGACGGCAATGCGCTGCTCTGCATCACCGCCGACCACGGCAACGCCGACGAGATGCGTGACGAGGACGGAAGGCCGGTGACCGCTCACTCCAACAACCCGGTGCCGATCGTGCTGGTCGGGTCGGCCGCACGGGACCTGCGGCTGGGCGATGGTGTGCTGGCTGACGTTGCACCGACGCTGCTCGAGCTGGTCGGCGTGGACAAGCCGCAGGGCATGACGGGCACCTCGCTGATCGAGGACTGACGGCCGGGCCGTGCTATGCTGCGGCCTCCCGCACAGGACTCGACGGAGGTATCGCGCGCTCGTGGATGCGCAGTCCATTCTCGGAATCGGCCAGATGATCGTGGCCATCGCCCTGATCGCCTCGATCCTGATGCAGTCCCGCGGTGCGGGCCTGGGGGCCGCCTTCGGGGGAGACTCGTCGGTCTACCGAAGCCGCCGCGGCATCGAGAAGCGGCTCTTCCAGTTCACGATCGTGCTGGGCTTCCTGTTCGTCCTCTTCTCGGTCGCCAACTACGCCTTCCGCACCAACGTCTGACAACCGTCGGGCCGCCGGTGGCCTTCGGCGGCGGCGAGTGCTAGACTCAACCTTCGCTTGGGACGCATCGGTGTCTCGGGCTGCGCGCCGAGGTGGCGGAATAGGCAGACGCGCTAGGTTCAGGACCTAGTGACCGCAAGGTCGTGTGGGTTCAAGTCCCTCCCTCGGTACCAGTGCCCAGGTGGCGGAATTGGTATACGCGTACGTTTGAGGGGCGTATGACGCAAGTCATCCGGGTTCAAGTCCCGGCCTGGGCACCACAACTGACCTGAACGGCGGCCGACCAGGCCGCCGTTACACTTTCCGCGACGCTGGGGCGGTTAGCTCAGCTGGTCAGAGCGCCTCGTTTACACCGAGGATGTCGGGGGTTCGAATCCCTCACCGCCCACCATACCCAGGCGAGGAGGCCGGCGCTTGGAGGCGACGGTGGTGTCCGGTGAGGCCCGTCACCCCTCGCGGACCCGGCGCTGATATTCCTCGCGTAATGCGTCTATACGCGCCTCGAGGTCATGCCGAGCCGGATCGTCGGGTGGCAGATCAGCAAGATGGCGCTCGAGCTCGCGCCAGTGACCCAGGACAGTTTGGATGCGCAGGGATGGCGCGGCCTTGACAGGTTCGTCTACCGGTGTGATGGAGACGCGTACGTTTCCGTCGGATAGGCGATCCAAGGCGACCGACACCTCAACCGTCGCCCCATCGGGACGCACCACGGTCCCGCTGCCTTCAGCGTGCTCGTTACCCGAGAATGTCCAGAGCGACCACAGGAGCCGCTCGAGCTCTGCGTATTGCGGTGGAGAAAAGTCCCCTATCCGTTTCGCGCGGACGACGTCGAGCGTGACGCCGTACAGATCCAGCAGGACGGGATCGGCATCAAGGTAGTCACCCCCGGCACTGACGAGCGCAGTCCCGCTGGCAGCGATGTTGCCGGGACGGTCGGCGTGGGTATCCATGTTCCCTCTCACGGAGCATCGGCGGGTCCGCGTCGGTCATTGGCGGACTAGTTTGGGGCTTCCGCTACGGGCAGTATTGGGTGCGCGGGCATGGCTGTCCAGCAGCGAGCGGACGACCCGCATGCACAGGGGTCGTCAACCAGTGGAGGCGGAAGTGCGCGCTTGACGGGATGCGAATCATCGCCGAGGCAGACGGCGAGCATGGCGAGAGCCCACGGTCGCGATGGCGCGAGTTGATCAGCGGGTCCGATACGGGCGGTCGCTGGCGGCTCGGTGAAGTGACGGCCTTTCCCGACGAGACAGTCGCGACGCACCTCCACCCGGGCGAGCCCGAGGCGCTCATCATTCTGGAGGGCCAGGTGGAGCTTCACGGCGCGCAGGGTATGGCTCAGCTTCGACCGGGCGACGTCGTCTACATCCCGCCTGACACTGAGCATGGGCTCCGGACACCGGATGGCGGACGATGGCTCGCTATCTGGCCGCTTCGTGACCGTGTGCCCGGTAAGCGGTACCCGCGATAAGCCAAGCCGCATTGCGGAAGACGAGGACGTCTGCCCGGGCATGTTGCGCGCCGGGTCTACGCTGGTGCCTGGTCGGCGTTGTAGGAGATGTCCCGGGACGTGCAGGATGCTCGTACCGGAGATCGGACTGTCGACGGAGCACGCCAATGAGGTGGCTCATAGCGGCACTCTCTATCCCGCTGGCGGTGGCCTGTGTCTCGTTGCCGCCACCGCCGACCGAGGCGGGCGTGGTCGAGCTTAAGGGCGCCCTCTACATCGAGTTCAACATGGACAGCCCGTGCCGCGTCTCCGACGCACCTCCCGAGCTCGCTGGCGTGACGCTCAGGTTTCGGACGCCCGAGGGCGCCCTTACCGAGACCGTGTCGGGCCCGATCGCCTACCAGCTGCTCGAGTTCGGCGAGGGCACAGCTGGTTGGCAATATCCCGGCTGCCGGTACTTCAGCCCCTACGAGGTTGCCTTGCCGCGCGCGGAGTCGTACACGGTCACCTTCCGCGATGCCCAACCCGACAATGACGACGGCACCGGCTTCGTGGGCATCGAGTACATGTCGCGTACCGATCACGTCATCACCTTGGAAGCGCTCGAGGCAAACGACTTCCTCTGGGACTTCGAGGTCGAGCCGTCATACGTCCCGCGTCACTGATCGGCGCTGGGGCCTCGGGGCCAGTACGCCACTATGCGCACTGACCCGCGTGCGAGGCGCGGTCATTGTGCGCTGAGCCCCGGCTTCACCCCCTGGCGCTGGGGCAACGAGAGGGTTCCGTCGCCACCCGAGGCAGCAAGTCGACGGATCAGTAGCCGCGCGGCTGGGGCCGGGCGGCTACTTTCATGTCAGGCGTCCAGGTCGACACAAATTTGGGCGCCGATGCGTCAGTCTGCCCATCTCGCGCATCTACTGGTCAACGCGACCGGTGCGTGGCGAAAGACGGAGGACGGTTCGATGGGTGACAAGGCCAAGCGGCGAGCGGGGCGTTCGGCGGGGGCAGCCATTCTGCTATCGCTTCTCCTGGCGGGCCAGGCGATGGGTGCGGGATGGAGCGCACCAACGGCGCTGACGACATCAGGCAAGGGCTACGGCCATGCGCTGGTCACGCTGGGCACCTCGACTGCGGTCGCCGTTTACGTCAACAACGGGCGGATCGTCGTTCGACGCAGCACCAACTCGGGCAGCACGTGGTCTTCACCGGTACGCCTGGCCGAAGGCGGAGACAGCCCCGCGGCTGCCGGACGTGGTGGTGCGGTCGACGTGGTGTGGGCACAGAACGATCGAATCCGGTACGCCCGAAGCACGAACTCGGGCGCATCGTTCTCCGCGCCGGTTGAGCTCTCGCCGAGCGGAGTGCTGGTCATGGATCCGTCGGTCGGGCGAGGCGCCAACGGCCTGGTCGTCGTGTCGTGGCTGCAGGTCAAGCGTGTGCCCTGCTGCGACGGCATGTGGACGGTCATGGCGCGGGTCAGCACCAACGGCGGGGCGAGCTTCGGTCCGGCGCGCAACCTGGGCTCGGGCTGGCAGGCCGTGGCGGCCGCCGGGAAGGGCGTTGCCTACGTCGCCATCGACGGCTTCGGCGGCAGCGACCTTGGTCTTGCGATCAGGCGCAGCCTGGACGGTGGTGCGTCGTGGAGCGAGCGCGGTTTCGCCTGGCCCGACGGGCATATCGTGCGACCACGCGCTCTGTCGATCACGGCCGCCGGCAAGTACGCCTACGTGGCCTATCAGCACATCGGGCCTGACGGCTCGTTCGATTCATGGGTCGGTTACCGGCGAACCGCGAGCAAGGGCGACAGATGGTCGGCCGCTCGCAACCTGACGCCGCCCGGTGGGCCGACCGAGGCCGACGCGGTGATCTCCTTGAAGGGCGGCGTGCTCCGCGCTGCATTCGTCCGCAACGGACATGGCATCTGGTACAGCCAGAGCGCCGACGGGCTGAGCTGGAGCGCTGCCCAGCAGGCCGTGGTCGATAGCCCGCCGGAGGAGCGCCCGTTCGGAGTGGGCCATGCCGGCCGGCCGATGGTTGGCTTCTCGCTGGTCGACTACGACAACGCGCCCTACCCGCGCGACGTCTACGTCGCCCTCGGAACGCCGTAGCCCGCGACTCCCGGCCGCCCTAGAACGGTGAGGGCTTGACGACCATAACGAAGATGACCGCCAGCCAGAGCAGGGCGGCGAAGATGACCAGGGCAACGTGCTCGGGTGCCCGGATCATCCGCTGCAGGGTCGCCTGTGGATCCTCCGACTCAACGGCCCTGACCGCCTCCCTGATGCGGTTGTACTGAGGGACGGTCAGCACGAGCCCCTCGAAGAAGAGCGCTGCCACCAGCACGTACGCAATCAGCAGCCAGCCGGCGGTCAGGTCGAAGGCGCCCATGATTGCGGCGAGCAGGCCGAAGATGATCCCCGCGATGAACAGGACGACGCCCACGAGGTCCGTGCGCTGAACGATGGCATCGAGGCGCAGGTATGCGGCCACGTCGCCGCGGCGAGCGATGACGTCAAGGAACACGATGCTGCCCATGAGCAGCGTCACCGCACCAAACATCGTGGCGATATGCAGGAACTTGAAAACGAGCATTTGAGCCCCTCGTGACGGAAGCCTGTTCCCCACTGCGCAGGATATATACGACCGCCCGCCCCCCGTCAGCCCCTGAGAGCCCCCCAGGCTGCCGGACGCCGTAGCCCGATCGTACGGGCCCGACCGGACATCAGGGCCACAGCCCCTGCCCGTCGGCGGGCGCACTGTAGTTGAACTCTACTGAGGGTTGACACGGAGGCACAACGCGTGCGGACACCATCCAGGTTATTGGTCACCGTCTTAGCAACAGGTATCGTATTCTCCACAGCCTTCGCTGCGGCGGCCTCTCTCGACGTCAGTGCCGGGTCTTTGGGAGCGGGATCGAGCGCGGTGACATCGTGCGACAGCAACGGCGTCACCACGACCTATGGCACGACATTCAGCGCGTCTCTGGCCGGCTACAAGGTCACGACCGTCAGCGTTAACGACATCGCCACCCCGGCCTGCGCGGGCAAAACCATGAAGGTGACGTTGCTGGATGGCAGCGACGACGCGCTGGCCGAAGTGACCGTTGCTCTCGGTACGCCCGTCGCCAGCCCGACCAATGTCGATTTCAGCAACGTGAATGTGCGTGCGTCGGACGTCCACAAGGTCGCGGTCGTCCTCTACGGCTAGATCGGCGGGACTCCTGGCCAGCCTGGCCCTGTCGACCCTGGCCGGCGCCGCATTCCTGTTCGGCCCGACGTCGGCCGCCCAGCTATCAGTCCACTCCACGTCGATCGGCGCGGGGGTGGCGACGCTTGCCGCCTGCGACAGCAACGGCGTTTTGCTGCGCCATCGAAGCAATGGCTCCGGCCAGCTCGTCAACGTGACCGTCGTTGACATAGCGCCTGGCTGCGCCGGTGGAAGGCTCCGCCTGGTCGCACTCAACGCCACCGGAAGCGTCATCGGCAGCGCAAGCGCGAGCCTGCCGGGCGCAGGCTTCAGCGGGCAGGCCTCGTTGGGCATCTCGCCGGCGGTCGCCGCCACCGCCGTGGCCAAGGTGGTCGTGGCCATCGACGAGAGGTAGAGCGTGACAGCCAATCGCGCGGCACACCTGCGACACGGCGGCCGGGGATGTATCGGCCTGCTTGTTGTGGGCGCCCTGCTTGCAGGTTGCTTCCAGCCCGCTTCGGCCGCCCAATTGCAGATCTCCTCCGGCGGCATCGCGCTCGAGACCAGGAGCTATGGGGCGCCGGCTCAATGCACGCTGACTGCGGCTGCCGACACGTTCATCCGTAGCGATTCCCCGAATCTTGTCTCGGGCGGCGCGACGACACTGGACGTGAGCAACGCGGCCTCTGCTACACGGCGCATCCTGGTCCGCTTCGACCTGGCGGCCTGCTCACCGGCCATCCCGCCGGACGCGATCATCCACGCCGCCACCCTTCGCCTGGTCACCGCCTCGCTGCTCAACATCGGTCCGCGGACCTACGAGGCACGGATGGTGACCAGCGCCTGGTCCGAATCCACCACATGGTCGTCGCAACCCACCGTCGCGGCCGTTACCTCCACCGCCAGCGTATCGCTGGCCAACCTGGTGGCTCGCAGGTCGAGTGGGACGTGGTGGGCGATGTGCAGGCCTTCGTCGCTCAGGAGGCCACCAACCGCGGTTGGCGAATCAACGACACCAGCGAACTCGCGTCGTCCCTGCTCGCTTCGACCTTGTCTTTTGGCTCGCGCGAGGCGGCCTCCAGCCGCCCGACTCTGCTGATCACGTACGCCCCATGAGCGCAAAATGGCAATGACCGGTGTGCACCTGTCACGCAGGCAGCTCGTAATGCTGGCCGTCGCGACCGTGCTGTTTCTGGTCTGGGCGCTTGTGCTCCGGCCCACGTGGCTGGGCGGTCCGGCCGGCTACATCGTGGTCGCGGGCAGCAGCATGGAGCCGACGCTGGCCGCTGATTCGGTCGTCCTCACCATCGCCTCGGATAGCTACTCGGTCGGCGACGTGATTGCTTTTCGGGCCCCGCTGGATGGTCCCGCCAAGGCCCCCCTCGTCATCCACCGCATCGTGGGTGGCAGTGCCGAGGGTGGCTACCGGACGCGCGGCGACAACATGAGCCTTGACGACCCCTGGCTGGTGCGCCCGGCTGACGTGGTCGGCCGGCAGGTGCTGGCCGGGCCGGGCCTCGGGCCCGTGCTCGTTTATGCCCGCTCGCCGCTGGTGTTGGCCAGCGTTGCCGCCGGCATCACGTTGGTCCTCATGCTGGGCTGGATGCGAGCGCCGGTGCGCCCGTCCGGCGAGCAGCACGCCGAGCGGAACCCGTTGCTGAGACGGCGACGTGCACCGCTCGCCAACCGGCGTTAGCCTCGAGCCCATGGATCCCACTCTGATCATCGCCGGAATAGCGCTCGTCGCCGCGGCCGCCGTCGTGGTGGCGTTGATTGCCGGGCGACGTCGGCGCGGTCGAAGCACTCACGCGATGGCGAGGATTCCATCTCCTACTTTCGCGATCACGGCAGCTCAGGGCCCGGCGTGCGCGAGGAGAACGAGGTCGGCCGGTGGGGCCGTCGCGACGACTGACTCGCCAGGTGGCGGCGCCAGCGTGATCGGCCCGATCGGCCCGGTCAGGTGCCCTGCTAGACTGGCCGAAAGCGCATAAGCACGAGCGCCGCCGCGTCCGTCACACCCGGAGGACTCATGGAACTGGTCTGGATCCTGCTCATCGTGCTCGCCGTCCTGGTGGTCGGCGGCATCGTCATCTACAACGGCCTCGTGCAGCGTCGCCTGCGCATCGATGAGGCGTTCGCCCAGATCGAGGTTCAGCTCAAGCGACGCTGGGATCTGATTCCCAACCTGGTCAACGCCGTCAGGGGCTACATGGGCTTCGAGCAGCAGGTGCTCGAGAACGTCACCGCCGCCCGCGCCAACGCAGTCGCCGCCGGCGCCCAGAGCCCACGCGAGCAGGCGCAGGCGGAGAACATGCTGACCGGCGCGCTGCGCTCACTTTTCGCCGTGGTCGAGAACTATCCTGAGTTGCGCGCCAACCAGAACGTGCTGGAGCTGCAGGAGCAGATCACCACCACCGAGAACCAGATCGGGTTCGCGCGTCAGCACTACAACGCCACCGTGCTCGAATACAACACCGCCATCGCGACGTTTCCGAGCCTCTTGATCGCGGGGCCGCTGGGCTTCACCAGGCGCGAATTCTTCGATGCAGAGCCAGAGGCAGCGCAGGTACCCAACGTCGACCTTGGCTTCGGCGCCGCGGGCGGACAGTCGACCAATCAGTCGAGCCCGCCCCCACCTCCCGCCGGCTGAGCGCACCCGGCCGCGGACAGCCGGCTGAGCAGTGAGCGGTCGCCAGGTCCAGACGTTCCACTCCCAGATCGCCGCCAACCGGCGTCGTTCGCTGCTGCTCATCGCTTCGGTATTCGTGCTGCTCGCCGTGCTGGGCCTGGTTATCGGCTACGCGGCGACCGGCGTCCCGGAGGGCGGCTACCTGGCGGTCGGCATAGCCGTGGCCGTGGCGGCGATGATGACCAGCGTCTCCTGGTTCGCCGGCGACTCGATCGTGCTGGCGGCTTCCCAGGCTCGGCAGGTCAGCGAGCACACCCACCCGCAGCTGATGAACGTCGTCCGGGAGCTTTCGATCGCGGCGAACATCCCGCCGCCGCAGGTTTACCTGATCGAGGACTCGGCCCCCAACGCCTTTGCCACCGGGCGCGATCCCCAGCGCGCAAGCATCGCCGTTACGACGGGCCTGCTCGATAAGCTGGACCGCGAGGAGCTGCAGGGCGTGATCGGCCACGAGCTGTCGCATGTGCGCAACCTGGACATCCGCTTCGCTCTGCTGGTGGGGGTGCTGGTCGGCTCGATTGTGCTGCTGGCTGACTTCTTCCTGCGCTTCACCTTCTGGGGCGGTGGGCGCAGCTCGGGCGGCAGCCGCAGCAGCCGTGGCGGAGGCAGCGGCGGGGGAGGGCTGATGATCATCCTGTTCATCGTGGCCATCGTGCTGGCGATCGTCGCCCCGATCGCCGCCCGGCTGGTCCAGATGGCGGTGAGCCGCCAGCGCGAGTACCTCGCCGATGCATCGGCGGTGGAGCTGACGCGCAACCCTTACGGGCTGGAGCGGGCGCTGCTCAAGATCGGCGGGGACCGCGAGCCGCTCGAGGTGGCCAACCGCGCCACCCAGCACCTGTACTTTGTCAACCCGCTCAAGAAGATGGACCTGCGCTCATCGAGCCTGATGTCGACGCACCCGCCGATCCTCGAGCGGGTCAACCGCCTTCGTGCGCTCACCGGCGGCGCTCCGCTCGACCTGCGCGCATTGAGCAGCCAATCGGCGCTGCGCTAGGCCCTCGGAGATGCGCTGGAAGGCGGATGGTGCACGTCGCAGGCGGCTCACGCCCGACGATGCCAGCGGCCTGCTCGTCGTGGCCACCCTCGCCCTGCTCGTCGGGCTGGGCGCGGCCCTCAGCAGCCAGCCGGCCGGCGCGGCAGTGCAGCAGCCATCGCCGCCCGCGAGCGGCGTGGACACGCCAATTCAGTCGGCACCGACGACTCCCACTCAGCCTTGAGCGCGGTTGCCGCGCCGGCGACGGATGTGCTTCAATAGCAGCGGCCGCCGCGCGGCCGGGTCGGGCATGACGCGCCGAGATAGCTCAGTTGGTAGAGCACGCGACTGAAAATCGCGGTGTCGCCAGTTCGAATCTGGCTCTCGGCACCACACCAGCCCGCCGGAACAGCGGTGGGTCGACGAGCGGAAGTGGCTCAGTTGGTAGAGCATCACCTTGCCAAGGTGAGGGTCGCGGGTTCGAGTCCCGTCTTCCGCTCCACTCCCTTCTACCGTTGCTCCCAGGCAGGTACCGCTGGCCCTTCGTCTAGTGGTAGGACAGCGGACTTTGGATCCGTTAGCCCAGGTTCGAATCCTGGAGGGCCAGCCAGTCACCCGGATCCCGACCGGACCATCGGGGCTGCTAGGATTCAGGCACCCCGCGGGGCGACGTACCCAAGTGGTTAAGGGGGCGGTCTGCAAAACCGCTATTCACCGGTTCGAATCCGGTCGTCGCCTCCACTTTCACTCTCGACATCGGCCCCAGCGGCCGATTGTGTCCGCGTGTGGTAGCAACGTGGTAGCAATGGCGTCCACTCCCGGACACAGAGAAGCGCCCCGACCCGGGAGGGCCGAGGCGCTAACGTGGGAGTCCTGGTGAGGAGGACTCCGCGATGGTTGCCGCCGCGGCCTACGTCGCGCTGGGTTCGCGCTCGATGCCAACCTCGATCTGCCACTGCCATCGGTCCTCACCGGATAGCACGCTCCGCATGCGGTTGATTTCCCCGGCGTGATAGACGTCGTGCTGAAGAAGCGTGGAGAGAAGCCATCTGGTCTGCTTCTCTTCTCCCCAGTTCGCGCTGCGGGGCTTCAGCAGCTCCTCATCGGAGAGAGCACGGACGTATGTCATGAGATGGCGGTGTGTGTTCCGTAGCCACTCCACTGTCTCCGTCATCGGCGGACTACCAGGAGGCCACGGCTCCACCTCGGGGCTCTCCCACGTCAGCGTGCCATCCTCGAAGGCGTAGTGGGTATACATCACCTTCGAGCTGCCGAGGTGCAGGGCGATCTCCCCTATGGTCCGGAGTGAGTTGGGCAGCGGCTGCGTCCACATTGCTTCATCCACTTCGCTCAGGTTTCCCATGAGCGAATGGAATTCCCCCGACTCGAACGCGTGGTCCATCAGGTAGACGAGTAGGTCTCGCTGCACGATTCGGAGCCTACAGCCGACGGCGAACGCAGGCAGCGCCTCAGCGCCCTCCTTACCGCGGACCTGTCGCGGGACCGCGTGGCTCTCGGGGATAAGCGCTCCGCTCCGATTGCAAGGCTCAGGACGTGACTGCAAGGCCCGCCGTGAGGACGGGCCCCATCATGGCTCACAGGCCCCGCCGAGGGGTCAACCACGAGGCGGAGACACTGCCGAGCCTTCCCCGTCCCTGTAGCTACTGAGGACGGGCGCCATGCCGGGAGACCGCAAGAGGATCATCACCAACCCAGGCGGCGACGGAGAGCTGCGAGAGCTGTCGGACACGCTGCTGGCGGACGGCCTGGAGACCCCCGACGCTCTCGAGAGACGGCTGCGCGAGCGCTTTCCCAAGGCAAGGGTCTTCCGTGGCATCACCGACCGAGGGGGGTGGGAACGCTGGTACGTCTACCGCGAGGGCCGCTGGGTGTTCAGTGAGCGGTAACCTCGTCTGGCCGCTGGTTGACGGTGCCTGAGGATCGGCCGAGACTTGCGACGGGGGGAAGTTCCGATCCCGCTGCTGCTCGTCGTGGTTGCCGTGGTCGTCGTGTGCGTCCTGGTAGTGCGGACTCGTCGATAGGCGCAGCGTCGCTAGGATCTCCACGCTTCCTCACGTGCGCCGTCCCGCAGGCCGGGCCCAGCCATTAATCCCACGGGCCCAGTACTGTCAGGGAGGAGTCACACCCTTCAGGCGTCCCTCAGAGTGCACCTATCCAAGTAGTCCGAGGGTGAGGGGTTGGACGAACGTATTCCATTCATTGCGTACGCCGAGGATTGCCTCGTGCACGCCGAGCTGGAGCTCGCCAACAGGCGATTGAGCGACTTCCTCAACGCCCACAGTGAGCTGACGCTGCACAACGTGAGATTGCAGGGCCACGCGGACGGAATGGTCATCACGGCCGACGAGTTCGATCTACGGCTCGACGAGGTCCTCGCGGTCGAGGCAGCCGGCTGGCGCGGCCACCCGGAAAGACGCGTGCGCACGAAGACCCGCCGGGCTGACCTCGTGCTGGGCCCGTACCGCGTCCTTGGGCGGCTGCACGCCCCACCGTCGGCCGACGCCTTCCAGGCTCTGCACTTGCGCAGAACGATGGTGCCGCTCACGGACGTCACGATTGCGTTGCCAATGAACGGGCAGACGATCATGCGCGACGTCGAGACGCTGATCGTCAACCGGCACGCAATTGACGTACTTGCCGAGCAGCCAGCGGAGCTGCTGGCGGACCTTCCCCTCGCAGTCGCGATCGACCCGCGCGCCAAGGACATGACCGGCGAGATCTACGCAAACTGACTCTCCGCTGAAAATGAGCACGGCAGGCTGTCGCCTGCCGTGCTGTTGCCTGCGGTCAGTTGCGGTGGCAGGCGTAGTACCCGATCGCCGCAACCAGGTCGAGCCACCCGCCGCTCGGATCGGTTCGGCATTGGCGGTTGCCCTTGAACGCATCCGCGCGCACCAGCGACTCCGTCCCGGCGTAGACGCGGGTCTCGTGGTCGAAGTACAGCAGCTGGATGTGCCGGTCACCCCAGGCGGTTCCCGGGGGCATGCAGTGCACGCCAAGGGTGTTCACCGGGAAGCAGTACCAGCCCGCTTCGGTCAACCGTTCGGCGGTAAGGCCGCGGCCTGCGGCCGGGCCGGCCAGAGCAGCGACGAGCAGGCCCGTCACGAGCATGGAACTGATGAGCTTGCGCATATTTGGCCTCCAACGCTCCAACCAACGGACGGGGACGACGGCCCGGATGCTATGGGCCGGCGGCCGGCGTGTCTGTCACGTTGAAGGCGCCTGGAGTGTCGGCTATGCGACCGAGCTAGCGGCGGCCGCGACGGCTGCCGCCGGTGATTGCTCCCCAGATCTTGCGCAGGATCCAGATCCTGAAAATCCAGCCGAACACGGCTTCTCCTTGCTAGGCGGGGACACCCGCCGGCTCGAGGTCCTCGAGCGCGACGGCATGGCGGCCGCGGAACTCCTCAATGAAACGATCGAAGTCGGCCAGCGCCAGCGGGCCGGGCAGCGAATAACGAGCAAGGATCTTCTCCGGCAGCTCGTCGTGATAGCGCTTGAGGGTGGCGAAGTCGCGTGGGAACCTGTCCTCGTCCACGCCGATGAAGTCGCCCTGGCGGCGCGCACGGCCGAGGATCCTGCGCCAGCGGTCGATCGGTGCCTGGCCGACACCCTCGATGCCATGCGAGAAGAGCATCAGGTAGATCTCGTCGAATGGATCGCTGCTGTCAAGGTACCGCTCGAGCTTGTCGGCCGACGGATGGGTGCCGAACTTGGCCCACCACGGCACGCTCCCCGTGCGCAGCGTCCACCACGGGTCCATCTGGATGAACATCGAACCCAGCAGCCTGCTGTCCTCGATGCCGCGCTGGCGGTACCACCAGCGGTACATGTCGGCCACGAAGGGGCTCAGGTCCTCCGGCTCGACGAATCGCAGCCGGCGTACGCGGTAGCCGTTCTCGGCCGCAAACGCGGCGACGTCATCGCGCAGCGGCTCGGCAAAACCCCATTCCGCCTCCGGCTGCTCCTCGGTCGGCTGGATGTGCTGCCACTGCCGGCGGTGCGAGCCATAGCGCTCCAGGTACTCGGCGACGCGCGGGCTGTCGTTGACGTACTCCTCGGGCTCCGCGCCGCCCATCGCGCCGGGCTGGAAATAGTGGCGGTCAGCGATCTTGACGACCGGCCAGCGGCGTTCGCACTCGACGATGAAGATCGTGCCGCCCGGCTCCAGGCAGCGGCGCATGAACCGCTTGTAGGCGGGCCCAAGGGTCTGGCGCTTGGTGCGGAAGTAGGTCATCCGCTGGATCATCAGCCGGTCCTGATTGGGGTCGTGCATGTGGTGGAGCTGGAGGTCCGGGTTGGCCTCCAGCAGACGCTGCCCCGGGTCGACGCCCCAGGCGAGGTCGTCGATCGGCTCGTCCGGGTGGGCACCGTGGCGACGCACCGGGATGAGCACCGTCTGAGGCAGCCATGGGATGCCGAGGGCGGACCACAGGTGGACACCTGCCCCATTGGACGAGCCGACAGCAACGGCCGGGTATGAGCGCTCCGGATATTCGCCGACTGCCCACTCGTTTGCTTCCTCGATGTCGATCTCACCCAGCTTTGCCTCCGGCACAGCCTCGCCCCAGCCGCTCCAGATGTAGACCTGTTCGCGCAGGATGTTGGGCAAGAGGTTGGCCACCGGGATCAGGGGCGAAAGCGGGTTGTCCATGCCCAGCTCGGGAAAGTCCCTGCCTTCGAGGTAGCGGGCGTTCGCGCGCAGCATTGCGGAGGCCGAGTCGAAGTCGGCGACAAAAAAGGCCTGGCTCATGCGGCGACCTCCTCCGCGCCGGTGGCGGACTTCGCGGCCAGCTCCGACGCGAAAGCAACGACCAGGCGCGAGAACTCGTTGGGTGTGGAGAAGTTCATGGCGTGCGCGGCTCCGGCAACGTCAATCAGCGCCCCATTTGGCAGCAGGCTGGCGACCTGATCGGCCCACTCGCCCGAAACGAGGTGGTCGGCCTCGCCGTGGAGCACGAGGCCGGGCATTGTCAGCCGCGGCAAGCGGTCCTCGATGTGGTCGCCTTGAGGCCGGCGCGCAGGTAATCGCGCAGCATGATCGGGGTCATGCGCAGCTCGTAACGGAACTCCTGCGCCCACTGCAGCATGGCCTTCGGCCTGCTGCGCAGCTCCGGGCTCATCGTCGGACTGGCCAGCACCAGTCCGCGGACGAGGTCTGGCCGCGCGGCAGCGAGCGCGGTGGCGAATTGGCTACCGAGCGACACGCCGACCACCACGGCACCCTGACGCAACCCGACAGTCTCCATCCAGCCGGCCAGCACCTCGCCCTGCTCCTCGACCGACAGCGTTCGTTCGGGCTTGTCGCTGCGACCATAGCCCGGCAAATCCGGCGCGTACGCTCGGTGGTGGTTGCCAACGCGCTGCAGGGCCGGGCGCAGGAACGTGCTCGCCACGACCATGCCGTGGATCATGACCACGGGAAGGTTGCTGTGAACCGGCGCAAGCGAGTAGCGCGAAAAGATCTTCATGCCGCGCACCTGGTCCCGCCGCGCAGACAGCGCGCTCAGGTCCGATCCGCTCGAAGGAACGAGTACCTCGGTCATGTGAGAAGCATCGTCGCGAGTCGCACACAGCCCATCCCGTCGCCGCTGCCGACTCGTCTCATCGGGCTAACATCGACTCGGGCCGAAGTGGCGGAACAGGCAGACGCGGCGCACTTAAAATGCGCTGCCCGAAAGGGCGTGTGAGTTCGATCCTCACCTTCGGCACCAGAAACGTGGCAGCTCGGCAGGAGCCGGTCTCGGGGTTGTCTCAGCGCAGTCCCGGAGTCCAATGACCGGCACGCCGCCGCCCAGCGTGCCTGCCGGGGCGTGTCACTACGTGACCGGAAGGGGAGGTGGCAGCATGGGAAACAACGCCGAGATCGTCCGGCGCCTGATCAGCGAGGCGTGGCCGGGCGACAACCTCGATCTGCTCGATGCGCACGTCGCCGAGGAGTACCTGGAGCACGCGCCGTTCGGCCAGGTCGTCGGCCGCGAAGGCTATCGTGAAGGGATCGCCCTGTTCAACGGTGCCTTCTCCGGGCTGCGGCTGGAGGTGCACGAGGTCATCGAGCAGGGTGACCACGTCGCCGCGCGCTTCACGTTCCGGGGGAGACACGCGGGCGAATTCATGGACATCCCGCCCAGCGGCCGAGACGTGGTCATGGAGGGCATCACCATGACGCGGTTGGAGGCTGGCCAGGTTGTGGAGGAGTGGCTGGCCATTGATCTGCTTGGACTGATGCAGCAGATGCAGGGTGCCTCAGCGGGCGATTGACACATCACCGAAGCCGCAGTCTCAGTGACGGGCCAGCCATTCCTCCAATGAGCGACCCTGCGGCGGGCGGCCGCTCTGCTCGGCGATGCGGTCGACACGCTCCAACGCCGCCTGCGTGAAACGGACGCCGAGCCAGCGGAAGGGCTCCGGCTCCCAGCTGCGCGAGCGGTGGTTGACCAGGGGCAGCCCTGTGCGCTCCGTCTCCTGTTCGAGGATCAGCTCAGCCAGCGTGCGGCCGGCCAGGTTCGCAGCCGAGACGCCGTGGCCGACGTACCCGCGCGCTGACGCCAGGCCGGTCCGACGGTCGAACGCGATCGTGGGGTGCCAGTCGCGCGGCATGCCCAGCGGCCCGCCCCAGGCGTGCGTGAACCCGAATTGGCGCAACGCCGGAAACCAACGCCGGGCCGTCTGGCGCAGCATCTCGTGGGTCGGCGCGTGGCGGTCGTACTCGTCGCGGATCGGAGAGCCGAAGCGATACGGTGCTCCGCGGCCGCCGAACAGCAGCCGGCGGTCCGTCGTTCGCGAGAGATAGACGACGGTATAGCGGGGTGAGCCGATCAGCTCGTGGTCCTGCCAGCCGATGTCTGCCCAGACCTCATCGGGCAGCGGCTCCGTCAGCACGATCAGCGACCAGATCGGGATCAGCGAGCGGTGCAGCTGGCGCAGGCGCGTCAGGTAGGCCTCGCCAGCCAGCACCACCACCTCGGCCGACACCTCTCCCGCCGCGGTCACCAGGGCAGCTTGTCTACTGCCCCGCCGACCTCGGAAGTCGACAACCTCCGTTCGCTCATGGATGGTTGCGCCCATTCGCTCGATCGTCCGGGCCAGGCCGCGGGCGAGCTTGGCCGGCTGGATGGTCGCCGCATCGGGCAGGTACAGGGCGGCCTCGCCCCCGTCGATGCGCACGCGTTCGGCAAGCTCTTCGGCCGTCAGCAGGCGGCCCCGGTCCCCGAAGCCGAACTTCTCGAGCTCGCTCATCTCGGCGTGGAGCGCCGGCGTCTCGTGCGAACCCCGCGAAACGATCAGCTCGCCGCCACGTCGCCAATCGATCTCGAACCCTTCTGCTTTCGCCACCCGACCGACTTCGTCGACCGCCTCCCAGACGGCGGCGTATGTGCGCCGGGCAGCGTCATCTCCGTGCAGGCGAGCCAATCGGCCGAGCGAGATGTTGAGGCCCGGCGCGCACCAGGCACCGTTGCGACCCGATGCGCCGAAGCCCGCGATCTCACGCTCGAGCAGCACCACGCGCAGGCCGGGCTGTGCTTTCAGCAGGTAGTAGGCCGTCCACAGGCCGGAATAGCCCGCGCCGAGGATCGCGACGTCGGCGCTGCCAGACGAAGCCAGCGGCGGGCGAGGCGTCAGGTCGTCGCCTGCCGATTCGAGCCAATACGACACGGACGCGTAGTCACCTGCCATTGCGCGCATTACGATAGGCGCGGAGGGCCTTCCCCAGTAGAGGTTTCCGCAAGATGACGCTTACCGGTACCAAGCTGCGCATGTTCATCAACGGCGAGTCTGTCGACGCCGGAGAGGGCGAGACGACGCAGGTCGTCAACCCGGCGACCGACGAGGTCATTGCCGAGGTTCCCAAGGGAACCGTCGAGGACGCGGACCGCGCGATCGAGGCTGCGGCGGCGGCTTTCGAGCAGTGGTCCCAGACCACGCCGCAGGAGCGCTCCCAGATGCTCTTCAGGTTCGCCGACGCGATCGAGGCGAACGCGGAGGAGCTTTCCGGGCTGGAGCAGGAAAACGTCGGCAAGCCCAAGGGCACGGCCGACTTCGATGTCGAGTTCTCAGTCGACAATCTGCGCTTCTTCGCCGGTGCTGCACGGGTTATCGAGGGCAAAGCCGCGGCGGAGTACGTCAACACTCACACCAGCATGATCCGGCGCGAGCCCGCCGGCGTCGTGGCCCAGGTCGCGCCATGGAACTACCCGTTGATGATGGCGATCTGGAAGTTCGGCCCGGCTCTCGCGGCCGGCTGCACGGTCGTGTTGAAGCCCTCGTCCTGGACACCGCTCTCGGCCCTGCGCATGGCCGAGCTGGCCGCCGACATCTTCCCCAAGGGCGTGCTCAACGTGGTCACCGGCCCCGGCGAGACGGTCGGCAACCGGCTGGCCAGCCACCCGCTGGTGGACATGGTCTCGCTGACCGGCGACACGGCGACGGGCAAGAAGATCGCGGCTGCCGCCGCGGAGACCGTCAAGCGAGTCCACCTCGAGCTTGGCGGCAAGGCGCCGGTGCTGGTGTTCGACGACGCCGACCTGGACGCGCTGGCCGAGAGCGTCAAAGCGGCCGGCTTCTTCAACTCCGGCCAGGACTGTACCGCCGCCACGCGCGTCCTCGTCGCCGGCCGGGCCTACGATCGGGCCCTCGACACGATCGTCTCGGCGGTCGAGACGATCAAGGTCGGCAACCCGGCCGACGACCCGGATCTGGACATGGGGCCGCTCGTCCACCAGAAGCATCGCGAGCGCGTGACCGGCTTCGTCGACCGGGCCCGGGACACCGGCGTCGAGATAGCCACCGGCGGGTCCGCCAACGGCCAGAAGGGCGCGTTCTACCCGCCCACCGTGGTCGTCAACCCGGCCCAGGACTCAGAGATCATCCAGAAAGAGGTCTTCGGTCCGGTGGTCACCGTTCAGCGCTTCAGCGACGAGGAGGAGGGCATACGCTGGGCCAACGGCGTACCCTTCGGTCTCGCTGCGTCCGTCTGGACGCGCGACGTCAAGCGGGCGCTGCGGGCGGCGCGCGCGCTGCGCTACGGCACGGTCTGGATCAACGACCACCTGACGATCGCCTCCGAGATGCCCCACGGTGGCTTCGGCCGCTCGGGCTACGGCAAGGACATGGGCCTCTACTCGATCGAGGATTACACGGTCGTGAAGCACGTAATGGCCAAGATCGTCGACTAGAGGAGTCGTATGCGTGTCCTCCTGGTGGGGGTGGGCACGGTCGGAGAGGCCATCGCGCGCGTGGCTGCCGATCGTGAGTGGCTCGAGCACATGGTGCTGGCCGACTACGACCTGGCGCGCGCCCAGGCGATCGCCGAGGCGATAGGCCGGCCGGAGCGCTTCAGCGCGGCGCGCATCGACGCATCGGACGCATCTGCCGTCGCCGATCTGGCCCGACAGCACCGGGCTGACCTGGTCATGAATGCGGTTGATCCGCAGTTCGTGATGCCCATCTTCCGGGGAGCTTTCGATGCTGGCGTGACCTACATGGACATGGCCATGAGCCTGTCCAAGCCGCACCCCGAACGACCCTTCCAGGAGACGGGGCTGAAGCTCGGTGACGAGCAGTTCGAAGAAGCGCGCCGCTGGGAGGAAAGCGGACGGCTGGCGCTGGTCGGCATGGGCATGGATCCCGGCCTGACCGACGTGTTCGCGGCTTACGCGGCCCGGCACCTGTTCGACGAGGTGCACGAGGTCCACATCCGCGATGGTGGCGACCTGCAGATCCCCGGTTACGCGTTCGCCCCTGTGTTCTCGATCTGGACGACGATCGAGGAGTGCCTGAATCCGCCGGTCATCTGGCAGGACGGCGAATGGCACACGACCGAGCCCTTCAGCGGCGCCGAGGCCTTCCCCTTTCCCGAGGGGATCGGGCCGGTCGAGTGCGTCAACGTCGAGCACGAAGAAGTGCTGCTGGTGCCGCGCTGGGTCCCCTCACGAAAGGTGACCTTCAAGTACGCCCTCGGCGCCGACTTCATCGACAAGCTGCGCACGATCCACGCGCTGGGCATGGATCGGACGGACAGGGTCAGGGTGAAGGGGGCCGAGGTGGCGCCGCGCGACGTGCTGGCGGCGATCACGCCCGACCCGGCTCGGCTGGGCGACCAGATGGTCGGCCGGGCCATCGTGGGTACGTGGGTGCTAGGCCGAAAGGACGGCCGGCCGCGCGAGGCCTTCCTCTACCAGATGACGGACGCCCGGCAATGCTGGCGCGAGCTTGGCCTCGGCGCGGTTGCCTGGCAGACCGGGTTCAACCCGGTCATCGCAATGGAGCTGCTCGCCAACGGCAGCTGGGGTGGGGCAGGTGTTCTCGGTCCCGAGGCGCTCGACCCCGACTCGTATCTGGCGCTGCTCGATCACTACGGAATACACCACGCCATGGTTGAGATGGAACCCGGGAGGCACCGACCGACATGACCACCACCACGCCCGGCATCGACCGGCAGCGCATAGCCGCGATCGGCACCCGTGAGGAGCATGCGTATCGCAGGCGAACCCCCCGCAGCGCCGAGCTGTTCGAGCGGGCCAAGAGCGCGATGCCGCTCGGAGTAGCGAGCTCTTTCCAGGCGTACGAGCCGTATCCCCTGTTCATGAAGGATGCCCGGGGATCGCGCATCTGGGACGCCGACGGCAACGAGTACGTCGACTACGACATGGCCTTCGGCGTGCTGGCTGCCGGCCATTCCCATCCGGTCCTTGCCGAGGTGCTCCAGCACCGAGTCGCCAATGGCACGTGCTACACCTTCCCGGTCGAGGACGGCGTGCTGCTGGCCGAGGAGATCAAGAAGCGGTTTGGATGCGACATGGTCCGCTTCTCGAACTCGGGCACAGAGGCGACAATGGATGCCATCCGTGTCGCGCGCGGGTTCACCGGTCGCGAGAAGATCGTCAAGTTCGAGGGCGGCTACCACGGCCATCACGACGACGTGCTGGTCAGCATCCAGCCGCCGCGTGAGCTGATGGGCCCCGCCGACGCACCGGCCACAGTCCCCGCCTCAGCCGGCCTTCCCCGCTCACGCTCCGAGGAGACGGTGGTTGCGCCCTACAACAACCCCGACGCGCTCGAGCGGATCCTCGAGCGCCACAGGGGCGAAATCGCGGCGATCCTGATCGAGCCGGTCCAGTTCAACATCGGTGTGGTGCCACCGCTGCCCGGGTATCTCGAGCGGGTTCGCGAGCTGGCTACCGCCCATGGCGCGGTGCTCATCTTCGACGAGGTCAAGACGGGCGTGGTGCTGGCCTATGGCGGGGCGACCGAGTGGTTTGGCGTCAGACCCGACCTGTTCTGCCTGGCCAAGAGCATCGGCGGCGGCGTGCCGATCGGCGCCTTCGGTGGGCGTGGTGAGGTAATGGGCGTGATCGAGAAGCTGCCCGACCGCGCCACCGATCCCACTACCGGCCTCACCCACACCACCATTCCGGGCGGCGCCACGCGGGTCGCCCACCTGGGCACCTTCAACGGCAACCCGCTCTCGATGGCCGCCGGGCTGGCAGTGTTGACGAGGATCCTGACTCCCGACGCCTATCCGCGCCTGCACGCGCTTGCCGGGCGGTTGAACGACGGCTGCCAGCAGGTGGTCGATGAGTACGGCCTGCCGGGCTATGCGGTCAATGTGGGCCCCAAGGGCTGCGTCATGTTCACGCCGGCGCGGGTGACCAACTACCGCGACTTCATCGGCCTTGACTCGGAACTGTGGGCGGCGTCGTTCTTCTACCTGGCCAACCGCGGCGTGCTTCTGCCGCCCGGTCCGGACGACCAGTGGACGTTGTCGGTGCAGCACTCCGATCAGGAGATCGACGAGTACGTCGACACGTTCCGTGAGTTCGCCCGCGAGCTGACGGCCTAGCGAGGGAGGGCCCGGCTCCTCAGCGCTCCGCCTCCGGCGCGCGGATCGAGGCAGGCAGCGTCGCCTGGGAGCCGGCTGAGCGACGCTGGATGACGATGTAGCCGAGGATGAAGACGAGCGCGATTGCGAAGATGATCGTGCCCATCACATTGACCTCGGCCGGCACGCCGAAGCGCGAGACGCCGTAGACCCACAGCGGGAAGGTCGTCGTCTGCCCGGCGGTGAAAAGGGTCACCACGAAGTCGTCGATGGACAGGGCGAAGGCGAGCAGCGCGGCGGCGAGCACGCCCGGAAAGATCAGCGGGAAGGTGACCTTGCGAAAGGTCGTCCACTCGTTGGCGCCGAGGTCCATGGCGGCCTCTTCGAGCATGCGGTCATAGCCGGCGATGCGGGCCCGCACGGTCACCACCACGAAGCTTATGTTGAACAGGATGTGCGCGATGGTGATCGTGCCGATGTCGCGGGCCATGCCGACGGCCAGGAACATCGCCAGCAGCGAGGCGCCCAGGACCACCTCGGGCGTGGCGATGGGAATGAACACGAGCAGGTTGACCGGGCCGCGGCCGCGGAACTGGTAGCGCGTAAGTGCCAGCGCGATCAACGTCCCCAGCGCGGTCGCGACGATCGTCGAGATAGTCGCCACGATCAGGCTGTTGGTCAGCGCGGTGTTGAGCGCCGGCAGGTTGAAGACCGACGCGTAATTCGCCAGCGTGAAGCCCTGCCAGGTGAAGTTGAACCGCCCGGCCGGGTTGTTGAAGCCGAAGATGATCATCACCGCGATGGGCAGCAGCAGGTACGCAACCGCCAGCGCGGTATAGACCGGCAGCGCCCAGTGCAGCACGCGCCGGCCCAGCGACATGCGGCGCCGAGCCGCCGGGATCGGCTCGACGAGCGGCTTGGCGGCGGCGGCCCGGGCCATCAGCGCGTCAGCTCCTCCGTGCCCACGAGGCGTGTGTAGAGGACGATTCCGACCAGGATCAGACCCATCATCAAAAAGCTGATCGCTGCCGCCTGCGGATAGTCATTGTTGGTCAGGAACAGGCGCTGGACCACGTTGCCGGCCATCGTCGTGTCTCGGGCACCCAGGAACTCCGCGTTGACGAAGTCGCCGAAGCCCGGGATGAAGACCAGCAGCGTTGCGGCAAACAGGCCGGGCATGGACAGCGGCAGGGTCACCCGAAGGAACGTCGAGATGCGCGACGAGTACAGATCGCCCGCTGCCTCGAGCAGACGCTTGTCGATCTTCTCCAGCGAGACGTAGATCGGTAGCACCGCGAAGGGCAGCAGGTTGTAGGTGATGCCGCTGATCACCGCCGTGCCCGTGGCCAGCACGTGGAAGCCCGACTCCAGGATGCCAATCTCCTTGAGGGTGCCGAGCACGAAGCCCTGGTCGGCGAGGATGAACTTCCAGCTGATCGTCCGGATCAGGTAGCTGGTGAAGAACGGCAGGATGACCAGCAGCAGCAGGATGCTCTTGAAGCGCCCGCCGCGGAAGGCGATCGTGTACGCCAGCGGGTAGCCGATCAGGATCGCCGCGACCGTCGCCATGAAGGCGTACTGGAAGCTGCGCACCAGCTGAGTGCTCCAGCGCTGGATGACCTCGGGGTAGATCTCGAAGTTGAAGGTCAGCTGGAAGCCCGTCGCCAGAGTGCCCTCCTGCAGCGACATCGAGAACATCGTCGCCATGGGCACGAAGAAGAAGACCAGCAGCCACAGCCCTCCGGGCAGCAGCAGCAGGTAGGGAGCGGCAGACCGGAGCCGGCGGCCGAGCGTCGGCCGCGCGCGGGCCCCCCCGATCGCCGTCATCCGGGCAGCAAACTCCCTCGCTTCAGCCCTGGACGATCTGCTGGAACAGCTCCTGCCACTGCCGCTCGGCCTCCTCGTCGAGGTTCGGGTAGCCGACCGTCTGCGCCAGCGTCTCGTCGCTCGGGAAGATCAGCTCCGAGTCGGCCAGCTCCTGCTCCTCTTCGTCGTCCGAAGCGGCGAGCACGTCACGCGCCGCGGGCACCGGCGAGATGAACTGGACGTAACCGGCGATCTGGGCGGCGATCTCCGGGTCGTAGACAAAGTCCATCATCTGCTTGGCTGCGGTCGGGTTCTCGGCGCCACGAGGGATGCACATGTTGTCGACCCACAGGTTGGCGCCCTCCTCGGGGATGACAAAGCGCAGATCCTCGTTGTCGGCCTGCAGCTGGTACACATCGCCAGACCAGGCCATGGTGATCGCCACGTCGCCATTGGCCAGCGCTTCGGCGTACTCGTTGCCGTAGTAGGCCCGCACGAGCGGCGCCTGAGCGAGAAGCTCCTGGGCGGCTCGCTGGGCGTCCTCGAGCGTTGCCTGCTCGGGGTCGATGCCCAGCCTGAGCATGGCGAAGTTCATCGAGTCGCGCATCTCGCTGAACATGCCGATTCGGCCGCGGAACTCCTCGTCCCACAGGTCGTTGATGCTGGTGATCTCGCGTCCGGTCAGGGCGATGTTGTAGCCGATGCCCGTGAAGCCGGACTGCCAGGGGACGCTGTGGCCGTTGTTCGGGTCATACCAGGGGTTCTTGTAGGCATCGGCAGCGTTGGCCACGAACTGCGGCACCTCGCTATCGACGTTGATCTGCTCGAGATAGCCCAGACGAATGAGGCGGGCGACCATCCAGTCGGTGACCACGATCAGGTCCCAGCCGGTGCTCCGGCCGGCGGCGAGCGCGGGCGCGATGGTGCCGAAGAAGCCGTCGTTGGACTCGATCCGCTCCTGGTAGTTGACCTGGATACCCGTCTCGCTGGTGAACTGCTGCAGCGTGTCGCTCGCCCCGCTGTCCTCATCCTGATCGATGTAGAAGGGCCAGTTCGCGAAGTTGAGCGTGTCGCCGGCGGGCGGAGGCGTACCGGCCGGCGGAGTGCCCTGCCCCGGGGTGGCCTGGGGAGTGGCGGCGGGCGGGGTTGAGCAGGCGGCCAGCAGCGCCGGCAGCGAGACAGCTGCGCCGGCGGCCAGCGAGGCACGTCCGGCATGACGCAGGAAGCGACGTCTGGTCAGGCCGCGCATGAGGGCGTGCCGCACGACCGAGTCGAGGGGGGACTGGCGGCGAACATCAGGCATGAGCTGCTCCTCCTGTGGCAGTTCCTTCATCCGGATCGATGGCATCGTGCGCGACCACGAAGGTGTGCTGCGGCTTCCACGACAGCTGCACCCGCTTGCCTACCGAGTGCTGCTCGCCGCTGCCGGTGGTCTCGAGGTTCTGGGCGTATACGACGACATCGTGGCCTTCGTCGACGCGGACCACGTACTGGGTGCTGACGCCGACGTAGCTCGCGTCCCTGATGCTGCCCTCGAGGACGTTCAGGTCGCGGCCGGCGGTGGCGCTGCCCGTGCTCGGCAGGAGGCGCACTTTCTCCGGCCGCACGCCGACATCGACGCTCGTGCCGGCGGCCAGGCCGTCGGCAGGGGCGGTTACGAGCGTGCCGTTGTCCAGCATGATGCGCGCATGCGTGCCCTCGACCGACTCGAGCCGGCCGGCGAGCAGATTGGAGACGCCCAGGAAGCTGGCAACGAAGCGGGTCTGTGGCTGCTCATAGAGCTGCTCGGGCGTGCCCAGCTGCTCGATCCGGCCCGCGCGCATGACCGCGATCCGGTCCGACATCGTCATTGCCTCTTCCTGGTCGTGAGTGACGTAGACGAAGGTGATGCCCACCTCGGTCTGGATGCGTTTCAGCTCCAGCTGCATCTGCTTGCGCAGCTTCAGGTCCAAGGCCCCGAGTGGCTCGTCGAGGAGGAGCACCCGGGGCTGGTTGATCAGCGCCCGGGCGAGGGCGACGCGCTGCTGCTGACCGCCCGAAAGTTGGTTCGGCTTGCGCTTCTCATATCCCGGCAGCTCAACCAGCTCGAGCATTTCGCGGACGCGCCGGCGGACGTCCTGCTCGGGCACGTGCTGCCGGCGCGGACCAAAGGCAACGTTGTCGTAGACGTTGAGGTGGGGAAAGAGGGCGTAGCTCTGGAAGACCGTGTTGACGTTGCGCTTGAAGGGCGGAAGGTTGGTCACGTCCTGCCCGGCGAGGTAGATCGTGCCGGTCGTGGTGTCCTCGAGACCGGCGACCATGCGCAGCGTCGTTGTCTTGCCGCAGCCTGACGAGCCGAGCAGCGAGAAGAACTCACCCCGCTCGATGTCGAGGGTCAGGTCGTCAACGGCGACGACGTCGTGAAAGTGCTTCGATACCCGTTCGAGGCGGACGTCAGTCTCGGCCACGGATCCTCCAGGGCCCCCAAGCTGGTCGCAAGGATATCCGAAGGGGTCAGTTTCTACGCAGCAGCCCGGCGAAACGTCCGCCGCGGCGCTCGCCGTGCTCCTGGTCCCCGGCCTGCTCGGCCGCCGGTGCCTCCGAGACCAGGCCGGCCAGCCTGCGCATGGACTCGGCAATCTGCGAGCGGGGCGCCATCTCCACGACCGGCTGACCGGCGTTGATGGCACGGCTATTGGCCTCGCCGTCGTGCGGCACCTGCAGCGCGATCGGCACCACGAGGTGGCGCTCGATGTCCTCCCTGTTGATCGCGTTGTGGGCAGAGGGCTGGTTCAGCACGAAGAGCATCTGCTCGCCGAAGCCGCCGGCATCGTTGAGCGCTTCGATCGCACCCTGCACGGCGCGCAGCCCCGGGATATCGGGGGTCACCACCATCACGGAGCGGTCGGCCATGGTCAGCAGCGCCATCGCCCGGCTGGCGATCAGGCTGCCCGCATCAACGACCACGACGCGATAGGCGTTGCGCAGCGTCCTGATGAGCTCAACCGCGTCGTCCACCCGGACCATGCCGCTCTCGTCCGGCCGGTTGGGCGCCGGAAACACGGCCAGCCCGCTGGGATGGGCCACGGCGGAAGCGCGCAGCAGTTGCGCGTTGCGGGCGACCTGCTCGTCGCGCGCCAGGTGCGCACTGGAGTGGGCCGCTGTGCCGGTCAGGTTCAGGTGGCTGGCGACCTGGCCGCGGTGGAGGTCGAGGTCGACGATGGCCACGCCGGGGCGCTGGCCCGCCAGCACGAGCGCGGCATTGACGGCGAGCGTGGTGCCACCTGCGCCGCCACGGGCCGAGGCGAAGACGATCAGCCGGCCGGGCCCGATTGGCATGTCGTCGGCGGCGTGGGCGACGGCAGGCGCCGGCTCGCGACGGGCCAGCAGCGCTTCGATGATCGCCTCCAGCTCGCGCCGGTCGAAGCTCGTACCCAGCACGTCGTCGGCGCCCGCCTCGAAGAGGCTGATCCGGTCCTCGATGCTGTCAGAAGCGGCGATGGCCAGGATCGGCAGGTCCGGGCCGCCCTTCTGGCGCAGCCGCTTGCATGCGTCGGACGCAGCCCCGGTCGCGGAGGCGGCGTCGATGATCACCAGGTCGCGGTCGCCGAGAGCGCCGGCCGCAGCGGTCGCTCCGCCAACCTGCTGTACGTCGTGGCCGCGTGCCAATAGTGGGTCTCCGATGCGCTCACCGGTGGCCCCTTCCAGCAGGACAAGCAGGATCCGCGCCGACACGTTGCTCCTCGATGGGTTCGGACGTGGCGCAGTCTAGCAACCCCTTCACGGGCCAGAGGCAGGGACCTGCACATGGGGCGGCGCCGAACGCAGGTATACTGGCGATCAGCCTTTCGGCTCCGCTGTCGGCGCCAGCCGGCCCAGCGGGGCGCATCCCATAGGAAGGAGTCCTGTACCGCATGCGTCGCTACGAGCTGATGCTCGTCCTACGTCCCGACGTCGGCGATGACGTCGTCCAGTCGATCATCGACCGTGTCACCCGCTCGCTGATTGCCGGCGGCGGCCAGATCGCCAAGGTGAGCCCATGGGGCCGTCGGCGGCTGGCTTACCAGATCGAGCAGTTCCGCGAGGGGTCCTATTTCCTGATCGTGTTCGATGCCGCGCCGGAGAGCGTCGCCGAGCTGGAGCGCAGCCTCAACATCACTGAGGAAGTGATGCGCCATCTCGTCGTACGCGTCGAGCGACCCGTCTCTACCCGCCGCCCGGCCGCCGGCCAGGACGAGCCGACGCTTGACGACGACGACGTCGCGGGTCCACCGCCCGAAGACGACGACGACATCCCGGACACCGAGTTCATCGACGAGTCCGAGAGCGAAGCGGCTCCGGCAGCGACCGACCGCTAGGCACAGCCAGGAGGGTCCGCGATGTCGCTCAACAAGTGCCTGATCATCGGCAACCTCGGCCGTGATCCGGAGATGCGCTACACACCCAGCGGCCAGGCGGTGACTCAGTTCACCGTGGCCGTCAACCGCTACTACAAGGACCAGCAGGGCGACCGCCAGGAAGAGACGGAGTGGTTCCGTGTCGTGGCGTGGGGCCAGCAGGCCGAGTTCGCAGCCGAGTACCTGCGCAAGGGCAACAAGGTCTTCGTCGAAGGCCGTATCCAGACTCGCCAGTGGGAAGGACAGGACGGCCAGAAGCGCTACACCACGGAGCTGGTCGCCAACACCATCCAGAACCTGGAGCGTCGCTCGCGCGAAGACGGTCCGCCCGGTGGCGGCGACATGCCCCCGCGGCGCAGCCAGCCATCCGGCAACCAGCCGGGCGACGGTGGCGGCACCGACGCCGACTACGACGACCTTCCCTTCTGATCGAAAGGAACCGAGACGATGCCTCCTCCCAGCCGGAGTCGCAAGCGCGACGACTACTACCGGGATCGCCGGCGCCGCAAGGTCTGCTCCTTCTGCGCCGACAAGACCACCTTCATCGACTACAAGGAGGTCAACCGCCTCCGCCGCTACCTCTCCGAGCGGGCCAAGATCGAGCCGCGCCGCAAGACCGGCACCTGTGCTGCCCACCAGCGCGAGCTGTCAGTCGCCCTCAAGCGCGCTCGACATGTAGCGCTCCTGCCATACGCGCCGGAGCACCTGCGTCCTTAGCGGGAGGCACCGCACGTATACTCGGCGCGGATGCTGACCGAGAAGCCTTCTAGGCCACCGCTGCCCGGCACGGGCGCCCGACCTGACGACGATGCCAACATCGTGGCCTGGTTCGGTGGCGAGTTCGTGCCCCTGGCCGACGCGCGTATTCCCGTCATGACCCATGGCTTCCTTTATGGGACGGCCACCTTCGAAGGGGTCCGCGCGTACTGGAACGAGGAGCAGGAGCAGCTGTATGGGCTGCGCCTGCCCGAGCACTTCCAGCGGCTCCTCCATTCCGCGCACATCCTGCTGATGAAGCCCAGGTACACCGTCCAGAACCTGGTCGACGTGACCGTCGAGCTGCTGCGCCGCAACCAGTTCCGGCAGGACACCTACGTCCGGCCCACGATGTACAAGTCGACCGAGGCGATCGGGGTGCGGCTGCATAACCTCGAGGACGCCATCACCATCTTCGCCGTCCCGTTCGGTGAGTACATCGCCATCGACCGCGGCATTACCGCCCAGACAGTCTCCTGGCGACGCAACAGCGACCAGGCCCTGCCCGCGCGGGCCAAGATCACCGGCGCGTACGCCAACAGCGCCTTCTCCAAGAGCGAGGCGGTTCTCAACGGTTACGACGAGGCCATCGTGCTGACTGCCGACGGCCACGTCTCGGAAGGAAGCGCAGAGAACCTGTTCATCGTTCGCGACGGCCGCCTGATCACCCCGGCGGTGACCGACGACATCCTCGAGGGCATCACCCGCGCCGGCCTGATCGAGCTGGCACAGGGCGAGCTGGGGGTCGAGACCGTGGCCCGCCAGATCGACCGTAGCGAGCTCTACATCGCCGACGAGGTCTTCCTGTGCGGCACCGGTGCCCAGATCTCGCCGGTCGTCGAGATCGATCACAGGGCGGTGGGCACGGGCGACGTCGGCCCGATCACCGAGCGGCTGACCGAGCTCTACTTCGACGTCGTGCGAGGGCGCAACGACAAGTACGCCCACTGGGTGACGCCCATCTACTAGCGGGCTCTGTCCGCCCATCGCCGGGCGGTCGACGCCCCGCCCGCGGGGACGGCTAACATTGGCGGCCCATGTCGGTCGATCAGCCCGTCGCCAGCCCCTTCTCTCCAGTTGCCCGCCAGCCGGACCTGCCCGCCCTCGAGCGCCAGGTGCTCGAGCTGTGGCAGGAGCGCCAAACCTTCCAGCGCCTGCGCGCCCAGAACGCCGGCAACGAGCGCTGGTCATTCCTTGACGGGCCGATCACAGCCAACAACCCGATGGGCGTGCACCACGCCTGGGGACGCACCTACAAGGACCTCTTCCAGCGTTTTCGCGCGATGCTCGGCCACGATCAGCGCTGGCAGAACGGCTTTGACTGCCAGGGGCTGTGGGTCGAGGTCAACGTCGAACGCGAGCTCGGCTTTACCAGCAAGCGCGACATCGAGAGCTTCGGTATCGGCGAGTTCGTCAGCCTGTGCAAGCAACGCGTTCTGACCTATGCGGCGCTCCAGACCGAGCAGTCGATCCGGCTCGGCATGTGGATGGATTGGAACGACCCCGCCGAGCTCCGCCGCCTGCGTGACCTGCTCGCCGAGGACCCCGCGCAGCAGGTGACCGTCGAAGGGCCCGAGGGCCCGGTTACGGACAGCGTCGAGATGATCGTCGGGCGGCTGGGCATGCCCGAGCTGGGCGGTTCGTACTTCACGTTCTCGAACGAGAACAATGACCTCATCTGGGGATTCCTGGCCGAGTGCCACCGCCGCGGCTGGCTTTACAAGGGCTTCGATTCGATGCCGTGGTGCACGCGCTGCGGCACCGGCATCAGCCAGATGGAGATGAACGAGGGCTATGCCGAGCGAGAGGACCCGGGCCTGACCGTCCGCTTCCCGCTCGTCGACAGGCCCGGGGAGTGGCTGCTGGTCTGGACCACCACGCCCTGGACGCTCAGTGCCAACGTGGCGGCGGCGGTCGGGCCCGATCTGGCCTACGTCAAGGTGCGCCAGGGGGGCGATCTCTACTGGCTGGCCAAGGGCACGCTCAACACGGCCCTGCGCGGCGAGTTCGATGTGCTGGAAGAAGTTCGTGGCAGCGAGCTGGTCAGCTGGCGCTACGGCGGTCCGTTCGACGACCTGCCGGCCGTCGGAGCTGCCTTTGCCGGCGCAGGCGAGGACGGTGCCGACTACGAGCATCGGGTCATCCCATGGGACGAGGTCGGCGAGGACGAGGGCACGGGTATCGTCCACATCGCGCCGGGCGCCGGCGCAGAGGACTACCAGCTGGGCAAGTCGCTCGGGCTGCCGGTGATCGCGCCACTGAGCGAAGACGGGCATTACCTGGACAGCTTTGGCCCGCTGGCCGGCCTGGACGCCCACGCCGTGGCGCCACGGATCGTCGAGACGCTCGAGCAGCGCGGGCTGTTCTATCACCTGGAACCGTACACCCACCGCTACCCGCACTGCTGGAGGTGCGGCACGGCGCTGCTGTTCCGCGTGGTCGATGAGTGGTACATCGACATGGGCCCTGTCTACGACCAGCCGCGAGAGTCGCTCAGCCGCGAGCAGATCGACGCGAGCCTGCGCTACCAGATCATGGAGGTCGTCGACCGGATCCGCTGGATACCGGGCTTCGGCTACGAGCGCGAGCTCGACTGGCTGCGCACGATGTCCGACTGGATGATCAGCAAGAAGCGCTATTGGGGCCTGGCCCTGCCCATCTGGGAATGCGCGTCGTGCGGGGGCTTCGACGTGATCTCCGGCCGCGACGAGCTGAGGCAGCGCGCCGTCGCCGGCTGGGACGAGTTCGAGGGCCATACCCCGCATCGGCCCCACGTCGATGCCGTGCACATCAGCTGCCCGCACTGCGGCCAGCAGGCCGAGCGCATCCGCGACGTGGGTAACCCGTGGCTGGATGCCGGCATCGTGCCCTTCTCGACGATGCACTACCGGACGGACGAGGACTATTGGCGCCAGTGGTTCCCAGCCGACTTCATCACCGAGTCGTTCCCGGGCCAGTTCCGCAACTGGTTCTACTCGATGCTCGCCATGAGCACGGTGCTGCGGCGTGAGCCGCCGTTCCGCAACATCCTCGGCTTCGCCACGCTGTTCGGCGAGGACGGCCGGCCGATGCACAAGTCGTGGGGCAACGCGATCGAGTTCAACGAAGGCGCCGAGCGGATCGGCGTGGACGTCATGCGCTGGATGTTCAGCCGGGCTCGCCCGGAGGACAACATCCTGTTCGGCTACGGCACGGCGGATGAGGCCCGGCGGGAGCTGCTCATCCTCTGGAACGTCTTCGCCTTCTTTGCGACCTACGCTCGGCTCGCGGGCTGGCGGCCGACCGAGGCGCAGCCGGCGCCGCCCACAGAGCAGGTGCTCGATCGCTGGATCCTCTCGCGCGTGGCCCGGACCGGCGAGGCCGTCCGCCAGGCACTGGCCGACTACGACAGCCGCGCCGGCGCCCTGCGCCTGTCAACTCTGATCGACGACCTGTCGACCTGGTACCTGCGCCGCAGCCGCCGTCGCCTCTCGCGCAACGACGACCAGGCCGACCGAGACGCCGCTTTCGGCGTGCTGCACCTGGCCCTGGTCGCCACCACGCGCCTGCTCGCCCCGATGCTGCCATTCCTGGCCGAACACCTCTACCAGCAGCTCGTGGTGGAGCCGGGCGTCGACGCACCCGATTCGGTCCACCTGACGAGCTGGCCCGACTCGGAGCTCGCTGGCCACAGGGATCCCGAGCTGGAGTCGGCGATGGCCACGGTCAGGCGCGCGGTAGAGCTGAGTCGCACGCTGCGTGGCCAGGCCGGCCTGCGCCTGCGCCAGCCGCTCCGGCAGATGTGGCTGGCGTTGCCGGGTGGTCGGTTAGGCGCGGACACGGCGGTCGAGCGAGCCCTCCTGGACCTGCTGCGGGACGAGGTCAACGTGCGCCGCATCGAGCTGATCGGTGACGAGTCCGAGCTGGTCGAGCGACGCGTGAAGCCACTGCTGCCGGTTCTCGGGCCAAGACTCGGCGCTGACATCCCGAAGGTGATGGCCGCGGCACGCGCCAACGATGTGGAGTACCTGCCCGGAGGCGGCGTGAGGCTGGCCGGGATCGAGCTCGCTCCCGAGGAGGTCGAGATCCTGGCCACGCCGCGACCCGGCACGGCGGTCGCCCACGACGACGGGCTGGTGGTCGTGATCGACACCGAGATCGACGACGACCTTCGGGCCGAGGGCGACGCCCGCGAGCTCATCCGCGCGGTGCAGGACCTGCGCAAGCAGGCCGGGCTGGAGCTAGATGAGCAGATCGACCTATGGCTGGTCGGGCCGACGGACCTGCTCCGGTCGTTGGAGCCGTTCCTGGGGCGGCTTGCCGATGACACGTTGGCGGCCCGCATCCACCACGACGAGCCTCCCGCAGGCTCGGTGCGTGCCGATCAGGAGCTGGTCACCGGCAGAATCGGGCTTTCCCTGGCACCGGTGTCGACGGCCGGCCGGTGAGGCAATCGCCCGTCAGGAGCCGCTGGTTGGCGTTCGCCGGCCTTGCCCTGGCGGTCGTGATCGGCGACCAGCTGACCAAGGCCTGGATCAGCGCAAACCTGGCGCCCGGACAGGGCGTGGCGATCTTCGGTGACGTTCTGCGCTTCGTCCACGCCCAGAACCGGGGCGGCATCTTTGGTCTGTTTGGTGACTCCGCAATGGTCCTGGCTGCTGCCAGCACGGTTGTCATCGGGGTCATCCTTGTCTACATGGCTCGCGAAGGAACGCGCGGCCACTGGCTGCTCAGCGTCGCGCTGGGCCTGCTGATCGGCGGCGCGGTGGGCAATCTGATCGATCGGCTGCTGTATGGCTACGTGATCGACTGGGTGGATGCCGGCGTCGGCGAGCTGCGGTGGTACACCTTCAACGTGGCCGACTCGGCGATAACCGTCGCGTTGGCGCTGCTGGTCGGCATGGCTCTGCTGGGTGAGCGCCTCCTCAAGCCGGCGCCGGCGAGCGGCAGGACTTCGCTCCAGCCATGACCGAGCGCCTGACCGTCACGGTGCCTCCGGGGGAGGGGAGTCGCCGCGCCGACCGGGTGGTGGCGGACGCTGCCGGCCTCTCCCGCAGCTATGTACAGCGACTGATCTCCGAGGGCCGGCTGACGATGGACGGCCAGCCGGTCAAGAGCAACACGCTGCTTGCGCCGGGGACCAACGTCGAGCTCGAGGTGCCGCCACCGGCCGACACCAGCCTGGCTGCGGAGCAGGTCGCGTTGGCGGTCCTGTACGAGGACGAAGACGTGCTCGTGATCGACAAGCCGGCCGGCATGACCACCCATCCGGCCCCGGGCCAGAGGGATGGCACGCTGGTCAACGCGCTGCTCGGCATGGCCGATGCCTCATCCTACGGCCAGGTTGCCGGACCCGAGCGTCCGGGGATCGTGCATCGGCTGGACCGCGACACGAGTGGGTTGCTGCTCGTGGCCCGGAACGACCGGGCACAGCAGGCGCTGATGGACCAGCTGCGCGCACGCCGGGTGAAGAAGACCTATTTGGCCCTCGTCCATGGCTCGCCCCCGGCCGAGGTGGGCCGGATCGAGGCACCGATCGGACGCGATCCGCACCGGCCCACGCGGATGTCCGTGGTTGCCACCGGGCGGCCCTCGACAACCGGTTATCGTGCGCGCGAGCGCTTCGATGGCTGGACGCTGCTCGAGCTGGACCTGGTCACGGGTCGCACGCACCAGCTGCGCGTGCACCTGGCCTCGATCGGTCACCCGATCGCGGGCGACCCGCTCTACGCGAGCGGCCCTGCTCGGCCAGGCCCGGTCGACCTGGGCCGGATGTTCCTCCACTCGTGGCGGCTCGAGTTCATCAGCCCGGCGGCGGAGCGGCTGGTGCGCGTTGAGGCGGCGCTGCCGTTAGACCTCGACCAGGTGCTCGTGCGGCTGCGCGAGGAAGGCCCGCGATGAGCGACCGACGGGCGCGAGACGCCAGTGTGACCGGCGCGCCGGGCGCCCTGGTGATCATCATCTCTGGGCCCTCGGGGGTGGGCAAGGACACGATCATCCGCGTCCTGCGTGATCGCCACCCGGACGCGCGCCGACAGTTCATCGTGACCTACAAGACCCGCGCTCCGCGGCGTGGTGAGGTGGCGGGAGTCGACTACAACTTCGTCAGCATCGACGACTTCCTGCGCATGCAGGTCGAGGGCGACCTCCTGGAGGCGAGCGAGGTGCACGGCCATTGGTCGGGCACGCCGCGGGACCAGGTCGTGGCGGCCATCCAGGAGGGCCGGCACGCGATATTGAAGATCGACGTCCAGGGCGCCGACAAGATCAAGGCGCTGATCCCAGAGGCCCTGCGGATCTTCGTGGCGCCACCGTCTGACGATGAGCGGCTGAATCGGCTGACCGGCCGCCAGACGGAGACCGCCGAAGAGATCGCGCGACGCGACCGGGACGCGGAGTACGAGATGTCACGCGCCCCGGACTACGATCACGTCGTCGTCAACGAGACGGACCAGGTCGAGGAGACCGCCCGCCGGATCGACGAGATCATCCGCGCCGAGCAGGATGCCAACGCCGAACGGCGGATCAGCCTCTGAGCCGATGAGCGCGCGCGAGGGCGGGCGCTGGGTCGAGGTAGCGGTCGACTCCGCCGGCCCGGCCGGCGGACAGACGTTCACCTACTCCCTGCCAGACCGGCTGCTGGACGTCGAGCCGGGCGAGGCGGTGCTCGTGGACTTCGGCCGCCGGCGGGCGCTGGGCATCGTGCTCGCTGCCCGCGTCGAGCAGCCGCCGGTCGAGACCCGCCCGATCGTCGACCGGGTCCGCAGCGATGGACCCCTCCTGCCGCAGCTCCAGCTTCGCCTGGCCGAGCATGTCGCTCTCCACTACCTCGCCCCGCCCGCCCTGGTGGTGCGCCAGCTGCTGCCGCCCGGGCTGCTCGAGCGGGTGACGCTGTATGTCAGAGCCGGCGAGACGGCCCAGCCAGGCGACGAGCTGACCGAGCGCATCGTCGCCGCCGGAACGGCCGGCATCGAGGTCGGCGCGCTGCCGGCTGCGGATGGGCGCGCCGGCCTATTGCGCCGGCTGCAGGCACGTGGCCGTGAGGGCGCGGTGGTGCTCGAATGGCGGGTGCGGCCGCCGAGCACGCGCGAGCGACGGGAGCGCCGCGTTGCGCTGACCGACGAGGGTCGGACAGCCGCACGGCGCCTGGCCGAGGGTGAGGAGCCAGTTGGCCGGCCGCTCGGGCCCCGCCAGCGGGCGCTGCTGAGCGAGCTGCTGGCGGAGGCACACGCCCAGCCGGCGGCCAGGTTGGCGGAACGCCACGGCGGCAGCGCCATACCCGGCCTGGTCCGCCGGGGCTGGCTTGACCTGCAGACGGTCGCCGTCGAGCGGCGACCGCTGGCCGGACGGGCGGCCAGCGGTCGCGGCGCGCTGCCGGACGGCGCCGCGCTGACCCCGGAGCAGGCCCGCCTGGTCGATCGCGTCGGGGAGCTCAGCCGTCAGCGACAATTCGCCGGCTTGCTGGTCGAAGGGGTCACCGCGAGCGGCAAGACGGCGGTCTACGCGGCCGTGATCGCCGCCGCCCTGGCGGCCGGCCGGCAGGCACTGGTGCTGGTGCCAGAGATCGCGCTGGCCACACCGCTGGTCGATCGGTTGCGCAGCGACCTGCAGGCGGAAGTGGCACTTCTGCACAGCGCACTCTCGGACGGGGAGCGCGCCGACGAGTGGCGCCGAGTGCGCTCGGGTGAGGCACCCGTCGTCGTGGGCACGCGGCTGGCCGTGCTCGCGCCCCTGGCCGACCCGGGCGTGATCGTCGTCGACGAGGAGCACGACGCAGCCTACAAGTCCGACCGCACACCGCGCCTGCAGGCTCGTGACGTCTGCCTGCGCCTCGGCGAGCTGGCCGGCGCGCCGGTGCTGCTGGGCAGCGCCACGCCCGACGTGGTTTCAGTTGGCCGAGCCCTGCTCGGTCAGCTCGAGCGCGTGCGGCTGCCCGCGCGCGTCACCGGCGCCCGCCCGACAGTCAACGTCGTTGACCTGCGCGCGGAGCTGGCCGGCGGCAATCGGGGGCTCCTCTCAGGGCAGCTGGTAGATGCACTCGCGGCTCTCGATCGGCAGGCCGGGGAGCGGGCCATCCTGGTGATCAACAGGCGGGGCAGCGCGTCGGTGGTGCTGTGTCGCGATTGCGGCTATGTGCAGGTCTGCCCGGAATGCCACCGGCCGCTGGTCTTCCACGCGGCCTCGCTCGCCCTGCGCTGTCATCACTGTGGTGCCAGCGCCCCGGTCGCTCGCCGCTGCCCCGCCTGCGGCTCGCCGCGCATCCGCTATCTGGGGGGCGGCACGGAGCGGGTCGAGCGCGAGGTCGCGATCCGCTTCCCGGAGTACCGCATCGGTCGGCTCGACCGCGACGTGGTGGAACGGCGCGGGGCAGCCGACCGCGTCGTCGACGCATTCACCAACGGCGAGCTCGACGTGCTGGTCGGCACGGCGCTGGTTACCAAGGGCCTGGATGTGCCCGAGGTGACCCTGGTCGGGATCGTGTCCGCCGACGTGGCTCTGAACCTGCCCGACGAGCGTGCGGCCGAGCGCACGTACCAGCTGCTCGTCCAGGCAATCGGACGCGCCGGCCGCGGTCAGCGCGCAGGTCGGGCGCTGATCCAGACCTACCAGCCGTTTCATCCGGCCATCGTGGCCGCCGCCGAGGGCGACGGAACGGCCCTCTACGAGGCGGAGCTCGAGATGCGCCGGCGCTTCGGTTCGCCGCCATACGGACAGATCGTCAAGCTCACGATCGCGCTCGAAGATCGCGCCGTCGCCGAGCGGCGTGCGTCAGAGATGGCGGACGCCCTGCGCGAGCGGGCGGACAGAGGGCCGGCGGGGGCGAGGACCGATGTGCTCGGGCCTGCGCCCGCCTACATCGCTCGTCGAGCCGGTCGCTGGCGTTTCAACCTGGTGCTGCGCGGCGGGGATCCGCTGGCGCTGCTCGGCGGCGACCCCGGCCCCCCCTGGAGCGTGGACGTGGATCCCGAAAGCTTGCTGTAGCGACGATCCAGGTCATCGCTCGAAACGAAAATGTGACGTATGGCTGGGCCTCGCCCATTCCGCCGGGGGCTCAGCTTCCGATACTCCGCTGCGTAACTCCAGGGGGATCAATGTCAAAGCCGACGCTCGTGGTCAATCCGACGGGGGACGACCTTTTCGTCTCGTTCTGCGAAACGCTGGTCGAGCACGGCACCGCGTCACCGGAGGAGCTTGAGCGCCGCCTGCGCTCAGAGTATCCGGCGGCAGCCGTGCACGCGCGGCAGCTCAGTGGCGAGCCGCGCCGGGTGTGGTACGTCTATCGTGACGGCCACTGGGTCAATGGCGGCGGCAAACTCGACAACCGGGGAGGGCACGCCGCCGATGTCCGATATGCGCGAAGACCTCAGGGCTACTTCCGAATCGCTCCAGCGCGACGCCCAGCTGGTCCAGGAGATCGAAGAGCAGAAGGGTCGGCTGGATCCCGCTGATCCGCACGTCGACGAGCTCTCGGCGCGGGTCGACGCGTTGATCGAGCGGATGGCCGCCAAGTCATCCGCCGAGCGCCAGATCGCCGCCCAGCTCCGCGGCGACCAGCCGGCGGACCGCGACGCTCGCTGAGAGGGCGAGCCAGCACCGACCTATACTCGGCGGGTATGACAGTCCGCCCCATCGTCACGTTCGGTGACCCGCGGCTGCGCCTCAAGGGCGAGCCGGTCGACTCCTTCGGCAGGTACCTCCACGGCCTGCTCGATGACATGACCGAGACCATGCGAGCTGCGCCCGGCGTCGGCCTGGCCGCGCCTCAGGTCGGCATCGCACTGCAGGCTTGCGTGATCGAGGTCGGGGGGCAGGTTTACGAGCTGATGAACCCGCGCATCACCCGGGCTTCCGGTGACGACCGCGATCTGGAGGGCTGCCTGTCGCTGCCGGGCTACTACGCCTACGTCACCCGGCGCGAGAAGGTGTGGGTCGTGGCCCAGAACCGGCACGGTCGCAATGTCAGGGTGTCCGGCGATGGCCTGCTGGCGCGCGCGCTGCAGCACGAGATCGACCACCTGAACGGCAAGCTCTTCATCGACCTGCTCGACTCGATGGACGAGCTGATCCCGGTCTCGCGGCTGCGCGAGGAAGCCGACGAGGACGAGGAGGGTGAGCAGTCCGAGGAGGAGCTGGCCCCGCTGGCGTGAGTGGCCGGCCGGTCCGGACGGTGTTCCTGGGCAGCGGCGGGTTTGCCGTGCCCGTCCTGGCGGTAGTTGCAGAGCGACCCGACCTCGAGCTGGCCGCGGTCGTCACCGCGCCGCCGCGACCTGTCGGCCGACGGCAGGCGATCACTCCGACGCCCGTCGGCGCATGGGCGGCCGAACGCGGCCTGCCGATCATGTCGCCCTCCCGCCTGCGGGATGAGGCCAGCGTGGCGGCCCTCCGCGAGCTGGCGCCCGGGCTGCTTGTGCTGGCCGACTATGGCCAGATCGTGCCGAAGTCGGTGTTGGACCTGCCCCGCCACGGCGCGCTCAATCTGCACCCCTCGCTGCTGCCCCGCCACCGCGGAGCGGCGCCCATCCAGGCAACCATCCTCGCCGGCGACGAGCAGGCCGGCGTCACCCTGATGGTCATGGACGCGGGTCTCGACAGCGGACCGATTGTCGCCCAGCGGGCGGAGCCGCTTACGGGCCGCGAGTCGGCGCCCGAGCTCGAGCGCCGGCTCGCGCAGCTTGCCGCCCGGCTCCTGGACGAAGCACTGCGGCCCTGGCTGGACGGGAGGCTCGCCGCTCGACCCCAGTCGACCGATGGCGTGACGATGACCCGGCCGCTGCGGCGCGATGACGGTCGGCTCGATCCACACCGGCCCGTCAGCGAGCTGGAGCGCCAGGTGCGCGCGCTCCAGCCATGGCCGGGCACGTTCGTCGAGACGCCCGCCGGCCGGCTGGCCGTCCGTGCTGCTCAACTCTCCGACGACGCGGCGAGCGACAGGGGGGAGCTGGTCGGGCTGGTCGGGCTGAGCGGCGGTCGGTTGGGCCTTGCAACCACTGACGGGGTGCTCGAGCTGCTCGAGGTGCAGCCGCCGGGCGGTCGGCCGATGACCGGCGCAGAGCTGCTCCGCGGCCGTCCCGGGCTGCTGACGGTAGGATGAGCCGATGGACTCCGTCCCCGTATCGGAGCCGCAGGCCCTGCCGTTGATCCCTGTCCCGCCCGTCGGCGAGCGCGATCGCCGACCGGGCCTGGCGGGACTCGACCAGGCCGACCTCGGGCGATGGTTCGCTGAGCGCCGGCAGCCCGGCTACCGCGTGCGCCAGCTGTTCGATCACGTTTGGCAGGCAAGCGCCGTCAGCGCCGACGAGCTGCGCACGCTGCCGGCGGCCCTGCGCGAGGAGGTCGAACAGGCCTTCCGCATCGACACCCTGGTCGAGACGGAGGTGCGGCCGGCCGATGCCGGCCTGACCGAGAAGGCACTTCACCGCATCGACGACGGCCGGCTGGTCGAGTCGGTGCTGATGCGCTACCCGGCCCGTGGCCAGCGCCGCTGGCGAGCGACCGCCTGCATCTCCAGCCAGGCCGGGTGCGCCGTTGGCTGCCCCTTCTGTGCCACGGGCGAGCTTGGCTTCATGCGCGACCTGACCACGGCCGAGATCGTCGACCAGGCGCGCTTCTGGCGCCGCCGCCTGGCGGCCGAAGGTCGGCGGCTGACCAACATCGTCTTCATGGGCATGGGCGAGCCCTTCCTGAACGCCGACGCGGTGCTGGCCGCAGCCGAGGCGCTGTCCGATCCCCGACGCTTCGGCATGGGCGCGCGCCACATCACGATCAGCACCAGCGGCGTGATCCCGGGCATGGAGCGGCTGATCGAGATGCGTCCGCAGTACACGCTGGCCGTCTCGCTCCACGCCGCCCGGCCCGAGCTGCGGGACGTGCTGGTTCCGCTGAACCGGCGCTACCCGGTCGGCGATGTCGTCGCCGCGGCGACGGCCTATTCCCGGCAGACAGGCCGCAGGGTCAGCTACGAGTACGTGATGATCGACGGCATCAACGACACGCCGCGCGACGGCGATGAGCTGGCCCGGCTGCTGGACGGACGGCATGCGCACGTCAACCTGATCCCGATGAACCCCGTCGCCCACACACCCTGGCAGGCGAGCCCGCGAGAGCGGATCGACGATTTTGCGGCCGGCCTGCGGCAAGCCGGTATCCGAACGACCGTCCGGCGCAACCGCGGCTTTGAGATCGGCGCAGCCTGCGGCCAGTTGGCCGCCGATCAGGCCGGCGCGCCGGCGCCGGCGGCCGTCGCCCGACGGCGCGAGCTGCTCGTCTCGCGCAGCGCGGCGGCGCTGGCCGGAGTGCAGACGGCGCGCGGCTGAGCATGGACCGGGTTGCGGTAGCGGCAAGCATCCTCACCGCCGACTTCGGCAACCTCTACCGCGTGGTGCGCAAGCTGGAGCGGGCCGGGGTTGACCGGCTCCACCTGGACGTGATGGACGGCCACTTCGTGGAAAACATCACCTTCGGGCCGACCGTCGTGGCAGCCATCCGCCGGCTGACCGCGCTCCCGCTCGATGTGCACCTCATGATCGCCGAGCCCTCGCGCTATATCCAGCGCTTCATCGACGCCGGAGGCGACTCGCTGACCTTCCACGTCGAGGTTGCCGAGAGCGACGACCAGAAGCGCGAGACGCTGCGCCTGATTGGCGAGGCCCGGCGCCAGGCCGGCCTCGCGATCAGCCCGGACACGCCGGTCTCTGCGGTACGGCCGTTCCTCGACGACGTCTCGCTGTTGATGATCATGACCGTCCATCCGGGGTGGGGCGGCCAGCGCTTCCTGGAAGACCGCGCGCCGAAAATAGCCGAGGCACGCGCGCTTCTGGGGAGTCGTCCGGACGCCGCCGTCCATGTCGATGGCGGCGTCAGCGGCGATACCGCGGCCGTCGTCGGCCGCGAGGGGGTCGACGTCTGCGTGGTCGGCTCGGCGCTGTTCCAGCGCCGCCGGGACACCGCCTCGGAGGTCGAGCGGGTAAGGCGCGCCGCCCAGCAGGCGCGACCCTCCTGAGCGCGCGCCGGACGAGTCCACGATGAGGCTGCTCATCCAGCGGGTGACCCGCGCACAGGTGCGCGTGCACGGCGAGCAGGTGTCCGCAATCGGACCGGGGCTCGTGATCCTCGTGGGGATCGGCCATGGAGACACGCCGGAGGTCGTCGAGCAGATGGCCGCGCGGTGCGTCGCCCTGCGCATCTTCAGCGATGAGGCGGGCAAGACCAACCTGGCCCTGGCGGACGTGGCCGGGGAGGTGCTGGCGGTCAGCCAGTTCACGCTCTTCGCGGATACCAGCCGCGGTCGGCGACCCTCATTCCTGGGAGCCGCCCGGGCGGACCTGGGAGAGGAGCTTTACGGGCGTTTCGTGTCCGGCCTCGAGAGCCTCGGCGTGCGCGTGGCGCGCGGGATCTTCGGCGCAGAGATGGAAGTCGAGCTCGTGAACGACGGCCCGTTCACGCTGTGGCTGGACAGCGCAGGGTCCGGGCCAGGGGCGCGGGGCTGACCTGGGGGCGCGACGGACGATCGGCGGCGCCCGAGGGCCGCGCTAGCTCGTCTTCTCGAGCGAGCGGCGGCAGCGGTTGCAGACCAGCTGGCGCTTGACCGAGCCGGGCAGCCGCAGCGGCTGGAGGTTCGGCTGGTAGCGGCGATGCGCGCGCACTCGGTTCATGCCGCTCGACTGGGGGTTGAACCCGCCCATCGAGACCTTGCCGCAGACTGCGCAGCTTCGAGCCATGTCTGTTCCAGTGCTCCAAAAATGTGGTGGACGGCGCGCGGCACGAGGCGCGAGCCAAGGGCTGGCTACTATAGCACTCGTGTTCGGACGCAAGCGTTCCGCGAAGCCTGGCAGCGTGGTTGACGGGTTGATAAACCGCCGATCGATGGGCATGTCGGGGGTCTCGATTCGGCCCCGGCGGTATTGAGCGCCGAGGCCTGGGACGCAGCGGACCTGCTTGGCGCCCTGCGCCACGCGACGGCCAGCCTGCGAGCGGAGATCGACGAGGTCAACGCGCTGAACGTCTTTCCGGTGCCCGACGGCGACACGGGCACGAACATGCTGGCGACGATGCGCAGCGGGCTCGAGCGGGCGGGCGACATCCCGGCTCGGGACCGCACCATAACGACCGTCGTGGAGGCCCTCTCGCAGGGAGCCCTGATGGGCGCCCGCGGCAACAGCGGCGTCATCCTTTCGCAGCTCGTGCGCGGTATGGCGGCCGCCCTGCGTGGCCGGGACCGGGTCGATGGCAGCGCTCTCGCCCTCGCGCTCGAGCAGGGTTGGCAGGCGGCGGTCGCGGCGGTCGCGCATCCGGTCGAGGGCACCATGCTGACCGTGTCCGGCGAAGCCGCCCGGGCGGCCCAGGGGAAGGCGGCTGGTGGGGCAGGGCTCAGGGATGTGCTCGCGGCCGCCGTTGACGCCGCCAGCGAGGCGGTGCGGCGCACACCCGGACAGCTGCGCGTTCTCGCCGACGCGGGCGTGGTCGACGCCGGGGGCCGCGGCGTGGAGCTGCTGCTGCGCGGTGCCCTCGGCTACCTCCGCGGCGAGCCCATCCCGACCGCACCGCGCGATGTCCTGGCCTTTCCATCTTTTGCGGTCGATGAGGAGGTGGGGTACGGCTACGAGACCGTGTTTCTCGTGCAGCCGCGAGCCGCCGAGAGCCTCGACCCGGACGCCATCCGCGAGCGTCTCGACGAGATGGGCGAGTCGGTCCTGGTGGCGGGCGACGAGCGCGTCGTCAAGGTCCACGTCCACAACGAGCGACCTGACGAGGTGATCGCCTTCGGGCTGTCGCTCGGCTCGCTCAGCGAGATCACCATCGAGAACCTCGACCGGCAGACGCGCGAGCTTCGGCTGCAGGGTCGACACGTGCCTTCGGCGGAGCCATCGGTCCGTGCGGTCGAGCGGACGGCCGGGCCGGCGGTCGTGGCGGTGGCGGCGGGACCAGGGCTGGCCGGCATGTTCGCCGACCTCGGTGCTACCGGCGTGGTCGCCGGCGGCCAGGGTGCGAACCCGGCCGCGGGCGACCTGGTTGCGGCGATCCGTGCAACCGGGCGCACGGAGGTGATCGTGCTGCCCAACAACCCGAACGTGCGCATGGCTGCCGAGCAGGCCGACCGGCTGCTGCCCGATGTGAATGTCAGCGTCGTCCCGACGCGAAATGCGGCGGAAGGGGTGGCCGCGATGCTGACCCTCAACCCGATGGAGGATGTGGCGGCCAACGTCCAGCGCATGACCGCCGCCGGCGCCGCCGTCCAGACGCTGATGGTCACGATGGCGGTTCGCGATTCCCGCATCGGTCGACACCAGGTCCGGGCCGGCCAGCACATCGCGCTCAACAGCAGCGAGGGGCTGCTGGCTGCCGACAGCGACGCCAACCGGGCGATCATTGCCGCCCTGCGCGAGATCGAGCCAGGCTTCGAGCTCGTCACGCTGTATCGCGGCGAGGGAGTGACGCAGGAGCAGGCAGCCGAGCTGGCCGACACGATCGCCGATCAGCTCGACGGCATCGAGGTCGAGGTCGTTGACGGCGGGCAGCCCCACTACAGCTACCTGATCGCGGCGGAGTGAGTACCGGCGCGGCGTCCACCGAGGTTGGCCGTGGCTCGGTCCTCGACCTGCCCCTGCGCGAGGCCGGGGTGCCTGTCGGACGGGCCAGCGCCCCGCTTCGGCGGCTGGGGGTGACCTCTGTGCGTGACCTGCTCTTCCATCTGCCGCGCCGCCATGACGACTTCAGTCGCCAGCTGAGCCTGCGAGAGCTGCGCGAGCGCACGTTCGAGGGACCGGTGAGCGCAACCGTCACGATCGTCGACCTGCGCGTCGAGGCAGGCTTCCGGCGGCGGGTCCAGCGCACGGTGGCGCGGCTGCGCGATGACACCGGGGAAGGGGAGGCCATCTGGTTCGGCCGGCGCTACGTGGAGCGCCGCATGAAGGCCGGCGACGTGGTCGCACTGTCCGGCAAGGTCGAGCTGCGCGGCTGGCTGCCTCGCTTCCAGAACCCGGAGTTCGGCCTGGCCGGCGAAGGCACCCTCCACGCCGGCAGGATCGTGCCCGTGTATCGGCTCACCGCCGGGTTGACCGTCGGCTGGCTGCGCCAGCGGATCCATGACGTCCTGGAGCGCACTGGCGCCGATATCGAGGACTACCTGCCGGCGGCGGCCGAGCCGACCGAGGAGCAGCTTGTTGGCCTGCGCGATGCGCTCGAATGGGTGCACTTTCCGCCCCGCTGGGAGGACCTCGAGCGCGCCCTGCGCCGGCTGGCCTTTGACGAGCTGCTGGCGCTTCAGCTGGGCATGGTCGCACGGTCCCGCCAGCGGACCTCGGAGAGGGCGCTGCCGATCGCCGTCGAGGCGAGCCGAGCGGCCGAGGTGGTCGAGGCCGTCGAGCAGGTCATCGGCGAGCAGGTGGCGGCCCGCCGGCGCGAGCAGGCCCAGGCCCTCGAGCAGGCACAGGCCCCAGAGCAGGTACGGGCCCGGGCCGAAGATCCAGCCGCGGAGGCCGAGCGGGCGGGACCTGACGATGGCCGAGCGAGCCGCTCGACGACTGCACCTGATCTGCCGGCAATCCGTCTGACCGACGACCAGCGGTCAGCGATCGCGGCGGTCGCCTCCGACCTTGGTGGCGAGCGGCCGATGATGCGCCTGCTGCAGGGTGACGTCGGCTCGGGCAAGACGGCGGTTGCCGCCGTCGCCCTGTGCCTGGTTGCCGATGCCGGCGCGCAGGGCGCGCTGCTTGCACCGACCGACCTGCTGGCCCGCCAGCATGCGGTCACGCTCGGTCGGCTGCTTGAGCCGGTGGGCCATGAAGTCGTGCTGCTGACCGGATCCCTTGCGCCGGCCGCGAGGCGGAACGCGCTCGATGCCATCGCCGCGCCGCAGGCCTCATTGGAGGGCCGCAGCCTCGGTCGCGTGGTGGTCGGCACGCACGCGCTGGTGCAGGAGCACGTCACCTTCGAGGACCTGCGCCTGGTGGTCGTCGACGAGCAGCATCGTTTCGGCGTCGCGCAGCGTGAGGCGCTGGCCGGCAAGGGTCGCGCGCCGCACGTCCTGCTGATGACGGCCACGCCGATCCCGCGCACGCTGGGCCAGATCGTGCACGCGGACCTGGAGGTCTCCGACCTGCGCACCCCGCCGGCCGGCCGACAGCGGGTGCGCACCGGCATCCGGCGTACGGACGAGCTGCTGCGTCGACGTGACGGCAGCGCGGGAGCGCTGGTGCTGCTCGCTCGGGAGGTCACGGCAGGCCGGCGCGGTTTCGTGGTCGTGCCGCTGGTGGAAGAAGACGAGGACGCCGGCGCACGCTCGGTCGAGCAGGCCGCCGAGCTGGTCCGCAGTCAGTGGGCACAAGCGTTGTCCATCGCCGGGCTGGCGGCGAGCGAGCCACGCATCGAGATCGTCCATGGGCAGGTGCGACCAAGCGAGCGTGACGAGCGGATGGAGCGGTTCCGCAGTGGGGAAGCGCAGGTGCTGGTCGGCACGACCGTGGTCGAGGTGGGCGTGGACGTGCCGCAGGCAAGCGTGATGCTGATCCTGGACGCGGATCGCTTTGGAGTGGCCCAGCTGCACCAGCTGCGCGGCCGCGTCGGCCGTGGCGAGGCGGAGTCCTACTGCGTGCTGGTCTCTGAGCGTTATCCCGCGGGCCAGCCATCCACCGATGAGGAGGCGACCGTGAAGGCCAGGCTCGACGCGCTGGTCTCGACCAGCGACGGGTTCGTGCTGGCCGAGATGGACCTCGAGCAACGACGTGAGGGTGACCTGCTCGGGCTGACACAGAGCGGCATGCCGCCGCTGCGGGTCGCCTCGCTGGGCCGGAGCGATCACCGTGAGCTGTCGGTGGCCGCCCGCCGGGTGGCCGAGGAGCTGCTCGACGAAGGCGGTCGCCTGCCAGGCTCGGCCGCTGCGCTGGAGCGTGAGCTCGCCCACGGATGGCTGGCGCGGGTCGGCGCCGGGGAGGTGCTCGGCTCGGGCTTGGCCGGGGCGGGCGATGGCTGAGGCCGGCCGGGTCATCAGCGGCCTGGCACGAGGCATTCGCCTTCAGGCACCGCCGGCGGTCACCCGCCCGCTGACCGATCGGGTCAAGCAATCGCTGTTCGGGGCCATGCTGGCCGACGGCGCCGTCGGAGAGGGCACCGCTTTTCTCGACCTGTTCGCCGGCAGCGGAGCGGCCGGCATCGAGGCGCTCAGCCTGGGCGCTGGGGAAGCGGTGTTCGTCGAGCGCGACGGCGGCGCAGCACGTGTCATTGGCGCGAACCTCGAGCGGACCGGGCTGACCGGGGGGCGGGTCGTCAGGCTCGACGCCGTCCGGTGGCTCGACCGACCGGCTGAGCCACCGGCGCCCTTCAACGGCGCGGTGGTGGATCCTCCGTACGGCGACGAGGAGCTGCTGGCGGCCACGTTGGAGCGGCTCGGGCGGTCGGGGGCCGGCTGGCTGGCCGACGGTGCGCTGGTCGTCGCCAAGCACTTCTGGCGCGACGAGTTGCCCGATCGCGTCGGCCAGCTGACGCGCGAGCGCGATAAACGCTTCGGCGAGACGATGCTGACGTTCTATCGTTACCAGCCATGACGACCGCCCTGTATCCCGGCTCCTTTGACCCGATCACGCTCGGCCACCTCGACGTGATCGGCCGCGCCGCAGGGCTCTTTGACCGGCTGGTCGTGGGCGTGCTGGTCAACCCACGCAAGGCTCCCTTGCTCAGCGTGGAGGAGCGGATGACCGTCATCGGCGAGGCGTTCGCCGAGATGCCGTTGGACGTCCAGCAGCGCCTCGAGGCCGCCTCGTTCGACGGGCTGACGGTCGACTTCGCCCGGCGCATCGGCGCCGGTTTCATCGTCCGCGGCCTGCGCGCCGTGTCGGACTTCGAGTCCGAGCTGCAGATGGCCCACACCAACCGCAAGCTCGCGCGCGAGGTGGACACCGTCTTCCTGATGACTGCCCTCGAGCACGCATATCTGAGCTCGACCCTGGTGCGCGAGATAGCCGCCTTCGGCGGCGACGTGAGCCGAATGGTGCCGCCTGCCGCAGCGCGTCGTCTGGCCGCGCCGGTGAAGGAATAGAATGCGGCTCTGACGTCAGCCCCGGAGGCCATTCCCATCGACATCGTCTTTCTTCTCGAACAGCTCGAGCGCGTGATCGCGGGCGGCCGCGCCATGCCGCTGACCAACAATGTGATCATCGACCGCGAGCGCGCCTACGACCTGCTGGACCAGTTGCGCGCGGCCGTGCCAGAGGAGATCCGCCAGGCCAAGCGGATCAACGAGGAGACGGAGCGCATCGTCGAACGAGCCCAGGAGGAGTCCGAGCGCATCCTCGCTCGTGCCCAGGAGCAGGCCGCCTTCCTGATCGAGGAGCGCGAGCTCACTCGCGCGGCAGAGGAGCGCTCGCGCGAGATCATCGCCGACGGCCAGCGCGAGGCCGACGAGATCAGGCGCGGCGCGGACGAGTACGCGCAGAGCGTGCTGGTGCACCTCGAGGGGGAGTGCATCAAGGCACTGCAGAGCATCAAGCGTGGGCTGGCACTGTTGGACGAGCGCCACGGCACGGTACCGATGGCCGCCTCCAGCGATGATCTCGGGCCGGACGCGGGCGACGCCGAGCCGGAGCCGAGTCGTGCTCATCTTTAACGTCGCCTCCCTGCTGCGCGCCGCCCCGGGCACATCGCGCACGTACCCTGTCGACGTCGAGCAGATGCCCATCGCCGAGGACGTCAGCCTGGCCGCGCCGATCGCCGGCGAGGTGCGCCTCGCCCGAACCGGCCGCAGCATCCTCGCCACGGCTGACCTGTCGACCGCCATCGAGTCGCACTGCAGCCGTTGCCTGCGCCGGGTGGTCGAGCCGATCAGCGTACGAATCGAGGAAGAGGCGCTACCCTCTATCGACATCGAGTCGGGCCAGCCGGTCGACCAACGGGCCGAGCCGGACGTCCTGCGTCTCGACCAGAACCACGAGCTGGACCTTGCTCAGCCGGTGCGCGAGGCGATCTCTCTCGCCGAGCCGATCAACGTCGTGTGCCGGCCCGACTGCCCCGGGCTGTGCTCGGTCTGCGGCGTCGACCTGAACGAGGAGCCGGTTCACCAGCATGACGAGGAGCAGGTCGACCCGCGCCTGGCCGCCCTGGCCGAATGGCGCGAGCGATCCAACCCGCACTGAGGAAGAGCTGAACGATGGGAGTTCCCAAGCGCCGCGTGTCGCATGCACGCCAGGGGGAGCGACGCGCGCACCAGGCCCTGACCCTGCCCAAGCTGGAGGAGTGCTCGCACTGCCGCCAGCCGAAGATGATCCATCACGCCTGCCCCAACTGCGGCTGGTACGGCGGCCGTGAGGCCGTGCGCGTCAAGTCGCGGACGCGCTCTGACGGCGGCGCCGCCTAGCTCGCGCGCCAGCCCACCTGCCACCGCCAGCACCGCCCGGCCGGCGAGCATCGATGGATCCGCGCATCCTCGCCACTGAGGCCTCGACGTCGACCCGCGTTCGCGTGGCCATAGACGCGATGGGTGGCGACCACGCCCCCGAGGAGGTGGTTCGGGGCAGCCTTGAATGGGCGGCCGGACACCCGGAGGTGGAGTTGCTGCTGGTCGGCGATCGACCGCGCCTGGAGCCATACTTCGATGGCCCGCTGCCGGACCACGTCTCGGTCGTGCAGTCTTCTGAGACGGTCGAGATGGAAGAGCATCCGGCCGCCGCCGTGCGGCGCAAGCGCGATGCGAGCATCAACGTCTGCATGCGCCTGGTCCGCGAGGGACGCGCGGATGCCGTCGTGACGGCCGGCCACACCGGCGCCGGAGTTGCCTCGGCGATCCTCCACCTCGGGCGGCTGCGGGGCGTTGATCGTCCGGCGCTGGCCGTGCAGGTGATCAGCGACCGCGGGCCCTTCGTTCTGCTCGACATCGGTGCCACGACCGATTCGACCGGCCTGAACCTGGCCCAGTACGGCCGGATGGGAGCAATCTTTGCCGAGCAGGTCCTGGGCGTAAGCGATCCGTCGGTGGCCCTGCTCTCGATCGGCGAGGAAGGCGGCAAGGGCGAGCAGCGCGTGCAGGACGCGACCCCGCGGCTCCAGGCGAGCGGCATGCGCTTCGTCGGCAACGTCGAAGGCAAGGACCTGCCCAGTCACCCGGCCGACGTCGTCGTCTGCGACGCGACGGTGGGCAACGTCACGATCAAGTTCTTCGAGGGCCTCTCCTCGTTCATCTTCGACCAGCTCCGAACCGAGTTCCGGCGCTGGCCGCTCGGTCCGATCGGCTACCTGTTCATGCGTCCCGGCATCAACCGCATCCGGCGGCGGTTGGACTACGAGCGGCTGGGTGGTGCGCCGCTGCTCGGCGTGAAGGGCACCGTGCTGATCACCCACGGCCGCGCCCGCCGCCGGATGATCGGCTTCGCCGTGGAGGTCGGCGCGGCAGCTGCTCGGGCGCGCATCCCCGAGCGGATCGCCGCCGCGCTCGCGCTCGACGAGGCCAACGCTGAAGCGGCCACCGACCCGCCAGGGACGCCGGCGCCGGCCTCGTGAGCGCCGATCGGCACGCGCACGAGGCCGAGCAGGAGGGACGCCGGCTCGCCCTCGGCGTCGTTTTCGAGGCGGACTTCGGGCAGCGCACCGCGCCCCGCGCGCTGGAGCGCCGCCTCGACGATGAGGGCACTCCGGCGGCGGCCGCTGCCCACGCCCGGACGATCGTCGAGGCGGTGGTCGCCCATCGCGACACGATCGACGCTCAAATCACCCGCGCGGCACCGCAATACCCGGTCACCCAGCTGGCCCGAATCGATCGGGCATTGCTGCGTTGCGCGCTCGGTGAACTGCTACACTGCCCGACGACGCCGACCCGGGTCGCCATTGCCGAGTGGGTGGAACTCGCCCGGACCTACAGTGGCGAGCCGGCCAGGCGCCTTCTCAACGGTGTGCTCGGTCGAGTCGCCAGCGAGGCTGTGGGCCGTGGGCGGGAGCTGTCGGCCTCCGACAACGGAAACGAAGGCGGAGGAGAAGACCGCCGCACAGGAGGGAGCACTGCGTGACTGCTTCGACATATGAGCGCATGAAGAAGATCGTCGTTGAGCAGCTCGGCGTGGACGAGGAAGAGGTCAAGCCCGAGGCTTCGTTTGTCGACGACCTCAATGCCGACTCGCTCGATCTCGTCGAGCTGATCATGAGCCTCGAGGAGGAGTTCGGCGCCGAGATCTCGGACGAGGACGCGGAGAAGATCCGCACCGTGCAGGACGCGGTCGACTACATCGAGGAGCGCGCCAACCACTAGGCCCCTCCGACGGCGGCCCGATGTTCACGGACGTCGCCGATCTGGCCTCGCGCCTCAATCTCGACTTCAGCAGCCTCGAGCTGCTCCAGCAGGCGCTGGTCCACAGCAGTCACAGCAACGAGCGCCCGTCGGCCGGTCCGCCGAACGAGCGGCTCGAGTTCCTTGGTGACGCCGTCGTCGGGCTGGTCATCTCAGAGGAGCTGTTCGCCCGCCATCCGGCAGAGGACGAGGGCTCGCTGACCACTCGCCGCGCGGCGATCGTCTCCGCCCGCGGCCTGGCTCGCATCGCCGATCGGCTGGGCCTGGGCGATTTCCTGCTGCTCGGTCACGGGGCCACGGCGGCCGGCGAAGGGCGCCGCGCATCGGTGCTGGCGGGCGCCTTTGAAGCTGTCTGTGGCGCGGTCTACCTCGAGTTCGGCCTCGATCGCACAAGGCACTGGCTGCTCGACGTCTGCGCGCCCGAGCTCAGCGCCGAAGCTGCCGCGGCGACCTTCAAGGCACCCAAGAGCCAGCTGCAGGAGCTGAGCTACAACCGCGACGGCCGGGCTCCGCACTACCGACTGGTCAGCGCCGAGGGCCCGGACCATGACCGCCACTACGTCGTCGAGGTGCTCGTCGGCGGCTTGCCGATGGGTCGCGGAGAGGGCCGCAACCGGCGTGACGCCGAGACCGAGGCGGCGCGCGAGGCGCTGACCGCCCTGACCCTCGACCAGGTGACGCAGGACGGCGCTGAGGTCGCGCGCGGTGGCGAGGGGATCGAATGAGCCGGGCCCGCCTGCGTGAGCTGCGCCTGGTCGGCTTCAAGTCATTCGCCGAGAAGACGACCGTCGAGTTCGGGCCGGGCATCAGCGCCATCGTCGGCCCGAACGGGTCCGGCAAGAGCAACCTCGCCGATGCGCTGCGCTGGACGCTTGGCGAGGCCGGCCGGATGCTGCGCACGCGGCGGTCGGAGGACGTGATCTTCGCCGGCTCTTCGGCACGCCGAGCGATCGGAATGGCCGACGTGACGCTCGTGCTGGACAACTCCGATCGGTTGCTGCCTGTCGACTACGGCGAGATCGAGCTGGGTCGGCGACTGTACCGATCGGGCGAGAACGAGTACCTGCTCAACCGCCAGCGGGTGCGCCTGCGCGATCTCGTCGAGCTGCTCGACGCGGGTAACCTCGCTGACAACGCGTTCCTGTTCATCGGCCAGGGCATGGTTGACCAGGCCCTGGCGTTGCGACCGGAGGAGCGCAGGCCGCTGTTCGAGGAAGCGGCCGGCGTGCGCAGGCACGAGCGCCGCCGACGACAGGCCGAGAACGAGCTGGTCGAGGCGGAATCGAACCTCGAGCGACTGCGCGACGTGCTGGCCGAGCTGCGGCCGCAGGCTCGCCGGCTGGCCGCCCAGGCCGAGCAGCTGGAGGCCCGCCACTCCGCGGGCCTCGAGCTTGCCGAAGCTCTGGTCGCGTCGGCCAGGGCTCGCTGGCACGAGGTCGGGCCACTCCTTCAGCGCGAGCACTCCGCGCTCGAGAAGGCGCGCGCCGACGCCGACGGGGCGATGGCCGAGCTGCGCGCGGCGGAGGTACTCGCCGAGCAACTCTCGGCGGCGCTGGGAGATCGCGCCGAACGGGAGCGGAAGCTGCGCAGTCGGCTCGAGCAGCAGCGCGCCAATACGCTCGAGCTGCGCCTGGCCCAGACCCGCCGACTGAGCGAGGGCGAGGCACTCGCGCGCGACTTGGAGCGCCTGGCCGCTGAGCGAGCGGCGATGGAGGGGCGGCTTGCCGAGGCTCGGCGGGTCCTCGCACAGCCGCTGCCCGAAATCGAATCGACGCACGGGCTCGAGCTCGGCGAGGTCGAGCGTGAGCTGGCCGACGTGGCCCGGTCACTCGAGCAGCGAACCGCCGGTCGGGTGGCGGACGAGCGCGCCCACCGAGACCGTGAGCTCCTGCTCGCGCGGCTGCGCCAGCAGCGCGAGGAAGCGGAGCGGCGCCTGAGCGCGGCTCGGCCCAAGGCCGAGCTGGCCACGCGTACGGCAGACGAGTCAGGCGCGGCGCGTGACGAGGCCATTGCGCGGCTGGACGGCGCGATGGCATCAGTCAGGGATGCCGAGGCGGCCGAGCTGGAGGCCAGGGCGAGGCTTGAGACGACCACCGCTCGCCACGCCGCCGCGGCACGCGAACACGCCCAGGTCGAGGCGCGCCTCGGGGCCCTCAGGGCCCGGCTTGACTCTCTCGAGGATGCGCTCGTGGCCTCGGTCGACGGCACGCTCGCGCGGCAGGCCCGTGCGCGTGGTGGGGCCCTCGTCGCGGAGGGTCTCGAGGTAGACCCTCAGCTCCGCGTCGCCGTGGCGGCGGCCCTGGGCGAGGCAGCGCGCGGCCTGGCCGTGGACGAGGAAGCGGCACCGTCGCTGAGCGGCGGTCGCGGATTGCTGCTGCTGCCGCCGCCGCCGATGTCCGGCCGCAGCCGGACAGCGGGGAGGCCGATGGATGGCGAGGCCGCGATTGCTGCCGCCCAAACGGCCGGAGGCGGCCGGCTGGCGGAAGGGCTGCGGCGCGATCCCAACGGTCACGTCGGCAGGCTGCTGGCACGCACGCTGTGGGTGCCGTCACTGGCGGAAGCGCTGGCGCTGCGCGGTAGCCTGCCGCCCGGCTGGCGCGTGGCGACGCTGGCCGGCGAAGTTGTCAGCGAGGATGGGCTGCTGCGCCTGGCCGGGGCAGACCCCTACCTCCAGCTGCGCGCCGAGCGGGACGAGCTTGCTGCGGCCCAACATGACCTCGCTGCCGACGAGGAACGCATCGCGGCCGAGCTGGCCGCGGCAGCGACGGCACGTGACTCCGCCGATCAGGCCTGGCAGGCGGCGCGCACCGGCCTGAACGAGTCTCGCCGAGCCGTGCGCGTGGCCGAGGAGGCGGAGCGAGCCGGCCAGCGTCGCGCCGAGGCGGCCGAGCGCGAGCAGGCGTGGGAGCTCGACCGCATCGCACGGCTGGAACGCGAAGCGGCATCTGCAGCTTCGCGGCTGGAGGAAGCCGAGGCAGAGGCGGCAGCAGCCCGCAAGGCCGGCAACGGCCCGCAGCCGGCGGATGACTCGGCTGAGCTGGAGGCCCGCCTGGCGGCCGTGCGGGCCCGCCGAGAACGTCTGCTGCGCGCCCAGGCAGAGGAGCAGAGCCGCGTACGGGGCGCCGAGGAAGCGCATCGCCGAGCGGAGGTCTCCGTTGGCATGGACATGGCACGCTCTGCCGACCTCGATGCCGAGGCGCAGCGGCTGGCTGCTCGCGAATCGGAGCTGGCGGCGCTGCGCGATCGGCTTGCTGCCGACCTGGCCGCGGCCGAGGAGAATGAGCGGCGCGCGGCGGACGAGCTCGAGCGAGTGGTCGGCGAAGGCGCGGACGAGCGTTCGCGGCTGCTCGCCGCAGAGCGTGCAGCGATCGATGCCCGGGAACGGCTGCGCATTGCCGAGACCCGCAGTCGATCAGCCGAGGTGGCGGCGATGGAGGCGCGCCTCCAACTCGAGTCGCTGCGCGAGCAGCTGCTCGTCGAGCTGGCGGGCATAGGACCGGATGCGCTGGCGGCGCTGCGCGAGAGCGGCGCGCCGGTGGGAGTCATGGCCGCCCCCGCCCAGATCGACCCGGAGCATGTTGCCGCCGCCCTCGAGCAGGCGTTGGAGTCGGCCGTCGAGCGCTGGCAGGCCGAGCCCGAGGCGTCGGTCGGGCCGTCATCGGCACGTCTCAGCGCGCTGCGCCGGCGCTTCCACGAGCTCGGTGCCGGCAACCCCTTCGCGGCCGACGAGTTCGCCGAGCTGCGCGAGCGATTGGAGACGCTCGAGGGGCAGCGCGAGGACATGGAGACGGCCATCCGGACCACGCGCGAGCTGATCGCGGCCCTGTCGACGCTAATTGCCGAGCAGTTTCGCCAGACCTTCGCTGCGCTCGAGGACGCGTTCGCCAGGCGGTTCCAGCAGCTCTTCGACGGCGGGGAGGCGCAGCTCTCGCTGACCGCCCCCGACGACCTCTCCGCCACGGGCATCGAGATCACCGCGCGGCCACCGGGCAAGAAGCGACAGCCGTTGGCGATGCTCTCGGGCGGGGAGCGAGCGCTGACCGCGGTCTCGCTGCTGTTGGCGATGCTCGAGGTCAGGCCGGTGCCCTTCTGCGTGCTCGATGAGGTCGACGCCGCGCTCGACGAGGCCAATGTGGCCCGCTTCCAGGCCGCCCTGCGCAGCCTGTCAGACCAGATCCAATTCATCGTCATCACCCACAACCGGGGCACGATCGAAGGCGCAGATGCGCTCTACGGCGTGACCATCGGCGAAGACGCCGTGAGCCGGATCATCTCGTTGCGCCTGCCTCCGGTCGAGGCAGAGCGGGTGCCGCCGCCGGTCGACGCCCGGCAACACGCGTTGGCCGACGCAGAGGCGGAGCCGGCGACCGAGGAAGCCACGGAAACGGTGGGCTAGGACATCGCCTGGCGGCCGGCTGATTGCCCCGATTGGGGCTTGGACCCCGCTTATTCCAACGACGTAGGCGATGGGGGCGACACCAAGGGCTATCCACTCGGCAAAAGCCGGGCGCGGGTACAGTTCAGAGCGTGATCCTTCGACGCTTCAGGCAGACCCAAGAAGAGCCCGCGCGCCAGGCCGACGAACCCGCGGCGGACTCCGAGCTCGCGCCGGCGGTGGAACCGGCGACTGATTACGAGCCGCGTGCGGCCGACGGCCAAGCGCAGGCCGTCCACGAGGAACCATCCGCAGCCGACTACGAACCGAGGGCAGCCGACGACGAACCGCAGGCCGCCGACTACGAGCAGGCCGTCGCCCGCACACGTCAGGGGCTGGGCAGCCGCCTGCGCTCGCTGCTGCGCGGCTCGGACATCTCCGACGCGACGTGGGAGGAGGTGGAGGAGGCGCTGATTGCCGCCGACGTGGGCGCCGAGCTGGCGATCGATGTGGTCGATCGGGCGCGCCGCCGCAAGGACGTCGAGAATGCCGAGGCGGCCGTCGTTGCCGAGCTGATCGACCTCTTCGCGCCGCGTGACCCGACGCCCTGGCCGCGCATCCCGGCGCCCGGCGTTCCGGCAGTCGTGCTGGTCGTCGGCGTCAACGGCACGGGCAAGACAACGACCATTGCCAAGCTGGCCCACCGCTTCTCGACGCGCGGCGCGAAGGTGCTGCTTGCCGCTGGCGACACGTTCCGCGCAGCAGCGATCGAGCAGCTGCAGGTCTGGGCAGGCCGGATCAGCGTGCCCGTGATCGCCCACGCCGCTGGCGCCGATCCGTCGGCCGTCGTCTACGACTCGCTCGACGCGGCCGCGGCGCGCGGCACGAACGTGGTCATCGTCGACACGGCCGGCCGGCTGCACACCAAGGCGAACCTGATGGACGAGCTGTCCAAGATCCGCCGCACGATCAACAAGCGCATGCCCGAGGCGACGCCCGAGGTCCTGTTCGTGCTCGATGCGACCACCGGCCAGAATGGCCTGGCCCAGGCCAGGGCCTTCCACGAGGCGGCGCCGCTCTCGGGCATCGTGCTGACCAAGCTCGACTCGACCGCTCGCGGCGGGATCGCCTTCGCCATCGAGAAGGCGCTGGAAGTGCCGGTGCTGTTCGTCGGCGTTGGCGAGAAGGTCGACGACCTGCTCGACTTCAACCCGAACGCGTTCGTCGAGGCGCTGTTCGGCTAGTCGGCTCTACACTCGTCTGGCGTGTTTGACCAGCTCTCTGACCGACTCCGCGGCGTAATCGGTCGCCTGTCCGGCCGCGGCCGGGTGACCGAGGCCGACGTCGATGCCGCGCTGCGCGAAGTCCGCCTCGCCCTGCTCGAGGCCGACGTCAACTTTCGTGTGGTCAAGGACTTCCTGGCGCGAGTGCGTGAGCGGGCCGTCGGCGCCGAGGTGCTGGAGAGCCTGAACGCCGGGCAGCAGGTGATCAAGATCGTCCATGAGGAGCTGACGACGATCCTCAGCCAGGGCGATCGGACGTTCCGCCTCGACGGCTCGCCGGCGGTCATCCTGCTCGTTGGCCTGCAGGGCTCCGGCAAGACCACCTCGGCCGCCAAGCTCGCCCGTCACGTGACCAAATCGGGCCGGCGGCCGATGCTCGTCGCCGCCGATCCCTATCGCCCGGCCGCCATCGACCAGCTCAAGACGCTCGGCCGCCAGCTCGACATCCCAGTCCACAGCGCGCCGGTCGGCACGCCGGTGCTGGACATCGGGCGGACCGGAGTGGCAGAGGCGCGACGGACGGGCCGCGACACGCTGATCGTGGACACGGCCGGCCGGCTGACCATCGACGAGCAGCTGATGGCGGAGATCGGCGACCTGGCCGGTGCCCTTCGGCCGGCCGAGACGCTGCTGGTGGTCGACGCGATGGTCGGCCAGGAGTCGGTCGCCGTGGCACAGGCCTTCGCCGACGCCGTGCCGGTGACCGGCCTCGTGCTGACCAAGATCGACGGCGACGCGCGTGGCGGCGCGGCCCTCTCGATCGGCGCCGTGACCGGCCTGCCGGTCAAGTTCCTGGGCAGCGGTGAGCGGCCCGACGCGTTGGAGCCGTTCCATCCGGACCGACTCTCGGGCCGGATCCTGGGGATGGGTGACGTCCTGACCCTCGTCGAGCGGGCGCAGGAGACATTCGACCAGAAGCAGGCCGAGCAGATGGCCGAGAAGCTGCGGCGCAACGCCTTCACGCTCGACGACTTCCTGTCGCAGATGCAGCAGCTCAAGAAGATGGGCCCGATCGGTGGCCTGCTCGAGATGATGCCCGGCATGGGTGGCATGGCCAAGCAGGCGCAGGCGGCGGTCGACTCAGGCGAGCTGAAACGGGTCGAGGCGATCATCCAATCGATGACCATCGCCGAGCGGCAGGACCCGCACGTGCTCAACGCTTCGCGCCGGCGGCGCATCGCCCGCGGCTCGGGCACCACGCTGCAGGACGTGAATCGGCTCGTCAAGCAGTTCGGCGAGATGCAGAAGCTGATGCGCCAGCTCTCCGGCGGGGGAGGCAAGCGGCGAGGCTTCCCCGGACTGCCTTTCGGCTAGAGACGGGCGGGCGGCGAGGCTTGGCGCCCGGCCCGCGGAGCTCGGCGGTCGGACGCGCCATCGCAACAGCCGACGCCAGCCGAGGCGAGATCTCCAGCCGGGCACCATCCTTCGGCACAGTCGAGTAACCTTGTACATCCTCGTCCGGCCCAGAACCCGGCCGGCATAGCCCAGTCCCAGGAGGCTCCCTCAGCCAGTGGCAGTACGCATTCGTCTTTCACGCGTCGGCATGACCAAGCAGCCGAGCTACCGCTTCGTCGTCACCGACAGTCGCAATGCCCGCGACGGGCGCTCGATCGAAACCCTTGGTCACTACAACCCTCGAACCGATCCGATCGAGATCAACGTCAACGAGGAGCGGGCCAGGGAGTGGCTGAGCAAGGGTGCCCAGCCGTCGGACGTCGTCGACCGGCTGTTCCGCCGGGTTGGCGTCCTGCCCGAACGTGCCGACCAGCGCCCGAGCGCCCCGGCCCGTGGGCCCAAGAAGGCCGGCAAGACCACCAAGGCAGCCAAGCGCGCAGCGGCCGGTGAGGCCGCCGCCAGTGCTCCGGTACCCGTGGCTGAGCCCAGCGGGGCGGATGCCGAGGCCGGCACTCCAGCCGCCGAAGCCGCCGCGCCGGGCGCCGCCGAGACTGCCCCCGAGCCCGCAGCCGCGGAGCCGGCCGGCGAGGCCACCAGAGACACTTCGCCGAACGTAGCGGGCGAGGCCGCCGCGAGCGCGCAGGCCGAGGCGACCATGGAGGACGCGCCGGCGGCTGAACCAGAACCCGCCCCGCAGGCCGAGAGCGCGAACGAGGAGGAGAACGCCTGATGTCCGCCGTCGAGCTGGTGGAGTACGTTGCCAAGTCGCTGGTCGACGAGCCGGACGCCGTCTCAGTCGAGCTGATCGAGGAGGGGGACGGACGCGTTATCGAGCTGCGCGTGGCCGAGAATGACATGGGCAAGGTCATCGGCCGCAACGGCAGCGTGGCCAAGGCGCTGCGGACCCTGCTCAAGGTGGTCGCCGCCCGCGAAGGGGAGTCGGTCAGCCTCGAGATCGTCTAGCGCCGCAATGGCGCCACGATGGCCGGCCGACCCCATCGACTCGGGCCCGGCTGAGGCTCGGCTGGTCGTCGGGCTGGTACGCGGCCTGCACGGCCTGCGCGGTCACGTCCGCGTGGAGGTGCTCACCGACGAGCCGGGCCGCTTCGAGCCCGGTTCCATCGTCCATCCCGAGGGGAGCGAAGCCGTTCTGACGGTCGCTGAGGTGCGCTCGAACCGTCCCCCCGGGCTGCTCGTTCGCTTTCGTGAGGTGGCCAGCCGCGACGCGGCCGAGGCGCTTCGGGATGTCTACCTGGAGGCCGACGTCGGCCAGGCCGAGCTGCCCGAGGGTGCCTACTACTGGCACGACATCGTCGGCTGCCGCGTGCACACCGCGGAAGGCACGGATCTCGGCGAGGTGGTCGACGTCTTTCGCGTCGGTGAGGCGGAGGTCTACACGGTTCGCGGCGCCGACGGCCGGGAGCTGCTGGTACCGGCGGTCGCTTCGGTCGTGCGTCAGCTGGAGCCCGCTCAGAAGCGGATCGTGGTTGACGGGGAGGCGCTCGGGCTGGCCTCGTCGGACGACGGCGAGTGAGCGTCCTGCGCATAGACGTCGTGACGATCTTCCCGGGGATCTTTCCCGGGCCGCTCGCGGCGAGCATTCCCGGACGCGCCCTCGAGCGCGGACTCGCCAGCCTGACAGCGCACGACATGCGCCGCTGGGGCGTGGGTCGGCACCGGAGCGTGGACGACACACCATATGGCGGCGGCGCCGGCATGGTGCTGCGACCGGAGCCCATCTACGGGGCGCTCAACGACCTGCGCCGGCCAGAGACGACCGCCATCCTGCTCGACCCGACCGGCGTCCGCTTCGACCAACTCCTGGCAAGGGACCTGGCGGCGAGGGAACACCTGCTCTTCGTCTGCCCCCGCTACGAGGGCGTGGACGACCGCGTGCGCGGGCTGTTCGACATCGAGCTCTCGATCGGCGACTACGTTCTGTCCGGCGGCGAGCTGCCCGCCATGGTCGTCATCGACGCGCTGCTGCGCCTGCTGCCGGGTGCGATCGAGGCGACCTCGGCAGCCGACGAATCGTTCAGCGAGGGGCTGCTCGAGTACCCGCAGTACACCCGGCCGGCCGAGTTCGAAGGACTGCGCGTGCCGGAGCTCCTGCTCAGCGGCGACCATGGGGCGGTCGAGCGCTGGCGCCGAGAGCAGGCTCTCGAGCGGACCCGGCAGCGCCGACCCGATCTTCTTGGGCCGGATGGCCGCCCGAACTGATGAGCTGACCTGTCGACAATGAGACCGGGGTTTGACCGATGAGTGACTACATCTCGCCCTACGAGTTCAAAGCCTCGGAAGGCGTCGAAGACTGGCGCGTCATCGGCGATGGCATGTGTGCGTACTTCGCGACCGGCTCCTTTGAGCGCGGTGCCCAGCTTGTTGCAGCCATCGCCAAGCTGCCCGACGTCGAGCCGCGCCGCCCCGACGTCGACCTGCGCCACGACGGCGTGACGGTCCGCCTGTTGACCTACGCCGAGGACTGGTACGGGCCCAGCCGGCGCGATGTCGCCATGGCCAGGGCGATCTCGGCCACTGCCCGCGAGCTTGGCCTGACGGCCGACCCGGGCATGGTCCAGTCGGTGCTGATCATCCCCGGCTCGCTCGCACCCGCCGAGGTGATGCCCTTCTGGCAGGCCGTCCTCGGCTACGAGCTGCGCGCGGACAGCCCGGAAGAGGACTTGATCGATCCGCGCTGGCGCTGGCCGGGCCTGTGGTTCGAGGAGATGGACGATCCGCGCCCCGATGCTGGTGGCTCGATCCATGTCGCCGTGTGGCTGCCCGAGGAGCATGTCGCGGCACGCGTTGAGGCGGCCCTGGCTGCCGGTGGCCGGGTTGTCCGCGAGGGGCCTGAGGGGGCGTGGTGGACGCTGGCAGATGCGGCCGGCAACGAGTGCGACGTCGCCTCGATCAAGGGCCGCGGCTGAGTCGGTGCTATACTCCGGCGCCGATCCCACCTGACAACCCGGTCGCCGCTTGCCCGCGAGCAGACCCGAACAGAGAGCCCAACCTTGAGCGTCATCGACGAGATCACCGCCGACCAGATCCGCACCGACCTGCCCGAGCTCCAGTCGGGCGACACCGTCCGCGTGGCCCAGCGGGTGCGCGAAGGCAACCGCGAGCGCACGCAGGTGTTCGAGGGCACCGTCATGCGCCTGCGCGGGGGCGGCATCGGCCGCTCCTTCACCGTCCGCGCGATTCGCAGCGGCGTGGGCGTAGAGCGCACCTTCAAGCTGAACTCGCCGCGCATCGAGAAGATCGAGGTCGTGCGTCACGGCCAGGCCCGCCGCGCCCAGCTGTACTTCCTGCGCAAGCGCGTCGGCAAGGCTGCCTCGCTGCGTGAGCGCCGCCAGGCGCGCAATCAGCCTGCCCGACGGGAGCGCGCAGAGGTCTGACCTCCGGCCGGCCGATGGGCTAGCCTTGGGCCGTGGCCGTCATCGTCCCGACCCGCCGCCTGGAGCTGCGTTTGGCGCGGGAGGGCGGGCACCGCGTCATCCTGGGCGTCGACGAGGTCGGCGTCGCCTGCTCGGCCGGCCCGGTCGTCGCATGTGCCGTGGCCATGCCGCTCGACAAGCGGCCGATCAAGGGCGTGCGTGACTCCAAGACTCTTTCCGCCGGCCAGCGCGAGAAGCTTGCTGTTTCGATCAGGCGGCGGGCGCTTTCCATCGGCATCGGCGCAGCCTCCGTCGCCGAGATCGATCGGCTGAACATCTACCACGCGACCGTGCTCGCCATGCGCCGGGCAGTTGCCCGTGCCGGCGAGCACGACTTCGTCATCGTCGACGGTCGGCGTATCCGCGGCTTCGAGGACCATGCCGGCCCGTACCAGGCGGTCATCGATGGCGACGCCCTGTGCTACGCCGTGTCGTGTGCCTCGATCATCGCCAAGGTGACTCGCGATCGGCTGATGCGCCTGCTGTCTGCGCGCCACCCGGGCTACGGCTGGGAGCACAACTGCGGCTATCCCACACCGGACCATCGCAGCGGCCTGGAGCGCCACGGCGTGACGGCCCACCATCGTCGCTCCTTCGTGACCACCCGCCGCATCCTGTACGGCGAGCAGGCAGCGCTGCCGCTGTTCGCCGAAGCGGAGGTGCCGTCACCGGCGCTGCTGGCCGGCGGCTGACCAGGCTGCACTCGCAAGGGAGCCGCCCCCCGCAAGGTCGGCGTGACGTAAGCAGCCGATAAGCCGCGCTCCGCAGCATCGGTGCATGGCCACCATTCGGCAGCGGCGCGGCCTACGTGCCGAAGAGATGGTTGCCGCTCATCTGGTAGGGGCAGGATGGTCTGTCCTGGCGCGTAACGTACGAGTCGGCCGCGACGAGATCGATCTGCTCTGCATCGACCCCGGTCCGCCCGCTGAGCTGGCCCTGGTCGAAGTTCGCAGCCAGCGGCATCCGGGGTTCGGGCCGCCGGAATGGAGGGTCGACCGGAACAAGGTCAGTCACCTCTATCGCGCAATGGCCACCCTGTTCGCCGGCGCTCGTGTGCCCGGCGCGGGCCCGCTGCCGCGCCTGCCGGGTCGAGTAGACCTGGTGGTGCTGGACGACCGAGGACCGAAGCCGGTCCTGCGCCATCTCCGGCGGCTGCTGCCGCCGTAGCGTGCCCGCGGGCGGGTCCGGTTCGGCCGAGCCATGCCTTCCGTGAACCGCTCCCCTCGCGGCCGGTGCCCATCCTTCGTGCTAGACTCGCCGCCGGCTGCCGACGGGCAGCCTGCACCGCCGCACGCCCGCGGCCATCTCACACGCGTGTCGCTCCCCGCGCAGGTGCCGCGCGCCACACAGGCGCCCGGTGCGACGGATAAGAGACACGCGGAGGCACAACAAAACAGGAGGAAGCCCGACCATGCCGTCCGTGTCGATGCGCGCACTGCTCGAGGCCGGAGTCCACTTCGGCCACCAGACCAGGCGCTGGAACCCCAAGATGCGCCCGTACATCTACGCCGAGCGCAACGGGATCCACATCATCGATCTCGCCCAGACCGCCCGCCGGCTCGAGACCGCCCTCGACTTCGTTCGCGACACCGTGGCCAGCGGTGATTCGGTGCTCTTCGTGGGCACCAAGAAGCAGGCCCAGGAGCCGGTGGCCGAGGAGGCCGCGCGCGCAGACATGCCATACGTCAACCAGCGCTGGCTGGGTGGCATGCTGACCAACTTCGTCACCATCCGGAAGCGGCTCGGCCTGCTCGACCAGCTCGAAGCGCGCCAGCAGGCAGGCGAGTTCGACCGGCTGTCGAAGAAGGAAGCCGGTCGCCTGACCGACGAGATGACCAGGCTGCAGCGGACCCTCGGTGGCGTGCGCCGCATGCGCCGGCTGCCCGGCGCAATGTTCGTCATCGACCCGCAGCGCGAGCGCATCGCTGTGACCGAAGCGCGCAAGCTCGAGATCCCGGTGATCGGCACCGGCGACACGAACGTCGACCCGGACCAGCTCGACTACATCGTCCCGGCCAATGACGACGCGATCCGCGCCATTCGACTGCTCTGCAGCCTGGTCGCGGATGCGGCGCTCGAAGGCGCCAATGAGCGTGCGGCTCGGCCTGAGCCTGAGCCCGAGGCAGTCGTCGAGGAGCAGGAAGAGGCGAGCGACGAGATGATCGCCGCCCTGGCCGCAGGCGGCACCTTCAGCTTCGAGCCCGAACCTGACGAGGACGAGCTCCTGCCCGGCGAGCAGGCCGCCGACGCGAGCGGAAGCGCCCCAGGCGCCGCCTCTGGCGACGCCCCGGCAGCCGGCGAAGCTGCTGCGCCGACTGCAGAGTCGGCAGCCGGCGAGCGCTGACCGACTCCGGCAGCCACCTTTGACCGATACAGAACAGGACGGAACGACCACGATATGACCCAGGCACAGATCTCAGCCGACACTGTCAAGGAGCTTCGCGAGCGGACCGGCGCCGGCTTCATGGACTGCAAGCGAGCGCTCGAGGAGACCGGCGGTGACCTCGAGCAGGCCGTCGCCCTGCTGCGTGAGCGAGGCCAGGCGGCCGCTGCCAAGCGGGCCGGCCGCGAGGCGCGCGAAGGCGTCGTCAGCAGCTACATTCACCCCGGCGGCCGCATCGGCGTGCTCGTCGAAGTGAACTGCGAGACCGACTTCGTGGCCCGCACGGACGATTTCCAGAGGCTCGTCCGCGATGTGGCGATGCAGGTCGCCGGCCTGGCGCCGGAGTACACCACCATCGAGTCGATCCCGGCCGAGGTCGTTGCCGGCAAGCGCGCGGAGCTGCTTGCCGACGAGAAGACCCAGGGCAAGCCGGAGAACGTGCGCGAGCAGATCGTCGAGGGCCAGCTGCGCAAGTGGTACCAGTCGGTGGTGCTCTATGAGCAGCCGTTCCGGGACACCGACCAGACGGTGGGCCAGCTGATCACTGAGGCAATCGCCCGCATCGGGGAGAACATTCGCGTGCGCCGCTTCACCCGCTACCAGCTTGGAGAAGAAGTTTGACCGACGCTGTCGCCCAGTCGGCGACCGCCGTCCCGCGCTCATCAGAGCAGGCGGGGCGATACCGACGCGTGCTGCTGAAGATCAGCGGCGAGGCGCTTATGGGAACGCGCTCGTACGGCGTCGACCCCGAGGTGTGCAAGCTGATCGCCGGCCAGCTGCGGGACGTGCACGGGTTGGGCATCGAGCTGGCGCTGGTCGTCGGCGGAGGCAACATCTTCCGTGGCTTGGCCGCTTCGGCCAAGGGCATGGATCGGGCGACCGGCGATTACATCGGCATGCTCGCCACGGTGATGAACGCACTGGCCCTGCAGGACGCGCTCGAGAAGGCGGCAGTGCCGACCAGGGTGCTGTCGGCGATCGCGATGAACGAGATCGCCGAGCCGTACATCCGGCGGCGGGCCATGCGTCACCTCGAGAAGGGCCGGGTCATCATCCTCGCCGCCGGCACGGGCAATCCGTATTTCACGACCGACACGGCAGCCGCGCTCCGCGCCGTGGAGATCGGCGCGGAGGTGCTCCTCAAGGGCACCAAGGTCGACGGCGTGTACGACTCCGACCCGATCACAAACCCGCGCGCCGAGCGCCATGAGCACATCTCGTTCGCTCAGGTGCTCTCCGACCAGCTGGGCGTGCTCGACTCCACGGCGGTGACGATGTGCCGTGACAACAACCTGCCGATCATCGTCTTCGATATGAACCAACCGGGCTACATCCGCGCTGCAGCCCTCGGCGAGCCGGTGGGTACCCTGATCGACGGAGACGGCCCGGCGGAGGGAGGAGCGAGCAATGACTGACGAGCTGCGTCACGACGTGGAGGAGCGCATGAGTCGCGCGCTTGAGGCGCTCGAGCGAGACCTCACCGCCGTGCGCACAGGTCGCGCCTCGACCGCCCTCGTCGAGCGTGTGCAGGTCGAGTACTACGGGACCAGCACTCCGCTCAACCAGCTGGCGAGCATCAGCGTCCCCGAGGCCCATTCGATCGTCATCCAGCCGTGGGACCGCAGTGCGTTGGGCGCGATCGAGAAAGCCATCCTCAGGAGCGAGATCGGGCTGACCCCCAACGTCGACGGCACTGTCGTGCGGCTCAACATCCCGCCGCTCACGGAGGAGCGCCGCCGCGACCTCGTGAAGCTAGTCCACAAGCGCATGGAGGAGGCTCGGGTCGAGCTGCGCAACCACCGCCGTGAGGCTGCTGACGAGATCAAGCGCTCCGAGCGCGATGGCGAGATCGGAGCGGACGAGGGTCGTCGCCAGCTCGACGCGCTGCAGAAGCTGACCGATCGCTGGACGGCCGAGGTCGACCGCGTCGGGAAGCACAAGGAACAGGAGATCCTGGAGGTTTCGTGACCTCGCTCGAGCTGGCCAGCACGATGAGGGAGGGGCCGGCCGCCGACGCCACCGCCGAGGAGACGCGGGCGCCCGAACGGGACGCTCGTCCCGAGGCCCACCTGCCGCGCCACGTGGCAATCATCATGGACGGCAACCGTCGCTGGGCGCGCCTGCGGGGCGTTCACGAGGCGCAGGGCCACGCCGCCGGCGTGGAGGCCATCCGCCCCATCGTCGAGCGGGCGGCCGAGCGCGGCGTCGAGGTCCTTTCCATCTACGCGTTCTCGCGCGAGAACTGGAATCGGCGCAGCGACGAGGTCGAGACCCTGTTCTCGCTGCTCGACTCTGCCATCCGCAGCGAGACGCCCCAGCTGGCCCGCGAAGGCATCCGGGTGCGGCTGCTCGGCCGACTGGAGGAGCTGCCGGCCCACACTCGCGCGTCCGTCGAGCAAGCTCTTGCGACGACTGCCCACGGCCGCCGGATGACCCTCAACGTGGCCTTCAACTACTCCGGTCGGTGCGAGATCGTCGACGCCGTGCGACGCGCCCTGGACGAAGGCCTGGCGGCGGACGAGATCTCGGAGGAAGCTCTCAGCGCCCGGATGTACGGCGCGGACCTGCCCGAGCCGGACCTGCTGATCAGGACCGGTGGTGAGCAGCGGACGAGCAACTTCCTGATCTGGGAAGCGGCCTATGCCGAGCTCTACTTCACCGAGCGACTGTGGCCGGACTTCGACCCGGCCGCCTTCGACGCTGCGCTCGATGAGTACGCTCGGCGCTCCCGCCGCTTCGGTCGTTGAACCCGGCCTGATGCTCGTTCCGCGGCTGCTCACCGCGGCCGTGGGCATCCCGCTGCTTGCCGGCGTGATGTGGGCCGGCCAGCCGTGGCTTGCCGTGTTGATTGGCATCATCACCCTGCTCGCCGCGGTGGAGACTGGTGAGCTGCTGGCCCGCGCCGGCTACCCACCGGCGCACGGGCTCCTGGTGCTGTTTGGGGTCGGCGCGGTCGCGCTGGCAGCCAGCTGGTCGGCCGAAGCAGGCTGGAACACGTTGGGCCCGATGCTTGCCGGTTGGTTGGTGCTGCTGCTGACGTTTGCTCTCGCAGCCGCGCTGCGGATGGCGGATGGACCGGCCGTGCTGGGGAGTTGGGTAAGCACGGTGGCCGGCGCCACCTACGTCGCCATGCTCGCGTTCCTGCTGCTGATCAGCCTCACTCCCGCACCCGGCGCTGGACAGGGCCTGCTGGCAGAGTGGCTCGACGACGGCCGGGTCTGGCTGCTCATCGTCGTGCTGACCGTGTGGGCATACGACAGCGCGGCGTACGCGGTGGGTCGAGCCTATGGCCGGGGCCGGTTCTTCAACCACATTTCGCCTAATAAGACGTGGAGCGGCGCGATTGGCGGAACGGTCGCGGCCGTTGCGGCCGCTGCCATCCTCGGTGGACTGACGGGCCGGCCCCTCGAGGGGGCGGGACTCGGGCTGCTGGTCAGCATCGCCGCACCGGTAGGGGACCTGGCCGAGTCTGCGCTGAAGCGCGCCGCCGACGTGAAGGATTCCGGCCGGCTATTCCCGGGCCACGGAGGCATGCTCGACCGTGTGGATGCGTTTGTCACGGTGGCGCCTCTCGCCTGGCTCTACCTGCTGGCGGCCGGCATTGCCTGAGCGGGCGCCGGGTGGCCGGCTTGAGGCTCGGCTGCGAGTGGCGCTGCTGGGCTCGACCGGCTCGATCGGGCGCCAGGCGCTCGAGGTGCTGGACGCAGTGCCCGACAGGTTCGAGGTCGCGGCGCTCGCCGCTGGTCGCAACTCCGCCGCTTTGCGGCAGCAGGCGGCTCGCTACCCGGATGCCCGAGTGCACCTGGCCGGCGACGACCCGGCGGGCGGCGTCCAAGCCATGGTCGACATGGCGACACAGCCCGACGTCGACATCGTGCTGGTGGCTACGGGCGGCATGGTCAGCCTCCGCCCGGTGGTCGCAGCCCTGGAGGCCGGCAAGGTGGTCGCAACCGCCAACAAGGAAACGCTGGTGGCGGGCGGCCACCTCGTCATGCCGCTGGCACGGGCCCTCGCCCAGCGACTCGGTGCTGCCGGCGCGGCTGCCGGCGCGCTGGCCTGGCTGCGTCCGATTGACTCCGAGCACTCGGCCATCTGGCAGTGCCTGGCCGGGGAGCACCACGCAGACGTCCAGCGGCTGGTGCTGACCGCTTCAGGTGGGCCGTTTCGCCAGGCTACCGTCAGCCAATTGGCGGCGGTCACGCCGAGCCAGGCGCTTGCCCATCCGACCTGGCGAATGGGCGCCAAGATAACGATCGACTCGGCCACGCTGATCAACAAGGGCCTGGAAGTGCTGGAAGCGCGGTGGCTGTACGATGTCGATGACCGCGCCGTGGACGTGGTCATCCACCCCCAGAGCATCGTCCACTCGATGGTGGAATTCTCCGACGGCTCACTCAAGGCTCAGCTTGGCTTGCCCGACATGCGCATCCCCATCCAGTACGCCCTGACCTACCCGGCCCACGTGCCGTCGCCCGCACCGCGGGTGACGCTCCACGAGCTGCCGGCGCTCACCTTCGAGACCGTCGACGACGAGCGCTTCCCGGCGATCGAGATTGCCCGCGAGGCCGGTCGGCGCGGGCAGGCCGCCGCCGCCGCGCTGATCAGCGCCGACGAGGTGGCGGTGAGCCGCTTCCTGGACGGGACGCTGGACTTCCCGGGGATCAGTCGTCTGTGTGCCTCCGCTGTCGAGCGGTTCGCCGACATGCCCGATCCCGACCTCGACGGGCTCATTGCGCTGGATGCTGAGGTGCGCAGCTGGGCAGAAACCTGGCACAGCAGCGGAGCGTCTGGACGGCCATGATCGACCTGCTCATCAACATCGGGCTGCTGCTCTTCATCCTCGTGGTGCTGGTGGTCATCCACGAGTTCGGGCACTTCATCGTTGCCCGCAGGGCGGGCGTTCGGGTGCACGAGTTCGGCATCGGCTTCCCACCGCGGGCCGCCGTGTTGGGCAACGACGGCGAGACGACATACACCCTCAACTGGCTGCCGCTGGGCGGATTCGTCCGGCTGGAAGGCGAGGAAGGCGAGTCGGACGATCCGCGCTCGTTCGTCCGCCAACGCCTGCCCACCCGGCTCACGATCCTGCTCGCCGGCGTGGCGATGAACTTCGTGCTCGCCGCGCTCATCTTCACCTTGATCGCGATGATCGGCGACCCGGTCGCCGACGTCCGTATCGCCCAGGTCCAGCCCAACTCACCGGCCGAGCAGGTCGGGCTGCAGGGCGGCAATGTCATAGGCACGGACGGACAGGGCAACCCGGTCTACGACGAGACGGGCGACGTCATCATCGCCATCGACGGTCAGCGCTTCCCGCGCTTCGACAACATCGAGTCACCCGCGCCGAGCCTCGCCTACCTGCGCCAGCGGGCGGGCGAGCAGGTGATGCTGACCGTCCGCTCAGCCGACGGTACGGAGCGCGAGGTGCCGGTCCAGCTGCGCGTGCCAAACGCCGAGCAGGGTGCGCTGGGAATTGTCATCCACCCGATCCTGGTCACTGACGAGATCCGCCACGACCCGCTGGCGGCCGTCGGCAAGGGCCTTCAGCGGACGGTGGACGCCTCTACATTGATCCTGCGGGCGGTGGGCCAACTGGTCACCAACCTGGCCGACCCGCCGGTGGCGGGCCCCGTCGGCATTGTCGGCATCGTCGGTGGCGTGCGCGCGGAGCTGCCACCCATCTTCATGCTCTGGCTGGTCGGGCTGCTGTCGGCCAACCTGGCCGTGATCAACGCACTGCCCTTCCCGCCGCTCGACGGCGGCCGCGTCGCGGTCAGCCTGATCCAGGCGGTCACCGGCAATCGCATCAGCGAGGCGGCCGAGCGCCTGGCCTACCTGACCGGCTTCATCCTGTTGATGATGCTGCTTGCCTGGGTGACCCTATTCGACACCGGCATTCTCCAGCGCACGGGCCTCTGATGTCGGCCGCCGGCGAGCCGCGCGCGGCAGTCCAGCAGGCGGCCATCCAGCACGAGCGGCGCGAGGTCGGCGTGGTCGAAGGCGAGCCTCACCTGCCCGGCCGGCGTCCCACGCCCACGGTCGTGGTCGGCGGCGTGCCGATCGGCTCGCGGCACCCGGTGGTGGTCCAGTCGATGACCAACACCGACACCGCCGATGCCGACGCCACGGCGCTGCAGGTCGCCGCGCTGGCCCACGCTGGGTCCGAACTGGTCCGAATCACGGTCAACAATGACGCGGCGGCGCGGGCTGTGCCGCACATCCGGCGCAAGCTTGACGACCTCGGCATTGCTGCGCCCCTCGTCGGTGACTTTCACTACAACGGGCACCAGCTGCTGGTTGCGCAGCCGGCCATGGCAGCGGCACTGGCGAAGTACCGGATCAACCCCGGTAACGTCGGCGCCAAGAGACGAGACGAGAATTTCGTGACGATCATCCGGGCGGCGCTGGAGCACGACCGACCGGTGCGGATCGGCGTCAACTGGGGCTCGCTCGACCAGGCCCTGCTGACCGAGTTGATGGATGCCAATGCGCGCTTGTCAGAGCCGGCCGACTCGCGCGATGTGATGATCGAGGCGATGCTCCAGTCGGCGCTCCGCTCGGCCGAGCTGGCCGAGGCCACCGGCCTGGGCCACGACCGGATCATCATCAGTGCCAAGGTCAGCCAGGTGCGCGACCTGGTCGACGTCTACCGACGGCTGGCGGCGCGCTGCGACTACCCGCTGCACCTTGGCCTGACCGAGGCGGGTATGGGCATGAAGGGCACCGTGGCCTCGGCAGCAGGCCTGGCCATCCTGCTCGAGCAGGGCATCGGTGACACCATCCGGGTCTCCTTGACGCCGGCGCCGGGCGGCGACCGAACAGAGGAGGTGCAGGTCGCCCAGCAGGTCCTGCAGTCGCTTGGGCTGCGCTCGTTCACGCCGCAGGTTTCGGCCTGCCCCGGCTGCGGGCGCACGACCAGCACCTTCTTCCAGGAGATGGCGCAGGAGATCCAGGCCTATCTGAGGGAGCAGATGCCCGGCTGGGCGTCCCGTTACCCGGGCGTCAAGGAGATGCGCGTGGCGGTCATGGGCTGCGTCGTCAACGGCCCGGGCGAATCGAAGCACGCCGACATCGGGATCTCACTGCCCGGCACTTTCGAGGATCCGGTGGCGCCGGTCTACGTCGATGGCGCGCTGCACACGACGCTGCGCGGCGAAGGGCTGGTGGGCGAGTTCATCGGCATCCTCGACGAGTACGTTGAGCGTCGCTACGGAGCGTCGAGCCCGGCCGTTTAATTGAAGGCGTTCACGGCCAGCGCGGCGGCCGATCCTGTGCCTGTGGCAGGCCTTCCCAGTCCTCCCGGTTGGGCGTGAACACATCGATCACGACCGCGCCTTCCGGGCCAACCGTGAATTCGTGCGGAATGTCGGGTGGAATGTTCCAGGTGGAGCCGGGGCTCACGTCCATCACCTCGTGGCCGACGCGAAAGCGGCCGCCGCCCGTTAACACCAGCCCGAGCTGCTCGTGCGGATGCCGGTGCTCGGGCACGGCAGTGTTGGGCTCGAGCTCTACGACGGCAAACATCGACCGCTGGCCGACCAGGCGGCGGGCGACGACGCCGCCCCAGACGGCGATGGCCGTCGCGTCTGCGATGTGGCCGAGGGCGTTCTTGCTGGCCATGGCGCACCTCCTTTTCGGCCACATCATCGGACACGGGCCTCACGGCCGAGGCTCGGCCAGGTTCCGGCCAGGAGTGCCTGTCGTATAGGATGGCCGCTCCGACCAATGGACTCCCGCGAGTGGAGGGGCCGTGCCCAGCGACAGCAAGCAGTTCGTCACATCGATCACCCGGCAGTCGGACGACTTCCCGGCCTGGTACAACGACGTCGTCCTGAAGGCGGAGTTGGCTGACTACTCGCCCGTCCGCGGCTCGATGGTCATCCGGCCATATGGCTACGCGATCTGGGAATCGATGCGCGACGAGCTCGACCGGCATATCAAGCGGACCGGACACAGCAACGTCTACTTTCCGCTGCTGGTGCCGCGCTCGTTGCTCGAGAAGGAAGCCGAGCACGTCGAGGGCTTCAATCCACAGGTCGCCTGGGTCACCCACGCCGGCGGCGAAGAGCTCAACGAATGGCTGGCCATCCGGCCGACCAGCGAGGCGCTGATCGCAGAGGTGGTCAAGGACTGGATCCAGTCTTACCGGGACCTGCCGCTGCTGCTCAACCTGTGGAACAACGTGATGCGCTGGGAGCTGCGCACGCGGCTGTTCCTGCGCACCGCCGAGTTTCTGTGGCAGGAGGCGCACACCTTCCATGCCACCGAGCAGGAAGCGGCCGACGAGGTGGCCATCGGCCTTGAGGCTTACCGGGCCGTGGCCGAGGACTGGCTGGCCATCCCCGTCATCAAGGGGGTCAAGACGCGCAATGAGACCTTCCCCGGCGCGGTCTACAGCCACGCCATCGAGGCGATGATGCGCGACACGAAGGCGCTCCAGGCCGGTACCAGCCACATGCTCGGTCAGAACTTCGCCCGTGCCGCGGGCATCGAGTTCCTGGATCGCGACAATCAGCGCAAGAACCCCTACGGCACCTCGTGGGGCTTCTCGACTCGGATGGTCGGTGCCACGATCATGGCCCACGGCGACGATGCCGGCCTGGTGCTGCCGCCCAACGTCGCGCCCCACCAGGTGGTCGTCGTGCCCATCTGGCGGCGGGAGGACGAGCGGGTCGAGGTCGCCGCTGCTGTCGAACGGCTGGAGCATGCGCTGGCCGAGGTGCGCACCGACTCCGGGCCCCTGCGCTACAGGGTCGACTGGCGCGAGGAGTCGCCCGGCTTCAAGTTCAACCACTGGGAGCTGCGCGGGGTTCCCTACCGGCTCGAGGTCGGGCCGCGTGATGTCGCCGAGGGCAGGGCCGTGCTCGTCCGGCGGATCGATCGTGACAAGGCGGTCCTGCCGCTCGAGGCGCTGGCCGAGGAGCTACCTTCCCGCCTGGCCTCGTATCAGCGCCAGCTGTTCGGCCGCGCGCTCGAGTTCCGACAGCAGAACAGCCACCACGTCGACGACTACGACGCCTTCAGGGCGACCCTGGATGAGCGCGGCGGGTTCCTGATGGCGCATTGGTGCGGCGATGGCGCCTGCGAGAAGCAGGTCAATGCCGACACCGGTGCCACCATTCGCGTGGTGCCGTTCGACTCGCCCGACGAAGATGGGCGTTGCGTTCGTTGCGCCAATCCCTCGCGGCGGCGGGTCGTGTTCGCCCGGGCCTACTGAGCTGCCGCGGCGTCAGCCGCCGAGCATTTCCGTGAGCCCGTCGGCCAAGCCGACGAAGACCGGCGCAAGCAGCAGCGCCGGCAGGAAGCTGACCAATCGCACGCGCCTGATCTCGAGAAGGCGCAGCCCCACGCCCAGCAGCAGCACGCCACCGGCGCTCGTGATCGCCATGACCGACACCGGATCAAGGCCGGCCCCGACCAGCCAGGCGACCGCTGCGATCGGCGCCTGGACCACGAATACGGTTCCGCCGGACAGATAGACACCGGCGCCCAGGGCGGCGGCAAACGCGATGCTGGCGACCCCGTCGAGCAGGCTCTTGACGGCGAGCAGCTGGAAGTCGCCGGTTAGGCCGTTCTGGATTGAGCCCAGGATGGTCAGCGGGCCGACACAGAAAACCAGGCTGGCAGTGACGAAGCCCTCGCTGAAACGCGACTGCTCATCGTCGCCGGCCAGCCGCCGCTGTGCCCAGGCGCCGACCGCGTCGAGGCGATCGGAAAGGCGCAGAGCCTCACCGACCATGATCCCGACCAGCAGGCCGGCCAGCACCCCCAGCTGCTGGCCGGTGGTCACCGTCGGGTCCAGGAACAGCTGCAGCGCCAGCGATGCGCCGATGACCAGGGTGAAGAGGCCCAGCCCGTCGGTGATGCTCTGCTGCATGCGCTGTGGCATGCGTGCACCGACGAGCATGCCGATCGTCGCGCCGATCAGCACGGCGACGACATTGAGGATGGTGCCGGTCAGGAACACGGCGCGACCTGGCTGCGTGGCGTGTGCATCGGCTGCAAGGGTAGCCGTCGAGCATGGCCTGTCGGCTGGCGATTTGTCGGCTATCGTGCGCGCCGTTGTCCGTCACGCCCGCTGATACCGCCGTCCGCCACAACGGTCGATCAAACGATCGGTCGCGAGTGGCGCTGCTCGGTGTGGTGATCGCCGTGTTGATCGGGCTTTCGTCGGTGCTCAGCGCCGTCGTCGCGTGGCGGGCGAGCCTGTCGGCAATCGAGGCGGGCCGCTATGAAAGCCTGGCCGTCCAGCAGCAGGCGCGTCGGGCCCAGCTCGAGCGTGAGCTGGAAGGCATCGTCGCGCAGGACCTGCGCCTCGCCACGGCTTATCGCGAGCACGCCGCCGCGGCGCGGGAGCTTCAGCAGCAGGCGCACGACGTCCGCGCGGACGATCCGGAGCTGGCCGATGAGCTGGACATGGAGGCTGCTGGCCGTCGCTCCCAGGCCCGATCACTGCAGCCATTCTTTGTCGGCCAGCTCGGGGTCGCGTTGCGCGATGACGGCACGGTCGATTACGACGCGGACCGCGTGCTGCGCTGGCTGCGCGAAGGGGAGCTGGAGCTGCGCGAGCTCCGCCCGGACGACACACTCGAGCTGGCCAATGTGGCCGACCGGCGCACCCTCGGCCTGATCGGAGTGGCGGCTATCTTCGTTGGGGCGCTGCTGGTACTGACCCTTGCCCAGGTCGTCGAACGACGCTTGGGCCTGCGGCTGGCGTTCACGCTGCTGGGCGGTGTGCTGGTCGGTGTCGGCGCCGTGACGTTCATGGCCCTGGGCGTCCTGGCCGGATGACCGCCCGCCTCGACCGGCTGCGCCGGATGCTGACGCCGCGTCATGCCCTGCCAACGCCAGGCGATGCGGTCGAGGAGGACGGTGCCGGAGAGCAGCAGGCAGAGAGGTCCGGCGGTGCACCCGATGACCGGCGTGGCGATCGTTTCGCGGGCGCCATCGCCGTCGTAATTGCCGTAGCAACGCTGCTGGCTGCGGTCGCCGGATTGCTCCAGGCAGAAGCCGCCGAGCTGGCCGAGGACGACCGCTTGGCGGCGACGCGTTCAGCGCTCGAGGCAGCAGCCAGCGCACAGCGTGGACAGCAGCTGGCACAGGTCGAGTACCAGTCCTACATCGCCGCGGTCGAGCAGGCTACGAGCGCCGGCAATGCCCAACTGCGCTCGATGCTCGCGGATGAAGGCAGCGGCAGGCATCGCCAGCTACTCCTCGAGCACGAGCGCTGGCAGAGGCTGGCGGAGGTCAGCCTCGCCGGCTCGGAGATCGGCCGGTCGGAGGAATACGGGCCGGAGCAGGACCCCACCTTCCCGAGACGCTACTTCGCCGCGGCGCGTGAGGAGAGCCACCGGCTCAATGCACTGCAGGATGCGTACAACGAGCGGGCCAACCAGATCGACGAGCGTGGCGCGGCATACACCGCGATCCTCGCCGTGCTTGCGGTCAGCGTCTACCTGTACGTCCTGTCGGTGGCGGTCAGCGCCGCGATGCTGCGGCGAAGCTTCGTGGCCGTCGCTTCCCTGATGCTCGCTGTTGCGGCTTGCTGGATGGGGTTGACGGCCCTGCAGACGGCGCCCGATATCCGTGAGGACGCGGCGGCCGCGTACGCGGCCGGCCGGGTGGCCAGTGAGACGGCCCACGACAGCGCGGGATATGCCGATGCCAGACGGCACTTCGACCGCGCCATAGAGCTCCGTCCGAGCTTCGGCCCGGCGTACCTCGGGCGGGCCGATGCGATCTTCCTAGGCGCTTCACAGCAGCGCGGCGGGCTGGTCAGCCTCGTCCCGGTCGACGCGCTCCGTGCAGCACGAGCTGACACCACTCGCGCCCGCGAGCTGGGCCTGGCCACCGCGCAGGTCGAGGGCCGGCTGGGCTTCTATGCCTTTGCCGAAGGCATCCAGACCGGCGACATGTCCGCGCTCGAAGCCAGCCTCGCCGCAACCACGCGGGCGCTTCGACTGGACCCCGCTGAGCCCGTCTACTGGCTCAACCTCGGGTTGGTGCATCTTGCGCTGGAGCGGCCAACCGACGCCCAGGCCGCCTACACCGATGCAGCCAAGCACGCGCTCTACGTCGACGGCGATCGGCACCAGCCGCGCAACGAGCCGTGGCTCGAGCAGACATGGCTGGCCGGCGCGCTGACCGACCTCGAGCTGTTGGCTCGCCATAGGCCTCACCTGTCCGGCCTGGTCGATGGCACCAAGGAGTGGCTAGTCGGGCGGATCGGCGCCGGAACGATGGACCAACCCGAACAGTCGGACGCACGCATCGAGGACGTGGTCGTGACGATCTTCCCGGGTCAGGTCCAGTGGCAGGCTCAGATTCCCGGCTATCAGCCCGAGCGCGATGTCATCTCTGCCCAGTGGTACCACCGCCTGCCGGGGGCCGAGGGGTGGGCGGTGATGCCTGAGGTATCGGGTCGTTCGGGTATTGCCGCCGACCCCGCCGGCGGATACTTCCAGCTCAGCCGCTACCTCGGCCTGACCCAGCCGGCGGCGTGCATGCCGCCCGGCAGCTACCGCCTCGAGCTGTACCTGAACGGCCAGCGCGTCGCCAGCCAAGAGGTCGAGCCCGACTTCGGCGTCCTCGAGGCCGCCCTGGCCCGCGACATCACGATGGCCTATTGCCGTCCCGCGGACTGGCAGCCTATCGAGGAGCAGGTGCCGGGGCTGCTGCATGGCTTCACCGCGACAGACGGTTACACCGGCGTGTACGGGCTCCGCTTCGACCTGCCGCGCAGCTTCAGCGAGGTACCTGGCCTGCCGGAGCTGATGCTCGGCTCGATGATGGGCTCGATGACCGATCTCTTCCCGGCAGTGCCGGTGCTTGTCGAAGAGGCCGGCACCACAGACGGCTACTTCATGGGCCTGTCCCAGACGGCGTGGCAGTGGTACGACTACGGCTCGGGCTGGGTTCGCGCGGCAGCCGGACTGGATGAGGACGGAGCGGTCCTCATCGGGATCGTCTATGGGCCCTACGCCTGGTTCGACTCGCCCGTTGCGGACGCAATTCACGATTCGATGGTTCGTCACGAATAGCCGCGAATTGAGCCGCCGCCCGGCCCCGGTGTATACTCGCCAGCGTCTGAATAAGGCCGCCTCGACGAACGTGGGTGACGCCCACGTTTTCTTATGACCGGAGGCAGAAACCAGGGGAGTTCGCCCGCGGGGGAACGAGCAACCGAACGGGAGGTGTCACTTGAACCGAGACTTCATCGGTGCCCTCCTGCAGCTCAACGCAGAGAAGAACATCTCGCGTGAGTCTCTGGTCCGCACCGTCGCCGAGTCCATCCAGGCCGCCTACCGGCGCGTCGCCCCCGGCAACGAGAACGTCTGGGTTGATGTCGACAACGAGACCGGCCGCATCCGCGCCTACCGCGCGATGTACGCAGTCGATGAGGTCGAGGACCCGTTCACGGAGTTCACCCTCGACGACGCACGCAAGCACAAGGCCGATGCACAGGTCGGCGATCTGATCGAGATCGAAGAGCTGCCCGAGTCCAGCTTCGGGCGCATCCACGCCCAGGTGGCCAAGCAGCTGGTCCTGCAGCGCCTGCGCGAGGTCGAGCGCGAGCAGGTCTTCGGCCAGTACGCCGAGCGTGAGAACGAGATCATCACGGGCACCGTCAGCCGGGTCGAGCCGCGCGGCGTGATCCTTGACGTCGGTCGAGCGGAGGCTGTCCTGCCCGCGACCGACCAGTCGAGCACCGAGCACTATCGCATCGGCCAGCACGTCAAGGCCTACGTGCTCGAGGTCAGACGCACGACCAAGGGTCCCCTGATCTACGTCAGTCGAACGCACAAGAGCTTCCTGCGTCGTCTGTTCGAGCTGGAGGTCCCCGAGATCCACGCGGGCACCGTCGAGATCAAGGCGATCGCACGTGAGGCAGGCAGCCGCAGCAAGGTTGCCGTGGCCAGCCGACAGGAGGGCCTCGACCCCGTCGGTGCCACCGTCGGCCAGCGCGGAGGGCGGGTGCAGGCCGTCGTGGCCGAGCTCGGCGGCGAGAAGATCGACATAATCCCGTGGCACGAGGACCCGGCCGTCTTCGTCGCCAACGCGCTCAGCCCGGCGCAGGTGGTCGGCGTCAACATCGACGAGGAGGCGCGGATCGCGACGGTCACCGTGCCGGAGCGGATGCTCTCGCTGGCGATCGGCCGCGAGGGCCAGAACGCGCGCCTTGCGGCCAAGCTGACCGGCTGGCGGATCGACATTCGCAGCGACCAGCCCAAGCCGGCCGACGATCGTGCCCCGGCCGGCGGCGATGCCGCCGCGCAGCCTGAGACGGCTGCCTCGGCTTCGGAGGAGACGCCGGCTATCGATCAGCCTGAGGCCGACCGGGCCGACCGGGCCGAGCAGGCCGAGCTGGCCGAGCAGGCCGAGCCGGCCCCGGCAGTGCTCGAGCCGGCTGCGGTGGCGGGCGCTGGTGAAGGCGATGGCGCCGCCGCGGCCAAGCCGCGGGCAAGGCGCTCGAAGGCCGCCGCCGCGGTTGCCGTGGAAGGGGAGGAGACCTCTTGACGAGAGTCCCTCGCCGAACGCCGCAGCGCACCTGCGTCGCGTGCCGCAACACTACTGACAAGCGTGACCTGGTTCGTGTCGTCCGAGCGCCGGACGGCAGTGTCAGCTTCGATGCCAGCGGTCGGGCGTCCGGGCGAGGTGCATACCTCTGCGCGGACGGTGCCTGCTGGTCGACTGCGCTGAAGAAGTCGTCAATCGAGCGCGCCCTGTCGGCCCCACTGCCGGCCGAGATGCGCGCCCAGCTGGAGCAGGGGGGTCCGCTCCTCCTGGGAGGTGTACATGGCTCGTAGTCGAAGCGGGACGCGCAACATGCGCGGGCCCCGCAAGCCGCAGCGTCGTCAGGGACAGCAAGCCGACAGCGCCGTCCAGACGCTCGAACCGTCGGCCCGCGGTCCGATCGAGATCCCCGGCTCGATCACCGTCAAGGAGCTGGCCGAGCTGCTGCGCGTCAACCCGGCGGACATCATTCGCGAGCTGATCAAGAGCGGCATCTTCGCCAGCATCAACCAGCCGCTCGACAGGGACACAGCCAGCCTCGTTACCGGGGAGCTGGGCTTCGAAGTCGCCGAGGCGCGCGCGCCCGAGCAGGTCGAGACCAATGGCGACGCGCCCACCCCTGAAGCGACCAAGGAGGTCCTGTTCGAGGAAGAGGACCGCAGCCAGCTGGTCGCTCGGCCGCCGATCGTCACCGTCATGGGTCACGTGGACCACGGCAAGACGAGCCTGCTCGATGCCATCCGCGCGACGGACGTGGCGTCGGGCGAGCGCGGTGGGATCACCCAGCACATCGGTGCCAGCGAGGTGGTCAAGGACGGCCGCAAGACCGTCTTCCTCGACACCCCAGGCCATGAGGCCTTCACCGCGATGCGTGCCCGTGGCGCGCGCGTGACCGACATCGCTGTGATCGTGGTCGCGGCGGACGATGGCGTGATGCCCCAGACGCTTGAGGCGATCGATCACGCCAGGGCGGCCCAGGTGCCCATCGTGGTCGCCCTCAACAAGGTGGACAAGGCGGATGCCAACGCCGATCGCGTCAAGACCGAGCTGTCGGAGCACGGTGTGGTCATCGAAGAATACGGCGGTGACGTGCCGCTGGTACCGGTCAGCGCCAAGACGGGCGAAGGCGTGGAGGACCTGATCGACACCATCCAGGTCGTCGCCGACGTGGCCGAGCTGCTGGCCAATCCCAAGCGGTCAGCAATCGGCACGGTCGTCGAGGCCGAGCTGCACAAGGGCCGCGGTCCGGTCGCCACGGTGCTCGTCCAGACCGGCACGCTCAAGATCGGGGACACGGTCGTCGTCGGCGAGACGTACGGCCGCGTCCGAGCCCTCGAGAACAGCCGCGGCGAGCGGCTGACCAAAGCCGGACCCGCGTCGGCCGTGGTCCTGCTCGGGCTCGGCGACGTTCCCGCGGCAGGCGACATCCTGCGCGTGGTGCCGGACGAGAAGACGGCCCGTTCGATGGTCGAGGACAAGAAGGCGGCGGGTGCCCAAAAGGATGTTTCCGGCCGGGCGACGCTGGATGACCTGTATCGCCAGATCCAGGCCGGCCAGACCAAGGAGCTGCGAGTCATCCTCAAGGCAGACGTGCAGGGGTCGCTGGGCGCGATCACCAACGCGTTGGAACAGCTGCAGACCGAAGAGGTCAAGATCAACGTCCTGCACGAGGGCACGGGCGACATCACCGACAACGACGTGCTGCTCGCCTCGGCGTCGGACGCCATCGTCGTCGGCTTCAACACCCGGCTCGACCCCACCGCGCGGCGCACGGCCGAGTCGGAGGGGGTCGACATCCGGCTGTACGACATCATCTACCGGCTGACCGAGGAGATGCAGGCAGCCCTCGGCGGGATGCTCGAGCCCGAGATCGTCGAGGTCGTCGAGGGCCGAGCCGAGGTGCGCCAGATCTTCCGGATCGGGCGCAGCGTGGTCTGCGGCTCATACGTGACCGAGGGCCGGATCATCCGCGGAGGCGCTCGCGTCTACCGCGGTGGCAAGGTCATCGCCACTGATCGAATCGACTCGCTGCGGCGCTTTCGCGACGACGTCCGCGAGGTGGCCACCGGCTACGAGTGCGGTATCGGCCTGGCCTCGTTCAACGACGTCCAGGAGGGTGACGTCATCGAGTGCACCAGCCAGCAGACGGTTTCGCGCATCGCGAGCGCCTGAGCCGGCAGAGGAGGCAGGCTTGAGCGAGCGAACAGCGCGGCTGGACGAGCTGCTGCGTCAGGAGATCAGCTCGATCGTCGCGCGCGAGGTCGACGACCCGCGCATCGGCTTCGTGACCATCACTGACGTCGAGGTCTCGCCCGACCTTCGCCACGCCTCGGTCTGGGTCTCGATCATCGGTGCGGACGACGAGCGGCGCGAGACCATGCGCCTGCTCGGTCGGGCGATGCCCTACGTTCGTCACCAGCTGGGAAAGCTGCGCCTCAAGCGAATTCCCGAGCTGCACCTCAAGGAAGACCGCACGGCGGAGCGAGGAACGCGCGTGCTGCGGCTGCTCGACGAGCTCGAGCGGCAGGACGGCGTTGATGCCACGGCGGGCGACACGGCCGGGCCGACGCTGCCAAGCGAGACTCTGCCCACTCCGAGCGGCCGGGCGCCGGTCGAGCCGCGTCCGCCGCGCCGCGGGCGCCGTCCGACAGCCGAGGTGGGCCGACGCCGTTCCACGCGGGGACGACGGTGAGTGCCGCAGTCGGCTCCGCTGCCGGGCTGACCTCGCTCTCAGCGCAGGACGTGGCGGCGGTTCCCGCCCCGGTGCTTGCCGCGATCCGTGGCGGTCGCCGTGTGCTGACCGTCTGCCACGAGAAACCCGAGTCGGACGCGCTGGGATCCGCCCTGGCGACCGCGCTCATCGTCGAGCAGCTCGGTGGGCGGGCCACGCCGGTCTGCTCCGATCCAGTGCCCGAGATGTATTCGTTCATGCCCCATATCGAGCGCTTTCGGCAGGACCCCGAGCCGGAGATGGACTACGACCTGATCGTGGTGGGCGATTGTGGCGACCTGCAGCGAGTGGGCAGCGTCCTCACGCGCCACGCCGAGCTGTTTGGCCGCGTCCCGATACTGAACATCGATCATCACGTCTCGAATACCGGCTTCGGCGCGGTTGACTGGATCGACCCAACCGCCGCGGCGACGTGCGAGCAGGTGACCCTCCTGGCGGCGGCGCTGGAGCTGCCGATGGACGCTGCCGAGGGCGCAATCGCGGCCAACCTGATGGCCGGCGTGGTCATCGACACGGCCAACTTCCAGCACCCCAACACCACCCCGCGCACGTTGCGCGTGGCGGCCGAGCTCGTGTCGGCCGGCGCGCCGTTGCATGAGACGGCCCGGCGGCTCTATCGGACAAAGCCGAACCGCCAGCTGGTGCTCTTCGGACGCGTGCTTAATCGGCTGCAGGAGGACCTCGAGGGCCGGCTCGTGTGGACCAGCCTGCACGACAGTGACCTCGATGAGACCGGGGCCATGCCGGACGAGGCAGAGGGCCTTTCCGATCTCATCAGCCAGTCAGAAAGCGCAGCCTTGGCCGTGCTTTTCAAGCAGGACAGCTCGCGGTCCACGCGCATCAGCGTACGCACGCGCGAAGGTGGCCTGGACGCGACGGCACTCACCGGCCTTTTCGGTGGGGGAGGGCATGCACGCGCGGCCGGCGCGACGGTGCCGCTGCCGCTTGCGGAGGCCGAGGAGGCTGTCCTGGCCGCCGCGCGCCAGCTGGTAGAAGCGGCCGAATGAGCCAGCCGCGGGCGGTGCCCGACGGCGTCGTGCTGGTGGCCAAGGAGGCCGGCCCGACGTCCCACGACATCGTCGCGCTGGTGCGCCGGCTGAGCGGCGTCCGACGCGTGGGGCACGGCGGCACGCTCGACCCATTTGCCGCCGGGGTGCTGCCCGTCTTCGTCGGGCAGGCAACGCGCTTGGCCGAGTACCACCTTGGCGACGACAAGGAGTACCGCGCTCTGATTGCCTTCGGCGCCCGGTCAACGACCGATGACCTCGAGGGTGAGCTCACGCCACTTGATGCGCCGCCGCCGGCGCGCGCGGCTGTCGAGGAGGCCCTGAGCAAGTTCCTCGGCCAGGTCGAACAGGTCCCGCCCGACTATTCGGCCGTCCATGTCGGCGGTCGGCGTGCCTATGAGCTGGCTCGCCACGGCCGCAAGCCGGAGCTGCGGCCGCGCGCGGTCACTTTCCACCGGCTGGAGCTTGCCGGCTGGGACGACTCGATACCGGAGCGTCCCGTCGCGACGGCCGAAATGCGCTGCTCGGCCGGCACGTACGTGCGCGCACTCGCGCGCGACCTCGGCCAGCGGCTGGGCACCGGCGCATACCTGGCGGCTCTGACACGCACCGCCAGTGGACCGTTCAGGCTCGACCAGGCGCACCCGCTGGACAGGGTGCGTGAGGAGCTCGCCGCGGGCCGAGCAGCGGCGATCATGCTGCCGCCGGACGCCGGGCTGGAGACGCTTCGCCGCGTGACGCTCGAGGGGCGAAACCTGCAGTCGCTGCTGCGCGGTCAGGCCGTGGCAGCAGGCCGCCTGGAGCTGGCGCCGCCGCTTGCCGGTGACGAGTTGGTGCGCGTGGCCGGCGGCGACGGACGCCTGGCCGCGATTGCCCGGCTGCGAGACGGCCGGCTGCAGCCCGAGAAGGTCCTCGTCCCGCTTGCCCAGGGTTGAGCTGCCGGCCGCCTGATGCAAGTCCTCGAGCACGTCGACGCCCTGCCCGCGGGGTTGCGCTACGTGATCGCGGTGGGCATGTTCGATGGCGTCCACCGGGGCCACCAGCAGGTGCTCCGGACGACCGTCGAGGCGGCTCGTGCCGAAGGCGCCATGCCCGTCGTGCTGACCTTCAACCCCCATCCCGCCGCGGTGCTTCGAGGCGCGGCCCCGCCCTTGCTGTGCGACCCGTCCGAGAAGATCTCCCGCCTGGCCCGCGCGGGCATCGGGCTGACGGTCGTCTGCCCGTTCGATCATCGGTTCGCCGAGCAGTCGCCGGAGGCGTTCCTGCGGCGGTTGGCAGATCGTCGTGAGTTGCGCGGCGTGGTGATGAGCGCCGAGTCAGCGTTTGGACGCGACCGCGCCGGCACGATTGCCGCCGTCGAGAGCCTCGCGCCCGAGCTGGGCTTTCGCGTCGTGCAGGCTCCGGAGCGGCATCTGGCTGGCTCGCGTATCTCAAGCAGCCGGATTCGCGACGCGCTGGCGGCCGGACGGCTTGCCGACGTGCGCCGGCTGATGGGCCGCGATTACGCGGTCATCGGCACCGTCGTACACGGTGATGCGCGCGGCCGCGAGCTGGGCTATCCGACGGCCAACCTTGACTTTGATGAGCCGGTGGCTCTGCCACCGGATGGGATCTATGCCGCGCGAGTGTCGTGGGGCGGACCGGATCCGCTGGATCCCGACCATGACGCGCTGGGCGTGTGCTCGCTCGGTGTCCGGCCCACCTTCGGCGTGAGCGGTCGCACGCTCGAGGTCCACCTGTTCGATTTCGATGGCGATCTGTACGACCGTCGCCTGCGGATGGCCTTCGTGCGCCGCCAGCGCGGCGAGCGGCGCTTCGCCTCGGTCAGGGCCCTGGTCGAGCAGATGGATCGCGACTCCGAACGCGCGCGGGCTATCCTGGGCCCGACTGCGTCAGCGGCCACGCAGCAGCCGCGGCGCGCTCGCGAAAGCCGAACGCGTGTTAGACTCCGCCCGGTTCAAGAGAGATAGAAGAGACATCGGAGGACCGGGTTGCCGCTCACGCGGGAAACCAAGGAAAGCATCGTCGCCGACTACGCCGTCCAGGACGGTGATACCGGCTCGCCCGAGGTACAGATCGCGCTGCTCACCGAGCGGATCCGCGGCCTGACCGAGCACCTGCGCAGCTTTCCGAAGGATCATCACTCGCGCCGCGGCCTCCTGAAGCTCGTCGGGCAGCGCCGCCGGCTCCTTGCCTACCTCATGCGCAAGGACAACGCACGCTACCGCGCCGTTATCGGCCGGCTCGGGCTGCGCCGCTAGGGCGCTCGTGATCCGCGACCGGAGGTCCGGTCGCTAATCAGCTCACAGCCGAACGCAGCCGTCCTCCGCCAGATGGAGGACTGATGTCAGTCACCACCCTGTCCGCCGAGATCGGCGGACGCACCCTGACCATCGAGACCGGTCGCATGGCGCGGCTCGCCGGCGGCTCGGTCACCGTTCGCTACGGCGACACCATGCTCCTGGGCACGGCCAACCGGTCGGATCCGCGGCCCGGCCTGGACTTCTTCCCGCTGACGGTTGACTTCGAGGAGCGGATGTACGCCGCGGGCAAGATCCCGGGCGGCTTCATCAAGCGCGAGTCACGGCCGTCCGAAGGCGCCATCTTGGCCGCGCGACTGACGGACCGACCGATCCGGCCGCTGTTCCCCGAGGGCTATAAGGACGACGTCCAGATCGTGCTGACCGTGCTGTCAACGGATCAGGAGAACGATCCGGACATCATCGGCACCATTGCCGCCTCGGCCGCGCTGACGATCAGCGAGATCCCTTTCCTCGGCCCTGTGGCGGCCGTTCGCGTGGGCCGCATCGGCGGGGAGCTCGTGCTCAACCCGACGATCAGCCAGCTGGAGGAGTCGGAGATCGACCTGGTCGTCTCCGGCACGCGCGACGCGATCATGATGGTCGAAGCGGGCGCCAAGCTGGTCTCCGAGGACGTGATGGCAGAGGCGATCATGTTCGGCCATCGCTCACTGGCACCGATCATCGACCTGCAGGAGCAGCTGCGCGAGCAGGTCGGCAAGCCCAAGCGCCTGCCCTACCTGGAGCCCGGCCCCGAGTCGGTGCTGCAGTTCCTGGAGCAGGCTGAGAGCGATCGACCGTTTGTAGTGTTCGATGTCGAGACGACGAGTCGCGACGCCGGCATGGGCAAGCTGGTCGAGATCGCCGGCGTGAAGGTCGAGCGTGGCCAGATCACCGACCGCTGGTCCACCCTGGTCAACCCGGGCGTATCGATCGAGGGTAAGCAGCTCCACGGCATCACCGATGCCGACGTGGCGGACGCACCGACTCCGGCCGAGGCGGCACGCTCATTCATGGAGTGGGCCGGTGACGGGGTCCTGGTCGGCCACAACGTCAGCTTCGACATCTCCTTCCTCGAGGCTGCCCTGGCGAACGACGAGAAGATCGGCCCCGGCCGCTACCTGGACACCTTGACGCTGGTCAAGGAGGCCTATCCGGACGCGGACTGGAAGCTCGCCGAGCTGGCCAAGTTCTTCGGCCTCGAGACCGAGCCGACCCACCGCGCGATGCCCGACGCGGAGGCCACCGCTCAGCTCCTGGTCCGGCTCGCCCAGGATCTCCCCGAGCGCGTACGGCTCTACCGCGAGCAGGTGGCCGACGCCATCCGTGCCCGGCGGAACGGCGCCAGCGCTGCAGACGCCGACAGGGCGATCGACGCCGCGCGCAAGCTGTCGCGCTTCTCGAAGGGCCTGGCCAGCGTGCTGCAGAAGAAGGTCGTCCGCCAGCTCGTGCTCGATGAGGGCATCCGCCTGGACGGCCGTGACACGGACACCATCCGGCCGATCACCGTCGAGGTCGGGCTGCTGCCGCGCGCGCATGGCTCGGCGCTGTTCACCCGCGGCGAGACACAGGCGCTGACAGTCGCCACCCTCGGCCCGTCATCTGACGTGCAGCGGATCGACACGATCAGTCCGGAGGAGTCGAAGCGGTACCTCCACCACTACAACTTCCCGCCCTACTCAACCGGCGAGAACAAGTTCATGCGCGGCCCGAGCAGGCGCGACATCGGCCACGGCGCGCTCGCCGAGCGGGCGCTGGTGCCCGTCCTGCCAGACCACGAGGAGTTCCCGTACGTGATCCGCCTCGTGTCGGAGGTGGTGACGTCCAACGGCTCAACCTCGATGGCTTCGACCTGCGGCTCGACGCTGGCCCTGATGGACGCCGGCGTGCCGATCAAGGCACCGGTGGCCGGCGCTGCAATGGGCCTCGTCACCGAGGGCGACGGGCGCTTCGCGGTGCTGACCGACATCCTCGGCAAGGAGGATGCGTTCGGCGACATGGACTTCAAGGTGACCGGCACGCAGGAAGGCATCACCGCGCTGCAGATGGACATCAAGGTCCGCGGCATCAACGAGGAGATCATCCGTGCCGGGCTCGACAAGGCTCGTGTGGCGCGGCTGTTCATCCTCGACAAGATGACCGAGGTGATGCCCAGCAGCCGGACTGAGATGAGCGACTACGCGCCGCGCATCATCACCATCAAGATCAACCCCGAGAAGATCCGCGACATCATCGGCAAGGGTGGGGCCACGATTCGCAAGATCCAGGAGGAGACGGGCACCGAGATCAACGTCGAGGACGACGGCACGGTCGAGATTGCCGCGGTCAACTCGGATAACTCGCGCAAGGCGATCCAGTGGATCGAGAGCCTGACGCGGGAAGTCGAGGTCGGATCGCTGTATCTCGGCAAGGTCACCCGGATCATGGGCTTCGGCGCCTTCGTCGAGATCCTGCCGGGCAAGGAAGGCCTCGTTCGCATCGGTGAGCTGGCCGACTACCACGTTCCCACCGTCGAAGACGTCGTGTCGGTCGGCGACGAGATCATGGTGGTGGTCCTCGAGATCGACCGGCAGGGACGGATCAACCTGTCGCGCAAGGCCGCCATGCAGCGCCACCTGGCCAAGACCACGGGTTAGTCCGGCGGTTCTCCCGCTTCTGACGAACGGCCCGCCTTCTGAGGCGGGCCGTTTCGATTCGCCCTGAGCCGCTCGGACAGCCCTTCTGGCACCGCACGCTGCTTCACCCCAATAGCCGCTATCCCGGAGGCGTTTGCCATAGACGCCTACGGAGCAAAGGTGGTTCAGGCTTGACCCAGTGCGAGCGCGACCGCCTGCCCGGTTGTCAACCGCCGTCCCTCCTCGACGACCTCCGTGGCTGCGACGGCCCCGAGCTGGTGGGAGAGCATGGCCATCGTTTCATCATTGCGCTCCACGTCCCATGAGGGCCTGACCATGCCGATCGCATCGCCCATGGCCAGCGACGCGCCAAGCAACCGGGCGGCTTCGTGGGGACGGCCGGCGCGTACGACGACCGCGGCGAGACGGGCCAGCTCGATTGCCACGTCCATCACCTGCCCCCGCTGATACTCGATGCGGATGGCATCGCGCAACATCGTCTCCGCTTCGCCCAGTTGACCATCTTCCCGCGCGCGGTAGGCAAGCTCAGACAATACGAACGCTTCCATCCGCTGGTTGCCCAATGCGCGAGCGCGAGCAAGGCACTCGTAGTGCAGCTCTCGGGCCCGGTCAACAGCGCCCTGATCGTCGAGCAAGCGGGCGAGGTTGGCCCTCGAAAGAAGAGCATAGGTCTGATCGTCGAGTGCATCGAACGCCCGGATCGCCTGCTCCAGATGGTGCTGAGATTCAATCCATCGCTTCTGCTCGGCCAGCGCGTTGCTGATCATCATCAGCGAGTAGGCTTCGCCCCACTCATCGCCGAGCTGCCGATCCAGCTCTAGGGCCTGGGTTGCTCTCGCCTCGGCCGTCATGCCGTCGGCCAGATTAAGAGCCATCACCGACGCCCCGCGTAGCGCCTTTGCTCGCGCCCGCGTTGATCCCTGGTCGGCGGTGAGGGCGTGTTCCAGCCGCTGCTTACCCTCGGCGATGTGGCCTCTCAGGTACCAGTAGCGCTGAAGGTCGCCGGCCATCTCGAGCAGCGGTTCGGCATCGGCGGCTTCTTGCAGTCGGTCGAGGGCCGCGCGCAGGTTGTCACGCTCAGCGTCCAGGCGATCCAGCCATTCGATCCTGTCCTCGCGCAGGTGCGGCTCCGCCGACCGGGCCAGCAAGGCGAACTGCTGGGCATGACGGCCGCGCAGATCGGCAATCTCGCCAGATGCCTCCAACCGCTCGGTGGCGTACTGGCGGATCGTCTCGAGCATGAAAAAGCGCTCGTCGCGCACGCGTACGAGGCTCTTGTCCACGAGCGACTGGAGAATGTCGAGATCGGCGTCGCAGACCCGCTCGGCCGCCTCGAGCGTCCAGCCTCCACGGAAGATCGAGAGGCGGGCAAACAGGCGCTGCTCGTCGTCAGTGAGCAGGTCGTAGGACCACTCGATCGTCGCGCGCAGGGTCTGCTGGCGATCGCCGACACCGCGACCCCCTTTGAGGAGGTCAAGCTGTTGGCCCAGGCGGGCCAACAGCTGTTCGGTACTGAGCATGCGCACGCGGGCGGCGGCCAGCTCGATGGCCAGGGGCAGATTGTCAAGGCGCGCGCACAGCTCGGCGATGGCGCCGTCGCCGCTGAAGTCGGGCCGTACGGCGGCCGCACGGGTGAGAAACAGCTCGACACCGTCGGCCGTTTGGAGTGATGGCACCGGGTACGCCTGCTCGCCGGGCACCTGGAGCACCTCACGGCTGGTGACCAGCACGCTCAGATTCGGACAGCGCGCGAGCAGCTCGCCAACATCGCCGGCGGCTTCGACCACGTGCTCGAAGTTGTCAAGCAGCAGCAACAGGCGCCTGTCACCGATGTGCTCGACCAGGCCTCCGCTGGCGCCGAGCACGCTGGCCGCCGTGGTCAGCACCAGGGACGGGTCGCGCAACGGGCTGAGTGACACCCACCAGACACCGTCGGAGAACTGCTCGGCGCTGGCGCCGGCGGCTGCCAGGGCGAGCCTGGTCTTACCGGTACCGCCCGGCCCGGTGAGCGTGACCAACCGGACGCCGTCGCGGGCGATGAGCGCGGTGACTGCGGCCAGTTCATGCTCGCGGCCATGGAACGAGGTCACCGGCACGGGCAGGTTGGTCCGGAAGAGGGTGTTGAGCGGTGGGAACTCGCCATCGGCTAGCTGGTAGATGCGCTCGGGCCCCGAAAGGTCCTTCAGCCGATGCTCCCCCAGATCGTGCAGGGAAGCGTCTGGCAGCAGCCCGGCGGTAGCGGCTGAGACCAGAACCTGCCCCCCGTGGCCAGCGGCGGCGATGCGTGCCGCTCGGTGAACATCGGGCCCGACATACCCCTCACTGGTGAGCAGCGGCGTGCCCGTGTGGATGCCCATCCGCACCCTGATCGGCCCCCCGGCCAGCGCCTCCTGTGCCTCCGTGGCGGCGCGCACTGCTCCTTCGGCAGTCGGGAACGCGACGAAGAACGCGTCGCCCTGGGTGTCCACCTCGCTCCCGCCATGGCGGCTGAAGGCTTCCCGCAATCTCTGCCGGTGCTCGGCCAGCGCATCGGCATATGCCTCGGCGCCCAGCTCGTCGAGCAGGCGCGTTGAGCCCTCCACATCGGTGAAGAGAAACGTGACGGTGCCTGTGGGCAGCTCGGGCCGCATCGAGCGCGATGATGCGCCAGCGCGATGTCCTTGGCCAGCGGCTGCAGGATGACACCCTGGGCCGGGTGCAGGACTGGCGCCGCGGGCGTCCGCAGACGTGACGCCCAGGGGCGGTCGAGAGCGGGGCGGCGCTGTATCATCGGCCGGTGCCCCTTTGGAAGACGAATAGAGCGTAGCCATGTCCATTGAATCAACCGCCAGGCCGCTCACCGTCGCCGTCGTCGGGGCCACCGGCCTGGTCGGCCAGACGATGACCCGATTGCTTGCCGAGCGAGGCCTGCCGGTACGCGAACTGCGCCCGTTGGCTTCGCGCGCGGATGGCCGCACGATCGAGTTCGAGGGTAGCCCGGTGGCCGTTCAGGAGGCGCGCGCAGACGCATTCGAGGGCGTCGACATCGCGCTCTTCTCGGCCGGCGGCGACGTCTCGCGCGACCTTGCCCCGCAGGCGGTGCAGCGTGGGGCGCTGGTCATTGACAACTCATCCCAGTGGCGCATGGATCCGGCCGTGCCACTGGTCGTGCCGGAGGTCAACGGAGACGACGCAGCCCAGCATCAGGGCATCATCGCCAACCCCAACTGCTCGACGATGCAGCTGGTGCCGGTGTTGATGGCGCTGCGCGACAGCGTCGGCGTCGAGCGCGTCATCGTCGACACCTACCAGTCGGTCAGCGGTACGGGTGCGGACGCGGTCGCCGAGCTGGAAAGCCAGATCCAGGCTTACGCGCGTGGCGAGGCGCCGCAGGCACACGTGTACCCGCACCCGATTGCCTTCAACGCCCTGCCCGAGATCGACGTCTTCCTCGAGGACGGCTACTCCAGGGAGGAGTGGAAGGTCATCGCGGAGAGCCGCAAGATCCTGCACCTGCCGGACCTGCGCGTGTCATGCACCGCCGTCCGGGTGCCGGTCTTCTTCGCCCACTCGGAGGCCGTCCACGTCGAGACCTCACGGCCGATCACGCCGGTCGAGGCGCGCGACCTCTTCGCCGCCGTGCCCAATGTAGTGGTGCGCGACGATCCTGCCAGCCACCAGTATCCGCTCGCGACCGAGGCGGCCGGCCGGGACGAGATCTTCGTCGGTCGAGTCCGACAGGACCCATCAGTGCCGGGCAACCGTGGGCTGGCCTTCTGGGTCGTGTCGGACAACCTGCGCAAGGGAGCCGCCACGAACGCCGTGCAGGTAGCCGAGCTGGTCGCCCAGCGCGACTGGTTGGCCCCGGCCTCCCGACGCAACGGCCACGGGTCCTCGTGACCCCGGAGGAGCGCCGCAGAAGGCTCGAGGCGATCGCCTCGGAGGTGAGCACATGCACCCGCTGCCCACTCTCCGTGGGTCGGACGAACGCCGTTCCGGGGGAAGGCAGCGCCGAGACCGAGGTGGTGTTCGTCGGCGAGGGACCCGGCTTCAACGAGGACCAGCAGGGTCGGCCCTTCGTCGGCGCGGCCGGCACACTGCTGAACTCGCTGATACGAGCGATAGGCTGGCGAAGGGAGGACGTTTTCATCACCAACGTCGTCAAGTGCCGCCCGCCGGGCAATCGCGATCCTGAGCCCGCTGAGATCGCGGCCTGCGCGCCATATCTGCGGCGCCAGCTGGAGGTGCTCGATCCGGCCCTGGTGATAACCCTCGGCCGGCATTCGATGCAGACCTTCATGCCCGGAGCGCGAATCGGGCAGGCGCATGGCACGCTGCGTCAGGCCGAGCCGGGTACCGGCGCCCGCGACGCCAGCGTGCTGGCGATGTACCACCCGGCTGCGGCACTGCGCCAGAACAGCCTGCGCGAGACGATGCTGGAGGACATGGCCCGGGCTCCCCAGGCGCTGATCGACAGCCGTGCCCGGCGTGACCGCACGAGCCCCCAGTCGGGGGCTGAGGCGGCCGAGACGCTGCCCCAGGCCCGCATGGACGTCCAGGCTCCGGCTGCAGGGCCTCCCGTGGAAGGCTCGGCCAGCATGGCCGCACCTGAATCGCCGGCAACCGCCGGTGCACCTGAGCCTCCGGTCAGTGTGCCCCAGCCCGACCGCCGGGTGGCCATACCGGTGAACACTCCAGTGCTTGTAGAGCCGGCCGCCGTGGCGGTCGGTGAACCTGTCCCTGAAAACCAGATGGAGCTTTTTTAGAGCTGATGGAAGACCTGCTTCGGATCCTGCCGCTTGGCGGCGTCGGCGAGATCGGCAAGAACATGTACGTGTTCGAGTACGGCGACGAGATAGTCGTCATCGACGCCGGCCTGATGTTCCCCGAAGAGGAGATGTTCGGCATCGACCTCGTCGTACCCGACGTCACCTACCTCCGCGAGCGACGCGACAAGGTCAAGGCGTTCCTGATCACCCACGCGCACGAGGACCATGTCGGCGGCCTGCCGTACGTGCTGCCCTACTTCCCCGGCGTCCCGGTCTACGCCTCGACGCTCGCCCGCGGCCTGCTGGGCAACAAGATCAAGGAGCACAAGCTCAAGGACAACCCGCTCAAGGCGCTCGAGCCGGGGGAGACCGTGGAGCTCGGAGCTTTCAAGGCGACCGGCTTCCGCATCGGCCACTCCATCCCCGACGCCATGGGCATCGCCCTGGACACGCCGCTTGGAATGGTCGTGCACACGGGTGACTTCAAGTTCGATCACACGCCGGTCGACGGGAAGATGTCCGACCTGCATGCGCTGGCCGAGTTTGGCAAACGCGGCGTCCTCTGCCTGCTGTCGGACTCGACCGGTGCCGAGCGACCGGGCTACACGCCCTCGGAGCGCACCGTCGGAGAAGCGTTCCGCGACATCATGGAGGGCCTGCAGGGCCGGGTCATCGTCGCGACCTTCGCCAGCAATATCGCGCGTATCCAGCAGGTCTTCGATGCAGCATCGACCTTTGGTCGTCGGGTGGCGGTGATCGGCCGCTCGATGGAGCAGAACGTGCGCATCGCGACGGACCTTGGCTACCTGCGCTATCCGGACAGCCAGCTCGTCTCGAAGGACCGCCTGCGCGAGGTGCCGGAGAGCGAGCTATGTATCGCCACAACCGGTTCCCAGGGCGAGCCCATGGCAGGCCTGGCGCGGATGGCCAATCGAGATCACCGGTGGGTCGAGATCCAGCCCGACGACACGGTCATATTCAGCGCCAGCCCCATCCCCGGCAACGAGGAGAGCGTCGGACGCACCATCGACAACCTCTTCAAAGCCGGGGCAAACGTGTATTACCACGACATCAAGCGCGCCCACGTCTCAGGCCACGCCAGTCAGGAAGAGCTGAAGCTGATGCTCAACCTGACCCGGCCACGACACTTCATCCCGATGCACGGCGAGTTCAGGATGCTAGTCCAGCACGGGCGTCTGGCGGCTGAGCTGGGCGTGGCGCCCGAGAACATCTTCATCATCGAGAACGGCCAGCCGATCGAGTTCCTGCCGGACGGGAGCGCACGACGCGGGAAGCCCGTCGAGGCCGGCTACGTCTATGTCGATGGGCTGTCCGTCGGTGAGGTGGGCGACATCGTCCTCCGCGACCGGCGTGCGCTGGCCAATGACGGCATGCTGCTGGTCGTGGTCACGGTCGACAAGCAGACCGGCGCGTTGATCGGACAGCCAGAGATCGTCACCCGCGGGTTCGTGGCCGGCGACGCCGACCCGGCGATCGCGGGCGCCGCGGACCGGGTGCGCAGCGCGATCACGACCGAGGGTGACCACACCTCCGAGATCGCGCTTCTCAAGGCCCAGATCAAGGACAGCCTGTCCCAGTACCTGTACGACCGCACCAGGCGCCGGCCGATGGTCTTCCCGGTCGTGGTCGAGGTCTGACCCCGGTGGCCGAGCGTCGGCGCGCCGCGACGCGCTCGCGTGGGCAGGCGCGCAGCCAGGGCGGCCGTCGCACCAATGGTGGCAGCGCGGCGGCCCGCCGCGCCATCGCCGTCTCGCCCGACGTGGTGCGTTCACTCCTGGGGCTGGCCCTGATCGTGCTCGGGACGGTAACCCTGGTGGCACTGCTCTTCGAGGACCAGGGCGTCCTCAGCCGCTACGTCAACGACTTCCTGCGGCCCAGCTTCGGCGTCGGCGCCTGGCTGCTCGCCCTGCTGCTGATCGTGGGCGGCGGGATCGTCGAGCGCGCCCCGCGCGTGGGCAACGGCTGGGCCATCACGGCCCTCGGCGGCCTGCTCCTCTTCGCCAGCGGCCTCGGGTTGATCCATCATCTGACCGGCAACGGCGGGGGCCGGGCCGCGCTTCACGATGGCGGCGGAGCACTCGGCCACTGGCTCTCCGGCGCGCTGGGGGACCTGCTCGGCCCGGCCGGCGCCCTGGTGATCATGCTCGGGCTGGCGGTCGCCGGCCTGATCCTGCTGCTCAACACGAGCCTGCGCGAGCTGGTTGGCCCGCTGCAGGGTGGCGGACGGGTACTGGTCACCGCCGTTGCCGCACCCCTGCGCTCCCGCTCACAGAGGGACGCCTCGGGGCAGCCGGAGGCCCAGCGCCGGTCACGACGCGAGCCGGTCGCTGTATTGGATCAGGAGCCGCGCAATGGACGCACCAGGCGGGAGCCGGCGCCGGCTGAGCCATCGCCGGAAATGCCCCAGCCGACGCCCAGCCCGGCCCCGATAAGCCAGACCGTGTGGTCCGTCGATCGGAGCGCAGTGGCGACGGCTTCGGGGCCTGCACCCAATGCGGCCGCAACTGCCCTCGCCGTTGCAGCCGCGACCCCATCGTGGCAGCTGCCCCCGATGGAGCTCCTGGCCGAGCATGCGCCCTCCCTGTCGAGCGCCGGCGGTCCCCGCCTCGATCACGAGCGCAACATCCGGATCATCGAGGAGAAGCTGCGCAGCTTCCAGATCCCGGCCACGGTGACCGGCACCAACACCGGGCCGGTGGTCACCCAGTACGAGGTCCGTCCGGACGCCCACATCAAGCTGTCGCGGATCGAGTCGCTCGCCGACGACCTGGCCATGGCCCTGGCCGCCCGCTCGATCCGAATTGAGGCGCCCATCCCCGGGCGGGATGTGGTCGGCGTCGAGATCCCGAACCATGCCAGCGAGGTGGTCGGGTTCGCCGGCCTGGTCGAGGAGTCCGGCATGCTCGAGGCCACGAGCAAGCTGACGTTCGCCCTGGGTCGCGACGTATCGGGCAAGCCTTACGCCGTCGACCTGGCGCGCATGCCGCACCTGCTGATCGCGGGTGCAACCGGCTCGGGCAAGAGCGTCTGCGTCAACGCCCTGATCGCCAGCCTGCTGCTGCGCGCCACGCCGGACGAGCTGCGCCTGGTGCTGGTCGACCTCAAGCGAGTCGAGCTGGCGGCTTACAGCAAGCTGCCGCACCTGTCGGTGCCGGTCCAGGTGGAGGCCCACGGCGCCCAGCGCGTGCTCAACAACCTGGTCAACGAGATGGAGGATCGCTACCGCATCCTGGCCGATGCGGGGCAGCGCAACATCGGCTCATACAACGCGTCGATCGACACCGACCCGGAAGGCGACAGGGCGCGGATGCCGTACATGGTCATCGTCATCGACGAGCTCGCCGACCTCATCCTGAAGGAGGGCCGCAAGGTCGAGGAGCCGATCGTCAAGCTGGCCCAGAAGTCGCGCGCGGTGGGCATGCACCTGGTGCTGGCCACGCAGCGCCCCAGCGTCAATGTCGTCACCGGCCTGATCAAGGCCAACGTGCCCAGCCGAATAGCCTTCGCCATGGCCTCGAATGTCGACAGTCGGACGGTCCTCGACCAGCCCGGCGCGGAGGACCTCATCGGCCGCGGTGACATGCTCTACCAACCGGCCGACCTGCCCCGTCCGGTCCGCCTTCAGGGAGTCTTCGTCAGCGATGACGAGGTCCGAGCGGTGGCTCGCCACTGGCAGGAGCAGGGACCGCAGCAGTTCCAGGAGGAGCTGCTCGAGGGCTCCGACTCTGAAGGCGCCGAAGACAACGGCCAGTTCGCCTGGCTGGCCAGGCTGGCCGAGGACGAGATGACCATTCGCGCGGCTGAGCTGGTCATGCAGACGGGCAAGGCCAGCACGTCGATGATGCAGACCAAGCTGAAGGTCGGCTTCAACCGGGCGACCCGGCTGATGGACGAGCTCGAGCGCTACGGTGTCGTCGGCCCGCTCGACCCGCGCAACCCGGCCGTCCCACGCCAGGTCTACGGGCCCGACAACTGGTTGCGCGGACCGGCCGACGTGGATTCCGACTGACCAAACTCCCATCCCTCGTAGCCCGAATAAGCAGCCCTGCGCGATTGGAGCGGATGGGCATTAGCGCGTAGACTGGGCACCGTCGCGCTCGCCGGCGTGGCCCCCAGGACGACCACCGACACGCTCAAGGAAACGCCCACCGCGATGACCGCCCGTCATCAGATTCGAATCGGGAGCCACCGTCTCGGTCGCGACCGTTCCGTCATCGACGCCCAGCCCGCGCCGACCCTCGGCGAGGTGCTGCAGGCGGCGCGCGAGCGCAAGGGTGTGGACCTGTTCAGGGCCGAGCGTGACACCAAGATCCGGCTGAAGTATCTGGCTGCCCTCGAAGACGACGCGCTCGCTGAGCTGCCGCCGCCCGTTTACACCAAGGGCTTCCTGCGCAACTACGCCCTCTACCTGGGCCTGGAGCCCGACGAGGTGATTGACCGCTGGCGCGGCCAGCTGCAGGTTCCGCGTCGGCAGGAGAGGGTGGTCGTCGCGCCGCCGCCACGGCCGCTGGTGGCACCGCGTCGCGGCTTCTCGATCACTCCCGGCATGATCGTGGGGTCCGTGCTGACCGTGGCCGTGCTCGCCTTCGTGGGGTACATCGGCTGGCAGGTCATGCGCTTTGCCCTGGATGTGCCCACCATCGCCATCAGCTACCCGGCGAGCAGGGTGGTAGAGCTCGATGCCGAGGCGGTGACGCTGCGCGGCACCCTCTCGCAGCCCGGTGAAGTCACCATCACCGACGCCGAAGGTCGCGTCTATGTCGTCAACGTTGGCCGCGAGGACGGCAGCTGGTCGCAGCTGGTGCCCTTGAGCAAGGGGCGCAATACCTTCTCGATCGTCGGCACCAACCGCGCCACCGAGCGCCCTTCCGAGCCGGTCCAGGTGATCATCACCGTGCCCCTGCCCGAGGTCGGCGGATCGCCATCGCCGGCCGCCAGCCCGCAGCTCATTGAGCTCGCCCTGACCAGTCCCACCAGCGGCCAGAGGGTCAGCGCCGGTACGGTGACCGTGGCAGGCAGCACGACCGGCACGCGGATCACGGTGCTGGCGGAGTTGCTCGCACCATTGCCGGGCAGCTCTCCCTCGCCTTCGCCAGAGCCGGAGCCGGATCCCGATGAATCGCCCGCGCCCATTGGCTCGCCGGCCGCGACGACGCCGCCCGGCGCGCCGATCGACATCACGGTGCCGATCAGTGGCACCTTCAGTCGGGCGCTGGAGCTCGATCCGGGCCGCTGGCGGCTGACGGTGACTGCGCATGCGACGGGTCGTTCGCCGGTCAGCGAGGTGCGCACGGTCACCGTCGAGGGCACCGCGCTCGCGCCCGAGGGAGCCATCACGCTGGTCATCGAGGGCCGTGGCGGGTCGTCGTGGATGCGCATCGTCGTCGATGGCGAACGGCTTCGACCACGGGATTGGGGCGGGCCCACCCTGCGCAACGGCGAGACGGCAACGATCACCGCCGAGCGCGAGATCTGGATCCGAACGGGCAACGCCGGGCGGGTCCACATCACGCTCAACGGCCGCGATCTGGGAACGCTCGGCAGTCGCGGCCAGGTCGGCAACTGGATCATCACGCCGGGCAGCGACCCGCAGCGGACGTCTGAGACCCGCTGAGGGCGCCGGAGCCGAGCCGATCACGACAGCCGAGCCCTCCTCCGCGGATGCGCTCTACCGGCTGTGCCGTGACATCCAGCAGGCCTGCCTGGAGCGGAGCCTGACGCTGGCCTCGGCCGAGTCATGCACCGGTGGCCTCGTCGGACACCTGCTGACCGAGCAACCGGGCTCGAGTGGCTATTACCTGGGCGGGCTGATCAGCTACAGCAACCGGCTGAAGGAGGATGAGCTCGGGGTGGCGCGGGTCACGCTGGAGCATCACGGCGCCGTCTCCGCACAGGCGTCCGTTGCGATGGCTGAAGGCGCGCGGCGACGCTACGGCAGCGACCTGGCCGTTGCAGTGACCGGCATCGCAGGCCCGGACGGCGGGTCGCCGGCCAAGCCGGTCGGGCTGACCTACGTGGCGGTCGCCGACGCCACTGGTCACGACGTCGAGCGTCATCAGTGGTCGGGCGATCGGCAGGCCAACAAGCTGGCCAGCGCGGGCGCTGCCCTGGCGCTGCTGCTGAAGTGGCTGAAGGACGGGCCATGACCCGGTCGGCGGCCGAGATCGGCGCCGGGCTGCTTCCGGCGCGACCGGCGCGGCCCATCGAGACGGGTTCTCGACTGCACGTGATCGGCGCGGCCGGCGCCGGCGCCTCAGCGGCGGCGTTGCTCGCCCACCACGCAGGGGCGAGCGTGTCCGGCTGTGACGCGGGTGGAGAGTCGCCCTATACGCCGGCGCTGGCCCAGGCCGGCATCCCACTCGCCTGGCGCCACTCCGCAGAGCACCTCGGCGACAGCGCCCCCGGTGGGCGGCCGCAGCGGCTTGCCGTGACAAAGGCCCTCACTTCCGTGGCGGCCGACCATCCGGAGCTGGTCGCGGCTCGCCGGGCCGGCATCCCGCTCGAGCCGTGGCAGCAGCTCGTGGCGGACGCTGCCGCGACGCGCTCGTCTCGCCTGGTCGCCGTCGCCGGGACCCATGGCAAGTCGACAACCAGCGGCTGGCTGGTTGATCTGCTGGTGCGGGCCGGCCGTGACCCGTCCGCGTTCGTCGGGGCATTGCTGCCCGCGGCCGTGACGGGCGGCGAGCCGGCTACGGCTCGCTGGGGCGGCGGTGATGCCTTCGTCGTCGAGGCCGACGAGTACGCGGGCAACTTCGATGCCTATCGACCGGAGGTCGCTGTCCTGCTCAACGTCGAGTGGGATCACCCGGACGTGTTCGCTGACCAGGCGGAAGTCGAGGAGGCATTCGTGCGCTGGTTGCGCGACGCTGCAGTGGACGGCAGGTCGGTGATGCTCGTGGCGAACGTTGACGACCCGGGCGTGGTGGCGGTGTGCCGGAAGCTGGCCGGATGGCCCGGCCGAATCGTGGCGGTCGGCACCGGCGCCGCGGGCCAATCGGTTGGAGATGCGGCGCTGCAGGCGCGGGTGATCAGCCGCGACGAGGCGGGGACCGCGCTGCGCGTCATCCGCCCGAGCGGAAGCGACCTGGAGCTGCACGTCTCGCTACCCGGCGACCATAACGTCGCGAATGCCCTTGCGGTCGTCGGCGCCGCCTATTGCCTGGCAGCCGACGATCAGGCAGTCCGGGACAGCCTGGCATCGTTCGGCGGGGTGGGCCGCCGGCTCGAGTTGAAGGGCGAAGTGGCCGGCGTGACCGTGCTCGACGACTACGGCCATCACCCGACGGCGATAGCGCGCACCATTGCCGGCGTCCGCCAGCGTTACCCGGCGCGGGCGCTGTGGGCGGTGTACGAACCGCTCACGTACCACCGGACTGCGGCAATGCTCGACGAGTTCGCCGCGGTTTTGGCGGACCACGCCGACAGGGTCGTCATCGCCGACATCTGGGCCGGACGAGACCCGGACACGACGCTGACCAGCAGCGAGGCACTCGCCGCGGCGGTGACTCGGCGTGGCGGGGCTGCGGCGACCGCCTCCGGCTCGGTTGAGCAGACGGCCGACTACCTGGCCGACCACGTGCGTGCCGGCGATGTCGTGCTGGTGATGGGTGGCGGCCGCTCCTACGTCATCGCGGAGAGGCTGCTCAGACTGCTCGCGGGCGAGGCTCGATAAACTGGCCTCGATGCCCAACCTCACTCCCGGTGACGGCCACGACCTGCTCGCGGCGTTGAAGGCCGGCTACGAGGCGCGCGACCCCAACGCGATCCTGGAGCTGTTCGATGAGGACGCCGAGATGCGCATCGATCCGTTCGCCGAGCCGCTCAACGGTAGCCTGGAGATCCGCCGCCACTGGAATAACGTCTGTGCCGAGCAGGCCCACGTCGAGTTCGAGCCGGAGCGGACGTGGGTCAGCGGCTCGGCCGTGCTGAGCTCGTGGCATGGGGCTTACACCCGCCGCGCGACAGGGGAGAGGGTGCGGGCGCGTGGCTTCATGGTCCTCGAGCTCGGTGAGGACCGACGAATAGAGCGGCTGCGCGGCTGGCCGATGGAGCGCGTGGTCGGCATGGACGGCTCCTTCAGGCCGCAGACGACGGAGGATGCAGATGGCCGGTGACGCCTCGTTTGATGTGGTCAGCGACTTCGACCAGCAGGAGCTGGTCAACGCGCTTGACCAGGCCCGGCGCGAGATCCAGCAGCGCTACGACCTGAAGGGCGGCCTCGCCGAGCTGGAACTGGGCAAGGACGAGATCACCCTGCGCACGGATAGCGAGTACAAGGCCGGCGCCATCCGGGACCTGCTCGAGTCGAAGGCGATCAGGCGCGGCCTTTCGCTGAAGGTTTTCGACTGGGGTGAGCTCGAGCCGGCAGGCGGGAGCACTTACCGCCAGCGCGTCGGCCTGCGCCGCGGCCTTCCGGAGGACCTCGCCAAGAAGATCCAGAAGCTGATTCGCGACGAGTTTCCCAAGGTCAAGTCGCAGATCCAGGGCGATGCCGTCAGGGTCAGCGGCAAGAGCAAGGACGATCTCCAGCGAGTGATCGCTCGCCTGCGCGAGGAGTCGGAGGGCTATCCCGTGCCGCTGCAGTACGAGAACTACCGCTGACGATGATGCCCGGCTCCCGCCTGGCACGCTGGGCGATGATCGCGGTGGTCGTGCTGATCGTCCTGTCTTTCCTGCTCAGCGCGGTCCAGTGGGGGATCTGAGCCAGGCCAGCGTTGGCCGGATGCTGGCCCGGGCGCTGGCCGAGGCCGGCGTCGAGTGGGCATACACGGTGCCCGGCGAGTCGTTTCTCGGCGTGCTCGACGAATTGCCCGCCGCCGGCGTGCGCGTGGTGGCCACGCGCCACGAGGGCGGTGCGGCGTTCATGGCCGAAGCCACCGCCCAGTTGACCGGTCGGCCGGCGGCTTGCCTGGCGACGCGTGCCGTCGGTGCAGCGAACCTTGCCATCGGCATTCATACCGCCCGCCAGAACTCGACGCCGATCGTCGCCCTCGTAGGGCAGGTCCAACGCAGCTTCCGTGGGCGTGAGGCATTCCAGGAGGTCGACCAGCCGGGCACCTTTGGACGGTTGGCCAAGTGGTCGGCCGAGCTTGACGATCCCGCCACGGCGGCGGGGGTGGTGGGGGAGGGCCTCAGCGCCATGCTGAGCGGGCGCCCCGGGCCGATCCTGCTCTCGTTGCCCGAGGACGTGCTCGACCTGCCTGCCGAAGACTCGGCCGTGGTCGATGCTGACCGGCCTCCGGCGCCGGACATTGGCGCCGTCCGGTCGGCGCTGGAGCTGCTGGCCAGTGCTCAGCGCCCGCTGGTGCTGGCCGGCGGGGGCGTCCTGCGAGCTCGCGCCACGCCCGATCTGGTCCAGCTCAGCGAGCGGCTCCAGGTGCCCGTCATGGCGGCCTGGCGCCGGCCCGACGCGTTCCCGCACGACAACGACCTGTACCTTGGCATGACCGGATATGGGGCGCCGGGCACGGTCGCCGCGCGGGCGCTGCAGGCTGACGCGCTGTTGGTCATCGGCTGTCGCCTCAACGAGATCGCCTCCTTGGCATACCGGCTTCCGGCTGATCAGACGCGCTGGGCACACGTGGACCTGCAGCCGCGCACGGAAGGACCCGGGCTGCGGGCGCCGGACATTGCCATCAGGGCCGACGCTGGCGCCTTTCTGCAGGCAGCGCTCGCGCAGGTCGATACGGTGCGGGCCGGCGATGACGCCCAGGTCGAGGCGCGACGGCGGGACAACCAGCGCGACAGGGCCGATTTCCTCGCCGCCAGCGTCGTCGGGGCGCTGCCCTGGGAGGGCCCCGGCATCCACCCCGGTCGGGCCATCGAGACGCTCCAGCGGGTGCTCGCGCCTGACGCCATTCTTACCACTGACGCCGGCAATTTCGGCCTGTGGCCGGCTCGCGGCTACCGCTTCACGAGGCCCGGCACGTTCCTCGGGCCGACCTCGGGCGCGATGGGCTACGGCCTCCCGGCGGCAATCGCCGCGGCGATCTGCCGTCCTGGCCGACAGGTGCTGGCGCTCTGCGGCGATGGCGGCTTCGCCATGCTGATGGGCGAGCTCGAGACCGCCGTCCGAGAAGGTGTCCAGCCGATCGCGCTCGTCTTCGACAATCGCCGTTACGGCACGATCGCCATGCATCAGGCCCGCGAGGGCCGCCAGTCGGTCGCCGTGGAGCTCGGCCCGATCGACTTTTCCGCCGTTGCGCGTGCCTGCGGCGCGCAGGGTGGCCGTGTCGCTCGCGACTCCGATCTCGAGCCGGCGCTGCGCGATGCGCTCAATGCAGAGCGGCCCGTCGTCCTGCAGCTGGAGGTCGACCCGGCCTGGGTCGCGCCGGATGCTGCTCCGGAGACGCGTTCAGGCAGGGCCTGAGGCAGTCAGGCGGCTCCCGCGCCCTCCTCGAGTCGCGCCTGCGCCGCTCCCGCCACCTGCCGCTCGATCGGACGTGCCATGGCAAAGGCGCCGTGGGCCGCGCCGGACTCGGCGTCGGGTCCGTCGCGCAGGACGGTGAAGCCGATCCGCTCGTAAAAGCGAGCGGCGACGTCGTTGCCGGCGACCACCCAGAGCACGATCTTCCGAGCGCCCCAGCCGGCGGCCCATTCGTCGACGCTCTGGAGCAGCGCCCGCCCGACGCCAGCCCGGCGCGCGTCGGGGCTGACCCACATCGAGAAGACCAGGCAGTCCTCAGGCGGTCGCCGACGAGCCTGGACCAGGCCAACCGGGCGATCCTCGTGCCAGGCGACGAACCATGCTCGACGGTCGCCTTCGCTTGCCGCGCGGGCAGCGCTCATCCATTCCCAGTCGGGCTGCGCCGCGGCAGTTGTCACCGGCTGGCCGAAGGCGTCGGGCGCGTCGGACAGCGCGGCGATGCGCAGCTGGCGCAGGATCTGCCAGCCGCCGCTGGTGATTCGTCGGACCTGTACCCCGCTGGACATCCGGCGACCGAGCGTATCACCTGCCGGGTCGTGCCCAAGCCTCCACGGCCGGTTATCGGATGTCGGGCCATACTTCCGGCTCATGGCTCACCGACCCCTCGCCGTCGCGACCCCAGCCGCGGCTATCGCGCTGCTCGCGCTGCTCTGGCTCGCTGCCGCCGGGCCGATGACCGCCCAGGACGTGCCGGTCCTCGAGAATGCGATCACCGACCAGGTCGGAGCCCTGTCCGGCGAGGAGGACGCCGTCGCGGACTCACTCCAGGCTCTCTTTGATCGCACCGGCGTACAAATGTACGTGCTCTTCGTCGAGACCACGGGCGACATGAGCATCGGCGAGTACGCCAGCGTCGTCGGCGAGCAGAGCCTGGCGGCCGACGATGCGCTGCTGGTGGTCGCTCTTGGCGACCGCACCGTCAACCTCAGCGTGGGCTCGGGGCTACGCGGCCAGGTCTCCCAGGTCGAGCTCGACAGGGTGCGCAGTCAGGTCCTGGAGCCGCAACTCGGGGCCGGCAACTTCGCCGGCGGTGTCATCGAAACGGCACGGGCGCTAGGCCCGGTCTTCCCGCAGGCTGCGCCCGGTCAGCCGGCCCTGACCCCTCGGCCGGCCCCCACGCCGGTTGCGCCGGGAGCGGGCACCGGCGGCGGCGGGATCAACCTTCTGCCGCTGGCGCTGATCCTGATCGGCGCCGGCCTGGTGATGATCTTCTTCGTTCGCTTCCGGCGGCTTCGCGAGGAGCGCGGCGCCTACCTGCGCGAGGCCGAGCTGCAGGAGCAGCTCGGCCGCAAGGCCAACGCCATGCTCATCCAGACCGACGATGCGCTGCGCGACGCCGAGCAGGAGCTCGGCTTCGCCGAGGCCGAGTTCGGCGCCGAGCAGACCATCCGCCTCAGGCATGACCTGGATGCGGCGAAAGCCGAGCTGCATGCAGCGTTCGCCATCGGCCAGCGACTGGACGACGCCGAGCCGGAGACTCCGGCGGAGAGACGGCAGATGATCGAGGAGGTCATCGAGCGATGCGGCAAGGCGCTCGCCACGGTCGAGGCGCAGCAGACGTCGGTGCGCGAGCTCCGCGAGCTGGAGAAGAACGCACCAGCGGTCATCGAGAGCCTGGCCGAGGAGGCGGGCCGCATCGAGCAGGCCGTGGCCGCAGCGCGCCCGGCCGAGGCCCGGCTCGAACGCTATGCGGAGACGGTTGTAGGGGCTGTGGCGGGCAACCTGGATGCGGCCACCGAGCAACTGGCTGCGGCGCGTGAACAACTCGCCGGCGGCCGCGATGCGCTGGCACGCGAGCGCCGCCAGGAGGCCGCGGTGGCGGCGCAGCGAGCGCAGGACGCGCTGGAGGACGCCGAGGCGCTGATAGAGGGCGTCACCCACCTGGCAGCCTCGCTCGATGACCTCGCCGTGCAGCTCAAGGCAGCGCTGTCGGCGGCAACCACGGACGTCGAGGCTGCCCGTGCCGCGGTCGCCGGCGGAGAGGCATCGCGCCTGTCCGGCGAGCTGACCAAGGCCGAAGCGGCCCTGATCGAGGCGCGGCGGCTCTCCGATGAGCCGCGCCCGGACGTCGGCGAGGCCCTGCGCCGAGCCACCGAGGCTCGGGAGCTGGCGAACCGGGTCCTCGCCGGCGTGCGCGAGGCCCAGGAGCTGAGAGTGCGCGCCGAGCAATCGGCGCGATCGGCGATCCTCGCCGCCGAGACGAGCATCGTCCGGACCAAGGACTACATCAACGGTTACCGCCGCTCACGGCCGATCAGTCGCACCGCGCGGAATCGGCTGGTGGAGGCGGAGCGAGCCATCGCCCAGGCGCACGCGGCGTTGGCCGCGGATCCCGACCAGGCCCTGGGCTACGCTCGCCTGGCTGACCAGCATGCAGCCGACGCCTACAGCTACGCCTTGCAGGAAGCGCCACACTACGATCAGCCTATGCCCTCCATGGGCGGAGACCTCGGGTCACTCGTCATCGGCGCCATCCTGGGCGGCATGATGAGCGGCGGCGGCCGTCGCGGAGGCTTCCCCGGGACATCCCCCCGTGGCGGCCGCGGCCGCCACGGCGGCCGCGGTGGCTGGGGCGGTGGCTTCGGCGGCGGCTTCGGCAGCTCGGGTGGCTTCGGCGGCTCGGGTGGCTTTGGATCAGGCGGCTTCGGTGGTGGCCGAGGACGTTCAGGTGGATTTGGCGGCGGACGCTCGAGCAGCGGTCGCTGGTAGAAGAAGGAAGGAGATCGAACCGAATGGCTCAGTCAATCCTCGGTCGCGTCGGCCAGCTGGTGCGGGCGAACATAAACGCCATGCTCGACTCGGCGGAGGACCCCGAGAAGATGCTCGACCAGCTCATCCGGGACTTCACGTCCAACATCAGCGAGGCAGAGCAGGCAGTCGCCCAGACGGTCGGCAACCTGCGCCTCCTCGAAGAGGATCACCGGGAGGCGCTCAAGGCTCGAGACGAGTGGGGTGACAAGGCCCGTGCCGCCTCACGCAAGGCCGACGAGCAGCGCAGCCAGGGCAACAGCGCGGAAGCCGAGCGCTTCGACGAGCTGGCCAAGATCGCCCTGCGCCGGCAGATCAGCTTTGAATCGCAGATCACCACCTTCGCCGGCCAGATCGAGCAGCAGACCACCTTCACCACACAGCTGAAGGATGGCCTCAACAAGCTGCGTGAGCGACGCGAAGAGCTGGTCCGAAAGCGCGACGAGCTGGTCAGCCGGGCCAAGATGGCCCGCGCTCAGTCGCAGGTCCAGGAGGCGGTTCGCAACGTCTCGGTGATGGACCCGTCAAGCGAGCTGAACCGGTTCGAGGAGCGGATCCGACGCGAGGAGGCCATGGCCCGCGGGATGCAGGAGGTCGCCGCCTCATCGCTCGAGGACCAGTTCGCAGATCTGCAGTCATCGGAGGAGGAGCTCGAGGTAGAAGCGCGGCTGGCCGCCCTCAAGCAGGGCTGACCGCGCGTCGGCAATCAGTCGGGGCGGATCAGCGGCGGGGACGAGACCTTGCCGCGATCCGCTCCAGCGCACCCTCCCAGCCGGCGTCGATCGGCTTGCCGGGCTCGTCGATGTCGATCAGCAGGGGTGCGTGGTCGGACGGCACTGGCTGGCCCTTGCGGGCCTCCCGGTCAATCTCGGCCCAGATCAGGCGGTCACGTATGGGCGGCGTCACCAGCAGGTGATCGATGCGCATGCCCAGGTTCTTGTGGAAGTTGCCCGCGCGGTAGTCCCACCACGTGAAGCGCTGGGGCTCGGAGCGCAGGCTGCGGTAAGCGTCGTGCAGCCCCCATCCGAGCAACGCGCCGAAGGCGTCGCGCTCGCGCGGCGATACATGCGTGCCGCCGTGCGCCGCTCGGGCGTCCCAGACGTCCTCATCGCTGGGCGCGACGTTCATGTCGCCACCCACGACCAGCGGCTCGGTGACTGAAGTTTCCTCGTCCAGCCACCGGCGCAGGCGCTCGTACCAGCGCAGCTTGCCCTCATAGGTCGCCGAGCCCACCCGGCGACCATTGGGCGCATAGAGGCTCACAACGCGGATCCCGTCTACGACAGCGCTGACCATCCGCGCCTCGTCGAACGGGTTGGGATCCTCCTGCGCGAAGTCGCGATCGCTGCCGGCGGCGCTGTTGCGCACGGGCCCGTCGCCGAAGTTGACAATCACCGAGTCCTGTGCAACGGGCAGGCGCGAAGCGATGGCCACCCCGTTCCAGCGCCCTTCGCCATGGTGGACCAGCTCATAGCCGCGCATCCTGAACGGCAGCACCGGCGCGTCGTCATCGGCCAGCTTGGTTTCCTGCATCAGCAGCACGTCGGGCTCGGCCCGCTCCAGCCACTCCATGGCGCGTTCCATGCGCGCCTTGAGCGAGTTGACGTTCCAGGTAGCGATACGCATCAGCCGAATGATGGCACCCCGATCGGGATGCCGAATGGACCTGGTCAGCCACCTTTCGGGGAACAGGAAAAGCCGGATGTTAGCGACATGGAAGCCCCTGCCGGATTCCTGCGCGCTGGGCTCGATGAGCGACTCGCTAGCGTCGCCGCATGCTGACCTTTCCGTCCACTACCGAGCTGAACGACACGCTTCGCCGACTGGCCGAGGTCGAGTCACAGGATCTGCCCGTGCTGAGCGTCTACCTCGACATGCGGGCGCAGGCCACAGGCGGCCGGCCCGGCGAGCGAGCCGGCCTCGTCGTGCTGCGCGACCGACTGCGCCAGATCGAGCGCACCTACTGGCCCCGAGGCGACGATTACGATTCGTTCAAAGCCGACGAGCAACGCATTGATGAGTTCCTGGAGCAGGAGTTCGACACGGCCGCCCAGGGGCTGGCGATCTTTGCCTGCTCGGGGATCGGCCTGTGGGAGGTCGTGCAGGCCGGGGTTCCGTTCCGCGACAGCGTCGCTGTTGGCGCGCGGCCTGACCTGTTCCAGCTGGCCCGCCTCCTCGACGAGCACGAGACCGCAGTGGTCGCGCTGGTCGACACCAACAGCTACCGCCTCTTCGTCACCAGGACCGGCCGGCTGGAGGAGGTCGAGAGTCGGGACGAGGACAGCGCCAGCTTCCAGAAGCGCTCGCTCGGCGGCTGGTCTGAGCAGCGCTACCAGCGCCACATCGACAAGCACATCGCCGACTTCGCCCGTGAGAGCGCGGCGGCGATCGAGGACCTGGTCAACCGCGAGGATGCCCAACGGCTGGTCCTGGCCGGCGATGAGGTGGCTCTCACGCCGCTATCGGACGCGCTGTCGCAGTCGGTCGAGAAGAAGGTCGGCGAGATCCTGCGCGTGGATATGCGTGCCTCGACGGATGAGCTTCAGGAGGAGGTGCGCGAGGCGCTGGCCGGGCTGGAGGCATCGAGCAGTGTCGAGGTCGCCGACCAGGTCATCGCCGGCGTGCGCAGCGGCGGACTGGCCGTGACGGGGCTGGAGGGCACGCGCCGTATGCTCGAGATCGGAGCAGTCGACGTGGTGGTCATCGCCGAGCTGCCAGGTGCCTCCCCCGAGGAAACCGAGTTCCACGACGCTCGCGACATCGGCGAGCAGGTGGAGGGGCTCGACGAGCAGGAGCCCGGGCTGTTGGACCTCGAGGTACGCAACGAGCTGGTCCGGCTCGCCTCAGCGACCGCAGCACGGGTCGAGGTGGTTGCCAACCATCAGGCGCTGGAGAAGGCCGGCGGCGTTGGCGCGCTGCTGCGCTACCGCCCGGGCTAGGCCGCGCCGCCGTAGCTGACCCCGCTCAGCTGACGGCGACGCTCTCTACAGCCGGGTCGGGTGGGGGCTCCAGCTCCGAGCGAACCGCTGACATGACCGGCAGGCAGAAGGCGAACTCGGAGCCGCCCTCCGGTCGGGACCGAGCCCATACGCTGCCGCCCATGGCATCGACCAGTGCTCGCGTGACATAGAGCCCTATTCCCGCCCCCGCCCGTCGGCGCGCCCGGTCGGAGCGGTAGAACAGATCGAACAGGCGCTCGCTCTCGGCAGGCGAGAAGCCGACGCCCGAGTCCAGGATGCGGACGGTGACGAACCCCTCGGACTCCTCTGCCGCCACCTCCACGACCGCCGGCCCATCCTGGCTGTACTTGGCCGCGTTGCTGATCAGGTTGCGCAGGATTTGGTCCAGGTATGTCCGATCGGCGGCCACCGGCGGCAGCGGCGGGACCAGCAGTCGGAACTCGACGTCCGGGAAGCGCTCGCCCTCGGCCTCGATGGTGGCGCGCAGGGAGTGGTGGATCAGGACGGGCTCCGGGTCGATCACCAGCTGGCCGCCCTCGCTCCGGCTGAGCACCAGCAGGTCCTCGACGAGGCGACCAAGCCGCCCGGCCTCGGCGGCGATGTCGAGCACCAGCCCCTTTCGCTCGTCATCCATGTTTGCGGCGCGTCGGATGAGGAGCTCGCTGGCGCCCAGGATCGTCGTCACGGGCGTGCGCAGCTCGTGGGAAAGCACGCCGGCGAAGGCTTCACGTGCCTCCTCGGCCCGCTTGCGGCTGGTGACATCGACCATCACGCCGCGCAGCAGGCGTGGCTTGCCGTCCTCGTCCTTGACCACGTGGACCAGGTCGCGCAGCCAGACGGTCTCCCCGTTGGCGCCGATCAGGCGGTACTCGAACTCGTGGTCGGTGCCCTGCTCGGTCGCCGCGCGGCACAGCGCAACGATCGACTCCCGGTCGGCCGGATGGATGTGCTCGACCCAGAAGGTCGGCTCATTGACCCATCGCTCCACCGGATGACCCGTGATCTGTTCGGCCCTCTGGCTGACGAACGTGAACTCGAAGGTGGTCGCGTCGGCCTCCCAGACGATCGCGTCGAGGCCCTGGACCAGGTCCACGAAGCGGCCTCGGGCGCGCTCGGCCTCGGTGCGCTCGGTGACATCGACCAGCGCGACGGTGACGCTCTCGTAGCCTTCCTCAGGCTCGGGCATGCGTACCGCGAAGAGCACATCGCGCGGCTCACCATCGAGCGTCTTCACCCGCGCGGGAGCGGTGACCAGCTCCTGGCCCTCAGCCATGGCCACCAGCTCCTCTCGAAAGGTGTCCATCGATTCCTCGAGGAAGACGTTGTCCAGCGACTTGAGCAGGTCCAGCTTGTCGTGGGCGCCGAACAGCTCCAGCGTATGTGCGTTGACGTCGACGATGCGCACCGCCCGCATGGCTTCGCGGACCAGTTCCGGGTGGCGCTCGAGGTGGGCTCGAATGTCGGTCACGCCTTCGGCAAGGATGCGGTCGATGACAGCGCGGGCGCCGGTGAAGTCCTCTTCCCACAGGGAGATGCCGGCGGACTCGAAGATGCGCCGGTAGCGGGCCTCGCTGTGGCGGACGGCGAGCTCGGCGGCCTTCTTGTCGGTGATGTCCTGCGATACGGCCAGCACGTAGCTCGGGCCCTCGGGATCGTCGATCCGGCTGACGGTGTTGCGGACCCACACCTGGCTGCCGTCCGGACGGATGTACCGCTTCTCGATGACGAAGCCTGTGCCGTCCTCGAGCAGCCGGCCGAAGGCGGCCAGGTTCGCGGGCAGATCATCGGGATGGGTCAGGTGCTGCATCGTCACGCCGGCGAGCAGCTCCTGGCGCGAACGTCCCACCAGCTCGCAGTAGCGATCGTTGACCAGCACGAAACGGCCGGTCAGGTCCACCTCGGCGATGCCGACGGCCGTCTGATCGAAGATGGCCTGTAGGCGCTTGGCCGCGTCGGCATCGGTGATCACTACCGGGGATTTCATCTGATGCGCCGCGCCCGCGTCAACGTTTCAGAGGCATAACAGTGTGGCCGACGGTCAGCCGTCCTCGCGCGTCGGCCGTCGGCCATCAGCGGGGCACGGGAGCGGCGCCTCCAGCGATCGCCGTCGAGCCACGAGCAGCGCAGCCCCGGCGGCGGCCAGAGCGGCCGAGACAAGGAAGGTGGGCTCGTAGCCGGCTCGCGTGGCGATCATGCCCAGGGCGACCGGCGCGAAGCCGAACGAGACGTCGAGGAAGACGGTAACCGTGCCCGAGACGCTTCCGCGCTCGGTCGGGGCAACACGGGAGACGGCGAGCGACATGAGCGCCGGCATGATGAAGGCGACGCCGACGGCGAAGACAAACGTGCCCGCGATCAGTCCCTCCGGCGAGGGGAGCAGGCCGATTATGGCCATCCCGAGGGCGGAGATGACGAGGGCGGCACCGGAGACGCGTGTCGCGCCGTACCTGTCCGGCCACTTGGCGCCGACCACGCGCAGGACGACCACGACCAGGGCATACAGCACGAACGGCACTCCGGCGCCGCCCATGCCGAGCTGGCGAGCGTGCAGCGGCAGAAAAGTGAAGAACCCGGCCATGCCCCACAGGCCGAGCAGGCTGATGAAACCCGGGAACAGGCCCGCCGGATGGATCAGCGGCCCGCGCGCACCGGGCCCTCGAGCCCCCGAGCGGGCACGTTCGAGCACCGCCGGGGCGCTCTCCGGCACGAGCCAGGTCAGCGCCACGGCCAGGACGGCAACGCCGATGGCGATCAGCCAGGCCGCGTCGTATGCGCCCCCTGTCATGCCCACAGCGGCCTCGCCGATCGGTGGGCCGATCGCGATGCCCAGGTAAAGCGATAGGGAGAGGAAGCTGATCGCCTCTCCGCGACGGTGCTCCGGTGCCATGTCGGCGCCGGCCGCGATGGACGCGACGAAGAAGAATCCTTCGCCCGCTCCGAGCAGGGAACGTGCCGCGATGAACACCGTCAGGTCCTCGGCGAGCAGGTGGAGCCCGAGCGCGGCAACGGTGAGCAGCGCGCCACCGAGCAGCAGCGGCCGGCGACCGAACCTGTCGGAGGCCCAGCCGACCACCGGCCGCAGCAGTAGCGAGGTGATGCTGAACGACGCTATCGCTATCCCGACGCCGAGCTCGTCGGCGCCCAGCACCTCGGCAGCAAATGTCGGCGAAACCGGCAGGACGATGCCGGCGGCGACGAAGAAGGCCAAAGTGGCGACTGCCAGCGCGACGAAGCCGGGCGTCACCAGGCGACCAGCTGCCGGGTCGTTCATGGCTCCTCCCTCAGAAGTCGGCTCACTGCGGAAACGCTACTCCCCGCGACCGCGGGGGTCGCAAAATGCAATGATCGGCTGCCGATCCGGCATTGCCGCTCGGAGCCTCGTCTGAGAGGCTCCGGTTCCGCATGGAGGAGATGGAACCGATGGACATTCTGGTGATCGTGATCGTCGTCATCGTCGTGCTCGCGTTGCTCGGCTACCTTGGCCGCGGCCGGCTCGGAAGGTGATCAGCTGACGATCGAGTAGGCCACATAGGCCGCTGCGCCGGCGACAAGGCATAGCGGCAGGGAGCGCAGCGGCGCGACGGCGATCGCGCCCAGCGCTCCCACAACGACCTCATTCCCGGCCAGGCCAGCGCCGGGCAGCGACAGGCTGTGCGCGGCGAGGCCGGCGAACAGGGCCGGCGGGAGCCGGTCGAGAACGGCACGCGCGCGCGCCGGCAGCGGGGGGATGATCGCCAGCGCCAGCGCCCTGCTGCCATAGGTGATCGCGCCCAGCAGCGCGATCAGCTCCCAGCTCATCGATCCCGCGGGCCTGGCATCGCCACGGCCAGGGCCACGGCGATCGGCACGAAGGCGTGGACGTCGGGCAGCAGCTGGACGAGTGTCAACACGAAGATCGCCGCCAGCACCGCGCGCGCCATGCCGCCCCGCCCTCGTGTCGTGGCAGCAGCCAGGCCGATGAAAAGGATCGGGAACAGGGCGGCGGCCAGCCCCTCCACGGCAACGAGGCGAGCGCCGAGCAAGCCCAGCAGCGTGCCCGCCTGCCAGGCGACGAAGAACAGTGCTCCGCTGATCAACAGCACAGCCGACGCCTGCCGGCGCGAGCTGATCGCCAGCCCGAAGCTCTCGTCCAGCATGAACCAGGCGAGCAGCGCCCGGCGTAGCGCGGAGCCCTCGACGTGTGGCCGCAGCACCGCACCCATCACGACGTGACGCAGGTTGAGGGTTATAGCGGTGACGACGATCGCCAGCACCCCCGCGCCGCCGGCCAGCAAGCCGAGCGTGGCGAACTGGAGCGTCCCGGAGAACACGAGCAGTGACATCGCGACGGCATGGGCGAACTCGATCTGCTCGTTGGCGGCCGCGCCGAAGACCAGGCCAAAGACGCCGATGGCGCCAGCAAGCGGTGCGGCGGGCAGCAGCACCCACCATCGGGCGCCGGCGGATCGATCCTCCATGCGCGCCGATTATCGGCTGAGCCGATTGGCTGGAGTGCAATGAGCAGATCCGATCACTTTCGGGCGGTCACGGCAGAGCTATCCTGCCGACATGCGACTCGTCGAAGGGCCTGCCCTCGAGCCTGACGCGGACGAACCAGAGGTCCATGACCCGGTGACCTATTTCGAGGCGCTCACGGGTCGTCGCGATCCGCATCGCGAGTGGTTCATCGCCGCCCGCCGCGTTCTCTTCGTGCTGGGCTGGGTCGTCACCCTCGCGCCGATGGTGCTGCTGCTCGCGGCCGGCTTGCTGAGTGGCGAGTCGTTCGAGACGATCTTCTTCATGGGTCTCTTCGGAGCGATCATCGGCGCGTTCATTCGTTCCAGCCTGCCCCGTACCCCCTTCGACTGAGCGGCGCCGCGCGGACGGCGCCGGCGCTTCCCGCTAACCTGCCGCGAGTGCGTTTCGTCCCCGTGCGCCTGACCGAGGCGGTCGTCCCTGCCCGCCTGGGCAGCCGCTTCCGGTGGCTGCTCTCGTCGACGATCGTCAACAACCTCGGTGACGGTGTCTCGCTCGCTGCCGGGCCGTTGCTCGTCGCGTCCCTGACGCGCGATCCATTCCTGGTCTCGATGTCGCTGATGGCGCAGTGGCTTCCGATGCTCATCTTCGGGATCTTCGGCGGTGCGATCGCCGATCGCGTCGATCGGAAGCGAATGGTCATCGTGGTCAACCTGGGCCGCGCCGTGGTGCTGTTAACGCTGGTCGCCGTGATCGTCGCCGGAGCGGTAAACATCGCCTTCGTCCTGATCGTCCTCTTCGTCCTCGGGGCCTCAGAGACGTTCAGCGACTCGGCAAGCAGCACGCTGCTGCCGGCGGTCGTTGCCCGGCAGGACCTTGGCGTGGCCAACGCGCGCATGCAGGGTGCGTTCCTGCTGGCCAACCAGCTGGTGGCGCCGCCGATCGGAGCCGCGCTCTTCGCCGCGGGCATGGCGCTGCCCTTTGCTGCCAACGCTGCCGCGTTCGCGCTTGGCGCGCTGCTGATCTCGCGCATCGCGGGGAGCATGCGCAGCGAGCGCGCCGAGGTCGCCGGCATGTGGGCCGACATGGGGGAGGGAATTCGCTGGCTGATCGCCCACCCGGCGATGCGCACGCTGGCCTTGACCATCTTTGCCTTCAACGTCACGTACGGTGCTGCCTGGGGTGTGCTCGTGCTGTATGCATCGGACCGGCTGGGCCTCGGAGAGGTCGGATTCGGCCTGCTGATGACGGCGACTGCGGTCGGCGGCGTGGTCGGGACGGTCTCCTATGGGACGCTGGAGCGCCGCTTTAGCCTGGCCAACCTGCTGCGGCTCGGACTCTTGCTTGAGACGGCCATGCATCTGGTCCTGGCCCTGACCGCCGTGCCCCTGGTCGCCATGGCGATGCTGGTCGCCTGGGGCGCCGGCGTGTTCGTCTGGGGCACGATCGCGACCGTCATCCGGCAGCGGGCCGTGCCCAATGCGCTGCTCGGGCGCGTGACCGGCGTGTATCGCGTCGCCAGCGTCGGCGGGCTCGTGATCGGTGCGCCACTCGGCGGCCTGCTGGCCACCGCTTTCGGCATCACCGCACCGTTCTGGTTCGGCTTCGTCGGCTCGGCCGTCCTCGTCACGCTGCTCTGGCGCCGGTTCGTGCAGGTCGCCCACGCCGGCGAGGCTTGATCAGCCGGCCCCCGCGCGCGCGATGAGCCTGGCGTACCAGTCGAAGCTCGCCTTCGGCGTCCGTCGCAGGCTGGCGAAATCTACGTGGACGAGACCGAAGCGCGGCCGGTAGCCGTAGGCCCACTCGAAGTTGTCGAGCAGGGACCAGGCAAAGTACCCGCGCACGTCCACGCCGGCTGCGTGCGCCCGGCGCACGGCGTCGATGTGATCGGCGAGGTAGTCGATCCGCTGACGATCATCGATCCGGCCGTCCGGTCCGGGGGCATCGGACAGGGCGATGCCGTTCTCGGTAACGTAGATGGACGGCGCCGCGTACTCGTCGCGCAGCCGTACCAGCTGCTCGGACAGGCCGTCGGGATCGACGTTCCACGGCATCTGGATGTCCGGGAAGCGCGCGTGCGGCAGGCGGATATCGGTCCAACCCAGGCCATCGCGCGAGGCACGCACCAGTCGGCGGAAGTAGTAGTTAACGCCAAGGAAGTCGAGCCGCTCCGAGATCGCCTCGAGGTCCCCCGGCTCGACGAGCGGCTCGACCGAGGCACCGTGCGCGGCGACCAGATCGGTCGCGTCCGCCGGGTATCGGCCGCGCAGCACCGGATCCAGGAACCAGCGGTTGGTCATGCCATCGGCCAGCACGGTTGCCTGCGCATCGGCAGCACTGTCTGAAGCGGGTGAGGCTCGCTGAAGGTCGAGGGTGATGCCGATCTTGCCGGACAGGCCGAGGCCACGGAAGATGGCAGTGGCGCGGCCGTGGCCGAGGAGCAGGTGGTGTGCCGCCGCGACTGCGCCCGCGAGGTTGCGCTCGCCCGGTGCATGGACGCCGACGTGATAGCCAAGGAAGGCCGACACCCACGGCTCGTTGAGCGTGATCCAGTACGGCACGCGATCGCCCAGCTCGCGCAGGACCGCCTCGGCGTAGTCGCCGAAGCGCTCGGCGGTGTCCCGGTGTCGCCAGCCGCCGTATACGTCCTGCAGCGCCGCCGGCAGGTCCCAGTGGTACATCGTCGCGAACGGGGTGATGCCTGCCGCCAGCAGGCCATCGACAAGGCGGGAGTAGAAGTCAAGGCCGGCCCGGTTGATCGCACCGCGGCCCGTTGGTTGGACACGTGGCCAGGCGATCGAGAAGCGGTACGCACGCAGGCCCAGGCGAGCCATCAGGTCGAGATCGCCCGACCAGCGGTGGTAGTGGTCGCAGGCCACGTCGCCTGTCGAGCCGTCCTCGATCACGCCCGGTCGGCGGACGAAGCGGTCCCAGATCGACTCACCGCGACCGTCCTGCCGTGCCGCTCCTTCCACCTGGTACGCGGACGTCGCGGCGCCCCACAGGAAGTCACCCGGGAACGCGTGCTGGTCAGCCATCGGGACCATTGTCACAGCCACCTGCGCGGGGGCACCAGCGCGAAGCCCGCGAGCCGGCCGAGGCGACTGGTTCGCTACCATCTCGTCAATGGCTGAAGGGGCTGACCGAGCAAAGATCAGGTCCCGTCGCCCGCCGAACGAGAGCCCCCCGGAGGTATCGGCCCAACAGCTGAACCGGGCCACGCTCGCCCGCCAGATGCTGCTCCGTCGCGAGAGTGTCTCGCTCGAGGAGGCCGTCCAGCGGCTGGTGGCCCTGCAGGCGCAGGAGCCGGCATCGCCATACATCGCCCTCTGGACCCGGTTGGCCGACTTTGACCCGGCCGACCTCGACCGAGCCTTTGCCGACCGTCAGGTGTTGAAGGCCTCGTTGATGCGGATCACGTTGCATGCCGTCCACGTCGCCGATTACGGCCACTTCCACGAGGCGATGCAGCCGACGCTCCGCGCTGCCCGCCTCAACGACGCTCGCTTCCGAGTCTCCGGACTGACCAGCTCGGATGCGGACGGGCTCATTCCCGAGCTGCTCGACTTCACCGCTCATCCCCGCAGCAACGCCGAGGTCGAGGCCTGGCTGGATCGGCGCCTCGGCGGGCTGCCGGGGCGGAGTGTGTGGTGGGCGCTGCGCACCTACGGCCCCTTCGTCCAGGCGCCGACCGGGGGTCCGTGGACGTTCGGTGCCAGGCCGGCATATCTGGGCGCTCCTGCTGTCGGGCGGACCGGCGACCCGGACGTGGCCCTGCGCAGCCTGGTCCGACGCTACCTGCGCGGCTTCGGCCCGGCCACAGTCCAGGACATTGGTCAGTTCGCGCTGGTGCACCGCCCGCGAGTGCGTTCAGCCCTGGAGGCACTGGGCGACGAGCTGGTTACCCTCGAGGGCCCGGCGGGCACGCTCTACGACATCGTCAACGGAGTTCTGCCGGACGAGAACGTGGCCGCCCCACCGAGGCTGCTGCCGATGTGGGACAGCGTGCTGCTCGCCTATGCCGATCGCAGCCGCGTCCTGCCTGAGGCGTACCGCCGGCTGGTGACGCGCAGCAATGGTGACGTGCTCCCTACCGTCCTCGTCGACGGCCGTGTATGCGGCGTCTGGCGGCCGCTTGAATCGGGTATCGAGGTGACCGCGTTCGCGCCACTGGCGGAGGATGCCTGGGTGGCCCTGACGGAGGAGGCTCGCTCGGTCCGGCAGCTGCTGGCCGGTCGTGATGGGTCGGCCTACCGCCGCTACGGACGGTGGTGGCAAGAGATGCCCGCCGCTGACGTTCGCCTGCTGCGCTGATCGCTCAGACTTCCTCGACGGTGGCCGGGAGGCGCACTCGAAAGACGGCGCCGCCATCGTCACGGCTCCACCCCTGGATGGTGCCCTTCATCGCGCGCAGCAGCTCCCGAGCGACGTACAGCCCGACACCGGTCCCCGGTGCCAACCGAGCCGTCTGCGGATCTCGGTAGTGAAGCTCGAAGAGACGCTCCGGCTCGTCGCCAAGGCCCGGACCCTGGTCGTGGACGGTCAGCTCCACGAAGGCGCCAACGGGCTGGGCACCGATCGTGATCGGGCCATGCCGGCCAGCATATTTCGCGGCGTTGGAGAGCAGGTTGTAGATGACCTGGCGTAGAGCTGTCGAGTCGGCTGTGACCGGTGGCAGAAAAGGCGCCAGCTCGAGCTGGAAGCGACCAGCCAGGCCGCGCCGACGGACGTCGGCCATGACCTGCGGGATGACGTGCTGCAGCAGCAGCGGCTCCGGGTCGAGCTGGACGAGCCCGCGATCCACGCGCGACAGCATCAGCAGGTCGTCGATCAGCCTGACCAGCCGATCGGCCTCTTCCTGCACGTCGCGGATGAGGTCGGCGGCGTCCGGCCGGTCCGGGTGCCGTGCTATCAGCGAGGCACTGCCGAAGATGCTCGTGATCGGGGTGCGCAGCTCGTGCGAAAGGAGGCCCAGGAAGTCCTCGGCATCCTCGCGCGCCTGCTTCTCGCGCTGCAGCTGCGACTCGCGCTCCTGCTCGACCGCGCGCTGTGCGGTCAGGTCGCGCGTGATCCTTGTGAAGCCTGCCAGCTGGCCGTCCGGACCGTGCATGGCAGTGGTGATCTGGTGGGCCCAGAACCGCTCGCCGTTGCGGCGCAACTTCCAGCCCTCGCGCTCGGCGCGTCCCTCGCGTGCCGCCGTGGCGAGCTCTTCCTCTGCCACGCCCAGCCGGCGATCCTCTTCGAGGTAGAAGATTTCGGGCGTCCGCCCGATGACCTCGGACGCCGTGTATCCCTTGATGCGCTCGGCCCCAAGTGTCCATTCAACGATGCGCCCATCGGCGTCGGTGGCGTAGATGGCGTAGTCGACGATGTTCTCGACGATCGCGCGCAGGCGCTCGTCCGTGCTGCGTCGAGCGGTTACATCGTCGAAGAGCAGCGCCACCCTCAGCTCGCCCGGCTCGCCGATGCGGAAAGCTTCGACCTCGAACCAGCGGCCCATTGCTGCCGAGCCCTGGGTGAAGCGCTCGCGCTGCCCGGTCAACGCGATTCGGCCATAGATCTGCACCCAGTGATCCTCGAGGTCGGGCACCAGCTGGCGGGCGCGCCGGCCCACGGCGTTGGTCAGTCCGGTATGCCGCTCGAAGGCCGGGTTTACGTCGACGAACGTGTAGTCGACCGGCCGGCCGCTGCCATCAAGGACCATCTCCAGCACGCAATAGCCTTCCTCGAGCTCGTCGAGGACCCGGCGGCGGTAGTCCGGCGGAGCGCCGGGATCAAAGGCCGCGGCTGGTGTGGCAGTGTGCTGCTGGGCCAAGAGCTGTCTCTCCCATGCGGGAGGGACAGCCTATGGGCGGAGCGACGCTCTGGACGTTACGTCCCGCGCCGCGGACGTGAACGCAACAATCCAGCCGGCTCGCCCAGAGCCGCGGCGTCTCAGGGGGGACTCGACCGCGCGCTCCGGTTCAGCGACTTCGATCTTGGACATCTGAAGCATCGACTCCATCGCCCGACGCGCGCGGGGTCGCGCGACCGTGACCATGGACTACTCACGAGCCGTGAGCTCGCGCAGCGCCTCCTCAAGCTGAAGGGCCGTGGAGGCAACCCGGCCGCCGCCGGCCCGCACGAGGCGATCGTCGATGGCCAGACCCAGCCCGGCAACTTCGGTCAGCTCGGCCAGGATGAACTCGCCAGCGTGTGGCGCGTCGTGGCGACGCAGCCGATCGTAGAGGTCGAAGGCGATGCCTTCCACATCGGCAATCCGGCCGAGGGACTCGAAGCGCCACCCGGCCGGCAGCCCTGGCCGGCGGTCTTCGTAACCGAGGTAGACGATCCCGGTCCGGGTGGTCAGCGACTCGGGGAGGGAAGAGGTCAGCGCGGATGCGCGCAGGGCTATGGTCGGCGAGCGCGGCGAGTAGTGACGCCGCTGGTGGCCTGGGGCACGGGCATCCTGCTCGTGTCGGTCCGCCGCACGAACGCGCACCACGCCATCCAGGGATTGCTGCAGCGCCTCGAGCGTCACTGCGCCGTGGCGCAGGACGACGAGTTCACCGGCCTCCAGTGCCGCCACCGTTGATTCGATGCCGTGCGTCGTCCTGCCGCCGTCGATGACCATCTCGAGCCGGCCGTCAAGCCCGTCCAGCACGTGCTCGGCGGAGGTTGGGCTGACGTAGCCGAAACGGTTGGCGCTGGGTGCCGCCACGGGCACGCCGGCTGCCTCGATGAGCGCGGCAGCGATCGGATGGGCGGGACAGCGCACACCGACCGTGCCCAGGCCGGCGCTGACGGCTGGCGCGATCGCGGGCGATCGTGGGGCCACGAGCGTCAGCGGCCCCGGCCAGTGCAGCCGGCCGACCTGCGCGACCAGCGCCGATGCCGAGCCGTCGACCACTCCGGTCAGCGGCCAGCCGGACGCGACATGGACGATCAGGGGGTCATCCGCGGGTCGACCCTTCGCCTGGAATACGCGCTCGACGGCGCGCTCGTCGAGCGCGTTGCAGCCAAGCCCGTAGACGGTCTCGGTAGGGAATGCCACTAACCCACCGTCCCGCAGGATCTCACCGGCGCGCGAGATCGCGGCCACATCGATCCTGTGCGGGTCGATCCTCACGACCTGTGTCAGCACAGCGACGATCCTACGGCGGCATCAGGGTTTGGCGCCTCCGCGTCAGGCTTCCCAGGTGACGCTCACCGGACCGGTCAAGCCGGGCAGCGGCAGCTCGACCGCCTCCGCTTCCACGGCGGCCCGCTCAACCGAAGTGAGCCGGCGCCAGGGGCTGACACTCATCGCAGCCTGTGCCCGGCGCCATGTCCCGACGATCTCGCCCTCGACCAGCAATGCGCCCGGCCACACGCGCGGCGTCCACAGCTGCTCCCTGTCCTGCGCGCGTGGCACGAGCAGCTCGCGCTCCGCGCCCTGGAGCAGCGTGTATGCATCGCCGCTGGGAAGCAGGCGGGCCGCCGCGGTGGGGCCGGGGGGTGCGGTCAATGCCTGCTCGTCTGCCGCCAGGATCCAGCCGTCGCCCACGGGTGTGCGCGTGGGTGCCAGCTCGTCCCCAAGGCGATCAAAGGACGACGCTCCCTGGCGCCGGCCGATGCCAGCCCATTGCGCGAAAGAGGTGGCTGTTCCCGGCCCGAACACGTGCAGATAGCGGCGAGCAAGCTCGAGCTGTGCATCTGCCGGCTCCATGCTCGGCCGCTCAATGCTCCAGATGACCGGCGAACGGGCGCCGTCCCAGCGCATCAGCACGGTGCCTGTGGGGGCTGCGTAGCGCAGCATGTTCGGGTTGACGCCCATCTGGTGGCCGGCCGACTCGTACGTCATCCGCCGGCCGCCGAGGAAAGCGTGCAGCCGATCGGCCGTCTCCTCGGCGCGTCGCCGGCCGCGCTCGTCGTCGGGCAGCCGGCCGAGCGTGAAGAAGGGGATGTCGCGCTTTGCCACGCCATATGCGCTGAAGCGTGGGCCCCACAGCTGGACCAGCGAGGGGTGCTCCCAGTCGTCAGGTTGCGTGTCGTGCACACGGGCATTGATGGAGAGCAGTGCCGCGCGCGGCACGCTGTCCTGCAGGCCGGCCCAGGCCGCCCGGCGTAGCGATTCGGCACTGCGTGGGAGGCGCTCGTCCAGCCCACCGATCCGGCGCCGGAAGGCAATAATCCGTTCGCGCGACAGGTGGAGGCGTCGCTCGCTCATCGGGCGACCGTGCCGCTCAGTCCCACAGGTCGACCTGGGCCAGGCCGTTGGCGGCCAGGATCTCCAGCGTCCAGCGATCGAGGCAGCGTCGTGTGCGCGCCGGGCTCGTCGGCGAAATCGCACAGCCAGAACACGCGCTGGCAGGCGGCGTGGCCGATCGTCGCCCAGATCGGCCATCGCTCTGGCGCCGGCTTGAGCTGGAGCTGCTCGCCGGTGAGCCTGGCCACTGCGTCACGCAGCTTGGAGTCGCACTGCGGCCACTTGCTGAAGGCAGGCCGAATCGGTGCTGTCGTCATGCGCGGCACGTTAGCAGCCAGGTCCTGCCAAGGCGTGTCATGTCCCGGGGCCGACGAGTTTTGCGGCGAGGCCCACATCTCCCGACCAGACAGGACCGACGGCGCTGTTTGCCGCCTGAGCGCCCGCCGCGGTCTTGCCCACATGGACATCCCGTGATGCCGGGTCGCTTGGCACTGGACAGCGGGAGTACCATGGCGGCGCGACCCGGTCACGGTCACCTGCTCGAGGTAGTCGCTCCGGGATCCGCACTGAGGGCATGGCAATGCCGGTGTCACGTCGCCGTCACTGGATCGTCCTGCGGGCAGCCGTGGAACTGCTTGACACCACGCTGCCGCTGCCGCCCGGCCAACCCCTTCTTCATCCGGCTGAGCTGGAGCGCGCTCGCCAGCGGCTCCTCCTGCTGATGCGGCTGCAGGTGGCGCGCGGCCGCTGAGCGCGACACGGGTCGCTCATACTGGCTCGATGAGCAGATCGCCTTTGGCTGACGCATTCGCCCATCACGTCTGGGCCACCACGCGCCTCATCGATGCCTGCCAAGAGCTCTCGCCGGACCAGCTGAGCTCCACCATCCCGGGCACGTATGGATCCATCATCGACACGCTTCGGCACCTTGTTGCGGCAGACGCTGGCTACCTGTCCCTCCTGAGCGGCGGCCAGGTCCGTGAGATTGACGAGGACCAGGAGTCGCGACTTGAGCTTCGTCAGATGCGCGAGGCGATGAGCGCCCACGGTCCCGTCTGGTCGGCGCTGCTCGAGGATGGAGTCGATCCGGACGCGGACATGATCCGCCATCGCGATGACGGCACCGACAGCCACGCCCCAGTCGGCATCCGTCTCGCCCAGGCACTGCACCACGGCACTGACCATCGGAGCCAGGTCTGCACGGCGCTTACCACGCTGGGCATCGAGCCGCCCCAGATAGACGTCTGGGACTTCGGCCACGAGAGCGGCCGAGTGTTCGTGAGCCCGGCGTAAGGCTGGGAGTCAGGAGCAACCGGCGCTTCGCAGCCCAGTGAGGGTGTCCATGCTGCGCGAGGTGAACAGCCAGCCGACGCCGCCGCGTCACGGCCTGCCGGGATCTGCCGGCCGATGACCTCCCCCGCGACCAATGCGACCCGGCGCCGTCTCGTCGGCGTCCTCTTCGCCGGCGTCGCACTGGGGAGCACGGGTTATATCTCAGCCCTGACGGTGACCGCCATCGTCGGCCTCGAGCTCGGTCGGGACCGTGCCCTGGCCGGGGTGCCGGCGGCGGCGGTGGTGCTGGGTGCCGCACTCGGGGCGACGCTGATCGGCTGGGTGATGGGCCGCTGGGGCAGGCGCCGGGGGCTGGTCGCAGGCTACATGGTCGCGATAGCCGGCGCGCTGGTGGCCATCATGGCCATCGTCGCCGGCTCGTTCGCGTTGTTATTGCTCGGTAGCCTTGCCATCGGGTTCGGCAACAGCTCCAACCAGCTGTCGAGATACGCGGCTGCCGACATGTACCCCCCGGCGCGGCGGGCTTCGGCGATCGGGATGGTCGTCTGGGCGGCAACGGTGGGCGCGGTGATCGGGCCGAACCTGATCGGCGTCAGCGGCGACTTTGCGGCGACCGTCGGCTTTCCGCGCCTTGCCGGTCCCTACCTCGTGCCGATGGTGCTTGTCGCCGTCGCGGCGCTGCTCTCGTTCAGCCTGCTGCGTCCCGATCCGCGTGAGCTGGCCGACATGTCTATCGAAGCTGGCGACGCGACCGGCCCACCGGCTCGCGTAGGAACGCTGCTGCGGCGCCCGACGGTTGCCCTGGCCGTGCTGGCCCTGATCGCCGGCCAGTTTGTGATGGTGCTGATCATGACCATGACGCCTCTGCACATGACCGACCATGGGCACGATCTCGGCGCGGTGGGAGTGGTCATCTCGGCCCATATCTTCGGCATGTTCGCCCTGGCGCCGCTATCAGGCCGACTGACGGACCGCTTCAGACCGCTCCCGGTCATCTTTGCCGGGCTGACCATGGTTCTCCTGTCGGCGCTCATGTCGGCCCTTACCCCAGCGCATGACGAGCTGTTGCTGCTGGTTGCCCTGTTCCTGCTCGGCTGGGGCTGGAACCTGGGCTTCGTAGCGGGCAGCTCGCTGCTCACGGGGGCGGTGTCGCGCGCCGAGCGCCCGCGCGTCCAGGGCGTGTCGGATGCGCTGATCTGGAGTACCTCGGCGTTTGCCAGTGCCGGCTCGGGCCTGGTGGTGGGCGCCTGGGGCTTCGCGACCTTGGGAGTTATGGGCGCCGTGATAGTCGGCGTCGTCGGAGCCGTCGTGCTGCTCGGCCGAGATTCCGTCACTGTGCCGCGTCAGGCAGCGCCGTCACTCGAGCCCACGGCCGACTGAGCCGTCGTCCGGCGGATGTCAGCGCCAGCCGAGACCGGGGGCAACGTAGCGCAGGATCGACTCGACGGCGTGGGCGTTGTAATCGACGCCCAGCTGGTTGGGAACGGTCAGCAGTAGCGTGTCGGCTGCCTCGATGGCGGTGTCCTGCTTGAGCTCCTCTACCAGCACGTCGGGTTCGGCGGCGTAGGAGCGCCCGAAGACGGCCAGCTTGTCCGGCTCGATGTAGCCGAACTGGTCGCGGCCCTGCTGTGGCCCACCGAAGTACTGCCGATCACGATCGTCGACCAGGGCGAAGATGCTGCGGCTGACCGACACGCGCGGCTCGCGCTCGTGGCCGGCGTCCTTCCAGGCGGCCCGATAGGCCTCGATCTGTTTGCGCTGCTGGACGTGCAGGGGCTCGCCGCTCTCGTCGAAGACCAGCGTCGAGCTCATCAGGTTCATGCCCATCTGCGCCGTCCAGACGGCGGTGGCGGTTGAGGCCGCCCCCCACCAGATCCGCTCGCGCAGGCCGGGCGAATGGGGCTCCAGCCGGAGGAGGCCCGGCGGGTTCGGGAACATCGGTCGCGGGTTGGGGGTGGCGAAGCCCTCGCCCTTCAGGAGCTCGAGCAGCACCTCCGCGCGATGACGGGCCATGTCGGCATCGGTCTCGTCGGGAGGCGGGACGTAGCCGAAGTAGTGATAGCCGTCGATGACCTGCTCCGGCGAGCCCCGACTGATGCCCAGCTGCAGCCGACCGCCACTGATCAGGTCGGCTGCGCCGGCGTCCTCGACCATGTAGTGGGGGTTCTCGTAGCGCATGTCGATCACGCCGGTGCCGATCTCGATCCTGCTGGTGCGCGCACCGATTGCCGCGAGCAGCGGAAAAGGGGATGCCAGCTGGCGGGCGAAGTGGTGGACCCGGAAGTACGCACCGTCGGCGCCCAGCTCCTCCGCCGCCACGGCCAGCTCGATCGACTGCAGCAGGGCGTCCGACGCGGAGCGGACCTGCGAATAGGGCGATTCAGACCAGTGGCCGAACGACAGGAACCCGATGCGCTTCATGCCTGCAGGGTAGCGCGCGATGGACGAAGGCCACTCCCGGTACCCTTCGAGGCACATGCCTGCCGAATTCATCTACACCACGTACAAGCTGTCCCGCCATTACCCGCCCGATCGGACGGTGCTCGAAGACATCTCGATCTCGTTCTACCCGGGCGCCAAGATCGGCGTCATCGGGGCCAACGGGTCCGGCAAATCGAGCCTGCTGCGGATCATGGCCGGGCTCGACGATGGGTACAACGGCGAGGCGCGGTTGACGCCCGGTTTCACGGTCGGCTACCTCAGCCAGGAGCCGCAGCTCGACCCGACCAAGACGGTCAAGGAGAACGTGCTCGATGGCGTGCGTGAGGTCCATGCGCTCATCGAGCAATACAACGCGGTCATGGCCAAGTGGTCCGATCCGGACGCGGACTATGAGGCCGTCGGCGCGGAGCAGGCGGCGCTGGAGGACCGGATCAACGCCACCGGCGCCTGGGACGTCGAGCGCAACGTCGAGATCGCGATGGACGCGCTTCGCTGTCCCCCGGACGAAGCCGACGTGACGACGCTGTCCGGCGGCGAGAAGCGCCGCGTCGCGCTGTGTCGGCTGCTGCTGCAGCACCCCGACCTGCTGCTCCTCGATGAGCCGACCAACCACCTCGATGCCGAGTCGGTCCAGTGGCTCGAGAGGTTCCTCCACGAGTACTCGGGCACGGTGGTCGCGGTCACGCACGATCGCTACTTCCTCGACAACGTCGCTCAGTGGATCCTGGAGCTCGACCGGGGGAGGGGCATCCCCTTCGCCGGCAACTACTCCAGCTGGCTCGAGCAGAAGCTCGAACGGCTCGCCCGCGAGCAGAAGCAGGTCGATGCTCGGCAGCGCACGCTTGCGCGCGAGCTCGAATGGGTGCGCATGGGCACCAAGGCACGGCAGGCCAAGGGCAAGGCACGACTGACGGCGTACGAGAAGCTGCTCGAGGAGGCCAGTGACGCTCGCGGCGTCCAGCAGCGCGAGCTGGAGATCGCCATCCCGCCGGGCCCTCGCCTCGGCGAGAGGGTCATTGACGTGAAGGGCCTGCGCAAGGGCTACGGCGACGTGCTGCTGATCGAGGATCTGACCTTCTCGCTGCCACGCGCGGGCATCGTCGGCATCATCGGCCCGAACGGTGCTGGAAAGACGACGCTCTTTCGGATGCTCGTCGGACAGGAGCGCCCGGACGCAGGCACGATCGACATCGGCGACACGGTGCAGCTGAGCTACGTCGACCAGAGCCGGGACGACCTCGACGCCGACAAGACGGTGTTCCAGGAGATCACCCAGGGAGCCGAGATCATCAAGGTGGGCTCCCGCGAGCTACCCGCGCGGGCGTACGTGTCGAGCTTCAACTTCCGCGGCACGGATCAGCAGAAGCTGGTCGGCGCGCTGTCCGGCGGCGAGCGCAACCGAGTCCATCTGGCGAAGCTTCTGCAGTCGGGCGGCAACGTCCTGCTGCTGGACGAGCCGACCAACGACCTCGACGTCGACACGCTCCGCGCGCTGGAGGCCGGCCTCGAGTCGTTTCCGGGGTGCGTCGTCGTCATCAGCCACGACCGGTGGTTCCTGGACCGCATCGCCACGCACATCCTGGCCTTCGAAGGCGACAGCCAGGTCCGGTTCTTCCAGGGCAACGTTACCGACTACGAGGCGTTCCGGCGCAAGGAGCTCGGCACGTCGGCGGACCAGCCCCACCGGATCCGCTACAAGCGACTCGCCGCCGCCTGATGCTTCCCGAACAGCGCCCCGGCGCCTCGCCGGCGGCCACCGTCGGTGCACTGCTGCTGGCGGATATCAGCGGCTACACGCGGTTCCTGCGTGCCGTCGAGGAGGCACACCGAGACGACGTCTTCAGCGGCGAGACGGTGCCCGACGCGTACCTGTTCGTATCGAGCCTGCTCGATGGGATCATCGCGTCGCTTGTACCGCCGTTCGAGCTGTCCAAGCTCGAGGGCGACGCTGTCTTCGCGTGGGCACGCAGCACCGACGCTGTGCCCCGCGGCGACGAACTGTTGGCTCTCATCGGTAGCTGCTACGCGGCATTCCGGGCCCAGCTCGGACGCGCGCTCCAGATCTGGACGTGTCGCTGCGGATCGTGCGCGCTGGTCAACACGCTCGACCTCAAGTTCGTGCTGCATACCGGGCCTTTCGTGGTCCAGTCGATCGCCGGGCGGACCGAGCTGGTGGGTCCGACAGTGGTCATGGCGCACCGTCTGCTGAAGTCGCAGGCCGCGACGGTCGTCGGGCACGGCGCATACGCGCTGGTGACGGACTCGGCTGCGCAGCAGCTCGATGTGCCCACTGCCGGGGCCATCCCGCTGGTCGAGGAGATCGAGCACTACGTCCCGATCCAGGCACACATCTACTCGGTGCCGGACCTGCAGGCCTGAGCCGGGGCCGATGTGAACGGGCGGGAGCCTGCGATGGATGATCGTGTCCGCCTCGGACTGTGCGGCTTCACGATGGCCTTCGAGGACTACCTCCGCGAGTACCGGCTCGTCGAGGTACAGCAGACGTTCTACGAACCGCCGCGCGAGGCCACGATGCGCCGCTGGCGCGCGCAGGCGTCGGCCGACTTCGAATTCACGATCAAGGCCTGGCAGCTCATCACGCACGACGCCTCGAGCCCGACCTACCGCCGGCTCCGATCGTCACTGAGCGGCGCCGACAGGGTCGAAGCAGGCGGCTTCCGGCCCACGCCCATCGTCCTGCGAGCCTGGCAGCGGACTCTCGACTGCGCGGCGCTCCTGCGGGCCACGGCGATCCTCTTCCAGTGCCCGGCTTCCTTCCGTTCGACCGACGCGAACATTGAGCGTTTGCGCGCGTTCTTCGCGACGATCAATCGTCCGCCGGGCGTGCGGATGCTGTGGGAGCCGCGCGGCCCCTGGTCGCCACAGCTCCTGGGCATTCTCTGCCGTGAACTCGGCCTCGTCCACGTCGTCGACCCCTTCGTATCCACGACGGTGACGCCCGAGCAGACCTACTTCCGACTTCACGGCACGACCGGCGCGAGGCATGTGTACTCCGACGCGGAACTCGGTCACCTGGCGGACATGCTTCCCGCCGGGCCAACTCACCCTCCGTACGTCCTGTTCAACAACCTGCCCCGCGTCGGAGACGCGAGGCGCTTCAAGGCCTTGCTGGCGCAGCGCCGGCAGCCGGACACGCCGCGGCACTGACGCCGTCGTGCACCTCTTTCGTCGAAAGGCCGGTCATGCGACCGCCTCCTCGTCCGTGCCTGCTCGGTCTTTGGAGACGACCAGCTCGGCGTATTCCCGCTCGAGGCCCGTCGGCTCGCGACGCAGCGTGCCGGTGCCGTCGTCGCGCAGGTCCCACAGGCCCATATGGGCCATGTAGGCCTCGGTCGGCTTTGATCCCAGGCGGTACGACCAGGCGACCAGACTGAAGGCCGGAAACCACGTGTAGCCGACGAGGGGGAGGCCGTCATCGCGGATCCGCCCTACGGCGGCGACGCTCTCCTCTAGCCAGCGCCGCCGTGCACTCAGGCGGCCGACCACGCTCGTCTCGGTCAGCATGACCGGCCGACCAGTGCGTCGGAGAGCCACTCGCAGTGCCTGCTCCAGGTCGGCGGCGGTGCCGCGTCGACGCCGCCACGTTGGCTGCTCGACCGATCCGCCCAACTGCCACACGCTCATCTGCGGATAGAAGTTGCCGCCATAGACCTCCATCCGCCGATCAGTGCCGGCGAGCTCGTCGAGCCAGGCGGTGGGCACGCGGTTGTCGAGCAGGTACTGCCACATCGGGTGGCCCGGCACCACCCGTCCCTCGGTCAGGTCCAGTGCCAGGAACTGGTGCTCGAGGCGCTGGCTGACGGCGTTCTGCAGGCCGGGCACGGATGACTCGACGATCGACATCGCGTCGACGTGGACCATCACCGCGTCATCGTGAACGGCACGGATTGCGTCCACCGTGCGCGCCATGCCGCGGGCGAGCGCGGTCAACACCTGTGCGTAGCCGCGTTCGCTGCGCCGATAGGGCGGCCAGGCGGCGACGCGACCGCTGAAGTGGGCGTGCACGCGTGGCTCGTTGAGCGGCGTCCAGAGCTTGACCAGGTGCCCGTAGCGGTCGGCGACTGCCGCGGCGTACTCGGCTACGCGCTCCGGGTAGTCGGGGGCCAGAAACGTGCCGTCGAGCCAGAGCGGGGCACCGTAGTGGACCAGGTCCAGGATCGGCCGGATGCCCAGCTCCTCGACGAGGTAGGGCAGGGCCTCGTCGGTCCACGACCAGTCGAACTGTCCCGGCGCGGGGTTCACCTGGTACCACGGGATCCCGTAGCGAAGGTAGCGGACGCCGATCGCCTGGATCATGCGCAGGTCCTCGCGCCACAACCGATCGTGCTGGGTCAGCACGTACTCGTCGAGAATTCGTCCCGAGCGAGCATGGACCTGGGGAATGAAGGTGTCCTCGATGCCCAGCGCCCACGCGAACGGGACGTCGAAACCGCGGACAAGGGGAGGGGATGGTCGCGTCCCCCCGCGAGCGAGTCGCATACGGTCGCCCGAGTCGGACCAGGCGACTACGGCCGGATGTTCTGGTTGCGGTTGAACAGGTTGTCCGGGTCGTAGCGACGCTTGATCTCGAGGAGACGTTGCCAGGTCTGTGGACCGTACGCTCGCTCGACGGCTTCCTCGCCTTCGTTCGCCAGGAAGTTGACGTAGGCCTGGCGCGGGCCGGGGGCGACCCGCTCGATGGCCGCTTCCGTGAAGGCGTCCCACTCTGCGAACGTGGTGGGGTCCTCGAACATTGTGCCCAGCGCGACCAGGGCCGGCCAGTGCCGGCCGGTAAAGGCAGTCGCCTCCGCGGGCACCCGGCTGGCCGCCCCGCCGAGGTTGCGAAGCTGGAAGAGCGAGCCGACCGGCGCGCGGTCAATGAAAGCGACCAGCTCGTCGAGGGCGGTGTCGCTCACCTCGCTTACGTAGGCTGACCGCACCGCCAGTGGCGCCGGCGCCTCCGCCTCTGCCATCAGCTGGTAGATAGCGGGATACGGCATCGGCTCGATCATGTCCATGTATGGCGTTCCGGCCGCGCGGATGCGGTCGACGACCGCTGACCCTTTGTCAGGGTCGCCATCCCAGACGAGCGCCGTCATCGCCACGGGGGCGAAGTGCATCTGTTCGGGGACCATGGGCATCGGCGGCATCCGCATCGCACCGAGGATCACTGTCAGCTCTTCGGGAGCCTCCATGGCGATGTCGATCACGGCCCGCAGCACCTGCCGGGTGAGCGGTTGGACGGCCATGCCACCGAGAACGGTTCCGATCGGCTCCAGGCGGTATGTGAAGCGCGTGGCAACACCGAAGTTGCCGCCACCGCCACGCAACGCCCAGAAGAGGTCCGGGTTCTCATCGTCGCTGGCTGTCAGACGCTGGCCGTCAGCGGTCACCAGGTCGACCGACACCAGGTGGTCGATGGTGAGGCCGCGCTTGCGCACGAGCCAGCCGATCCCGCCACCCAGCGTCAGTCCGGCAAGGCCAACGGAGCCGGTGTCGCCGAATGGCGTGGCGACACCGTGCTCGAATGCAGCCACCGTGTACGCCGCCGCTGTCACACCCGCCCCGGCATGTCCCACGCGCTGCTCTGCGTCGATCACGATCTGATCGAGGCCGGCCAGGTCGAGCAGGATGCCGCCTTCGATCGCGCTGTGGCCAGCGAAGGAGTGACCACCCGATCGGATGGCCAGCTCGATGCGGTTGTCGCGGGCGAAGTTGACGGTCTGGACCACGTCCTCGTCGTTGGCCGCGCGCACGATAAGGGCGGGATGGCGATCGAACGCCAGGTTATGGATGAGGCGTGCCTCCTCGTAGCCCTCGTCGCCGGGGCGGAGCACGCCGCCGCTGAGCGAGGTCTTCAGGGCCTCCAGAAGCTCGGGTTCGATCGACGGGGCGCGCGGCTCAGCGACCATTGGAAACTCCCTTCGTGACGTATTTGGAGGATAACCCCGGGAACCCCCCTGCGGGCGCCGATCAGCCACAATCGAGCGATGGCCGAGCAGAGCAGTCCCGGCGAAACGCGCATCGATCGCTGGTTGTGCGCCGTCCGCCTGGTCAAGACGCGGCCGATGGCGACGCAGCTGTGCGAAGGCGGTCACGTGCGGGTCAACGGCAACCCCGCCAAGCCGTCGACCAAGATCCGCCCCGGCGATGAGGTGCGCGCCCTGATCGTGGCCCGCGAGCGGATCGTCGAGGTCGTGCGGCCGATCGAGACCCGTGTCGGCGCGCCGGTTGCCGCCGAGTGCTATGTCGACCGGAGCCCGCCGCCGGCGGTCAGGGAGATCGCCCCCGGCGTGAAGGTCGTTCGAGGGGAGGGTCGGCCGAGCAAGCGCCTACGTCGCGAGCTCGATCGCATCCGGCGGCTCGGCCAGGGTGGTTAGCCCTGCGGCCGTTGGTGATGGATGGACCAGTGAGGCGCCACAAGTCGCCATCTCGCGAGCTCACCACACGTCGCCCGGACGCCACTCGCAGCTGATGGGTAGTGTCAGGTCGAGGGCAGGGGAGCTTCTCGTCGTCAGTACCAGGATGTATCCGTCTTCGTCGGGCGTGGCCTGCTCACCGGTGTCCGCCCGAACGAACGATGGGCCCTGCCACGTCTGCCAGCCCAGCCGGTGATAGAAGGCGTGGCTGCCGGTGCCCAACGCGCCGAGCTCGAAGTGCGTGCCGATGTAGTCTTTGACGAGGCGCATGACCGCACTGCCGTAGCCACGACGCTGGTGCGTAGGGGAGGTGGCCACCGCCTCGACGTAGCCGGTTCGCAAGGGCCGACCGCCGACGCGGAGGTCACGCTCGACAACTGCGGCGTGGGCAACAATCTCCGAGCCCAGCAGGGCCAGCCAGTGCATACCGCCCAGCGAGTGCTGCCAGTCGTCCTCGGTGAAGCCACCATGATCGTCGTCGGCGAAGGCCGCCCATAGCAGCCTGCGCATGCTGGCCACCTCGGAGGCAGTCAGCTCGTGGGTCGGTAGGGCGCGGATCCTCAGCACGGGCAAGGGCTTCCAGTTCGTCGCCGGTGGCACATAGTGTGCGTCATGGATAACGATCCCATCAGCACCAACCCCAGCCTGTATCGCGTGCGTGCTCGAAGGGACGCACGTGATCTTCGTGGAGCTCAAGGAGGTCGCGGCCCAACCCGCACACCAGCCCGAGGCACTCGGCCCGGCGCGATGAGCAGCACGGATGAGGCCTGGTCGCGCGAAGGGGTAGAGCTCACCAACCTCGACCAGCCGCTCTTCGACGAGGCCGGCGCTACGAAACGTGATCTCGTCGAATACCTCGACAACGTGTCCGATCGGATCCTGCCGGTGCTCGAGGACCGTCCCCTGTCGGTCATCCGGGTCCATCGCGGCCAGGAGGCGTTCATGCAGAAGAACGTGCCCGGATACACGCCATCGTGGGTGCGCACCGTGCGGGCATGGGCCGAGTCGTCGAAACGGGAGGTGTTGTACGCGCTGTGCAACGACCGGCGGACACTGCTCTGGTTCGCCAATCAACGGGCCATCGAGTATCACCCCGCCCTGGTCCGCGCCGACCGGCCCGGCGAAGTCACCCACCTGGTGCTCGACCTGGACCCGCCCGAAGCGAATGCCTTTGACCTGGCCGTCCGAACCGCCCACGCGGTGCGCCAGGCGTTGGCCGATGTGGGCCTGGCCGGCGCGGTGAAGACCAGCGGCGCCAAGGGCCTGCACGTCTTCGTCCCCGTCCACGAGGCATCGGTCGAGGACGCGGCCGCGGTGACCCGTGCAATAGCCGCGCGAGCCGAGAAGATAGCGCCCGACATCGCAACAACCGCATTCGTGAAGGCGGATCGCGGCGGCAAGGTGTTCGTGGATGCCACCAGGGTCGGCGGCGCAACGGTCATCGCGGCGTATAGCCCACGCGTCCGACCCGGCGTGCCCATCTCGTTCCCGGTCGCGTGGGAGGACCTCGACGGCATCAACCCGGCCGATTTCACGATGCGCACCTGTCTGCCGAAGCTCGGCGGCCGCGACCCCTGGCGCGAGCACATGCCCGATCCACAGCGGCTGCCCGTCGAGCTGATCAACGAGGGCCAGGCCATCCCGGTCGCCCGCGTCCAGGCGATGCATGAAGGCAAGCGTCGCGGCCGCGCTGCCCGCGATGCAGGCAACGACTCCGGCTGATCGGGGACCTCCAGCGGCACAACCGTGGAGTCCGAGTTAAGGCTTGGTGCCCTGATAGCCTTCACGTCGCCATGCCGTACTTCATGGACCGCCACGACCTCAACGGCGCCACCGCGGCCGACATTGCCGCAGCGCACCTGAAGGACGTCGAGACCCAGAAGCGCCACGATGTGGACTTCGTGACCTACTGGTTCGATTACGAGCGCCAGCACGCGTTCTGCTTTGCCCGCGCGCCCAGCCGGGAGGCGGTGATCAGCGTCCACCGCGAGGCGCATGGCGAGCTCCCCAGCCAGGTCATCGATGTCGATGAGCGGGACCTGGCACGCTTCATGGGTGGCCTGGCGAGTCATCCGCTGGGTGATGCCTACGTGGACAGCGCCTTCAGGGCCATCCTGTTCACGGATCTCGAGGGCTCGACCGACCTGACCGCGCGGCTGGGCGACGTCGGCGCCATGGAGGTGCTGCGCCGCCACGACGCCATCGTGCGCGAAGCGCTGTCGGGTACGGGCGGCACCGAGGTCAAGCACACCGGCGACGGGATCATGGCCTCGTTCCGCAGCGTCAGTGGCGCGATCGAGTGTGCGGTGGCGATACAGCAGGTCCTCAGCGCGGCGGAGGCCCGAGCTGAGATGCCGGTGGGGGTGCGCATCGGTATCGCTGCAGGCGAGCCGGTCGCCGAGGGCAAAGACCTTTTCGGTACGCCCGTCCAGCTTGCAGCGCGGCTGTGTGCGCGCGCTGCTCCGCGCACGATCCTGGTGCCGACGGCGGTGCGCGAGCTCGCGCAGGGCAAGAATTTTCGCTTCGCAACTGGCGGCACGCTGCGCCTCAAGGGCTTCAGCCAGCCTGTCAGGACGGCACTGGTGGAGTGGCGCGAGCAGCCAGCCTTCGGTCGCGAATCCTGACTGACATTGATCAGTGGCGCGGTGGAAAGGCGGTCGCCATCACCGGTAACCAGTGGTCGACGTCGAGGGTCCCGTGGTCGTTCATCCCGCGGAGAGCCTTCTCCAGGCTGCGTGGGCTCTCGAGGCGCAAGCCCTCGAACTCCTTTGGCGGTCGGAATAGCGGCCACGATGAGCCGACGAAGCAGAGCACACCGACGACCCGGGGCAGGGGAGTGGTCCCGCTACCGGCGATGATCTTCACGACTCGCTCGACCTGCCAGCGGAGCCCGTCGGCCATCTTCGAGCGGTCGCGACCGCCGACGTAGAGACGCAGGTCTGTCCGCCACAGCGGTCCGCGATCGCGCACACGAACTACGCCCTCGTAGCGCTTGGCGTCGATGACGTAGATGCCCGACGGCGCGACCACGATGTGGTCGATGTTGGCCGGACTGCCAGGCACCCGCCGGTCATGCAGCGCCCGACAGCCGACCAGGCCATCCAGCATCGCGCCGACCTCCTCCTCGCCGACGGCACCGGTCTCCCAGGCTCGGGTTGACTGCGGCTCCGAAGTCAGAGTCAGCGCCAGTCCGCCGAGTCGGTTGCCCAAGCGACCGCGCACGCGGGCGTCCCGCGCATCGCGCAGATGCTCGTAGCGCTCCCGCGCAGACCGGCCGGCAACACTCTGCTCCACCGGCCCGACCGTCTCGAGGTGCACGGCCGGTCCGTCAGTCGGGCATTCGATGCAGCGGATGCGGCGCAGCCGCCGCTCGTAGATGGCCGGCTCACCCACATCCAGGTGGCGACCACACTTGAGGCACTCGCCGGCGTACTTGACACGCCACGGCTCAGAGTCCATGCGGCGGGCATTCTGGGCCAGACAGTCCCGCCCTCACATGCCCCGAAAGGGTGCTTCGCGACATTAAGTTGCGCTAGGCTTGACCGACCCAAGCTGAGGAGGGCGGTCGGGCACTTGGCGCAGGCAACGGGCACGACGACCATCGAGAACCCCGTCATCAACACGCCTTTTGCCGAGCCCGCACGCCACTTCGTCATGGCCGATGGCCAGCCCACCGGCGAGATCGACGATCGGCGTCGGCCCTCCGAGTTCTTCGTCCCGGTAGCCCGACCGCGCAAGGCATCGGGCGCCCAGCTGACGATCGACTACGGGGGCCTGACCCGCCAGCAGCCGAACGAGATCGTCAACGAGATCCGCCAGTCGGTCGCCCGGTGGCGAGCCCAGGGTTACCCGCACACGACCAGCGTCACCCGCGACCTGCTCGCCCATTGGCAGAGTGAGGACCGGGAGCGGCGGCTCTTCTTCTGCCAGATCGAGGCGGCAGAGATGGCCATCTACCTGACCGAGGCGGCCGAGCGCATCGGCGACACCAAGGCGCTCAACGTGATCCGCCAGGAGAACGCGACGCTCAACGGCGGGCTGCCGCGTTTCGCCTTCAAGATGGCAACCGGCTCGGGCAAGACGGTGGTGATGGCCATGCTCATCGCCTGGCAGGCGCTCAACAAGCAGGCCAACCCGCAGGATCGCCGCTTCAGCGACAAGTTCCTCATCGTCACGCCGGGCATTACCATTCGCGACCGGCTGCGCGTCCTGCTGCCCAACGACCCGCAGAGCTACTACCGCCAGCTGGAAATCCTAAGCGCCGAACAGATCGAGCGCCTGCACTCGGCCACGATCGTGATTACCAACTTCCACGCGTTCCTGCGCAGGGAGAAGATCCAGGCGGCGAGCCTGACCAAGAAGGTCCTCGCGGGCGGGGCGGATGACGATCGGTTCAAGGAGACGCCGGCTGAGATGGTCCGCCGCGTCTGCCGTGAGTTCGGCAGCTCGAAGGGCATCGTGGTGCTCAACGACGAGGCTCATCACTGCTACGCGCCGGCGCCCAAGGAGCAGGCAGAGGAGGGGACCCTCGACGCTGACGAGCGCTCGCTGGCCAAGAAGGACCTTGAAGAGGCACGAGTATGGCTGTCGGGCCTGCAGGCGGTGCAGGAAAAGCTGGGGATCAGGGCCGTCTATGACCTGTCGGCCACGCCGTTCTTCCTCAAGGGCTCGGGCTACGCCGAAGGCACGCTGTTTCCGTGGGTGGTCAGCGACTTCGGGCTGATGGACGCGATCGAGTCGGGGATCGTCAAGATCCCGCGCGTGCCCGTCAGCGACGACTCGATGACCGGCGAGGGGCCGATGTACCGCGACCTGTGGCTTCGCGTGCGCGACGCGCTTCCGCGCAAGGGCATCAAGGACACGCCGATCGACGGTGAGCCGATCATTCCCAAGGAGCTCGAAGGCGCGCTTCGCTCGCTCTACGACGACTACGAGCGCAGCCACGCCGCCTGGGCAGAGGCGGGCATGGGCACGCCGCCGGTGTTCATCGTCGTCTGCTCCAACACCGCGACCAGCAAGCTCGTCGCCGACTGGATAAGTGGCTGGGAGAGAGAGCTGCCCGACGGGTCGAAGGTCAATGTCCCGGGCCACCTTCCGCTGTTCACCAACGTCCGCGACGATGGCCTGCTGCTCGACCGGCCGAACACGCTGCTCGTCGACTCCGCCCAGCTGGACCGCGGCGACGCCCTCGATCCCGCCTTCCGCAAGGCGGCCCACGCCGAGATCGAGCGCTTCAAGCACGAGTACGTGACGCGCTTCCCAGGGCGCAGCGCGGAGGACATCACCGATGAGGACATCCTGCGCGAGGTGATGAACACCGTCGGCAAGCAGGGCCGACTGGGCGAGCACATCCGCTGCGTCGTGTCGGTGGCCATGCTGACAGAGGGCTGGGACGCCAACACGGTCACCCACATCCTGGGAATCCGAGCCTTTGGGACGCAGCTGCTTTGCGAGCAGGTTGTCGGGCGGGCGCTGCGTCGCGCGAGTTACGACGCCGACGAGAACGGCATGTTCGAGCCCGAGTACGCCGAGGTATACGGCGTGCCGTTCAGCTTCCTGTCCGTGTCAGGGAAGGGGAGGGTCAAGAAGCCACGCCACATCCGGGAGGTCCGCGCGCTGCCCGACCGCGCCCACCTGCGGATCGAGTTCCCGCGCGTCATCGGCTACCGCTTCGAGATGCCGACCGAGACGCTCGAGGCGCATTTCGACGAGACCTCGGTGCTCCAGCTGAGCCCTAAGGACGTCGCGACCGAGACCCAGCTCGACCCGATCATCGGCGAGCGCGAGATCCACCAGCTCAACCTGCGCGACCAGCGGATGCAGACCGTCGCCTTCACGGTCGCCAAGCGCACGCTGGACAACCACTTCCGCGACGAGGACGAGGCGCCCCGGCCGTGGCTCTTCCCGCAGCTGCTGCGCATCACGCAGGACTGGATCGAGCAGTACGTCGAGCCCTACATGCACGACCACGCCTACCCGCAGCTGCTGCTGCTGGCCGAGTACAGCCACGCCGCTGCCGAGAAGATCCAGCGTGGCATCTACGCCGGGACTCGCGGTGAGAAACGGCTGATGCCGACGCTGCGCGCGTACGAGCCGATCGGCTCGACCGACGATGTCCGCTACGAGACGACCAAGACCTGCTACGAGACGGAGAGGAGCCACGTCAACCTGGTGCCGCAGGACTCCGGCTGGGAGTCGAAGCTGGCCGAGGTGCTCGAGTCGATGCCGGAGGTAGTCAGCTACGTCAAGAACCAGGGCCTGAACTTCAAGATCCCGTACACCTATGAGGGCCGGGCGGGCAACTACGTGCCCGACTTCCTCATCCGGCTGCGCGACGCCGAGTCGACCGCCGATGACGACCTCCTGACCCTGGTGCTGGAGGTCAGCGGCGAGGCCAAGAAGGAGAAGCAGGCCAAGGTCGCCTACGCCGAACACCAGTGGACCGAGGCGGTCAACAACTGGGGCCAGCTGGGCCGATGGGCCTTCATCGAGATCACCGACCCGTGGGATGCGGAGAGCCTCATCCGGGAGCGCTACTTGAGCGGCAAGCAGATGGCCGCGCGTCCGGCATGACGTCGGCCGCCTTCTCGTACGTGGAGATCCCATCAACCATCGATCCTGCCCGTCCACTGATCTACAAGTGGGAGATCCGCGACAAGGACGGACAGCTGCTCCACTGCTATGTCGGCAAGGCGTCAGGCGGTGCCAGCCGACCGAGATGCGCCTACGCCAACAACGTCCGCCGCCTCCGTGTGGGGCTTCCCTGGCACGGCCAGCCGACGCGGGGTTACCGCCAGATCCACCATCGGCTGTCGGAGGCGGTAGACGCTGGCCACGACGTCACTCTTGTGCTCCTGTGCAACATCGAGGAGGGCGAGGACATCAACGAGGTCGAGCGCCGGATGCGACTCGAGCACGGCTGCGACGGCCGGTGAGCAGCAATGCCCTCGACTTCACCGCGGATGGCCTCCGAAGCGCCGGGTTTGTCGGATTTAAGTCCATAGCGAGCTTGCGCGAGAGCAAGTGTGCCGAAGTGCCGTCAAGCCCGGGGGTCTACATGGTCCTGCGAACCTCCGGACTCCCGCCGCAGTGGCTCGAGACGAGCACGGGGGGCTGGTTCAAGAAACGGAATCCAACCGTCGCGGTCTCAGTCTTGGAAGCCAGGCTCATCCAAGAGACGCCGGTTGTCTATATCGGCAAAGCGGATGTGCTGCGGAAACGGCTGCGGGACTACTTGGCGTTCGGAAGCGGGAAGCCGGTGGGGCACTGGGGAGGTCGCTACATCTGGCAGCTCGGTGACGCTGACGACCTGATCGTGGCGTGGAAGGTAGTCGAGCAGCCAGGGGTGGTCGAGGGCGAGCTGCTGCGCGCGTTCTCGGCTCGATTCGGCGCTCTGCCATTCGCTAACCTGAGGTTCTAGTGAGTAAGGCACTGCTAAGCCGTGGCTGACAGACTCAAGGGCAAGTCGACACCGGTGCGCGCCATCAGCCACCCATCCGACAGCCGCCCCAACATCCCCACCGCCGAGCTCGAGTCGTTCGCCCGCACAGAAGAGAAGAGGCCCGCGACCGTGCGCTACCCACGCGACCCTACGCTCGACCCGCAACTCGTCTGGAAGGGCAAGGACGAGCAGGACGCTCACGACCTCGAGGTGCCGGCCGTCCCGATCTACATCCAGGAGACGATCGATCCCCTGGCGCTGATCGAGGAGCTGCGCGCCGAGAGCGAAGGCCGGCGCAGCGAGCAGCAGCTGGGCTTCTTCGGCCCGTACAGCGAGCTGTCGTTCGAGGAGAAGGTCGACTTCTACCGCCACGCCGGCAAGTGGACCAACCGGATGATTTTGGGCGACTCGCTGCTGGTCATGACCAGCCTGGCCGAGAAGGAGGGCCTGAAGGGCCAGGTCCAGACGATCTACGTCGACCCGCCATACGGCATCAAGTTTGGGTCGAACTGGCAGGTCTCCACGCGCAAGCGCGACGTGCGCGACGGCAAGGACACCGACCTGACGCGTCAGCCCGAGCAGGTGCGCGCGTATCGGGACACCTGGGAGCTCGGCATCCACTCGTACCTGAGTTACCTGCGCGATCGGCTGGCCGTGGCTCGCGAGCTGCTGACCGAGTCAGGCTCCATCTTCGTTCAGATTGGCGACGAGAACGTTCACCTCGTCCGCTCTCTGCTGGATGAGGTATTCGGCGCATCCAACTTCTGTCGGGAGATCGTTCTTACCAAAGCATCGGCGCAGTCATCGGTTCTACTTCCGAGCGTTAACGACTTCCTGCTTTGGTACGCAAAGGACGCTGAGCGTGTCAAATACCGTCCCCTGTACGCAGATCGCGAGCCATTTGAGAACCCGACAGAGCGGTTCATTTGTGTCGAGACCCTTCGCGGGGAGGTCATTGATCTTTCAATCGGGCAGAAGACTGGCCACGTGCCGATGCCGGAAGGTCGGATCTGTCGATTGTGGCCGCTCTATTCACAAACGCCGAGCGCATCTTCAGTGTTCGCGTACAGGTTCGACGGCCAAGACTTTCGCCCGCCAGCGCGATACGGCTGGCAAACCACCAAAGCGGGCCTCGACCGGCTGGCTGCCGCGGGTCGTCTACACGCCATTGGGAAGTCGCTGACGTGGAAGGTGTACCACGACGAGTTTCCATACAAGCTGATGAACAATACCTGGTTGGATCTGCGTCCCGGTGGCTTCGGCGAGCGTCGTGTCTATGCGGTTCAAACTGACACGCGAGCAGTCGCGCGGTGCGTCGTCATGACTACGGATCCGGGCGATCTCGTCCTAGACCCCACCTGCGGCTCGGGTACGACGGCCTACGTCGCCGAGCAGTGGGGCAGGCGATGGATCGCGATCGACACCAGCCGTGTCGCAGTCGCACTCGCGCGCTCGCGCCTGATGTCTGCCAGGTACCCATACCACCTCCTTGCCGACTCGGAGGCCGGCACACGCAAGGAGGCCGAGCTGACCGGCCAAGCGCCGCCGTCGCCGATGCCCTCCACGACCAACGACGTCCGCCGCGGGTTCGTCTACGAGCGCGTGCCGCACGTGACGCTCAAGTCGATCGCCCAGAACCCCGACATCCGCGAGGGCATGTCGCGCGAGGAGATCGACGCCGCCATCGCCCGCCACGCCGACACCGAAACGCTCTTCGACCGCCCCTACGAGGACCGTAAGGTCGTCCGTGTGTCGGGGCCCTTCACGGTCGAGAGCCTGTCGCCCCATCGGGTTCTGCGCCATGGGCCGGAGGACCAGACCGCCGAACCGCAGCCATCGTCGCCCGACTCGGGCCAGTTCGTGACCAGCATCCTCGACAACCTGCGCCGCGCCGGCGTGCAGAACACCAAGCGCGCCGAGCGCCTCGAGTTGAGCCGTCTCGACCCGTACCCGGGCGTCTACGTTCAGGCCACCGGCGAGTACGCCGAGAACGGGCACAACCGCACGGTGGCGGTGGCCATCGGGCCCGAGTTCGGCACCGTGGGCCCCGAGCTCATACGCGAGGCGGCCAAGGAGGCCGTCAAGATCGCCGACCTGCTCGTCGTCTGCGGTTTCGCCTTCGACCCGCTGGCAGGGGAGGAGGCCTCCACCCTCGGCCGGCTGACGATCCTCCAGGCGCGCATGAACCCCGACCTCGCGATGGGCGACGAGTTGCTCAAGAAGACCGGCTCGGGCAACTTGTTCATGGTCTTCGGCGAGCCCGACATAGAGGTTTCGCAGGCCTCCGATGGCATGGTGACGGTCGAGATCCGCGGGTTGGACGTCTACGACCCGACCACAGGTGCGTTGCGCTCATCGTCGGTCGACGACATCGCCGCTTGGTTCCTAGACACCGACTACAACGGGGAAGCCTTTTTCGTCCGTCACGCCTACTTCACCGGCGCCGACGATCCCTACGACCGCCTGCGTCGCGCCCTCCGCGCCGACATCTCCGGCGAAGCCTGGGCCACCGTCAACTCGACCGTCAGCCGCCCATTCCCCCGGCCCAAGTCCGGCAAGATCGCCGTGAAGGTCATCAACCACTACGGCGACGAGGTCATGAAGGTACTCCTCATCGACACAGCGACTAACGGGGGGACGTAGTCTTGTGCGTTGCGTGCGCCCCGGTGACTGATAGTTCGTCACCTATGCGACCGATGTCCTAAAGTGCACCTGCAATCACTGCGGCTGCATCATTTCAGATCGTTCGATGAACTGACATTAGACCTCGCGCCTACGACAGTCATTGTCGGCGCGAACGACACAGGAAAGTCCACTGTTCTCGAGGCAGTGTCATGGTTGTTCGGAATACATCGGACCCTGGACTGGGATCGGGTATTGCGGAAAGGCACGTCCTCAGAAGACCCCGAGCTCAGGCCTCGAGTTGTCGGTGTGCTTGCCGGCTTCTCCGCTGAGCAGATCGCGACGCTCGGACCGGCGTTGGTGGACGGAACCTTCACAATCGGCGTTTCTGCAACGACAGGCAGCGAACCCCGGCTCGTGTGCAGCATGGAGAAGGCCATCGAGTTGGTGTCATCCATCGAGCCGGATGACGTACAGGAGTTCTTTCCCGGATTGTCCGCGGCGGGCATCGTTGCGGACCTTGTCGCGGCCGGCGACATCACGGTAATCGAGGGCGACTGCTGGATGGATTGGGGCCTCTGGGAGATCATTCCCGGGCTCGCTTGGCTCGACATGGCGGGCGGTCCACGAGGACTGGTACATGTCGTGCCCTTGGGTGGTCCACTCGACAATAGTTGGCGACCTGAGGCAGTCGTAGCTCCTATATTGCGCTATCACCTTCGTGCAAAGCTGTCCTCAGAGCCGCGAGCGTACTCGTTTGCCAAAGACTCACTTGAGGCCTTATCTGGTGTGAATCTTGCGATCTCCGAGCTCATGGAGCGTCTGAATGTGGCCCACAGCACGCTGGCACGCCGGGACACTCGATACGGAGACGTGAAGTGGTCCGCCGAACAGTGGCTTGACGATGCGATCATCGCGAATTTGGCAGGCGCCGTGCTAGAGAAGGGGGTTGGGTCGCCAGATGCTAGGGTCCCGCTAGATGCGCTCGGGCCGGGCGCCAGGCGATCATTGGCCCTTGCTGGGCTTGAACTATATCGTGATCCTGAGTTGTGGCCCCTCGCCATGGATCCGATACTTCCGCGTCTCGCATTGCTGCTGCTGGAAGAGCCGGAGGCGGGCCTGCATCCCGCGGCGCAGAGGCAAACCGCGAGGCGGCTGAAGGACTGGAGCACCTATGGCCTTCAACTCCTGATGGTGACCCATTCGCCCGCTTTCGTTAATGCTGCTCCTATCGAGGGAGTGCGGCTAGCGCGTCACAGGCTGAGTTACCCAGTGACAAATACGATCATCCAGCCTGCTGACTTAAGGGAGATCCAGAAGTCCCTTGGCATCAAGCCATCTGACATCTTGCTCGCGCGTAGATTCTTGGTCGTCGAGGGCGAAAGCGACAGATTGGTGCTGCAAGCTTGGGCTGCACGAATAGGCGCTGACCTGAAGGCTCATGGGATACAAGTTGTCCCTGCCGGAGGCCATGGCAAGACTAGTTACATCACGCGCTTTATGGAACTTGCGTATGAGACGGCTGATTTCGTCTTGCTGCTGGACGGCGGCCCAGAGACCGCACAGACGAAACGAAGCCTGACCCGGCAGTTCGGCGAGCGAGTACGAATTGTCAGGTTGAAGCGGACGTCCATCGAGAGCTACTTCGCGCCGAAGGCTGTTGTGGCTTGGCTTCGGCTTCATGGCGCAGCCGACCCTGCCCTCGAAGGCGAGGTCGCGCGGCGACTACAACGCCAGGCTAACACCGTTCGCGTCCTAAGCGGCTTGGCCGACCGCCATCTTGGCCGCTCGTTCGACAAAGTCAAGGACGGTTCCACCATTGCTCGGCTGACGGGAGAAGAAGACATTCCACCGGAGATCAAGACGATATTGGTCGAAGTGCTGGAGGATACATAACTTCTCTTATCGGAAGTGCCGTGTTGGGCTCTTGAGGCGAGACGTAATATGCGGACGTGGACGATCCAGTAGCCAACATCGAGGCGGCGTTCGAGCGCCACTGGCGCCACTTTGGCGAGTATCCCGGCGCCCACCTCCGCGACGAGGACGGCGTGCTGTGGTTTGAGTCGCCTATCCGGCAGCTGCCATACAACTGGGTCATCCGTACCCGGATCGCCAATGCCGACAAGGCCGAGGAGGTGATCGGCCGCGTCGCCGAGACGTTCCGCGCCCGAAACGTGCCGTTCATGTGGGTGCATCGGCCGTCCGACACGCCGAATGACCTGGGCCGACGGCTGGCGGCCCACGGGCTGGACCTCGTGGAGACAGCCACTGGCATGGACCTTGATCTGACTGGTGGGCGCGCGAGCCCGACCGGAGTGGTGTTCGACTCGAACAAGTCGACGGGCCTGACGCCGACCCCCGCGGGCTACGCGACTATGAAGAGCTGATCCGGACCTACTGGTCCGTACCTGAAAACGAGCGTCACCTGATCGAGATGTTGAACCGGCACTGGACCGGGCAGCGCAATCCGGGGTTCCGGCTGGTGGCGTACCTGGACGATCGGCCGGTCGGTAAGCTGTTCGCCAACCTGGAGGACATGCCCGGCTGGATTGCGATCTATGGGGTCGCGGTCAAACCGGAGGCTCGTGGTCGTGGCGTGGCGACGGCACTCATGAACGAGGCGATCGACCGCGGCAAGCAGGCAGGCGCGCGGCGCTGCATCCTGCACTCGAGCTCGATGGCCAAAGGGATGTATGGCCGGATGGGGTTTGTCGAACGCTGCGAAATTCCGGTGTTTGCGACCGACGCGCTGTTCGGCACACATCACCACTGACGCCTCGAGGCTCAGCTCCGGTATATAGCCCTGGCGGTCAAGGTCCTCCTCGTTTGACTTGCTGGGAGCAGGATCGACAGGTGGTGCACCAAGGTGGAGCGACACGCCTTCAACAGCCGCCCCGGCCCGGTGGAGCTGCAGGCCGCGCGAGCCGCGACGATCCCGGACGTCATTGCCCCTGGCCTGCGTCTCCTGTTCGTGGGCATCAACCCCGGCCTGTGGTCTGCCGCCACCGGCCACCACTTCGCCCGGCCGGGCAACCGTTTCTGGAGGGCGATCCACCAGGCGGGCCTGATCCCTGCCCCGTTGACGCCGGGCCGACAGCACGAGCTGCTCGAGCACGGCCTTGGAGTGACCAACCTGGTCGGGCGCACAACCGCCAGCGCCGCCGAGCTGAGCCCTGACGAGCTGCGCGCCGGCGCCCGGGCGCTGGTCATCAAGATTGAGCGCTATCGGCCAGCCAGGGTCGCTTTCCTCGGCGTGTCGACCTACCGCCTCGCCTTTGGTCGGCCGAAGGCCACGGTTGGCCGCCAGCCCGAGTCGATTGCCGACGCCGAGGTCTGGGTCCTGCCCAACCCGAGCGGTCTCAACGCCCATTACCAGCTGCCGCAGCTGGCGGCCGCCTATTCGGCGCTGCGCGAGTAGCCTGAGCGACGCATGACCCCACCGATCCTGGCTCACGTGATCTACGTCACCGAGGCGCGGGATTCTCCCGATCCCCTCGGCTTCCTGCTGACCACGCTCTCCGAGCCGGTGGCGCTGCTGCTGATCCTGGGTGGCTTCGCCGCGGCCCTGGCTGCGTTCGGGCTGTGGCTGCGCTGGCGTCCGGCGCTGGCGTGGTGGGACCGGCTCGTTGAGCGAGCTTGGACGTACCGCGAGCTCGTGCCGTGGATGCTCCGCCTGTCCTTTGGGCTGGTGCTGATCGGGGCCGGCCTGAGCGGCGCTGTTTTCGCGCCGCAGGTGGGCATCGGCGGCTGGCCGCACATTCTCCAGACGGCCCTCGGCTTCCTGCTGCTGCTCGGCTTCGCCGTCCGCCTGGCGGCGTTGGTCGGCCTCGCCGCGTATGCCGTAGCGCTGGTGCTCGACCCAACGCTCGTGATCATCTTCGATGTCGCCGGCGGCCTTGCGGCAGTCGCGCTCCTCGGCCCCGGCAGGCCCAGCCTGGACGACCTGCTCAAGGCGGCCTTCCCCCGCGGTCCCGGCGGCGAGCTGGCCACCCGGCTGCCGGCCGCTCAGCGCTTCGAGGACGTCGTGCCGCTGCTGATCCGCATCGGCCTGGGCGGAGCTCTACTGGCCTCGGGCATCGTCGACAAGCTGCTCGTCTATGAGCAGGGCCTGGCCACGGTCGAGCGCTACAACCTGACCGCGGTTGTGCCGGTCTCGCCGGAACTGTGGGTTGTCGGCGCAGCACTGGTCGAAAGCGCGCTCGGGCTGGCGATCCTGGTCGGGGTTGGCACACGCGTGGCGGCGATGACCGCGTTCTTCGTCCTGACGCTCACCCTCTTCGCACTGCCCGACGATCCGGCCATCGCGCACGTCGGCCTCTTCGGCCTGGCCAGCATTCTGGTCGTGCTCGGCGCCGGCCGCTGGAGCATCGACGCCCGTCTGCCCGCGCCGCGGCGGCAGCCAGAGGCGGTCAGAGCCGCCTGATCACGCGGGCCGGGTTGCCCGCCGCGACCACGTTCGGCTCCACGTCGCGGGTCACCACCGCCCCGGCGCCCACGACCGCGTTCTCGCCGACCGTGACGCCGGGCAGAACAATCACCCCTCCCCCGAGCCATGCGCCATCGGCGAGGGTGATCGGCCGACCGGACTCCCAGCCCGCGCGTCGACGCTCCGGATCGAGCGGGTGGGTAGCGGTCAGCAGCTGGACGTTGGTGGCGATCTGGACGTCGTCGCCGATCGTTATGGCGCTGACGTCGAGGAACACCGCCCCGAAGTTGACGAAGGTCCCGCGGCCGATGCGGATGTTGCTGCCGTAGTCACAGAGGAAAGGCGGTCGGATCACGCTCCCCTCCCCGACCGCGCCGACCAGCTCGGTCAGGAGCTCCGTGCGCAGGGCGTCCTCATCGATCGATGAGGCGTTGAAGCGCTCCAGCAACAGCATCGCCCGCCGGTGCTCAGCGCTGAGTTCCGCGTCGACGATGTAGTCCTCGCCGCGCAGCATGCGCTGCTTCATCTCGCCCATCGCACCAGTCTGACGCCGCGGGTTGACGTACGCCCTACACTCCGCGTGCCCCACCGACGGGACGGTCGGTCGGCATGCGTGATTGAGCATCGGAGGACCGCTGCGCCGTGGAGTTCCTCGAAGTATTCACCATGCCAGACGCCTGGATCGCGCTGATAACCCTGACTGCGCTCGAGATCGTGCTGGGCATCGACAACATCGTGTTCATCACCATCCTGGTGGCCAAGCTGCCCGCCGAACAGCGCGACAAGGCGCGGATCATCGGCCTGGGCGCCGCGATGGGCATGCGTATCGCGTTGCTCTTTTCCATCGCCTTCATCATCGGGCTGACCCAGCCGCTCTTCACGGTCTTCGATCATGAGGTGTCGTGGCGCGACATCATCCTGGTCGGCGGCGGGCTGTTCCTGATAGCCAAGGCCACCTTCGAGATCCACGAGCGGCTGGAAGGGGCCGAGTCGCATAAGACGACCGCCGGCGTAGCCACCGCCACCTTCGGCGCGGTGATCGCCCAGATCATGCTGCTCGACATCATCTTCTCCCTCGACTCTGTCATCACCGCCATCGGCATGGCCGATGACATCCCGGTGATGGTCGCGGCCATCGTCATCGCCGTCGGCGTGATGCTCCTGTCGGCAAAGGCGATCGGAGAGTTCGTTGAGCGGCACCCCACGCTGAAGATGCTTGCCCTCGCCTTCCTGCTGTTGATCGGCACGGCGCTCGTGGCCGAAGGCATCGAGGTGGCGATCCCCAAGGGCTACATCTACTTCGCGATGGGCTTCGCGGTGCTGGTCGAGTTTCTCAACCTGCGCACGCGCTCCCGTCAGCCGCTGCCGTTGCGCGACGCCTACGTCAAAGAACGTCCGGCAGACGGCCCGCCCGGCCCGGCCTAACCACGCTCGAACGTCAGCAACCATGCCGGGCGCCGGCGAGGGATGCCCAGGCGCCTTGCCCAGCTCGAGCCCAGTCGCTCGACGTCATCGTCGCTCGCTGGGCGGAGCTCCCGGCAGCCCAGCCCGATGTTGGCGTAACGGGCGGCCAGGTCACCCATCGACTGGGCCGTCGTCAATGGCAATCCAGCTGACGAGTCAACGCCATCGATGGACAGCATCAGCTCCAATCGAGCGCCCGTCCTCAGCAGGCCGGCGACAGCCGTCACCTGCGCAGGCTCGGGCAGGGCCAGCCCGCGCAGGAGCGATCCCCACGGCAGCACGACGGTGACTTCGTCCGCGCGGCCGGCCAGAGGCCCGGGCAGGGTTTCGGCAGCGGCGGCCAGGAAGAGGGCGTTCGGCAACCCTCCCCTGCGCGCCGGCGCCGCGGCGCGGCGCGAGGTCGCGGCCAGCGCTCTCGCGGCCGCGTCGAGACCGATGACGAGCGTCCGTGGCTCTCGTCGGGCACGGCGGACGACCCCCTTTCCGTCGCCCGTGCCGACGTCGACCACCACCCGCTCATAGCGGGCAATCAGCCTGTCGAGTTAGCCGACGTCAACCTCGTGGAGGTCGAGGCCAATGACCTGTCGCATGGATGAAGTCTAGGCCGGGCTGTCCAGGCGGCGTCGAATCTCCGCCTCGTACTCCGGGAAGTAGCGGCCGATCGCTGGCAGGTCGAAGCGGCGGAGGATCGAATGCTGCGGCTCCCGCTCGAGCAGGAACCGGAAGGACGCCCCCACGAGCGCTTCCGGGTCCTGGGCGTCCGGGGCCAGACGCTCCATGACGCTGCGTTCGACGAGGACGTCATGGACTGTCGCCGCCGGATGGGTGCCCACGACCACGTGGCACTGCCAGCCGAGACCCGCCGGGCGGCACTCGACGCGAATTTCGTTGTCCGTGATCAGCCCCGTGCCTTCGCCCAGTCGGCGGCGGCACGGAGCTCGCCGGCGAAGGTCGGGGCGACACGACCGCGGACGCGCACGTCACGAGCCCGGTAGCTGATGTCGACGGTGCCTCGCTCACGGACCCGGGAAAGCAGCTCGCCGGCCGAGTAGGGTAGCGAGACGTCGACGTCTTCCCACAGGTCGGCCAGCATCTGGGCCAGGCGCGCGCGGAGCAGGTCCATGCCATAGCCGGTATGCGCCGAGACCAGCACGCTGCCGGCGATCGACGGGGCGGGTGTCGACGCGTCCACCGCCGCCGGCTCGACGAGGTCTGCCTTGTTGTAGGCGAGCAGGCGCGGCTTCTCGCCGGCGCCCAGCTCGCTGAGCACCTGTTGCACCGTCTGGCGGTGCTCCGGAGCGTGGCGATCGGCGACGTCGACGACCTCGAGCAGGAGGTCGGCGCGGTTGACCTCCTCGAGCGTCGCCCGGAAGGCATCGACCAGCTGGTGCGGCAACTTGTGAATGAACCCCACGGTGTCGGTGGCCACGGCGGACTGTCCGTCACCGAGCTTGACCGTCCGGCTGGTCGGATCGAGCGTGGCGAAGAGCCGGTCCTCTGCCCGCGCCTCGTCGGAGCCGACCAGGGCGTTGAGCATCGAGCTCTTGCCTGCGTTGGTGTAACCGACTATGGCGATCGTCGGCACCAGCCGGCGATCGCGCGAGCGAGCGGCAGTCTCGCGCTGGCGGCGGACCTGCTCGACGCGCTCCTTGAGCTTCTTGATGCGGTCGCGAATGACCCGCCGGTCCGTCTCGAGCTGCGTCTCGCCCGGTCCGCGGGTACCGATGCCGCCCCCTGTCCGCGACAAGTGGGTCCACAGGCGGGTCAGCCGCGGAAGCTGGTATTCGAGCTGGGCCAGCTCGACCTGGAGTCGGCCCTCGTGGGTACGCGCATGCTGGGCGAAGATGTCCAGGATCAGCCCGCTGCGGTCGAGCACTTTGACACCCAGCAGGCTCTCGAGCGCCTTCTGCTGGTTAGGGCTCAGCTCGTCGTCGGCAATGAGCAGGGTCATGCCGGTCTCGGCCTTGGCCTGTGCCAGCTCCTCCGCCTTACCCTTCCCCACGTACCAGTTGGGATCGACGTGACGCCGGTTCTGCCACTCTGCGCCGACGACCTCGGCGCCGGCGGTGTCGGCCAGGCTGGCCAGCTCAGCCAGCGAATCCTCGGCCGTCCAGCCCTCGTCCTGGCCAGTGTCGACGGCAACCAGGAACGCCTTTTCCCGTGGCGGGCGAAGATCGATCAGCTTCTCGGGACCGTTGGCACGGCCGTTGGCGCGCGGACTCACCCGCAAAGCATACGTAACGTTCGCGCGCCTGCCAGTGGTGCCCCATCAGCGGGCCGCATGGCACGTTTGATCGCATGAGCGATGACGAAATTTCCCGTGCCTCCGAGGCGCCGCGCGAGACCCCACTGGCCGGCCCGGATCCCGAGCCCGAGGACAAGCGTAGAGAGCTGACCGGCGACGAACCTGAGGGCGACCAGGTTGCCTGGCTGGGACGCGACGAGGTCGACGAACGACAGGCCGAGCTGACCCACACCGAGCTGTACATGGGCGAGCTCGAGGCCGGCACGCGCGAGCGCGGCACCGGTGTGGAGGACCTGACCGAGCTGGGAATGCGCGACGGGGAGACGGCCAACCCCGCCGTCGCCGCAGAGGAAGGCATGACCTGGGTGCCGCCTATCGATCCCCCGACCGCCGTATCGGCGGACGATCCGCAGGGCGCACAGATCGCCGCCGGGTTCGGCGACTCGGCTGTCAGCGAGCCGTATGACCACGACCACGGCACCACCGGCCTGGCTGACGAGGACGAGCTCAGCGCCCGCGTGCGCGAGGCGCTTCGTGCCGATGCGGCGACCAGCCGCTACGCCGATGATCTTGCCATCGGTACGCGCGGCGGAACGGTGGCCGTTCGCGGGATGGTCGACGACGTCGACGACAGCGACAACGTGGTCGAGGTGGCCAGCCGGGTCACCGGCGTAGCGGAGGTCATCGACGAGCTCGACGTCAGGGCGCTCGAGGACCGCTAGCCAGGAGGCCGGGGCTCGTCAACCAGAGCTGTGAGTCGGCGACTCGAGCAGCCGATTCAGGGCGCTCATTGCATGTGGCAACGGATCCGATGATGCATCCAGCCACTCGACGCCCGGCTCTGCTCGAAACCACGCTCGCTGGCGACGCGCAAGCTGGCGCGTCCGACGCACGTCCAGCGCGATCGCGTCGTCGACGCTCAGACGACCGTCCAGCACCTCGAACGCCTCGGGGTAGCCAAGGGCGGTGAAGGCGGGCAGCTGCGGGTCCCAGCGCTCGCGCAGCCTCCGTGCCTCCTCGATCAGCCCGTTCTCGAACTGCCAGCGGGCGCGCGCGGCGATCCATCCATCGTGCGTGTCGCGCTCGACGTCAAGCCCGAGCCAGACACCAGGCCCGGGGTAGCCACGCGGCGGTGGGGGCAGTTCGTCGCCGACCACCTCGACCCGCTCCAGCGCACGCACGACCCGCCGCGGGTTGCCGAGGTCTGTTCGCCGTGCCACCTGCGGCGCCCGCGCCCGCAGCCGTGCCACAAGCGCATGCAGCCCCTCCCCCGCCAGCTGCCCCTCCAGCTCGGCGCGCCTTGCCGGGTCGCTGCCCGTCTCGGTAAGGGGAACGCCACGCGCGACGGCCCGGATGTAGAGGCCCGTCCCACCGACCAGCAGCGCGACGCCCCCGCGCCGGGCGATCCCCTTCAGCGCGCGACGGGCATGGGCCAGGAAGTCGGCGGCGGTGAAGCGCTCATTCGGATCGACCAGGTCGATGCAGTGGTGCGGGACGCGACCCTGCTCCGCGGGCGACACCTTGGCCGTGCCGATGTCCATGCCGCGATAGACCTGCCGCGAATCTGCGCTGATGATCTCGGCGCCCTCGATCCGCGCGGCAAGCGCCAGCGAGAGGGCCGTCTTGCCGGTCGCCGTCGGGCCACAGATCACCAGCAGCGGTGGATGGCCCTGCTCTCCTCCCGCGCTCTCAGGCGGCGGCGCTGCCGACGAGGGCATACGGACCAGCCCGCTCGACGCGAACGGTGACAAGCCGGCCGAGCAGCTCCGGCCCGCCGGGAAAATGGACCAACTTGTTCTCGCGGTTGCGTCCGGCCACGCGGCTGGTGCCCGCGGCGCCATGGTCATGAGCTGAAGGCGGCCGGACCTGGTCGACGAGCACCTCTGTGGTACGGCCGACCCACGCCCGGTTGGCGGCCAGGCCGATGTCCTCCTGCAGGTCGAGCAGCGCCTGCAGCCGGCGCTTCTTCTCGCTTCGGGGGACGTTGTCGGCGAGGCGGGCCGCGGGCGTCCCGGGGCGGACGCTGAAGGCCGCCGCGAAGACCTGCTCGAAGCGGACCTCCCGCAGCAGCTGGAGCGTGCGCTCGAACTGCTCCTCGGTCTCACCGCAGAAGCCGACGATCACGTCCGTCGTCAGGACGATCCCCGGGATGGCCTCGCGCAGCCGCCCGACGAGCTCGATGTATTCGCTGCGGGTGTACTGCCGTCCCATCCGGCGCAGCACGACGTCATCGCCCGACTGCACCGGCAGGTGCAGGTGCTCGCACACCGACGTGCATTCGGCCATCGCCCTGATCAGCCGGCCGCCCAGGTCCCACGGATGGGAAGTGACGAAGCGCAGCCGCGGTATGGCCGGCACCCCGTCCGCGGTCCGGATGGCGTCGATGGCGCGCAAGAGCGCAGCGATGTCAGGCTTGCCATCGAGGTCGAGCCGACGTCCGATGTCGCGCTGGCGGCGGACATCGGCGAAGCGCGTGTCGGCCGGCAGGTCGTGCCCGTACGAGTTCACGTTCTGTCCCAGCAGTGTGACCTCACGGTAGCCGGCGGCCGCCAGGCGCCGGGCCTCCTCCACCACCTCGTCGAATGGACGGCTCCGCTCAGGGCCCCTGCTGAAGGGCACGATGCAGTACGTGCAGGTCTTGTCGCAGCCGTAGATGATCGGCAGCCAGGCGTGCGTCGCGCTTTCCCGCCGTGGCCGGACGGCCATCCGGCCCGGCGCTGTGGCATTGGCCAGGCCCAAACGGGCAGCGAGCTCGGGCTCCTGGTCAGGCGTCAGGAAGAGGTCGACGGCCGGGTAGCGCCGCTGCAGCACGTCGCGGTTGTTCTCGCGCACCGAGCAACCGGTCAGAACCACTCGCAGGTGTGGATTGGTCTCCTTCAGCCGGGCAAGGTGGCCCATCCGCCCGATGACCTTCTGCTCCGCCGCTTCGCGGATGGCGCACGAGTTGATCACGATCAGCTCGGCCGACTCCAGGCTCGATGCCTCAGCGCAGCCCGCGTCGAGCAGGGCGGCGGCCATCTCCTCCGAGTCGGAACGGTTCATCTGGCAGCCGAGAGTCCACACGTGGAAGCTCGGCAAGGCCAGATCCTCCGTCGCGAACTCGGACAGCGCAAGCGCGGGAGCGAGCGGCGTGCGTGGCGTCGCAGCGGTGGTCGGCGTGACCGCCGCATCGAGCATAGGCAGCTCGCGGCGTGGAAGCGTCTTCACCGGCTTGGCTGTGTCGCCAAAGCGTCGAGCAGCCTCTCGCCCACCTCATCGGGCACCCAGGTCGTCGCCTGCGCCTCGGCGTAGCTCATACCGTCGCCATGGTAGTCGGAGCCGCCCGTTGCCAGCAGCCCCCGCTCAGAGGCAAAGGCGGTCATGCGCTCGACGGTCTCGGGCTCGAAGCGACGGTAGTTGACCTCCAGACCGCGCAGGCCCCAACCCACCAGCAGCTCGATCAGCTCGGGCTGCTCGGGTGCCGCCGGGTAGTGGGCCAGGACGCACACTCCACCGGCCTGATTGATGGCATCGATCGCCTCGCGCGTGGCCAGGCCCTGGCGCGGCACGTAGGCCGGGCCGTTGCGGTCGATCCACAGGTCGAACGCCTCCTGCACGCTCCCCACGTGGCCGGCCTCGACCATCGCCCGGGCGATGTGTGGGCGGCCGAGGGCCTCCTGCTCGGTAAGCAGCGGTGCCATCTGATCGTCGATCGGCCTGCCCAGCCGGCGCAGCGCCTCGATGATCAGCAGCAGCCTCGTCTTGCGACTGTCGCGCTGGGCGGCGAGGCGCTCCTCGAACCGCTCGTCGTCGGCATCCACGCCGAAGCCCAGGATGTGCAGCTCGCCTTCCTCCAACTGGACGCCCATCTCGCGCAGCTCGCGGTCGGCGATGCTGTTGATCTCGACCGCCGGGATGAGCTGGGGCCCATCGGGTTCCGCACCGCGGCCTAGGCCGGCAGCACGAAGCTCCCGATAGCCGGCAAGCGTGTCGTGATCGCTGACTGCGGCCAGGCGCAGTCCGAAGGCGTGCATGTCGTCATACAGCTGGCGCGGGGACAGCACGCCGTCCGACCGATCGGTGTGGGTGTGCAGATCCACCCGATTGCGGCGCGGGGTGACCATCTGGCCGACCGGCTCCTGGAAGCGGCTCTGGACCTTGCTCAAGCTTCGATTACCTTCTGGATGCGGCCGATGGCGCGGGCGCGCCCCGTGGCAACCTCGAGGTCAAGCTGGATGGCGTTCAGCAGCACGTCACCGGTGCCGACCTCGAAGCGGGTGGGCAGCGCGTTGAGGAAGCGCGGCAGGACGGTTTCTGGGTCAAAGCCGATGACGCTGTACAGCGGCCCGGTCATGCCAATGTCGCTGACGTAGGCGGTGCCGCGCGGCAGGATCCGCTCGTCGGCGGTGGCCACGTGCGTGTGCGTCCCGCAGACGGCACTGACCCGCCCGTCCAGGTGCAGGCCGAGAGCCGTCTTTTCGCTGGTTATCTCGCAGTGGAAATCGACCAGGCGCACCGGCGGCAGCTCGTCGGCGCCGCCCTCGAGCAGTTCATCGATCGTCGTGAACGGGTTCTCGATCGGCTGCATGAACGTCCGTCCCTGGGCGTTGATCACGGCCACCTCAGAGCCGTCGGCGGCATGGAACACGCCCCAGCCGCGGCCCGGCACGCCCAGGTCGCCGTAGTTGATCGGGCGGAGAATGCGCTCGTCGCGATCCAGCTCGGCGTAGATCTCGCGCTTGTCCCAGATGTGGTTGCCGCTGGTGATCACGTCGACGCCGGACTCGAACAGGATCGCCGCCGTGTTGCTCGTCAGGCCCATTCCGCCGGCGAGGTTCTCACCGTTGGCGATGACGAGATCGACGCGACGCTCTTCGCGCATCATGGGCAGGGTTCGCTCGAGCGCCTGCCGACCGGGTTTGCCTATGACGTCGCCGATCATGAGCACCCGGACGCTGCCCAGCTCGGGCGCCTCGGGGGGTGGCGTCAGACGGTCGGCCGCGCGGACCTCGGCAACCGGGCGCGCCCCGGCGGCGGCCTCTCGCTCCGGCACGCCTACTTGGCGTACTCGACGGCGCGCGTCTCGCGAATGACCGTGACCTTGATCTGGCCGGGGTAGGTCAGCGACTCCTCGATCTTGCGCACGATGTCCCGCGCCAGGCGCATCGAGGCCAGGTCGTCGATCTCCTCCGGCCGGACGAGGATGCGTACCTCGCGCCCCGCCTGGACTGCGAACGACTTCTCGACCCCCTGGAAGCTGTTGGCAATCGCCTGCAGCTCTTCGAGACGCTTGACGTAGGTCTCGGCCGACTCGCCCCGCGCACCGGGCCGGCTCGCGCTGATCGCGTCGGCGATCTGGACGATCGGCGACTCGATGCAGGCGTACTCGACCTCCTGGTGATGGGCGGCGATGCCGTTGATGACCTTCATCGACATGTTGTGGCGGCTGGCGATCTGGGCCCCGATGGCGGCGTGCGGCCCCTCGATCTCGTGGTCGACTGCCTTGCCGATGTCGTGCAGCAGGCCGGCCGTCTTGGCAACCATCGTGTCTGCGCCGATCTCGGCGGCGATGACCGCCGCCAGCCGGGCGGTCTCGACACTGTGCTGGAGCACGTTCTGGCCGTACGAGGTGCGGTACTTCAGCCGACCGAGCAGCCGGATGACCTCCGGCGGCAGCCCGGGCACGCCTGTCTCATACGCAGCCGACTCGCCTGCCTGGCGCATCACCAGCTCGACCTCTGCCTTGGCCTTGGCGACGACTTCCTCGATGCGGCCGGGATGGATCCGACCATCCTGGATCAGCTTGTTCAGTGCAAGGCGGGCAATCTCACGACGAACCGGGTCGAAACCACTGATCAGCACGGACTCGGGCGTGTCGTCGATGATCAGGTCGATGCCGGTGGCCTGCTCCAGCGCGCGGATGTTGCGGCCCTCGCGGCCGATGATCCGGCCCTTCATCTCGTCTGACGGCAGCTGCACCACGGACACCGTCATCTCGGCGGTGTGATCCACCATCACCCGCTGGATGGCCGTTATGACGACGTCGCGGGCCTTTTCCTCGGCTTCCTCGCGCGCCTTGCGCTCGATGACGCGGGCCAGCCGCACGGCATCATGCTCGGCCTCCTCGCGTACCTGCTCGAGCAGGATCTGTTTGGCCTCCTCGGCGGACATCTGGCTGACGCGCTCGAGAGCTCCGATCTGCTCCTGGCGGGCCTGGGACAGCTCTTCGCGCGCCTGGTCGAGCTCGCGCTCGCGCGAGATCAGCTTTCGATCGCGTTCCTCGAGCATGTCGGCCCGCTGGTCCAGCTGCTCGTCGCGCTGAAGCAGGCGACGCTCGAGGTTGGACAGCTCAGAGCGCTTGGCCCGAGCCTCGTCCTCGGCCTCGCGAGCCAGCCTGACCTGCTCGTCCTTCGCCTGCAGGATCAGGTCCTTCTGCTGGGCGCGGGCATCAGCGACGATGCGCGCCGCCTTCTCCTGGGCCGCTCGGATGGACTGCGCGGCCAGGATGCTGCGCGCAACGAGGCCAAGCACGAACCCACCGGCGATGGCGAGCAGGGCCACCGCCGCCAGGATGACGGGGTCGTTCATCTTCTCTCTGCCTCCCATCCAGCCTGCGCTGGAAGGTATGTCGTTCTCTCTCGGCCGGCGCGGGATGCGCCGAGGCGCCTCGCTGGGCGGCGAGGCTGCTGACGATGGCGAGGCGGCCGGCCGCGGGACGAGCGACCCGTCCGTTGGTGCGGCAGCTCCGCATGGGCTTGCGCTTGCGCGAAGCCTACCCGGGTTTCGGCAAGGTTGCCAATCGGATGCGCGCCCGCGGGCGTCCCGCCCGCCCGTAGTGGCGGCGGTGGTCCCCTAGGGCCGGGTCGTGATCGTGATCGGTGGTGACAGGGCGCTCTTGTTGCCGGCCGCGTCGATGGCGCGCACCTGGTAGGTGAACGTGTTGACCTTGAGCCGCTGGTCGGTATAGGTCAGCG